>BNJU01002815.1_pt1 | contig 203186 bp, 247 predicted proteins | sample 8539281 | NCBI WGS metagenome assembly BNJU01 (sample SAMD00202456, study PRJDB9452) | human saliva metagenome | isolation source: human saliva | place: Japan | reverse complement strand
GATCTTGATCAGTCAAGGCCTGCTAGCATTGAGGACGAGGAGGACCAGATCAGCTTCCGAGGGCTTTTTTCGACCGTTCGACACCAATCTGCTCAACGATGTTTTCGGTTCGGATACCAGCTGTATCGACTAGTTTGAGGGGAACCCATTGATGTTGACGTATTTCATAACGTCACGGGTGGTTCTTCGATATCGGTCACAATGGCTTTTTCTTCACGAAGAAGATTATTGAGGAGGCTTGACTTGCCGACGTTTGGCCGATGATAGCAGAGATCCTTCACGCAAGATCTACCGCGACGGGCAGTCTTGAGGAGGTTAGTCGAGGGCTTCAAATTCACTGGTCTTTCACGGATGATCTCAGTGGTTGCTTCTTCGACATCATCATACTCAGGATAGTCGATATTGACTGACTTGACGAGTGTATTGAGAATCTTTGGCGCGTGTTGTTAATCAGATCAGACAGGAACCATCTAGTTGCTTCACGGCGATGTTCATAGCCTTGTCAGGATCTGCGCGAGATGATGTCCCATGACGGCTTTCGGCCTGGGTTCAAAGTCGACGGCCGTTCAGGAGAGCCCGCTTGGTAAAATTCCCAGGTTCAGCTAGGCGAGCTCCTTCGCGGATGACCACTGCAGGTGTTCGTTGGTCCTGCGAGCGCCGTGGGTATTGATCTCGATGATGTCCTCGCGGGTGAAAGGTCTTCGGCGGGCGCATGGCTCCAACGCTGACTGCGTCGAGAATCTCGTCATATCTGGATCACGATATGACCGTAGTTGAGCGTGTGACTCGCCACCTTGCTAAATCTTTTCCTTTGAAGATCTTTTGCTGCGTGGCAAGCTGTCTGTCCGCTCAAGCGGACGATCGATCGCTCACCGAGAGGGGTCGAGATGGCAGACAATGGTATCAAATTCTTTAGTAATCATGTCATTTCTCTTTTCCTGTAGATTTCATCTCTATTCTATCGTAAAGTCAGCGGACGGGCAAGGTTTTGCTTTTTAGAACTAAAAAGCTGGAAAGGTTTTCAAATAATTAGTGAAATCTCTTACAGAATATGCTATACTGTAATAGAACATAAGGAGGAGGTCATGATGGTAAACCTAAAAAGAACAGGTAGAATTAAAGCAGCTGAGTTTGTCAAAGACGGCATGATTGTCGAGTCTCGGTACAGGGTCAACTGCTTATTATTTTGTAGGCTGAATTGGGTCGTCGCATCAAAGAAGAAGGCTTGCAGATCACAGCTGTCACAACGTCGAGTGTGACCTATGATCAGGCTGAAAGTTTAGGCATCCCGCTCAAGGCTATCGACGATGTCGAAGTGGTCGATGTGACAGTGGATGGCGCAGATGAAGTGGATCCTCAATTGAACGGATCAAAAGGTGGCGGTGGGGGCTCTCCTCATGGAAAATCGTCGTAACCACTCAAAAGATTGCATTTGGATCGTGGATGAATCCAACAAGTCGCAACTCTTGAGGGTATCAAACTTCCAGTGGAAATAGTACAATACGGGGCTGAAAAATCTCTTCCGTCACTTTGAGCAAAAAGGTTACCTTCCTGCTTTCCGTCTCGCGGATGATCAACGATTCGTCACTGACCAAGGCAACTTCATCATTGACTTGGACCTCAAGGTGATAGAGGATGCAGAAGCTCTAGCAAATGAACTGGATCACACCGTAGGCGTCGTAGAGCACGGTTTATTCTTGAACATGATTTCAAAAGTGATTGTAGGGACACCAGATGGCCCAGTCATCATCGAAAAATAGAGAGTGGGACAGAAATCGGTAATTCGTTCAGAATTCGATTTCGTCATCCTACTCGCACAGCTGCTGGAGTAGGAGCTGCAAAAGCCGACGACAGCGTGCAGAGCCGCAACCACTGCGTCTTGCTCGACAATCCATAATTGAGGCTAGGACTTTTGTCCCAGCCTCGGATCAAACAACGACTCTCTTCTTATGGGATATGGTATAATATAGCTAGTTTAATAAAGGAAAGAGGCAGTATATGTCAAAAATTTAAACGCATGCACTTAGTTGTGCTGGATTCAGTTGGGATCGGTGCTGCACCAGATGCCAATAACTTTGTCAATGCAGGAGTTCCAGATGGAGCATCTGATACTTTGGGACACATCTCTAAAACCGTCGGCTTGAATGTACCAAACATGGCAAAAATCGGTCTTGGAAATATTCCTCGTGAAGTACCATTGAAGACTCTGCAGCTGAAAAGCAACCCAACTGGCTATGCGACAAAATTGCAAGAAGTCTCTTGGGAAAGACACCATGACTGGTCACTCGAAATCATGGGGCTCAACATTACAGAACCGTTTTGATACCTTCTGAATGGTTTCTGAAGAAATTATTACAGATTGAAGAATTTCAGGACGTAGGTCATTCCGTGAAGCCAACAAACCTTATTCTGGTACAGCGGTCATCGATGACTTTGGACCACGTCAAATGGAAACTGGTGAGTTGATCATTTTATACATCAGCAGCACCCTGTAGCTTCAAATCGCGCCACGAAGACATCATTCTTTGATGATTGTACCGTATCTGTGAATACGCTCGTTCCATCACTTTGGGAACGTCAGCTCTTTCTTGGTCGAATCATTGCTCGTCCTTATGTTGGGGAAACCAGGCAACTTCACACGTACAGCCAACCGTCGTGACTTAGCTGTTTCACCATTTGCGCCAACTGTTTTGGACAAGTTGAACGAAGCAGGTATCGACACCTATGCAGTTGGTAAGATCAACGATATCTTTAACGGAGCTGGTATCAACCACGATATGGGCCAACAAATCAAAATAGCCACGGTATGGATCACTTGATTAAGACCATGGGGCTTCCTGAGTTCCAAGAAGGGTCTCATTCACCAACTTGGTAGACTTTGATGCTCTTTACGGTCACCGTCGCAATGCTCACGGCTACCGCGATTGCTTGCATGAATTTGACGAACGCTTGCCAGAAAATCATTGCAGCTATGCGTGAAGATGACCTCTTGATGATCACGCAGACCACGGGAATGACCCAACCTACGCTGGTACAGACCATACGCGTGAATACATTCCATTCTTGGCTTATAGCCCATCCTTCAAGGGCAATGGTGTGATTCCAGTCGGACATTTCTCTGATATCTCTGCAACGATTGCAGAGAACTTTGATGTTGAAAAAGCCATGATCGGTGAAAGCTTCTTAGACAAATTGAACTAAGATGACACGCTTCGCTCTCCTCGTAAGAGGGATCAATGTTGGCGGGAAGAATAAGGTCGTGATGGCAGAGCTTCGAGAGGAGCTTCAAACGATCGGGCTGGATGGGGTAGAGACCTACATCAATAGTGGCAATATCTTCTTTGAATCTGCAGGTTCTAAAGCAGAATTGGTAGATTTGCTGGGACATTTCTTTCGTGATCACTATCCCTTTATCCAGTCTTTTTCTCTCTTTTCAGCTGAGGACTATGCGCAAGATCTCGCTGCTCTACCAGCCTGGTGGCAGGAGGATCTGGCCCGCAAGGATGTTCTCTTTTACACAGAAGGCCTCGATCAGGATGCTGTCTGGGAGCTGGTCTCCTCTTTTTCGCTCGGTGATGAAATCATCCATCGTGGGAATCTAGGGATCTACTGGGGCAAATACTCAGAAGAAACCTATACAAAGACCGCTTACCACAGACAAGTCCTCAAGATGCCGGATTACCGTCTGTTGACCATTCGCAATGCCAATACATTTGACAAAATTGGCCAATTTTTAAGGAAATCATAAAGGAGATATGCAATGACATTATTAGCAAAAATCAATGAAACAGCTGCTTTTTTGAAAGGCAAAGGAATGGAAGCACCTGAGTTTGGCTTGATCCTTGGATCAGGTCTTGGAGAACTGGCTGAAGAAATCGAAAATCCAGTCGTAGTAGACTACCTGAAATTCCAAACTGGGGTCGTTCAACGGTTGTCGGCCATGCGGGTAAATTGGTCTATGGTGATCTGGCTGGACGTAAGGTTTTGGCCCTTCAAGGACGTTTCCATTTCTACGAAGGAAACCCACTAGAAGTGGTGACTTTCCCAGTTCGTGTTATGAAAGTTTTGGGCTGTGAAGGGGTTCTTGTCACAAACGCCGCTGGTATCGGCTTTGGTCCTGGTACTTTGATGGCTATCACAGACCACATCAACATGACTGGTCAAAACCCATTGATCGGTGAAAACTTGGATGACTTTGGTCCACGTTTCCCAGATATGTCGAAAGCTTACACACCTGAATATCGTGAGACTGCTCATCAAAGTAGCAGACAAATTGGGTATCAAATTGGATGATGGGGTTTATATCGGTGTGACTGGTCCTACCTACGAAACTCCAGCTGAAATCCGAAAAGCGTTTAAGACACTTGGTGCAGATGCTGTCGGAATGTCAACTGTTCCTGAAGTCATCATTGCAGCACACTCTGTTTGAAGGTTCTTGGTATTTCATGTATTACCAACTTTGCAGCTGGTTTCAAGAAGAGCTCAACCACGAAGAAGTAGTAGAAGTGACAGAGCGCGTCAAAGGCTGACTTCAAAGGATTGCTAAAAGCGATTCTTGCTGAACTCTAATCCAATGAAAGTACGACTCAAAGTCTGCCCTACGGACTGAGGTTGCTTCTAGCCACCTTATCATTAGGGATAGGGACAGGGTCTGGTCGGAATTGCCTGTCATTATCTACTAGAAGGGTGCAAGAGCTGGCCTTTTGGCCAAGCTAGTTCCGATTTGCTCCAGCAATTTCAAGAAGCTGGAGGGTCTCCGTAGATTTCTGGTCTTATGTGTGACTGGGTGCTTGGCGACTGGCTTCTGGTATGTCCTGCAAAAGCGTTATCAGATCCTGTCTATTCGCCAGCAAATTGACTTAGCTGGAGACAGGGAACCAGCGCCCTTCAGCCCACCTCCTTCATGCAGGATGCAGGTGGCAATTGTCGGAGCAGGCGCATCGGTCGGAAAGAAGGAGCCCCACGTGAGGTCGGGGCTCTTCTAGCTGGTCGCTTGGCGAAGGGATTCTCACTAGCTCTCAAAGAGCGAAAAAGTCTTGATTGCCTGTGGGGCTGGAGCTGGTTTGGCTGCATGGTCTATCAGGTCCCCTTTGCCAGTAGCTTGTTCTGTCTTTGAGACCTTAGGGACTCGCCTCACAGTTGGCAGAACTTTTCTACTGGTTTTGACCAGTACTTATCTGGCCACCTCGGGTCGCTCAGTCCATCGTTGGTCAGGAGGCTCATTTATCACCTGTCCGCAGTCTCATGGTCGGCTAGCAGCTTCTCACAGGCTATTGTGATTGCTTTCTGGTCACCCCCTGGCTCTGGTCTTTGCTTTCCTCGCAAACGCGGGCTAGTCACAAACGGCGCAAGGACGGGACGATTCTTTGGGCTCTTCCTCTAGCCTTTCTAGTGCTGGGAGCCTAGTAGCCTTTTTCCCTATCTTTATGGGAAATGGCCAGTACTAGCGCAAAGCCCTCTTGTCTAGCCAGTCGATTCCTTATCTTCCACTGACTCTTGCAGTGAAGGGGCTTCTAGTTTATCTCCTCTTGCGCAATGGTGCTTATGGGGGTACCTTTGACACCATCATTTGCCCTCCTGGGATTGTTCTGGCTACCTAGTGACCTTTGCTTTTTGACAGTCCTTGATTCATCTGGATCCTGCTCTAGGGATGTTACTAGGAGCGACAGTCTTTTTAGGAACGACCTAGAAGCTCCTCTGACAGCCATTGCCCTGAGCCTTGGATTTACAGGCCAAACTTTGAGTTTGACAATACCCGCTTGTACTTGCATACTGGTCTGTCATACATGATTCGAAAGAAATGGGAGAAGAAATGATGAAGGTACATTTTGTACTGCATGAAACTTTTGAAGTGCCGGGCGCTTATCTAAAATGGGCGCAGGAGCGTGGCCATCAGGTGACCACGACCAAAGTCTATGAGAATGAAACCTTACCAGAGTCAGTGGATGAGATTGACTTCTTAATTGTGATGGGAGGTCCTCAATCGCGAGATGAAGATCGAGAAGCTTTTCCATACTACGATCCTCAGGCAGAGATCGAGCTGATTCAAAAAGCCATCAAGGCAGATCGTTATATTGTTGGAGTCTGTCTGGGTGCCCAGCTCCTGTCTGTTGCCTATGGAGCGAAGTATGAGCATAGTCCGGAACGTGAGATTGGGGTTTATCCTGTGACCTTGACGCCTGAAGGATTCACAGATCCACATGTCGGTGAGTTTGGAGCAATTCTTGAAACCGGCCACTGGCATGGCGATATGCCAGGATTGACGGAAGATGCTGTCGTTCTTGCAACTAGTCAAGGGTGTCCACGTCAGATTATTCGCTTCAGTCCTAAACACTATGCCTTCCAAGCCCACTTGGAATTTGATCCAGAAGCAGTCGATCTCTTGATTGCTGCTGACGGTGAAGATGTTTTGGAAGAACAAAGTCAAAACCTGACCTTTGTTCAAAAACCCGAAGCCATTCGTGATTACGATTATCGAGAAATGAATGCCAAACTCTTTTGCGTTTTTTTGGATTCATTAACAAAATCAAATAAAAAGAAAGGTAGAGCATGTGTTCTGATTTGAACACGAGCGGAAAAGCTCGGAAAATGAAAGATAATCTGATCTGATGAAATCGTAAAAGATTTCTCGTCAGATTCCTAGTTTCAGTCGACTTTCTGGTCGCTCTTTGTATCATAAACTATGTCTATCCATATTGCTGCTAAGCAGGGTGAAATTGCTGATAAAATTCTTCTTCCTGGGGATCCTCTTCGTGCGAAATTTATCGCTGAGAATTTCCTTGAAGACGCTGTTTGCTTCAACGAAGTCCGTAACATGTTTGGTTACACTGGGTACTTTAAAGGGTCATCGTGTTTCTGTCATGGGGACTGGAATGGGGATGCCATCCATCTCCATCTATGCGCGTGAGTTGATCGTGGACTATGGCGTGAAGAAATTGATCCGTGTGGGAACGGCTGGTTCTTTGAACGAGGATGTGCATGTTCGTGAATTGGTCTTGGCACAAGCAGCCGCAACCAACTCAAACATCATCCGCAACGACTGGCCTCAATACGATTTCCCCAAATCGCTAGCTTTGATCTTTTTAGACAAGGCTTACCACATTGCCAAAGACCTTGGCATGACGACTCACGTCGGCAATGTCTTGTCATCAGATGTCTTCTATTCAAACTATGGTGAAAAGAACATCGAGCTTGGTAAATGGGGTGTCAAAAGCTGTGAAAATGGAAGCGCGCTCTTTACTATCTTGCTGCTCAACACCATGTGGATGCCCTTGCCATTATGACCATTTCTGATAGCTTGGTCAATCCAGATGAGGACACAACTGCTGAAGAACGTCAAACTACTTTCATAGACATGATGAAAGTTGGTCTTGAGACCTTGATTGCAGACTAATGGCAAAAATTCCTTCATGATGAATGGCTCTACGATCTCCAAAATTATCACTACAGCCGGGCTCTGCGCTCTATCAAAGCAGCAGGAAGAAGTACCGGATTTGTTGGTGAGCTTACTGCAGTTAATGGCGGAGCGTCGAGAGCTCAATATCAACCTGTCATGAATCAAAAGTTGAGAACCGAGTTGCTAGAGGCGACTGGTTTTCAGCTTTTTGGCATGAAGATCCAGAAGATGAACGGTTGGCCAACTACCTCTATGATCTTGAGAGCAGAAGTTGCGAAATGAGCAGATTATTGACTTTGTTCGTGCCGTCAGTCCAGCCATCTATCGGATCTTTTATGCGATTGATTCAGTTGAAAATTCCTGATATTACCAACTATATTCATAACTCCAAAGAATCCAGTTATGACCGTTGGAAAGTTTGAGAGCCTGCATGCGTCCGACAACCCTATCCTTCAGCAATTCCACAGCGAAAGTGTGGTCAATTCGTCCAGTTTGACGGAGTTGATTGTGCAGTTGGATTTTGCCAGATAGCGTCAAAAGTTGCGTGCTCAACAATTGCAGGAGTTAGAAAAATCCGTTCGCAATCCCTCTGGCCCACTTGATCAAGCCCTTTTGATGAGGAAGAGCTCCACCGGACGACGGGTTTCTCTTCTCAAGATTTTATGAAGAATTTGATTGACCTTGTCAAGCTACATGGCATCCATTACGATCAAGCTAACTTTTATTTTGATCAGGCCAATGCTGTGATGGAAGAGCTACTAAAGGAGAAGTAGATGGATAAGATTGCTCAACTACAGGAGATGATTGATCAGAGTCATCGGATCGTGTTTTCGGTGGGGCAGGAGTTTCCACGAGTCAAATATTCCAGATTTTCAAGTTCAGACGGTGTCTATAGTGTTCAGGTAGGGTCGACATTTGACAGCTGAGCAATTGGTCTCCATACCATGTTTGAGCGCTATCCAGAGGACTTTTTCGACTTTTACAAGAAAGTACTTGCTCTACCCAGATGCCAAACCCAATGCTGCCCATCGCTATCTGGCTTGGCTTGAAGAGACCTAGTAAAGCTCAAGGCGGTGGTGACACAAAATATCGATAGTCTCCATGAAATGGCTGGGTTCTAAAAAGTCTTTGAAGCTCCATGTAGTGCTGACCGCAATTACTGTACGGGTTGCCAGCGATTTTATGATTTAGAGGCCTTTCTAGCTTTGAAGGCCCGGTTCCACACTGTTTGGACTGTGGCAAGGTGGTCAAAGCCTGATGTGACTCTTTACGAGGAGCCTCTCGATATGGACGTCTTTAGCCAAAATCACCCAAGCCATCCAAGAGGCTGATCTCCTGATTATCGGTGGACCTCCCTCGTGGTCTACCCAGCAGCCTAGCCTGATCCAGTATTTCAAGGGAAGAAGCTGGTTGTCATCAATAAGACCAGTATCCCACAAGACAAGCAAGCAGACCTGGTTATCGAAGGAAAGATTGGGAGATGTTTTCTACAATTAAGACGATAAAAGAACACCTGAGAGAAGTGAAATCCACTTGTTTCAGGTGTTTTTTTATCTACCTTTTGACTAGCGCTATATGAATGTATTTGATTATGATATAATGAAATAGTTTTTGTCAGGAGGGCGTGCATGAAGAAGTTGAGGATGAAGAAAAATTTGTATTTCTTGCTTTAGTGAGTCTGTTTGATTGGCTACATCGGTCTTCGGTATTATATTAGCCAGATTGGTTTGATTCAGAGTATACTTATCATAAGGTCTATCAATACAAAGTTAGTAAAATAAAAACCACAGAAAAAGATTATCAAAGATATTAACATCGAAATTATCCATGATAAAAATGAGCAAAAGGCCTACAGATGGAAAATGGAAAGAGACCATACGAACAGATATTGATAGATATCGTATGACCCTAATATTACATGTGACTTTTACTGATAACAGTAAGCGGATATTCCCTTAAAACAGATTCAATTGGTCCGTCATTTAGTTGGAAAAATTTGGATGATGAATTATATAAAAAAATTATCGTCTCGTTTCCCGTTAGTAGAACCCGATTGATGTTGTTCAATATCATTCTTTAGAATCTGTTCTAATGCTCTCATCAGGGAGATACCTTATTTCAAATTCAGAGAAACAAACAGTGATTCAATTTCAGGTGAAAAATCCAAATAATGGTAAGCTCCAAACTTACTATCAATATGGTTCAGAACCTAAATTTAATTATTTTCGACCAGTATTCTTTTTACAAAACAAAAGCACACTTATATAATGAAAAACCAGAATTTTTAATGCTTATAACCAATCTAGTCAAAATTATTGGGATAGAGATTTCGAATTTTAGACATGCTAATTTATCAATCTCGCAAAAGGGTATCGTTACTATCGTTTATTTTTATTCCGATCGATTAAGCAATCAGCCGGTTGGAATTAGCCCTACGGGACATACATTTTAAAAACAACGATTACAGATACCTATATTTTACCAAATGAAGATCAGGATAGCGAGGGTGAAAAAGTTACTTCAAAATCGAAAAACACACTGATCAAACTGAATACACGTATGAAATTCTTGACAGAAAAAACCCAAAAATCATAGTAGAATAATACAAGCTGGAGTTTAGTTTATTTCAATTCTAGAGTGAAACACTTCAACATTTTTATGGATTATATTTATATTAGGATCAATAGGTTAGATTGTTCGGGTTTTCTTCCTTATATTATAATGTACTAAATTTTCTCTAGGAGGCGTGTATGAAGAAGTTTAAGAAATTACACTCTGTTTTAGTAGCTTTAGGATTATTCTTCTTTGGACTTTATCAATATTTGAAAAATTATGTTGATCCTGGTTTATTTGATAAGGACTATCAATATACCAGAGTTTATAACTACAAAGCAGAGAAGATCGAGCCCAAAAAGCAAAAAGTAAAAGAGATCAATCTTGAATTTATTTATTATGAAAATCAGATGGTTCCTGAAGGTTAACTTGGACGGAAGAAACTCGGTCTGATCTTGGCCACTTTTAGCGGTGGGGATGTCATTTTACATGCCGTGTTAGAAGATGGATCAAAAATTAGAATTCCCCTAGACAAAAGACGATTCGAATGGGTCCAACCTTCAGTCGTAAATTTACTATATGATAAAAATTAGAAACAAAGAAATGCTCGAAGATTTCCAAATGTGATCACAGAGAAAAATAGTGGTTATAAAAATTGCCTTTTTTAGCTGGAATGATGTATGTAGGGGATACTCTCTATCAAGTTCCAGAAAATAGAAGCTGTTACGCGTTTTGACCCTAAAGAATCCAAAAATCAGGAAAGTTACAAACTTATTATGAATATGGGAAATTTGCCGGAGAAAACAAATACACCTGTGTTTTTTTAAAAACTAAAAAGATGTGGACCAAGCAGACATGCAATCTTTTTATGATGATTACCATAAACAGTTGGAAGGGCTACTGGGACAGGGAGTCGATACCCATTTTCTAAAGAATTGTCTAATACCTATCAATATAAATATTATTACGATACTTGGTATTATTCAGATTCTTTATCTAACCTTCCATTAATATAAATCCTACAGGTTCGAATTTAAATTAACAGTTACCCGTACGCAGACTGATAAAAGCCTGATCAAAATGATCAGATGAAAGTACGGACTACACAAAAACCTATACAGAGAAAAATAAAGAGGAGTATGAAAAGAAGTCCTCAACGAACTGAGAAATTATTATGATGCTAGTGAAAGAGCAAGAAAAAAATATTTCGTAAGTAAGAAACAAGAGGTTTTCAATCTTGTTACTAGAGTCCATCTTTAGGAGGTGAAGAAGTTGAAATTAAGAAGAAAACATATCTACCTGCATTTTATTTGGTGTATTCATCGGTTATATTGCCCTTCGTTATTATTTAAAAACCTGAGTTATTTGAGCCAGGAGCTATTTATTATGATGTATACAATTACAAAAACCAGTAAAAATAAAGCCACAGAAAAAGATTATCAAAGACATCAATTTCGAATTTATTCATGATGACATAGAAAAGAAAACCATTTGATGGACAATGGAAGAATCTATCCGAACAGACATAGAAAAATATGGTAGTCGCAGAATACTACATGTGACCTTTACAGATAAAAGTAAAGCGGACATCCCCTTTGATGTAAGTTCAATTGGTCCTGCATTTAGTGAGAAAATTTTAAATAATGAGCTTCTTACGAAAACTATCTAACCGTTTTCCAAATCTAAAAAGAGGTGGATCACAGCTATATTTATAGAACTGATTTAGTTTTTAATGTTCTCACCAAGGGGATACCTTGGTTCAAATACCAGAATATCCATATGAGATTAGATTTCAAGTTAGAAATCCAAAGAGTGGAAAACTACAAACTTACTACCAATATGGTACGGAACCAGAATTTACTTTTTTCCGCCCAGTATTCTTTTCGGCAATCTGTTATCGAATACAGCAGAAAAGGAATCAAAAGGTTTTTGATGCTTTATGATCAGTCAAAATCACACAATTATTGGGATACACGGTTTGATCATGGTGAAATAGTTTAAATATTGGTCAAGAAAAAAATTTTCTGTTTATTTATTTTTATTCTGATCGATTTACTAATCAACCGGTTGGAATTCGTATGACAGGAAATTCATTTAAAAACTACTATAACAGATACATATATCATGAAAAGACCGAAGCAAGAACATTAAAGGTTTTAGAGTTTTATCACAATCGAAAACATACACAGATAAAAAAATGAATACACAACTGAAATACTTTAGTAAAAATGTTAACTGATTTCAAATAATATGGATGTTAAATGATTTTCGTGGATACAAATTATTGACCCATTTTGATTTTCGAAATATAGAATGACCATAAAAATATCTGAGTGATACATGTATCACTCAGATATTTTTTTACTTATCAAACTTCACTTCCTCAAGCAAGTATTCGATGAATTTTTCTCCCATTTTTGATAGGGCTGTTTTTTCATGTTTGATGTAGACCAGCTCAATCGGGTCTTCGATATCAAGGGGAATGGAGACGATGTTATTTCCGTTGAGATTGCTGTTGAGGATCCCGGTCGCAATGGTGTAGCCATCTAGACCAATCAAGAGATTAAAGAGGGTCGCCCGGTCACTGACGACGATGGATTTCTTATGATGCTCTTGAGAGAGGATCTCTTCTGAGAAGTAGAAGGAATTGTGGGTTCCTTGGTCATAGCTAAGGTATGGGAAATCTTCCAGATCTGACAAGTGAACGATCTCTTTCTTAGCAAGAGGATTGGTCTTGCTGACAAAGATATGAGGTTGCGCTGTAAAGAGGTGGGTGGCAATCAGGTGATTATCATCCAGCATCTTAGAGAGGACATCCCGGTTGTAGCTATTCAAAAAGAGTACGCCAACCTCGCTTCGGAAATTCTTGACATCATCGATGATCTCCCAAGTCCGCGTCTCCCGTAGGAAGAGCTCGTATTTTTCCATGTCACTTTTCTTAAGGAGAGAAACGAAGGCCTCAACCACGAAGGCGTAGTGCTGTGAAGAAACGCTGAAAAGCTCACGAGAGCCCACAGGATTTTTATAGCGCTCGGACAAGAGGTCAATCTGCTCCACCACCTGGCGAGCATAAGAGAGGAACTCCATCCCATCGCGGGTCAAAGTGATCCCTTTAGGATTTCGGATAAAGATTTCAATTCCCATCTCATTTTCCAAGTCCTTAACGGCATTGGAAAGGCTAGGTTGCGTGATGAAGAGTTGTTTTGCGGCCTCATTCATAGAGCCAGTTTCGACGATTTTAATAATGTATTGTAATTGTTGTATTCTCATGCTTTTATTTTAACATAAAAAAGCGCGTTTTTCCCGTAAAATGTGGTCTTTCAAGGACTGTATCAGAGAATAACGCAGGCTGAGGTAGGTACTAGGAAGTAGGCTAGATCAAATATTTAAAAAATAGAAGATTGGAAACAAAATCTCCATCTGGGGACTGATTTTGACGGAGAAATACAGTTTTGCCTTGCTTAAGGTAAGATCTGATTGATAGAATGGTAAAAAATTGATTGAGGAGATCTTATGAAAAAACTCGTTTCCTGGTATAAGAAAAAGGATAAGGAATTGGAAACCCATTTCACCGCCGGTCTGTTACAGATCAATTTTGTGACCAATGCACTGATTCTATTGGTCTTTTACATCTATTTGGTCATTAGTCAGTCGATCTATGCTCTATCGGATCCATTCATCCAATTTAGTGTTTGGGAGATCATTTCATTTACGATGAAGCTCTTGCCCTACGGTCTAACCGTAGCCCTCTTTGTTCCCAATATTTGTCATTATCTATGGGATCGGTCGGTGGTCCAGCATCCAGTTCAAAGAAGCAGAGGAAGAAGCTCTCAAAGATCCAGAACTGATTGAGGATAGAGGGCTAGTGAAGGGCGAAGAACTGATAGAAGAGGATACATTCACAATTGAAACATCAAGTCCTAAGCCTATCAAAAAGAAAAAGCAACAGCCTACAATTGTTCTTTGGTTTGGTCTCTTTGGTTGCTTTCTTGAAGTGATTTTCATTTTCATCGTCAAGGATATGACCTTTTACGATTGGAGTGAGAGTTTGATCAATTCTCAGAAGCATGCCCTGATCTGGACTGGCGCCTATCCGACCTTCTTTACACTGGCAGCTCTTACTTTACTAGCCTTGATTATCTATTCCTACTGGGATGCGAATTCACTCTCGCCGTTAGCAAATGTTTTCTGCATCAGTGGCATTCTAGGAGGAGTGGTTCTTCTCTTAGTTTTTGATAATCAACTGCAGGTAGCAAGTTTTCACACCTTTTTCTTACTGATCTATTCCATCCATCTATTATGGGTTCGCATCAAGGAGTGGCAGGAAGATCGAACAGAGATAAGCTATGAGAATCGTCTGCTTCGATGGCTCCATCAGCTCTTAAATCAGTCGCGTAACTGGCCATGGCTAGCGGTCCTTGTTGCCCTTCCGACTCTTGCCCTTGTTGTCCTCGTTCTCATGCTCTTTGGGCAGCAACCGGATTCTATGATCAAGGCCTGGACCAATACAGCTGACTGGGCCTTCTCACAGAAGATCCCCCCCTCAGAATCTTATCATTGATGAGCACTATCTCTGTACGGTTGCGGCTGGTGGGCATGAAAAAGTTGTCAAGCCCCAGCGGATGGGCATCCGCCACGGTCATCCAGTCGTTGTCAATCGCCAGCTTTGTATTGCCAATGCCTTTGAACAGGTACTAGAAGAAAAGACGCCACGATTCCATCGCTTCTTGCGTCGCAATTATGACCGCTATGGCTATCCCTTTGCTAAACATATCAAGAAGAAATGGGCCATGGACCTGATCTACTACCTGATGAAACCCTTGGAATGGCTCTTTTTACTGGTTCTTTATCTAGTCGATCGCAAACCGGAGAACCGAATCGCCATGCAATACATCAAACCGATCCCAGAAGATTTTGACCCTAAGAAAGCTTCCTAAGTTACTGATTTTACTTGACAAGCGAGAAGGAGCGCGATATAATGAGACAAATTTAACCTTTAAGAGGTCCAGAGAGGCCTGCAAGGAAAGACAGAAAAAAGATCAGCAGACGGTGTCTAGCTGATCATTTGTAGGGCCTTGCTTTTGCGAGGTCTTTTTTGCTGAAAGAAAGAAGAGGATATCAATGGTCAGTGACAGTTGTAAAAAACGCTTTGGCAAAATCATGATGGAGGAGATGGAGCTAGTCGCTCAAGAAGAGATCGCTCCGCGCATCTATTCTATGATCTTGAAGGGGGAAATGGTGGTGCAGATGCTGCCAGGTCAATTCCTTCATATCCGCGTCCCTGATGGGTCCAAGCTACTTCGCCGTCCGATTTCAATTTCTGAGATTGATCCTGAGACACAGACGTGTCGCTTGATCTACCGCATCGAAGGTGGGGGGACAGCTATCTTTTCCCAATTGCCAATCGGTAGCAAACTCAGTGTCATGGGGCCTCAGGGAAATGGCTTTGATCTCACCAATCTCGGCCAAGGTCAGAAAGCCTTGATCATTGGTGGCGGGATCGGTGTTCCTCCTTTGGTCCAAGTGGCCAAACAACTCCATGAGCAAGGGGTAGAAGTTGAAGTGGTTGTCGGCTTTGCGACCAAAGAAGCCGTCATTTTGGAAGAAGAGCTTTCTCAGGTTGCTCATGTCACTGTAACGACAGACGATGGGACTTATGGCACTAAAGGCTATGTCTCAACAATTGTTGATTCGATGGACCAGGAGTTTGACGCTATCTATTCTTGTGGAGCACCTGGCATGCTCAAATATGTCAATACCAAATTCCATGACCATCCTCGCGCCTACATTTCTATGGAATCGCGTATGGCTTGTGGGATGGGTGCTTGCTACGCCTGTGTGGTGCATTTGGAAAATGAAAGCCAAGCAGCCAATAAGCGCGTGTGTGAAGACGGACCGGTCTTTGAAACCGGTACGATTGTGATGTAGGAGGACCTTATGACAGCAAATCGACTAGCCGTATCCTTACCCGGTTTAGACTTGAAAAACCCGATTATTCCGGCATCTGGCTGTTTTGGCTCTGGTCAAGAATATGCCAAATACTATGACTTAGACCTGCTTGGATCCATCATGATCAAGGCAACAACTGCTGAGGCTCGCTTCGGAAATCCGACTCCACGAGTTGCTGAGACGCCGGCAGGCATGCTCAATGCCATTGGACTCCAAAATCCAGGGGTAGACGTGGTCCTAGCAGAGAAACTCCCTTGGTTGGCCCAACATTATCCAGATCTACCGATTATTGCCAACGTAGCCGGCTTCTCCAACGAAGAGTATGCGACGGTATCTGGCAAGATCTCGCAAGCACCAAATGTCAAAGGCCATTGAGCTCAATATCTCTTGTCCAAACGTAGACCATGGGAACAACGGCCTCTTAATCGGGCAGGTTCCTGAGTTGGCCTATGCGGCTGTGAAAGCAGCGGTAGAAGCGTCCTCCGTCCCTGTCTATGTCAAGTTAACGCCTAGTGTGGCAGACATTACGCAGGTCGCAAAAGCAGCAGAGGATGCAGGGGCGACCGGCTTAACCATGATCAATACCTTGGTCGGCATGCGCTTTGACCTCAAGACTGGTAAGCCCATCATTGCCAATGGAACCGGAGGCATGTCGGGTCCAGCTGTTTTCCCAGTTGCTTTGAAACTCATCCGTCAGGTTGCCCAATCCACTAAACTTCCGATTATCGGTATGGGAGGTGTCGATTCAGCCGAAGCAGCCATTGAAATGATGATTGCAGGTGCCTCTGCGATTGGAGTTGGAACCGCTAATTTTACCGATCCTTATGCATGTCCAACCATCATCGAAGATCTGCCACAGGTCATGGATCGATACGGTATTGACACCCTTGAGAACTTCCGAAAACATGTACGGGAAAATCTACTGTAAATCCTTGACTTTTCCCAAATATCGTACTACAATAAATAAAAACCTTTAAAGCAGTCCAGAGAGGCTCCTAAGGTCTAGACGGTGAATCATGGTAGTTGTTCCTACCTAATTTTCGTGTAACCTTGCCTCGGGCAAGGTTTTTTTGTAGATAAAATGATCAATCAAAAAAGGAGTAATCCATGCGTGAAGAACGTCCTATTATCGCCCTTGACTTCCCAGCTTTCGAGGATGTCAAAAACTTTTTAGAGCATTTTCCAGAAGACGAAAAATTATTTGTAAAAATTGGAATGGAATTTTTCTATGCAGTTGGTCCTGAAATTGTACATTACCTCAAAGGGCTTGGACACAGTATTTTCCTTGATTTGAAATTGCATGATATCCCAAATACAGTCAAATCAGCCATGTCCGTACTGGGGACCTTCGGAGTAGATATGGTGACGGTCCACGCAGCCGGTGGTGTAGAGATGATGCGCGAAGCCAAGGCAGCTCTTGGTGAAGGGGCTAAGTTGGTAGCCGTGACCCAGTTGACTTCTACTAGTGAAGAAGACATGCGTGATTGCCAAAATATCCAAACAACGGTCCAAGAGTCTGTAGTTAATTATGCTCGCAAGGCCCAAGAAGCAGGCTTGGATGGCGTTGTCTGCTCAGCCCATGAAGTAGCCTTGATCAAAGATGCCACTTCATCAGACTTTGTCTGTGTAACACCAGGGATTCGTCCTGCTGGAGCTGAAATCGGCGACCAAAAACGGGTCATGACGCCACAAGAAGCTCATAAAATTGGATCTGACTATATTGTCGTTGGACGTCCAATCATCCAAGCAGAAAACCCATGGGACGCTTACCATGAAATTAAGAGACAGTGGAATAGTTAAGAACGTCTAAGAAGCTGTGCTTCAAGACGTTCTACGGGAAGCCCGATAGGGCCTTCCCTAAACTATTCACTAGATTTAGAGGATAAAAATAATCGTTTTATCCTTTAAATCGTCGGAACACTTATCGCTACTAAAAGTGAAACTTTTGTAGCTCTACGGGAAGTCCTATGGGACCTTCCCTAACGCATTCACTAACCTGTAATGTTGTTGTTTAAATCAAAAAATGATTTAATTCGTATATGATTAAAATCGTAAAAAGGAGTCGTCATGTCATTAGCTAAAGATATTGCTAGCCATCTTTTGAAAATCGAAGCGGTTTATTTGAAACCAGAAGAACCTTTCACTTGGGCATCTGGGATCAAGTCCCCTATTTATACAGATAACCGTGTAACCCTCGCTTTATCCAGAAACTCGTACCTTGATCGAAAAATGGATTTGTAGATAAAAATCAAGGAAGCTTTTCCCTGAAGTAGAAGTGATTGCAGGAACTGCAACTGCAGGGATTCCTCACGGAGCCATTATTGCGGACAAGATGAATTTGCCATTTGCCTACATTCGTAGCAAACCAAAAGACCACGGTGCTGGAAACCAAATTGAAGGCCGTGTACCACAAGGTCAAAAGATGGTCGTAGTGGAAGATTTGATTTCTACTGGTGGATCTGTCTTGGATGCTGTCGCAGCTGCCAAGCGTGAAGGAGCGGACGTTCTTGGTGTCGTAGCCATCTTCACCTACCAATTGGAGAAAGCCGATAAGAAATTTGCGGAAGCTGGCGTTCAACTTGAAACCTTGTCTAACTATACAGAATTGATTCATTTGGCAGAAGAACAAGGTTACATCACTTCTGAAGGTTTAGAGTTGTTGCACCGTTTCAAGGAAAACCAAGAAACTTGGCAAAATAAATAATATAACTGAAGCGTTTCTAACGCTTCTTTTTTATACTCTTTTCACTAGTTGGTGGTTAACTTGAATCTCAAAGTAAAATCCGGTATGATAGTAGTAATTGTTTATTTCCCTGCCAGTGGTGTAATATCAAGTCGGGGGTGAAAGATACCAAAAGATATTTTCCTATGCTTATTTTAGGGGTACTTCTTCTAAGTCAAGACAAACTAATGTTTTTCGATAGAACCTATGTTCTTGGAGCAGGTAAAAATCTGGATTTGCTGATGATATTCCTGATTGGGTCTTTTTATAATCGGATTGGTTCTCCTATGACAGTCTTTTATAATCCAAGCAAGCCACAGATTGGTTTTGTCGAACGATATGCCGGCTTAGTCGGTTTCTATAAAATCGGAATGATTCTAACGGTTGGGATTTATCTTGTTTTTATTATGTATTCTAATCCTAGTGTTTTAGGTTAGTTAAGGTTAAGAGTTAAAAATTGGTTGGATAAAATGAATGTACCCATAATTACCATTTTACAGTTGATGTTCACCCCAAAACAGCAGAAATGCTGTTTTTTTGATATAATGGACCTATGTTATTGAAAAGTAAACGTATTCTATTTGGGATGCTTCATGTTGTCATGTTGATAGTGATGGTCCACTGGTTCTTGATCAGTGTGACCTATCTGAGAGAGATTTCATGGCTAGCCATTTTAGGTGCTATATTGCTATTTCTCCTAGCCTGGCTGAAACGCGATGGGCTAAAGAGTGACTTTGCTTGGTTGACTCGGCATAAAAAAGGCTTCTTGCTTGGAGCCCTTGTCTTTCAGTTGATTGTTATGGTCTGTGCGGAGCTCTTTATCCGTCGGGATGCCGCGGTTGTTTTCAAAGGGGCTTTTGATCTTCTTAAGCAATCTTCCATCACCAACTACCTCAGTCGCAATCCCAATAACATTCCGCTCTTTCTTTACGAGAAGTTTTTCTATGTCTTATTTGGCTCTAGCGGTCTGTGGGTCATGCAGGCTCTCAATATCCTCTATGTCAATTTGGGTGCAGTCCTCTTGTACAAGCTGTCCCAGAAGCATTTCAATCAAAAAACGGCTGATCTAGTCTATCTCTTCTATATGAGCTTGATCTGTTACTCGCCGTATTTCTATTCCATGTATACAGATATTCCGCCGCTTCCTTTGATCGCTCTTCAATTATGGTGGGCCTTGGATCTCTTAAAGGAAGATCAAGCAGTCTCCTGGAAGAAGATTGTTGGTTTGGGAATCTTATCTGGCGTGACCATGTTGATCCGTCCAACGACCATTATTGTCATGATTGCCTTTTGGGCTGTGCTTTTCTTCAGAGGAAATTGGAAGGTCTTTGGCAAGATTGCTACGGTGACAGTCATGACGACGGGCTTTGTCTTTGCAGGATTGAATACGGCGGTCAATCATCAAAGAGTTGTGCCAATCTTGAAACAAGAAGGGCTTGCTAAAGGACCGCTCTTGTTTATCAATCTGGGCTTGACGGATATGGGGCACAACCAAGAAGATATGAAAGAAGGCTTGCTAGCCTATATTGATGAGGACAAGCGCTCGGATTACAACAATGGCCTCTTTAAAAAAGAAAATGTGATCAAAGAAATCAAGCGCCGTCTCAAGGAGTACGGACCGTTCGGTTTGATCGGGCATATCTACTACAAGCAATGCTTGACGGTAGCAGAAGGGACCCTAGGTTGGCTTTACCGCGATGTAGAGTATGAGAAGACGCCTTTTATCAATCCTCTCTACGCACCCCTGACTAAAAATAATGGTCTGGCAAAATGGGTGCGGAACTATTTCCTCAGCATTGATCGCCCGCAGTACAAGTATTATGAATTTGTGAAGCAGGTGATTTGGATCGTCCTATCGGCTGGTTTGGTTGGAGCTTATCTCAAACGTCGAGATACAGATGACTTTAACTTCCTTTCCTTAGCGGTCTTTGGTGGTTTGCTCTTCTTAACCATCTTTGAAGGTGGAAAGACCCGCTACCTCATCCAATTCTTACCGCAAATTTTACTAGTCGCTTCGATCGGTCTAGCAGGATTTACCAAGAAAGAAAATACCTAAAAGCTCTCGCTTGTTTGACAGGCAGAAACAGAGAGTGGGACAGAAATCGGTAATTCGTTAGAATTCGATTTCGTCGTCCCACCTCCGCACAGTTGAGTAGGGCTGTAAAAGCTGATGAAATCAGCGTAGTAGAGCCCACTCAACCACTGCGTCTTGCTCGACAATCCAAAAATAATTGAGAGGCTAGGACTTTTGTCCCAGCCTCTTTTTTATCCAGTGGATCTGCGCCAAATGTGGTATAATGGAAGGTAAGAATTTATTGGATAGCGGAGAGTTTCCATGCGACATTCACCCTGGCATGAAGCCATCAAATCCCATCTTCCAGAAGGGTATTTTCACCAGATCAATGACTTTATGAATGAAGTCTATAGCAAAGGAGTGGTTTATCCACCGCGTGACAAGGTCTTTAAGGCCTTGCAGACGACAGAGATGGATCAGGTTAAGGTCTTGATCTTAGGCCAAGATCCCTACCATGGACCGGATCAGGCGCAGGGCTTAAGTTTTTCTGTTCCAGATCATGTACCAGCGCCACCTTCTTTGCAAAATATTCTCAAAGAATTACGTTCAGATATTGGAGAGAAGCGCTCCCATGATCTAACCTCTTGGGCGGAGCAAGGGGTGCTCTTGCTCAATGCTTGTTTGACAGTGCCTGCTGGTCAGGCTAATGGTCATGCAGGACAAATTTGGGAGCCTTTCACAGATGCTGTGATCAAGGTGGTTAATGAGTTGGAGGAGCCAGTTGTCTTTATCCTCTGGGGATCTTATGCCCGTAAGAAAAAGCCTCTGATTACCTACGATCGACATTTGGTCCTTGAATCAGCTCACCCAAGTCCTTTATCGGCTTACCGAGGATTCTTTGGTTCCCAACCCTTTTCAAAAACCAATCAATTTTTGAAAGAGGCGGGACGCGAGCCGATTGATTGGTTAAGATAGGAGAAAGAAATGCCACAATTAGCAACGATTTGTTACATTGACAATGGGAAAGAATTTCTCATGCTACATCGCAATAAAAAGCCCAATGATGTCCATGAAGGTAAATGGATCGGAGTTGGAGGAAAATTAGAACGCGGGGAAACCCCACAGGAGTGTGCTGCGCGTGAGATTTTTGAGGAGACGGGCCTTAGAGCCAAGCCAGTTTTGAAAGGGATTATTACCTTTCCGGAGTTCACTCCAGATTTAGACTGGTACACCTATGTCTTCAAGGTAACAGATTTTGAAGGAGAACTGATCGAGTGTAACGAAGGGACCTTGGAGTGGGTACCTTATGATCAAGTCCTCTCAAAACCAACCTGGGAAGGGGACCACACCTTTGTCGAGTGGTTGTTGGAGGATAAACCCTTCTTTTCAGCAATGTTTCGCTATGACGGCGACCGCTTGTTAGAGTCGCATGTTGATTTTTATGAATAAAGGAGAATGCAATGGTTGTCATTAAAAATGGTCGCGTAATGGATCCCAAAACTGGCTTGGATCAAGTCTGTGATCTTCGCATTGAAGGAAAGAAAATTGTAGAGATCGCTGAGAATCTCCCAACAGATGGACAAGAAGTCCTTGATGCTACTGGTCTAGTTGTAGCTCCTGGATTGATCGATGTACACGTCCATTTCCGTGAACCCGGTCAAACTCATAAAGAAGATATCCATACGGGTGCCTTAGCCGCAGCTGCGGGTGGTTTTACCCGAGTGGTCATGATGGCCAATACCAATCCGACCATTTCAGATATTACGACCTTGGAGGAAGTCTTAGCTTCTGCAGCTAAGGAAAATCTTCACATTCATACGGTTGCGACGGTGACTAAGAACTTTGACGGTCAGCACCTGACAGATTTTGAAGGCCTGCTTAAGGCTGGTGCAGTAGGATTTTCAGATGATGGGATTCCCCTTCAAAGCACTAAGGTTGTCCGTGAAGCCTTGGAAGAAGCTAAGCGTCTAGGGACCTTTATTAGTCTGCATGAAGAAGATCCTGAGTTGAATGGCATTCTTGGTTTGAATGAAAACATTGCCAAGGAACACTTCCATGTCTGTGGTGCGACGGGTGTAGCCGAATATTCAATGGCTGCGCGTGATGCCATGATTGCCCATGCGACAGGTGCTCACCTCCATATCCAACACCTTTCCAAGGAAGAAAGTGTCAAGGTAGTGGAATTTGCCCAAGGATTAGGAGCTCATGTGACGGCAGAAGTGGCACCTCAACACTTTTCGAAAACAGAAAGTCTGCTCTTGACTAAAGGAAGCAATGCTAAGATGAATCCACCTCTTCGCTTAGAATCTGACCGTCTAGCAGTGATTGAAGGCTTGAAATCAGGCGTCATCTCCGTGATTGCGACTGACCACGCGCCTCACCATGCAGATGAGAAGAATGTTCCTGATATTACCAAAGCACCATCTGGAATGACTGGGCTTGAAACCTCACTTTCTCTTGGTTTGACCTACTTGGTGCATGCAGGCCATTTAAGCCTGATGCAATTGCTTGAAAGATGTCCTATAATCCAGCACGTCTCTATGATTTTGATGCTGGCTATATCGCAGTGGATGGACCGGCAGATTTGACCATCTTTGATCCAGAAGCAGATCGTCTGGTATCGGATCATTTCGCTTCAAAAGCAGGGCAATTCACCATTTGTGGGTGAAACATTAAAAGGAAAAGTTGCTTATACGATCTGTGATGGACAAGTGATTTTTCAAGGATAAGCGATCGTATTTATATGAATCTTAAAAAAATGATGCAAGGCTTGGTTTTCTTTTTAACCAGCCTTCTTGTCTTTGACTTTCTATTTCGTGCTCTGCTACCAACTGCGTCCCCTCGCATGACCAAGCCCAAAACGGCTGCGAAAGAAATCACCTATACTTATGTAGCTCTAGGAGATTCACTGACCGAAGGAGTAGGGGATAGCACCAAGCAAGGGGGCTTTGTCCCCATCCTTGCCCAAAGCCTGTCCAATGAAAATGACGGCCAGTATCAGCCTGTCAACTATGGAGTAGCTGGAAATACAAGTGCTCAGATCTTAGATCGACTCAAGAAGCAAACAGATCTTCAGAAGGATCTCAAAAAGGCGCGTGTCATGACCTTAACGGTTGGGGGAAATGATCTGCGCAAAGTCGTTGTCGATCATCTGAGTGATTTTTCTCTATCAGATATCCAAAAGCCGCTCAAGAGTTATACAGCGAACCTAAAAGAAATTATTACAAAGGCCAGAAAGGACAATCCCCATCTTCCCATTTATGTAGTGGGGATCTACAATCCTCTTTATCTGAATTTTCCTGAATTAACTAGTATCCAGACGGCTGTCGATCGTTGGAATGAGACGACAGAAGAAACCATCGCGCAATTTGATCAGGTCTATTTCGTTCCGATCAATGATCTGCTCTATAAAGGAATTGATGGCAAAATGGGCGTATCAGAAATCAGTGACGGGAAGACAACCGTTATCAATGATGCCCTGTATGAAGAGGATAGCTTTCACCCCTAACAATACGGGCTATGAAAAGATGAAACAAGCAATATTGGAGAAAATCAATGCCACGAAGAAAACTTGGAGTCAAAAATAATCCCATCAACGAGAAGGTCCCCTTCCTTCAAAAAATCAATATTTGGAAATGGTTGTTTTTAGGCTTGGTCAGCCTTCTCTTAGCCTTGGCTTTAGTTGTGCAAGGACGCTTAGCGACGCCAAGAGAAGATGTTAGTCAGCTTCATCAAGCAGTTGGCACTAAAGATGTCAAAGTTGGAACCATGACGACGACTCGTGATCAACTCAATGATACCATCAAATCGCTTCTGAAAAAATATAAGCTGTCCGACTACAAGGTCTATGCGGACAATCAGCAAATCCTATTAGAAGGACAGTTGAGTATCTTGGGGAAGGATTATCCCTTATATATTTACTTTCAACCATCCAAATTGGAAAACGGGAACATCCTCTTGACGGTGAAGGATTTTTCAGTCGGAACTTTTCAAATTCCACAAAGAATGGTCTTGCAGCTCTTGAGCAAAAATAAAAATATCCCAAAATTTGTTCAGATCTCACCCAAGCAGTCTACCATCACCATTGTATTGCCAGAAATTGACAATGACTTTGGAATCTATGTCAAGGCCAATACCATTGACCTCTATAATGACAAGATCGTTTTTGATTTGTATCAGAAGAAGTAGGGCGGAAGAGGCTATTCAAATTGAAGTCAAAGTCATCTTAAAAACTTTCCTTAGGCTCAATAATTCCGAGAGAGTGGGACAGAAATCGGTAATTCGTTAGAATTCGATTTCGTCGTCCCACCTCCGCACAGTTGAGTAGGGCTGTAAAAGCTGATGAAATCAGCGTATTAGAGCCCACTCAACCACTGCGTCTTGCTCGACAATCCAAAAACAATTGAGAGGCTAGGAATTTTGTCCCAGCCTCTTTTCTCACAGCGGAAAGTTTCATTACATGATGTATTTGAATGATCCTAATTGTTTATATCATTATAATTTTTTAATAGCACCTAGGTTTTCTTATGTAAAAACAGGCTGTCTATAGTCTATGTAGAACAGAAAGAATTATTTTGTTCTATTCAAAAAATTCAGAATATTACAGAAAATTCTTGACATTGCTTTTTCCCTATGCTAAAATACTAAACAAGACATTGAACAAAGGAGAAAGTCAAACATGAAAACAGCTAAGTTTATTCAATTTGCTTTGTTGTTGAGGTATAAGGGCTAGTGCAGAAGCATTAGTCCTGTTTGGCTTACCAAGCGGGCAAAAACATCTCGCTTGGTTGACCGAGTGAGATGTTTTTCTTTATATCCACTACATAGAAATGAGGAGACCCTATGCGTAAAGTTGAATTTTTAGATACCAGCCTTCGGGACGGTGAACAGACTCCAGGAGTTAATTTCTCTATCAAAGAAAAGATTGCCATTGCCAAGCAATTGGAAAAATGGGGTATTTCTGCTATTGAAGCAGGTTTTCCTGCAGCTAGTCCGGATTCCTTTACTGCTGTTCAAGAGATTGCCAAGGTCTTGACCAAGACAGCCGTGACAGGTTTGGCCCGTTCTGTCAAATCAGATATTGATGCCTGCTATGAAGCTTTGAAGGATGCTAAGTATCCGCAAGTTCACGTCTTTATCGCAACGAGTCCGATTCACCGGGAGTTTAAACTCAACAAGACTAAGGAAGAAATCCTTGAAGCCATCAAAGAGCACGTTTCTTACGCTCGCTCAAAATTTGAAATTGTTGAATTCTCGCCAGAAGATGCGACACGGACCGAATTAGATTTCCTCTTGCAAGTCGTTCAGACTGCAGTCGATGCAGGTGCTAGCTATATCAACATTCCTGATACAGTTGGTTTCACGACACCAGCAGAGTACGGAGCCATTTTCAAATACTTGATCGATCATGTCAAGACAGATCGCGAGATTATCTATTCGCCTCATTGCCATGATGACCTAGGTATGGCGGTGGCTAATAGTCTCGCTGCTGTTAAAAATGGTGCCCGTCGTGTCGAAGGAACCATTAATGGAATCGGTGAACGGGCCGGCAATGCGGCACTTGAAGAAGTAGCGGTCGCTCTTAATATTCGCGAAGACTATTTCCAAGTGGAAAGTCCGATTGTCCTAAATGAAACCATCAACACTTCTGAGTTGGTTTCTCGTTACTCTGGTATTCCAATTCCTAAAAACAAGGCGGTTGTTGGTGGCAATGCCTTCTCACACGAGTCTGGGATTCACCAAGATGGGGTCCTTAAAAATCCACTTACTTATGAAATCATCACACCTGAGTTGGTGGGTGTTAAGAGCAACAGCCTTCCGCTTGGTAAATTGTCTGGTCGCCATGCCTTTGTCGAAAAACTGCATGAGTTGGGACTGGATTTCACAGAAGAAGATATCAAGCCATTGTTTGCGAAGTTCAAATCTCTGGCAGACAAGAAACACGAGATCACTGATGCCGATATCCGCGCCCTTGTTGCCGGTACAGCAGTGGAAAATCCAGAAGGATTCCAATTTAACGATCTCCGCTTGACAACCAATGCAGACGAAACGATTACAGCAGCGGTTAGCCTCAGCAATGAAGAAGGGGAAGTACTTGAGTTCATTGCCAATGGTCAAGGGTCGGTTGAAGCCATCTTTAATGCGATTGATAAATTCTTCAACCAAACCGTTCGCTTGACATCTTATAATATCGATGCAGTGACTGATGGGATCGATGCCCAAGCCCGTGTCTTGGTATCCGTGGAAATGTCGATACAGATACGATTTTCAATGCTTCTGGTTTGGACTTCGACGTATTGAAAGCCTCTGCCATCGCTTATATCAATGCCAACACGCTGGTTCAAAAAGAGAATGCGGGTGAGATGGGACGAGCTGTCTCCTACCGTGATCTTCCACAAGCCTAAGAGGAAATGAACATGACAAAGAAAATTGTAACACTTGCAGGAGATGGGATTGGCCCTGAGATCATGGTCGCTGGACTAGAGGTTCTTGCAGCCGTTGCTCCCAAAATCGGCTTTGATTATAGTTTAGAAGACAAACCTTTTGGGGGTGCTGGGATTGATGCCGCTGGCCACCCACTTCCCCAAGATACTCTAAAAGCAGCTAAAGGAGCGGATGCTATTCTTCTTGCAGCTATCGGAAGTCCTGAGTATGACAATGCTCCTGTTCGTCCAGAACAAGGCCTGCTCGCTATTCGAAAGGAATTAAATCTCTTTGCCAATATTCGTCCTGTACGGATTTTTGACGCCTTGAAACACTTGTCTCCTTTGAAGCCAGAGCGTATCGAGGGTGTCGACTTCGTGGTCGTGCGTGAATTGACAGGTGGTATTTACTTTGGAGAGCATATCTTGAAAGAAGATACAGCGCGTGATATCAATGATTACAGTGCGGGAGAAATCCGTCGGATTATACGCCAAGCCTTCAAGATCGCGCAAGGACGTGGCAAGAAAGTGACCAGTATCGATAAGCAAAATGTCCTTGCAACTTCTAAATTGTGGCGCCAAGTGGCAGAAGAAGTTGCCAAAGAATTTCCAGATGTGACCTTAGAGCATCAGCTTGTCGATAGTGCGGCCATGATCATGATTACCAATCCAGCCCGCTTTGATGTCGTAGTGACAGAGAATCTATTCGGAGATATCTTATCTGATGAATCGAGCGTCCTTCCTGGTACACTAGGCGTGATGCCGTCTGCCAGTCATTCTGACCAAGGACCAAGCATGTACGAACCGATTCATGGTTCAGCACCTGATATTGCTGGTCAAGGCATTGCCAATCCGATTTCCATGATCCTGTCCGTTGCTATGATGCTCCGAGACAGTTTTGGAGAAACAGCAGGTGCAGAAATGATCGAAGAAGCCGTCAATCAAACCTTGAATCAAGGAATCTTGACACGGGATCTAGGTGGACAGGCTTCTACTGCAGAGATGACTGCAGCCATTATTGGGAATCTCTAAGATGACTTGGAGAGATCGCTGTTTAGTTGTTATTGCTATTTGGAATAGTATCGTATTTCTGACCTATGGTTTAGATAAACGAAAAGCTATCCAAGCAGGTGGCGGATTCCTGAAAAGGTCCTGTTACTCGAGAGCTGGCTGCTTGGTGGATTCGGAGTTCTACTAGGTGGATATCTCTTTCACCACAAGGTGCGGAAATGGTATTTTCAAGCTACTTGGTGGGGCAGTAGCCTTCTTTTAGCAGGTGCCCTCTTTCTAATCCTTCAATGGATTTCCTAACAAGAAGATAAATGGAGAAAGACGATGAGTGGAAAATCTATCTTTGATAAACTTTGGGACCGCCACGTTATTACAGGAGTGGAAGGGCAACCCCAACTCATGTATGTGGACCAACACTACATCCACGAAGTGACGAGTCCGCAAGCCTTTCAAGGATTACGGGATGCAGGACGCAAGGTCCGACGACCCGATTTAACCTTTGGAACCTTTGATCACAATGTTCCAACGGTCAATATTTTTGATATTCGTGATGTGATTTCAAAAGCCCAGATTGATAAATTAGCTGAGAATGTGGTGGACTTTGGGATTGATCATGCTGCCCATGGTTCTGCTAAGCAAGGAATCGTTCATATGGTGGGCCCTGAAACCGGTCGGACACAGCCTGGAAAATTTATTGTCTGTGGAGACAGCCATACCGCAACTCACGGAGCCTTTGGTGCCATTGCCTTTGGGATTGGAACCAGTGAAGTGGAGCATGTCTTTGCCACCCAAACCATCTGGCAAGTCAAACCAAAGAAAATGTTGGTTGAATTCACCGGAACCCCACAAAAAGGGATCTATTCAAAGGATTACATCCTAGCTTTGATTGCGCGCTACGGTGTTGCTTGCGGAGTTGGCTATGTCGTAGAGTATCGAGGAGAAGCGATTGATCGCTTGACCATGGAAGAACGCATGACCATCTGTAACATGTCTATCGAGTTTGGGTCCAAAATGGGGATCATGAATCCAGATGAGACGACCTTTGACTACCTCCGGGGACGCGAATGTGTGCCAGATGATTTTGAGGCCGCAGTAGCTGATTGGAAGACTCTGGTTAGTGATGACGATGCTGTTTATGATAAGGTCATCCGTTTGGATGTATCTGATCTTGCTCCGATGGTGACTTGGGGGACCAATCCTTCTATGGGAGTGGACTTCGAGACTCCTTTCCAGAGATTCGAGACATGAATGATGAACGGGCTTATCATTATATGGATCTAGAACCTGGTCAAAAACCAGCAGACATTGAATTAGGCTATATCTTTATCGGTTCTTGTACCAATGCGCGTCTCAGCGATTTGGAGTTGGCAGCCAAGTTTGTGAAAGGCAAAAAAATTGCGCCCAACTTAACTGCTATTGTGGTACCTGGCTCTCGTCCGGTTAAGCAAGCCGCCGAAAAATTAGGCTTAGACAAGATCTTCATGGATGCGGGCTTTGAATGGCGTGATCCAGGATGCTCCATGTGTCTAGGAATGAACCCAGACAAGGTTCCAGATGGGGTCCACTGTGCCTCTACTAGCAACCGGAACTTTGAAGACCGCCAAGGATTTGGGGCTAAAACCCATCTCTGTAGCCCAGCAATGGCCGCTGCAGCAGCAATCGCCGGCCGCTTTGTCGATGTGCGCCAAATGCCAGAAGTCCAGTAAAAGGAGGAAGCATGGAGAAATTTACCATTTATACGGGGACTACGGTTCCTTTGATGAACGATAATATTGATACCGACCAAATCCTCCCCAAGCAATTCTTAAAGCTGATTGATAAAAAGGCTTTGGGAAATACCTCATGTATGCTTGGCGCTATTTGGATGACCAGTATACTGAGGATCCGGATTTTATCTTTAACAAGCCAGAATACCGCAAGGCGACCATTTTGATCACTGGTGACAATTTTGGGGCTGGTTCCTCTCGGGAGCACGCGGCCTGGGCTTTAGCCGATTATGGCTTTAAAGTCGTTATCGCCGGATCCTTCGGAGATATCCATTACAATAATGAGCTCAATAATGGCATGCTGCCGATTGTCCAACCGCTAGAGGTTCGTCAACAATTGGCAAGTTTGAAGCCGACAGATCCAGTGACGGTAGATTTGGAAGAGCAGAAGATCCTCTCGCCTGTAGGAGAGTTTCGCTTTGAGATCGATCAAGATTGGAAGCACAAATTGCTCAACGGGTTGGATGATATCGGGATTACACTTCAGTACGAAGACTTGATTTCAGCTTATGAGAAGAACCGGCCAGCTTACTGGCAATGATAAAATTGTATACTTTAATTACGAATTTTCTGAAAATATATTGAATTTGAGACTATTTTTTGATACAATACTAAAAAGAATAGAAAAGGAAAGAGACTTATGACAAAACACATTCAATGGGACGGACAACTTGCACAGGAAGGATTTGATATTCTTAAAGGAGAAGGGGGCTGTATCGTCTGCCCTACCAAAGTTGGCTATATCATCATGACCAGTGATAAGGCTGGCTTGGAACGTAAATTCGAAGCCAAAGAACGTAACCGCAACAAACCAGGTGTGGTTCTTTGCGGAAGTATGGATGAACTTCGTGCCCTTGCGCAATTGAATCCTGAAATTGAAGCCTTCTACCAAAAACATTGGGATGAAGATATCTTGCTTGGTTGTATCCTTCCATGGCGTGAAGATGCCTATGCAAAATTACAAGCCTTTGGAGATGGACGTGAAGAACTCATGACAGACGTTCGTGGAACTAGCTGTTTTGTCATCAAATTCGGTAAAGCTGGTGAGCAAATCGCCAAAGAAATGTGGGAAAAAGAAGGTAAAATGGTTTACGCCTCTTCAGCTAACCCATCTGGTAAAGGAAATCGTGGGAAAGTCGAAGGGGATTGGTGAGCGTATCGAAGGTGCCGTTGACTTGGTCATCGAAGCTGATGATTATGTAGCCTCTATCCAACCAGACAAGACCATTGAAACGCGCTATGAACAAGGTGTGATGGTTTCTATGGTGGATGCAGAAGGTAAACTCATCCCAGAACAAGGAGCAGGTAGCCGTTCTGTCAATACTTGTCCAGTCGTGATCCGTAAAGGATTGGATATTGATAAGATTATGATGCACTTATCCGATCATTTCAACTCTTGGAACTACCGCCAAGGGGAGTATTATTAAGAAACAGAAAACAGCATTCCATTTGGGATGCTGTTTTTGTGAAAGGATAAAAGATGGTATCATAGAGTTAAACGATGTTCCGAACAGGGAAGAAGCAGAGACTTGTAGTCCAATCAAAAAAACTAGAGTATGTGCTCTAGTTTTTTGGTTGTTGATGGGTGATGTTCTTTCCCCAAGGGATGAGATTTTCTTTTTTCTCTTTGATCCGTTGGATATTGTCCTTGTGACGAAGAATGATCAAGGTCGCTAGGGCCAAGACTATGACTGTAAAAAGCGGATCATAACCCTGCAAGATCCATCCAGTCAAAGGAAGAAGGAGGACCGATAAAATGGCGAGTAGCGCAACAGTAACACTCGAAAACGAAATCATACTGGTTAAATACAGGCTGGCTACAAAATAAACAGCTAAAATGAGTAGCAGGATAGGCGAGAAACCAAGTAAGACACCAGCACTCGTTGCCACTGCTTTTCCACCCTTGAATCCAGCAAAAACTGGGAAAGTGTGCCCCAATACAGCTAAGAGACCAAAGACCATCGGCGAGATCCCCTGAATTCCAAAGAAAGTCGGAAGGAGGACGGCCAGTGTCCCTTTCAAGAAATCAATCGCAAAGACAATGATCCCAGCTTTTTTTCCTAAGATCCGGAAGGTATTGGTCGTTCCTGTATTGCCTGATCCATGTTCTCGTAAATTAATATTAAAAAAGACTTTCCCAATCCATAATCCCGAAGGAATGGAGCCTAACAGATAGGCTAAGATTAAAACACTTATTTCTTTTATCATACTCTCATTATATCAAAAAGCCATCGATAGAAAAAGCAATTTCTTGAGTTCAAGTGTGACATCTGAAGAAAGTGTCCAGACAACATTTTGTACTGGGATATAGAAATCTCCATATAGAGAGAAAAAATTTTGCAAAATTTCCTAAAAAACTGTAATATAGAAAAGATGAACAAACAGGAGGTTCCTTGTGGCAAAAAAGGAAATCAATATTAATAATTATAATGACGATGCCATTCAGGTACTAGAAGGGTTGGATGCGGTCCGTAAACGTCCAGGGATGTATATCGGATCGACCGACGGAAATGGCTTGCATCACATGGTCTGGGAGATCGTGGATAATGCGGTCGATGAAGCCTTGTCTGGCTTTGGCTCACAAATCGATGTTACGATTAATAAAGATGGCTCTCTATCGGTAGAAGACCAGGGACGTGGAATGCCGACCGGGATGCATGCTATGGGTAAACCAACCGTTGAGGTGATCTTTACAGTCCTCCACGCCGGAGGGAAGTTTGGTCAAGGAGGCTATAAGACATCTGGAGGTCTTCACGGAGTGGGATCTTCTGTCGTCAATGCCCTTTCTAGCTGGCTAGAGGTAGAAATTACGCGTGATGGAGCTGTCTACAAGCAACGTTTTGAAGATGGGGGGAAAACCAGTTACAACCCTCGAAAAGATCGGCTCTGCTCCCAAGTCTAAGACAGGGACCAAGGTCACCTTCATGCCAGATCCAACTATCTTTTCAACGACAGATTTCAAATTCAATACCATTGCTGAGCGAATCAAAGAATCAGCCTTCTTGCTGAAGGACGTGACGCTGACGCTGACAGACCTTCGTAAGGAAGAAGACAACTACGTCGCCTTCCATTACGAGAATGGTGTCCAAGATTTCGTAGAGTACTTGAACGAAGACAAGGAAACTTTGACACCTGTTCTCTACTTTAGTGGCGAATCAGATGGTTTTCAGGTGGAAGTGGCCATGCAATACAATGATGGCTACTCAGATAATATCTTGTCCTTCGTTAATAATGTCCGCACCAAAGATGGGGGAACCCACGAGACAGGTCTTAAGACAGCCATCACTAAGGCTATGAACGACTATGCAAGAAAGACAGGACTCCTCAAAGAAAGACAAGAATCTGGAAGGATCAGACTACCGCGAAGGTTTATCTGCTGTTCTCTCTATCCTGGTTCCAGAAGCTCATTTGCAGTTTGAAGGGCAAACCAAAGACAAATTAGGAAGTCCCTTGGCTCGTCCAGTCGTCGATAGCATTGTTTCTGATAAATTGACCTTCTTCCTCATGGAAAATGGGGAGTTGGCTTCCAATCTCATTCGTAAGGCTATTAAGGCCCGGGATGCGCGTGAAGCCGCTCGAAAAGCGCGGGATGAAAGTCGAAATGGCAAGAAGAGCAAAAAGGACAAGGGACTTTTGTCTGGTAAATTGACACCAGCCCAGTCTAAAAATCCTAAGAAGAATGAACTCTATCTAGTCGAAGGAGACTCAGCCGGCGGTTCTGCCAAACAAGGGCGGGACCGGAAGTTCCAAGCGATTCTCCCCCTTCGTGGGAAGGTTCTTAATACTGAGAAGGCCAATATGAGTGATATCCTCAAGAACGAGGAAATCAACACCATGATCTACACCATCGGTGCTGGAGTTGGGGCAGATTTCTCAGTGGAAGACGCCAACTACGATAAGATCATCATCATGACCGATGCGGATACAGATGGAGCCCATATTCAAACCCTCCTCTTAACCTTCTTCTATCGCTATATGCGCCCTTTGGTAGAAGCAGGGCATGTCTATATTGCACTTCCTCCTCTGTATAAGATGTCGAAAGGTAAAGGCAAGAAAGAAGAAGTAGCCTATGCTTGGACAGATAGCGAATTAGAAGAGTTGCGTCGGACCTTTGGTCGTGGAGCAACCCTCCAACGTTACAAAGGGTTGGGTGAGATGAATGCGGACCAGCTTTGGGAAACGACCATGAATCCAGAAACCCGTACCTTGATCCGTGTCACCATTGATGATTTAGCGCGTGCAGAACGCCGTGTCTCCGTCCTCATGGGAGATAAGGCTGCACCACGTCGTCAATGGATTGAAGACAATGTTAAGTTTACTTTGGAAGAAAATACGGTATTTTAAATACTTTCTACTATAAAATAAATAAGCTATAATGTAGAAATGTTAAGGAATCAACATGAGAACTGATACAGAAATGATAAATCTGATTTTGCAAATAGCTGATACTCTGGAAGTAGAAGCGATTGCTTTATCCGGATCCCGAACGAATCCTCAGGCAACCAAAGACGAGTTTCAAGATTACGATGTAGTCTATATAGTTGATGATCTGGAAGAACTGATTTCAGATTTATCCTGGTTGGATCAGTTCGGAAACCTCCTGATTTCCCAACATAACGTAGTAGACCATCGTCGTCTGTATCTCATGCTCTTTGAAGATGGGAATCGTATTGATTTAACCCTCTGCCCCAAGGAGTCTATCCAAGAGTGGGTGGATAGCGAGGCTGGTTTCAAAGTCTTAAAAGATGACAAAGGTTTGTTTGACTCTTACATTCCTAGTTCGAAGCGCTATTGGACCGCTCCGCCTACTGAAGAGGAATTTGCAGCATCCTGCAATGAATTTTGGTGGGTATCGGCTTATGTTGTCAAGGCCATTCGAAGAAATCAGCTTATCTATGCGACCGATCACCTCTATGGCATTTGTCAGCAAGAACTTCTCAAGGTCTTAGCTTGGCAGGTGACAAGCGATAAGGGAGTAGTTGACATCGGAAAGAACTACAAGTACCTCTTCCAGTACCTTCCAGCTGAGCAAGAGAAGGAGTTCTCAGCTTTACTTGATTTATCTAGTTTCGATAAAATCACTCAGTCTTTATTTTCTACCATGAAGGGATTCGATCGAGAAGCTCAATTTCTGGCCCAAAAGATGGGATTTGCTTACGATAAGGAACTAGCAGAGAAAATGACTTCTTATGCTAAAGAGAAACTTTCAAATCATTAATGAATCTATTTTAAACTAAAAAAAGGATCCTTTGGTTACTTGGTGTAACTGAATTCCTCTATATATAAAAGACTACTCAACATTCTTTGAAAGGAGTTGAACACGCCCTGAGTGCTGTGTGAAAAAGATAAATTTCTTATTTTCACTTTGTATTTTACGGGCTTTGTATCTTATGTCTAATATCCAAAATATGTCCTTGGAGGACATCATGGGGGAGCGCTTTGGTCGCTACTCCAAATACATTATTCAAGAACGGGCCCTTCCTGATATTCGGGATGGCTTGAAACCAGTTCAACGGCGGATTCTTTATTCTATGAATAAGGATGGCAATACCCATGACAAGGGCTATCGCAAGTCTGCCAAGTCTGTCGGTAATATCATGGGAATTTCCACCCTCACGGGGACAGTTCTATCTATGATGCCATGGTCCGCATGTCTCAGGACTGGAAAAACCGTGAGATTCTAGTTGAAATGCACGGAAACAATGGTTCCATGGACGGTGATCCACCAGCGGCTATGCGTTATACAGAGGCGCGCTTGTCTGAAATCGCAGGTTATCTTTTGCAAGATATCGAAAAGAACACAGTGCCATTTGCCTGGAACTTTGACGATACAGAAAAAGAGCCAACTGTTTTGCCGGCAGCTTTTCCAAACCTCTTGGTCAATGGAGCTACAGGGATTTCAGCTGGTTACGCGACTGATATTCCGCCACATAATCTTGCTGAAGTCATCGATGCCGTGGTCTACATGATCGACCATCCATCTGCCAAGGTAGACAAGCTCATGGAATTTCTACCTGGGCCTGATTTCCCAACGGGTGCCATTATCCAAGGACGGGATGAGATCAAGAAAGCCTATGAAACCGGTAAGGGCCGAGTAGTTGTCCGCTCTAAAACAGAGATCGAGCAACTCAAAGGCGGTAAGCAGCAAATCGTTGTTACCGAGATCCCTTATGAGATCAACAAAGCTGTCTTAGTCAAGAAAATTGATGATGTTCGTGTCAACAACAAGGTAGCTGGCATTGCAGAAGTTCGGGATGAATCTGACCGAGATGGTCTTCGTATTGCCATTGAGTTGAAAAAAGATGCCAATGCAGATTTGATCTTGAACTACTTGTTCAAGTATACAGACTTGCAGGTCAACTACAACTTCAATATGGTGGCGATTGACAATTATACCCCTCGTCAAGTGGGGATTGTACCGATTCTCTCTAGCTACATTGCACACCGTCGAGATATCATTGTCGCTCGTTCTTGCTTTGATAAGGAAAGGCAGAACGACGGCTCCACATCGTAGAGGGCTTGATCCGCGTCATTTCCATCCTCGATGAAGTCATCGCCTTGATCCGTGCTTCTGATAATAAGGCAGATGCTAAAGAAAACCTCAAGGTCAGCTACGATTTCACGGAAGAACAAGCAGAAGCTATTGTTACCTTGCAATTGTACCGCTTGACCAATACGGATATCGTCACCTTGGAAGAAGAGCATGCCAGTCTCAAGGAGCAAATCGCGACCTTGGCTGCCATCATTGGGGACGAACGGACCATGTTCAACCTCATGAAGAAGGAGTTGCGTGAAGTCAAGAAGCTCTTTGGTAATCCGCGCCGTAGTGAATTGCAAGACACTGCTAAAACGATCGAGATTGATACAGCCAGTCTCATTGTTGAAGAGGAAACCTTCGTCAGTGTAACCCGTGCGGGTTACATTAAACGGACCTCGCCTCGTTCTTTCAATGCCTCAACACTGGAAGAAGTCGGTAAGCGAGACGATGACGAGTTGATTTTCGTAGAGCCTGCTAAGACCACTCAGCATCTCTTACTCTTTACCAACTTGGGAAATGCCATTTATCGACCAATTCACGAATTGACAGATACCAAGTGGAAGGATATCGGAGAGCACCTCAGTCAGACCTTGACCAATTTTGAGCAAGAGGAAGAAATTCTCTTTGCGGAGATTGTGGATCAGTTTGAGGGAGTAACCTACTTTGCGGCAACTCAACAAGGACAAATCAAGCGTTTTGAACGAAAAGAATTGAGCCCATGGCGGACTTATCGTTCTAAATCGACTAAGTACGCTAAGCTAAAAGATCAAGACGACCGTATCGTTGCAGTTGCGCCAGTTGTCCTTGAAGACATCATGATTATTACCAAAAATGGGTATGGCTTGCGATTCAATGTTGAGGAGGTCCCTGTCGTAGGAGCCAAAGCAGCAGGGGTCAAAGCCATTAACCTCAAAGACGGAGATCAAGTTGCTGCCGCCTTTAAGTCGACGACTCCAAGCATGTACATTCTGACTCAACGAGGCAGTCTCAAACGGATGTTACAAGACGATATTCCTGTGACCAGTCGGGCTAAACGGGGACTACAGGTCTTGCGTGAGTTGAAAAATAAACCCCACCGTGTCTTCAAGGCAGGTCCAGTCTTCACTGACCAGGGAGATTTTGATCTCTTTACGAGCCAAGAAGAAGTGGCAGAACAAGATCAAATTCTTCAGATCACTTCTACAACAGGTCAGGTGACAGAAGTTGATTTGACACAATTAAGCATTTCTGAAAGAACAAGCAATGGATCCTTTGTCAACGATACCATTTCGGATCAAGAAGTTTTTTCAGCTACCATCAAATAAAAGAAGGCGTCGGTCCATTCTAGGACTGACTTTCTTTAAAAATAAATTTTCTGAAAATTGAAATTTCGCTTGAAATTCTCATGAAATGGTGTACAATAGTGTACATAGATTGAGAAACTGAATCGACCTGCATCAGATCGACAAGGAATAGAAAAAATTAAAAGGAGCACTATCATGACAGTATCACTTGATTGGGAAAACCTTGGCTTTTCATATATGAAATTACCTTATCGCTATTTGGCACATTATCGCAATGGAGCTTGGGAAAAAGGGGAATTGACAGAAGATGCGACCTTGCATTTGTCCGAATCTTCTCCAAGTTTGCATTACGGTCAGCAAGCCTTTGAAGGGTTGAAAGCCTACCGTACAAAAGATGGAAGCATCCAATTGTTCCGTCCAGATCAAAACGCTAAACGTTTGCAACGTACAGCAGATCGGTTGTTGATGCCTCAAGTACCTGTTGACATGTTTGTGGATGCTTGTAAGGCTGTAGTAAAAGCCAATGAAGAGTATGTTCCACCATATGGTACTGGAGCTACCCTTTACCTTCGCCCACTTTTGATTGGGGTTGGTGATATTATTGGTGTGCATCCAGCAGATGAGTATATCTTTACCATTTTTGCCATGCCTGTCGGTAACTACTTTAAAGGTGGTTTAGTCCCAACGAATTTCTTGATTCAAGATGAGTATGACCGTGCGGCACCACATGGAACTGGGGCTGCGAAAGTTGGTGGCAACTATGCAGCTAGTATGTTGCCAGGTAAGATTGCCCATGATCGTAACTTCTCTGACGTGATTTACCTTGATCCAGCAACTCACACCAAGATTGAAGAAGTCGGTTCTGCAAACTTCTTTGGTATCACTGCTAATAACGAATTTGTGACACCATTGAGCCCTTCTATCTTGCCATCGATCACCAAGTATTCTTTACTTTACTTGGCAGAACACCGTCTTGGTATGACACCAATTGAAGGGGATGTCTTTATCAATGACTTGGATCGCTTTGTAGAAGCAGGAGCTTGTGGTACCGCAGCTGTCATCTCTCCGATTGGAGGCGTTCAACACGGTGATGAATTCCATGTCTTCTATTCTGAAACAGAAGTAGGTCCTGTCACACGGAAGCTCTATGACGAGTTGACCGGTATCCAATTTGGTGATGTCGAAGCACCAGAAGGATGGATTTTCAAAGTCGATTAAACCGAAAGCATCTGAGATAAAAGTGTCCAGGCTTCAATGAGAACGAATCTTAACGAAGGACGTAGTAGCTAAAGTTTCTCTTCATTCGCTTTTAGGCTCAAAAGAGTGCTGAATGACCTTTTCGGGGGTGGGAGAAAGAAGGAATTTCTAACAAAATTCTTTCTGCCCACTCCCTTTTCTCTTGCGTCATCAAGAGAATTTTTGTAAAATAGAAAAAGTGAAAAGAGGGTTGAAATGAGTAAAAAAGATAAGAAAATTGAGATTCAAATCGTTGATAGTAAAGTAACCGTCGGAAAAGACACTTTTGATGGATTCACTTTGTCCATTGGAAAGAAAACGATTGGTGAAATTGCAGACATGGCAGGTCAGTTTGCCATTATCAAAAATGGAAATGTGGATTCACTTTACAAAAAACTTGAAAAAGCCGTTGAAATTTTAATAGAAAATTATAATTTGAATAAATAAGGGCTTGCAATCATAGTAAATCAATGGTATAATAGATCCTGTTGATTTATATGGAGAGATAGCGAAGAGGCTAAACGCGGCGGACTGTAAATCCGCTCCTTCGGGTTCGGGGGTTCGAATCCCTCTCTCTCCATTAGCGTTCATTGTGACGATGATAAAGTGACTAATGTCAGCGCTCTTTTTGGGGTATAGCCAAGCGGTAAGGCAAGGGACTTTGACTCCCTCATGCGTTGGTTCGAATCCAGCTACCCCAGTTCTTAGGTAATATCAGATAAGTGATAAAATATCTATCCAGGTATTTTATTTCTTTATAGGATGAGTCGTTAAAGATTGTAGTTGATCTCATTGCGAGTGCTTGCTTAGGAAAAATAATTATAAGTATGTCAAGTTTTAGAAAACTTGATTGTTGGAGGATTTTTTAGATGAATGAATTTGAAGATTTGCTAAACAGTGTTAGCCAAGTTGAACCAGGTGACGTTGTTACTGCTGAAGTATTGACAGTTGACGCGAACCAAGCTAACGTTGCAATCTCTGGAACTGGTGTCGAAGGTGTCTTGACTCTTCGCGAATTGACAAACGATCGTGATGCTGACATCAACGACTTGGTAAAACCAGGTGAAACACTTGAATTGCTTGTTCTTCGTCAAGTAGTTGGTAAAGATACTGATACAGTAACTTACCTTGTATCTAAAAAACGTTTGGAAGCTCGCAAAGCATGGGACAAATTGGTTGGACGTGAAGAAGAAGTTGTTACTGTTAAAGGAACTCGCGCTGTTAAGGGCGGACTTTCAGTAGAATTTGAAGGACTTCGTGGATTTATTCCAGCTTCAATGCTTGATACTCGTTTTGTACGTAACACTGAACGTTTCGTAGGTCAAGAATTTGATGCTAAAATCAAAGAAGTAGATCCAAAAGAAAACCGCTTTATCCTTTCACGTCGTGAAGTTGTTGAAGCTGCGTCAGCTGCAGCACGCGCAGAAGTATTTGGTAAATTGAATGTTGGTGATGTCGTAACTGGTAAAGTTGCACGTATCACAAGCTTCGGTGCCTTCATCGACCTTGGTGGTGTTGATGGATTGGTTCACTTGACAGAATTGTCACACGAACGCAACGTATCACCTAAATCAGTTGTAACTGTTGGTGAAGAAATCCAAGTGAAAGTTCTTGACTTGAACGAAGAAGAAGGTCGTGTATCACTTTCATTGAAAGCTACAACCCCTGGACCTTGGGATGGCGTTGAACAAAAATTGGCTGCTGGTGATGTGATCGAAGGAACTGTTAAACGTTTGACTGACTTCGGTGCATTCGTTGAAGTATTGCCAGGTATCGACGGTCTTGTACACATCTCACAAATTTCACACAAACGTGTTGAAAATCCAAAAGATGTTCTTAAAGTTGGACAAGAAGTAACTGTTAAAGTTCTTGAAGTAAATGCTGCAGATGAACGTGTATCACTTTCTATCAAAGCTCTTGAAGAACGTCCAGCTCAAGAAGAAGGCGAAAAACAAGAAAAACGTCAATCTCGCCCACGTCGTCCAAAACAAGAAACGTGACTTTGATCTTCCAGAAACTCAAACTGGATTCTCAATGGCTGACTTGTTTGGCGATATCGAATTGTAATATTCAAAAGAGGCTGGGACAAAAGTCCTAGCCTCTCAATTATTTTTGGATTGTCGAGCAAGACGCAGTGGTTGAGTGGGCTCTACTACGCTGATTTCATCTGCTTTTACAGCCCTACTCAACTGTGCGGAGGTGGGACGACGAAATCAAATTCTAACGAATTACCGATTTCTGTCCCACTCTCTTTTTTACTTGTAAAATTTTTGAAAATTTGATATACTATAATAGTTGCCACCCTTAGTGTAATGGATATCACGTAAGATTCCGGTTCTTGAGATGGGGGTTCGATTCCCTCAGGGTGGAAAGAAGAAAAGGTTGAGAAGTCTCTCAGCCTTTTTTATTATGTGACTTTCAGTCCGTCTCGCTCCGTTAGGTGCGAGACAAAAAAACCACCCGCTATGCGGGTGCGCATCGAAGGTTATACCAAAAAAACTCCAAACGCGATACAATTAAGGTGTTCAAGCCAATTGTAAAGCGAAAGGAGAAAAATATGGCTCAAAAAGCACATAGTTTATCACACACAAAATGGATGTGTAAATATCACATTGTGTTCACCCCTAAGTATAGACGAAAAGTGATCTATAATCAATATCGAAGTAGTTTGGGAGAAATATTCCATAGATTATGTAGTTATAAAGGTGTTGAGATTATCGAAGGCCATTTAATGCCAGATCATGTTCATATGTTGGTAAGCATTCCACCTAGAATTAGTGTTGCAAGCTTCATGGGATATTTAAAAAGGTAAAAAGTGCTCTAATGATGTTCGATAAACACGCAAATCTGAAATATAAGTTTGGAAATCGACATTTTTTTGGGCAGAGGGATATTATGTAAGTACAGTTGGCCTCAATGAAGCCACAATAAAGAAATACATTCAGGAACAAGATCGAAAAGATATTGCTTTAGATAAGTTGAGTGTAAAAGAATATGAAGATCCCTTTAGGGATAGTGGCAAGTAGTACGTATACCTCTTTGAGAGGTCTGTGACGAGTCAAATGCAATAAGGCTTGAACAAAGTGAAAGCCAGCGTCTTTAGGCGCTGGCTAGTTATCTGGGCTTATAGCCCTGGTACAAACCACCCGTTTGACGGGTGGTCATGATTTTATGTTCATAGCTCAAAAAAGACTCTCAAATTTGAGAGTCTTTTCTAATTGAATTAGTTGATAGATGCTTCTTGGAATTCAGGGTTTTTCCATGCTTCATCAATGATTGCTTGCAATTCATCAGCAGAAGCTTTCATTTTTTGTTGTTCCGCATCGTTCAATGGGATGTTCACTGGACGAACAATACCGTGTGCACCTACGATGGCAGGTTGACCGATAAAGACGTTGCTAACACCATATTGACCTTCTTGGAATACAGAAAGTGGAAGTACTGCATTTTCATCATCAAGGATTGCTTTAGTGATACGAGCAAGGGCAACAGCGATACCGTAGTATGTAGCACCTTTTTTGTTGATGATAGTGTAAGCAGCGTCACGAACACCTTCGAACAATTCGATCAATTCAGTTTCTTGAACGTTTTGAGTGTCCTTAAGGAATTCTTCAAGGTTTACACCAGCGATGTTAGCGTGTGACCATACAGCGAATTCTGAGTCACCGTGTTCACCCATGATGTAGGCGTGTACTGAACGAGCGTCCACATCCAATTTTTCAGCCAAAGCTTGACGGAAACGAGCTGAGTCAAGAGAAGTACCAGAACCGATAACACGTTCTTTAGGGAATCCAGAGAATTTCCATGTAGAGTATGTCAATACGTCAACTGGGTTAGCAGCTACAAGGAAGATACCGTTAAATCCAGATTTCACAACTTCTGTAACGATTGATTTGTTGATCGCAAGGTTTTTACCAACAAGGTCAAGGCGTGTTTCACCTGGTTTTTGAGGAGCACCTGCAGTAATCACAACAAGGTCAGCGTCTGCACAGTCAGCGTACTCAGCCGCATAAATCTTCTTAGGTGAAGTGAAGGCAAGGGCGTGGCTAAGGTCAAGCGCATCTCCGACAGCTTTTTCGTGCAATTGAGGAATTTCGATAATTCCAAGCTCTTGTGCAATTCCTTGGTTGACAAGTGCAAATGCATAAGATGAACCTACGGCACCGTCACCGACAAGGATAACTTTTTTGTGTTGTTTAGTCAAATTCATGAGTCTAAACGTCTCCTTCATATTTTTTTGAGATAGATTCTCATACGTCTTCATTCTACCACTTTTGAAAGTCTTTGTCATCTGATACAGTATGAATCCTTGATGTAAACGTTTTTACATTTGTACTCCTTAGAGGAAAAATAGGCTAAAATGTGTTATAATAGTATGGTGAATTAAGTAAAGAGAGGCATTTTTTGAATGCAGGATAAGAATCTAATTGATGTGAATTTAACATCAGAAATGAAGACGAGTTTTATCGATTATGCCATGAGTGTTATCGTTGCTCGTGCCCTCCCTGATGTTCGTGATGGTTTGAAACCTGTTCACCGGCGTATTTTGTACGGAATGAATGAATTGGGTGTTACACCAGATAAACCACATAAGAAATCAGCCCGTATCACAGGGGATGTTATGGGTAAATACCACCCACACGGGGATTCCTCTATTTATGAAGCCATGGTTCGGATGGCGCAATGGTGGAGTTATCGCTACATGTTAGTGGATGGTCATGGAAACTTTGGTTCTATGGACGGTGATGGCGCCGCTGCACAACGGTATACAGAAGCCCGTATGAGTAAGATTGCTCTTGAAATGTTGCGGGATATCAATAAAAATACAGTTGATTTTGTAGATAACTATGATGCCAGTGAGCGCGAACCTTTGGTCTTACCTGCACGTTTTCCTAACCTTCTCGTCAATGGTGCTACTGGGATTGCCGTTGGGATGGCTACAAATATTCCTCCACATAATCTGGGAGAAACCATTGACGCGGTGAAGTTGATGATGGATAATCCTGAGGTAACGACCCGTGAACTTATGGAAGTTCTTCCTGGTCCAGATTTTCCGACAGGTGCTTTGGTCATGGGGAAATCAGGTATCCACAAAGCCTATGAAACAGGAAAAGGGTCGATCGTGCTTCGTTCTCGTACAGAGATTGAAGTGACCAAGAGTGGCCGTGAACGGATTGTTGTCACTGAGTTCCCTTATATGGTCAATAAAACCAAGGTTCACGAGCACATCGTTCGCTTGGTGCAAGAAAAACGGATCGAAGGGATTACAGCTGTACGTGATGAATCAAACCGTGAAGGGGTTCGTTTTGTGATTGAGGTCCGCCGAGATGCTTCGGCTAACGTTATTTTGAACAACCTCTTTAAGATGACACAAATGCAAACCAATTTTGGATTCAATATGTTGGCGATCCAAAATGGTGTTCCAAAGATTCTTTCTCTTCGCCAAATTTTAGGTGCTTATATTGAGCACCAGAAAGAAAGTGGTGACTCGACGGACCATCTTTGATAAAGAAAAAAAGCGGAAGCACGTGCCCATATCTTAGAAGGTTTGCTCATTGCCTTGGATCACATCGATGAAGTGATCCGGATTATTCGCAATAGCCAGACAGACGCTGAAGCACAAGCTGAATTGATGGCTAAATTCAAGCTTTCTGAACGTCAAAGTCAAGCCATTTTGGACATGCGTCTTCGTCGTTTGACCGGTTTGGAACGAGACAAGATCCAAAGTGAATACGATGATTTGGTTGCCCTGATTGCTGATTTGGCTGATATTTTGGCGAAACCAGAACGTGTGGCTACCATCATCAAGGAAGAATTGGAAGAAGTCAAACGCAAGTTTGGCGATGCTCGTCGAACTGAGTTGATGGTTGGAGAAGTCCTTTCTCTTGAAGATGAGGACTTGATTGAAGAAACAGATGTCTTGATCACCCTTTTCTAACAAAGGCTACATCAAACGTTTGGACCAAGCGGAATTTACGGCTCAAAAAAACGTGGTGGACGTGGGGTTCAAGGAACTGGTGTCAAAGATGATGACTTTGTCCGTGAACTGGTCTCTACGAGCACCCATGATCATTTGCTCTTCTTTACCAATAAGGGGCGTGTCTATCGTCTGAAAGGTTATGAGATTCCAGAATATGGTCGGACAGCTAAAGGATTACCAATCGTCAACCTCTTAAAAATTGGACGAAGGTGAATCGATTCAAACCATTATCAATGTGGAGCAAGACCGCAGTGACGAAGCATATCTCTTCTTTACGACGCGACAAGGTTTAGTCAAACGGACCAATGTAGCTGAATTTTCAAATATTCGTCAGAACGGTCTCAAAGCTTTGAATCTACGTGATGAGGATGAATTGATCAATGTCTTCCTTACAGATGGCAATGCTGACGCCATTATCGGTACCAAGTATGGTTATTCTGTCCGCTTTAATGAGGCTGTAGTCCGCAATATGGGACGTTCTGCCACTGGTGTACGTGGTGTGAATCTCCGCGAAGGAGACAGGGTTGTTGGGGCTAGCGTCGTTACGGATCAAGATGAAGTATTGATCATCACGGAAAAAAAGGATATGGTAAGCGAACAATGGCTAGCGAATACCCAACAAAAGGCCGTGGTGGTAAAGGTATCAAAACCGCCAATATTACAGAAAAAAATGGTCCCTTAGCTGGTCTTTTAACCGTAAAAGGGGATGAAGATCTGATGATCATTACCGATACCGGAGTTATGATCCGGACAGGTGTGGCTAACATTTCTCAAACGGGTCGTTCAACTCAGGGTGTGAAAGTCATGAGACTGGATCAGGATGCGAAAATCGTAACCTTTACAACAGTCCAGCCCGATGAAAAAGATGAAGAAGTAGTGGAAGAAAACGAATAGATAAGGGGACAGCATGTCACGCAAAGGAAAAAAGAAAAAGAGTTTACGCAATACTCTTATCAACATCGTTGCAACACTTTTGATTATTCTCTCGCTTCTCTTAATTTTCAATGCTCCGATCCGTAATATGATTATGGTTTGGCATACCAACCAATACCAGGTTAGCAAGGTCGATAAAAAAACCATTGACAAGAATAAAGAAGTGAAGACGAGCTTTGATTTCCAACATGTCCAGTCACTCTCGACGGAAGCCGTCATCAATGCCCAATGGCAAGCTCAAAAGCTACCAGTAATTGGGGGAATTTCGATTCCTGAATTAAACATGAACCTTCCGATCTTTAAGGGGCTTGAAAATGTTGCCCTCTACTACGGAGCAGGGACCATGAAGGAAAACCAAGTCATGGGGCAAGGCAATTATTCTCTTGCCAGTCACCACGTATTTGGCCTAACTGGAGCAAATGCCATGTTATTCTCACCATTAGAGAAAGCCAAGGCGGGAATGAAGATCTACATCACGGACAAAGAAAAAATCTATACTTATGTCATCTCGTCAGTTGAGACAGTGACTCCAGATCGTGTAGATGTTATACAAGATCGTGAAGGCGTTAATGAGATCACCTTGGTGACCTGTGAGGATGCTGCAGCGACTTACCGAACGATTGTAAAAGGAAATTTGGAAACATCTGTTGACTATGACAAGGCTCCCAAAGACATCCTGGACTCATTCAGTAAGTCTTATAATCAAATGCAACTTTAAGAAAATAAAGCCCAAGGCAGAGATGCCGGGGCTTTTTTTCTATGTAGGAAGCGAAGCTAGGAGAAATTCTTGTAAAATTGTAAGAGATTGGTAATATAATGTAAGGAACTTGTCATAATATTGAGGGAAAAATCAGTATATAATAGATGAGAAAAGAGTATGATAAGGAGGTAGAATAGTGACGAAAAGAGCGAATTTATCATCTCTTGCATCATTTCTACAATCTCTTAGTAAATGATTTTTCCACGAAATGGTTTAATTACGAAAGGAATCTACGAAGTAGAAAGCAAGTCTACCAAGCTTTAGAGGCCATACCTCAGAACCAGGAGTACTTGATTCGCTGTGAAATTCAACAGTTTTTAAAGGAACTTGAACAAGTTCAAACAGGTTACCAGATCCGCTTTAATAAAGATGAAGTCTTAGTGTTAGATGATTTGAAGCAAGAAATCGCCTGTAAATAATGAAAGTTCGTCGTTTTCTCCATTTATTACGAATTAATAAGTGAGGAGGAAATTATGTACGACATATCATTTATTGAACCATCTTTGCTTCCTAGAGAACGTTTGGTTTCTGAAGGGGTAGATAAGCTGAGTCATCAAGAATTGTTATCCATTCTCTTACGGACAGGCAATAAGCAAAAAAGCGTTTATGAGATTGCACAAGGTCTTTTGAGTTCGGTTAATAGTTTAAAGGAGTTAAGTCAATTAACCCTAGAGGAGCTACAGGAAATCTCTGGCATTGGCCGGGTGAAGGCCATCGAACTTCAGGCAGTGATTGAGTTTGGACGAAGGATTCATAAAGATGAATTAATGAGTTCTGAACAGATCATGAGCAGTCAGAAATTGGCCCATAAAATTCAACAGGAAATCGGCCATAAGAAACAGGAGCACCTGGTTGCCCTTTATTTGAATACGCAGAATGAAATTATTCATCAACAGACCATTTTTATTGGAACAGTGAATCGAAGTATTGCGGAGCCACGTGAAATCCTGCATTATGCATTGAAGCACATGGCAACCTCCATCATTTTGGCTCATAATCATCCATCTGGTGCCGTGTTTCCCAGTAAAAATGATGATGAAGTAACTCATCGAGTCTTAGAGGCCTGTGAAGTGATGGGCTTAACCCTATTAGATCACTTGATTGTATCTGAAGAAAACTACTATAGTTACCGTGAAGAAACCGATTATTTGGTATAAAAAAGAAGAGAGTGGGACAGAAATCGGTAATTCGTTAGAATTCGATTTCGTCGTCCCACCTCCGCACAGTTGAGTAGGGCTGTAAAAGCTGATGAAAACAGCGTAGTAGAGCCCACTCAACCACTGCGTCTTGCTCGACAATCCAAAAATAATTGAGAGGCTAGGACTTTTGTCCCAGCCTCTTTTTCTTGTTAAAGTATAAGTCTTTATTCTTCGTTTTTTCGCATGAAATAAAGGAGTGTCTGCAATTCACTGGTGAGATCGACATATTGGACGACGACATCTTTAGGGACTGTCAGATGCACTGGTGAGAAGCTGAGAATTCCCTTGACACCAGCGTCTACCAAAAGGCTAGCCACTTCTTGAGCCTTGACGCTTGGAACAGTCAGGATTGCTGTTTGAATGCCTTCTTGTTTGAGCTTTTCTTTAATAGAGGAAATACCGTAAATAGGAATTCCGTCCTTACTTTTGGTATTGATCAGTTCATGATCGTCTAGATCAAACGCCATGACAATTTTCATCTTATTGCGTTCATGGAAGCGATAGTTGAGGAGTGCACTTCCCATATTTCCGATCCCAACAATAGCGACATTGGTAATCGCATTATCATTTAAAAGATCCGCAAAGAAGTTCATCAGTTTTTTTACGTCATAACCAAATCCCCGTCTTCCTAATTCACCAAAATAAGAAAAATCTCGGCGAACAGTTGCAGAGTCAATCCCAATTGCATCAGCAATTTGCTTAGAATTGGCGCGCTCTATTTTTTCAGAGTTAAAGCGTTTAAAAATGCGGTAGTATAGCGATAAACGTTTTGCTGTTGCGCGTGGAATTGGAGTATTTTTATCATGTTTCACAATATCACAACCTTTCCCTATTATTGTATAGGAAGATTGTGAAAAAATCAACTATCTAGAGTGGTTTTTCAAAAATATTTTTGTCTAAAGAAAAAGCTGATGGCAATGGAGAGTTCCATCAGCATCAGCTTAGTTTTCAGCTTGTTCTACCTTTTTCAAAAAAGCATAGAGTCCATCGACTCGCCCTGTATAGGGGAGCTTTTCCCCTTTGTATTCAATGGATACGATTGAGTAAGAGTCAGGCAAGGTTACACAGCCTGAAAATGCTAGGATGCAGGCTGCAAGGTCGGTATAAGTAGTCGTTCGTTTTACTTGGTAAGCATCGATATAAGTTAGGGTTACCATATTAGACCTCTGTTTTGTTGAAAATTTCTCTTTCGACAAGACTATCCATTAGGAAATAAAATTTTTGTTGGATAATATCATTTTCTGGATTTAAAGATATTAACCAGACGAAGTCCAGACTTGTCTGTAATATTGATTTTAAAACCTGTGAGATCTTTGTTGAAGATAATTTTAAGCAAGAAGCCTTCACCACTATTTGGAACAGCTTCGAGCAAACGATTTAACTCGTAATTTCCAACTTTTGTAACAGCAAATGTATTGTCACGCAAGGTATATTTTTTTACATTTGGGTGCAGACTATAGGTATATTTGCAGTCTTTCAATGAAACACTTGTTTCAAAAGCCATTTTGTTCTCCTATGATAAAATTTCTTTAAGTTTTGAGAGGAAGTCTCGAACCTCCTCTACGGTATTGAGTTCTGAAAAACTAATTCGAAGGGATTCTTTCAAGCGCGAGCTATCATTTCCATAGAGTGCCTCTAGGACATGGCTGGGTTGAACTGTACCAGCGGTACAGGCAGAGCCTGTAGAGACAGATATCCCAGCCAGATCCAGTCTCATCAGCAAGACATCATTTTGGACGCCTGGGAAACCAAGATTCCAAACAAATGGAAGATGATCGTCATTCGCATTTACGTAGAAGTCGTAGTCTGCTAAACCATTAACTAGTTCTTGACCGAGTTTTTGAACTTGCTGGAAATTTTCTTCTTGATGAAGTGTGGCTTGCTGTAGCGCAGTCGCCATCCCTACAATTGAAATGAGATTTTCCGTGCTGGCTCTCATCTTATTTTCCTGATCGCCACCATGGATGAGATTATCAAAGTCTGGGGCAGCTGCATAAAGGAAACCGACTCCCTTGGGGCCATGGAATTTGTGGGCAGAAGCACTGAGAAAATCAATTCCTAACTCTTCGGGATAGACAGGGACTTTCCCAACTGCTTGGACAGCATCAACATGAAAGGCAGCTGGATGATCTTTTAAGAATTCTCCGATTTCTATAATCGGTAGAAGATCGCCTGTCTCGTTATTGGCAAACATGGTAGAGACAAGAATGGTATCCGGTCTAAGTGCAGCCTTGATATCACTAGCCTGAATGCGTCCCTCTCTTGGTTGGACGATCGTAACTTCAAATCCGAAACGTTCTACAAGATATTCGATGGGTTCTAGAACCGCATGGTGTTCCAAAGCGGTAGTAATGATGTGTTTGCCATCTGCTTGGTGTTTCAAGCAGTAGCCTTTTTATAGCGGTATTATTACTTTCTGATCCACCTGAAGTGAAGAAAATACGATTTGGAAGAGTATGGAGAGACTGAGCAATCTGCTCGCGAGATTCTCGGAGGAGTTTACTAGCCATCCGCCCATGAGCATGAAGGCTCGATGGATTTCCAAAAGTAGACTTCATGGTTTCAGACATTTTATCAATGACTTCAGGTAGGAGGGGAGTTGTGGCGGCATTATCAAAATATATCACATTAAGACCTTATTTCTTGTGGTAGGCAAATAGAGGACTAACAGGTTTTCTTTCTTGAATGCGAACAATAGCTTCAGCGATCAGTTCGCTAGCTGTCAGATAGTTGATATTTTTAGGTGTTGGCCCATTTGGAGCAACAGAATCGGTTACCAAGATTTCTTTGATCGGAGCTTGGTCTAATAACTCGACAGCTCCTTTCACAAATAAACCATGGCTTGAAACAGCATAAATTTCAGTAGCTCCTTCGCGTTCAACGATTTTTGAGGCTTCCGAAAAAGTCTTCCCAGTATTGAGGATATCGTCGATTAAAATAGCTTTTTTACCTTTGACATCTCCGATGATATAGCCATAATCACGGTTCGCATCATCTTGTTCGTAATCAATAATCGCGATTGGAGCATCAAGATATTCTGCTAAACTACGAGCTCGTTTGACACCAGAGTTTCGGACTCACGACAACGACGTCTGAACCTGTCAAACCTTTGTTAATGTAGTGTTCAGCAAAGAGTGGAATCGTAAAGAGGTTATCTACGGCGATATCAAAGAAACCTTGGACCTGAACAGCGTGGAGATCGAGTGTTACGACACGATCTACCCCAGCTTTGACCAACATGTTTGCTACTAATTTAGCTGTAATTGGTTCGCGAGGAGCAGCAGTCCGGTCTTGGCGAGCATAACCGAAGTAAGGCATGACCACATTGACAGTATTTGCGCTGGCCCGTTGGCAAGCATCCACCATAATTAACAGTTCCATCAAGTGATTGTTGACAGGGAAACTGGTTGATTGAATGATATAAATATCATATCCACGAACACTTTCCTCAATATTGACTTGGATTTCACCATCTGAGAATTGACGGGATGAAATTTTTCCGAGTGGAACCCCAGCGTGATCCGCAATTTTCTGGGCAATCTCTGGATTTGAATTGAGAGAGAAGAGCTTCATATTTTTTTTATCTGACATGTGATTCTAACCTCATTTAGATTTTTGATCTTAGCACTATTTTAGCAAAAATTTACGATAATTTCAGCTATTTTACAATCTTTCCGCCAATCTGGCGATTTTATTTTTAGCAGTTTTGAAGACGATTCCATGCTCTTTGATGAACTGATGGAAATTTTCTTCCTGCTCAGCAGTTTCCACCTCGATTTCTAACTCATAATCTTCAGTATCTAGATAGAGACTGTGGTCTAGTGCTACTAAGCCTGCATCAGTTTCTTTTTCGAATCGTTCTGTTGTAAGGCTTCCCCAGACCGCGAGTTGCTCAACTGGGATTTCTTTAGATTTCAAGAGTTTTTGATTTCTCCGTCAGGAAACTGTTGTTGTTGAAGAATCTCCTTGGTTTCTTCTGGGTTGAGGTCTTGATTGTACTCGAAATGGCCAACATCTTCAGGGACTTTGAGAGTCAATTCAGCCTGATCTGTGAAAGTACGCACCCGCAAGGCCATTTTTTCCTTACGGATGAGCTGGTCGGGTGTATCGATATAGTGATTAGTTTGGACAACCAATTCTGTATCAGCAAAAAGTGGAAGGAGGGATTGGTATTCCTCCTTGTCTAGCATGGTTTTGTATTCAATTTCTAAATGGTTCATTTTGTGGTCCTTTGCTTTTTTTCAAAAGCGATTCATGATATAATAAGAGATGTGTTTATTGTATACAAAAATGGTTCAGATTACAAGGTGGTAGGATGGCAATTGATTGGGAAAACTTCTTAGATCCGTATATCCAAGCAGTTGGGGAATTAAAAATCAAACTGCGTGGGATTCGTAAGCAATATCGTAAGCAACAAAAGCATTCTCCAATTGAGTTTGTCACAGGACGGGTCAAACCGATTGAGAGTATTCGTGAAAAGATGATCCGAAGAAATATTTCTGAAGAAAATCTGGCTCAGGATATGCAAGATATTGCTGGTCTTCGCATCATGGTTCAGTTTGTGGACGATGTGGATGAGATCCTAGAGGTTCTGAGACAACGGCAGGATATGCGCGTGGTCCAAGAGCGAGACTACATCCGCCACAAGAAATCAAGTGGCTACCGGAGTTACCACGTCGTTGTCGAGTACCCGGTCGATACCATTGATGGAAATGAAACGATCTTAGCAGAGATTCAAATTCGGACTTTGTCCATGAATTTTTGGGCAACCATTGAACACTCGCTCAATTATAAATATAAAGGAGACTTTCCAGACGAGATCAAAAAACGCTTAGAGACGACAGCAAACCTGGCCTATCTCTTGGATGAAGAGATGGGGGCAATTCGGGATGCGATTCAGGAGGCTCAAGCCCTGTTTGATCCACTTCATCGTAAGTTAAATGATGGCGTTGGAAATAGTGATGACACAGATGAAGACTACAGGTAAAAAAGTATCCATTATTCGCAATCGCAAGCGTCAAAGTGAAGAGGTTTTTCAGCAGTTGCGCTACAAGCTTCGGAAAAATAATTTTATTTTGACGGAGAAGCACCCGGATATTGTGATTTCAATTGGTGGCGATGGGATGTTGCTATCAGCCTTTCACAAGTATGAACACCAGTTGGATCGGGTGCGATTTGTTGGTGTCCATACCGGACACTTAGGATTCTATACGGATTATTTAGACAGTGAAATCGATAAGCTGGTTGAGAATTTAAAATATGATACAGGTGCCAAGGTTTCTTACCCCATTTTGAATGTCAAGATCACTTTCGACAATGGGGAAACCCGTACCATGAGAGCATTGAACGAAGCGACGATTAAGAGAAGCGACCGGACCATGGTTGCCGATCTCACGATTAATGGAGTTGATTTTGAGCGCTTCAGAGGAGACGGAATTACTGTTTCGACTCCTACAGGTAGTACGGCTTACAACAAATCCTTGGGAGGGGGCAGTCCTTCACCCGACTATTGAGGCGCTACAGATCGCTGAAATCGCCAGTCTCAACAACCGTATTTATCGTACCTTGGGTTCTTCTGTCATTGTCCCTAAAAAGGATAAGATCGAGATTACACCGACAAGACCTGGTTTTCACATTATCTCTGTTGACAATTCAACCTATTCTTACCGTAATATTGCAAAGGTAGAATATCAGATTGACAACCATAAGATTAATTTTGTGGCAAGTTCCAGTCACACCAGCTTCTGGAATCGGGTCAAGGATGCTTTTATCGGAGATGATAGAGAATGAGATTTGAATTCATTGTCGATGAGCATGTCAAGGTCAAGACTTTCCTGAAAAAGCACGAGGTTTCTAAGGGCCTCTTAGCAAAGATTAAATTTCGTGGTGGCCAGATCCTTGTCAATGGACGTCCGGAGAATGCGATTTATTTGTTGGATATTGGGGATCGCTTGGTCATTGATATTCCGGCAGAAGAAGGGTTTGAAACCCTAAAACCCATGGATCGGCCTTTGGATATTTTGTTTGAAGATGATCATTTTTTGGTTTTAAACAAACCCTTTGGGATTGCTTCTATTCCAAGTGCGATTCATTCCAATACCTTAGCAAATTTTGTAAAAGGCTACTATGTGAAGCAGGGCTACGAGAACCAGCAGGTTCACATTGTCACTCGCTTGGACAAGGATACTAGTGGCGTCATGCTCTTGCCAAACATGGCTATGCCCATGCCCGCTTGGATAAGCAATTGCAGTCTAAATCGATTCAGAAACGCTATTATGCCTTGGTCAAGGGATCTGGGAAGCTTGATCCTGTTGGAGAGATTATTGCTCCGATTGCGCGTGATGAAGAGTCGATCATTACTCGAAAGGTAGCAAAAGGTGGCAAGTATGCTCATACTAGCTACCAGGTCGTTCAATCTTTTGGTGATATTTACCTAGTGGATATTCAGTTACACACAGGTCGAACCCATCAGATCCGCGTTCATTTTTCCCATATTGGTTTTCCACTCTTGGGAGATGATCTCTATGGCGGGAGTTTAGAAGACGGCATTGAGCGCCAGGCCCTTCATTGCCATCGTCTATCCTATTATCATCCATTTCTAGAGGAAGAATTGGTCATAGAAAGTCCACTACCTCCAGATTTTCAAGCTGTATTAACACAGCTTCAAACAAGTTATTAATTATTAAAAGGAGTAAAACTCATGGAAGTTTTTGAAAATCTCAAAGCCAACCTCGTTGGTAAGAATGCACGTATTGTATTACCTGAAGGTGAAGAGCCTCGTATTCTCCAAGCAGCAAAACGAATTGTGAACGAGACAGATGTAACCCCTGTATTGCTTGGTAATCCAGATAAAATTCGTATTTACCTCGAAATCGAAGGGGTTTTGGAAGGATATGAAGTTATTGATCCGCATTCTTATCCAGGTTTTGAAGAGATGGTAGCTTCCTTGGTAGATCGTCGTAAGGGAAAAATGACAGAAGAAGAAGCACGTCAAATCTTGAAAGACGACGTTAACTATTTTGGTGTCATGTTAGTGCATATGGGAATCGTTGATGGGATGGTATCTGGTGCGATTCACTCAACAGCCGCAACTGTTCGTCCGGCCTTGCAAATTATCAAAACTCGTCCTAATGTAAAACGGACTTCAGGGGCTTTCCTTATGGTTCGTGGATCTGAACGCTACTTGTTCGGGGACTGTGCCATCAACATCAATCCAGATGCTGAAGGATTAGCCGAAATTGCCATCAACTCAGCTATCACAGCCAAGATGTTTGGAATTGATCCAAAAATTGCTATGTTGAGCTATTCAACAAAAGGATCTGGTTTCGGTGAAAGTGTTGATAAAGTAGTGGAAGCAACTAAGCTTGCCCATGAACTTCGTCCAGACCTTGAAATTGACGGGGAATTGCAATTTGACGCAGCTTTTGTGCCTGAAACCGCAGCCTTGAAGGCTCCAGGAAGCAAGGTGGCAGGTCAAGCTAATGTCTTTATCTTCCCTGGTATTGAAGCAGGTAACATTGGATACAAGATGGCAGAACGTCTCGGTGGCTTTGCAGCAGTAGTCCAGTTTTGCAAGGGTTGAACAAACCAGTCAACGACCTTTCTCGTGGATGTAATGCAGATGACGTTTTCAAATTGACCTTGATTACAGCAGCTCAAGCTGTTGAACAATAAGAAATGCATTTAGAGAGTGGGACAGAAATTAGTAATTCGTTAGAATTCGATTTCGTCGTCCCACCTCCGCACAGTTGAGTAGGGCTGTAAAAGCTGATGAAATCAGCGTAGTAGAGCCCACTCAACCACTGCGTCTTGCTCGACAATCCAAAAACAATTGAGAGGCTAGGACTTTTGTCCCAGCCTCTTTTTCTTTATAAAATCAGAATTTCTAAACTCTAACTCATTCTATGGTATACTAGGAATATGTTAAATTTAAAAGATTACGGGATTACCATGTGGGAGGAGGAAAAAATCACTTCCTTCCGAGAAAAGTTATTAGTCTGGTATGATGTCCATAAACGGGATCTTCCCTGGAGAAGGACTCAGGATCCTTATAAAATTTGGATCTCAGAAATTATGCTCCAGCAGACACGTGTCGATACGGTGATTCCTTATTATGAGCGTTTTTTAGACTGGTTTCCGACGGTCGCTGATTTGGCTCAAGCTCCTGAAGAAAAACTCTTAAAAGCTTGGGAAGGCTTGGGGTATTACTCACGTGTCCGCAATATGCAGAAAGCTGCCCAGCAGATAATGGAAAATCACGGAGGAGTGTTTCCATCAAGTTATGAGGAAATATCTAAACTCAAGGGAATTGGGCCTTATACAGCTGGTGCCATTGCTAGTATTGCCTTTGGTTTACCAGAGCCAGCAGTGGATGGCAATGTCATGCGTGTTCTAGCCCGTTTGTTTGAGGTGGACTACGATATTGGTGTACCGACCAATCGCAAGATTTTTCAAGCCATGATGGAAATCTTGATCGATCCGACCCGACCTGGTGATTTCAATCAGGCTTTGATGGATTTGGGCTCAGATATCGAATCACCAGTCAATCCACGGCCGGAAGAGAGTCCTGTTAAGGAGTTTAGCGCGGCCTACCAACATGGGACCATGGATCGTTATCCCATTAAGGCTCCTAAGAAGAAACCTGTACCTGTCTATCTAACAGCTTTTATTATCAAGGATAGTCAAGGTCGCTACTTGCTGGAGAAAAATGAGCGAGAAGGGCTTTTATCAGGTTTCTGGCATTTCCCCTTGATCGAAGTGGAAAGCCTATCTGGGAACCTAGGCCAATTATCTCTATTGGATGGGAAGGGGGAAGCAGAGCGTAACCCAGAAATTCTTTCCTTTGAACAGGATTATGATTTGGCCATTGATTGGCAGGACAGATCTTATCCTATCGTCCAGCATGTCTTTTCACATCGCAAGTGGCAGGTTCAGATTCGATACGGTCTAGTAAAAGAAGGAGAGCAACCAGCAACCGAATCGACTGTTTGGTTAACACCAGAAGAATTTTTGGACTATCCGTTTGCTAAACCTCAGCAGAAGATTTGGACGTCTTTTTCGGAAAATGAAAATTGAGAGTGGGACAGAAATCGGTAATTCGTTAGAATTCGATTTCGTCGTCCCACCTCCGCACAGTTGAGTAGGGCTGTAAAAGCTGATGAAAACAGCGTAGTAGAGCCCACTCAACCACTGCGTCTTGCTCGACAATCCAAAAATAATTGAGAGGCTAGGACTTTTGTCCCAGCCTCAATTTTTTTATAAATGAGCGAATGCTTTAATTTCTTCTTCGGACATAGATGAGTCGCAACGAACACTGACTTCTCCAGATTCAACATGTAAAAATCCAGGAACAGTTGGAATACCGTAGGTTGAGCGGAAGGCTTGTAATGCGTCTAGCTGACTTGGTCCTTCACTATTGATGAAGTGGATATGAGCTTTTGTTTCAGCTACGACAGTTGCTAACTTAGCAGCGAACTTCCGGCAGTATGGACAAGTCTTGCGTCCGATAAAGAAGGTCGCTGTTTCTTTTTGATCGATCGCTTCTTGTGCACGCGCGACAGTTGTCACTTCAAGATCTTTAATATCTTCTAAAAAAATTGTTCCATGAGATTACCTCGCTTTCTTCTAAGTCTAGTATGCCATATTTTCTATAAAATCGCTGGTATTTGCTACGAAGGAAAGAGAGAGTGGGACAGAAATCGGTTATTCGTTAGAATTCGATTTCGTCGTCCCACCTCCGCACAGTTGAGTAGGGCTGTAAAAGCTGATTTCATCAGCTTTTACAGCCCACTCAACCACTGCGTCTTGCTCAACAATCCAAAAATAATTGAGAGGCTAGGACTTTTGTCCCAGCCTCGTGTTTTAACCTACAAAAGCATTGATTTCTGCTTCGATATTGGCAATTTTTTCTTTAGCATCTGCTTCAGATTCACCAACTGTAGCGATGTAGAATTTGATTTTTGGTTCTGTACCTGAAGGACGAACAGCAAACCAGGAATCATCAGCTAAGATGTATTTAAGCACGTTACTTGGAGGAGTTGTCAATTTTTCAACGCCGTCAGCAGTAGTAGCTGTTTGTTCCAAGAAGTCTTCTGTCTTAGCAATGTCTGTCTTGTTGAATTGTTTAGGAGCATTGCCACGGAATTTATCCATGATTTTCTTGATTTCAGCAGCTCCGTCCACACCTGAAAGGGTAACAGAGATTGTTTTTTCTGCGAAGTAGCCGTATTGTTTGTAGATTTCTTCGATACCATCTGCCAAAGTCATACCACGTGAGCGGTAGTAAGCTGCGATTTCAGCAACGATAAGAACGGCTTGGATAGCATCTTTGTCACGTACGAATGGTTTGATGAGGTAACCGAAGCTTTCTTCGAAACCAAGCATGTATGTGTGGTTGTGTTGTGTTTCAAATTCATGAATTTTCACCAATAAATTTGAAACCAGTCAAGACGTTAAACATCGTTGCGCCGTAGCTTTCTGCAATCTTAGTCACCAACTCAGTTGATACGATTGATTTACAAAGAGCAGCATTGGCAGGAAGAGTACCAGCTGTTTTGTGAGCTTCAAGAATATATTTAGCGATAATCGCTCCGATTTGGTTACCAGAAAGGTTTAGGTAAGAACCGTCTGGTTGGCGGATTTCAACACCAAGGCGGTCAGCATCTGGGTCAGTTGCAACCAATACATCAGCGTCTACTTTGCGACCAAGTTCTTCAGCAAGAGCGAAGGCAGCTTGACTTTCAGGGTTTGGAGATTTAACAGTTGAGAAGTCAGCATCTGGAATAGCTTGAGCTTCAACAACTTGAACAGCTTCAAATCCAGCTTGGGCAAGAGCACGACGAGCCAACATTTCACCAGTACCATGAAGTGGAGTGTAGACAATCTTCATATCGCGACCGTATTCATTGATCAAGTCTTGGTTGATGTTAACGCCTTTCACTTCTTTCAAGTATTCAGCGTCGACGTTTTCACCAATAACTTCAATCAAGCCGTTAGCTTTGCTTTCTTCAAGGTCAGCTAATTGTACAGTGAAAGGATTTTCGATAGCACGGATGTAATCTGTCAATGCATCAGCATCTGCTGGAGGCATTTGTCCACCGTCTTCACCGTATACTTTGTATCCGTTAAATGGAGCTGGGTTGTGGCTAGCTGTTACCATGATCCCAGCAAATGTGTGGAGGTGACGAACAGCAAATGACAATTCAGGTGTTGGACGTAGGCTTTCAAATACATAAGATTTGATACCGTGAGCAGCCAAAACTTGAGCAGATTCAAAAGCAAACTCAGGAGAGAAGTGACGGCTATCGTAAGCAATCGCAACTCCGCGTTTTTTAGCTTCTTCCCCTTTTGAGTCGATCAATTGGGCCAACCCTTCAGTAGCTTGGCGAACAACATAAATGTTAATACGGTTGGTACCAGCACCGATTAATCCACGCATACCAGCTGTACCGAATTCTAGGTTGGTATAGAAGGCATCTTCTTTTGTTTTTTTCATCCATTGCGACCAACTCATCACGAAGGTAAGCTGGTAATTCAGCAAAGTCGAGCCATTTTTGGTAGTTTTCTTGATAGGTCATGCAAGCGTCTCCTTTTTGCTTATAATTTAATCGCTTACATTATAGCAAATTTTTTCAGAAAATTCTAGCGATAATTGTAAATCTTTTCAAAAAAATAGAGCTAATTCACCATCAAAAAAAGCCAAGATAAATTGGTCTTGGCTTGAAAGGTTATTTTAATTTTTCAAGAGATGGAACGACTGCACTGGTAATGAGTACTGTCGCAACGACTTCGATGAGAGAGTTGGTAGATACAATCAAGGCTAGGAAATGTTGAATCCCCCCTCCAAAACTGTTACCAAAGAAGAAGTAAATCCCACTTAGAACGAAAACAGTATTGGTCATAGAGCCGACAATTCCAGCGATCACAAGTCCTGTACGATTGCGGATCCAGCGATAGACGAAATAAGGGGTTACCCCGATGAGAATCCGAGGAACTATGGCAATGAGAAGGGAGTAGAGGTTCCCGTGAGGGACAAAGGGACTAAAGAGATAGCTGGCGGGTGTTATAACAAGGGTATTCATGGTGAGACTAAAGAGTCCCATGAGGAGTCCTAAGATAGCTCCAATCCGTGGACCATATATGATAGAGGCGATTACGACAGGAATATGAACCAAGGTTGGTTGAATTCCTGATGGAACAAATTGCAGAATGAAAGATGTCACAAAGTGAATGGTGATCATCACCGCAAAAAAGATGGCAATTCGTGAAATAGAAGATGACTTTCTCATAAACAATTCTCCTTAACAGCTTCAACAATAGCTCTATAGTCGCTAGAGCTCCAGAACCTTTGTCCCCGCAAGCAAGAACAGCATCACGAGGTTGAATAATCTGGTAGCCATAGTCTTGTAAAAGTTTTAGATTTCGTTGGGTAGCGGGATGTTCTAGCATTTTTGTATTCATAGCAGGGGCCAGTAATTTTTTAGTGTTTTGAGGCAAGGCTAGAGCTGTGCTTGTGACCATATTATCTGCCAGTCCCATAGCCAATTTAGCAATGGTATTGGCACTGGCTGGCGCGACAAGAAAGAGGTCAGTTTCTTTCCCAATGTCGATGTGCTCGATCCGCTGTGGATCGTCTTCCATCATAACATCTAGCCCTACTTGGTTTTTTGAAAGAACTTGCAAGGTTAAAGGGGTGATGAATTTTCTGGCTGAAGGAGTCATGAGGACTTTCACTTCAAAGCCCAATTTGGTTAGTTGGCTGGTAATATCAGCAGCTTTATAGGCGGAAATACTACCGGTAACCGCTAAAGTAATGTGTGTCATATGTTCCTTTTTATTTGATATAACGTAGGATAGCCTCTGCGATTTCTGTTTTCGTAGAAGCTTCTAGGACGTGATCATCTGTCACTAGATAGGCTTGATGCTGACCGTTCTGAATCTTGGTCAGATCATTGGCAACGATCATGCTGGCATGATTTTTAACCAGGCTTTCACGCGCTACCTGGATCAACTCTTCAGAAGAAACGTCGACTAATAGCTTAAAGCCGATCAGTTGAATAGCAGGGTTCCATTCTTTGACGAGCGAAATAATCTTGGGATTTTTCTTTAGAAAGAGCACTTGGTATTCTTCTTTAGAAGAGATTTTGGTTTCCTGATTTTCGCGATGTAGAAAGCTATGGAGATCCTGAGCTTTCTCAACTTCCTCAAGGCCTGTCATGTAAACAGGTGTATAGTCTGAAACAGCCATAGCGTGAATCAAAACCTGATGATGAGGGACTTCTTTCTCCATTTGTGTGAGTAGTTCTTCGACATTCTTGATCAATAAAAGACGAAGCTGTGGGTGAGGATCGGGTTTAAGCGCAGTTGGCGTTGTGATCAAGGTCACCTGATGTCCCTTTGCAAGAGCCATTTCTGTAAGGATTTTCCCTAGGTTCCCAGTGGAATGATTGGTGATCGAACGAACACTATCAATGGCTTCGCTCGTCCCGCCTGATGTAATTAAAATATGCATATGCTTATTTTACACAAAAAAGATACGTAAGTAAAGTTCTGAAGCTATTAGGATTAGCTATGTGTAGCCATAAAATTTACATAAAAAACGAACGTTAGATTCAAAAGGTGGAAAAACCATGTTATTTTCGCGAATTTTAGGTATAATAGATCTATCAAATATAAAGGAGTCCCTTATGAAAACAGATATCGAAATTGCTCAAAGCATTGAACTCCAACCGATTGTGGACGTTGTTAAGAAGATTGGTTTGGTAGACGATGATCTTGAATTGTATGGAAAATACAAGGCGAAATTGAGCTTTGATAAGATTCGTGAAGTTGAGAAAAATCCAGTAGGAAAACTTATCTTAGTCACTGCGATCAACCCAACTCCAGCTGGAGAAGGGAAATCAACCATTACCATTGGTCTAGCAGATGCTTTGAATAAAATTGGTAAGAAAACCATGATTGCCATTCGCGAACCTTCTTTAGGTCCAGTTATGGGGATTAAAGGTGGTGCTGCTGGTGGTGGCTATGCCCAAGTTCTACCAATGGAAGACATCAACCTTCATTTCACAGGGGATATGCATGCGATCACAACGGCTAATAATGCCCTCTCAGCATTGATTGATAATCATTTGCATCAAGGAAATGAGCTAGGAATTGACCAACGTCGGATTATCTGGAAACGGGTAGTGGACTTGAATGACCGCGCTCTTCGTCATGTTTCTGTTGGCCTTGGCGGTCCTTTAAATGGGATTCCGCGTGAAGACGGTTTTGATATTACTGTTGCTTCTGAGATCATGGCCATCCTTTGCTTGGCGACAGATATTGAAGATTTGAAACGTCGTTTAGCCAACATCGTTATTGGTTACCGTTATGACCGTAGTCCAGTCTATGTCCGTGATTTGGAAGTGGAAGGGGCTCTTGCCTTGATCCTTAAAGATGCGATTAAGCCAAACTTGGTTCAAACCATCTATGGAACGCCTGCCTTTGTTCACGGTGGTCCTTTTGCCAATATCGCCCATGGATGTAACTCTGTATTAGCAACGACGACAGCTCTTCATTTAGCAGATTATACGATTACAGAAGCAGGTTTTGGGGCTGACCTCGGTGCTGAAAAATTCCTCGATATTAAAACTCCAAACTTGCCTACATCACCAGATGCAGTCGTAATCGTAGCGACTCTCCGTGCTCTTAAGATGAACGGTGGAGTGACCAAGGATGCTTTGACTGAAGAAAATGTAGAGGCTGTTCGTGCTGGTTTTGCCAACTTGAAACGTCACGTTGAAAAATATCCGTAAGTTTGGCATTCCTGCAGTGGTTGCCATCAATGAATTTATCACCGATACAGAAGCGAAATTGCTTCTTTGAAAGAATTGTGTGCTGAAATTGATGTACCAGTTGAGCTTGCGAGCGTATGGGCGAATGGTGCTGACGGTGGAGTTGAACTTGCTGAAACACTGGTCAAGACTATTGAAACAAGTCCAGCTAACTACACACGCTTGTATGATAACAACCTTTCTGTTGAAGAAAAAATTGAAAAGATTGTTACAGAGATTTACCGCGGTACGAAGGTGAATTTTGAGAAGAAAGCCAAGACACAAATTGCCCAAATCGTGAAAAATGGATGGGATAAGTTGCCAATCTGTATGGCCAAAACACAATATAGCTTCTCCGATAATCCAAACGCCTTGGGAGCTCCTGAAAACTTTGAAATCACTATTCGTGAAGTGGTTCCAAAATTGGGAGCAGGCTTTATTGTCGCTTTGACTGGGGATGTCATGACCATGCCTGGTTTACCAAAACGTCCAGCTGCTTTGAATATGGATGTGGCTGCTGATGGAACAGCCATCGGTTTGTTCTAATAGCTAGATATCTAAAAACAACTTCTGTTCAAATGAGCAGAAGTTGTTTTGGTCTTATTAATCAATCATTATTCAGTAAGGAGTTGGTACCTGATTTTTCGATAGATTATGATGAGCTGTAGAGTCATGGGAATCCAGATAAGGGGTTCGCAGAGAATGACCCCCATGTAGCCGGTGTGAGGAATAATCCACAGAACGAAGAAAATTTTTCCAAACAATTCAATAAAACTGGATGTGAGTGGGGTTAATTTTTTACCCATTCCCTGTAGGGCATTTCTCAGGATGATGAGACTCGCCAAAATAGGATAAAAGCAAGAGCTGATCTGGAGATAAAGACTGGCATTTGCAATGAGATCAGGATTTGTCGAGCCGGAAATAAAGCTGGTTATAGACGGACTTGTGAAGAATAGAAGAGCAGCAACCAAGACAGACCAAACCCAAGAAAGAAGGTTGGCAATGGTAATGCCTTTTTTGATCCGCTGGAATTGCTCTGCGCCAAAATTCTGCGAGATAAAGGTTGTGATACTTGAGGCGATAGCTGTAATCGGTAAAACGGCAAAGGACATGATGCGACGGGCTGCGACCTGTGCACTGATAATGGTTGTTCCAAGCTGATTAATAGCGGATTGGAGGATAACCGTTCCGATCGAAACGATGGAAGTCATGAGGGCCCATGGCAAGAGCCCTGACTTAGCAGATCCTGATAAAAGCTCCTTGTCCCAAACAAAATCCTTGCGATGCGGGAGCAGAAAAGGGACCTTCTTACGAATATAGAGAAGACAAAGAAGGGCCGAAATACCCTGAGCAATAATGGTTGCAATCCCAGCAGATTGAACTCCAAGATGAAGTTGGGTAATAAAATAAAGATCGAGAAGAATATTGAGAATGGCAGCGATAATCAGGAAGTAGAGTGCCGCTAGACTATCGCCAACCGCTCTAAGAAGTCCGGCACAAAGATTATAGGCAAAGGTCACAGCCACACCATTAACAATGGTAGCGATATAGAGATAAGACTGAGACACAATTGCTGATGGGGTCCCTAAAAACTGGAGCAGTGGATAAAGTCCGACAGCGCCAATGAAGATCACGAAGAGACTGAGGATGCAACCAATAATAGCAGTTGCGGCGACTGATTTTCGTAATTGGTCTTCGTTTTTAGCCCCATAATTTCTCGCGATAATAATCCCCATCCCATTGCCAACACCGACAGCAAATCCAACAATCAAATCAAAAATAGCAGAGGTTGCCCCAATGGCGGCCAAAGATTTTTGACCTAAAAAACGCCCTACAATCATGACATCTGAGGTATTGTAGAGTTGTTGGAAGATATTGGATAAAAGAATAGGAAAGGCAAAACTCAAAAGAGCGGGTAAAATAGGACCATTTATGAGATCTACACGTTGAATTCTTTTCATAGTGTCATTATACCAACTTCAGTAACCAGCGACAAGCATCGGTAGTTGAATCCCCTTACATTTTTTGGTATAATCAGGGCAGAAAAGGAGGCTTTTATGAGCTTAACCAGCCAATTAATCACGGAAACGTTCCCAGATCTGGACAAGGTCGAGAGGCTGAATATCGAGGCATTTCCAGAAGAAGAGCGAGTTCCTTTGTCGGAATACCTGCGTTATACGGACAATGACGATGCTAATTTTTTTGCTTTTTATAACGAAGAAGAATTTGTAGGATTTGCTTTTTCTATCTATAATCAGAAAGTTTTTTATGTTAGCTTCTTTGCCATTATGCCCCACCTACGTAGCCACGGTTATGGTCAAGAAATCATTGAAAAATTGGTAGAATTTTACCAAAGAACCATGATTCTTGAAGTGGAACGTTTAGATGAAGAATGTGACAATCTAGAGCAACGCCAGTCTCGGATGGATTTCTATAAGCGAAATGGATTTAAAACTGCCAATGCCTTTTTAGAATACGAAGGACTGAGCTTTGAAATTCTCTATCGGGGTGATCACTTTGATGAAGAGGCTTATCGCGATATTTTCCGTAAACTGCAGGAAGAAAATTATTTCGATTTCCGCATTAAATATAGACGCTTTAGTGACCACTAGACAAGAAAGGGAGTGGGAAAGAACTCTGATTAGTTAAAAAGAGTTCGTCTTCCAACCCCCGCACAGTTGATTAGGTCATCTTTGTAGCTTGAAAAGCGAACAAAGATGCCAATCAACCACTGCGTCATATAGTTACTTCTATCAAGCATAGAAGGAAGGCTGGACAGTTTTTGCCCAGCCTCTTTTAGTTTAGATGTTGAATGAAGAACTCAATCAGTTTCATGATTTGTGTAAAGAACCAAGGCAGAAACAGAAGAGCTAGGAAGGTAACATGCCATTTCCAATAGAGTGAAACCAAGCCGACGGTTTCTCGAATCCAAGCGGATGGGAGGTAGTAAAAGGCTGTTCTCGAACCGATACTTCGACCAGGTATTTTCAATCGTCTCATAAAGACACCTGCACGGAGCGCGTGAAAAGAATTGGTTACCAAAAGGACTCGCTTGCCAAGCCCCTCTTCTTCAAGGATACGCTTGCTAAAGGTCAGGTTTTCAAAAGTAGTACGAGATCGATTCTCGATGAGAATGGCGTCTTCTGGAACCCCGTGTTCCATCAAGTATCCGGCCATAGATTCAGCCTCTGCGATGAGCTCATCTGACCCTTGGCCACCAGAAACAATCAGCTTTGGTCGTCTCTCAAACTGCTCATAGATGGCCTTTCCCTTCTCAAGACGCTGGGCCAAGAGTGGGGGAACCTTGTCTCCAATCAAACCTGAGCCAAGGATGATGATGGCGTCTGGCTCTTTGCGAACTGGAAAGAGATTGCAAAAGGTCCCATAGGATACATAAGAGAGGTAGAGAAAAGTCATGTAAAACAGGGCGAAGTCAGTTAGATAGATGAGGATGTCATTCCCTGGGAAATAGGGTAGAAAATGTAGTGCCAAAGCTCCGATAATAAACAGTCCATAAAGCAGAGAGAGGAGGTTGGCCAGCCTTTTTCCTTCAAAAAGCATCATTTGACGACCGTTAAAGAGAAGAAAAAGAGAGGAGAAAATAATGCTGAGAAAAACGAGGATGGAAATCACTACAAAGACAATAATTGCAATTTGTTGATTGAACCATAACTCGGTTCGTACGACTAGTAAAAATGCAGAAATCAGTAGAAGAAGTCCTAGGTTTATCGAAAAGAGATAAGCATTAAAAAGTCTTCTGCGATCACTCATAAAGAACAATAAAAAGATAAGAGCTGGAAATAACCAGAATAGATATAGATACATGCTTTACTCCTTAAAAATCTTACATCCATTGTACCATAATAAGGGAGATCTATAGCTTATTGTTCATGCAAATTAGTTGCATTCTTCAAATGAATTTGATAAAGTTAAGATTATCGTTTTTTTTTAAGGAGATCGTATGTTACGAAAAGGTTCCCTGACAGGTTTATTACTGTTTGGTATTTTTTTTGGTGCTGGAAACCTGATTTTCCCACCGGCTCTTGGTGCTTTATCGGGTAATCAATTTTGGCCAGCTATTGCTGGGTTTGTCCTTTCAGGCGTTGGGATCGCCATTGTGACCTTGATTATCGGGACACTTAATCCCAAAGGATATATTCATGAGATTTCTCGTAAGGTTTCACCTGTTTTCGCGATTGTATACTTAGTTGCGCTTTATCTTTCGATTGGTCCTTTCTTTGCCATTCCAAGGACAGCGACGGTATCTTTCGAAGTGGGGATAGCACCTCTATTAGGTGGAATGAATGCTAGTTTAGCACTTTTCGTTTTTACCCTGGTCTACTTTTTGCTAGCCTTTCTGATTGCCTTGAATCCATCTAAGATTCTAGATCGGATCGGGCGTATTTTGACCCCAATCTTTGCGATTCTCATTTTGATCTTGGTCATTCTTGGAGCTTTAAAATACAGTGGACACGCTCCAATGGTAGCCACAAAAGCCTATCAGGCTTCTGCCTTTGGGCAAGGATTTTTAGAGGGGTACAATACCTTGGATGCCTTGGCATCTGTTGCCTTTAGTGTGATCGCAGTGACTACCTTGAATCAACTTGGATTTTCAAGTAAGAAAGAATATATCAAGACTATTTGGCTGGTTGGAATTGTCGTAGCACTTGGTTTTAGTGTGCTTTATATCGGTTTAGGATATCTGGGGAATCATTTTCCAATTCCGGCTTCTGTTATGTCATCTGATACCAATAAAGGAGTGTATGTATTATCAGAAGCGACCAAAGCGATCTTTGGTCCGACTGCTCAGATTTTCCTAGCAGGAATGGTGACGGTGACTTGCTTTACCACAACAGCAGGTTTAATCGTCTCTACTAGTGAATTCTTCCATAGCACCTTCCCTAAGGTTTCTTACAAGGTCTATGCAAGTGTCTTCACTCTGATTGGTTTTGCGATTGCCAACCTTGGCCTGAATGCCATTATTGCCTTTTCATTGCCGGTCTTGATGATTCTTTACCCAATTACCATTACCATTGTATTGATTGTGATAGTGAATAAATTTGTGGCCCTTTCAAAACCAGGGATGCAATTGACTATTTTCTTAGCCAGCTTGGTCTCTGTTGCAAGTGTTCTGGCAAGTACCTTTAAAATTTCACTAGTAGAAAAGGGGATTGCTTTGCTTCCATTTGCTGCTCAATCTCTTCCATGGTTAGTACCAGTAGTCATCGGAATTCTTTTATCGCTCGTATTACCAAATAAACAAACGGCAGAAGAATAGGTAATATTAGAAACTCTAAAGTTTTATGCTTTAGAGTTTTTTTGAAACTAGTATCCAATTCCAAATTTTAGTAAAAAAACGTAGCGGAAATTTTTATTATAGGTCAATCAATGTTATACTGAATGTAGCATATCAATATACGGAGTTAACTATGAATCCAATCGTTTTTTCACTGACAGTTTTTCTTGCAGGTATTCTGTCTTTCTTTTCTCCCTGTGTCTTTCCTTTGCTACCAGTATATATTGGAATCTTGCTAGGAAGTGATCAGGAAAAGGCTATCCGATTGTTCGGGAAAAAAATTCGCTGGCATGGCTTGCTGAAAACCCTTTGTTTTATTGCAGGTATTTCTGTTATTTTCCTCCTCATTGGTTTTGGAGCGGGCTTGCTTGGAAAGATCATGTACACCAATTGGTTCCGTTATCTGATGGGAGCCCTCATCATTATCCTTGGTCTTCATCAGATGGAAGTCTTTCACTTTCATTTCCTTGAGAAGCAAAAAACAATGGATTTTGGAGCCAACAAACAGAAGAATGAATTGTTCTCAGCTTTTCTCCTTGGTCTTGGCTTTAGTTTTGGTTGGACGCCTTGTATTGGTCCGGTATTGGGATCAGTTCTTGCTTTAGCAGCATCAGATGGGCAGGATGCTCTTATGGGAGCTGTTTATCTCCTAGTTTATACATTGGGAATGGCCCTTCCGTTTTTACTGTTGGCCTTAGCATCTAGTCTGGTCCTACCTTACTTTAATCGTCTCAAACCCCATTTGTTGTTGCTGAAAAAAATCGGCGGAGCCATCATTATTCTGATGGGAATTCTCTTACTCTTGGGACAATTGAACAGTTTGTCATCTATCTTTTCATAAAAATATCGGAGGTTTAACGCATGATGAAAGGTATTAAATACGCTTGTTTCTCAGTACTTTCTCTGGCTTTGCTGTCAGCTTGTTCTATGGATCAAACCAGTGAGAGTAGTATGGGCAATCAGCCAACAATGAATACAACAACGAATAAGAATCCTTTGGTAGGAAAAGACGCTAGTGACTTTGAACTAAAGGATATGAAGGGGAATACGGTCAAACTTTCAGACTATAGAGGCAAAAAGGTTTACTTGAAATTCTGGGCGACTTGGTGTGGTCCTTGCCGGCAAAGTATGCCTGAATTAGAGAAATTGGTCAAGGATACGGATAGAGACTTTGAAATTCTGACCATTATGGCACCAGGACTCCAAGGTGAAAAAACTGAGGAAGAATTCGTCAAATGGTTTGATCAACAAGATTATAAGTCCGTACCGGTCTTGTACAATCCAGATGGTTCTGCATTTGCAGATTATCAGGTTCGCTCTATTCCTACAGAAGTCTTTATAGACAGTCATGGGAAAATTGGACATGTCCAATTAGGGGCTATTTCAAACGAAGATGCTAAGAAGATCATCAAGGAGTTACAATAAAAAAATGAAGCACGAGGCTTCATTTTTTTATGGTTTCTTAGTTGCTTGCACCAGAAGTGGCATCGGCATCTCCGTGCCCTCCGTCACCATGTCCTCCAGCATCAGAAGCACCAGAAGTTGCATCTGCACTACCGTGTCCACCAGCAGGAGCAAATGGACCGCTTCCGCCAACTAGACGTTGTCCTGTTGTTTGCAGGTACCAGTCTAACCATGGTTTGAAGTTGAAGACAATCTCATTGATACCAGCATAAGAACCATCATCATAGTACATGGCTTGGTAGTTGTGGGTATTGATCACACCTTCAGGTGATCCTGGGACAATGGTCCGAACATATTCTTGGTTTCCATTGCGAAGGGTACCAATTACCCATTCTACGTTTTTCATACGTGCCGGTGGAAGGGATCCGTGAACTGTTGACATCCGGCTACCAGATTGAGATGGTACACGTTTGGCAAACATGGTATCTGGATCTTGATGGGCATTGTTGTAATAGAGGAATTGGTTGTTATCATCGGCATAGGTCAACTCAAATGGCATGGCCTTCAAGAACATATTAATTTGGTCAACGGTTAGGATACCGTGGTCTAGTTTCACATAAGTATCGCCAGAAACGGCACCAGTGATTTCAGCTACTTTTTCTACCCAATCTGGATCGTCAGGATCGACTTCAGTAACAGTTGTAGCGATTGGATGATTACAATCCAAGTCTTCTGGTTCAATTGGTTTTGGTTTTTTCAATTTAGATACAACCTCAACGTATTTCATAAAATTATCCAAGCAGGTTTCAAGGAATTTGACGGTTCCCTCGTTGATGATATTGCCGTCTTTGTCAAAAGCTTCTTTCGCTTTTCCAAGAAGGAATTCATTTCCTGGAAGAGTATAAGCATTGACACCTGGGGCATCGAGGATCTTACGGAGGTGAACTTGCGCACGTGAAGTCCCTTGATCGTAGTAAGAAGCACCAACGATCATAACTGGTTTGTTTTCAAATGGATGCACCTCGAAAGAAAGCCATTCAAGAACAGACTTGAGGGAAGCAGAGATCGTATGGTTGTGCTCTGGAGTAGCAATGATGACACCATCTGCTCGAGTGATTTGTTATATAAGAGACGTAATTGGAAACTTTCGTCCCATTTTTCATCTTGGTTGAACATTGGAACTTCATCGATTTCAAGAACTTCCAATTCAAATTTAATCTTAAATTGGCGGCGAATGAATTCCAAGAGTTTACGGTTATATGATTGATCGTAGTTTGATCCTACAAGTCCAACAAATTTCATTCTTTTCTGTCTCCTATCTTACAAGTTTTCCCAGTCAAATTCTTCAGCATCTTTGCGAAGCAATTCTTGGGCATTGCGCAATTTGTCTGTAATTTTCACAAACACACGGAAATCATTGAAGATGGCATCTAATTTTTGAATAACATCCAAATCCACCAAGTCTCCATTTTGATCAAAGGCTTGCAATGAATGAGAAAGCAAGAATTCATCTGGCAAGACATTCGCTTTGATTTCTGGAGCATTTAAGATTTGGCGAAGTTGGAGTTGGGCGCGTGAAGATCCCAACGTACCGTATGAAGCCCCAGTAATCATGACTGGTTTATTCAACAATGGGAAGACTCCGTATGAGAGCCAAGCTAGTGCACTCATTAAGACTGCTGGAATAGAGTGGTCGTATTCTGGAGTTCCAATAATCACCCCATCAGCTTCCTCTATTTTGGCAACAATCTCTAAGACGGATTCAGGCACTTGTTTGTCGGCTGGTTTGTTAAAGACAGGGATATCTTTAATTTCGACCAATTCGATCTCAGCCTTGTCAGCAAAATGCTTTTGCATGTATTGGAGTAGTTGACGGTTTGTAGAACGTTTGGAGTTAGTCCCCACAATCGCAATAAGTTTTATCATGAAAAATTCCTTTCTGATAGTAGAATTATAAATATGATTGAAGCCCACTTGTATAGGCGATCTTGCCTGATTTTGAAACCAATAAGGTATCCATACTAGGAAGTGATTCAACAATGTTGAGAATGGAAGTAGGAGATTCCCCAAATAGCCGGGTAGTCCAAATCTCCCCATCTACAGATCGATCTGAAATGATAGTAATGCTGGCCAAGTCTGTCTCAACCGGATAGCCTGTCGCACTATCAAAGATGTGGTGAAACGACTGCCCGTCCACTTCTAAATGACGCTCGTAGATGCCAGAGGTGACAATAGACTTATTCTTGACGGAGAGGACTAATAGGTGTTGCCCTCTTTTTTCAACTGGATTTTGAATGCCAATCCGCCAAGGCTGTTGTTTGATGGGGTGTTGACCGACAGTGAGGATATTTCCACCCAGATCAATCAAGGCATCTGTAATTCCTTGATCTTTTAGAAATGCACCAATAAGATCAGCGCTATAACCTTTTGCCAAAGCCCCCAAGATCAATCTTCATCCCGGAACGTTTCAGAAAAAAACCGTATGGTTTTTCAGGGTCAGAGTTGGATTTGCTGAGGGATCAACCTTAGTCAGCGCTTGGTCTATTTCCTCTTGCCGAGGGACGTCTAGCATCTGAAAAATCCCTATCCGCCAGAGTCTGAACAAGAGGACCAATAGCAATGTTTAAATGGCTATTTTTGAGCCTGACTGTGTATGTGTCCCTAGTGCAATGAGTTCAAAAAGATCTGGATGCACCCGAACTGGCGCAATACCGGCTTGACGATTGACCTCCATGAGTTCAGAACTTGCATCATTAGCACTAAAGCGATGTTCGTAAGAGCGAAGAATCTCAAAGCATTGAGCTAAGATTTCATCCGCTAGAGTGTGAAAGATCGAAACGGTGATGGTGGTCCCCATCAGACGTTCGGATCGACTGCTTAGTTCCACTAAAAATCTATCCTTTCCAATTTTCACTTACTTACAGTATATCAGAAAGAGACCGTTTTCACAATCCTTTCAAGCAAATTATTTGACAATCCTATATGTATGTGAAATTTTGTTTTCTGTAAATTTGAAAAAAAGTTCACAAAACCTGAGCAAAATAATTGTAACCGATATCATTTTTATGATATACTCATGGGGTAAATTAAATTAAAGGTAGGATTTATTCTATGAGTAAAATCGTTGTTGTAGGGGCTAACCATGCCGGAACAGCTTGTATCAACACTATGTTAGATAATTTCGGAAATGAAAATGAAATTGTGGTTTTTGACCAAAATTCAAACATTTCATTCCTTGGATGCGGGATGGCGCTTTGGATCGGTAAACAAATCGACGGTCCTGAGGGTCTTTTCTACTCTGACAAAGAAAAATTGGAAGCAAAAGGTGCAAAAGTCTACATGAACTCTCCTGTTCTTTCAATTGACTATGACAACAAAGTGGTAACGGCGGAAGTTGATGGAAAAGAACACAAAGAATCTTACGAAAAATTAATCTTTGCGACTGGATCAACACCAATCATTCCTCCAATTAAAGGAGTTGAAATTGTTCCTGGTAACCGCGAATTCAAAGCAACTCTTGAAAATCTTCAATTCGTTAAATTGTACCAAAACGCTGAAGAAGTGATCGAAAAATTGAAAGATAACAGCAAACACTTGAACCGTATCGCCGTCGTTGGTGGTGGTTACATTGGTGTTGAACTTGCTGAAGCTTTTGAACGTCTTGGTAAAGATGTTGTCTTGGTGGATATCGTGGACACTGTCTTGAATGGCTACTACGACAAAGACTTCACAGACATCATGGCGAAAAACTTGGAAGACCACAACATCCGTTTGGCACTTGGACAAACTGTTCAAGCGGTTGAAGGAGATGGTAAGGTAGAACGCCTTGTAACCGATAAAGAAACCTTCGATGTAGATATGGTTATCTTGGCTGTTGGATTCCGTCCAAATACAGCTCTTGCTGATGGGAAGATCGAACTCTTCCGCAACGGTGCCTTCCTTGTCGATAAGAAACAAGAAACTTCACTTCCAGGTGTATACGCAGTTGGTGATTGTGCTACTATCTTTGATAACGCTCGTAACGAAATGAGCTACATCGCTCTTGCATCTAATGCGGTTCGTTCAGGTATTGTCGGTGCCTACAATGCGACTGGTCATGAATTAGAAGGAATCGGTGTTCAAGGTTCTAACGGTATCTCTATCTACGGCCTTCACATGGTTTCAACTGGTTTGACGCTTGAAAAAGCGAAAGCTGCTGGCTTCAATGCCACTGAAACTGGCTTCAACGACCTTCAAAAACCTGAATTTATCAAACACGATAACTATGAAGTTGGTATCAAGATCGTCTATGATAAAGATACTCGTCAAATCCTTGGAGCTCAAATGGTATCACGTGATAGCGCCATCTCAATGGCTATCCACATGTTCTCACTTGCGATTCAAGAACACGTGACGATTGATAAATTGGCTTTGACGGACTTGTTCTTCTTGCCACACTTCAACAAACCTTACAACTACATTACAATGGCAGCTTTAACTGCTGAATAATAGCTAAAGTTCTATTAAAAACTTTCCTTAGGGTGAGTACGGACGTCAGCGAACTTCGTAGAAGTTCCATGACTAATTATTGAGCCTAAGGTCTCAATAATTCCGAGTGCCTGAAACTGTATTGTTTCAGGCACTTTTCTCACAGCGGAAAGTTTTGACTTTTCTTTATTCGTTCCATAATAAATAGAACATATTTATATTTATTTGTAGAATTTCTTAACTTATTTTACTTGATAAAATGGTTTATCTACATTCTAAACAAAACTAACAAGGGTGGTTTTGTTTTTTTCTGTCTTTACATGTATTCAGAGGCAGTGAAATAAGGTATAATGAATAGGATAAGAGTTTGAAGGAGTTAGGGAATGTCTGCTAAAGAAGAAGCCTTTAAAAATGAATTTCAATTTGCCTCTAGTTCGATTGTGGCCCATATTGTCAGAGGTGTTCTGGTTGGGATCGTTGTGGGCTGTATCGTCTCGAGTTTTCGTTTTTTGATCGAACATATTTTTCATTTTGTTCAAGGCGTTTACAAGGAGATGTCTGGTCAACCACTTTATTTGCTGGCGATGCTGTTGGGGTATGGGGTGATCGTACTGATTGCTGGTCGCCTTATTCGCACCAATCGGGATATCAAGGGATCAGGAATTCCGCAAGTCGAAGCAGAACTCAAGGGCCTCTTGGCGGTGAGCTGGTGGGATACCCTGTGGAAGAAGTATATTCTAGGTGTCTTGGCCATCGGAAGTGGCTTGATGCTTGGTCGTGAAGGTCCTAGTATTCAATTAGGAGCAATGGGTGGAAAAGGAGTGGCCCATCATTTGAAGGTCAGCCCAGTTGAGGAGCGGTCTTTGATTGCAAGTGGGGCTGCAGCAGGCCTTGCTGCTGCCTTTAATGCACCTATAGCGGGGCTTTTATTTGTGGTTGAAGAGGTCTACCATCATTTTTCACGTTTCTTTTGGATTTCGACCTTGGCTGCTAGTTTGACGGCTAATTTTATTTCACTCAATGTCTTTGGTCAAACACCAGTGCTTCATATGCCACAAAATATTCCACCGCTCCATCTGTCTCAGTATTGGATTTATCTTTTTCTCGGTGTCTTTTTAGGGGCAGCAGGGTATGTCTATGAAATAGTGGTTCTCAATATCGGACGATTGTATCGCTTACTTGAGAAGATTTTCCATGTCCCTTCACATTATTCTTCTTTATTTGCCTTTGTCTTGATTTTTCCAATCGGCTATTTTCTTCCCCAAATTCTTGGTGGTGGGAATCAATTGGTCTTGGATTTAGCTCGAGTACCGTATCCAGTGCTGACCATCCTTCTCTATTTTGTGATCCGTTTCATCTGGAGTATGTTGAGCTATGGTAGTGGCTTGCCAGGTGGCATCTTCCTGCCCATACTAGCATTAGGATCACTTTTAGGGGCCATCGTTGGAACCTTCCTCCAAAACATTGGCTTTATCTCTCAAAATCAGTTACCTCTTTTCATTATTTTAGGTATGAGTGGGTATTTTGGGGCTATTTCAAAAGCGCCATTAACAGCTATGATCTTGGTAACAGAGATGGTCGGTGATATTCGCAGTTTAATGCCCCTAGGCATGGTGACTTTGCTGGCTTATATGATTATGGATCTCTTCCATGGAGCGCCAGTCTATGAAGCCATGCTCGAGCAATTGTTGCCGGATAAGGCGCAAGAAGAAGGAGAGTTGACTTTAATTGAGATCCCTGTATCAGAAAAGATCGCAGGAAAGCAAGTCCATGAACTGCACCTCCCTCAAGATATTTTGATTACCACGCAAATGAGAAGCGGTAAGAGTTATACAGTCAATGGCGCGACTCGCTTGTATCTAGGTGATAGCATCTTTGTGGTGGTTAAAGAATCTGAAATCGGACGGGTCAAGGATATTCTTTTGTAAAAGACAGATTCTCAGAAAAGTTTTTCTATTATTAAATTTTTCAGACAATTATTGAAAAAAATGAGAAAAATATCTGGTAAAAATAAGGGCAAGAACAAATGAGGAGAAGTCTTTCATGAAAAAATATAGTCTACTCTTATTGAGTGTTGCTCTTTTAGCAGGGTGTGCAAATTCTACTAGCAAACAGTCAAGTCAAAAGACACAAACCAGCTCAACGGTGCAGTTGTCAAAGGCTGACCAGAAGACCTTGGACAATGCGACAGCTGAATACAAAGACTTTGTTGAAATGCAAATTGACCAATTGCTCAAGGATACAGAAGGATTCCGAGCTACGCTAAAAGACGGGAATTTGGAAGAAGCTAAAAAGCAATATCCCTTGATCCGCATGGCCTATGAACGGTCTGAGCCGATTGCTGAAACCTTCGGAGAATCGGATGTCAAGATCGACTACCGTTTGGTGGATTATGTGGATGAAAATAAATCAGAAGATGGCTGGTCAGGTTTCCACCGGATTGAGCGTATTCTTTGGGAAAACAATACTACAGATGGAACAGACAAATACGCTGACCAACTGGTAAACGATATCAAGGAGTTGAAAGCTAAAATTGCTACAGTAGAAGTCACACCGGATATCATGTTGACCGGAGCTGTCGATCTGCTCAATGAAGTGGCAACGCAAAAGATTACGGGTGAAGAAGAAGTCTTCTCTCATACAGATCTTTACGACTTCCGTGCCAATATTGAAGGGGCTGAAAAAGATCTTCTCTCTTTAAACCCTTTGATTGAGAAAAAAAGATGCCAAATTGGTTTAAAAACCTTGGAAGCAGAATTTAAGAATGTTAATGCTTTATTGGACAAACACATGACAGATGATTCAAACTATAAGTCTTATACAGATTTATCAAAGGAAGATACCAAAGGAATTGGCAGAAGCTGTGACCAAACTCGGTGAACCTTTGTCTCAAATGGGTGTGATTTTAGATGGGAAATAAGAAAAAAATGGCTGACGAAAAAACTTTTTAGATAAAAAAGATGGACCGTCGTGAATTTCTTAAAAAAAGCAGGTATCGGAGGGGCTGGTCTAGCGCTGGGCCTCTCTGGTGCATCTGCTTTTTTTCGCTAATCAAGACAGTTCCAGCAAAAAAAGCTTATGATGGGGATGAAGACATCTCCTTTTATGGCAAGCACCAAGCAGGGATTACGACGGCCATGCAGAAGGCTTGCTACTTGGTGGTATTAGATCTTCACACGACGGACAAAAAAGAAGTCATCCAGCTCTTTAAAGACTGGACCGATTATAGTAGTAAATTAGTCGAAGGAGAGTTGGTCAAAAAAGATGGGTTCCAATGCCCTCTTGCCTCCAACAGATACAGGTGAAACAGTGGGACTCAACCCCTATCGCTTGAGCCTGACTTTTGGGGTTTCGGCTTCCTTTCTAAAGAAACTGGGCTTGGAGTCCAAACGTCCGAAACTCTTTCGTGATTTGCCTCCATTTCCAAAGGAGCAGTTGCAGGACAAATATACAGGTGGCGATATCGTCATTCAGGCCTGTGCAGATGATGAGCAAGTAGCCTTTCATGCGGTGCGAAATCTGATTCGTAAGGGTCGCAATACCATTACCATGAAGTGGAGCAAATCAGGTTTTGCGGCCATTGGTGACCGAAAAGAAACGCCCCGCAACCTCTTTGGTTTCAAGGATGGAACAGCAAATGTCACGACGGAGAAGGACTTTTGATAAGGTCGTCTGGACTGACAGCAAGGACTGGATGAAGGGTGGTTCCTATATGGCTCTTCGCCTAGTGCAAATGCACTTGGAAACTTGGGATCGGACCAATTTGCAGGAGCAGGAAAATACCTTTGGTCGCTACAAGGAGTCCGGTGCTCCCTTTGGTAAAACCAACGAGTTTGATGAAGTAGATTTATCTAAACTACCAGTTGATTCACATGTCCGTTTGGCCAAAGAAGTCGATCGACCGATTTTACGGAGGTCATATTCCTATTCGGATGGCATCAATGAACAGACTGGGCAATTTGATGCAGGTTTGATTTTTATCGCCTTTCAAAAGGATCCGAACAGCTTTGTCAAAATCCAAACCAACTTGGGCGCGGTGGATAAAATGAACGAGTACATCACCCATATCGGAAGTGGACTCTTTGCTTGCTTTGCAGGCGTTGAGAAAGGAGGGTATCTTGGTCAAGCACTCTTTGAATAAACTCTTGATCTTGTTCGGCCTTCTTGCCTTGTTCTGGACTCATCCAGTGGCTGCGGAGTCTTATAGCGATCTCTTTATCAAGATCACAGATGCAACAACCGCTGTACAAAATAAGGACCAGGAAAAGGCCAAGTCATTAATCGCTGAGATTCAGGCTGATTTTGAATCCAAAGACCACCATGATTCCAAGGCAGGGAAAAAAGTTAGCCAAGCCCTGGCTATAAAAGGGGAGGTAACTAAAGACGATCTCACCAAGATCTCATCAGCCTTGCTAGCTTTTGAAAAAGAGCAAAATCCGGTCGATTTAGAGGCAGAAAAAGACAAACTCGTGAGTCGCCTCGCACCTTTTTTTAAGAACCTACAAGAGGCCATTACAGCTAAGAATCTGGATAAAACTCGTCAAACCTATGCAGATCTCAATAATACCTGGACCCGTAACGAAGCGGTGGTAAGAGATCACAGCACAGCCTACTATGGCAAAATCGAGACGGCCATTTCGCTCTTACGCAGTAGTATTGAAACAGAACCTACCGATTTTACCAACATCCAGTCCTCTTATGATGACCTCAAAAATGGGATTGATGCCTTTGTAAAAGGTGAAGCCATTAGCAGTGCCAGTACGGATTTGACGTTGAACGATGGGATCAAGCTTTTGGAGAAGGCGCAAAGCCAATTCCAATCCGGCGACGATAAATCTGCAGCAGCAACTATGAAGCAGTTCATCACGATCTGGCCAACCATCGAGGGAGATGTCAGCACGACCAATCCCAGTCTCTACACGCGCGTAGAGAGCGAATCCCCGGTCATTATGGTCAAGGGGAAAGAAAAGGCCTATCAAGAGAAATTACAAGCCTTGATCAGAGACCTGTCTGCGATCGATACGACAGCTTCTTACAACGCCTTTGATGCCATGTTGATTCTTCTGCGTGAAGGAGTAGAAGCCCTTCTGATCGTTATGGCGCTTGTGACGACCCTTAAGGCTGCTAAGATGAGGAAAGGCCTCAAATGGGTCTACGGAGGGGCTATTGCGGGTGTTCTTGCCAGTGCAGCGATTGCGCTTGTTCTGCAAGTAGCATTTCCAGCCGTTACTTCGGGCTCTAACCGGGAAATCATTGAAGGTGGCGTTGGGATTTTCGCTGTGGTCATGATGATTCTCATCGGAATTTGGCTCCACAGCAAGTCCTCTGTCAAACAGTGGAATGCCTTTATGGACCGTCAAATGAAGACCGTGACGGCTACAGGAAGCTTTGTCTCGATGTTTGCCCTCAGTTTCTTAGCAGTCTTTCGTGAAGGGGCTGAGACCATTCTCTTTTATGTCGGGATCATTCCGCGGATTACAACCGCGAATTTCTTACTGGGAATCGGGCTTGCCATAGCCGTTCTCATCATCATTGCAGTGGCCATGACCAAGGCTAGTCAAGCTATCAAACCTCATCGAATCTTTTTCATTCTGACTTGGTTGATTTACGCCTTGGCCTTCAAGATGCTCGGTGTCAGCATTCACGCCCTTCAGTTGACCAATATCTTACCTAGCCATTTGGTCAATGGACTTCCAACCATCGATTGGGCGGGTATCTATCCAAGCTGGGAAGTTCTTCTTCCTCAATTTATTTTTGTAGCCTTGATCGCACTCGTTACGGTGAGACAACATGGCAAAGAGTAAAGCAGATGAAATGACCATTGTTGAACATTTGGTCGAATTTCGAAAACGATTGATCGCAGTGGTCTTATGTTATATTATCGTCTTCATCGTAGCCTTTGTATTTGGAGGAGAGCTCTACCAAGCCTTGACGGCTAGCCTGCATCAAAAACTGCTGGTACTGGGACCAAATGATATCCTCTGGATCTATGTATCACTGGCTAATCTCACAGCTTTTAGCCTGACCTTGCCCTTTATTGTCTACCAGATTTGGCAATTTGTAAGGCCGGCTTTGAAGGAGAAAGAGGCGCGTGCAGTCTTTGCCTACATTCCAGCTAGCTTTATTTGCTTTGTGCTGGGGCTTGCATTTGGTTATTTCTTTGTCAGCCCAGCTATTTTAGAGGTCTTGATGCGCTTGGGAGAAGGACTGTTTGATACCCAATTGACAGCACAAAATTATCTAACCTTCTTATGGCACACTACCTTGCCTTTAGGGGTCTTGTTCGAGTTACCAGTTTTGGTCGCTTTTCTGACCTCGATTGGGCTCTTGACACCACAGTTTTTAATAACCTACCGACGATACGCATACTTTGTCCTGCTGGTCTTAGCCGTCGTGCTAACCCCTGCAGACTTTATCAGTGACTTGGCCATGACACTCCCTTTGATCCTCTTATTTGAAGTCAGTGTCGCCATCAGTAAAGTCATCTATTCAAGAAAAAGGAGAAACTAATGGGAATTTTACGTGATATTGGAGCACCAGGATTGATCATCATCATCCTGGGCGCCCTCTTGATTTTTGGACCAAAACGCCTGCCAGAGTTGGGCCAGTCCATCGGAAAAATGTTTGCTGAATTTAAGACTGCTGTCAATAAAGGCAGTGAAGAAGATGATCAAGACACAAAAGAAGCTAAAGAAGAAAAAGAATAATCAGACAATTTTCAAAATTCTATTGAGTTCGATTGCATAAAAAGGTATAATAAGACAAGTACTTGCAATCGACGAAGGAGGAAACCATGATTATTACGATTTTGTCACTCATTTTCTATTTTAGCTATATCGGATTCTTATGCTGGTTGGTCGTAAAAATTGTCGAAAAATTGTTCAATTTCTTGTTGAACCGTTAATAAAAAAACAATCCATTTCACCCCCAAGTGAGTGGATTTTTTTCTTATTCATTCAGATAGGATCAAACATAAGGGGACTTCAAGGTTCTCTTTTTGTGTATCTAATCCCTCTAGCTAGTGACTAACTTGAACTTCAAACTGTATTTCGGTATGATAGTAGATAAAGGATGACTAAATATGTATAGCTTTCATAAGCTTTTAATCTTATAGAAAAGAGACAAAACACATGCAGTTTTATTTTATTGGTGGCCTAGGTGGTAATAGCTACCATCTGGCTCCACTTATTGAAAAGTCTTGGCTTTCCTGTGACCTTTCTAGATCCCTATAGGGAAATGATTCAGACAGAAAACGATCTTTGTGCTTGGTTTCAAGGTCAGATTGGCCAGGCGGAAGAGATCTGTTTATTAGGGGCATTCCTTGGGTGGAGATTTGGCTCGTTATCTGGCTGCCGAGTTTCCTCAGATTCGAGCTCTGATTCTCCTGGATGGGGGTTATCTGGATATGGAAAAAGATCCTGCCTCTTGAAGAAGAACTAGAAGGAACGGCGTCTTTCATGCAGCAGCAAGTTTTTGCGACTTTAGAAGAAGCTGTGTTATCCGAACTTGGTGATGGAGCAGATCCTACTCCTATAGCGCGAAAAGCGGTAGAGGCTAGCTATCGTTGGAATCCAGCGAGTGAACAATATGAATTAAATCTGGATCTCGAAAAGGTCATGGCTTTATTGCGTCTACGGCGTCAGATCAAGACTTACCAGATTCCACTGGCAGACCTGCCTGTCCTCTTTATCGGGCCTCGATACCAAGAAGAACCTGAATGGAGAAAAGATGCTCTGAAGCAACTAGATCCCCAGATCAAGCAAGTCTTGCTAGAAGGTTTGGGGCACGAACTGTATACAGAGGCGCCTGAAATTGTAGCTAGAGAAGTGAACAATTGGCTCCAAAATGTTCATAAATAAAACCTGTTTCTCTTTTTGAAACGGGTTTTTGTCTTGTAATTTCCGAACGTTATTTCCTATAAAATCATTCCCATTGCATTAGGGTCCGTATCTTTGGTATAATCTATCAAGGAAACGTCAAGAGACGTAGCGATGCGCTTGCGCATAGGTAGGTCAGTTTTTAGAAAAGAGATTTTTCAATCTATGTTAAATGAATTTCCTATTTTCGACTATGAAGATATTCAGTTGATTCCCAACAAATGTATCATCAATAGCCGGTCAGAAGCAGATACAACCGTCCAATTTGGAAAGCATACCTTCAAGCTTCCAGTCGTTCCTGCCAATATGCAGACAATCTTGGATGAGAATGTAGCAGAGCAGTTGGCGCGTGGTGGTTACTTCTACATCATGCACCGTTTTTGATGAAGCGGGACGGATTCCTTTTGTCAAACGCATGCATGATCAAGGTTTGATCGCTTCCATTTCAGTCGGTGTTAAGGAATACGAATACGACTTTGTGAGTCAATTAAAGGCAGATGCTCCTGAGTACATCACTATTGATATCGCACACGGTCATGCGGATAGTGTCATTCGGATGATTCAACACATCAAGAAAGAATTACCAGATACCTTTGTCATTGCAGGAAATGTTGGAACACCTGAGGCTGTTCGTGAATTAGAAAATGCGGGAGCTGATGCGACTAAGGTCGGAATCGGCCCTGGTAAGGTTTGTATCACCAAAGTTAAGACTGGATTTGGTACAGGCGGTTGGCAATTAGCTGCTCTTCGCTGGTGTTCAAAAGCTGCGCGCAAGCCAATCATTGCGGACGGTGGTATTCGGACCCATGGTGATATTGCCAAATCGATTCGTTTCGGGGCGTCTATGGTCATGATCGGTTCTCTCTTTGCAGGCCATATCGAAAGTCCTGGTAAAACAGTAGAGATTGATGGAGAGTCTTTCAAAGAATACTATGGATCTGCTTCCGAGTACCAAAAAGGCGCTTATAAGAACGTCGAAGGTAAGAAGATTTTATTGCCTGCCAAGGGTCATTTGCAAGACACCTTGACAGAAATGGAGCAAGATTTGCAAAGTTCGATCTCTTATGCAGGAGGCCGAAAATTAGCAGATTTGAAACATGTTGACTATGTGATCGTTAAGAATTCTATCTGGAATGGCGATGCACACTAATTGAATTACTTATTTATTTCACGAATAGGCGTGATGTTTCTACAAGGTGCCGGAACACCTAACAATAAGTAAGTCGGGATTATTTCTCTTTCTAGAGGATTTCAAGGCTTGCTTAGCAGGCCTTTTTGTGTTTTGTGAATGAAGTAGAGGATTTTTTAAAAAAGTAGGAGGAAGTATGAAATTACTTGAAGAGCGCATCTTAAAAGATGGCAATGTTTTGGGTGAGAATATCCTCAAGGTGGATTCCTTTTTGACCCACCAAGTGGATTTCAAATTGATGAAAGAAATTGGTCAGACTTTTGCGGACCGGTTCAAAGATGCTGGCGTGACGAAAGTCGTAACCATTGAAGCATCTGGGATTGCACCTGCCCTTTATGTAGCTGAAGCCTTGGATGTTCCCATGATCTTTGCTAAGAAGGCGAAAAACATCACGATGAATGAGGGCATCTTGACGGCTGAGGTTTATTCCTTTACCAAGCAAGTCACCAGCACCGTTTCGATTGCGGGTAAATTCTTGGATCCATCAGATAAGGTTTTGATCATTGACGATTTCCTCGCAAATGGCCAAGCAGCCAAAGGCTTGATTCAAATCATCGAACAAGCTGGTGCTCAAGTCGAAGCGATTGGGATCGTGATTGAAAAATCCTTCCAAGATGGACGGGGATTGTTAGAAGAGTTGGGATATCCAGTTGTATCCCTCGCACGTTTGGACCGTTTTGAAAATGGTCAGGTTGTATTTAAGGAGGCAGACATCTAATGCAAAAACAAGAAAGCCATTCACAGGCGGCCATTCTAGGCTTGCAACACCTTTTGGCCATGTATTCGGGATCTATTTTGGTGCCGATTATGATCGCAGGAGCTTTGGGCTATAACGCTCATCAACTAACCTATCTCATCTCTACAGATATCTTCATGTGTGGGGTCGCAACTTTCCTTCAAGTGCAGCTCAATAAATACTTTGGGATCGGTCTTCCGGTAGTCCTTGGGGTTGCCTTCCAGTCTGTGGCTCCTCTCAGCATGATCGGGGCTAGCCATGGTAGTGGTGCCATGTTTGGTGCCTTGATTGTCTCAGGGATTTATGTCATCCTTGTCTCTGGTTTCTTCTCTAAGATTGCCAATCTCTTCCCATCAATTGTAACGGGATCCGTTATTACAACCATTGGTTTGACTTTGATTCCAGTAGCGATTGGAAATATGGGAAATAATGCGCCAAAACCAACCGTTCAAAGCTTGATTTTGGCTGTAGTGACTATTCTCATTATTCTGGTTGTTAATATCTATACGACTGGTTTTATTAAATCCATTTCAATTTTGATTGGTTTGATCGCAGGGACTGCCATTGCGGCTTCTATGGGCTTGGTAGACTCACACCTGTGGCTCAAGCACCAGTCGTTCACGTTCCAACGCCTTTCTTCTTTGGAGCTCCTAAGTTTGAAATCACCTCAATCGTCATGATGTGTATCATCGCGACAGTTTCTATGGTTGAATCAACAGGTGTTTATCTTGCACTTTCTGATATTACTAAAGATCCAATTAATAGCACGCGCCTTCGCAATGGTTACCGCGCTGAAGGGTTGGCTGTTCTCCTCGGTGGTATCTTCAACACCTTCCCTTACACCGGATTCTCACAAAACGTTGGCTTGGTGAAATTGTCTGGTATCAAGACTCGTCTTCCAATCTACTATGCGGCTGGTTTCCTTGTTCTTCTTGGTCTCCTTCCTAAGTTTGGAGCTTTAGCACAAATCATTCCAAGTCCAGTTCTTGGGGGAGCGATGCTAGTCATGTTTGGTTTTGTATCGATTCAAGGGATGCAGATTCTTGCGCGTGTTGATTTTGAACACAATGAGCACAATTTCTTGATCGCTGCTGTATCGATTGCTGCAGGGGTTGGTTTGAACAACAGCACCCTCTTCAATGGCCTTCCAACAGGATTCCAAATGTTCTTTGCTAACGGAATTGTCGTTGCCAGTGTCTTGGCGATCGTTCTCAATGCTATTTTAAACCGCAACAAACACTAATCTCACATGAACCGGAGGTCCTTGGATCTTCGGTTTTTTTGACTTTTAAGGAAACATATAGTAGAGTGGAAGAGGAGAAAATCTTATTTGATGAGAAGAGAGTTAGAATCATGTATGTAACCTATCACTTTAAAGAGCGCTTGCGCTTGTTTTTGAGTCTATTTTTGCCGATTTTGATCTACCAATTGGCCAATTATTCAGCCAGCTTTGTCGATACAGCCATGACCGGTCAGTACCGGACCCTTGATTTGGCTGGTGTTTCTACAGCTACCAGTCTGTGGAATCCATTTTTTACTTTCCTGACAGGGATTGTCTCTGCACTGACGCCGATTGTTGGGCATCATTTAGGCAAGGGAAATAAAGAACGGATTGCTGGCGATTTTTACCAATTCCTCTATATGTCATTTGGTATGGCTATTCTCTTAATAGGCTTTGTTTGGGGCATTGCACCCATGATTCTCAAGCAGATCGGTTTAGAAAATGTTGTTGCCCAAATAGCCATTCGCTATTTATATTTTTTTCTCTGGGAATCTTACCCTTGTTGCTCTTTAGTATCGTGCGGACCTTCCTTGATACCTTGGGAATGACGCGTCTATCCATGTACTTGATGCTCTTGCTTTTGCCTCTCAATGCTTGTTTTAACTATATCCTGATCTATGGGGCTTTTGGTTTTCCTGAGATGGGGGGAGCAGGAGCAGGTCTTGGAACCTCTCTGGCCTACTGGGTCTTGTTGGCCATTGCGGTTTTGATCTTGTGCAAACATCCCAAGGTAGCACCTTTCCAATTGTGGAAGCCACAGCCTTATGATTTTAAAGGGATGAAAGAAGTATTGCGGCTTGGGCTTCCAATCGGTGGAATTGTTTTTGCAGAAGTTATCATCTTCTCGCTGGTTGGTCTGTTAATGGCAAAATTCCCATCACTCACCATTGCTAGCCACCAATCGGCCATGAATTTTTCTACCCTGATGTATGCTTTCCCGGTTAGTATCTCAAGCACCATGGCGATTATCGTATCTTACGAACTGGGAGCAGGAAGACCAGAAGTGGTCAAACAATATTGCCGTTTGGGACGGCTGACAGCCTTTGGTTTTGCCATTGTCACTCTCGTCTTTCTCTATACATTCCGCTTCCAACTGGCAGGGCTATATGGCAAGGATCCAGTCTTTGTGCAACAAACAGCTATTTTCATGACCTATAGCCTCTTTTTCCAAGTAGCCGATACCTTCGCAGCACCCCTTCAAGGGATTTTGCGGGGCTATAAGGATACAACTGTTCCATTCTTATTAGGTGTCTTTAGTTATTGGTGCATCTCTATCCCGCTAGGGATTTTCCTTGACCATGTGACCAACCTCGGTCCCTATGCTTATTGGATCGGCCTTATTTCTAGCCTTGTCGTGAGTGGAATTTGTTACCAACTTCGGCTCTGGCAGATCGAAAAAAAACAAACAAACTAAAATGAAGTCTGGGAAACTAGGCTTTTTGTGTACCGTGAATATTATAAATTTTCTGAAAGTTCTTGACAATTGATGTCAAAGTGGTAAGATTAGGAGGTAGAAATGAAGAACTAGAAGGAGAACAAGATGAGAAGTGATATGATCAAAATGGGGATCGACCGAGCACCAGCGCGTGGTCTCCTTTATGCAACAGGGCAAGTAAAATCAGCAAAGGATATGCAAAGCCCTTTATTGCCATTTGTAACTCCTATATTGATATCGTTCCAGGCCATGTTCACCTGCGTGAATTAGCAGATGTTGCCAAGGAAGCTATCCGCGAGGCTGGTGGGATTCCTTTTGAATTTAATACCATCGGTGTCGATGACGGGATTGCGATGGGCCATATCGGGATGCGTTATAGTTTGCCATCTCGCGAGTTGATCGCAGATGCTGCTGAAACGGTCATCAATGCCCACTGGTTTGACGGTGTTTTCTATATTCCCAACTGTGATAAGATTACACCAGGAATGATTTTGGCAGCCATGCGGACCAATGTGCCTGCCGTATTTTTGTTCTGGTGGACCCATGAAGGGTGGCGTTGACATGACAGGGCATCAGGCGACGCTCTCAAGTTTGTTTGAAGCTGTCGGTACTTATCAAGCTGGTGATATGGGCATGGATGAGCTGGATTTCTTGGAAAAAAATGCCTGCCCAACTTGTGGCTCTTGCTCTGGTATGTTTACTGCCAATTCCATGAACTGTTTGATGGAAGTATTAGGTCTTGCTCTTCCTGGAAATGGTACCATCCTAGCTGTTTCAGATGAAAGTCGGGAATTGGTTCGCCAAGCGGCCAAACAATTGGTAGAGAATATTAAAAAGGATATCCGTCCACGGGATATCGTGACCAAAGAAGCCATTGATGATGCCTTTGCGCTCGATATGGCCATGGGTGGTTCTACAAATACTGTGCTTCATACGCTCGCAATTGCGCGTGAGGCTGGTATTGACTATGACCTTAAGGACATTAACGAAATTGCCAAGAAGACACCTTATCTCTCTAAAATTGCCCCTTCAAGTGTTTACACCATGCATGATGTGCATGAAGCTGGTGGTGTTCCAGCTATTATCAATCAGTTGATTAAAAAAGGAGCCATTAAGGGTGATCGTATCACAGTTACTGGTAAAACCTTGAAAGAAAATGTAGCTGGTGCTGAAATCAAAAATGAAGAAATTATCCATCCAATCGAACATCCTATTTCACCTGTAGGTGGTTTGTCGATCCTTTACGGAAATATCGCTCAAGATGGAGCTGTAATCAAGGTTGGTGGTGTAGATCCATCTGTGACCACTTTCCGCGGAAAGGCCATCTGTTGCGATTCACAAGATCAAGCCCTTGAGTTGATTGACAATGGAACAGTCAAGAAGGGACATGTCGTTGTCATTCGTTACGAGGGTCCTCAGGGTGGACCTGGTATGCCAGAGATGCTAGCACCAACTTCTAAGATTGTCGGACGTGGTCTTGGTAAGGATGTGGCTCTGATTACGGATGGTCGTTTCTCAGGAGCTACTCGTGGGATTGCTATTGGTCACGTTTCTCCAGAAGCAGCAGAAGGTGGAAATATCGCCCTAATCGAAGATGGGGACGAAATCGTGATCGATCTTCCAAATCGTACCCTTGATCTACTTGTCGATGATGCAACCCTTGCAGAACGTCGCAAACATTTGAAACCTTTCAAATCAAAAATTTCCAGCGGTTGGTTGCGTCGCTATACAGCCTTTGCCAAATCAGCCAATGTCGGCGGAACCTTGATGAGTGACGAAGAATTCAAAGAACGGAAAGCAGAACGTCAAGCCCAAGAAAAATCATGACCACCCGTCAAACGGGTGGTTTGTACCAGGGCTATAAGCCCAGATAACTAGCCAGCGCCTAAAGACGCTGGCTTTCACTTTGTTCAAGCCTTATTGCATTTGACTCGTCACAGACCTCTCAAAGAGGTATACGTACTACTTGCCACTATCCCTAAAGGGATCTTCATATTCTTTTACACTCAACTTATCTAAAGCAATATCTTTTCGATCTTGTTCCTGAATGTATTTCTTTATTGTGGCTTCATTGAGGCCAACTGTACTTACATAATATCCCTCTGCCCAAAAATGTCGATTTCCAAACTTATATTTCAGATTTGCGTGTTTATCGAACATCATTAGAGCACTTTTACCTTTTAAATATCCCATGAAGCTTGCAACACTAATTCTAGGTGGAATGCTTACCAACATATGAACATGATCTGGCATTAAATGGCCTTCGATAATCTCAACACCTTTATAACTACATAATCTATGGAATATTTCTCCCAAACTACTTCGATATTGATTATAGATCACTTTTCGTCTATACTTAGGGGTGAACACAATGTGATATTTACACATCCATTTTGTGTGTGATAAACTATGTGCTTTTTGAGCCATATTTTTCTCCTTTCGCTTTACAATTGGCTTGAACACCTTAATTGTATCGCGTTTGGAGTTTTTTTGGTATAACCTTCGATGCGCACCCGCATAGCGGGTGGTTTTTTTGTCTCGCACCTAACGGAGCGAGACGGACTGAAAGTCACATAATAAAAAAAGCCTTTCCTGCTATGTGATATCACAAGCAAGAAAGGCTTTTTTAGTGGAACCATTATTTGGTGCGCATTTCACCTTGAGGGAAGTAGGTTCCTTCAGGCATATCATTAATGATGACGTGAACAGCTGACTGAGGAGCACCAGTATTGCGGACAACAGCTTCGGTTACTTCCTTGGCCAAGGCTTTCTTTTGTTCCAAGGTGCGTCCTTCAAATAGGTCGATTCTTACAAATGGCATATGGCCACCTCCTAAATTTTTTATAGGACTATTTTATCACATTTTGGGATACAAAGCTTAGCAAAATTATGGTAAAATGATAATGAAACACATTTTAGAGAGAACAAAAGGAAAAATGGCACAATTATATTATAAATATGGGACCATGAACTCGGGGAAAACCATTGAGATTTTGAAGGTGGCCCATAATTATGAAGAGCAAGGCAAGAGCGTCGTCATCATGACCTCGGCAATCGATACACGAGATGGAGTAGGAGTGGTTTCTAGTCGGATCGGTATGAAACAGGGAAGCCGTTGCAATTGAAGACGATACGGATATCTTTGGCTTTATTAAAAACCAAGCAATCAAACCCTTACTGTGTCTTAATCGATGAAGCTCAGTTTTTGAAACGCCACCATGTCTATGACTTGGCAAGAGTCGTGGATGAACTGGATGTGCCGGTTATGGCTTTTGGCCTCAAAAAAATGATTTCCGAAATGAACTCTTTGAAGGTTCCAAACACCTCCTCTTGTTAGCCGACAAGATCGAGGAGATCAAAACCATCTGCCAATACTGTTCCCGCAAGGCAACCATGGTCTTGCGTACCCAAAGCAGGTAAACCTGTCTATGATGGAGAGCAGATCCAGATCGGTGGACACGAGACCTATATCTCCGTTTGCCGCAAGCATTATTTTTAATCCAGATATTAACCAAGAAAAAGAAATCTTAAGGAGCAAACATGAATATCTATGATCAACTACAAGCTGTAGAAGACCGATACGAAGAGTTAGGAGAATTATTGAGTGACCCCAGATGTGGTCTCTGATACCAAACGCTTTATGGAGCTTTCAAAAGAAGAGGCTTCCACTCGTGATACGGTGACAGCATACCGAGAGTACAAGCAAGTCCTTCAAAACATTGTGGACGCTGAGGAAATGATTAAGGAAGCAGGCGGCGATGCGGACTTGGAAGAAATGGCCAAGCAAGAACTTAAGGATGCTAAGGCTGAAAAAGAAGAGTACGAAGAAAAACTGAAGATCTTACTTCTTCCAAAAGATCCAAATGATGACAAGAACATTATCTTGGAAATCCGTGGAGCAGCAGGAGGAGACGAAGCCCAATTGTTTGCTGGTGACCTCTTGCAGATGTACCAAAAATACGCGGAAAGCCAAGGCTGGCGCTTTGAAGTCATGGAAGCTTCCTATAATGGCGTTGGCGGGATCAAAGAAGTCGTAGCCATGGTCTCTGGGCAATCAGTCTACTCGAAACTCAAGTATGAATCTGGTGCCCACCGGGTACAACGCGTTCCTGTGACTGAAAGCCAAGGTCGTGTCCATACCTCTACAGCAACAGTTCTGGTCATGCCAGAAATCGAAGAAGTCGAGTATGACATTGATCCAAAAGACCTTCGGATTGACATCTACCACGCATCTGGTGCGGGTGGACAGAACGTCAATAAGGTCGCTACAGCCGTTCGAATCGTCCACTTGCCAACCAATATCAAGGTAGAGATGCAGGAAGAACGGACACAACAGAAGAACCGCGAAAAAGCCATGAAGATCATCCGTGCGCGTGTGGCTGACCACTTTGCTCAGATTGCCCAAGACGAGCAAGACGCTGAGCGGAAGTCTACTATCGGTACTGGTGACCGTTCAGAGCGGATCCGGACTTACAACTTCCCTCAAAACCGTGTGACTGATCACCGGATTGGCTTGACCCTTCAAAAATTGGACACCATCTTATCTGGTAAATTAGATGAAGTGGTCGATGCTTTGGTCTTGTATGATCAAACTCAAAAATTAGAAGAGTTGAATAAATAATGTTGTTGGGACCATTATTAGCCCAGTATGAAGAAGAATTAATAGCCGTTGGAGAGGAAGCAGAAAGCCTCTCCTTCGCGTATCGAGCTTTAAAAAACTGGACCTTTACAGACTTTGTCCTGGCCTTGCAAAAAGAAGTGGAAGTAGAGGATCAGGCCTTGCTTGATTCCATTTTTGAACAGTTGAAACATCACGTCCCTGCCCAGTATATTATTGGTAGTGCAGAATTCTGTGGCCATGTTTTTAAAGTGGATGAGCGCGTGCTGATTCCACGACCAGAGACAGAGGAGTTGGTGGCTCTCATTCTCGAAGAAAACGATGAGAAAGCCTTACGAGTTCTGGATATTGGTACAGGAAGTGGTGCTATCGCTATTAGCTTAGCCCTTGCTAGACCTACCTGGCAGGTTCAAGCTAGCGATGTCTCAGAAGAGGCTTTAGCCCTGGCTCAAAAAAATGCCAAGCAGTTAGAAGCTGTCCTTGAATTTCAAGTCGTCAGATGTTTCTGGACGCAACTAGCAGGTCCCTATGACCTGATTGTGTCCAACCCTCCTTATATTTCCCGTGATGATGTAGAAGAAGTCGGAGCCAATGTATTAGCCTCTGAACCCCACTTAGCTCTCTTTGCAGACCGTGATGGATATGCCATCTACGAAAAGATTGCCCAGCAAGCACCAAGTGTTTTAACACCAGACGGAAAGATCTATCTAGAAATTGGCTATAAGCAAGGAGCCAAAGTAAAAGAGCTCTTTCGAGAAGCGTTTCCTGACAAACGAGTTCGAGTTCTGAAAGACCAATTTGGACAAGAAAGAATGGTAGTAGTAGACAATGGATAACATTGAGAAAGAATTAGAAGCAGGCCGTGCGGTTATTCTGCCAACTGAAACAGTCTATGGTATTTTCGCTAAAGCTTTGGACCAAGAGGCAGTTGATTATATTTACGAATTAAAACGTAGACCGAGAGACAAGGCTCTGAATTTAAATGTAGCCGATGAAAAATACGATTCGAATTTATTCGAAAAATCAACCTAGCTATTTAACAAAACTGATTCATTCATTTTTACCTGGGCCTCTAACTATTATTCTTCAAGCGAATGAAAAGGTACCTAACTGGATTCATTCAGGATTGGATACAGTTGGTTTCCGTATACCGGCTCACTCAAAGACATTGGATTTAATTCGTAAATACGGCCCTTTGGTTGGTCCCTCGGCCAATCTTTCAGGTCATGCAAGTGGAACAAAGTATAGGGCTATTGTAAGCGAATTTGATCAAGTGGTTCCTGGTATAGAGGATGATGACTTTCTGACAGGCCAAGATTCAACTATTTTAGATATCTCTGGTTCCAAAGCCAGGATTTTGCGACAAGGTTCGATTACCAAAACTGACTTGCTTGCACAAGTGCCAGAGCTTTCTTTTGAGGAAGATGAACTTCCTCAGTGATAATGTACATAAATAATTTTTTATAAAGGAGTAGACCGATGATTTTTTTGATAAAGAAGATTACAAAAGCCTATGATGCAGACCTATGGAATGCGATCGCTAAAGAGGAAGAGCGTCAACAAAACAATATTGAGTTGATTGCTTCTGAAAATGTTGTCTCTAAGGCAGTGATGGCTGCTCAAGGGTCTATTCTGACAAATAAATATGCCGAAGGCTATCCTGGTCGTCGTTACTATGGCGGGACAGATGTGGTCGATGTGGTCGAAAGTCTCGCGATCGAACGGGCCAAAGAAATCTTTGGCGCTAAATTTGCGAACGTTCAACCGCATTCAGGAAGTCAGGCAAACTGTGCTGCCTATATGGCCTTGATTGAGCCTGGTGATACCGTCATGGGGATGGATCTAGCTGCCGGTGGGCATTTGACGCACGGAGCTTCTGTGAGCTTCTCTGGTCAAACCTATAACTTTGTGTCCTATAGTGTAGATCCTGAAACAGAGCTCTTGGATTTTGATGCCATCCTAAAACAAGCCCAAGAAGTGAAGCCAAAACTCATCGTTGCTGGTGCCTCAGCCTACTCTCATATCATTGATTTCTCTAAATTCCGTGAGATTGCAGATGCAGTAGGAGCTAAGCTCATGGTTGACATGGCCCATATTGCTGGTCTCGTGGCAGCAGGGTCTTCATCAAGTCCAGTTCCTTATGCCCATATCACGACAACGACCACTCACAAGACCCTTCGTGGACCTCGTGGAGGTCTGATCTTGACCAATGATGAGGAATTAGCTAAGAAAATAAACTCTGCTATTTTCCCTGGTATTCAAGGAGGACCGTTGGAGCATGTCATTGCAGCCAAAGCTGTCTCTTTCAAAGAAGCGCTGGATCCTGCCTTTAAAGAGTATGCAGTTAACGTGATTAAAAACAGTCAAGCCATGGCTGGTGTCTTCTTGCAAGATCCTGATTTCCGTGTCATTTCAGGCGGAACAGAGAACCACCTTTTCCTTGTCGACGTCACTAAAGTTGTTGAAAATGGGAAAGTGGCGCAAAACTTGTTGGATGAAGTCAATATCACCCTCAACAAGAACTCTATTCCTTATGAAACCTTGTCTCCATTTAAGACCAGTGGGATTCGGATTGGTGCAGCAGCTATCACCGCTCGTGGTTTTGGTGAAAAAGAAAGTCGCACCGTTGCTGAACTCATGATCAAAGCGCTGAAGAATGCAGACAAGCAAGAAATATTAGACGAAGTGCGTAGCCAAGTCAAAGCCTTGACAGACGCCTTTCCACTTTATGAGGACTAAACCATCCTATGGATATTTACGTAAAAAAAGCCATCATTCATCAATTTAGCCCAGACGATACCGATCTCTATCTGGCAGATAAATTTCTCAATATCACACCTAAAATCGAGGAATACTTGCGTAAGAAGATTGAACGGGTCTACTCGGATGAAGCCAAGACTGGTATTTTCGAAGAGGACAATCCTTTTCTTGAGATGATCTCAGATGACCTATTAGAAACTTCGGTCGTAGTAGCGAATCGCTGGAAGGAAGAATTTGTCGTCTCTGAGAATCAAAAAACCAACGATTTGGTTTTTGTTGAGTTTTCAAAAGAAGGGGTGGACCATTTTGCCTTTCTTCGGATTGCCTTACGGGAAACCCTGACCCATCTTGGTGGTGAAGTGGACAATCCGATTAAGTTGACGCAAAATAATCTACCTGGTTTTGGGACTGGTGCAGATGAAGCTTTGGTCATCAATCTTCAAAGTCGCAAATACCACTTGATTGAAAAACGAATCAAGTACAATGGGACTTTCTTGAACTATTTTTCTGAGAATCTGTTGCAGGCGCAACCCAAGATCTCTCCTAAAAAATCGATCAAGGCACTAGAAAAAACAGCCCAGAAGATTGCGGAAAGCTTTAACACAGATGATTTTCAATTTCAATCAAAGGTTAAATCAGCTATTTTTTTAACCATATTGAGGAAGAAAAATAAACTCTCTCCTGAGAAATTAGCGGATGATCTCTTCGATGACAATCTGACAGCTCGCCTTAGTTTTATTGACCAAGTTAAAGAAGCTGTACCAGAGCCTGTCACCTTTGAAGAGATTGATGCAAGTCGCCAGTTGAAGAAGTTCGAAAATCAGAAATTATCATTGTCAAATGGAATTGAACTGATCGTTCGAATAATGTCTATGAAGATGCAGAATCTGTTGAATTTATTCTAAACGAGAACAGGACCTATTCTATTTCTGATCAAAAAAATATTGAGGATATACAGAGTAAATAATGATTAAACGTATAGTGAAGATCTTCTTATTCATCTCTACTAATATTTGGAATCTATAAGGAATTCAGATCCATCATGACGTCAAAACAAGTCATGCAGTACCGCTCCCTGGTTAGAGAAGTCCTTGCTGAGGAGGATACCACGGCCAATGAAAATCTCATTCTTGCTATGATCTATACTGAGACCAAAGGCGAGAAGACGATGTTATGCAGGCAGAGTGAGAGTGCAAGTGGTGAGACCAATACTATTAGTGATAATAAGGCCAGTATTCGCCAAGGAATTCAAACTCTTTCAGATGAGTTAAAAGAAGCCAAGAAAAAAAGGCGTTGATAGCTGGACTGCGGTTCAAGCCTATAATTTTCGGGAAAGACTACATCGATTACGTCGCAAAAACACGGTGGGACAAATTCCCTAGAGTTGGCCCGCGCTTATTCGCGGGATGTGGTAGCGCCAAGTCTTGGCAATGTAACTGGTGAAACTTATCTTTACCTCCACCCTATCTCTCTTTTAAACGGGATGGAACTCTACATTAATGGTGGCAATATTTATTATTCCCGTTTGGTAGAAACCAATATGACGATTATGAAGTTATTTTCATGGTTTTAATCATTTTTCAGAGAGCCGATTGGCTCTTTTTTTTAGCTGATCAGTTCTGCCTCTGATTTTGAGGGAAAATAAAAATGTCATGCATTCTTAAAAAAACTGTAAGCTAGTTTTAAGAAATCACCTGTATAATGAAAATCGAAGTGGGTTACTTCTTTTTTCATCTCTAGTGAGGTGAGAAAGGTAATAAGAGATGCCCAGAGTTGATTTGAGTTAGAAAGAAGAAAAAGATGAAATTAAAGAAGATTGCATTGTTTGTAACGACGACTTTAGCCTTGTTTACCGCTGTCCCTCGGGTTTCTGCAGATAACAATGTGCAGAAAGTCATCGACGAAACCTATGTCAAACCAGACTATGTTTTGGGCTATTCACTAGACCAAAGTCAAATCGAACAAACTTTGAGTCTCTTGACCTACGATAGTTCGAAAGATAAAGAAGAGTGGAAGACCATGACACCAGAGGTTTATTCTTCGATTATGAACGTTGCCAACGATGACAGTTTAGAACTGTATTCCTCTGTTAAAATTCAAAAATTAGGCAAAAATAAGCCGCTAGAAGTGAATATCGTGACACCTCAAAACATCACCAAAGTTACCGCAGATATGTATCGCAATGCGGCCGTTACACTTGGATTGGAGCATGCTCAAATTACAGTAGCTTCCCCTATCCAGGTGACCGGTGAAAGTGCCTTGGCTGGTATTTATTACTCGCTTGAGAAAAATGGTGCCAAGGTTTCTCAAGAAAGCAAGGATCTAGCCCAAGAAGAGTTAAAGACTCTATCCGGAATCAATGAAGAAAACGCTGGTAAGAAAAACTTCGATGCGGATAAGTTAAACGTAGCATTGACCGACATTAAAACAGCAGTAGCCAATGCCAAACAGAACAATCAGGATTTAAGCAAGGATGATATTCGAAAGATCGTCGAAGAAACCCTGAAAAATTATAAGTTGGATACAACTGTGACAGGTGATCAGATTAATTTGATCGTGAATTTCGCAGTCAACCTCTCAAAGAGTAGTGTTATCAGTAGCAAAAGCTTTACTAAAACCTTGTCGGACTTGAAAGATAGTATCGTAGACAAGGCAGGCGATACCTTTAATAATATCAATCTCAATTTTGATACAAATGCTATTCTAAAAGACAGTGGAAACTTCTTCACAAATGCGTGGAATGCCATTGCTGGCTTCTTCGGAGCCATCTGGAATGCCATCGTCAAATTTTTTAGTGGATTAGTTGGCTAAAAACAGCACGAAAGCACTCCTGACAAGATGTCAGAGTGCTTTTTGTGTGTTTAATGATTCTTATATTTTATAAGACATTTTTAGGGTTGCTAAATTCTAATTTTAAGCTAGTGAAAAAAAGGTCCACTGGGGACCTTTTTTTATTTCTATCTTTGAAAGTCGGGGCTATGACACAATTATTGATCCGGATGTTCGTTTTCAAAGGAATTATATACTTCGAAAAAGTTGATTTCGTTTAGTGATCTCAAGTTTTATAAAAAAATATTGTGTACATGTGTCTTCACAGTTCCAACTGAAAGAAACAATTGATCCGCAATTTCCTGATTGTTTTTGTGTTCAAGAAGTAGAGGAAGAATTTCTTTTTCACGTTCAGTTAAATGAAGTTTTTCAGAGAATAGATCTAGTGTACTGGGGTTGTCAATTTTTTTGTGATTTATCAAATGAACTTAATTGTTCTTCTACATTCGAAATAGCTTTCCAATCAGAAAGAATATATTTGATTATTAAATAACAAACAGCAATAGTAAACATGTCTTCACACATATTTCTATTTTGAATTCGCAGATTCAACAAGTCATACGAATCTATATTAAAAAAATTACAAATAAATCTTCTAAGATAATTAGAATGCCAAATAGCACTCCGATATTTGAAATAGTTTTTAAGTAATTTTTATTTCGACTACTAATATTTAAAGATGTTAGATTTCGTCTCGCATATATACCAGTATAAATCAAAAAGAAGCTGATTGGGTAAATAGTACATAAAAAAACTCTTAATGGAGAATTGTTTAGAATTGGGAAAAGCCATCCATATGAAAGTAATAGAAATAAAGCAATAGTGGGTTAATAAAGGTGTTTCTTTTCTCAGTCTAGCAACTATCCAAAACTGACAAATATTATTAACAAGATATATGACAGTTTTCACAAAAGGAACTCCCAGAAAGTGTTGGTTATATGTGTTTCCGAAATCTTTAATTATTTCTGTCATTGAAAGGATCAGATTATCAAAAATAAAAAAACAAGATATAAAACCGACTACAAAAAAATAAGTATTTTTTTATCCTTTTCTGAGTTTAAAGAATAGGCCAATACAATACCAAGGGTTAAAGTATACAGTATAATTAAAAAAATACATTGTATATATAAACTATTTCAATCATATTTAGCCTCCATTTATTCTGTGAAACTAATTAAAAACTCTAAACTTTATCTAAAAAGGAATAAAATAGAGAGTTTATATTTAAAAATAGCATTACATTTTTGAAAAGCATAAATACTGGGTTTAGTACTTAAACTTTTAAAAAAGAGGGTTTACACCTTTAAGTTTATCGCAAACTATAAAATTTTGCAATATCATTAAAGCATAACAACACAGGAGGTCTCAATTATGAGCAATAAAATTGATTATATTACAACAGAAGAGTTCTCTAAAGAGCAACTTTTAGAAATGGCTGAGCTATCTCTTAAGATTAAAGCTTGTATTAAAAATGGGTATTACCCACCTTTGTTGAAAAATAAAACTCTAGGTATGATTTTTCAACAATCATCTACAAGAACACGGATTTCTTTTGAAACTGCTATGACTCAACTTGGAGGGCACGCACAATATTTGGCACCCGGTCAAATTCAACTAGGAGGACACGAAACACTAGAAGATACAGCAACCGTGGTTTCTCGCTTAACAGATATTATAATGGCACGTGTTGAGCGTCATAAGAGTGTAGTTGATTTAGCAAAATTTTCTCAAGTACCAGTAATTAATGGTATGAGTGATTATAATCATCCTACACAAGAATTGGGAGATCTGATTACGATTATTGAAAACTTGCCGAAAGGAAAAAAATTAGAAGATTGTAAAGTAGTATTTGTAGGAGACGCAACTCAAGTATGCTTCTCTTTAGGATTAATTACATTGAAAATGGGTATGGAATTTGTTCACTTCGGTCCGAAGGGATTCCAATTAAATGATATGCATAAGTCAAAATATGATGAAATTTGTAAACTATCAGGTGGTAAATATTTGGTAACTGATGATATAGATTCAATTACTGGTGCAGATTTCTTATATACTGATGTATGGTATGGCTTATATGAAGCGGAATTATCAGAAGAAGAACGTATGAAGATTTTCTATCCTAAATATCATGTTGATTCAGAGATGATGGCAAAAGCAGGAGAAAATTGCAAATTCATGCACTGTTTACCTGCTACACGTGGCGAAGAAGTGTCTGATGAAGTGATGGATGGCCCAAATTCAGTTTGTTTTGATGAGGCGGAAAATCGTTTAACTTCAATGCGAGGTATCTTAGTTTATCTACTTCGTGATTTTGAAAAACGACACCCATATGACCTTGAAAAACAATCTATAGCTAAAGCAGAACTGGAATCATTTTTAAAATAAAAAGGTTCAATTTGCTTTAAATTGACGATGTTATAACTCTCCTCTTAAAGGAAGGAGAAAAAAATGGAAGAAAAGAAAAAATTTAGTTTGTTTACTACAGTATTAACTGTAATATGTGTAGTATTTGTTGCAGAAGCTGCAGCTCCAGTTGCAGCGATTGGGAATTCTCAATTCTTTTGGTGGTTATTTTTATTAATTGCTTTTTTGTTACCATACGGATTGATTTCAGCTGAATTAGGTACTACTTATATAGGTGATGGTGGAATCTATGATTGGGTGACGAAGGCGTTTGGACACCGATGGGGCTCAAGGACCTCCTGGTATTATTGGATTAATTTTCCATTGTGGTTAGCATCACTAGCTGTTATGACTCCTGGCTTGTTGACAACGATTACAGGAGTTGAGTTTTCGACGTTCTGGACATTATTAATTGAACTTGTATTTATTTGGTTAATTATATGGATAAGCTTTTATCCTGCAAGTGATAGCGTATGGATTCTCAATGGTGCGGCAATTATAAAAATGATATTAGCTCTATTAGTAGGAGTCTTGGGATTATATATTGCCTTTACAAAAGGAATGGCTAATAAAATTACGTTGGATTCACTTTTACCATCATTTGATTTAAACAGTCTATCATTTATTTCTGTTATTATTTTTAATCTACTTGGCTTTGAGGTTATTTGTACGTGTGCGGATGATATGGAGAACCCCAAAAAACAAATACCACAATCTATAATTGTTGCAGGTTTAGTTATAGCTGCTATTTATATATTTTCTGCATTTGGTATTGGTGTAGCGATTCCTGTTGATAAAATTTCTACTAGTAGTGGTATGATGGATAGCTTTAAACTTTTGACCGGATCAGAAAATGGATGGTTTATAATTTTAATGGCATTTCTATTCTTACTAACTCTTTTTGGAAATATGATTTCATGGTCATTAGGAGTAAATAACACGGCATGTTATGCTGCTGAAAATGGAGATATGCCAAAGTTTTTTGCAAAACGTAGTAAAAAGAATAACATGCCAATTGGATCGGCTTTAGCAAATGGTTTTGTTGCAACATTTGTAGTAGTCATTGCACCAATATTGCCAAATCAGGATCTGTTTTGGGCGTTCTTCTCATTGAACCTTGTTATGTTCTTACTTTCTTATATACCAGTTTTTCCAGCATTTTATAAGTTAAGAAAAATTGAGCCAGAAACCCCTCGACCTTTTAAAGTAGGAGGAAGTGATCTTATTTTAAAAATTATGGTTGTGATTCCAATTATTATGATTTTGATCTCGCTTTTATTTACAGCATTCCCATTATCTTTTGATGAAGTAACATTAGCTGATAAATTACCTGTAACTATCGGTTCATTAATTTGTCTTATCTTAGGTGAAGTTATTATTCATGTGAAAAAAATCAAAAAATGATAGTAACTAAATACCAATACAATAAAAGGAGGACTTGAGATGTCTAAGCGTATTGTGGGGACAACCCCTAAAGTAGATGGATTTCGAATGCCAGGAGAATTCGAAGAACAAGAACAAATTTGGATGTTATGGCCATGGCGAAATGATAATTGGCGTTTAGGAGCTAAACCTGCTCAAAAAGCATTTTTAGATGTTGCTAAAGCTATTAGTGAATTTGAGCCAGTTTCACTTTGTGTACCACCTCTTCAATTTGAAAATGCTATAGCTCGTGTATCTGCTCTTAATTGTGAAAATATAAGAGTAATCGAGATGACAAATGATGATTCGTGGATTCGCGACTGTGGTCCTACATTTCTTATAAATGATAAAGGTGAACGTCGTGCAGTAGATTGGGAATTCAATGCATGGGGGGGGTTAGTAGATGGACTCTATTTCCCTTGGGATCAAGATGCGCTTGTTGCAAGAAAAGTTTGTGAGTTAACAAATACTGATTCTTATAAAACAGATGATTTTGTTTTAGAAGGTGGATCAATTCACGTTGATGGTGAAGGTACAGTGATGGTTACTGAAATGTGTCTTCTTCATCCAAGTCGAAATCCACATTTGTCAAAAGAAGAAATTGAACAAAAATTAAAGGATTATTTGAATTGTGAAAAAGTAATTTGGGTGAAAGATGGTATTGACCCTTATGAAACGAATGGTCATATTGATGATGTAGCATGTTTTGTAAAACCTGGAGAAGTTGCATGTATTTACACTGAAGATGAAAACCATCCTTTCTATAAGGAAGCAAAAGCTGCGTTTGAATTCCTAAGTGAACAAACAGATGCAAAAGGCAGAAAATTAAAAGTACATAAAATGTGCGTTACTAAGAAGCCATGCTATCTTAAAGATGCAGATACGATTGATTTCAGAAGGGGCTATCCCAAGAGAGGAAGGAGAAGTTGCAATCGCATCATATTTGAATTTCTTAATAGTGAATGGAGGAATTATTCTCCCTCAATATGGTGATGAGAACGATGCATTAGCGGTTGAACAAGTGCAAGCAATGTTCCCTGATCGTAAAGTTGTTGGAGTTGAAACTACAGAGATTGCATATGGTGGTGGTAATATTCACTGTATTACGCAGCAGCAACCAGCAACGAAATAACATATGCAGAGTCTGGTAAAGCAGGCTCTGTTTTTTCTAATATATCGCATTAAGTAGACGGAGGAATATGAAGATAAATTGCTTTACAAAGAGGTATTAGATATGAAAAATATTAAAGTGGAATATAGCTGGTTGAAAAAAATTCTGATATAACAGGAGTCAATCAATTACCTGAACATTCTGAGCATTATTATTTTGATAAATATGTAGGTATAAATCAACTAGACTATTTTCAAATAGATAAGATGCACTTAAACAATAATTGGACTTACATGAAATCAGATTTCAATGAAAAAAATGGTGATGACGAATCTACATTTGTAACTTTGTTTAATCATTTTAAAGGTGAAGATAAATTAATTACTAAAAAAATATTATCTTGAAAAATGCAAAGCTTAAATCTGCCCGTGTATATTTGGATGAATGGGTGCTTTGTTGGATTTTTCAAAGGGACTTGAACAGACTATAGAGTTTGAAATTACAAATTTACTACGTTTGGAGGAAAAATGAACTTATAATTAAGGTATGCTCTATTGAAGAAGAAAAAAACAAAAACAATAATGTGATGCTAGATTCAATCTTAGACAAAAATTTCGGAGAGCATTATTTATAGTACTCCTAAACTACATGTATATGATTTTAATGCTGAATTAGGAAATAGTCAAAAATTCTAATAAATCGACATTAACCATTGATTGCTTATTAAATGGATATTCTAATAGCGCTATAATTAGTGTTTATATATACGATAAAGAAAAAAATATTATTTTTAAAGAGAATATAGATTATACTAATAAAATTGAAAAAAAGATATGATTTAGATATCAATTATTTAGCGATTTCTTTTTGTAGAATTGTTAATAATTGATGATGGAACAATAGTAGAAACAGCTATAACAAAAAGTTAAGATAGTATAGGAGAAGTTGTGTAAACATAAAAAGAAATAAATCCCTTATAGTAGAATTGCGAAACATTACTCTATAAGGGATTTATTTCTATGACACAATTTACTAGATTATTGTTTAATTTACCAGTCTCAAAACGAGATACGATGAATTTTTTAATTCTTCTTATGGAGAAGAAACTATAATCTACGCTTTTACATCCTTAAAACAAAAGTGCCCCACCAGAAAAATTCTGGTGGGGCTTTTGGTGGGGAACCAATCAATTTTGATTGATTTTTAACCTTTTATAATAACCGAAAGTGCTGTTAAAACAACCATTTCACTTCAAATCATGTTTATAAATCATTCCCACTCTACAGTTGCAGGTGGTTTGCTTGTGATATCGTAGACGATGCGGTTGACGTGGTCAACTTCGTTTACGATACGGACTGAGATTTTTTGGAGGACTTCCCATGGAATCTTCGCAAAGTCTGCTGTCATTCCATCGATAGAAGTGATAGCGCGAATGGCAATCGTGTAGTCGTAAGTACGGCCATCTCCCATAACCCCTACTGAACGAACGCCAGTGTTGACTGTGAAGTATTGCCAGATATCGCGGTCAAGACCAGCTTTGGCGATTTCTTCACGGAGGATAGCGTCTGATTCACGAACGGTTTCGAGTTTTTCTTCAGTGATTTCGCCCATAACACGGATGGCAAGACCTGGGCCTGGGAATGGTTGGCGCCATACGATGTGGTCTGGCATACCAAGCTCAGTACCAAGCGCACGAACTTCATCTTTATAAAGAGTGTTCAGTGGCTCGATCAGTTCAAACTGCATATCTTCTGGAAGTCCACCAACGTTGTGGTGAGACTTGATGGTTTGAGCAGTATCCGTACCAGACTCGATCACGTCAGTGTAGAGAGTTCCTTGTGCCAAGAATTTCACATCTTTGAGCTTACTTGCCTCGTCATCAAAGACATAAACAAACTCGTTACCAATGATCTTCCGTTTTTTCTCAGGATCAGATACTCCAGCTAACTTATCAAGGAAACGTTTTGCAGCATCTGCTTTGACAATGTTCAAACCAAACTTGCCACCAAGCATATCCATCACTTGGTCAGCTTCACCTTTACGAAGAAGACCGTGGTCTACAAAGATACAGATCAATTGATCGCCGATGGCTTTTTGAAGGAGAACCCCAACAACAGAAGAGTCAACACCGCCTGAAAGACCAAGAAGGACACGTTTGTCTCCGACGGTTTCACGGATTTTTTTGATCTGCATGTCAATGAAGTTGTCCATGGTCCAGTCACCTTTAGCCCCACAGATGTTCAAGGCAAAGTTACGCAAGATGTCATAACCGTGAACAGAGTGACGAACCTCAGGGTGGAATTGGATACCGTAGATTTTCTTATCTGGATTTTCAATGGATGCAAATGGACAGTCAGCAGAAGTACCAGTGCGGATAAAGTCAGCTGGAATTTCTGTAACAGCATCTCCATGGCTCATCAAGACCAATTGTTTATCTGGTGTGCCGGCAAAAAGAGCAGAAGATTCTGTCAAAGTCAGTTCAGATTGACCATATTCGCGGTTACCAGCATCACCTGCTGGAACGACCTTCCCGCCCAATTTATGGGTCAGCAATTGCATCCCGTAACAGATTCCAAGGATTGGAATACCGAGTTCAAAAATTTCAGGATCGATATCAAAAGAACCTTCCTCGTATACAGAGTTTGGTCCGCCTGAAAGAACGATCCCAACTGGATTGATTGCACGAACTTCATCAGCAGAAATCTTATGGCTCTTCAATTCTGAGAAGACTCCAATTTCACGAATCCGACGTGAAATAAGCTGATTGTATTGGCTACCGTAGTCAAGCACGATGATTTTTTCAACATCATGCAAATCAGTTGATAGGTTTGTCATCTTATCCCCTTCTTAAAGAAATTTACTTTCCTCTATTCTAACACAAAAGCCTTGTCTTTACCAATCTCTGATTGAAGAATTAGGAATTTTACGCTACAATAGAGATAACACAGAGAAAGAGCAAGGTTATGATTCCAGCTTACATTCAAATTCATGATCAGATTAAGTCTGAGATTGATCAAAAAATATGGAAAATCGGGGAGCGTCTTCCCAGCGAACGCGATCTAGCGGAGAAATTTCAGGTGAGTCGGATGACTCTTAGACAGGCCATTACCCTTCTGGTTGAAGAAGGAGTGCTTGAAAGACGGGTAGGAAGTGGCACCTTTATCACTAGCACGCGCGTCCAAGAAAAAATGCGGGGAACAACCAGTTTTACAGAGATTATGAAATCGCAAGGCAAGGAACCTTCTAGCCAAGTGATATCTTACCGTAAAACCATTCCTAGCCTCCAAGAAGTGGATAAATTGGGCATCGATAAGACAGAGACCATCATTCGGATGGAACGGGTCCGGTATGCTGATGGGATCCCTGTTGTTTATGAAGTGGCCTCTATTCCAGAGAAATTTATTAAGAATTTCAATCGCGAAGAGGTTACCAGCCATTTCTTCCAAACCTTGGAGCGTCATGGCTATAAGATTGGAAAGTCGCACCAGACCATCTATGCGCGATTGGCCAAGGATAAGATTGCGGACTATTTACAGATTTCAAAAGGACAAGCTATTTTAGGTCTGACACAGGTTTCCTATTTTGAAGATGGGACGGCCTTTGAGTATGTAAAAAGTCAGTATGTCGGCGAGCGGTTCGAATTTTATTTGGAAAACAACTAAGCTCGCAATTCACAGTAATAAAAAAACTCTTCAAATGTTTGGGAGACTTTCTCTCTTTGGCATTTGGGAGCTTTTTTAGGTTGAAGACATTCTTTCTAAATAGTGATAGTAAAGGCAAAATGGAAATATTTTAAAAAAATTTAAAAAAATTTTTTTATTTTTTTTCTTCAATTTTTGATTTTTTTACGAATTAATAGATAGAAGCAGGTTTTAAAAGCTTAATAAGAGATATAAGGCAGGAAAAAATGAAAAAAATTAAAATAGATGTGGTAGCTGTTCCCTTGAGCGGGCATCTGTACCCAACTTTAAATCTCGTTAAACCCTTGTTAGATGATCCTTCGATGGAGATCCGGGTTTTCACAGGACCTCAGAAAAAGGCCGTCGCAGAAAGTCTTGGCTTCACTGTCGTTCCAATTCTAGAGGACAAAGTAGAAGAATTTGAACGCGCGGCTAATAACGATAAGAAACTCAATCTTTTTTCAGCTTATCGGCAATTATCCAAGAGTCTGGATTTGATTAATCATGTATCGGATCAATTGTTAGAGGAGTGGCGCGTCAATCGTCCAGATATTGTGATTGCTGACTTTATCACTCTATCAGCAGGGTTTGTGGCAGAAGAGTTGGAAATTCCTTGGATTACCACCATGGCGACACAATTTGCAATCGAAACTCCTTATGGTCCTCCTTGCTTCTTCGGAGGGATGGGAGTCGCGCGCACAAAGAAGGAAGAGAAGGTACAAGCACTATGCCGTAAACTCACGCGCATTGGAAAATACTGTGGGGCTTTCCTCTTACGCAAACGCTTAAAACGTTACAATTTCAAGTTGTACAATCAAAATGGAGTGGAGACCATCTACTCTCCTTATGCCATCTTTGGAATTGGGATGATGGAGCTAGAGTTGAAGACACACTTCCCTCATCAATATGCGTGGCTTGGCCCTTTGGGAACTTCTCTTGAAAGCTGAAGATTATCCTTTAGATCTCAGTCGTTACGAGGACAAGACGAAGGTACTCGTGACATGTGGAACCCAGTTGCCTTGGGCGAAGGAGAATTTGCTAGAACAAACCAAGCAGTTGGCCAAAGAGCATCCAGAATGTCACTTTTTTGTCACTCTTGGAGATGGGGCAAAGGAATTCTCTGAAGAAGAAGTAGCGCCAAATGTGACGGTTGTCTCTTATCTACCCTACAAAGAATATATTCCGCAGATGGACTATGTCATTCACCATGGAGGAGCTGGAATCTTTTATCAGTGTATCGAATTTAAAAAACCAGCCTTGATCTTGCCACATGATTATGACCAATTTGACTATGCGATTCGAGGAGTAGAAGCAGGAATTGCTTTTCAAGCACATCGCAATCGCACCGAAGAGATTCAAGCAGGTTTTAAGGCCCTATTAGAAAAAGAATCTTGGGAAAAGTTAGAAAGACTAAACAAACTTTCAAAAACCTACAAGCCGTTGGATACCTTGGAGTTTGAGATTCAACGATTATTAAGACGTGGAACGGATGGGAAACTATGAAAATTCTTGTAACAGGTGCGACTGGCTTCCTTGGAAAATACGTGATCGATGAGTTGTTGGCTCACGATTATTCCATTGTAGCTTTTGGCCGAAATGAAATGATTGGAAAGGCCCTGGAAAATGAGCGCGTCCAATTTGTGAAAGGGGATTTGAGCTCTATAGAGGAAGTAAGACAAGCCTTTCAGTCTGTTGATGCTGTGGTTCATGCAGGAGCTTTATCCACTGCCTGGGGACCTTGGAAGGCCTTCTATCAGGCGAATGTAGTTGGCACTCAAAATGTCCTTGAATTGTGCCGTGAATATGCGGTAAAACGCTTGGTTTACGTATCTTCTCCCAGTATTTACGCAGCTGGAAAAGACCAATTAAACATCAAGGAAAGCGATGCTCCCAAAGAAAATCATCTCAACAATTACATCCGAAGCAAATTGGCGTCTGAAAAACTTTTTTCTGACTATTCAGATGTGCCAAGTATCATCTTGCGACCTAGAGGATTATTTGGTGTGGGGGATACCAGTATTTTGCCTCGTGTCTTACGCCTCAGTCGAAAAATTGGAATTCCCTTGATTCGAGGAGGAGAGCAACTTATGGATATGACCTGTGTGGAGAATGTTGCCCTAGCCATTCGCTTGGCTCTAGAAGCAAAAGAAGCACACGGGCAGGTTTATAATATTACAAATGGGGAACCAAAGACCTTTAAGTATTTGATCGAAACCACACTAAAAGGATTGGGAGAACCGATTCGCTATCGGAAAATTCCAGCAGGTCTAGTAGCAGGTGCGGCTTATAGCCTGGAAGGAGTATATCGATTCTTTCATCTGAAAGCTGAACCCCCCTTGACTCGCTATACCTATTATCTCCTTCGATATAGCCAAACTCTCGATATTCAAAAGGCTCAAACCGAACTTGGCTACTATCCAAAAATGACCATTGAAGAAGGGATTGACAACTATGTCCAACATGATCAAGCGTATTGATTATTTTCCAGCAGGCTATTGCAGTAGTCATTCTGGACTATTATTTAAGGGGATTCCGAATAAAAAAATGCAATTTCCAGCAGGTGTCTTTTTGATTCAGCACCGTGAAAAAGGCTATATTTTGTACGATACCGGCTATCACTACGAGATTAAGAAAAAAGCTCGGTATTTCTGGTACCGTCTAGCCACCCCAATGCAGATGAAAAAAGAAGACCAGATCGATTATTTATTGCAAGAGCGGGGGATTGATCCGGCAGAAATTACTTATGTGATTCTTTCGCATTTGCACCCTGATCATCTCGGTGGAGCAGCACTTTTTCCAAATGCTCATTTCGTTGTTACCCAGGAAGTCTATGAGGTGTACCAAAAACCGAAATTTAAAGATCTGATTTTTAAAGAGTTTCTTCCAGCTGATTTCAAAGATCGGGTGACTTGTCTCAAAGCAGATCAAAGGCATCCTGCTTTCCCCTATCGCCCGACTGCGGATCTTTTTGGGGATGGGAGCATTCTCGTATCGTCTATCGATGGGCATGCGAGAGGGCAAGGCTGTCTTTATCTGGATGAGCTCAAGCTCTTTATTGGAGCAGATCTTTCTTGGGGAGTAGACCTCTTGCCTTTCACACAGCAAATGCGTCTCATTCCTTCCTTGGTTCAGGATGATAAGGAGGCTTATTTAAAAGGAGCTGATTTGCTGGAAACACTCTTGCAAGATGGCATTCAAGTTGTGGTCAGCCACGACCCGCAAGATCGGATTGAAAGGATTTTAAATGAAAAAAACAGTCTTTCTGAAAACCTTTATTGAAACCAGATGGTGCCATCGATTCCGTTCAAAAGAGGCCTTGAACCGATACCAAGATAAGCAATTGGCACGCTACCATACTTTTATCACTTCTCAGTCTCCCTATTTCCAGACTCATTCTCCTGAATCCTTTGGGACTATGGATAAGCATTTCATGATGACGCATTTCAATGAACTCAATACTCTGGGAGTGGATCGAGATCAGGCTTTAGAGATGGCGATTCGCGGAGAACAAACGCGAGATTTTACCGAGATGAATGGAGAAGTAGCAGTAGGCTTGTCCTCTGGGACTTCCGGCCACCGAGGAGTTTTTGTCACCACAGAAAAAGAAAGAAGTATGTGGGCTGCAGCAATCTTAGCCAAGATGTTGCCAAAAGGAAACATGGTTGGTCATCGCATTGCCTTTTTCTTACGAGCAGATAATGAACTCTATCAAACCATTAATTCAGGCCTTATTCGCTTGGAATATTTTGATATTTTCAAGGATAGCAAGGAGCATTTAGAACGTCTCAAAGACTATCAACCAACCATTGTAGTCGCACCAGCTTCGACCTTGATTGAGTTAGCTAACTATGTCAGCAATCAGCAACTTGCGATTCAACCTGTCAAGGTTGTGTCTGTCGCAGAGATCCTAGAAGATCGAGATGCTCAGACCATCGCCAAAGCCTTTCAACTAGACAAGGTTGATCAGGTCTACCAAGCGACAGAGGGATTTTTAGCTTGTACCTGTTCAGAAGGCAATCTACATCTTAACGAAGATATTTTGTATGTCGAAAAAGAGTACCTAGATGATAGCCGCTTTTATCCGATTATTACGGATTTCAAACGAACCAGTCAACCCATCTATCGTTACCGACTCAATGATATTTTGGTAGAAGAAAAGTCTCCTTGCCCTTGTGGTTCCGTCTTTACTCGAATCGCAAAGATCGAAGGACGATCAGATGATATCTTCTATTTCAAAAAAGAAGATGGCAGTAGCCAGATGATCTATCCGGATTTTATTCGGCGGTGCATTCTCTTTGTCGAAAATATTCAGGACTATCAAGTAACTCAGTTGGCAGATGGATCCATTACCATTGCCTTGAGTCACCGGACAGAGTCTATGGAGCAAGCGATTTTTGCTCAATTTGAACTCTTAGCTCAGCAAAAACAATTCATTCTCCCAAGTATTCAATTTATCGATTACCAATGGGACCCAACACGTAAATTAAAACGTGTTCAACGACTTCAATAAAAGGAGAATCCTATGACTACCGTAAAAAGACATTTGCAAATTAAAGGCTATGGAACAGCGCTTCCAGCTCATACCGTAACTTTCAAAGACCAGACTCGTTACCGCGTGAAAGAAGGAGAAGAAACACAGATTGATCTTGCAGCGCGTGCGATTGAATCGGCTTTAAACCATGCGGGGCTTGAAATGGCAGACATCGACTGCCTGGTTTCGGCTAGTGCGGTTGGTGTTCAGCCCATCCCTTGTACAGCAGCTCTGATCCATGAGCGCGTGGCCAAGGGACTGACGATTCCTGCTATGGATATCAATACAACTTGTACCAGTTTTGTATCAGCTTTGAGCACTGTTTCTTATCTGATTGAAGGTGGTGAATACCGTCGGGTTCTGATTGTATCTAGTGAAGTAGGAAGCCTAGGGCTTAATCCTAAACAAAAAGAAAGCTTTGAACTGTTTAGCGATGGAGCTGCAGCTTTTATCTTTGAAGCAACAAAGGAAGATAAAGGAATCATTGCCAGTATGCAACGTACCTGGTCTGAGGGAGCCCACGATACCGAAATTCGTGGTGGTTTGACAGCTTATCATCCGAAATTGTACTCTGAAGCAACCAAGACGGATTTCATGTTTGATATGAAAGGGAAGAAAATCCTTTTGCTTTCTGCCCGTGTTATTCCAGAAATGTTCCAAGAATTCCAAGAGAAATCAGGCATTTCTAAAGATGTTGTAGACTATATTATTCCTCACCAAGCAAGCCGTGCCTTGCCACTTGTCATGGACAAATTGGGCGTTGGCAAAGACAAGTACCTTAATATTGTCAGTGATTATGGAAATATGGTTTCGGTAGCCGTGCCTTTTGGCCTAGCCTATGCATTGGATCATGGCTATGTGAAGGAAGAAGATACCATCTTTTTGATGGGAACTGCAGCAGGGATGACGGTCAATATGTTGGCACTGAAACTCTAATGATAGATCCTCTTATTTCAAGCTCAAAAAGCATCAAGTCCCGCTAGTCTTTAGCGGGCTTTTTTGATATAATGAAAGGTATGGAAATTGAGAAAACCAACCGAATGAATGCGCTCTTTGAGTTTTATGCAGCGCTCTTGACGGACAAGCAGATGAACTACATCGAGCTCTATTACGCAGATGACTACAGCTTGGCTGAGATCGCGGAAGAGTTTGGAGTGAGCCGTCAGGCGGTCTATGACAATATTAAACGTACAGAAAAGATTTTGGAAGACTACGAAATGAAACTCCATATGTATTCCGATTACATTGTTCGTAGTCAAATTTTGGATCAGATTTCTGAAAAATACCCTGAAGATCCTTTTTTACAGGAACAAATTTCTGTGCTTTCCAGTATCGATAATCGAGACTAAATAAATATAAGACTTAACTAGGAGAAAGAGTATGGCATTTGAAAGTTTAACCGAACGTTTACAGAACGTCTTTAAAAATCTTCGTAAGAAAGGGAAAATCTCTGAAGCGGATGTCCAAGAAGCGACCAAAGAGATTCGTCTAGCCCTCTTAGAGGCCGACGTTGCCCTTCCTGTTGTAAAAGACTTCATCAAACGGGTCCGCGAGCGAGCTGTAGGTCATGAAGTCATCGAAACCTTGAACCCTGCCCAACAAATCGTGAAGATTGTCGATGAAGAATTGACAGCGATTTTGGGTTCAGAAACAGCAGAAATTATCAAATCTCCAAAGATTCCAACCATTATCATGATGGTCGGTCTTCAAGGGGCTGGTAAAACAACTTTTGCTGGGAAATTAGCTAACAAATTAGTCAAGGAAGAAAAAGCGCGTCCTTTGATGATTGCGGCCGATATTTATCGTCCAGCGGCCATCGACCAGTTGAAGACCCTTGGTCAACAGATCAATGTCCCTGTCTTCTCACTTGGTACAGAAGTCCCTGCAGTAGAGATCGTTCGCCAAGGTTTGGAGCAGGCAAGAGCCAATCACAATGACTATGTCTTGATCGATACGGCTGGTCGTCTGCAAATTGATGAAAAACTCATGGGTGAGTTGCGCGACGTCAAAGCCCTTGCAAAGCCAAACGAAATCCTCTTGGTTGTCGATGCTATGATTGGTCAAGAAGCAGCCAATGTGGCGCGTGAGTTTAATGAACAACTCGAAGTGACTGGGGTCATCTTGACCAAGATTGATGGGGATACCCGTGGTGGTGCAGCCCTTTCTGTCCGTCAGATTACTGGAAAACCAATCAAGTTTACTGGTACTGGTGAAAAAATCACTGATATCGAAACCTTCCACCCAGACCGTATGTCTGGCCGGATCCTCGGTATGGGGGATATGCTGACACTGATCGAGAAGGCTTCTCAAGAATACGATGAGAAACGTTCGCTTGAACTCGCTGAGAAGATGCGGGAAAATACCTTCGACTTTAACGATTTCATTGATCAGTTAGACCAAGTTCAAAACATGGGGCCAATGGAAGATCTGCTCAAGATGCTTCCAGGCATGGCCAATAACCCAGCCATGAAGAACCTCAAGGTCGATGAACGAGAAATTGCTCGCAAACGTGCGATCGTATCATCCATGACACCAGCTGAACGGGAAAATCCAGATCTATTGAATCCAAGCCGTCGTCGTCGGATTGCTGCTGGATCAGGAAATAGCTTTGTCGAAGTCAATAAATTCATCAAGGACTTTAACCAAGCCAGACAGATGATGCAGGGCGTCCTCTCTGGTGATATGAACAAGATGATGAAACAAATGGGGCTCAATCCAAATAACATGCCGAAGAATATGCCTGGTGGAATGCCTGATATGTCTGCCCTCGAAGGCATGATGGGACAAGGTGGCATGCCTGACTTGTCAGCTCTTGGCGGAGGCGCTGGAATGCCTGACATGAGCCAAATGTTTGGCGGTGGTCTCAAAGGAAAAGCCGGTGAATTTATGATGAAACGGGCGATGAACAAGATGGCCAAACAAATGCGCAAAAATAAGAAAAAACGGAAATAATTGTTTCTAATAAGGGCCTGGAACACACTGTTCTGGGTTCTTTTAGAAACTACTACTAGAGGAAACATGTTAAAAAAACTATTTCAACAACTCATTCGTTTCTTTGCAAGATTGTTTTCTTCGCACAGAAAGCCCTTTGAATTTCCTAAAGGGTCGAAGAAACCACCGATTAGACCAATCATCTTTGTACCTGGGAGTTCAGCCAGTATACAGCGATTCAACGGAACCATCCGCATGCTCCATCGCTCTTCTAGAAAAAAACAGAGTCTCTTAAAAATAAAAGTCAACAAAGATGATTCTATAGAGATGGAAGGAAGACTGAATACGAAAGAGCCGAATCCGATGATTGTGATTGGCTTCGAGAACAATCGAGATGGCTACAGCAATATCAAGCAGCAAATCGAATCCCTTAAGATCGCTTTAACCTATCTTCTTGATCACTATCATTTTACAGAGTTTAAGGCAGTCGGGCATTCCAATGGGGGACTGGTTTTGACTGGTTTACTGGAAAGTGGCTTTTTAGAGAAAAAGAAGGTAACCGTCAGCAAGTTGGCTATTATTGGTAGTCCTTACCAATTCAATCAAGAGATGTATGAAGATTTTCAAACATGGAAGCATCGCCTGGGAAAAGAAGTAGAGGTCCTTAATTTTGTCGGTAGCTTTGCTGGAAAATCAGATGGCATCGTTCCTCTCTCTAGTGCACAAGCAGCAAAATCTATTTTTGACAATCAAACTTATACAGAAGTGAATTTAAACGGTCGTAAAGCTCATCATTCAGCTTTACCCACTAATCCAGATCTAGTGAAACAATTAAGTCTATTTTTGAATCTATAAGTAAATTACATAATTTTGGTTATGTAATTTTTATTTGTCTCTTGCAATCCTTAAGTAAATATGGTACATTTTTGGTAGCGATTACATATACCTAAGGAGGATTTTATGAAAGATCCTAAATTACTAGAGACATTGAAAGTATACAAGGGACGGGATGACGTTCCTGAAGATTTTGATAGCTTTTGGAATCAAGCCCTAGCAAAGATGACTGAACTACCTGAATACAAGCTTGAAGAACGAGATTTCAACATTCCAAATGTTGTTTGTTATGAATTAACCTTTAAAGGAACTAGAAATGGACTGGTCTATTCAAGAATGATCCTTCCAAAAACGGATCAAAAAGTTCCCGTTATTTCCATTTTCATGGCTATATGGGACGTTGTTGGGATTGGGCTGATATGTTAGCTTATACAGTAGCCGGCTATGGTGTTGTGTCTATGGACGTGAGAGGGCAGTCAGGCTATTCAACCGACGGAGATCGCTCACCACTTGGAAATACGGTTAAAGGACAGATTATACGTGGAGCTGTGGAAGGTCCGGACCAGCTCTTTTATAAGGATATCTACTTAGATCTTTACCAGTTAATTGAAATTGTTGCCAACCTTCCTCAAGTAGACGACAGCAAACTTGCTAGCTACGGAGCCTCTCAAGGAGGTGCCCTAGCTCTGGTTGCTGCTGGATTGAATCCCCGAATCCAACGAACTGTAGCCATTTATCCATTCTTATCGGATTTCAGACGTGTATTAGAGATTGGGAACACCAGCGAGGCCTATGACGAGCTTTTCCGTTATTTCAAGTTCCATGATCCATTCCATGAAACAGAAGATCGTTTGATGCAGACTTTGGCCTATATTGATGTGAAAAATTTTGCTCATCGGATCAAAGGACAAGTTCACATGATTACAGGACTAGACGATGATGTCTGTTATCCTGAAACGCAGTTTGCTATTTATAATCGCTTAGAATGTCCAAAAGAGCATTTAATCATGCCAGAATATGCTCACGAAGCCATGAATGTTCAAGTCAATGATCGAGTCTATAATTGGCTCTGTGGTAGCAAGATTCCATTTCAGTATGTAGAAAAATAAGTTAGAGAAGAAAAACAATCAGTAAATCCATGAGATTTGCTGATTTAATTGTGGTTAAAAGGGATCTAAAAACTAAAAGTTTATGTACAATTGACTAAACTAGAGCTAACAATTGATACAACTGAATTAGAAGCATAAAGTACATTCTTTAAGGAGTGTACTTTATTTTTTTGTTTTGTACATTATTCTGGATTGGTATTTTGTATGTTTTTCTAGTACATAATATCCTCTAATCTGAGAAATTAATCTGTACATTATTTTTCAATGATAATCAATGTATAATAAAAAAATTTAAAGTTCAAATTCTGAAACTACTTTCACATATAAATAATTGAATATAAATTGCTGTAGACCTATAATAAAGATAGGGATAATAAGAATTCTTCCTAGAAAGGAGTATACTGTATCCTAAGGGTCAGTATTATTAATAAATCATGAAAAAAAGTAATTATTTTTTTATCTTGTTAATCCTCTTAATCCTCTTATTAATCTTTTTCTATTCTTGCAATTTATATATACAAAATGTTCTAAAAAAATAAATAAAGAGATATTTTTTTGACACATGTAATATAATCAAATTGTTGAATAAACAGCTCAAGGATGATACACTAAATCCCTAGAAGACAACAGTCCTTTAGGGATTTTTTTACGTCGGTTTTTTTGATTAAAGTGTATTTTGGAGCTGAAAATGGTTTATCCTTTTTGGATTATGGATAATTGAAAAAAATTTTTAGTTTTCACTTAAATAAAGTACATTTTATAGAAGGTGGATAGCTTTAAAAAAATTTCCAGTGTTCATTTAAATAAAGTACATAATTGAGTGTAATTGGCTTAAAAAAATTTTTTTGGTTACTTTTTTTACTGACAAAAAAACTAAAAAGTTTATGTACAATTGACTAAACAAGACTTAAACCATTGATATAACTGAATTAGAAGCATAAAAGTACATTATTTAAAAAAAGTGTACTTTATTTTTTTGTTTTGTACATTATTTTGGAGTGGTATTTTTGTATGTTTTGTAGTACGTAATATTCTCTAATCTAAGAAATTGATTTGTACATTTTTTACTCTAATTGGTGTAGAAGAAGTGGTGGTTCAATTGTACATTTTATTTAAAATATTTATGGTTATAAGATTAGTATTTGAAGCATAAATAAAGTAGATACAGTGGTATAATAGTGTCAAAAGACTTTCAGGAGAAATGAGATGAGATCGCATACAGTTATTCTAGGCGCTGGTGCTACTATTGCAGCAATACCAGATGGTGATAAAAACGGCAAAAGTTCTTCAGTTATGAATGGATTGCTAAAAAAACTAAATTTAGAAGAAATTCTTGCTGGTGTTGAATTACAGACAAAGAGCGAAAATTTAGAGGATATCTACTCAGAATTATTTGAGAGAGAAGAGTGCTCCGAAATAGTTAGAAAGCTAGAAGAAAGACTCTATGATTATTTTGCTTCGTTGGAGTTACCTGATGAACCAACAATTTATGATTTTTTAATATTAAGTTTAACTAATAAAGATTGTATAGCTACGTTTAATTGGGACCCTTTACTTATACAGGCTTATATTCGCTGCTCAAAAATTACTCTGAACTTGCCAAAAATTCTTTGTTTACATGGGAATGTAGCTGTTGGGTTTTGTGAAGAACATATTGAGTTTGGAGGAGTAGATTGCTACTGCCCAACATGTTATAAAAAATTAAATCCAACAAAATTATTGTATCCCGTAAAAAACAAAGACTATTCTTCCGATTGATACATAAATTGGTGTTGGAAAGCATTAGATTACTTTGTCGATCATTCATATATGTTAACTATTTTTGGATACAGTGCTCCTAAGAGCGATGTAGATGCTGTTAATTTAATGAAAAAGCATGGGGAAATATTGAAGACCGACCACTTGAAGAAGTTTCCGTAATAGATATTATAGACGAAGAGACTATGCTAAATACATGGAAAGACTTTATTCATAGTCATCATTATAGGTATTCAAATTCATTTTTTGATTCTTACTTAGCAAAATTTCCAAGAAGAACTTGTGAAACCGTATTTGCAACATTTTCATTAAATGTTCCTTCTGATGGTAGTAGAGGATTTAAAGAGAATTTTAATTGGGACATGATAAAAGAGTTTTTTTATCTGATATGTTAGTTGAAGAACAGGAAAAATAAAGGAAAAATCAAATTTAAAAATCGAAATATTTAGTTTGGGGTGAAGATGTTAACAAATAATCCAATTAATCATAGTGTACTTAAATTGTCAATGGATTTCGATAATGCTTTTTAAACATAAAAAAATATAAAGGAAATCCATAGACTAATAGAATTTGGAAAAAAATATGGAAAAACACTATTGATGATATTTCCAAAATTCAATTATTTTTATTCTATTGGGACAGCATACGCTGATATATTTGAACTAAGTGATAACTTAGTTTTCAACATAGATACCGATTTTACAGTTCAACAAATTTATTACTTTAGAAAAGCTATAGAAATTTCAAATAAAGTTGATATAAATTCTGAGAACAGTAGGTTTGTTTTCCCATTATTATGTTCACTTTACACTAATTACGCAAATTTATTAGATGCTTGTGGTAGAAAGCAGTTAGCTATTAAGATGTATTGTAAATGTATACAAATCAATCCAAGATTCACAATGGCTAGTGGTAACTTAGCTATTTGTCTAGATCATTATCGTAATTTTTTTGAATGATAACGAACACCTCCACTTTATTAAAAAAATTAAAAAAATTTAATAGAAACAAGCATAACTGTTTCAGATCCAAACAGAGTTGATTATGCAGAAAAAGCGATTTATTGAACTTTACGAACAATATCTTGATTATAAAGATATAGATGAATGTTCTTGTAAAAACAATCGATTATAATCCTAATTCACAAAAAGTATCGTGAATGGTGTTGGAACAACGGGCTGTATCTTAATCCACTTAATGACTTACAAGCTGACGATATAAATAGATATGATGATAATCTTTTACTACCAAGTTTATTATTTCAATCGGATAAAGATTTAAACAAATATATTTCTATGTTTAATCAAATTAAGCAAGAATATGTTTATGCCCGTTATCTCTGTTTTAATAGCATTGAGAGTGATTCGGTTCATTATGCTGACGAGAATGTTGATCTTATTGATTGTCTAGACTACGTACAATACTCTATCCGAGTTGAAGGATTAAAAGCATCTTTTTAAAAACACTATATTCATTATTAGATAAAGTAGCTATGTTTATAAATGAATATTATTCTTTAAAAATTGAAACTCGAAAAGTAAATTTCCATTCAATTTGGAGATCAAATAGTGATTTAAATAAAATGTTGGATAAGAATATTGGTCTGTCATCTATATTTTTGGATAGAGAAAGATTTTTGATAATGGTGATAATTCTTTAACAGCTAATCCAAACTCAAAGCGATTGAAAATTATTAGAAATTATTTAGAGCATAGATTTACTAATATAACATTGAATATTTTTTTAATGGAAGTGAAGATAATGAAGATAATAATGAAACCAGACTGTATCTAACTGAATCTGAACTTCAAGAGTTTGCATTAGATTTATTAAATCTTGTAAGAGAAGTTATTTTTTTCACTCAAAAATGCCATTCAAATAAGTGAAAATGAAAAAAACAATCTACTCTAAGCAGTGAAGTTGCTTTAATTCCGATAAATTATGAAGAAGTAGATTTGGAAGATAAATTATAGCATTGAGCATACAATTTATAGTCGTTATAAAAAGCAATAGTCTAAATTCATTTAACTAATCGACTTAACTAGAGTTAAACCATTGATAAAACTGAATTAGAAGGATAAAGTACACTCATTAAGCAGTGTACTTTATTTTTGTTTTGTACATTATTTGTTGATTGCTTAATCAATACTACATCTCTATCAGGCAATTCAGACTCCATTTAGTCCTCTAAAACCCATGTTGAGGCGGTAAGTTTGCTAGTCAAGGAGTAAAACGACGAAGATTAGCATTTACTTCCGCCCATGCGATAGCTGTCCGTGATTGACAAGTGCTAGCACGCAGACAGAACGGAGATAGCGAACCGCTGAGTGTGTCGCTCTGCTCGTAAAAGCTTAGAAACCTTTGAACGAAAGGGATAATGAAAGCCTTGATTGCAAGGCTTTTTGCTTTATGGTGGGTAAGTATCAGAGTGAGAAAATTTTTGGAATGAGTAGAAGTGATAGCTAGAAATTATCAGTTTCTATTTCCATTTACCCTGTGGGTACGTGTTTGTTTCCATTGACAAGGAGTTTGTGGGAATAGAAATGTACCCACCTTGTTTGAATCAAGTGAAGTGTAGTTGAAGGAAATCTGTTGAAAGCAATACTTCATTTTACCGAATAAGTAATAATTTAGGCAACTTCAAATCGATTAAAAAAACTATTTTTAAAGGTTAAGAGTAGACAAAAAAATTGTCCACTCTTTTTGCAAACTCAATTTATCAATAAATGAAATGAGGGAATGTAAAATGAAATATTTTTGAGGTTGAGTTAGAAAAATCCTGATGAATTTTTAAAACTACAAACAGAAGATTTTGTGAAAGCTAATCGCTTGCTACTAAGGAAGATAAACCAGAGCGTTACAGTCTATGAAGAAAAACTTCGTCATATCCTTTAAATCTGGCATCGAATTGGAAGTATGAGTCTCATTCCATAACTTTTATATTGAACATATCATCTTGTTGTGTTATACTATAAATTGATATAAACAAAGATGTAGGAGGAACCGAAACTATGACAGCCTCAATGCGTTTAAGATAAGCTGGCAATAAAAAAAGCAGAATCTATACCCGATGATAGGCTTTTTTGTTGTGCTTATTTATACGATATTGAGCATTCATTAGTTACGGTGAGGATATTGGTTATTTAACTATACCTTTATTTAACTATGTCTTTAATATGAATGTTTCCAAATTGTATGTATGCAGACCAAAAAGCCACATTGTAGGGGTTTGGCCTGCATTTTTTATTGCCTAGAATGCTATTCAAAATAGAAATTCAAGCAAAATAATATGCAGGAGATAATATAAATGGAAAAATACAACAATTGGAAACGAAAATTTTATGCAATATGGGCAGGGCAAGCAGTATCATTAATCACTAGTGCCATCCTGCAAATGGCGATTATTTTTTACCTTACAGAAAAAACAGGATCTGCGATGGTCTTGTCTATGGCTTCATTAGTAGGTTTTTTTACCCTATGCGATTTTTGGGACCTGCCATTGGTGTGCTAGTGGATCGTCATGATAGGAAGAAGATAATGATTGGTGCCGATTTAATTATCGCAGCAGCTGGTGCAGTGCTTGCTATTGTTGCATTCTGTATGGAGCTACCTGTCTGGATGATTATGATAGTATTGTTTATCCGTAGCATTGGAACAGCTTTTTCATACCCCAGCACTCAATGCGGTTACACCACTTTTAGTACCAGAAGAACAGCTAACGAAATGCGCAGGCTATAGTCAGTCTTTGCAGTCTATAAGCTATATTGTTAGTCCGGCAGTTGCAGCACTCTTATACTCCGTTTGGGATTTAAATGCTATTATTGCCATCGACGTATTGGGTGCTGTGATTGCATCTATTACGGTAGCAATTGTACGTATACCTAAGCTGGGTAATCAAGTGCAAAGTTTAGAACCAAATTTCATAAGGGAGATGAAAAGAAGGAGTTGTGGTTCTGAGACAAAAACAAAGGATTGTTTGCCTTATTACTCTTAGGAACACTATATACTTTTTGTTTATATGCCAATCAATGCACTATTTCCTTTAATAAGCATGGAACACTTTAATGGAACGCCTGTGCATATTTCTATTACGGAAATTTCCTTTGCATTTGGGATGCTAGCAGGAGGCTTATTATTAGGAAGATTAGGGGGCTTCGAAAAGCATGTATTACTAATAACAAGTTCATTTTTTATAATGGGGACCAGTTTAGCCGTTTCGGGAATACTTCCTCCAAATGGATTTGTAATATTCGTAGTTTGCTGTGCAATAATGGGGCTTTCGGTGCCATTTTATAGCGGTGTGCAAACAGCTCTTTTTCAGGAGAAAAATTAAGCCTGAATATTTAGGACGTGTATTTTTCTTTGATCGGAAGTATCATGTCACTTGCTATGCCAATTGGGTTAATTCTTTCTGGATTCTTTGCTGATAAAAATCGGTGTAAATCATTGGTTTTTACTATCAGGTATTTTTAATTATTGGCATTGCTATAGTTTGCCAAATGATAACTGAGGTTAGAAAAATTAGATTTAAAAATAAACAATATTGGAGGAATATTTATGTATCTTATTTTTCATGTAACTCTTCCTGCTAAAAATCGCAGGGTTTTCCCTGCATACAAAGCAAATGAAAGCATGCGATTATAGACAGGAGGAAATGTTATGGAATTAATATTAAAAAGCAAAAAGACATTCGTGTGGAATTCAAAGGACGCGATGTTTTAGATATAAATGAATTAGAAGTATATGATTATGACCGTATTGGTTTAGTAGGAGCAAATGGTGCTGGAAAAAAAGCACTTTTACTCAGGGTACTTTTAGGAGAATTAACTCCCCAGGATGTAAAATGAATCGTCTGGGTGAACTTGCCTATATTCCCCAGTTGGACGAAGTAACTCTGCAGGAGGAAAAAAAGATTTTTGCACTTGTAGGCAAGCTAGGTGTTGAGCAATTAAATATACAGACTATGAGCGGTGGTGAAGAAACAAGGCTTAAAAATAGCACAGGCCTTATCGGCACAGGTTCATGGTATTTTTAGCGGATGAACCTACGAGCCATTTAGACCGTGAAGGAATTGATTTTCTAATAGGACAGCTAAAATATTTTACAGGTGCACTGTTAGTTATTAGCCATGACCGCTATTTTCTTGATGAAATAGTAGATAAAATATGGGAACTGAAAGATGGCAAAAATCACTGAGTATTGGGGAAACTATTCTGATTATCTTCGTCAGAAAGAGGAAGAACGTAAGAGCCAAGCTGCAGAATACGAACAATTTATTGCGGAACGTGCCCGATTGGAAAAGGGCTGCGGAGGAAAAAAGCGAAAAACAGGCTCGTAAAATAGAACAGAAGGCAAAAAGGTTCTTCAAAAGAAAAAAAGTACTGAAGACGGAGGGCGTTTAGCTCATCAAAAAAATCAATAGGAAGTAAGGAAAAAAAGATGTATAATGCTGCTAAAACCCTAGAGCACAGGATTGCGGCCTTAGGAAAAAGTAGAAGCTCCGGAAGGCATTCGCAGAAATTCGTTTCAGGCAAAGTAAAAGCATTGGAGCTCCATAATCCATACCCTATAGTCGGTGCAGAAATTAATAAAGTATTTGGGGATAAGGCTCTGTTTGAAAAATGCATCTTTTCAAATTCCGTTAGGAGCAAAAAGTGGCGTTAACTGGTGGTAATGGAATCGGAAAAAAACAACTTTAATCCAAATGATCTTAAACCATGAAGAAGGAATTTCTATTTCGCCTAAGGCAAAAAAATAGGTTACTTTGCACAGAATGGTTACAAGTACAACAGTAATCAGAATGTTATGGAGTTTATGCAGAAGGATTGTGACTACAATATATCAGAAATTCGTTCAGTGCTAGCATCTATGGGGTTCAAACAGAACGATATTGGAAAAAAAGTTTATCTGTTTTTAAGCGGTGGAGAAATTATAAAAATTGTTGCTTGCTAAAAATGCTCATGGGTAGATATAACATCCTAATAATGGATGAACCCAGTAACTTCCTTGACATACCAAGTTTAGAGGCTTTGGAAATACTAATGAAGGAGTACACGGAACTATCGTGTTTATCACCCACGATAAACGATTACTCGAAAATGTAGCAGATGTAGTTTATGAAATTAGAGATAAGAAAAATAAATCTGAAACATTAAATTTAAGGTAGTCGCTGGTCAGTATAGTCTGTTCTGGTTGGCGACTCCATTGTTAAAGAGTATAAAGACTTTAGATTTTATGAATATTAAAAAAATAGGAACAGTCAATTGAACTGCTCCTATTTTTTTCTGCTAAATATATTGTAGTTTTCTTATATGTATAATGATAGATTAGCGGATTCTCATCTACGGTACTTACTTCAAATATGAAGAAGTGATCGCGGTTATCTCTGGACTTTTTCCTTATTGAGGACAAAAGTAATTCTTACGTGAAGTCGCCATTGTTTTTTTAGGATATCATCAGTTAGGAAGGTCAATGGAATATTCATGTTAGAGTAGCGGTAGAAGTCACGTTCAAAATCTTGGTAACTCTCGCTATAATAGTCCATTTGTAGGTGATTACGCTGAAACTCAAGCTGATTCATAGAGCACCTCCTCGACAAGTTCAATACTAATAATGTCTTTTTAATTTCAAATTGATGTGACCTGTTGTAGTTTTTTTATCAAAAATGAAATCTTTGGTCAGACTTGGTATTGTTCCAGTGTAGGAAACACGCTTGTTTTTTTCAATCACTTGAATGCGTGTGCGTAGCTGCCCGGCGTATACTTGACTGAGGAGTAATAATTTCTTCTCTAGTGATAAGTCAGACATGTACGTTACTTTGTTTGTATCATCAGAGAGTGCTGATGCATGTTCAGATAGGAAAAAAAGCCCATCCATTTTTTTGCATCTTTGTATCCTGGTACTCTCTTGCTGATTGAAATGGTAAATATGAACGGTCAATCATATCAAATCCTTTTCTATGCAGAGGCAAGGGTATTTTTTTATCAAATTGAATCGTAAAAACCTTGAATTCCCCCACCTGTGTAACATTCTTTAAAAGCGATTGATTACCTCAGTATAGATTATCACAGATGAGCTTGTTGGCTTAATGCTAAATGTAAATTCCAATGGTAATCGGTTTTCAGATTTAGCATGTACTAGTCGTATCGATATTTCAGTTGTTTTGAGTTTTTCTCTGACGAAGTTTTGAAGTTGCTGTTTCAACGATTCCATGTAAAAAAATCTTTCAAGCATTTCAATATCATTACATCCTTTGCTACGGATTTCTGAAAATTGTACTGTATTTTTTTCTTGTTTCATTTTAATCCCTCCAATCCACCCGCGGAATGACCACCGATAAGTTTACTGCGTTCAATATCTCTGGAACCTTCAGTTAGGACGGTTCCTTTTTGTATAGCTAAAAAAACCAAACTGTTCTCTGACAACATCAATAGCTGTCTGAAGTCTATTATCTTTTTCAATTTGTTCTACATCATCAAAGAGTGATAGTAGAGTATAGCTTTCATCTACGAAGCCACTATAAGATACACCAATTTGTCTCACTGCACCAGAGGTGTATTTTTTCGGAATAATACAAGTACATGACTCACCATTGTTTTTGGGGAGATTTGCGGGTTCAATTTTATTCTGAGCATTTATAGATTTTTTTCATCTCAGTCCTAGAATAGCCAATATGAATAGAAACGACAGTAGTCAATACTAGGGCTACTGTTCCGTTCCACAGTATCATTTAAAAAAATCATTTTCACACCCTTTTCGTCTATTAGTATAGAAGAAAGCTCTCAGCACATGTTGAGGCAGCATCACTGCTTGTACGAGCTTAGAAAAAAATGTTAACGAAAAAAAGCCTTAGTGTCAAGGTTTTTTTGGTATCCTCAAAAAAAGGTAATTTTATAATTGACAATTTGTCAGTAGAGTAGTATAATTTATAAGCAGGAGGAATAAAATGCGAGATGTAAAAAGATCCGGAAATTCGACGGGCTGAGATTATGGACGCTGCTATGCTCCTCTTTATGGAGAAAAGGATATGCGAACACAACAACTCAGGATATAGTCGATAAGGTAAATATATCACGAGGTTTGCTATACTATCACTTTAAGAATAAAGAAGATATTCTGTATTGTCTCGTGGAACGTTATTCAGAGAAATTATTGAGTGTTATTCACGTGATTGTCTATGATGATGACAAAAACTGCTATTGAAAAAAATAAGAGCCTTTATAGATGCCACAATAATCTCTACAGATAACGTTTCAGCGGAAGGAACTGAGTTACAAAAAGACGGTTGATCTTGAAGAAAATCGTTATATGTTAGATAAGTTATCTCATAAGCTCATTGAAAAAAACTGACTATATATTTTTGAGAGGATAATAAATCAAGGCATCTCAGAAAAAAAGTATTTTTCTGTAAAATATCCATCAGAAACAGCAGAATTTCTGATGACAGCCTATGTTTTTGTTTCAAATAACATAGGTATAAAAAAACTTCAAAGAAAGAAACTGTCAAAGATTACTTGAATGCATTTAAGATAATGCTGGAACAAAAATCTAAATACAAAAAGGACTCTTTAGCAATTAAAAAAAGATAGAATGTTTGTAAAGAGAACTATGTACCGATAGCTAAATCAAAAACAAGCTATCGGTATTATTTCAAAATATGACTGACAAATTGTCAATAGAGGTGAAAATATGTTAGAGATAAAGAATTTTTAGTAAAAAGTTATGGGGGACAAGAAGGTTGTGGATAACCTATCTATTTCAGTACAGCCTGGAGATATTTATGGTTTTATTGGAGCAAATGGTGCAGGCAAAACGACAACGATAAAGGCAGTTGTCGGTATCCATGATTTTGAAGACGGAAGTATAATTATCAACGGTCATTCTATTAAAGAAGAACCTGTTATTTGTAAAAAAATGATGGCGTATATCCCAGATAATCCAGATTTGTATGAACATATGACAGGACTTCAATATATTAATTTTATTGCTGACTTGTTTGAAATTCCTACAAAAATACGCAAGGAGAGAATACAAAAATACGGTGATTTATTTGATATGACTGATCATCTTTCGGGGATAATTTCTTCATATTCACATGGAATGAAGCAACGAACAGCCATTATTTCTGCACTTGTACATTCTCCCAAACTGTTGATTTTAGATGAACCTTTTGTTGGGCTAGATCCCAAAGCAACTTTCCTACTAAAGAAAATTATGCATGAGTGTGTTTCAGATGGAGGTGCTATTTTCTTTTCAACCCATGTATTGGATGTTGCGGAAAAATTATGTAATAAGATTGCCATTATCAAAAATGGAAAGTTAATTGCAAGTGGCAATACAGGAGACGTCAAAGGTGATGAATCATTGGAGGCATTTTTCATGGAGGTGCAGAACAATGAGTAACATTTGGATACTGCTTAAAGCGCAATTGATTAATTTCTTTCCTATTAACGTGATTAGAGATTCACGAAATAAAAAACAAAGTTCAATGGCTATTGCGAGTTTTGGCATAATAACTCTTTCCTTATTTTGCTTTGTTTATAATATAATAACAGCGAAAAACATTGGTACACGTCGGACAGCAGAACTTGATTCCAGCATATATGGTCTCTGTCTCAAGTTTTTTTCAATATTATTTTTTTGACAGTATTTTATTCGAATGGCATTTTATTTGGCAGTCGAGATATGGAAATTCTCCAATCCTTACCTGTTAAAAGTTCGTATATTATCACCAGCAAGTTCATGTTTATGTACTTATTGAATTTTTTAATAGGCTTGATGTTTATGCTTCCGGGTGGAATTATATGGGGCTTGAACGGAAGTTTAAACCTCCTACAGATTATATTGTATTTTACTTCTATAATTTTTTTGCCCCTTTGATCCCCATGTGTATAGCGGCATGCATGGGACTCGTTATTGTTGTCGCTTCATCTTTTTTTAAAAAGAAAAAAATGTTATCTCTCTTATTTTTTTCATTTGCGATGCTAGGTATAATTGGATATTTTGCATTATCAGCTTTTGCAATCAGGTGATGAAAAGTAGTATTGAGGGTTACTCTGGCTAAAGCAAATTACTGGACTGTATCCAATTTCTAGACTATTTATGTCATACTACAATTTTTCCAATGTACTATGGGATGGGATTTTATATAGTTCTTTCAATAGTCGTCTTTTATCTATTTGTCAAAAATTGCTTCGTTGAAGTATGGACTACTTAATACACTTGCCAATACAAAAATCAAGTTATGCTAATGACAAAGTATCTTATGAAAGAAAAATCAGTATTTTTTTCCTTGTATCAAAAAAAGAGCTTGGACGATTTTTAAGTTCTTATATGGCAGTCTTGAATGCTGGGCTTGGAGTGATTCTTTTATGTGTCTTTAGTATATGTTTCCTGTTTAATTCTGTAGGTCAAATAGGAAATTCTGCAGGAATTGAAAAATATAAATGAGTATCTTTCAAACTTAGCTCCCGTCTTTATTGCATCTATGCTTTCACTCAGTTGTCCAGCAGCTTCATCTATATCTTTAGAAGGTAAAAAAATATTTGGATTTTTGAAAAAGTTCTCCAGTTGAAGTGAAAACGATTTTAAATGCTAAGATAGCTGTCAACCTTACACTTCATTTGATTGGATATATGATTTCTGTATCTGTATTTATGCTGAAACTTGATATGAATCCTATTCAAGTTATGAATCTAGTTATTGTTCCTATATGTTACTCCCTTTTTTTATAATGGTAATCGGAATTTCATTAAATAAAAAAATATCCTAACTATGATTGGGACAGTGAGATGATAGTTGTCAAACAAAAGTCTTCCTGTTATTGTAACTGGAATTATTAGTATGATTACGCTTATTACGCCTATTTTTGCTTAATTGGTTTTTAATCTTCCGATTATATTTGTTTTTGCAAGCAGTATCAGTAATTTTACTGGCTATTTCGTTTAGAGTTTATATAAAAATGACCAAGTTAAATTTTTATCTAGTTAAAGGAGGAAAAATAAGATGAAAAAAATAGACTGTTAAAAGATATTTTGGTTTTGTTGGGAATGATGGTCATCATAGTCATTATTTGTGGGTTTCTCCCTGAGACAGTTCCTATTCATTTCAATGCAAAAGGAGTAGCAGATATGTTTGCAAATAAATACTATCTTCTACTAGCTACAGTCATCCCTTATTCTGCATATTGGAAGTTTGTTAGGGAAAGTGATAATAAAAAGATTAAATGAAACACCATCTATATTTACAAATTGCATCAAAATTAAGAACGACTATTTTAAGAGGTGATTATGCACCTGAACAACAAATTCCTTCAATAAGGAGATTAGCAGAAAACGAGAAGTGTAATCCGGCAACTGTCCAAAAAGCAATGAAAGTTCTCGAAGAACAGAATTTGGTTACTAGCTGTGGAACATTAGGATATTTTGTCATAGCAAGCGAGCAAGAAATAAAAGAGATAAGATATCAAGAATCTAACAAGCTAGTTAAAATTTTGTTTGAAAAACTTAGTGAGCTAGGCTTTTCAGAAGATGAGATTGTCAATTTATTTTTTAGAAAAGATGCTTAGAAGAAGTTGAATGGAAATTTATTAGGATTATTTGTGAAAGTATAGAAAAAGCCTTGATTTTAAGGCTTTTTCATTTTCAATAAAGAACTTGACATTATTAGTTACTTCCACTTCTTCAAGTAATCCTGAAGAATAGACGACAACTTTAAAAATCAAATAAGCTAAAAAAATGCTCTAAAATCATTAAATTGATATTAAAGTATTTTTTTTGTCAAAAATAAACAATTGAAAAAAATTTCCAGTTTTTTTAAAAATCACTGTCTCAGATGACAATTCAATCAAAATATGATATAATACAGAAAAAAAGTAAAAAAATAACAAAAAGTAACTTACCAAAAGTAAAAAGAAAAAAAGTAAATAGATAGCCACGGTGGATATTCCTTTCATTGTTTAGAAGGAGTTGCTGTGGTTATCGTTGTTGCTGAGCTAATTAATTGCTCTTATTACTTAGATGAAGTTACTTTTATTATTGAATTAATTTAAATAATAATAACGATCAATGAAAGTACTCATCGATATTCCCTTTATGCAGTTTAGAGCACAAAGGAAAAATGGTACTGATTTGATCGTTTTTGTGTATTGACATCATAAAAACACAGTCAGAACCTTCAGTCATAATAAACAAGGAGATAACATGAGATTTGTTGTATATAAACATTCGCTAATTCTAGGCGATAATAATATCGTTACAAAGCAATTGATTGCACTCAAACATGATGATGGTACATTACAATTCACTGATTTTCATAGATATGTAAAATCTGCCACAAAGATTAAATCTATTTCAGACGATGGAAACAAACGATTTTCATACGTTGTTAAGTTTTTGAATTTTATATACGGAACAGTTGGGGTTAACAATCTTGATCAACTAACTTTAGAAATGGTCAAGGAGTTTTTTATGCTTTATGGTTTAGGACAACTTCCAGAAGATAGAAAAAATAGAAAGAAAAGTACAGTCGAAAAATGTGTAAATGCAGTTCTTGATTTTTTAACTCTATACTTGAATGAACGAAAAGGAAAGGTTAAATTGAAGCCAAAAGACCTTTATTCTATCAATACGTTTACCAATAGACGAGGCAGAGTCATCAAAAGAAAAGAGTTGAATTTTGAGGTATTTGTTGATGGAAGCAACACACAGAAGTCAATTTTTAGGGATATGCCAAACAGCGCCTTTGAAATGCTTTTTGCTCACATTGCTCAATATCACAAGGATTTACTTATGGTTGTTGCTTTGGGAGCATTTGTTGGTTTAAGACCATCAGAAGCTTGTAATGTAAGGCGTGAAGATAGCCCTTTGGGGGCAGGTATCATATTTCACCAAAGTGATAATCAAGTATTTAAAATTGAGATTGATCTGCGAAAAGAAATGCCCCTTAGAAGCGATTTAAAGCCAACTGGACGAATTAAAAAGGAAAGACTTCAAGCTGTACCTTATATCTTCTTAGAGGTCTTTTTAGACACCTACAATGACTATATGAGCTACCTAGAAGGTAAAAGGTATGAGAGAGATTATGGTCCATTAAGCCTTAACAAGCAAGGGAAAGCATTGTCATACGATGTGTACTATCAACGATTTCGTAAGATTATTCGCGAAGAAATGATTCCAATATTTCTTAAATCTGATGACCCAGAGGTTGTCTTTTTTTGGTCAACTCTTGCAAGAAAAATAATATTTCACCCCATATCTTTAGGCACTGGTACACCACACAATTGGTTTTGTCAGGTGTTAATGAAGTTAGTGAACTGATGTCTGCTAGAGGAGACAATTCACCAGAAAGTGCTTGGGTTTATTTACAAAATAAAGGAGAAATTGCAAAAACAATATGGTCAGGTTAATAATGGTGTTTTTGAATATATGAACTGGCAAGCAGAAAAATTGTTTGGAGAAGATTAAAAGGAGTAGCTATTGGTAGTAGATTTAAAAAATTATCTTGAAAGAATATTAGTCGAGTTAGGTGCTGCTACAATAAAAACACCGTGAGAAAGTCAGTGGATTCTTACTAGACAATGAATGGTTTGGTGTGTCTATAAATCTTGATGATTATACTATTTCTGAAAAAGATGCTGAAGTTCTTAAAAATCACATCAAAGACTATCTAACAACACCTCCTGGAATTAAGAGTATGGAAGGAATCTTTTCAAAAAAATTTCCTTCTACAAGTGAATTATTCGTACAATTTGCTGAAGAAGAAAAGCTGAGTGAAACAAATCGTTTCTATCTACTTGATTTTTTAGCATACTACTTAACAAAAGATTTGTTTCTATATAGTGATGCTGAAGTAGAGACCTTAGTAGAAGTAGCAACAGAAGTTCTTACGAAGTCACAAGGCAATATCCTCATTCAATTTATTAAATGGCTACTCAATAAAGGCGTTACTCGTTATCGAGTAAGTTTTGAAATGACAAAGCGTTACACGATTGAGAGTGCAAATGGAGCGTATGAATTAGATGAATACCTTGAATTAATGTACTACCTATTCAACGAAAACTACATCATAAAAAATGATATGTTGTGTAAAGCAGCAAATTCAAAAAACTATGCAGATACATGGTTGTATCTAGGGTTACATTTTATTTGCGCACTAAGATCAACAGACTTAGAAAGATTAGGACATCCTAAATTAACAAGAGAACCATTAGAAGTTTTAGAAGCAGTAGTAGATGGAACTTGGAGTAGTAGTGAAGCTAGAAGGACTTTACTAAGTATTACAACAAGATTGACTTATTTAAACTTAACACCTAATAAAACCAAAAACGCTTCTAATGTTGCTCAGTTAAAGTTTCATGTCCCAGAAAGTTGTCAGGTTCTTATTGGAACGTTATTGGCTATCTGTGAGGCACATTTCCAACTTCAAATACCATACAATGCAGAAAATCCATTGATCAGACAAATTAAAACTTATGAAAAGATTACTAGTTATATGGGGGAGGAAATCGGAAATTTATTTTTAGAGCGTAACTTTAGTAGTCGTTCTGCAAACAAGTCCTACTTACAATCTGTCGCAATGTTAGCAGATGATGTTCTTGAAGAAAAGTCAGAACTGAATATTAAAGGTTATTTTCTAGCAGCATTAGCTCGTAGCCATAAAGGAGATTTTAATGAATTTGCACAAACTACAACAACGTATCTAAAAGATGCCCAACTCGGACAACTAAAACCTGAAATGGTTGCAAAAGAGCTATTTGAACGAGGCGTATTATCCATGATTCCGTCTATGCTCTTGACCATTGTAACTAGAGGAAAGTATAAAAAATTAAGTCCAAGCCAACAAACTCAAATGATTAAAAGTTTAGATTTAACGCCAATTGAAATTGAAAAAACGTTGGAATTGAGTATTAGGGCTGATTCACGTTCGCAACAAGCATTAAAAACTCTAGTTGAAAATAATGTTGATCCTGAACAATTACTGACGATCTGTCATCGAATTGGTAACGGAGAAGCTTTTTCTAAGCAAGGAGAGAGTATGTGTCTTTTATCTGCACTAGGGAAACTATGTTCCTATGATGACCGTCAGCATTGCGTCGGCTGTCAGTATGAATTACAAACAAAATCTACCTTGCTTTTGTTAATTGGTGAGTTTAATCGACTCAATAAACAATATCAAATTAAAGAATGAACTTGAACGAGGAAAGGTTCGAGCCATTCTTGAGAAGCAGATTAAACCATGTCTTACAGAAATGTTGCAAGCTTTATCAGAACAGTATGGCGAAGCTGTATTGTCTGATTATGAGGATATTATTAAGGAGTTAGTCAGTTGAATAATCAATCAAAATTATTTCGTAAAGTAAATGAAAATTATCCTGTTTGATGACAATATGATTGAGAGCGCAAAAGAATGTTTTTCAAGACTATGTTGAAAAAAGGGATTATTCTAACCACCAATTTTGAAGAAAAATAAATGGGAAACGACTAATGAATATTCTAACGTTAGCTTCATTTTTAACTTGAATAAATTCCAATATAAAAGGTTTTATGAACAAGTATTTCAATTATCTTTTGATGATTTTGTTACCTACTTAAAGAGTTTTATAGTGCTATCTATGGAACATCATGTTTTAATCACTCTCCAAGCCTTTTTAAGAGATATAAAGAAATTAGTCAAAGAACTAAAAGTGAACGAAGTCTTCTCATTAGCAAATATGAAGATTTCCAACCCCTCAGTATGTATAGATTTTCTTTCTACACTACCATGTTTAGAGAGTAACGAATTAACCCAACTGATTGAGCAACTAGATGAACTTTTAAATGTTAGTTATCAACTGAACACTAAAAAACAGCGAAAGTTAGCCCAATTTCAATCCTATTTTTTATTTAATGATATTTTAAACGACTATTGGGTTAAATCATTATCAGATGAGGAAAGATTGTTTTACTACCCTCTTTACTTATGGTGGCAAATAACAGCAGTAGTACCACTTAGACCAAGGGAGTTTTTGCTCACTCAGAGAAATTGTCTCACAGAAAAAGACGGAAAATATTACTTAACTCTCAGACGAAATAACTTAAAAGGAAAAGACAAGGGAGTATCCCATAAAATTTCAGAGGATTATTATTTAACAACTTACGAAGTACCATTTAAGCTTGCGAGTGAGATTTTAAATTATTTAGAGCTAACCAAAGACTTATCATCTACACAGTTAGATACCCTATTTGTGACAGACTCTCATTATCGGAAATGGAAACGTATTGCTAGTACTAAAAAAACCGTTTCTTGACGTACAGTAACTTAAATACAATTTTAAAATATTTCTTTAATGAGATTGTATCTCAACAGTATGGGTATTTTGTCCATCATATCAATTCCCCAAATCAATTAGACGATCATGAGATTAATTTCATTCATATTGGAGATACTAGACACATTGCAATGATCAATCTGATAGCAGAAGGAGCTAGTCCAGTAACAGCAATGCTCTTAGCTGGACATGATAGTATCACAACATCTTCACATTATTTTTCAAATCTGAGTCAGTTTATTGAATGTAGGAGCTATCAGCTTTATCGTAAATTAACAAACTCTCAAACGTCTTACGCTATAAGTAAAACTCAACATAAATACACCATTAATAAACTATGTTCCTCTTGATAATAAGGGCAGATGTTATTCACCTCGATTTGCGGAAGGTGATTATTCAGACTGTCTTAAAGTCATTAGCTCACATGCAGAGCTTGGTGCTTGTACTAGTTGTCCATTTTACAGAAAAAGCTGGAAAAGATTATTTCTCTATGGATAAATCCTTTAAGAAATCAATCGACGAGGAAGCTTTAATTGTAGATGAGGCTATAAAAAGAGTTCGACAAGGAAAGGGGAATATAGAAGATATTGGTGAGGCGTTATTAAAACTTAAAAACAGTTAGTCATTCTTATCAAGAATATCTAACTGAAAAAAACATTTATCCTTACAGGAGTTCTCAAATGGCGAGAAAGAAATATATTGATAATCAAGAATTGCTATTATTATTTGAACATTATTTACTGGAACATTGTTCGAATAATCCTAGACTATTCAAAATTCCACAGTTTGGAAATTACCTTAGAAGCAACGGATTTCCGCAGGTTGCAGACACAACGATTAGAAGAAACAAAGAATTTAGACAAACCCTTAATGATAGATTGGAACTATTTGAAGACGACACTTATCAAACAGTTATAACGTATAAAACTCTAGATGTAGAACGTTTCTTAATAACCAATAGAACCCCTAAAGCAATCAAATCAGCATTGATGGAACTTAACAATTATTATAAAAGAGTTGTTGATGCAGCAATAGAATATAAGGAAGAAGCCAGTAAGCTCAAAACAAGAGTTTCAGAGTTGAAAAAAATGAGGTAGCACAACTTAATGAAAAAGAATGCTGAAATAAAAGGAGCAGACAGCGTTAAACAAAAGAATTATTAGAGGAAAAACAAAAAGTTAAGGAATCTTCTTAAAAACTAGTTTGTATCCTGATATTGCGAATGAATTGTTAAAAGAAGAGGGCTTGTTAAAATCTGATCAGCAACTAGTAACTAAGAAGTATCTTAGTGAGAATGTTATTACTTCAGACACAAAAAAATATCTTTTTGAAAAAAACATACTCATACTGAAAAAGCAAACAAGCAAAAAGTAAGATTTTTGGAAATAAAAAGACTTACTGGATAATAAGACTAAGTATTAGGAGGAGAAAATGTCAGACTTAATCACTGATTTTCCAGCCTTATTGAACTATTGGGACTTTGACAAGAATATCAAAATAGATGTAGAAAAAATAACAATTACCAGTAAAAAACACATTAACTGGAAATGTCCTACCTGTTCTTATGAATGGAAAGCAAGTACATCAAAAATCTTATAAGAATATTCAAAATCATTCAAAAAAATCTGTCCAGTATGTGAGCTTGGAAAAAGTGTTCATAAAAGGGGAAAAACTCTATATCTGCAAGGATTCCTAACTTTCTAAGGTACATAAACTTTCATTATGAAAATATAGAAACCATTCAGGAAGAGATTGATAATTTATCTTTTTCTTCAAAGAGGTTATTTCACTTCAAATGTCCTACCTGTCATGTTGGTTGGAAAGATGTAGCAAACACTTCTAAATTAATCAATAAACATAATCAAGAGCTTGTTCATGTTGGATGTAATGAAAGTACACATTTTGTACCTTACACTAAAAGCATACCCTAATCTTCGGAAAAATTTATCTTCCAGGGAGCAAAAACAATGTAGAGTTTAATGATTTGAAGTTAAATGACAATGTTACAATCCCTAGAAATTGGAAATGCGACAAATGTGACCATATCTTTAAGTTGTCTATTGATCGGCTAATTTCAAGAATCAAAAGAGATGGTTTCTATTGTAATAACTGTAAAGCAACATTTGATACCGTAATTAAAGTGAAAGCCAACCCCCTATTGCATACAGATAGAAATCTTTTTAAGCAATTTATTCCAACTCTTGTAAAAAAAGTAATATGATTGATAGCTTATCCGACATCTTAGTAAGATGGCAGTGTTTTTAAAGTGTTATGGTCAATATGACTGTAGTGTTGTTAAAAGGCATCTCGAAGGCTGCCCTTATTGTGATGATAAGTTGATGTTAAAAGGGTATAATACTTTACAAGAAACTCATCCTTATTTAGAGAAATTTTTGGGATAAAAAGTAATGATAAATCTATTTCTGAATACTGGCATAAGTCTTCTGAATGTATAAATTGGATATGTCCTTGTTGCAATGTCAATTTTCATTGCAGTCCTAATGAAATGATTTCAAGAACCGACTTAGAGAATAGTAATTTTCAAACTTGTCCTAATCATTGTGATTGGGATACACTTGTTTTTTTAACAATGATATACTCTATAATTTCCCAAAATTACAGGAAGAATGGAGCGATAAAAAAATGGATTGCCTGTTCATTTAGCATTGAGCCACATTGAAACAAAAAAATATTGGTGGAAGTGTTCTGTTTGTCAAGGTGAATACCTTTGTTCAATTCAATAAGAAAAAGAAGTTATAGATAGCTGTCCATATTGTAATGATGAACAAGCATTAAAAGGTTATAATACAATTGCAGATACTTATCCTGAGTTGTGTGACCTTTGGAGTAGCAAGAATGTAGAAAAAAACCTGATGAGGTGACGAAATCGTCAGAAACCGAGAATAAAAATATTTAATTGGATTTGTGATTGTTGTGATTTAGAATTTCAGGAGAGATTAGGGATTGTTCTAGGTGTGTTTACAAACAATAATTCTAATAGTCTCAATTCTATATGTCCTTACTGTAATAAAAAAATTCCTAAACCAAATGAAACACTAAGCTATGTTAAACCGTACTTAAACAATGAATGGGTAAAAGAACTGAATGGTGATATTGATACCTTCTTTTATGATTCAAATGCTTTAACCAATTGGATTTGTCGAAAAATGTCACAGAAGTTTTAAAAGCAAAAAAATTTCTGATCGCCACAAAAAAACGACCAATGTTGTCCATATTGTTCTTTTAAGAAGACTGCAAAAGGTTATAATGATCTTGAAACAACACATCCTTGGTTAATTAAAGAATGGTCATCATTAAATAAACAAGAAATGTCTTCAGTAAGGGCAAATTCAACATATAATGCATGGTGGAAATGCCCTGTATGTACTGGAGAATATCAGAAAATTATTAAAGAAAAAAATTTTTACAGAGAAAAATTCTTGTCCATACTGTAGAAATCAAAAAAAGTATTAAAAAGGATTTAACGATTTAGCAACAACGCAACAAAGTCTAATGAATGAGTGGGATTATCTAAATAACTCCTTGATAGTAAGTCCAACTGAAATTACAGAGTTGAGTATTCTGCCTGTATGGTGGATATGTCAAGAAAAATCTTAATCACCGTTACAAAAATTCAAGTAAAAAGAAAGAATGGCATACAAAAAAACGCAAGAAAAGGTCGTGTTCCATTTGCAAAGGCCACAGAAGAAAGCAAGAACACTTTGTACAGTTTGAAAAAAATATAGATAAATAAAAAAACACTCTAAATTTCATTAAATTGATATTAGAGTGTTTTTTTATTGTCAAAATGTACATTTGAAAAATTTTTTTAGTTTTTCACTTAAATAAAGTACATTTTTCAACTGAATTGAGAGTAGTAAAAAAATTCCAGTGTTCACTTAAATAAAGTACATAATTGAGTATAATTGGCTTAAAAAAATTTTTTTTTGGTTATCCTTTTTTTCCAGTTAACCCAAATAACCCCTATAACATCTTTCCGAAAAACTATAATTTTCTTGAAAAATATATCTGGCTATGCTATACTACTAGTATAGAGAGATTTGGAGAAAAACATGAAACGCGAGATCTTATTAGAACGGATTGATAAACTCAAAAAAGTCATGCCTTGGTACGTTTTGGAATATTACCAATCGAAACTGGCCGTTCCATACAGTTTTACGACCTTGTACGAATACTTAAAGGAATACGATCGATTTTTCACCTGGGTTTTGGAATCTGGTATATCGGATGCTGATACCATGGCCGAGATCCCTTTAGACGTTCTGGAGCACATGACCAAGAAAGACATGGAATCCTTTATTCTTTACCTACGTGAACGTCCTCTGCTCAATGCCAATACGACGAAAAACGGTGTTTCTCAAACAACCATTAACCGTACCCTCTCTGCACTATCTAGTCTCTATAAATACTTGACTGAGGAGGTTGAGAATGAGCAAGGGGAACCTTATTTCTACCGTAATGTCATGAAGAAGGTTGCTACCAAGAAAAAGAAAGAAACCTTGGCGGCCCGAGCTGAAAATATCAAACAAAAACTCTTTTTAGGAGATGAAACAGAAGGTTTTCTTAACTATATCGACCAGGAGTACCCTCAAACACTCTCAAATCGCGCCTTATCTTCCTTTAATAAGAATAAAGAGAGAGATTTAGCCATTATAGCACTCCTTCTCGCCTCTGGTGTCCGTCTCTCTGAAGCCGTTAACCTAGACCTTCGTGACCTCAATCTTAAGATGATGGTGATTGACGTCACTCGAAAAGGTGGAAAACGAGACTCTGTTAATGTTGCTGCCTTTGCTAAGCCTTATCTGGAGCAATATCTTGCAATTCGAGACAAACGTTACAAGACAGAAAAGACTGATACAGCCCTCTTTCTGACCTTGTATCGAGGTGTCCCAAACCGAATTGATGCTTCTAGCGTGGAAAAGATGGTGGCCAAGTATTCAGAGGACTTCAAAGTCCGTGTGACACCCCACAAGCTTCGCCATACATTAGCAACACGTCTCTATGATGCTACCAAATCACAAGTTTTAGTCAGCCACCAGCTGGGACATGCTAGCACCCAAGTTACAGACTTGTATACGCATATTGTTAATGATGAACAGAAAATGCCTTGGATAGTTTATAAAATTACATAACGTAAATTATGTAAAAGTTATTCTATTAGAAAAAGAGCGATAGATTTTTTTGAGTATCTAACGCCCTTTTTATTCTTTTCATATCTTTAACTTCATTTCTTTGTACGATTTCTTTCTCCGATTGGAAAAATCATTTTTCCAAATTCATGAATTTGATTTTGAAGTCATCTTTAGAATTCTTTATTTTCAAACAGTTTAATAGCAATGTAAAAAAATTACTATTGAATAAATTACAGTTAAAAAGTAGTTGAATGGTGTAGCTAATTATCGAAATATTCCTTTCTTAAGAACTGGTTTGGAAAGTATGGGTTTCAGTTGAACTAAAAAAACAGCGTAGCATCAGCATCAAGCACTCACAGAATGCTATCTATTTTTTTCAAAAAAACTGAATGAGTTTGATATAGATATTTTTTTGTTTTTTTGTTAAGTATAGTCTTTTTCAGATAATGACTGTAAATATCTTTTAGATAGCTCAATTTTTTTATAAGATTTTTTTAAAAGGCTATACGATAATTTCTTTGTATAGGAAAAGTAAGGCGAATCATTAATAAGAATTGGAATGTCAAATAACCGACCTATTTAATAATAGGCCGGTTATATTTATTTATATCAGTTTATTACTTGTTTTGAATCGCTTCCTTTACTTGGGCAATAGTGACAGGTTGAGAGTCTTTATAAATGACTCTTTCCCCTTTAGTATCAAGAATTTCTCCGACTAGAGGTTCACTACTATCTGCAGATTTAACAGAAAACCCGCCACCCATGCTTTCAGGATAGGCAATGATAGTATCCTGGTCTGAAAATTGATTTAACGTTTCCAAGAGAGTAGAATCTTTAGAAGCTTGTTTTACCATTATCTCTAGAGTTGGTGGTTTCGCTTGGATATCCTCGCCTTTATCATTTGCAAATATTATGTTACTTCCGATAAGGACAGAAGAAATTAGAGTAATGATAAAAGCACATGTAGTGAATTTCTTAAGCATGTTGAGTCTCCTTAATAAACCTAGCCTTTCGTAGTGATTAGTTAGTGTAAAATGCGAAAATATATATCGTTTAGTTCTAACACATTAAAAACAGAGAAATATAGTTTCCTAATTTTTTTCCTTTCTATCTCTGTTTAAGCGGTAGTCCTTTCAATTTTATTGTACGTTCTTTTTGAAATGCAAGAAAAGAGAATTCCCAATTTGTAAAATTAAGCATCTCGTATTAGACACAATGCATTCAATAAGTGTAAATAAGTTTTAACGTTTACAAAAATTGTGATGCTTTTACGATCTTTCTTAAGAACTGTTTTGAACACCTCGTATTTGAATGAATTTCAATATATGCTTAATATCAATGTTTCCACATGTTTTTAAGAAAGAAATACTTCATCTAATTTGAATAACTTTCAATTGAATGGTGCGAATTTTACCCTAAAAAAATAAACGAATTGAGCTAGATTTCACCAAAAAGTTCACACCATTTGAATTGTTACTGTTTTGTACTTTTTATAGATTTAGAATTCTTTGTTTTCAAATAGTTTAGTGTCAATGTAAAAAAATTACAATTGAATAAATAACAGTTAAAAAGTAGTTGAATGGTGTAGCTAATTATCGAAATATTCTTTGAAACAGGGTTTAAAAATATTCAATACTCCTAATGGGCTAAAAGATAATAACAAGTTATTTTTGGTCTAATAAACTTCTTGAAATCAGTTCTCCTAAACCTCTTAACAAAACAACTCCAACTAGGGTACTCGATAAAGAATTTGTTATCAAAAAAATAAACAAATAATTGTAGTACTATAAAAAAATAGTTGTAAAAACGTTGTAATAATTTGAATTAATCCGGCCATAAAAAGTAAGCATATTATCTGCAGATGAAGAGTAAGCTCCAACTTTAAAAAAATCCAAATAGTAATGTTGTCGCTATAAAAAGATGTTAAACTTAAAACAACTAAAAATTAAGAATGAGGTAAAAAAATAGATGCTAACAATTTCGAAAAATAAAATTTCTACTCGTTTAACCGGTGTGACTAACAATGATTTAATTGTTTTTTTGCTGAATTTCTTGATAAAACGGTACTAATGCTACTATAACTCCTACTATCAAAGCAAATATCGAAAATGTATCGCTGGAGGTTTTAAAAAAACATTTCCAAATGAAGATTCAGGTGCAACCATTCTTAGATACAGTATCAATAAAGAAATGATACAGATAAATCCTCCAAAAAAACATAGAAAATCTTTTTTTCCCAGCAAATAATTTGAACAACTCAATCTTTATTAATTTAAGCATATCAATTCTCCATATCACTCTGCATTTTGATAAAAAAATATCTTCAAAATTATTTTTGTTTCTCAGAAAAAAATTTATGATGGAGATATCCTGACGTAATAACTCTGTGAGTAATTTCTCCTTTACCTCTTTCATTGATTCTATATCTAAAGATAACTTAAGTTGCTCTATTCTCTCAGAAAAAAACAATGTTTAAGTTATTTAAGATAGACTTTGTAAGTTCTAAGTTATCAGTCTTCAACAACCAAACGTTCTTTATAGATCCAAGTGATAAAAATTCTGTCTTTTTCCCTTGGAAAATTACTTTCCCTTGATTGATAATTGTAACTGTATCTACTAACTTACTTAATTCTTCCAATGAATGACTCGAAATTACAATCCCAACTCCTTTTTTAGACAATTCAATGAGCAAGTCTCTAAATTCTTTAATTCCTATGGGATCTAATCCATTGAATGGTTCATCTAATAATAAGATAGTTGGCTGATGGATTAAGGCTTGAGCAAGCCCCAAACGTTGTTTCATACCTAATGAAAAACTAGATACTTTACAATCCACACTATTGTCTAAACCAACTAAATGCAGATAGTTTAAAAGATCTTCTTTTGATAAGTTTACTTCATCATAAAGACTAGAAATAAGCATTAAATTCTGTCTAGCTGTTAAAGATTCATAAAATGTAGGATATTCAATAATCGTACCGATAGTATTCAAATAGCCCTTTGAGTTCCCTTCAATTAGTTTCCCATTGATTTTAATTTCACCAGATTCTTTTTTTACTAAACCTAAAATCGTCTTGAATATTGTAGTTTTCCCAGAACCATTTTGTCCAATGAGTCCCATTATTTCGCCACTCTGCAACTCAAATGACAAATCTTCAATTACTTTCTTTTTGTTATACGATTTATTTAGACCAATAATTTGTAATAGTGCCATTTCGTCTTCCCTTCCTTATTTTTAATCACTCTGCACTTCTGCTGTTATTGGTGCAGTGTTTCGAGTGTTCCTCAGATAGTTGTTGATGAAGAGAAAGTTACTTTACGAGAGATGGAAGAAATTATTTGGCTTTCTTTTTGTGTCTCTGTATAGCCAGATAAACAAAGAAAAGTCAGAAATACAATGAATTGATAAACTATTTCATGTTTTTTCTCCTTTAAACCATTCTTGATAGCGTATTACAGAGTTTTCATTTCGATAGATTTCACCTTTTGGAATCTCACGATCCTTCTTTTTGAACTGAATCCATAGAATCCCTTTATCCAATAGCAAAGATGAAAAATCTTAAACATTTTTGTTTGACATAATCTTTTTTCTTCAACAGCTCTTACCTCATGAATAGCTAACTATAAAAGATAATACAGAAGATCCTACCATTCTTCAGCCATATACTAGTTGAGTTTTACCACTTCGTCAGCTTTTTCCCAAATTACTGGATTATGGGTTGCGATAATGATTAAACGATCTTGATTCTTTAACATTAAGAGCAAGTCCATCACCTCTTGTGAGGTTTCTGGATCCAGTGCTGCAGTTAGTTCATCTGCCAAAATTAAAGGTGGATCTTTTAAAATAACTTTAGCTAATGCGACACGTTGCGCCTCTCCCCCCGATAATTCATAAATCTTTTGATCCAGAGCAAGGTAAGCCAATCCTACTTTTTTCAGCACTTCTTCTTCTTGTTGCTTCTTCTCTTTTTTCGTTAATTTTTGCCCAATCAATCCCAAATCTAAGTTTTTAGAGATCGTCTCGTTTTCAAGTAGGCCAAAGTTTTGAAAGAGATAGCCTAATTCATGCTTAAAAAAGTGATGCTGTTTAATCTGTTTCAGTTCTTGCCCTTGATAGCTTATACTCCCTTCTTCATAAGGCTCTATCTTTGCCAAAATATTAAGCAAGGTTGTTTTACCACACCCACTATTTCCAATCAGAGCATAGACCTTACCTTCTTTAAATTGCAAGCTCAAATCTTGAAGACCGTTCGTTGGCCAAATGATTTGGTTAAATGTTCTATGCTAATCATATTAGGCTCCTTTCAGTACAGTTGCTAACAAGTGGTCTTCTTTATGAGACCGGTACAGGAGAATAAACCAAGCATTAGTAAGAAATAGAAAGAGAGTGACAAGAGCAATCCACCATTCCGAAGTGAGAATGAATACAAGGAAGCTTCCTAATAGTAAGAGGACACTTTCTGAGAGCAAAATCGTTTGGTGAATGTTTACAAATCCCAGACCTGCAATCTTCTTCAAGAAGATTTGTTTTCTAAACTCTTCAAAATAAAGGAAATTCATGGTGTTAAAGAGAAGAACAGAGGTTGCTATACCAAAGACTCCTCCTGCAATTATCATGAGATTTTCTATTTGGATGAATTGGGCCATTTGCTGGTAAACGTCCACTGCATAGTCGTACTGACTAACACTTTTTTCAAGATTATACTCAGCGACTAGCTTCTTACTATTCTGAAGTCCATTAAAATAAAGGTAGGAATCTAGATAGGTGAAATATGGATTCTCATAGCCTCCAAAACTTTCAGGTTGGATAACCACTAAAACAGGATCTGTAAAGAATTGCTGATAGCTCATCGGTGTATTGTTGTAGATAAATCGTTTTTGATGATTCGGAATATACGTTACCTGCGCCTTCATTGATAAGGTGATATTTCCTTGATCATCTCGAGGAGATAAATAATCTTCATATCGCTTGATCATCTCCTCTTCTCGACCTTTTAATTTTTCTGGAAGTAAGAGACCAAATTCTCCTGCTTGCAAGTGATTTAAGTGATCTTTTTCTTCAGGAGAAACTGGAACACCTTGGATTTCGAGGTAATTTGGAGTCACATAGAGAGTTCGTGCAAGTGGATCGTAATCTGTGATTGAAAACTCTTTACCTGTACTAGGATCCGTCATAACTCCTTTTGAACTAAAAGATACGAGATTATGATAAGCTAAAAGACCACCATTTCAATACCAGACTCGATGAGCTTGGACCATTTCTCCCTATTTTCCTTCAGCCTCTCTTTACTGGTAATCTGATTGCCATATTCTCGACTTGTACTAATTTGGACCCAATTCGACTGTTTTGACCAAGCCTCACTTCCCTCTTGGTAGGTTTGCCAGACTGATCCATAAATACTGATTCGATGAACTGCAAGGCCAATTAGTGCCACAGCGAGAAATTGACAAATAAAGAGGAAAACCAATATGCGCTTCAATGGAACCTTCCCTTTTAAAAGGGGGACTAAATGAATCGTTTGAATACTATATGCAAAGAGGAAGGATAAGAAAACAGACAAAATTAGTAAAATCCCATTGTAAATAATACTACTGAAAATGACGATGGAATAGGAAAAAGGTGTCAATTGAAAGCAATAAATCAGAACAGCACCCATTATACTTGCGCCAATACATCCCAAAAGCAACTCTATACTATCATCTTTTAAGGAATGTCCGAAAAGTTGCAAGCGTCTCATTCCTGAAATATATCGAATCCCAGCACTTCTCATTTCTTGTGTTTTTTGAATAATCGTAAAAGAGCTAAAACTAATGATAAAAATGACTAAGGCAAGTGATTGTGAACCTGAGCCAAAAAAGGCAATAAAGGTCAGCAGAAGATTCGGTTTCTCAATAAAAGTTTGTGAGAAACCAAGAGTATGAAGAGTTTGATCCAGCTTTTCAGTTTCCAATTCACCTGTTAATACATAATAATTCGTTAGCAGGCTTTCTTTGGCAGCCAGTTCTTTCTTCTCTCTTTTAATCCCAAGAGGAAGTTTTCCCTCTCCGTAGATTTCATAGGTGAAAACAACCTGCCCCTAGAGTCTGTTCTTTGTATCTGACGGGCAATTATACTATGATTTTCCCTTGCCAAGCGGTCTAAACTGGAAGATAACTCTTCATATGTGACGCTCTTATCTTGTCTTACCACACCTACTACCGGAAGACTGCGGTGGATAAGCGTATTTGGAGAAATAAAGGCAATCCAAATCAAAAAGCTAGAGATGAAAAGGTTTGATAAAATAATAAAGACACGTTTCATATCATCACACTTTCTAAAGCATCAAAGGTAAATATTATTCAGCTAGTCAATCAATTTCCTTGTTTAGTGATTGCTGAGTATTTAAAATTTTATTTATACTTTTGTAAACGAATACATTTCTCCACCTTTACTATACTACAAAATCCTTCGTAAAACAATAATTTCTATGTGAAACTAGTTTCAAAAAAGAGATCCGCTACTGTACTGACCCCAAAAAGTTAGACAATTAATTTAAGCAAAGGATTTAGTTCTGTATTGTACAGGACTAAGTCCTTTTAGTTTTACCTTAATTCGTTTGTTGTTGTAGTAATCAATATAGTCGACAATAGCTTGTTCCAATTGCTCAAGTGACTGAAACGTATTCTCATAACCATAAAACATTTCAGACTTAAGAATACCAAAGAAAGATTCCATCATACCGTTATCTGGGCTATTTCCCCTTACGTGACATAGATGGTTGGATTCCCTTATTCTTTAAAAAATGATGATAGAAATCATGTTGGTATTGCCATCCTTGGTCACTATGGAGAATTGTATTTTCGTAATGGTTCGCTGTAAAGGCTTGTTCTAGCATAGCTTTCATTTGTACTAAGTTCGGCGAAGTAGAAAGATTGTAGGAGATAACTTCGCTGTTAAAGCCATCTAAAACTGGTGATAAATAAAGCTTTTGGCTGCTTGCTGGAATGGCAAATTCTGTCACATCTGTGTAGCACTTTTGCATTGGTTTGGTTGCTTCAAATTGACGTTGAATAAGGTTATCTGCTTTCTTGCCAACCTCTCCTTGGTATGAAGAATACTTCCGTTTACGACGAATTCGAGCCTTTAAACCAAGTACTTTCATAAGACGCTGCACCTTCTTATGGTTCACTACGAAGCCACGATTTCGTAATTCTAGAGTCATGCGACGATAGCCGTAATTTCCTTTATGCTCAGTATAAATTGACTGAATTTCAGCTTTAACTTGATCATCCTTATCGCTTTGATCCAGCTGTTTTAAGTGATAATAATAAGTTGAACGGGCAAGCTTAATAATCTTTAGAAGGATATCTAAAGAAAACTCTGTTACCAATCCTTGAACAATTTCCGTTTTTCTTCTTGCTCTTTTTCCTCCTTCAATCGGAGTTCTCTCAACTTTTTTAGAACAGCATTCTCCGCTCTCAGGTATTCATTTTCTGCTTGAAGACGTTCTAACTCTGTCATTTCTTCAGGTTTCTTCTTTGGCTTGCGTCCCATTTTAGGTGCTCTCCCTCTTGTTTTCTCAACAATAGTATACCCATTTTTCTTGTATTGTGCCAGCCAATTTGGAAGCATTCCTTGGTTTGGGAGAGCATAATCTAGAGACACCCTTATTTGTGAATGACCTTCAAGCAGAACTTTATCAATAATTTCTCGTTTTAATTTAGGAGAATAATAACGATTCTTCCCCCTTTTTGACGAACTCTATACCGTAACGATCAATCAATTTAATCATGTACCTAAGATTAGGAATATTTATCCCGAATATATTTGAAAGCTCTTTGAAGCTTCGCCCTTGTTTTCTAAGTTCATATATCTGAACCTTATCCTTATATGTCAATTTCATAATAAAAACACCCCAAAAGTTAGATTTTTTCTGTCTAACTTTTGGGGTGCGGTTCATACTGCGAATCTCTTTTGACTTTATTCCACCACCGCTTCAGCAATTTCTTCTGCAGTGATTCCTGCAAAGTAACGACCTAGATTAATGGTTTGAAGGGCTTTGAGGACGTCTTCACGTTCGTATTTGACATCACGAAGTACCTCTTCTACTGCTGCAACATCTTCGATACCAAAGAAGTCACCGTAAATCTTGATATCTTGAATTTTTGATTCAATGACATTAGCGAAGATTTCCACCTTACCGCTTGGGAATTTTGTGCCACGACGGACATTGTATTCAGGAGACTTCCCATAGTTCCAATCCCAGGTGCCGAACTTGGTTTCCTTGATACGATTGATTTCAGCCAATTCTTCAACCGAGAAGACATATTCTGTCATCTCAGGGTATTCTTTCTTCATATAGTCCAAAAGCAAGTCACGGAACTCTTCAACCGTGATTTTTTCTGGCAACTCATCGATGATATTGGTCACACGAGCACGGACTGATTTTACCCCTTTTGATTCAAACTTATCTTTAGACACTTTAAGTGCATTAGCTAGGACTGACAAATCCACGTCAAAGAGAAGACAACCATGGTGCATGATCCGACCATTGATGTAAGCTTGGGCATTTCCACAGAATTTCTTACCATCAATTTCCAAATCGTTACGACCCGTGAATTCAGCCTTCACTCCAAGCTGAGCCAAGGTGTTGATCACAGGAGTTGAGAAGCTCTTGAAGTCAAAGGCCTTGTTTTCATCTTCTTTTGAAATGATGGTGTAGTTGAGGTTGTTCAAATCGTGATAAACAGCCCCACCACCACTAATCCGGCGAACCACTTCAATCCCATGCTCCCGAACGTAGTCACGGTTGATTTCTTCAATGGTATTTTGGTGGCGACCAACAATAATAGATGGTTTATTAATCCAGAGAAGGAAGATTTGATCCTCATCTAAAAGGTGTTTAAAGGCGTACTCTTCCAAAGCAATATTAAAAGCAGTATCATTTGAATAATTAATAATGTATTTCATAGTAATTCCAAAAATTCGTTTTATAAATCCTACTCAAAGTAATATGAGAGTTAGTAAGAAATAGTTGACTTTCACTTGAATTTTCTGAAGTAGTAAAAAGAAGGGAGTGGGACAGAACTTCGCTAGTAAAAAAAGTTCGTATTCCCACCCCCGCACAGTTGATTAGGTATCTTTGAAGCTTGTCCAGCGAACAAAGATACCAATCAACCACTGCGTCTGACTAATCCTTCCAAACATTTCTTCGATAAGGAAAATTATTTATTAAGCCATTTCTCGGAAAAATTGAGACAAGTGGCTCAATTTTTAGGCATGGAACTCTAAAAGAGGTCGCTGCCGTCCGTACTACTTTAAGAAAATTTAGTTGAAAGAATAATATTATTTCTTCTTAGGTGAGTGAACCGCCAAGCCAAGTACATCTGCAAAAGCCTCATACATCACTTCTGAGAAGGTTGGGTGACCATGAATGGTCTTGAGCATTTCTTCCACAGTGATTTCCATCTCAATGATGGTAGAAGCTTCGTTGATCAATTCAGCTGCTGCTGGACCAATGATGTGAACCCCAAGAACTTCACCGTATTTCTTGTCTGCAATGACTTTAACAAAGCCTTGAGCAGCATCTGATGCAATGGCACGTCCGTTCGCCGCAAAGTTAAATTTACCGATTTGAACATCGTATTTTTCACGAGCTTGTTCTTCTGTCAAACCAACAGCCGCAACTTCTGGAAGTGTGTAGATGGCTGCAGGCGTCAAGTTCAATTTGGCAACAGCGTGATTTCCCTTAAGGGCATTTTCGGCCGCTACTTCACCCATACGGAAGGCAGCGTGAGCCAACATCTTAGTACCGTTGATGTCACCTGGTGCGTAGATACCTGGAACAGATGTTTCCATGTATTCATTGACCTTGATACGACCACGGTCTAATTCAAATTCAACATCTCCGATACCTTCAAGATCTGGAACACGGCCGATTGAAAGAAGGGCTTTGTTGGCGATAATATCATCTTTTCCTTCAACCTTGATACGGAGTTTGCCATCTTCTTCAATGATTTCTTGCAATTTCGTATCCGTCAAGATTGTCATACCCTTGCGTTCAAGGATCAAACGAAGGTTCTTAGATACTTCCGCATCCATAGCTGGAACGATGCGGTCCATCATTTCGATAACAGTAACTTTTGAACCAAAGGTCATGAAGGCTTGACCAAGTTCGATCCCGACAACACCACCACCGATGATCACGAGGCTTTCTGGGACTTCATTCATTTCAAGAATATCGTCACTGGTCATGACAAGGGATGATTCCATACCAGGAACGTTAATCTTGCTAACTTTTGAACCACCGGCAAGGATGATTTTCTTCGTTTCAAGCAATTCAGAACCATTGACCAAGACATTCTTATCTTTCGTAATGGTACCGATACCCTTGTGAACATCCACTCCGTAGCTGCGAAGAAGTCCTGCAACTCCACCGACGAGTGTATTTACGACCTTGTTCTTGGTTTCAAGAACCTTATCCATATCTACTGAGAAACTTGGATTTTCAATGATAATACCACGGTTTGCTGCATGACCAATATTTTCAATAATTTCAGCATTGTGGAGGTAAGTCTTAGTTGGGATACATCCGCGGTTCAAGCATGTTCCACCAAGTTCAGATTTCTCAACAAGAGCAACCTTACCACCTAATTGAGCTGCCTTAATAGCAGATACGTAGCCAGCAGGGCCCCCACCGATTACTACGATATCATAAGCATCATCGCTCTTATTATCATCGTTTGAAGCACTTGCTGCAGCTGGTGCTGGACTCGCTTCTGGTGCTGCTGCTCCAGCGGTTGGGATGTTTTCCCCTTCTTCACCAAGGTAACCGATTACTTCTGTTACAGGAACCGTTTCTCCGTCTCCTTTCAGGATAGCAATCAAGTACCCATCTTCTTCTGCTTCCAATTCCATGCTGACTTTGTCTGTCATGATTTCAAGGAGCACTTCTCCTTCTTTTACAAATTCGCCGACTTTTTTATTCCACTGAACGATTTGTCCTTCGGTCATATCTACGCCGGCTTTTGGCATAATTACTTCTAAGGCCATTTTATTTCCCTCTTTTTCTTATTTCTATTCTCTCTCGTTGATTAGACCAACATTGAAATCGGGTCTTCAATCAAGGCTTTCAAGTCTTTCATGAATTTGGCACCAGCCATCCCATCGACAACACGGTGGTCAATGGTCAAGCCCAAGCTCATGATTGGACGAATGACAATTTCACCATTCACAACAACTGGTTTTTCAACCGTTGCACTAACCCCTAGGATAGCAGAGTTTGGTTGGTTGATAATCGGTCCAAATGATTGAACGCCAAACATTCCTAAGTTACTGATGGTAAAGGTAGAGTTTTGCAATTCACTTGGAGCAAGCTTACCATCCAAGGTACGTCCGATAACGTCCTTGAAGGCTACGACCAACTCAGACAAGGTCATCTTTTCAGCATTGTAGACAACTGGTGTCATAAGACCATTATCCATACCAACAGCCATCGCAAGATTAACGTAGTTGTGGGTGATAATTGTTTTACCATCTTCTGTCAATGAAGCGTTGATATATGGATGTTTCATAAGAGTTTTGACAACAGCAAGTGAAAGCAAATCTGTAACAGTGATTTTCTTACCTGTTGCTTCCATAATTGGATCAAGAACTTTCTTACGAAGGGCAAGCAATTCAGACATATCTACATCGTAGTTAAGCGTGAAGGTTGGAGCAGTTAAGTATGACTCAACCATACGTTGAGCAATAACCTTACGCATAGGAGTCATCGGTATACGCTCGATTTCTCCATAAGGTGTCACGTTATCTGGAACTTCTTCCACTTTCTCAATTTGAGCCGGTGATTTAATCGTATCGTTTTCGATATTTTCAGGAAGGAAGGCTAAAACATCCTTCTTCATAATCTTACCACGATGACCAGTTCCTTGGATTTCTTGCCAAGCAATATTATGCTCTAGTGCAATTCGTTTTGCAAGTGGTGAAATGCGAACCACATTTGTTTCTTTATAGGTTACCACGTCTTCTTTGTGGACACGACCGTTTGCGCCTGAACCAGAAACATCATAGAGGTTGATTCCAAGATCATCCGCTAATTTTCTAGCCGCAGGAGTCGCTCTTAGCTTATCATCAGCCATGACCTCTCCTATTCTATTTATGATGCAAAGGGCGTTTAAAAGCGACCGAAAAATAGGAAATCAACGCAGACTACGATGAAGTCAAGGAGATTTATCTTTTTTCCGAGCTTTTAGCCCGTGCTCTAATCTAAGATATTAAGGACGCAGAGAACTTTGTACCTAAAAAGATACAAAGTTTCCTCGTCTAATTCAAATGATATTACATAATTTATGTTATGTATTATTCTTTGTTATATGTTTTACGAATGGCTTCTTTAATGCTTTCAACTGTTGGGATCATTGCATTCTCTAGATTTTGTGCGTAAGGCATTGGCACATCTTCCCCCGCACAACGGCGGATTGGTGCATCCAAGTAATCAAATGCTTCTGATTCAGAGATAATAGCTGAAATTTCTCCGATATAGCCACTTGTTTTGTGAGCATCATTGACAAGGACTACTTTTCCTGTCTTCTTGACAGAATTAATGATGATCTCTTTATCAAGTGGAACCAAGGTACGTGGGTCTACTACTTCTACTGAGATCCCTTCTTCTGATAATTCTTCAGCAGCTTGCATCACGCGACGAAGCATTTTTCCGTAGGTTACGACAGTGACGTCAGTTCCTTCACGTTTGATTTCTCCGACACCAAGTGGAATCGTGTAGTCTGGATCAACTGGCACTTCCCCTTTTTGGTTGAATTCTGACTTATATTCAAGAATGATAACGGGGTTGTTATCACGGATCGATGACTTGAGAAGTCCCTTCATATCCGCTGGCGTACCAGGAGCAACAACTTTCAAACCAGGAATATGAGTAAACCATGATTCCAAAGATTGGGAGTGTTGAGCTGCAGATCCAACTCCATTACCAGCAGCACAGCGAATGGTCATCGGTACTTGCCCTTTACCACCAAACATGTAGCGAGTTTTAGCAGCTTGGTTGACAATAGCATCCATGGCAATTACTGAGAAATCCATGAAGGTCATATCAACGATTGGGCGAAGTCCGGTCATGGCTGCACCTGCTGCTGCACCTGAAATCGCAGCCTCAGAAATCGGACAGTCACGGACACGTTCTGGACCAAACTCTTCCAGCATCCCTACAGAAGTACCGAAGTCTCCACCGAAAACTCCGACATCTTCTCCCATCAACAATACATTTTCGTCGCGACGCATTTCCTCAGACATAGCAAGGATAATGGTATCGCGGAAAGACATTAATTTAGTTTCCATAATTCTCTACTCCCCCTTAGTCTGCGTAAATATCTTCGAAAGCTGATTCGAGTGGTGGGAATGGGCTTTCTTCCGCAAATTTCACTGAAGCTTCAACTGCTTCTTTCACTTCTTCTTGGATCTGATCCAATTCTTCTGCGCTTGCAATTTCATTTTCAAGGAGGTACTTGCGAAGGTTTTCGATCGGATCTTTCTTCTTCCATTCTTCGACTTCTTCACGTGTCCGGTATTTACCAGGGTCAGATGAAGAGTGACCGAGCCAACGATAAGTGACACTTTCAATCAAGACAGGTCCTTTTCCAGAGCGGACGTGTTCAACAGCTTTTTGGAAGCCTTCATAGACATCAATAACGTTGTTCCCGTCAGGAATAAACATTCCAGGAATGCCGTATGCAGCACTACGCTCATGAATGTGCTGAATATTGGTCATTTTCTTGATATCAGCAGAGATTCCGTAACCGTTATTGATACAGTAGAAAATTACTGGCAGATTCCAGATCGAAGCCATATTGACCGCTTCGTGGAAGACACCTTCGTTGGTTGCACCATCGCCAAAGAAGCAGACGACAATCTTACCAGTCTTTTTCATTTGTTGAGTAAGGGCTGCACCTACTGCAATTCCCATACCACCACCAACGATCCCGTTAGCGCCAAGGTTTCCGGCATCCAAGTCAGCGATATGCATAGAGCCGCCTTTCCCCTTACAAGTACCTGTATACTTACCAAGGATCTCAGCCATCATGCCATTCAAATCGATTCCTTTAGCAATGGCTTGTCCGTGTCCACGGTGGTTTGATGTCAGCAAATCATCATCGTTCAAAGCCAACATCGCTCCGACGTTAGCCGCTTCTTCCCCAACAGAAAAGTGCGTCATTCCTGGCACTTTCCCTTTTTTTACTAACTGTGCAATTTTTAAGTCCATGCGACGGATTTCTTCCATTTTACGGAACATTTCCAATAAGAGACTTTTGTCTAATGTTGCCATCATTTCGCCTTTCTTAGCATTTATTCATTCACTTTCATTCTAGCCAAAAATGAAAGCTCAGTCAAAAATAATGCTCAGAAAAATTCACAATCCTAAACACTATAATCATGGAAAATATAAGCTTTCAAAAGGAAATATTTAGTTTTTTCACAAACTTCTAGATTTTTCCATCTCATTCAATAGTCACATAAAAACCGATAGGATCCTATCCTACCGGTCGTCATCTTATGATTGGCGTTGGCCAAAGTCATGAATCATTTGTTCCAATTCTTCACGACTAGGTGTTGTAAGCATATAGAGGTAATCTCCCTGAAGTTCCGCAAAGGCCGCTGGCATGTCTTTCTTCACACGGAATTGATCACGGTATTTGGCCAGAACTTCTTCCTCTGAAAGAGCATAAGCTGCATTGGCACGACGAGAAGTTGCCAAGCAATAAAGGGGCTCAAACTCAGAAGCTGGGAAGGATTCTCCTGCTACGATGGCAGCATAACCACGGTACAAATCAATTGAGTGAGCATAGTTGTAGACGTCGATGGTAAAGCCACCTGCAGGACGATTATTGTACTCGATCGCAATATAGTCATCCCCATCGCGGAAGAACTCAATGTGGAAGAAACGTTCTTTCATGCCAAACGCTTTAACTATCGCTTCCCCGTATTGACGCAATTTTGGATCCATTTCTTTAAGGACATAATAAGAGTTATCCATCTTGTAGAGCATCAAATCGAGTGGCGTATAAGCATAGTCAAATGTAGTGGAGAAGACAATATTGCCATCACGATCGACCAGACCATCAAAGGTACAAATCTCGCTAGAAGTGACGAATTTCTCAAAGAAATACTCAGTATGGTCATCCCATTCAGCTTTGAAATGCTCCACATCTTCTGGCGTTTCGATCTTAAAGGTCGCTACTGCTCCCACTCCATTATCAGGCTTAGCAATCAATGGCAACCCAATCTTCTTCACGGCCTTGTCGATGTCTTTTTCTGTTTTAACCACAGCACCCGGAACGACTGGGACTCCAGCCTTCTTGAAGAGTTTCTTCATTTCGGATTTGAACTTGGTTTTCTTCAGATCTTTTGGCTTAGCCCCGAAGACATTGAATTGCTCCCGAAGCGCCGCATCCAATTCCAACCAGTACTCATTGTGGGATTCGATACGATCGATTGGACCATGTTTGTAAAAGAGAAAGGCTACTGCACGTTTCACTTCGTCCAGATTTTCCAAATTTTCAACACGGAAATATTCTGTTAAGCTGTTGCGCAAAGGCTCATCTAACTGTTCATATGGCTCTTGCCCAATTCCCAAAACAGTGATCCCTTTATTAGCTAGTTCGATGGTAAATTGTTGGAAGTTTTGTGGGTAATATGGTGAAATAACGATATAATTCATTGAGGTCTCCTCTCTCTTTTTACTTATAGATACATTTGGCCTAGGAAATATGGCATTTGTTTGCGCCACCATTCCCAATCGTGGGCGACATCATGTCCCCATTCAGCGAACCACGCAGGAATATTTTTGTGATCAAAGGCTTCTTTCAGTTTGTAGAAAGATGGAAGTCCATCTTGTTCCCAAGCCCCTAAACCAGTACAAACAACGATTTCAGCCTGACGGTAACGATCGATAAACCAGCCATCGTTTTGGTTCCAAATATAATCAGATGGCGAGTTTTGGTAAATGGCTTCATCGCCTCCAAATCACCAACAAAGAAACGAGCGTCATAGACACCACTCAAGGCAATCACTTTGTTGAAGACATCTGGATGTTGCAAGAAGAAATTGAGCGCGTGGTAGGCTCCCATTGAGCAACCAGTTGTCATCATTGGATCAAACCAGCCTGTTTTGTGTTTGATAAATGGAATGGCTTCTTCAATCACATAGCGTTCATAAGCTCGGTGCATTTCTGCTCGATCGTGAGGATTCTTCCAATCACAAAGCCAGCTATCACTATCCACACTGGAAAGGGTAAAGAATTGAACCCGTCCTTCTTCGATAAAGTGAGCACAAGCATCAATCATACCAAAGTCATAGTACTCGTTATGGCTTCCACCTGATGAAGCAAAGACCACAACAGGAATACCTGCGTGTCCATAGCGGTTCAAATACATTTCACGGTTGAGTTGGCCACTCCAGTGGCTTAAATGTTCAATATTCATAAGTTTCCTCTTTCCTTTATTTCTTTATTTACAGTCTATTAATCCCAATTTTCTGCCAAAAAACGAAGGCATTCTGGTAAATGTTCAGCCCAAGCTTCTTCATGGTGAATAGCGCCGGATTGAATCCGAATGGCAATATGATTGAGATCGACCCCTTGTTGGATGACATCGTGATAATAACGAAGAGATGAATCGATATAGGCTTGCTTGATATTTCCCGCCATCAGCGTTTTATCTGTATCATCCGCCTCTTCAGTACCTACATAGATGTAGATCCGTTGATCTGCATATAATTTTTTGCGTTCGATATAATGATTGAAGGCATCTTGGTGTAGCCAGTTAGCAGATGAAAAGACACCTAAACAACCAATTTGATCTTGGTACTCTAAGCCCAAGAATTGGGTAATATTTCCACCTAAGGAAGAACCAATCATGGCCGTATGTTCTCGATCAGCAAGAGTTCGGTATTCTTGGTCGATAAAAGGTTTCACCACCTCCATGACAAATTCGCCGTACTCAACTCCCTTACCGCCAAATTGCATTCCGGGAATATTAGATTCCTTGTATTTCCAGGCAGAGTATTCATTCATGCGTTGGAAACCATCATTATCGATCGCAACGACAATCATGCGACTAATATCGGGATTCCGCTTAATGGCTGGAATCACCTTCCAGGAATGACCCGCATAAGCTTCCTTGCTATACAAAACGTTTTGCCCATCGTGGAAATAAACAACTGGATAACGTCTGTCTGTATCCGTTTCATAATTCTTAGGTAATAAGACTCGCACACGACGGAGTTTTCCGGTATAAGGCACTTTCAACTCGTGTGTCTTCATATCTAAATAAAAATAGGATTTGTTCATTGTCAGAAAACTCTCTATATTCTAAATTTTATTCATTATACCATTTTTAGAAGAAAAAGTCTGGATTTTCTCCAAACTTTTTCCTTTCTTGGGTTATTTTTCCATAAACTGAGCCAAATCATGTAAAGAACGTTCGGCAATTTCTCATACCGTTCCTTTTTATCCCGAATACGTGGGCCTTCTAGCTCTTTGATAATCCCGAAGTTGACATTCATGGGTTGGAAATGCTTGCTGTCGGCATGGGTGATATAGTGAGCCAAACTTCCGATGGCTGTTGTTTCTGGGAAAATCGCTGCTTCTTCTCCTTTGAAAAGGCGAGCGGCATTGATTCCAGCGACCAAACCTGAGGCAGCTGACTCAACATAGCCCTCTACTCCTGTCATTTGACCTGCAAAGAAGAGATTAGCTTGTTTCTTAGAACGGTAGGTTTGTTCAAGCAAATTTGGAGAGTCCATGTAAGAATTGCGGTGCATGACTCCGTATCTCACAAACTCCGCATGTTCCAAACCTGGAATCATTTGGAAGACCCGTTTTTGTTCGCCCCATTTAAGGTGCGTTTGGAAGCCAACGATATTGTAAAGGCTGGCAGCCGCATTGTCTTGACGTAACTGAACAACTGCATAGGGTGTCTTAAACTCCCCATCACGTGGCCCTTTGTAGTCATCTGGATACTCGAGTCCAACTGGCTTCATAGGACCATAGAGCATGGTTTTGATGCCTCGTTTGGCCATGACTTCAATGGGCATACAGCCTTCGAAATACTTTTCTTTTTCAAAAGAGTTGAGCGGGGCTTCTTCAGCATTGACCAAGGCCTCGTGAAAATCCATAAATTCTTGTTTGGTCATTGGGCAGTTGAGATACGCTGCTTCTCCCTTGTCATAGCGTGACTTGAGATAGACCTTGTCCATATCGACAGTATTGACATCGATGATTGGAGCTGCTGCATCATAGAAATAGAAACCGTCGCCACCATTGAGGGCATGGATCTTTTCTGCCAAGGCATCGCTAGTTAGAGGCCCCGTTGCGACCACTGTGATGGCATCTGTCGGCAATTCCGTAATTTCATCGCGAATGACTTCAATGAGTGGGTGTTGGGACACCTTCTCCGTCACTCGACTAGCAAAACCTTCTCGGTCCACAGCAAGTGCTCCACCGGCCGGTACACGAGTCGCTTCTGCTGCTTCAAGGATGACAGAACCTAGACGACGCATTTCTTCTTTGAGGAGGCCGACAGCATTGGTTAACGAATCCCCACGAAGAGAGTTGGAACAAACTAGCTCAGCAAAGTTGTCTGTTTTATGTTGCGGAGTAGATTTGACTCCCCCGCATTTCATAAAGCTTGACCGGAATTCCCTGTTGGGCAATCTGGTAAGCTGCTTCCGAGCCTGCAAGGCCCGCACCGATCACATTGATATAAGATTGAGACATGACACTAATACCTCTTTGGGTATCAAAACACCTCACTGAACTGTTAGACACCCACAAATCTTTCTAATTTTCTACTTGGTCCATTATACCAAAAAGCCAAGTAAAAAGACAGGGAAGCTTTTCCTTCCTGTCTTAGACTTTACTATTTATTTTCTTATAGACACAACCAAGCTGCTAAGAGGGCAGATAGGATACTGAACAAGGACCCGATCAAGTAATACTCCGCAAAGGCTGGATTTTCCGAAATTTTATTGTAGCGAGCGATGGATTTGGCTGTAAACACCAGACCGATCGAAGCAAATTGCCCATAGACGAGACAGGCACCAATCACCAAACGCTCTAAAAAACCAATCATAGAACCAGCCCCAGTGATCGTATCCATTTTCTTCTTGCTGGTGGGTTGATACTTGGTAAACAGAATTTTAAGGCAATATTGCTCGGTTTCCCAACTAGGAGGACATAAAAGATTAGATTTAAAGTGTCCAGAGGCAGATAGGTCGAACCATTCTTCGCTCCCATAAGGACCAGACAAGTCAAGATGCTAATATGCAAGATTTGATCCAAGGCAAAAGTCCAGGCGGTTGGTAATTTCAATTGCTTCTGCACGATCGGTTTTAAGAAATCTATTCCAGCATGAGTTAGTAAAATGACCAAGCAAATCCACCACAAGTCTAAATGAAAGAGCGAAACAATGAACAAAGGCAAAGCCACATACAGAATGTGAAGTCCGAGCACCTTCTTATCCTGATCCTTGCGATCCGCCATCTTCTGACTTTGAAAATAATAATCCGATAACAAATGACAAATCAACAAGAGGATCAAATATGGATTCGTTACGATACTAGACAATCCGCTCATGGGTCTCTCCTTTCTCTAAGCTATGAATACAAGCTAGTGCTGCTGCTCGTCCCCGTAAATAAACGCGAATACTGCTACTCTTTAAGCGCTTGGACAGAGCACTTGGGTTAAGCCCTAGCGATTGGGCCAAATCTTGCTGACTAAAGTTTTCACTATAGACAGATCTCTTTAGCAGATTGAGCAGGATCTCTTCCTGACTCTCTCTCCAGCCCGAACGTATGGCCTCTCCAGAAGCGATGAGCGCATTCACCACTAAGTCCTGGTTGTCATTACCGCTCAAAAAATAGATCTGGGTATTGCCATAATCATTTTTCTGATGGACCAGATTAATGGCTGCGCGTGCATTCCAATAGGCTGGTCCATCTGCACCGATACTTTGCAGAGGATCAATATCCGTTACAATCTCCCCGAGGCCAATGCCGAAACGAAGTTGAGTCGGTTTTAGTTCTGAACGCAAGGTATCGATAATTTGAAAAACGGGAGCCTCTACTTTCAAAAGCGCCTGAAACTCATCGCCCAAAGTTAAGGTAAAAGCCGATGCTAGGCAGTCTTTAAAAAGCTCATTGATCTTTTGAAGCGTTTTTTCTAACTGTTTTTGCAGGTCAAAACGTTCTTGTACGATTTTGGAATCAATCACATCTGCAATCAAGGCAAGATACATAAGCCCACCTCCTTATGTCTATTATAACGAAAAAAACACAAAATGTCTATTATAACAGACATTTATAAAAAAATTGCCGTTATAATAGACATTGAATTATTTGAAAAGCTTATTTCACTTTTTTTCTTCTTCGTAGTCGCCATTGCTACATACGACTTGTTTGCCGCCACCACGAACTTTTTTCTCAACTAAGTAGTGGCCACATTTTGGACAATCCCGACCGATCGGCTTATCCCAAGAGGTAAATTCACACTCTGGATAGCGATTGCATCCATAGAAGATACGGTTGCGCTTGGTTTTCCGTTCGATGATTTGTCCCTGATGACAGTCAGGACACTCCACACCGATTTCTTTGACAATGGCCTGGGTATGACGACAATCTGGGAAATTACTACAAGCATAGAACTTACCAAAACGTCCTAATTTAATCACCATCGGGCTACCACAGACTTCACAATCAAAACCAGCTGGTTCGTCTTTGATTTGGATTTTTTCCATCTCTTCCTCAGCCTTTGCGACCTCTTTAGAAAATGGTTTGTAGAAGGCATCGATGACTTTTTGCCACTCTTCCTTTCCAAGTTCGACATCATCGAGTTTCCCTTCCATCTCTGCTGTGAAGGTTACATTGACAATATCTGGGAAGAATTCAACGATCAGTTTATTAACGATTTCCCCTAACTCTGTTGGTTCAAAGCGTTTGGCTACCAGCTTCACATAATAACGTTTTTGAATGGTCTCAATCGTCGGAGCATAGGTTGAAGGACGACCAACCCCATTTTCTTCTAAGGTCTTAATCAAGGTCGCTTCAGAATATCGAGCAGGTGGTTGGGTAAAGTGTTGCTCAGGCTTGCTATTGACTTGCTTGACGATATCGCCTTCTACCATATCCGGCAACATCTTGTTCTTATCTGAGTCGTTATAAATAGCCAAATAACCATCAAACTTCACCTGGCTCCCATTTGCCGTATACTGAACCCCATTTTGACCTAAACGGACATTCATGGTATCAAAGACAGCTGCTGTCATTTGACTAGCTACAAAGCGGTTCCAAATTAAGGTGTAGAGTTTTAATTGGTCTTTGTCTAAGTATTTAGCAATGCTCTCAGGTGTATTGAAGACGCTGGATGGACGAATCGCTTCGTGGGCATCTTGGGCACCAGAAGCATTCTTCACGCGGCTTCCATGCTTGGAATACTTCTCACCAAAGCGATCCACGATAAAGTTAGCTGCCTCATTTTGCGCAACTGGACTGATCCGTGTAGAATCGGTACGCATATAGGTAATCAAACCTTGAACACCAGAGCCAATATTGATTCCTTCATACAACTGCTGGGCGACCATCATGGTCTTACGTGTACGGAAGTTGATCTTATTGGCAGCATCCATCTGCATAGAAGAGGTGGTGTATGGAAGTGGCGCATTCCGACGACGCTCTTTCTTTTCCACCTTTCAACGGTAAAATCTTTGCCATCTAAGCGTTCAAGAACAGCTTTCACCTCTTCATTGGTGTTGAGCTTCATCTTCTTGCCATCAATCCCATAGAAGCTAGCTTGGAATTGCTTGGTCCCCTTTTTGAAGACGCCATCAATGGTCCAGTATTCTTCCGGCTTAAAATCATTAATTTCATTTTCACGATCAATGATTAATTTGAGGGCAACTGATTGCACGCGCCCTGCAGAAAGTCCTTTTTTAACCTTTTTCCAGAGAATAGGCGAAATTGAATACCCTACAATCCGGTCCAAGACCCGACGTGCTTGTTGGGCATCGACCAAGTCCATATCGATTTGGCGCGGTTCTTTAAAGGCATTTTTAACGGCATCCTTGGTGATTTCGTTAAAGACCACACGGTTTTTTTCTTTGGCATCCAAGTTCAAAATATGCGCTAAATGCCAAGAAATAGCTTCTCCTTCTCGGTCCGGGTCACTTGCGAGAAAGACTTGTTTGGCTTTTTTAGCTTCTTTTTTCAAATCATTGATCAAGGGACCTTTTCCACGAATATTGATATACTCCGGTTCATAGTTATTGTCGAAATCGATCGACATGGTTGATTTTTTCAGGTCCCGAATATGGCCAACACTAGCCATGACTTTGTAGTTACGACCAAGGTATTTTTCGATTGTTTTCGCCTTAGCAGGAGACTCCACAATCACCAAATTTTTCTTGGTTGTACTACTTTTTCTTTTTGTTTTTGTTACCACGTTTTATCCCTCTGTATTGTATAAATCTCATTGAGTTTAATACATTTTAAGAAAGATGTCAACTAGGAACTTCTCCTATAGGAAAATCACAATTCGTATTTCAATTCATCAAGAATGTCCTGGCCTGAGGTGACAAGCTTTGCACCTTCTTGAATCAGGTGATGGCAGCCTGCAGATTTTCCATCTAAAATATTTCCTGGAATAGCAAAAACGTCTCGGCCTTCTTCCATAGCACGCTCACAAGTAATCAAACTACCTGAACGGAGTCGAGCCTCTGCCACAATCACTGCCTGACAGAGACCTGCAATGATGCGATTTCTCTCAGGAAAATGAAACTTAAGTGGTGCCTGCCCTGGACCATACTCGCTCAAGATCAGATGGTGTTCTCCCATATGCGCTTGCAGCCTTTGATTGCTTTTAGGATAAAAGACATCTAGCCCTGTTCCAATCACTCCGATGGTCTTGCTACCATTGCGAATGCTGGCATAATGCGCAGTCGCATCAATCCCCTTAGCAAGTCCACTAACAATGACCAATTCATTCCCAAGTTCCTTAATTATCTTCTCGACAGAACGAACCCCTTCTCGCGTGGTCTCCCGAGCTCCAACAACTGCAATCTTCGGTCTGGTTAACAGTTGCAAGTCTCCTTGGTAAAAAAGGAGTACAGGAGGATTGTAGATCTGTAACAATTCCTCAGGGTATTCAGGATCAAAAATGGATAGAGATGGGAACCGTTCAAACTCCTTGTGTAAATGGTCTTCATCCAGTTGCCGGTATTTGTCTACAAAATGAAGGATACTGCGACAGCGAGCGATCCTCGCTATCTCTTCTAAGCTTGGTAAGACTTGCTCTTTCCTACAGTAGTCCAAGACTCTCAAGACTTGCTCATTTGATAAACCGGCTTCTTTTAATTTAAAGATTTCAAATTTCTCCATGGTCACCTTCTACTTCCTCTCACTTATTTATTCGAAAAAGAAAAGAAAAAAGCTCTATTTCTAGAACTTTTTTTGATGTGTCGAAGAATAAAAGTAAGATGCCGCACCAATCAAGTTGCTTTCATTGTGGAAGCGAGCCGCTTGAATGGGCAAGGCCTCAAATTGTTTATGCCCTTTTTGAGAGAGTAGGTTATGGTATTGTCGACTGATCTCATCGATCAGTAGTGGTTGACTACTAATGCCCCCTCCAATCGTCACCTTCTCAAGCAAGAGCAAAGATTGAAGATTAAAAATCAGAATAGCAATATCATGACAATACTCCTGAAACAAGGATGTCAGCTCCTCATGGCCCTCTTGATCAAGAGCTTTGAAAACAGCAATACCATCTGCCTTTTCTAAGTTTAAGATGTGACTAGCCTTCTCAACAAATTGAACAGCAGAACCAGTGTTTTCCAAAAGATTGGAAATGCCTTGCAAAAAGAGTTCGCGATGAAAGCGGCGATTTTCTGGTGTTCTTTCTGCCTTATCAATAGACCGAATGTATTCTGTCAGTTGCCAACCTCTCAATAAGTCACCATTAGAAAGAAGAGCAAGGCCAACTCCTGTCCCTAGGACCAAGGTCGCACCGCAAGGACAATTTTTAGATTACCAAGCCTTGCTTCCGCTAGACCAGCAGCTTCTCCATCATTGAGAACAGTAACAGGGACTTGAAATGTTTGTTCTAGTCTACTTGCTAGAGGAATGCCGCGTAAATATGGAATGAGACCACCTCGAAAGACAAAGCCAAGGCTCTTTTGGATCTCACCAGGGCATGAAATGGCGATCCCCTCGATTTCTTCCCGTACAGGAGCAACGATTTCTTCTAATGCTCGCCAAAACTCCTCAATCGTAGTTGGCGTTGGGATCTTGTCTGTATTAACCAATTGATAGTCTGCATCCATCAGACCGTACTTTATAAAGGTCCCTCCGATATCGATGGTAAATAGCATAGCCTAATCCTCACACATTGATTTGACGGGTTCAAATGAACGCCGATGGATAGGAGTCACTCCCAGCTTGTCGAGGCCAGCCAGATGCTTAGCCGTCCCATAGCCAGCGTTCTGAGCAAAATCATAACCCGGATATTCTCGATCAAACTCTTCCATCATCTGATCCCGAGTCACCTTGGCTACGATGGATGCTGCAGCAATGGATAAGGAGTTAGCATCCCCTTTGATGATACTAGTTTGGGGAATAGGAAGATCCAACTTCATGGCATCAATCAAAAGATGCTGGGGTTGAGGCTCTAGCTGACCAATGGCCTCCATCATGGCTAGCTTCGTAGCTTCATAGATATTAACCTGGTCAATCACGTGATTGTCCTTGATGCCGATTCCGATCGCAATGGCGTTTTGGAGCACAGCCTCATAGATTTCCTTGTGTTTGGATTTTGGAATCTTTTTACTATCGTTGAGGCCTGGAATTTTACAAGCTTTTGGTAAGATCACGGCAGCTGCAACAACTGGACCCGCTAATGGGCCACGTCCCACTTCATCCACTCCTGCAATGAGCTCCATCCCACGCGCATAACATTCTTTTTCATAGGCCAGCATTCCTTCCAAACGTTCATCTTCATCTAAACGTTTTTGGATTTCTTTTTTTCGCTTGCGATCGCTTGGATCACACCAGATCGGCTATCCTGTTCCCATTCAGTCAATAAAGGATCGTCTAACCGCTGAATGCTTGCTAATTGCTCTTTAATTTCCTTAATGGTTGCCATCAATTTCCCCTACGCGATCCAGCGTATACCGTCCCAATTTCCCATCGCGAACATCTTTGACAAAGAGTTGGTAAAAACGGTCGTAATCTTCACGAAATCCTAATTTCTGGGTCATTTCCATAATGATTTCAGGAGCTTCTTGTTCCAGATCCATTTGTTTAAAACGTTCCTGCAAAACAGTTGGGTAGTGCTCTTTAAAATAGTTAAGGCCAAAGATGGTCACTTCATCCATTGGAAGCAACTGATCCTTGATGGCGCCTGTTAAAGCAAGCTTTAAGGCCACTTCTTCATCTTCAAACTTGGGCCAGAGAATCCCTGGAGTATCCAAGATTTCAAGATCCTTATTCGTTTTCAACCATTGTTGCCCCTTAGTCACGCCTGGTTTATTCCCAACAACAGCAATCTTTTTCCCTGCTAAGCGGTTCATAAGAGTTGATTTCCCGGCATTAGGAATTCCGATGATCATGGTCCGAAGGGTTTCAATCTGAATTCCTCGTTCCTTTTGATGGGCAATTTTATCGGCCATCAAACTCTTAGCAGCATCTGTGACCTTCTTAACCGTAGATTGCTCTTTAGAGTTAATAGCTAGGGTTTTGATCCCTTGTGATTCGAAATAGTCCTGCCATTCTTTTGTCGCCACAGGATCGGCCAAGTCTACCTTGTTTAAAATCATTAATTTAGGCTTATCACCAACAATTTTCGTTAACATAGGATTTTGGCTTGATAGTGGCAAACGAGCATCTACCAGAACCGTCACAAAATCCACAAATTTTAAATTTTCTTGTACTTGTCTTCTAGCTTTGGACATGTGTCCAGGAAACCATTGTATAGTTGCCATGTTCTCCATTCCTTTCCAGTTCAATCTCTTCTATTATACCATGTTTTCTAGAATTCTCAGTGATTAATAAAAATACTAAAAAGAAGCTACCGAAGTAACTTCTATTTTATATTCTAGCGAATTTGTTCAAAATGCAAATGGACGGCGATGTGGTCTCCGTAGCCACTACGCTCCAAATCACGTTGCAAGCGATAAGAAATATAATGCTCCGCGATAGTAATATAGCCTGCACCAAGCAAACGGTGCTCAACCATTGATTGAATCATACTAATTGTTGCACGTTCTACTTGGGCTTCATCCAAATCCATGGCAACTTTCTTGGTCACTTGAGCTAGGTTTTGTCGCAAATCATCTGTCAAAACATAGACAACTTGCGCAGCTTTCAAAATAGCTTGGTAAATTTTATCTGGGTTGAATTCAACCACTTCTCCACTACGTTTAATGACTTCCATCGGAGTCTCCTTTATTTTAAATTTTCATGAATACTCCATTTCCTTTATAAAGAAATGAAGACCTACTACTTTATTATATAATTTTTTACAAAGAATCAAAGGTCTTTCAAAAAAATAGATTCATTGATTGGGAAGTTAAGTTATTTTTATTCAAACACAATTTCTACAATAAAATATTAGTAATCTGGTCTTAAAACTCCCGTAATGATCTCTTTGGTCGCATGGTAATCCCCATCTACTACAACCTTGATGATGCGTTTCGCATCTTCTGCCGGTGCTGGCACCAATGGCAAACGAGTTGGCCCCGCTTCAAAGCCCATATAGTTTAAGACAGCTTTGACAGGAGCTGGACTCGGATAAGAAAAGAGAGCATTGACTTTAGGGATAAATTGACGTTGGATGGCCGCAGCCTTTTTAATATCGTTGTGTTCAATGGCTTGGAACATCTCATGCATCTCATCTCCATTTGTATGAGAAGCCACTGAGATCACTCCATCTGCACCAAGATTCATAGCGTGGAAAGCATCTCCATCTTCCCCTGTATAGACGAGAAATTCTTCTGGCTTGTGTTCAATCAAGTAGGCCATATTAGCAAGGGTTGTACACTCTTTTACCCCAATGATATTTGGGTGTTCTGCCAAACGAAGCATGGTTTCAGGCGTCATTTCCACAACCACGCGTCCAGGAATATTGTAGATAATAATCGGAAGATTAGATGCATCCGCAATCGCTTTAAAGTGTTGATACATTCCTTCTTGGGATGGTTTGTTGTAGTAAGGAACGATAGCCAATCCTGCTGCAAAGCCACCAAAAGCATCTACTTCTTTCACGAACTCAATCGAGTCGCGGGTTTCATTGGTTCCGACACCAGCGATCAAAGGAACTCGACCATTGACAATCTTTTGAACGGCCGCAAAGAGTTGCAATTCCTCATCGTGAGTCAGAGTTGGACTTTCTGCAGTCGTTCCAGCTAAGAGAATCCCATCTGTATGATGAGCCAAGAGGTGCTCGATCAAGTCAGGAAGAGCGTCAAAATTAATGCTCCCATCTTCATGGAAGGGGGTGATAAATGCAGTGATGATTTTACAATCTTTTAAATCATTATAAGACATAGAAAAACCTTTCTCTATATAAGAAAGAGGCTGGGGCTTGCTTGCCTTTGCCTCATGATCTGTTCATAAAACAAGTTGATTCGCTAGTTAGCTGATGAAGAAATCAAACTCTTCGAGTTACTGATTTCTGTTTTTCTCCCTATTTCAATTCAAACTTCAATTCAGCTGTTGGACGTACGAGTCCACGTTCGTGAAGAGTTTCTACGATTTGGACTGAGTTCCAAGCAGCTCCTTTAAGGAGGTTATCTGAAACAACCCACATGTGGATCCCTTTTTCAGCATCCAAGTCTTTACGAATCCGTCCAACGAAAGTATCACGTGAACCGACCGCATTAACCGCTTGTGGGTAAATTTGGTGAGCAACATCATCTTCAAGGACTGCACCTGGGAATCCTGCAATAGCAGCTTTCACTTCGTCAATTGGTGCCACTTCTTTTGTTTCAATGTAGACTGACTCTGAGTGAGCTGACAAGACTGGAATACGCACACATGTTGCTGAAACGGCAATGCTATCATCTTCCATGATTTTCTTAGTTTCGTTTGTCATCTTCATTTCTTCGTAAGTATAGTCATTTTCTGTGAAGACGTCGATTTGTGGAAGAGCGTTGAAAGCAATTGGGTAGTGTTTTTTATCACCACCACATGGCAAGATTTCTGCTTTGACATCGTGTGGGTTGACCGCATCGTTCAAGACTTCCTTCAACTCACGTTGGGTTTCAAGAATAGCTCCCATACCGGCACCTGAAACAGCTTGGTAAGTTGACACGATGATACGGTCCAAGCCCCATTTTTGACGAACTGGCTCAAGCGCTACCATCATTTGAATGGTTGAACAGTTTGGACAAGAGATGATTCCGTTGTGAGCATCAAGAGCATGTGCATTCACTTCAGGAACAACCAATGGGACATCCGGATTTTGACGGAAATAAGAAGTGTTATCAACCACTACTGCGCCTGCTTTCACTGCATAAGGTGCATATTTGGCAGATGTTGAACCACCAGCTGAGAACAGAGCAATATCAACGCCTTCAAAAGCATCTTCAGTCGTTTCTTCGATGGTCACGTCTTGCCCTTTAAATTGCAAACTTTTCCTGCAGAACGTGCAGACGCAAGGTAGCGAATCTTATCGATTGGAAGAGTAGATTCTTCCAACATTTTGATCATTTGAGCACCAACGGCACCTGTAGCACCGACAACAGCAACTGTGTATCCCATAGTAAATCCTCTTTCAAAATTTTCTAAAAATTGAGTATTTCTACTATTATACAATTTTTTGTCATAAATGAAAAGTACCAACAGTAGGAAAAAAATCCTGATCCGAAGATCAGGATTCTTAATAGTTATTTATAATAAATAGTTCTTTAATTAAGGTCATAGTTCAAGTCACTTAAATCTTTCTTACCTTGTGTTTCTTCAGCAAGAAATGGAACTTGATGGATCCCCTTTACACCTGCTACGATAGACGCCGGAAATGAAACAATTTCTTGATTGATGTGGCTGACATTACTGTTAACAATTCGCTTCGCTGCAGCAAGATCTTCATTTTCGTCAGCAATTTCCTTTTGCAAGGCCAAGAATTGGTTAGAAGACAAGAGCTCTGGATAGTTTTCACCGACTGCACGAATTTGTGCCAAGACATCATTTTGATTGGTAATAACTTGGTTGGATTCTTGAATAGACGCTCCTTGGCGTAAAGCAACTAAATCGGTAAAAAGCTGTTGTTCATGTTTGGCATAAGCTTTGGCTACTTTTAGCATTTCCGAAATGGTATCATAGCGTTTTACGAGGACGATATCAACGGTTCTCTTTGATTCTTCAATGGTCACTAGATAGCGATTTAGACGATTTCCTACACTAATAAACCAAATAGCCAATAGAGCAACAAATATGATTAAGCCGATAATGAGATTCATGATGCTTCTCCTTCAAAAATTGCTGTTATTTCTTTAATTAAAGCCAGTTCTCTGCATAATTTATGATATTCAGTCACCAAAGATAGTTGATCAATATCTTCCGGTTTTTGAGGAGTCGGAAAGATATAGCGATCGGTATACAAAGAAATAAAAAGTTTCTTGTCTTTCAAATACACACATGGCATTTTGAGAAATTTGTCGATCAAACCATTCTAACATCTTAGGGGTGAGAAATTTTCGGGCAGACAGTTCATCCGTGCAGTAAATATTGTAATTTTCGTTATTGCGAATATCCTCTGTTTCAATCTGCACCTCATTTCCTCTGGCTCCTGGATAATCCCCATTTATCTCTCTATTAAGAAGGAATGATTTCTTCGTCGGAACGACACGAAGATGTCCTGAGAAATGAATTGGTAGGTTTAAAAAGAATACTTGTCCGCAGAAATCTGTGACTTCCACATGTTCCGTTCTCGTATGTCCATTGGATGTCCGTTGACGAGTCTCAGTATGATGAGCATAGAGATTTGACACTGTCAGTTCTTTGTCATCATGAAATGATAGCTGTTTGAAACATAGAAAATCAGTCGACCGAGGACATAAATGCGTGAGAGCTTCAGAGGGGATGGAACCATCCTCTTTTATCGAAGCCTGAGGAAAAACTTCCTTTAATACAGGCGACAGGATATCATCTAGATAGATCTCATCGTTCGATCGAATTCGATCCCCAAACAAGGCTTTTCGTTTTTTATATTGTGGCCAATAATACAAACCAACAACTAAAAGGATCAAAGGAATAGCTGCAAAACGCAATAAAACGAGAGACAATATGGCACAAATAATACCAAAAGATCGGAAAACATTCCATTGTAGATTGTTCTTCATTTGTTCTCGGATTAATCCGATTGCATCCTGAAATTGTTTGGAGTTTTCTAGTTCCTCAATTTTATGCGAATGGTCTGTAGATACAGGACCATTAGAATGATAGATATCTCCCAAAAATCCTCCACTCCTTTCAGACGCAATAAACTTTACTATATTATAACACCAATATTTTTTTACATAGCAACTGTATTATAATAGTTTTAAAAATAATTTAGTGTCTTTCAAGGTATTAAAAAATCCTGATCCGAAGATCAGGATTCGAGGCACCTTTCGGTGAGAACAGCCGGTTCACACAACTGTTCAAGGTCCGCTCCTGCGTTACAATTGAATGTAGACCTCCTCAGCGCAAAAGGCTCCAAGGAGCCAATCGACTCATCGCATGAAACTAGTTTATCATGGAGTTCTTCATCTGTCAAGAAACGAGAGCTTGTTTTCTTTCAAGACAAACAAAAACATCTCATTGCTCTTTCAAGAGTGTTACCGGCCCTTCGATCGTCTTTTGCATCCAGACGATATCATGCCATTTGTTAAACTTATAGCCAATCTTTGGGAAATGAGCCACTTGGACATAGCCCCGCTTTTCATGCATGGAAATGCTCGCTTCGTTCGGGACTGCGATACAGGCCAGAAAGCGTAAGTAGCCTCGTGCTTGTAGCTCTTCTTCTAAGGCCGTATAAAGGGCCGATCCAATCCCTTGTCCACGCGCTTCCTTTGCTACATAAATAGATAATTCAGTGGTCCAATCATAGGCAGCGCGTGCATAATAGGTCGAGGCATAGGCATACCCCACAACTTTCCCATCCACTTCTGCGACCAAATAAGGAAATTGGGTCAGCGTTTTTGCGATGCGGCTTTCAAATTCCTGGACAGTCGGCACATCAACCTCAAAGGTAATGGCTGTCTCTGTCACATAAGGTTGGTAAATCGCTCGGATAGCTGCTGCATCGCTGAGCTGAACGGGTCGAATCATCATGGTGGCCTCCTAATTAGATTATACCTAGTATACCGATAAGCCTTCTCACTGTCAATGAAGAGAGGCAATGATCTAATAGTTTCATTTTTTGCAAAAGGATTTATATAGAAAAGAGGTTGAGAAATCCAGTCTCAACCTCTTTAGCTTATTCCGCTTTTTTATTTGAAAATTGGCTATTGTAGAGCTCATAGTAGAACCCTTTATCTGCTAACAAGGATTGGTGATTTCCTTGCTCGATGATTTGGCCATCTTTGAGGACAAGGATTTTATCTGCTTCTTGAATGGTAGACAGGCGGTGAGCAATGACAAAGCTAGTCCGCCCTTTCATCAAATTCTTCATCGCTTTTTGAATCAAGAGCTCTAAACGCGTATCCACAGAAGACGTCGCTTCATCCAAATCAAGATTTTAGGATCAGCCAGGAGCGCACGCGCAATGGTTAGGAGTTGCTTTTGCCCTAGAGAAATATTGCTAGACTCCTGGTTCATTTCCATATTGTAACCACCAGGAAGCGTCCGGATAAAGTGATCGACATTGGCTGCCTTTGCGGCTTCCACAATTTCTTCATCCGTTGCCTCGAGATTACCAAAGCGAAGGTTTTCTTTGATGGTTCCTTCATATAACCAAGCATCCTGAAGCACCATTCCGAATTGTTTGCGGTAATCTTGGCGAGATAGATGGCGAATATCATGACCATCGACTGTAATCGATCCTGCAGTCACATCATAAAAGCGCATCAGCAAATTAATCAGGGTTGTTTTTCCTGCTCCGGTTGGTCCGACAATGGCCACCATTTCACCTGGTTTGACTTCTAGGTTGAAATCACGAATCAAGGGTTTGTCCGCTACGTATTGGAAATCAACGTTTTTAAAGCTGACTTGCCCTGTCAAATCTCCAGAGAGGGTTTCTGTCACATCTGCTACTTCATCTGGCTCATCCATGACTTGGAAAATCCGGTCTAGAGACGATTTGGCACTTTGTAGCTGTCCTGCCAATTGGGTCAAGTTTTGAATGGGTTGGTTAATCTGCCAAACATATTGAACGAAGGCCTGCATATTCCCGACAGTCAAACGTCCTGCTAACACTTGCAAACCACCCATCAAAGCGATAATAAGGTAAGTCAAATCAGAAATTCCATTTAAAATCGGCATCATTAAGCCAGAAATGAAATTAGCCTTGAATCCTACCTTTTGAAGGTGATGGGTAATATCATGAAACTCTTCCTGGGAAGATTTTTTTCCCGAACGTAGAGCTTAAGGACGTTAAAAGCCTGTTAAATTTTTCTTGCACAAAGCCGTTCATTGCCCCCAAAACATCTGCCTGCTCTTTAAAGTAAGGCTGAGATTTTTTCATGATAAATCGAGCACTGAAATAAGTGATTGGAATGGACAGGATGACCACTAGACCCAGCTGGATATTTAAGAATAAGACCATGCTGATGACAAAAAGCAAGGTAAAGATGGCATTAACGATTTGTAAGAAGGATTGTTGCAAGGCATTCGAGACGGTTTCGACATCGCTAGTAAAACGTCCTAGCAAATCTCCGAACTGATGCCGGTCAAAATAAGAAACGGGAATGTGATTGATTTTATGAGACAAATCATTTCGCATATCCTGAACAGTCTTTTGAACAGCATTGGTCATAAAATAGTTGGAATAATAAGATCCCAACTCATAGAGGACCCCACGGAATAGATAGAGCGTCATAATGATCGCGATATAGGAGGTGTTAAGAGTTGCCCCTGCAAGCCCTTTTGCCATATCCATGAGATTTTTTGTCAACTCCGTAATAGCAAGCCCCAAAACAAAGGGTTCGACAACACTCATGACGACACTTAGAATTTTTAAGAAAATGGACAAGCAAACTTCCAAGCGATAAGCTCTCAAGTAAGTCCATAGTCTACTAAAACTGTTTTGTTCTTGTTTCATCTGCTTCTCCTTTCTATTCCTCTGTTAATGACGGACTGTCGAGCTGCGAATTGGCAATTTCACGATAGATCTCATTGCTTTCCATCAATTCATCGTGGGTTCCTCTACCAACGATCTCTCCATGGTCCAAAACAATAATTTGATCCGCATCCATAATGGTTCCCACACGTTGCGCTACAATCAAGACAGTCGCATCTCCTGTGACTTCTTTGAGACGCTTCCGCAAAGTAGCATCCGTCTTGTAGTCCAAGGCAGAGAAGGAATCATCAAAAATAAAGACATCTGGATCTTTGACAACAGCACGAGCGATGGATAAGCGTTGTTTTTGACCACCTGAAAGGTTGCTACCACCTTCTGCCAAATGCGTATCAAAGCCTTCCTCGCGACTGTCAATAAATTCCTTAGCTTGGGAAATATCTGCTGCTTGTTCTAGCTCTTGTACAGATGCGTCTTCTTTCCCATAACGAAGGTTTTCAGCAATGGTTCCAGTAAAGAGTAAGGCCTTTTGCGGAATAAAACCAATCTTTTGGCGAAGGGCTTTCAGATTGTAGTCACGGACATCCACACCATCGACCAAAATCTTCCCAAGTGTTACATCATAGAATCGAGGAATCAACTGCACAAGTGAAGATTTCCCAGAACCTGTCGATCCGATAAAGGCGATCGTTTCGCCAGGTTTGGCCTGAAAGGAAATGTTGTGAAGAACTGGACTCTCCGTCTCACCTGGATAAGCAAAGGTGACATTGTCAAATTCCAAATAGCCACGAGATGCTGTCTCTGTTACACCATTCTCATTCGGATCAATCGAAATGGGCATGTCCATGATTTCCTTGAGACGACGGCTAGAAACCGCAGTACGAGGATACATGGTAAAGAGATTGGCTAAAAAGAGGAAAGACAAGAGCGCGTGGAAGCTATACTCAATAAAAGCAACCAGATCCCCAATTTTCAAACTACCGTCATGAAGAGGGATCCAAAAGCAAACCAGACAATCGCTACAATCATAGCAATGATGATCTGCACAAATAAGGGCTCTGTCAAACCAGTTAGTTTGAACAATTTATTCGAGTTTTCTGCGTAGACTTCATTTTCAGCCGCAAATTTCTCTTCCTGGAATTCTTCACGGGCAAAGGCACGAATCACACGAAGTCCTGTCAAATTTTCACGCGCAAACTGGTTAAGATGGTCGAGTGTCTTTTGTTGCTTCTCGGAAAGTGGACGTGTCTTGACTGCTACATACCAGACGACGACAGCAAGAAATGGTACAGAAACCGCTACAATCCACGCTAAAGAAGGACTGGTTGTCAGAATCAAGAGAACACTGGAAACCATCATCAAGGGTGTGATGACCCCCATCTTCAACATAGAATCCGCAAACTGCATCAAAACGAAGGCATCCGAAGTCAAGCGAGTGACCAATGACGATACCCCAATTTGCTCATACTCGCGATGCGAGTACTCCTGTAACTTGGCATAGAGGTCATTGCGCATATCGCGTACCATGGTGGTCGTTAGCTGGCCAACCGCGTAAGACAAGATAATCCGCCCCACAATCCCAAGCAAAATAATCGCAAACATGACCCAGCCCCAGAAATACAGCCGATTCACATCACGCGGGTTAATCCCCTCATCAATCATGCGAGCTAGAATCGTTGGCAAGCCCAAATTGACAATAACAAACAGGACCGCCGAAAATAGATTCAGGGCTAGCCACTTGGGATACTTTTTCAAGTAAGACCAAATATATAGCATAGATGATTCTCCTTTTCCATAAATAATAACCTTGATCACACAGAAAAGAGGGAGCGAGACGAAATCATTTTCAAAGAAAATCATTCCTGCCCCAATCCCATCTGTAGTCTCATTCATTATATCAAACCAGTCATAAAAGTAAAGCAAAAGAGCAGGTTTCCCCGCTCTTCACTTTCATTATTTCGTGCGTTTGAGTTTAGCATTTTTAAGAATCATAAGATCCCCTTGGTTGCTATTACTTAACTTAGAAAGATCAAATGTCAAATAGTCACCATCGACCTTGTATGTAATCTTTTCTCCACTACCATCTTTTGACGCGATTGTTTTCTCTTTTTGATTGATTTTGACATCATAAGATCGCTCATTCTTTTTGACCAGCGACTTCACCCGCGATGCTGAGGGTTCCTTTTGAATCTTTGATCTTAATAGAAACTTCAAAATTAATAACGTCTCCAATAGACTCTAATTGACTACCTGATAAGCCCTGCTCCTCAAGAATTTTCTTGAGTTCTGTTTTTGATGGTTTGTAGACATAAGTCCCATTATCACTTTTGGCACCACATGCCACCAAGAGGACTGCTGCAAAAAAACTGCAACGAAAGCTAAAAGAATACGTTTAATATTTTTTTCATAATCAATCTCCTAATGTATTTTATAATCTGATTTTACCACTATTTTAATACCGATTCAAGATGTTTTAAAGAAGAAAAAGAGCAGATACTCTCTGCCCTTCTCTTGTATTATTTTGTACGTTTGAATTTAGCGTTTTTGAACATTTCCAAAGCGGCTTCATGACCTGAACTCTTTTCACCAGATAAATCAAAAGTGAACACATCTCCAGATACTTTGTATTTAACCTTTTCGCCTTCACCTGTTTTAGATTGAAGAGTTTTCTTTTGTTGGTCAACTTTCATATCAAATGATTGGTCTGTTTTTTGTCCCATCATTTCACCTTTAATTTTAAGGCTACCTGTTTTATCTTTAATGGTCACTGAAACTTCCAATTTAACATTGTCAATCAATGCATCAACACTTGAACTTGGAGCACCTTGTTCTTCAAGGATTTCCTTCACTTCAGATTTTGCAGGTTTGTAGACATAAGTCCCGTTGTCACTTTTGGCACCACATGCCACCAAGAGGACTGCTGCAAAAACAGCTACTACAGCCAAAAGAATACGTTTAAAGTTTTTCATAACTTCTCCTTTTTAATTAGATTAAACCAATTATAACAACAATTCAGACACACGGCAATGAAATATTACAAATGTAATACTCTTGTAATATATTTATCAACTAATATGTAACGATTAAAAAGGGAGGATCCGTACCTACCATTTCTTTTTATTTGATCTTTTTAAACTTCGCAAATTTTATAAAAATTTATATAGATGTCAGAATTACTCCTGCCAGAATCACTTACATCTTTAATTGTTAATACCCCACCAGAAATTTGATAAGTAATTTTAGTCTTACTATATTCACTTTCCAATATAATTGTTTTTAGCTTTTTTTGATCAACCTTAAAATCATAGGGTTGATTGGTATTTTTGAACATTTGATTTTATTTGAACCTTTATAACCCCTTTTTGTCCTTAATGATAATAGAAACCCTAAATTTATAATCATCTGTGATAATATAAGCAAGTTCACTTGGTAGCATCTCCCTCACTTCTTCTGTTGTGGGTTCGAATACATAAGTCCCATTATCACTTTTTGGACCACAGGCTACCAAGAAGACTGCTGCAAAAACAGCAACTAAAGCCAAAAGAATCTGTTTAAAATTTTTCATACCTTCTCCTTATTTCATAGAATATCCCTATTATAGCAACAATATTTTCGTATCTCAATGAAATATTTGATGATACGGGACTTGTAAAAGGTATAAAAGAAAGAATGCACAAAAAAACCGAGACCTAAACCTCGGTTTTCATTTTTGATTGAAAACTCTATTATTTAAACAAAGGAAAAAAACTGCTTATACTGCTCGTCGTTAGGATAGAAAAACATTCTATTTTTTTACTTGTAAAAACTAATCTAGATTCTGTAACACCGGTGAAACAAATCAATGATAGAAGATCTACTGATAACAGTATTATGCAAATCCAATCTAGAATTTTTCATTATCATTCTATAGAAGCTAGCCATTACTTATAACTAAATAAGATTTAGCCTGACTTTCTGACAGAGTTCACATAAGTGAAGAAAGAAAAAAACCAAGGAGACATAGTATGAAAATTTTTTTATTCACACTTATAAATTCCAACATTTTGATTATGTGAATACTAGTCAGCATATTTCAGGAGTATAAAAAAATTAAGCATTGAAAGTTGCACACTATATTTTACTACTGATTATTCCAAAACATTCCCTCCTAATAACAAGTTACTCTAAGTTGATCCCAGTGGGAATAACTGGTGATATTACTACTCATGGGAGTTTCACCCACTATCTTTTTACGATGGCAGCCTAAACGGTTAGAAGTATCATTGTCCTCACTTGTGTCATGGCAGATAGAGTACCACTCTATTTTATAGCTAATAATTTTCGCTCCTATCACGGCGTATATCACTAAATTGCTCGACAAATAAGAAAGTCCCACCTCGGTTTATTCAATTGTCAATGAACAAATCAAGGAGAGACTATTTCATTTTATGTTTTATTATATCTGGACAATCTGGTAACCCTAATAGGTAATCCGTACTAACGTTATAGAGTTTAGAAAGCTGCACAAGGACATCTGCCGTTAGGGCAACCTCTCCTCTCTCAATTTTTGCATAATTTGTATGAGGGAAGGAAAGTAAATTTGCAACAAATTTTTGGGTGAAATCGTGATCTTCTCTCAAATCTCTTATCCGTTAGTACATCTAGCTTTCTCCTAAGAAAAGTATATGTCACTTTCAGAAAAAAAGCTGGGAAATTGTCATAATATGACAGAAGTTTTTTTATCTGTCTATTTTTTTACAAAAAAATCAACACCAATTGAATAACTCATCATAGTAATTACTTCAATGCCATTTCGAATTCATTTTAAACTCTTCAATGCAAATTTTAAGAGTATACAAGTTAGTAAGTCACCTACTCCTACAACTCCAAAAAAACAAGTAATGTTTTTAAAGTTAAAAATATGAAAATACAACCGTTCCTAAAGGCATTAACATTAAAGCAAAAAAATGCAATTATACTAAATACCCTTCCTAAATATTCCTTTTTCAATTGTAGACTGTAAATACGATAACATTTGAACATTAAAAAAATTGTCATAGCTAATGATGATAATGAAAACAAAAAGTAAAGTAATCGACCAGATCTTCACTAAAGGAATCATAATCAGTGGTAAAGATGATATCAAAAGGAATGTACTATATTGGTTTGACGAAAAAAACTTCTTTTTAAAAAAATTATTCGATACAGCCCCAATAATATTCCCAACTGCTTGACCAATTAAAAATCATGCCATATAACTTATCCAAATCGTACATTTTATTAATAAACGGTAAATAAAAGTTTATTCCTGATGAAAAGAAGTTAATCATCGAACTTGAAATCAGTAAAAGAAGTAACTCTTTATTGTTATAAATGTAACTGAATCCATACTTTATTGAAAAAGGCGTCAGATTTTTTTGGGGAGAGTTATCAAAAAAATTTAATTCAGTGAAAAAAACTGATAAACACCCAGATAATAAAAAAAGCTAAGAGAATTAACTAGCATTCCATATTTATATCCTACTAATGCTATCGTGAGCATCCCAATAACTGGAGATAGGATGCTCAAAAAAATTCCGAAAATTGATTTTTGAATAAGAATTATATTTAATAATGTTATTTTTTTACTTAATAAATCTCCTACTATTGCTCTATAAGCAGGAGCATTAAATGCATATAGAATTGCTAAACAAATATTTGTAACTATCAACATATATACATTACTTTCACTATAAAAACATAAAAAAACTATAAAGGTAAGTAAACTAGCTATAAAAATCAGTAACAATTAATATTTTTTTCTCTTATTCTTACTGTCCGCAAATACACCTCCAAAAAAAGGCTGAATAACAATTGTATAATGATCTCTGAAAATTGATAAATCCTCATGTAGTAATTTGATTTACTCTCCGAAGAAGCTATAACCAATTTATTGGCGTAATCATAAATTGTAGTGCCAAATTCATTTAATTGACTACTGATAATTAATAGAAAAAAATATTCTTTTTTTCTAATTTGTTGTTTTTTTGATTCCATCTAAATATCCCTCCCATGATATTCAAGATAAAAAAATTCTCAAATTCTTGTTTGACTAGTTTACAAAAACTCTTCCATGAATTCTAGTGAATAGTGTTGTGAGTCGCTAGTAATACTAATTTCAAATGCATTGTCTGTCTTTTCAAGAAGTACCATAAAAAAATTGATTTTTTTGATAATTATTATCCGATATCATGTTATTAATTGAATAATTAGTTCTTTTTAAAACTTTCCATGAAGTATCTGCAAAAGAGTCACCCAAATAATTAAATAATATATCTGGGCAAGCAACCTTCGATAAAGATTTTTTTTCACCTTGCTATACATGAGACCATTATTTGGAACTGCTAACATTCTTCTTTCAATTTCATCACATTGAGCAACAAGATCTCTTTTTACATCAAAATTTATTGGATATTCTGAAGTAAACCACCCAACTACATCAATAACATTTTTCTAAATAGTCTTTAAACATTCGTCCATGCCCTTCTAACATGACTTGAATATTATTTTTTTGAGATATCATTGCAAAACATCGTACAATTAGTGATAAAAGAAAATGCTCAACTTTTAAATTACTTTTGAATCACTTTTAAATTATCTTGTGAGAATTCTAGCTTTAAATAGTTTTTTTGTATTTCTTGTGAGAATTCATAATTTTCAAAGTTATTTGATTTATGCGCCAAGGTTACTTGGTTCCAATAATTAAATTCTTCCTCATCTACAGGTAATTTGTTAATACTTTCAATTGCTTTTTAATAGTCTAGATCTACTAGTATCACATTCTTGGTTACAAATATAATCATCTAAATCCTGTAAAATAATCCCCCAAGAAACAACATCTACTAACAGATGATGAATACAAATAAAAAGCATAGTTAGTATCTGGAGTCTCAACATATTCGACTGCAATTAGATTGTTATCTTCTAAATTAATTTTAGAAATTATTTTTTTCTGAGATTACATCAACAATTTGTTGAGATATTTGTTCTTTCAAGATTTGATTTTCAAAAATAATACTTTCTGTACCCCGGTAAATTTATCTTAAAGTTGTGTTCCTCAGTAATCGACAGACGTAATGAATCATGTCTATCAATTAAGTAATTAATTCCATTTAAAAAAGCGTAGCAAGGGAAGTTTTAGAGATATCAACTACAATTGCTTGGCAAAAATGTGATGAATTTGGAAGATCTTTTTTTAAGAAAGTCTTGCATGATCGGAGTTCCTAATGTCGTGTAGATGTTACTTTGTTTATTTTCATTATGAACATAATCCTGTAAATTGGTATTTGTAATAAAGTCTTTCAAACTCTTTGTTTTTTTAATAAATCCCTAACAGATGCAGAATAATTATTCTTCTTCAACTCAGATGTTACTTTCATTGCTCTTAAAGAGTCTCCACCATTATCCACAAAAAGAACATTCAAGGTTTAAACTATCTCCTAATTCTTGCTTTAATATTTTGTAACATACTGTGCATAATATCGCTTCCTCTTCTTCAGCTTTTTAAATTTGATTTCGCAATATTGCTAATATTTATCAATGCTTTTTTTATCAGGTTTACCATTCGATGTTAAAGGAAATGATTCAATATTGATAAACTTATGAGGGTATCATATACATAGGGAATGTCTCTGACATTCTTGCTTTTAAAAATTTCACCGCGAATTGAATTACTTTGAATAAATGCAACTAATTCTTGTTTCTTATAATCAAAAACTACCACTACATCTCTTACTTCTTTTTTTGACTTAATAGATAGTTTTGAATTTCACCAAGTTCAATTCTATGCCCATGAAGTTTTATTTGTTCATCTTCTCTTCCGCGGAATATTAGATTACCTGAGCTATCCCAATTACCAATATCACCAGTTTTATAAAAAAATATTTTTGTAATATTTCGTCAAAAAAATAAATTTCTCATGTGTTAAATTGTCATTATTCCAATATCCTTGAGAAATACTTTCTCCACTAATAAGTATTTCACCCTCTTCTCCCTCTTCACAATATTTATTTCCATTCTTAATCGCTATATTTATATTACAATTAGGGATTCCAATCGGAACTTGTTTATTTTCAATATACGTTTGAAGTTCAAAGTGAGTTGCAGCTACAGTACATTCTGTTGGGCCATAAGAATTTACTATACGTTTTGTTCCAATATACTTTCTCAAACTTTTTTTGATTAATAACCGTACCGCCATTTATTAATATTCTTAGTGGAGATAAATCATACATTGATACAACATGACTCGGGATAGCTGCTATCGTAACATTATTGACTTTAATAATATTATCAACTTTTTCGGGAATTAATCTATCATCTTTATCAATAAGTTGTAATGTAGCACCATTTAGTAAAAGCCATAAATATTTCCCAAACCGATCCATCAAATCCTATATTTGCATACTGTAATACTGTATCCGATGGCTTAATACCTAATTCATTAATAAAATATGAATTAAGATTTAATAAATTTCTATGTGTTACCTTTACCCCTTTAGGACTGCCTGTTGTCCCTGAAGTATACATCACATAAGCTAAAGAATTTTCTGAGATTTGTTTTTCCTTAAATTGTTTTTTATCAATTCTTGAGAAAATTTCTTCAAATGAAATCTTTGAACCTTTTACATTAAAATCTCCTAATAGATCTTTTTCCCGTAATCATAAGAATTGGATCAACCTCCTCCAATACTTGTTGAATCCTTGCAGTGGGAAATTCTTCATTAATGGGAACGTAGCAACCTCCTGCCTTTAGAACTGAAACAATTGCTAAAATTTGATTTACTGACCTTGACAGATGAATAACAACATTTTTATCAAAAACATCGTATTTCTGTAATAATAAATTAGCAATATTTGATGAAAGATTGTCTAGTTCAGAATATGTTAATTCTACATCATTATGGCGAACCGCTATCTTCTGAGGATAATTCCTAACAGTATCACTAAATCTTTTAATGACATTCGGATAGCCAATTTCTATTTTCTTTCCTTGATGTAAATATTTTTTTGTTTTATGTATTCTCTAAAAATTAATAAATGATTGAAATTCATTTAGATCCATCACAAAATTTTTCTGCTTCATTAAGCGTAGAAATAAACATTTTAAAGAAACATTCAATAAAAATATTCATTGTATCTATTTACGTTATAATCTAACTCTATCTCAAATTTATTATCAATACTATTGACAATAAGGTTAATATCAAATTTACTAATATCATTATCAACCTGTAATGCCTTGGCTATCGTACCATTTAGATTGAGGTCATCTAAAAACCATGTCATTAAAAAAACAAAAAAAGTAGGTATACGGATTTAAATTTTTTTTATTTTATGATTTTGAAGTTTTTTTATTCAATAATTCAAATGTTCCTTTGTTGATTTATCCAAAAAAATGTTTTTAGATAAATCAGAAACATTTTGCAACACATCACCAAACGTTTCGCTTTTTTTGATACTTTTTACTCCAAAAGGAATAGAATCACTAAACATTCCTAAGGTATTATCTAATTCTAAAAATCTTCTTTGATTAATAGGGGTTCCAAAAAAATAACTTGACTATTATTTTCTATTTGTCTCAAAGAACATGCATAGCAAGCAAAAATATGAAAATAGTGTCACATTTTTTTGAAGAAAGAATCTCTCTTAGTTTAGGAGATAACTCGATAGTTTGCTTTATACGACGTACTTTTTTTATCATCATTTCCACTGTCTAAATTTGCTAGATTATCTAAATTAAGCGATGAAAAATACTCATACCAATAGTCATCGATTTTTTTCATTAATTCTATTCTCTGAAAAAAATCAATATATTGATATTGTTCTTCATCATTTTTCATTTACAGATTCTAAACCATTATTATAGCTTTGAGTAATTTCATTAATTAATATTTGATTACTAATTTGATCAGTTACAATATGATGTAGATCAACAATAAACAGCCATCTATCTTTACCCAATTTATAAATTGCTGAACGAATGACTTCGCCTTGACTCAAATTAAATGGCCTAACAAAGTTATTAATTACTTCTTCGATACTAAAAATTATATCCAACTAAGCTTTTTTTACTTCTACATCCATTTCTTTTTATTACGCCTGGAATTTGAATGTATTCTCCATCTAGTAATTCAAATACTGTTCCTAATATTGAATGTCTATGTACAAGATTATTTAAAATTTTTTTACTAATTTAGTTTACAATCTAGGCTCCCATCAATAGTGTACGCCATTGTAACGTTATATGCTGTATCTTCTTGAATTGTCTGAGTTATAAACATTCTCTTTTGCATGTCTGTCATCGCATATTTTGCTTTTTTAGGTGCATGGTTCAAAGTTTTTTTAAAGTAGAAGTTTTTGTATCAATTTTTAATCTTTCCCCTATTTTTTTCGATACATCCTTCACAGTATCACCGTCGAAAATTTCTGAAATTGTTACTTCTACCCCAAACTCCTCCTCAATTAGTTGTAAAAGTCTCATAATTAAAATTGAATTACCACCACTAGCAAAAAAAGAACTGCTTGAATTAATTGAATTTTTATCTCTTGATAATAAGAAGGCGAAAAATATTAATAACTTTTTTTCTTCTACTAAAGCTTCTTTCTTCCAACTGAGAAGTTTTTTTCAGTTATTTCTATCAAATTTTTATTATTAACAATTAAATTTCTATCTATTTTACCTGATGCTAATCTAGGGAATGATTTAATAAAAATAATAAGTTGATGGTCTCATGTATAGCGGTAAAGTATTGATAAAAAAAGCTATCAATTTCCTTTTTTTAGTTATCTCTATACTGTCTCCTTCAAATACAACAGAAATCTTTTTATTTTCATCATCACCCGTAGCAAAAGCTATTACATTAGAAATTGATTCAAGATTTAACGCAGCATTCTCGATTTCCTCTAATTCAACACGGATTCCTAGAATTTGTACCTGATTGTCTCTTCTACCATTAACTACTAACTTTCTATCAAAGTTAATCTTTCCAACATCCCCAGTATCAAAATACTTCTCATTGTTAATATTAACAAATTTTTTATGATTTTCACCGATCTCATTATCATAGCCAGTAAAAATACTCTCTCCTTTTACAATAATACGACCAACAGTTTCTAAAGGGACTGGATTATTATTATCATCTACAATCAAAATATCCGTATTTGTGAATGGTTCCCCCTCTACGACATCATCTTTACAATTTATTTCACTCCCCGCAATATAAACAGCTGTCTCAGAAGAACCATATAAATTAATTAATTTAATACCTAATTGACCAATTGTTTTGTAAAAAAACAGAGACCTTTTACTTACTTAATTTTTTTCTCCAGCACACATAATCACTAAATTTAAATGCTTACCAATCCCTTTTTATTTTTTTCTATATAATACATTTGAAAAAAATTATCAATAAAAAGATGGTACAAAAATTTATGTAAAAATATATCATAATCAATGATAGCCTGAGTAATTAATTCAATATCTTTTTCTTCTCCGTCATTTAATATTACTAATGGAGATAGATGGAGTAAGAATCCAAAAAAACCTCTGTTAATGATACTCCAAAACAAAGTGGAGTTTTATGTAAAATGCGACCATCATCCAAAAATATAGTGATTAAGATTTAACATTAAGTTTTTTTCACACTACGATAACTATTTGGAACTAACTTGGGAACTCCTGTTGAACCCGAAGTACATATTATATAACATATATCATCATCTTTACCAACTTGTTTTATCTTCGATTAATTTTTTTCATTATCTAAAGAAAAAGAATTTATTTCATCGATAATTTGCTGGATCCTGACTCTTCCCTCACTTTCTACTTCTGAAAATGTAATTTTGGGTTTTAAAATTTTTAGTAAGTTATCTACCTTTGCATTCGGATATTCTTTTTGAAATTGGGACATAAATTCCCCTGCTAGCAATACAGAATATATTAAAATTAATGAATCAATACTTCTCCCTACTAAAAAAAGCTACTTTATCTCTGTGAGAAACATTATACTTCTCTCTTAATAAAAATGCACCTATTGTTGAAAGTTGATATAGTTTTCCAATAGTGATTTTTTTATCTTTCTCAATTAAAACCACCTTATCAGGATGCTTTTTTTGCTTGACTCTTAAATAAATCTAAAATACTTTTTACATTATCTAGTTCTACTCTACTTCCATGTAGTTCAACAATACCATTATTTGATATCATTTTTTTATATCCTCCAAAAATTTCTGTCTCTTTATTAAACTTGGCAATTTTACATACTTTATTAAAAAAATATTCACAATAGTTTCAGTCGCTGCCTTATCATAAAAAGGATTCTAAGAATTCAAATTGAAACGTAAACTCATCTTGTTCCTCATACACAGTTAACGAAGCTCCAAATTTAGGAGTTAAATCATGAAGAGGAATCATATTTAATAACAATTCTTTTTTTCTTAATTCTTTTGAAACTATCTTCTTTTTGCATGATATGAATAAAAAAATATTAAATAATGGATTACCTTTCGCAGTAGGTATAACATGTCCCAGTTCAACAATTTTATTGAATGGATATAACTGATGTTCCATACAACTTAAAAAGATGTTCATTCTCTCTGTTTATAACATCCAGTAAACTAATATTTTCTTGTTCAAAAATCATAAATTATAGGAAGTGTATTCGTAAATAACCCAATAATTGAATCAGTCTCTGGTATAGCCCTACCACTAACCGGAATTCCTATAGTTATTTGATCACAATTATGATAAATACTCATACTGATTGCAAATAACGTTTGAAAAATAAGATGCCGATGTTAAATTTGGTACTGGTGTATAAATTTCATTTCTTCTAACTTTAATATTTTTTTCAAAATAGCTATTATCTTCTGTTATAACTTTTTTTATCACCTTTACTGCTTGTTCAATTTTTCAACATCTCATTTTTGCCAAAATATTTCTGATGGTGAAAAAAATCTAATTTATCAATATATGTACTATAATCCAAATAAGTTAAATTACTTCTTACAATTTTCTCTCCTAGTAAACCGGCAATAAATTCATTCCAAAAAAATCTTCATTGATTGTTCATCTGATACTATATGGTGTGAATCTAAAAAAATATAAATTGTTCTCCTCTAAAATTAAAAAAATTCGCATCCTGATCGTATTACCTAATTTTTAGATTAAATGGTTGGATCAAATTTTTAGAAAAATTCAATTGGTGATTGAATAATTTCCCTAAGTCTTTAAAAATCTACATCGTAATCATTGACAACCTCTTGAAAGAATCCTTCTCTTTTTATTTTTAAATGCAGTTCTGTACTCAACATGATTATTAATAATAGATTCAAATACTTTTCGAATTTTATCCGAACATATAGGAGTAGAGTTAGAATATAAAAATGGAACATTATAAGTTAGTCCTCCCATACTCTCACTTAAATAAAGCATCCTCACTTGTGCATTTGTCATAGGAGCAATAGATAGCTCCTGATGTGTTAGATGTTTAAAATCACTCTTAGTTGCATATTCAATCATTTGAGAAATTTCTTCAACTCGAGGGTTTTTAAAAATTGAACTTATTTTTAACAGCTTTCCTGTACCCTTTTTCAATTTCCCTTATCATTTTTAAAACTAAAATGGATTGTGCCCCCATATCAAAAATATTGTCGCTCATTGAAATATTATTGGCAGGTATGTTCAAGACATCTGATATAATTTCAACTACCGCTTTATCAGTTTCAGATACAGGTGGAGACATAAGAGTATTAGAAACAATTTTTGCATTTGGTAATTTAGAAATATCTAATTTTCCAGTTGTCTTTATAGGAAATTCATCGATTTGTGCGTACCTTCTAGGAACCATATAATTTGGAAGTCTTTTTTCAAGAGATTTCATTATGGCATATAAATCCAGATTATTATTTGAAATCATATAAGCAGCTAGTGATGCATTTTTTTCATCCCAAATAACTTTAGACTGAGTAATTCCAGGCAAGGTAAGTAATATTTGTTCTATCTCAGATAATTCAATTCTATGTCCATTAAGTTTTACTTGCTTATCAGACCTACCTATGAATTCAATATTTCCATCAGAATTCCAACGACATAAGTCTCCAGTTTTGTAATATCGCTTACCATTCAGTTCGATAAATACTTTCGCAGAAAGGTCAGGCCTATTTACATAACCTTTTGCAATTCCTTTTCCAGATACTATCAACTCCCCAATAATCCCTATACCTGTATCTTTTAACTTTTGATCAACTATCCTTACTTCATAGCCTTCAAGAGGTCTACCGATAGGAATACGTTTTTTCAAATTTGTTTGTGTGTCTAGTTGATAATATACACAACCAACAGTAGCTTCAGTCGGTCCATAGCCATTAATAAATACCACTTTATTATTCCTATTTGTTATTCTCTTATACAAACCAACATTAAATTTTTCCCCTCCCATCATTATCATAGAAGTAACATCAAAGATTTTCTCATCTAGTAGCTCTAATCTACTTGGTGTTGAAAATATTCCAATATTTCTAAATTTATGAAAATCTGGTGTTTCCCTTGTGTCCTTTGAAATAATTACAGGAATACCTTTTAATTAATGGTAGATAAATTTCCTGAACAGTTATATCAAAAAAATAAAGTCGTTTAAAAAAAGTACATTATCACATACTTTATTAAGTAAACATAAAATACGATTATCTTGATAAAAATTTCTTAAATTTTTTTCGAGAAATTTCAACTCCTTTTGGAACACCAGTAGTACCAGAAGTATATATAATATACGCTGAAGTTTCTTCATCTATTTTTTTAAAGGAGCGTATTCATATTCTTTATTAAAATCAATATTATTTTTTTATTTACTATAGTTGTTTCAAATAAGTGTGTGGCTTCACTTGTATCACTAATAATGATAGATAAATCAGAATCTTTTTCAATAAAAGAAAGCCTTTCTTCAGGATCTTCTTTAGAAAGTGGAACATAACAACCGCCTGAATAAAGTATTGCTAACATAGATATAATAATATCCGGCCCTCTATCTAAAAAAATACCTATCCTATCTCCCGCTTTGACCCCATAGTTATCAATCAAATTTTTAGCTAAGATTGTAATTCTATGAACTAGATCTCCATAAGTTATAGTCTCATTAAAAAAATATAAGCAAGCTTTTATTAGGATTTTTTTTAGTGCAATTTTATTAATTTCTTCTAAAAATATCTTTGTTGACAGTCCATTCAGGAGTAGTGGAATATTGATTAATTAAATTCTTTTTCTTCATTGTTAACTAATACTAAGTCAGTAATATCAGAGTCAGTTTTTTTCCATAGCTTCCTTAAGAAGATATAAATAGTGCTTCATTACATATTTAACAAATCCGGCGGAATAGCTTGAAGTGTCATATTCAATTTTTATTTCACCTGACTGTTCTCCTGGTTCAGAAAATAATAAAGAAAACTTAAATTTTGATTTACCATTTGAAATTGAAGAAAATATTAGTGTATCATTGCTAGTTCCAATTTTTATATCACTAGGCTGACTAGCGAATACAAAATCAATTGTCTGATTTGGAATAAATGTTGGGTGAGCAATTGATTCATAAAAATCTTTCTTAACTCTGTTGACAACTTCATAAAATTTACAATTTTTTTAATATCGACTGATATGAACAATGACTTCACAAACACATCAATCTGATCTTGATTCTCTTCAGTTTCTCTTCCTGAAATTGGAAATGAAAATGATATTTTATTACTTCCAGTATATTTATATAAGAGGACAGCATAGACAGACATTAAAATGATGTAAGGAGTTGTCTTCATTTGTACTGAATATTCCACAAGACTAGCCCATAATTCTTTAGAAAACTCTTCTGAATAAGTAACATCACTGATGTTTGAATTTTCTGATACAATATAATTTCCATCAATATTTACAGGGCATAATTTTGACTGTTTTTTTCTTCCCAATACTCAAAAATCTTTATTATTACTTTCGATTTTAAAATTGGGTAAAAAAATAATGATGGTTTAATATCAGAACTTTCAAGATAGTATTCATTGTCTAATATCTTAGAAAAAAATACTAAAGAAATTTTTTTCACTGCAATTCCATCAAAAAAAGCATGGTGAAAAATCAAACAAGAATCGTGTAGATTCACTTGATGATTTGATTATAAAAAAATTCTAAAAGGCTTCTCCATTACTGATATCAAACGGTTGAATTAAATCTTTTATAGAATTGATACTCTGTTCTTCTATTTCAATGACTTTATTATTATGAATATCCCTTTTTACTCTACGAAAACCATTTTTATCAAAAAAACTAAATTCATTTTCAAAACTTTAAAATGATCACAAATAGAATCTACAACTTTTGCGAACTTGTTCTGTAGAAATACCTCTTTGATAATTACAAATATATGGTAAATTATATCTCGTATCATTATATTTTTTTGATTAGCGAGGCATATTCTTTTTGAGTTTCAGGCATCTCACTGATAGATAACTCTTTATCCGATAAATTATTTTTTTAAAAATTAGAAATTTTCTGACTAACCATATCGCATAAATCAGAGACCCTTAAATTATAAAAATATATCACTAATAGTACAATCTATTCCAAAAAAACCTTATTTATACGTCCTACCAACCTGATTGAATGGAGTGATGTCAATCCCTTTGATAATAGGTTATCTGTCATTTTTTTAAATCAACAACATTTAAAAACTTCTTTTACAATTTCTATAATACTATAATTATCGTCTCCAATTTTTGCAGAACTTCTAAATGATATTTGAGGTAACTTATCTCTATCTACTTTCCCATTGATATTAGTTGGTATTTGACTAATTCTTATACAATAGTTTGGAAGCATGTAAGACATTAACTTACCAGTTAATTTTTGAATCAATATAATTCTTATCTAAATTTTTTTCAGACACATAATAAACAGTTAAATAGTCAAATCCATCAATATTTTGTAATTTAGCAACTGCATTTACTACCTCTGGAATTTGATTAAATTGATATTCAACCTCTTCAAGTTCTATTCTGTAACCATTTAATTTGACCTGATTATCGATCCTACCGATAATTCTTATTTCTCCATCTGATGATATCAAGCCACAATCCCCTGTATGGTATCCTTTTTCGATCTTTCAAAAATGCATCTGACTCTAGATTTTGATAACCTAGTCCTACTCCCCTACCATATACTACAATTTCACCAACTGTACCAGCTAAACAGTTTTTATTATCTCTTTCTATTGAAATTTGATAATTTGAATAAGGTTTTTCCGATAGATATAGTTTTCAAATTTGAAATTTTTGTCCGTATATTTAATTCTCTTAAAACTTGAATAAATTGTACATTCTGTTGGTCCATAGCCATTAATAATATCTGCCTTTGTATATTTTTCTTATCTCTTTAACTAACTTACTTGATAATTTTTTTCTCCAGCAAGAATTATTAAACTGACACTATTCAGATATTCTTTCTTTTCAACAGTATCAAATACATATTGAAATTTTTGATGGTGTAGTTTGTAAAATATCTGTTTTAATAATTGATTCTATAATATTATTTTCGTCTGGTATCACTACAGTACCTAAATTAGTTAAAGGAACATGAATTTCATTTTGAAAAAAATATCAAATGAAGTTGATGTTAACGAAAAGCATCGTACGGTTTTTTTATATCATTTTTCCCTTACAATTGTATTTTCATTATTTAGAAGTGTAAAATTGGCTAAGTTATCAAAACTAATTTTTCACCCCTTAGGATTCCCAGTCGACCCAGAAGTATAAATATATGTACAAATGCTATTTGGATCTACTTTTACATTTTTATATGTCTTGTCTATTAAATTTTTTTGATTCAAGAATCTTAATAATATCCATCATAGATAACACACATAATGGATTCAAATCACTTAGAATTTTTTTTGACCTATCATTAGGAACAGAAGGATCCAATATAAAGCACGCTGCTCCTATTAGCCAACATCCATACATAGCAATGATTAAATCAATCGATTTTTTTCATGCCCAATACTATGACTTTATTTTTCTAATTTTTTTCTCCATATTTCCATTGAATGTAGGTAGCGATTTTTTTGAGATTTCTTTAACAATTCAGCATATGTTACTTTATTTTCCTTCTCCACTACTGCAATTTTCTCAGGATATTTATTAGCTAGAATTTGGAATCTATCGACTGGCAACATAATTGATTTATTATTTATAACATCTTGTTGATTCTCTTTAAAGAAGAAAGAATCAGTGATTTCACCTTCTTCTGAATTTAGTAGTATGTCTAGACATTCTTCATATAATTTAATTAAATGATTAACAAAATTACTAGAAAACTCGTTAGTACTGTAATTTAGTGTAATATCAATGCTATCTTTATAAGTACTAATAACAAAGTGTAGAGGAAATTCATTTTCCTCTTTTTCATATTTTTGTTCTAAAAAAATAACCTGTAGTTTTTCTCAGAATAATTATTATTAACTACTAAAGAACCAAAAATTATTAGTAGGAGAAACTTTTTACAATGTCTGAAAATGAACAAAACTGATGAATATTATCATTTAAGCATTCACTATTAAAAGTAACTACTGATTCTTTTTATTTTACTTTCATAGTTAACATTGAAAAATTACAGGAACAATATTAACAAAGTTTCCTATTTCATTATCTACACTATCTAGTCCCCAACTTCTTCCTGATGTCGCTCTTGCAAATAAGATATTCTTTGATAATGAAAGTCTAGACTGAGTAATTCCCTCAAAGATATTCTAAAATATTATTAAGTGTTACATTCCAAGAACTTGACAATTGCTTCAATTTATCAAACTGAGTTCCTTTAAGATTTATGCTTTGATGTAACCATTCACTTCTTTCCGATTTTTTTCTGAAAAACACATCAGATAAATGATAGTCACTTTCAATTTTACTAACCTTTTCATTCCAATAATCTTGGTTTTCTTTTTTTGACACTATTATAAAAAAATCTGAATAGACACTAAAAAAATATTATCAGCCAACTTAATATTTAATATTTCGTTACTATATAATTTCATAAATGATAATATTAAATTATCAAAACTTTTTCCATCAACTAATAAATGGTTAGTTGTTAAACATAAATAATAATCTGCATTATTCTTTATAATATCCATTCGAACAGCCGATTCTGTTTGAATATCAAATTTTTTTAAATGTCTTTTGCTTACAAGTTTTCTTTAATTCTTCAGAATTATCGACTGTAAAAAAATTTATTTTATTTTTTTAATACTCTTTAATGTCACAGCAACAGGCTGTTTTTACATCTTTATAGATAATTACTGTTCTCAGAGCACTGTACATATGTGTTAGCTTATCTAAGATACTTTGACATTTTTCGGTATCTAAAGGAATTTTTTTGATTTATATAGTCTTTGAACAGAATATTTAGGATGGTATTCATTACTTAAAATTTGAAACAGTATTCCTTCTTGAGCAGCAGTTAATTTATTAATTCTTTCAACATTATTTTTTTCCATATTTTTTTCCCCTACAGCTTTTTAATTAAATTTATCTAGAATATTAGAAAAAAATCATCAAAATCAATACCTTCATCAACTTCAATTTTCACTTCATTAACTTCAGTATTTTCTAATTTTTAGTGTTTCAGAAATAATTTCATCGACAATTTTCTTTAAAACTTTTTTTGTGAATAAAAATCTTTGTTGAGCTTCAATAGAAATGGTAACATCTCCATTTAAAAATCATTACATCAATTTTCATTGGATGCATATTAATAAAGTTAATTTCATTTTTTTCATATTTGAAGAAATCTTTTACATATTGAATATTATTGTCTTCTGTTATTTCTCCAAAAAAATTAAATAGAAAAATGTGGCATGATAAAATTCAAGTTGTCAAATGAAAGCCCATAACCGATTCCATCGTTCGGTATTGATTTAATTTGCTGATGTATTTTTAAATAACCCTCTTCTGTGGTACTTTCTTTAGTTAATATTAAAGGGTAAAAGCTAGTAAACCAACCAACGGTGTTTTCTATCCTTAATTTCCCTGAAAAAAATCATGTCTTCCATGACTCTCAACTAATAATGGAACTTTTTCAATGTTTTTTTAATTTTTTTGTAAAAGCTTTCTTTAAAAAGGAGTAAAATCAGATCTAAAAATAGTATATTGGCTACCATCGATTATTTTCTTCAATGAAGAGATTGAAGAAATTTTTTTGTATTATATTTACAACAGGTTCGGCTACTTCGGTGATAGTAAGTTGGTTCAAATTTTTTTATTCAATTCAAAAAAATTCCTCATTTAAATTTTTTTCCAATACTTAAATTCTGAAGAATTTACAAAATCTTTTTATATGATTCTAAAAAGTAACTCCAAGATCTAAAAGAAGTCCCAACAGTTTTATGATCTTCATAATCAGAATTAATCAAAATATTTTTTTCCTAATTGATCAAAAATCATCAAAAATATTTTTTTCCAAGAAATTTCATCAATAATTAAATGATGTGCAATAAATAGAAGTAAACATTTATTAGACATTTCAAATACGACTACTTTAAATAATTGTTCATTGCTATGAAATTCTAACTTTCCATCAGTTAACAGTTTATCTAGCTCTTTTTTTCCAATCCAACTCTTGATCTGACCTACGATCTATAATTTCTAAATTTGAGAAAGGGCTATTTTCAATAGTTAGAGTGCCATTCTTTAAAAAAAGATTGCTGTTAGCTCAGGATGAATTCTTGCTAAATTAAATAGTACCTTTTTGATTTGACCAACATTTAAATTTTTCTTCAGTTTTTTTGACCGAATCTGATTAAAAATGTCCTGGATGTTGCATTTGATATTTTTTTAAATAATTTTATAATAGGAGTATCAATGACACTACCATATGGTGTAATATCATCTTCAAATTCTGAAGTATCTTCAACAATATTTTGACAAAGGTCAATAATTTTATTACTTGTCAATATTTGTTTTTATTGTACAGTTAAATCCATTTTTTTCGTAAAATTGATACAGCACGTATTGCCTTCATAGAGTCACCACCTAAAGAAATATAATTTTTATTCAAATCAATATCTTGTTTCCCTAGAGACAACGCTAAAGAATTATAAATAGCCTTTTTGCTTTTCATCTAGTTTATCAGTGTAATTTTTGTAAATATTTTAATTTACTATTCGATAACTCAAGCAATTTCTTCTTATCAAGTTTTTCCATTTAATGTTATAGGAAACTTATCTAACTGATAGTACTCATGGGGCACCATATACTTAGGGAGCTTTGTTTTGCAAATAATTTCTTATAGATTCTTCTTCTATTTTTTTCTTTTTGAAATAAAAATATACTTTTTAATGTGTTTACCACTTCTTTAGTATAAATAATTCTAACATCATCAATACTGTCGAATTTTTTTAAATGAAATAGGATTTCATTTAAATCAACTCTATAACCATTAATCTTTATTTGATCATCCTTTCTTCCTACATAATATATTAATCCATTTTTAACATATCCAAAAATCCCCTGTTCTATAAGCTCTCCCTGTTCCGAACGGGTTATTTAAAAAGGCTTCAGCATTTTTGGCTGGGTTATTCAAATAACCTTTAGCTAAACCTACTCCTAAAATAAATATTTCTCCCTTTTTACCTTCATCACAAATCTTTAAAGTTTTGGGATCAGCTATTACTACTTGCATATTTTTAATCGGTACGCCAATTGGTATTTGAGATTCTTCACCAGATACTTTATAGTGAGTAACGTCTATACTAGCTTCAGTTGGTCCATACAGATTTACTAAGGTTCCCTTACTTAATTTGTAAAATCTAGAGGAATATTCTGGAAGCAATGGTTCACCACTTGAAAAAATCCATTTTAAATTAGATGAATCTTCAATACTATTATCTTCCAAATAATTCAAATATTCTGATAACATAGTTGGTACAAAATGGGTAACTGTAATTTTTTCCTCAATAATTTTTCGATAAATTTTTTCAGGATTTCCTTGTTCGCCATCTTCTAATAATACACATGATGCACCAGTAAAGAACCACCAGAAAAGTTCCCATACTGACACATCAAAAATATAATTTGTCTTTTGAAGTATCCTATCATTATTATTAATTGGATATTCTTCTTGCATCCATGAAATCCTGTTTATACAGCCTAAATTCGTATTCACAACTCCCTTAGGTACACCAGTAGTACCTGAAGTATATATACAGTAAAGAGGATCATCACCGTTTATAAGAGGAATACTAACTTTTGAATTTAATTCTCTTTTTAAAAAAATCATCATTAGCAACTAGCGTAAAAAATTGTATTGTTTAAATTAATGTCTCCATCTACAATTACTATTTTTAGAATCTGTATCTTTTAATATATAATCTGTTCTTTCTTCTGGAAATTCTCGTGAAATTGGAACATACACAGCACCTACTTTAAGAATTCCTAAAATCACAAATAACATTTTTTTCTGATCTATGCATAATAACAGAAATAAAAATCGCCTTTTTACTACATTATTTCGTAAAAAGTTCATCAGCTACTTTATCAGAATTTTTTTATCAATCTCATCATAACTATAATTAGAAAAAAATCCGTAACTAATCCTACATTGTTTGGAGATTCCATAACTTGCTTTTTAAAAAAATTTCAATAATACTATTTGCTCTTTTCATTTTTAAAGTCTCCTCTATAAATTCTGTAATGCTATCAACAATTGGTTTAACATTGTCAAAAAAATAAAAAAATGATTTCCCTGAAAATTATGAATTTTAAAATTTGAATTCGTAAGCTTTTTCCCAGAAACTTACTTTTTCTTCAGAAAAAAATTCTTATCTTCATTGCCACTAAAAAGCAAGAATAGGAATGTTTATTAATTCAGAACTTGCTCTAATACTATCAAATATTTGATAGTCATTTTTAATAATTTCCCCAAAAAAATTCCACAGCTTCTGGATTATTTAAAAATTTCTAGAGGAATTCCTCCTAGTTTCATTATATTCTCAATAAAGTTCTTGTTAGAATAATATTTTTGAGGATCCCCTACTTTCTTTCATATCAGGTGGGTACATTCCAGAAACTATCATTCCTTGTACTCTATTTTTTTGATTTATTAAAAATCTTTAACAACTTCATATGTAATTAATGCACCTAAACTATGTCCAAAAAAATAAATAAAAGTATCATTGTCACTAATATTTGATTGTATGTAATTTACACAATCTTCTCTCACTTTATCAATGTTATCCATTAATTCTTCAGTAACTCGTTTACCATGCCCAGGATAATCATAAAGAATACAATCAATATTATTATTTTTCAGTCGCTTAGAAATATCAGCATATCCCCACGAATTTCCTCCCGCATAAGGTATCATAACTAACTTAATCACATAAACCTCCTCATTTTTTTCTTTGTAAATTAAAGCAATTTTTCAAACTCTTTATCTTCGTAAATAAATAATTGACAGCTAGGATTTCCACTTAAAATATTAGCTGAAATCCAATATTCCTGAATATTGACACTTATAGAATTTAAATTTAACTTAGATGTATTAACGTTAAATAAATCATCAATTAAACCAGTTCCTTTCATCTTCAAATAAGACTCCTTCAATGTCCAAATTCTTGTTGCTTCACTTTTAGCATTACAACTTTCTGAACATACTTTTTCCATTTCTTCTGTACTTAAAAAAACATATCTTTTTATAGATAGGTCCATATTTTTAACAGTCTCTACATCAATACCAACTTTTTGAATTTGATACAGCAACAACCACACATCCATTCGTATGGGAAATATTAAAATATAACTTTCTCAATCCCTGTTTTATTTTAAAGTACGGTTTTCCATAATGTGTATAAGAAAAATTCTGGAATTTTTCTTAATATTCAGACTATTTTTTTATAATATGCTCTAGAAGTCTATAACCTATAATCGAATTAATGCAATCATTATAAGCATATTTCAGCGCTTCTTTCTGTCTATCATATGGAAGTGAATATAAAAGCTTTTTCTACATTTTTTTGGTATTATAGTCAATATTTTTAACTACACCTAAAAATAAATACACTAGCATCCAATGGTATCATAAACCTCATAATCTCCCTATCATCTAAATGTTGATTTTTATTTTCAAACATTTTACATCTTTTTTTCAATCTTTGCAAGTTTTTCTAGTATGAAGCACCCATGTTTCTCTGATTACCCCTATTTTTTAAAAAGATAAATTGCAAGAATAAGTGCAACATTTTTACCACTTATTTGAAAGTACCTCGAAGGGTGTTCTGTAACCTAAACATTTGCGTGGTAGATGGTTGATATGAAACAGTGCTGAGAACAAGTCTTCATCACTAAAGCTTGTTAAATCAGCCTTCTTAGGGGAATATTCTCTGAGTAAACCATTGGAGGTTTCGTTATTTCCCCTTTGCCAAGAAGCATAGGTATCCTCAAAGTAAAAATCAATACCAAGATCTTCTATCAAAGTGTAACAAGAGAATTCCTTTCCATTACAGAAATTTCATCACTACTATGGCTTCGGCTGAGAGCCTGCCCCAGCCATTGTTATTCAACGAAGAATAAGTTGATAACAACAATAGGCGAGGGTACTTCTTATGATTAGTTGTTACTACGTCTTATTTACTCCCATGAGACCTCACGGGATAAGTCGTACAAAGAAAAAAAGCAACGATTTTACGCTGCTTTTTACATCATGGATATTGATTAGCTATCAAAAAAATAAAATGGTTCACCTATTTAGTTTACTAAATCAATCTTCAAAGTAATCCTCTAGAAGCAAGTTATTATTTAGAATGCATAACTTTTTAAAAATGTAATCTTTCTTGAAAAATATGTGTCATGACAAACCAAAAGTATCGAACCTGGATAACTTAATAAGAATTTTTTTCTAGTGCATTAAGTGAGGTAATATCAAGAAAGTTTGTTGGTTCATCTAAAATAAGAAAAATTTGAATCGCTCAGAAGGACTGATGCAAGTTGGCCTTTAACTTGCTCACCCCCAGAGAGCTTGCCAAACGGAACAAATATTTTATCAAATTTTAAATCTAGCATTGCAAGAAAGTTTATAATTAATTGTTTATTATGACTACTTGTTTCATATATATTATCAAAGAGTGTTTTTATCTTGGTCTAGTGTATTTAATTCTTGACTAAAATACCCAATTTTTAAACCTTTTGAAAAAAATATCCATCTATTTCTTGATTTACTATACTTTTTTTAATAATGTAGTCTTTCCAGATTTATTTCTTCCAGTTAACAACCATTTTTCTCCAAACCTCATTTTTTTATTTGAGGTATATAAAGATCTATAAAATTTGTACTTAGCTTGCTTTCTTTTAATTCGATCATTGTATTAGAAGAATACTCTAATGTGGAGCTTATTGTTTTAAACTTAATTTGTGTTTTAGGTGAAGGTCGGGAAGGTGCAGTCAATCTACTTAATCTTTTTTTCAATAGCTTTGGCTGATTTGGCCATGGCTTTTTCTTGACTATCGTAGCTCCCCATTTTTGAACGCGCTTTCCAGTCTGAGTTGCTGATTCTCTTAGAACTTTTTCTTACTAATTTTTTTGATCTTATCTTTTTATTTTCTAATTCTTTAGTTAACCCTAGCCACCTCATTGTTATATTGAGCAATATTTTTTTCCAACATTGCTCTTCTATTTGATTTCTTTCATTTTCAAATTCCGTAAAATTTCCTTTGAAAAACTCCTATTTGACTCCTTTCAATGAAAAACAATTTTTTTCTATAATATTATCTAGTAAAAAAACGATCGTGACTAACCAAAATTATTGTACCATCAAATTTCGATATTCTATGAATTAACCATTGAACATTATGCTGATCCAAATGAGATGTCGGCTCATCTAAAATTAGTATAGAGGGTCTTGAAGAAAAGGCCTCCTTTAATAACTTTAAAGAAATCTCTCCTCCTGATCCATCTCTAATCTCCTTAACTTGAGGAACATAAGCAATATCTCCATTCACTGTTATCATACCTTTGTAATCATTATCTTCCTGGATAATCATTCTTAGCAAAGTTGTTTTTCCTACACCATTACTCCCCACAATGCCTATCCGTTCACCATGATGAAGAATTAACTCAGGTATTTGAAGGATATGTCGTGAATTAATTTGTTTTTCGATATTTTTCATGCGGAGAACTTCCATATCAGCTCCTATATTTCAAACTATTCTTCAGCGTACATTGACGATTGCATTTTATACAATTTTCTATAATACTCATCCTTATTCATTAACTCATTATGAGTTCCGAATGAATGAATTTCTCCGGATTTTAACACCAAAATTTTATCAGCAAATTTTACACTCGCAAGTCTGTGAGTAATATAGAAAACAGTTTTTCCTTGTGTCAATTGCAGAAAATCTTGAAATAATTCATATTCTGCTTTGGCATCAATTGATGCCGTCGGCTCATCTAATATTAAGATTGGTGCATTTGAAAAAAACGCTCTTGACAGTGCAACTTTCTGCCACTCCCCGCCAGATAATTCTTTCCCACCATCAAATTTTCTTCCCAAAACTTGGTCTAATGACATATCTTTCATATTAAACCGACCTTTATCAAGCGCTTTAGTTATATCTTCATTTTTAAATATCCTAGATAAATCGGACAGTGCAACATTCTCTCTTAATGAAATATCAAATTTAGAAAAATCTTGGAAAATTTGAGTAATCTGCTTTCTATAATCTGTCAATTCATATTCTCTAAGTGACTTATTGTTTACTATTATATCACCCGAATAGTTAGGGATAGAAAGCACATAGCAATTTGACTAGAGTCGTTTTTCCAGCTCCATTTTCCCCAACTATTGCAATTTTCTCCCTCAGCTATTTTTAAAAGCTAACGTTACTTAATACCAAATCAGAATTGTTTGAATAAGAAAAAGTTAACATTTCTAAATTCTATGATATCATCACCAAAAATTATTTTTCAGTTTTAGTAATTGGTACTTCTGTACTTAGCTCATCTTCAATTTCAATAAACTTAAAAAAAGTTTTTCCATGTAGAGGAGAGTGTCATAGAGGAGTGAACTATCTTCTACAAGTCTAGCCATACTATTTATTGAGTAGATAATACTAGTAGAAAACACAAAAATAACACCTAAATCTAAAACACCTTTTTTTGATTTGAATAATAACATATCCAAACATTAAAAATTATGACGATACTATTAAGAGTTATAAATAAAGCTGAATTGGTAAATTTTTTTCTCCGATCAACTTGGAGCTTGTCAGTTATTGATGTAAATACATCTGTATATTTTGTAATAAAAAAAGATATATAAATTATAAAAGCCGAATATCTTTAATGTGATTGTTACTCAAAAGAACCTGACTATAATAATCTAACTTACGAGATTCTTCACTATTAGACACAAGTGTTTCAAATGCCTGTTGCTGAATTCTATAAGCTATGATACCTTGTGGAATCAATACAACAAACAGTAGTAAACTTACTAGTATATTCACAGAGCTAACCATTAACAGCATAGAAGCAAATACAATTGCATTGGAGATAAGGCTAGTTCCAAATACTAATAAATTTACTGGACGCCAACTTGCTTCTGAACTAAGCAACTGTATATCGTTATAGAATTCGCTATCTTCAAAAATAACTAATATTCTGTAATCTCTCTGATTTACGCATCAACTCCGTATTTAATTGATACGTCAATAAATCAGTCATGCGACCTTGTATCATCACGAGCAGTGGGGATATTAGATTGTTAAGAAAGAAAGATACCCCCCAAACCGCAATAAGCATAGTAAGATTTATGGAATTCAAAGAGGATATTTTATTGACAACTATGTTAGTAATAAAAAAATACTGATAGAAGGAAGAATAGATTGTATAGGAACCATTAAAATCATCCACAACATTATAGACTTTGATGTTTTCACACAAAAATTCAAACTTTTTAGATATAAATTTAAATAGTTAAATATTTTTTTCCATGTTCAATCTACCTTTTAATAAAATTTTTAGGCTAGAATAAACTCTAGCCTAAATTATATAAGTGCATACTTCAATTTCTAAGCGTTTAGCCAGAATACAACAACACAATACTAATTAGCCTGTGCACTTAGTTGCACCTCTTCAGCTTGTAATCTCCAATTAAATGGCATACAATAAGTTTCATACAATCTTATGACTTCACTATTTTCCAAGTTAGATTGTTCTAAAACATGGTATCTATCTCGCATACTACCACCTTGGTCTTGAAGAATACATTTCTGATACGGTGCCAACGTAAACAAAGTAAATTTATTTCCTAACTCATCAAACTCAAATACTTCAACGGGTTTATCATATGAATAATATACATCTATATTATTCGCAACCACTTCAATAGTAACTTGACTACGAGCTGTAAAACAACTTGTTCTATATTTAGCTCCTGCTTCAATTGTCTGATAAGAAGGAATAACATGAACATGTCCAAAATGAACTGGAATTACTCCCTTAACTGTCATTTCTAAACAGAATTGACTTTCAGGTGCAAGTCTATAAATATTTTCATATGAGTCAGCAATCTCAACAAATGAATTATTTGTATCAACTAGGGCATCCGCACCAAGAATCATCCCTGCTTCAAGCGAATAAACCTCATCTTGATATCTCACAGTTGCATCACTGCCTGAGACATACCTTACAATACAAGGATTGTTTCCTTTTTGGAAATCACCAAGTTTTGTGTAGTGACGCTCATGATTTCCGATATCATCAATAGTAGTATATAAACCAACAATATTATTCATTATAATCCCTCCTAATATGTAAAAATGTATGCACTCCTATCCCAAATAATTAATCTGCCTTACCGACATCAAGCCCTCCAGAATTACCTTGGGTTCTCACCTGTTTTTCATATTGGTAATCTAAGTATTTGGGGTCAGTACAATCTGGTTGCTAGGGCTTTATTATGCTGTATCTTACTAGGGATGATGATCTTTTTCAGAATTGCTCATAATATGTGTAAATATTTCTTTATATTTATATTTCAGATATTTTTTTCGTGTAGAATGAATAAAAGCTACGTAAACAATCATAAAAAAACAATAGATAAATACAGCGTATCAAATGTGCTATGTCCAAAATAAGTTGCGGACTCATAAGATCCAATAGCTCCTAAGATCAACCAAGGAATATACTTGTAATACTTAGTTACCATAACACAGTCCCTCCTTTAATTAAACTAATGAGAATATCTAAAACTGAAAGTCATACCTGTACTTGTAGGATTATAAGGATCTAAGGTTATCAAAAGATCAATTCCCCAACCTCTTGCAGCAGCATATTCATATGATTCAGCGTTTACGATATAGAGTTTTTCAATTAAAGAGCCATATTTTGGAATTAATTTTACTAAACTACCAATTGTTCGAAATTGTCGTGCACATTCTTTAACTTCCGAAGGACTTAAATGTCTATAAACATTAGTTACGAGAGCTCGAAACATAGATCTTGACTGTTCTTCATTAATTTCTTTTTGTACTTGTGTAATGATTTCCTTAGATATTATTTCTTTTTCATAGTTTGACAGAGACGTTCTGTCTAATAATTCTTGTAATGTATATTGCTTACCTTCTTCTAATCTTAATTTGGAGATTTCTTGTTGCAAAATCTCAATCGGAGGAGCTGACTGTTCTTCAGACAGTACAATACTTAAGGGAGAGAACGAAGAAAAAAATTAACAATAAGGTACAACTACCTTTAATAATTATTTTATGATATTTCATAATATCACCTTCCTTTTGTTTTTTTACTTAATAATATGCTTCTATAAAAAAATAGGCAATTTCTCGAAGTGCTATATTCTTAAACTAACTTCTACCGCCAATAAACGTGGAAGTCAATTTGTCAAAACAATGCTATTAAAAAAATAAAAGGGAAAAACTTTTTGTTAAATAAGGTTATCATTACTATTAACCACATATAGTTTTTAGCCAACCAACTATATGTGGTCTAAGTAATGGGATTAAGAATCGACCTACAAATAGACCTAAAATAAATATTAGAAACATTTTTTTGAAGCTTCTTTTGTTCATCTATGGACAGATTCCCGAAAAGTATATTTTTAATTTTTCTAAGTACGTCTAGACGTTTTAAAACTCATGTTGTGATTGAATTACGTTCAATACTTCTTGCATACTTCCAGCCTTCCAATTTGCCTTAGCATTAAATAAAGGCAATGGGTAATCGTAATATCCAATAGTATCAATACCAGCACTAGTTGATACCTGTATCCCTGAGTACAAATCTTCAATAGCAATTGTCATCCGAAACAATATAATCAAAAATAATTCTTCAAATCCAGTTTTTCAAGACTTATTTCTATACTTTTTCTTCCTTTCTCTGTGAAAAATCGCAAATTTTTTTCCCACTTTTTTTCTCAATGATTTCAATACTGAAACAACATCTTTCCAGAACTTCAATCATTTCTTTTTTTATGTTAATTCATTATTAAACTAAATCTTTGGAGGTAATACGTTTTTCAAAGCTACTTTTTTTACCATAGATTTTTGAGCCTTCAACACATATTACTAAGCCAAAAAATGCTCTAAATTTTTTTGAAATTCTAACAAATTACACCCTTGTGCATTAGAATCACTTCTTTCTAAATTAAAAAAATTAGATAAAACAGAAATACCATATAGTTAATTAGTATTTTTCATCATTTAATCAACTAATCAGCCTTCCCAACATCAAGACCATTGGACTCCTTTTGTGATTGCACTCGAATCTCCAATTGTTTATTCTTCTGAATAAACTGTTGGTAAGGAATTGTATTACTAAACATAAAAAAACACCTAGTAATGCAAATGTAACTAATTTTTTTAATTCCACGTTTTTTTCTCATGCAATGAAACCCCTTTCTTTTTCCTTGTTTTTTTATTCTAACATATGTAGTTTATTCAGTCAATTATTTTTATTGCATTTTTGAACTATTACTATAAAGAATTATTTATTCTTTTTAACTTGCTATTTTGAACTAAAAAAATTTTTATAATGAAATTAAGCAAATAGGAAGGTTTATTATCTTTAATGAATACACTCGCAGAGAAATTCAGATTAAAAAAAGAAAAAGAGCTAGGACTCTCCCAACAAACTCTTGCAGAAGGAATTTGTGAACAAAGCCAGATTAGTAAAATTGAGAGAGGGCATTTCATTCCCTCCGCAGACCTTTTGTTCAAACTCTCACAACGACTTGAAGTACCATTAGATTATTTTTTTTAATGAACAAATTGAAATTAAATCTAACCTCTCTAATTTCAAGCAATTATCTGCTCGACTATTAGATGACAGAAATTATGAAGATTTGGAATATATTTATAGAATAGAGATTGAACGAAGTACTTTTCTAACACTAGAAGACCGAACTTACCTTGAATGGATTAAAGCTATTATTGACTTCTATCAATATGACAGTAAGTGTGAGGCTATTTCTTCATTGGAAAATATATTATTAAAAGTCTCCTCAAATACTCTGATTTATTTAAAGGCATTGAATACTCTATCTAATTTCTATTCCTTAGTGGGTCGTGAACAAGAATATGAGGCAAACTACTCTCATTTAATGGAGTTATATCAGACAAAAAATTTTGAGCATCAAGAGTTTTTATTTGGCTACATCAGAGTTCGTTACAACTACGCTCACTACCTAGTGTCAAAGGAAAAATATAACGAAGCTATCCAAGAAGCTCTTGAGACGATTGAACTCTGTAAACAAAGACAGACAAGCTACCAACTGGCTCCCCTACTTATTCTTGTAGGAAATGCTGGAGCCAAATTTCTAGACAAAGAACAAGTCAAAAATTATTATATAGAAGCAAGAGAGTTATGTAAGATTTATAACAATCCTTTAATGTTGATGAAGATAGAAAATTATTTGAAGGAATTAGATACTGTATAGTTAATCTTGACATTATAGTTTTTTTCTGAAACGTTAAATAACCTGTAAGGCTGATAGTGATATTAATACTATCAGCCTTATAATTTTTCCATGGTATCTCCAATAACTATACTGATTTTTGTTTCCCGTTCTAATTTGGTAACATTTTTGATTTCTTGTATTATCAAGTATATTGATAAAAATTCTCTAATCTCCTAACCTTATATTCGTAATCATCTATCCATTTAGTCATAAATCT
>BNJU01002134.1_pt1 | contig 203554 bp, 260 predicted proteins | sample 8539281 | NCBI WGS metagenome assembly BNJU01 (sample SAMD00202456, study PRJDB9452) | human saliva metagenome | isolation source: human saliva | place: Japan | reverse complement strand
AGTATAGTAAACAAATTCAAAAGAAGACTTCGGTGAGTTGGGACTGACCCCAAAAAGTGAGAATTTAATAAAAACACCCTAGGGCTACCGTCTCCGGTATTCAACCGGAGACAGGTAGTCCAATTTTTGTTGGATTCTATTTTCATTATAATATTTGATGTAATTTTCTACAATTTGAATTACAATAGAAGATGAAGTTATTACTTCATCTTTTATGTAGAAAGCTTCGCACTTTAGGGAAGAATGGAAGCTTTCGATGGGCGCATTATCTGCGGGTGTCCCCTTACGGGACATACTGCGGATAATGTTTTTTTCTTTACATAAATTGTAGTATTCGGCGGAAGTATAAACGCTGCCTTGATCACTATGTAGTAGAACACCCTTAGGTAAGTCAATTTGATTTAAAGTATCCAATACAAACTTAGTATCTGGTTTAGAACCAATTGTATAAGCTAGTATTTCTCCATTGTATAAATCCATAATCGACGACAAATATAATCGTTTAGGGCCGAAAGGTAAATATGTGATATCAGTAGTCAACTTTTGCATAGGTTTATCCGCTGAAAAATCTCTATTCAGAGTATTGCCAGTAATTGAGAAAGGTTTACCTATTTTGATAGCTTTTTTCGTTTTCACGGCACAATTCCAACCATTTTTCTGCATAATCCGCTGCACAACCTTATGGTTAACAATCTGATTTAATTCCTTCTGAATCAAATGCTTAATCTTTCTGTACCCGTAAATAAATTTGTTTTTCTTACAAATTTTACCAATAGTTTCCTCGATAACGGTTGGAGAAAAGTCTTTCTTTTTCCATCGGTAGTAAGTAGATATGGGTACATTAAGGCAAAAAAACAGATTAAATGAACTGTATATTTACCTTTCAATTCTTCTACTAATTTTACAACTGCTTGAGGCGACACTTCCTTTCCAATTCCTTGTATTTTTAATATTTCTAATTCAACTTCTTTTTCTTCGTAATTCTAATTTTAATTGATCGATTTCAGAAAGTTTAGCCATTCCTTTTTCATAAGAATATTGTTTACCCACCTGTTGGTGGAAACGATGTGTTTCTCCATTTTTATACCATCTAAACCATGTTTCTACTTGCGTTTTGTTTTTTTAATGTTTAACTCCTGCATTACTTGTTTTGTACTATATCCCTGTAATCTCATTTCTACGGCTTTATTTTTTTAGTATCGGCTGAATAAAGCAACACGATTTTTAACCATAAAAAGACACCTCCATGCGTATTTGATAATATTGTACCAAATCCAACTTGGAGGTGTTTTTATTTAATTCTCATTTACGGGGGTCAGTGCCGTTCGTCGAGGTCTTTTTTTATGTTTGAAAAAAAGCATTTCAGTAAACATTTTATTTGAATTTTTTTCATAAAAAAATTCTTAGTAAAAAAATAGCGTCATTTTTAGTTGAAATTGCCTATCAGTTATGATAAATTAATATCACTGTGTAGCGAACGTTCGCTTTTTAAAAACATTTTTCAAAAAAAGTTTTGAAAAACAGCAGACGTAATCGTTTGACGAAGAGCCTATATTATGATAATATATAGAAGTTGTTGCAAAACAACGATTGACCTTTGAAAACTGAACAAAGAAGACGAACCAAATGTGTAGGGACTTCATTATTTTTAATGAAGAAACAACAATTTCTTATCTCTTAAAGAGATACAATAAGTCAGTAATTAAAATGAGCTTTTCAAAGCTCATGAAAATTCAAATTTTTCATGAGAGTTTGATCCTGGCTCAGGACGAACGCTGGCGGCGTGCCTAATACATGCAAGTCGAACGAGAGCGACCGGTGCTTGCACTGGTCAATCTAGTGGCGAACGGGTGAGTAACACGTGGGTAACCTGCCCATCAGAGGGGGATAACATTCGGAAACGGATGCTAAAACCGCATAGGTCTTCGAACCGCATGGTTTGAAGAGGAAAAGAGGCGCAAGCTTCTGCTGATGGATGGACCCGCGGTGCATTAGCTAGTTGGTGAGGTAACGGCTCACCAAGGCCGTGATGCATAGCCGACCTGAGAGGGTGATCGGCCACATTGGGACTGAGACACGGCCCAAACTCCTACGGGAGGCAGCAGTAGGGAATCTTCCGCAATGGACGCAAGTCTGACGGAGCAACGCCGCGTGAGTGAAGAAGGTTTTCGGATCGTAAAACTCTGTTGTTAGAGAAGAACAAGTGCTAGAGTAACTGTTAGCGCCTTGACGGTATCTAACCAGAAAGCCACGGCTAACTACGTGCCAGCAGCCGCGGTAATACGTAGGTGGCAAGCGTTGTCCGGATTTATTGGGCGTAAAGCGAGCGCAGGCGGTTCCTTAAGTCTGATGTGAAAGCCCCCGGCTCAACCGGGGAGGGTCATTGGAAACTGGGGAACTTGAGTGCAGAAGAGGAGAGTGGAATTCCATGTGTAGCGGTGAAATGCGTAGATATATGGAGGAACACCAGTGGCGAAGGCGACTCTCTGGTCTGTAACTGACGCTGAGGCTCGAAAGCGTGGGTAGCAAACAGGATTAGATACCCTGGTAGTCCACGCCGTAAACGATGAGTGCTAAGTGTTGGAGGGTTTCCGCCCTTCAGTGCTGCAGTTAACGCATTAAGCACTCCGCCTGGGGAGTACGACCGCAAGGTTGAAACTCAAAGGAATTGACGGGGACCCGCACAAGCGGTGGAGCATGTGGTTTAATTCGAAGCAACGCGAAGAACCTTACCAAGTCTTGACATCCTTTGACCACTCTAGAGATAGAGCTTTCCCTTCGGGGACAAAGTGACAGGTGGTGCATGGTTGTCGTCAGCTCGTGTCGTGAGATGTTGGGTTAAGTCCCGCAACGAGCGCAACCCTTATTACTAGTTGCCAGCATTGAGTTGGGCACTCTAGTGAGACTGCCGGTGACAAACCGGAGGAAGGTGGGGATGACGTCAAATCATCATGCCCCTTATGACTTGGGCTACACACGTGCTACAATGGATGGTACAACGAGCAGCGAACTCGCGAGGGTAAGCGAATCTCTTAAAGCCATTCTCAGTTCGGATTGTAGGCTGCAACTCGCCTACATGAAGCCGGAATCGCTAGTAATCGCGGATCAGCACGCCGCGGTGAATACGTTCCCGGGTCTTGTACACACCGCCCGTCACACCACGAGAGTTTGTAACACCCAAAGTCGGTGAGGTAACCTTTTGGAGCCAGCCGCCTAAGGTGGGATAGATGATTGGGGTGAAGTCGTAACAAGGTAGCCGTATCGGAAGGTGCGGCTGGATCACCTCCTTTCTAAGGATAAACCAGAATGTCTAAGGATGTTCTAGGTAATACGGAACCCTACAGGGTTTAGACTTCTTTGTTTAGTTTTGAGAGGTTCATCTCTCAATTTTGTTCTTTGAAAACTGAATACTATATCACAACAAATAACCAATTAATTTACCGAGAGTTAGAGTAACATCTAACGAAAAGAGTTTTTTAACAAAACGCAACGCTATGCGACATTTAACCAACGGTTAAGTGAATAAGGGCGCACGGTGGATGCCTTGGTACTAGGAGCCGAAGAAGGACGGAACTAACACCGATATGCTTTGGGGAGCTGTAAGTAAGCTAAGATCCAAAGATTTCCGAATGGGGGAACCCAACACCTTTCATAGGGTGTTACCAATGAGTGAATACATAGCTCATTAGGAGGTACACGCAGGGAACTGAAACATCTCATTACCTGCAGGAAGAGAAAGAAAAATCGATTCCCTGAGTAGCGGCGAGCGAAACGGGAGGAGCCCAAACCAACGAGCTTGCTTGTTGGGGTTGTAGGACTAGAACGTGAGAAGAAATCAAGATAGCAGAAGTGGTCTGGAAAGGCCCATCAAAGAAGGTGACAATCCTGTACGCGACATCTTGATGAACTCTACTAGCATCCTGAGTACGGCGGGACACGAGGAATCCCTGTCGGAATCCGCCAGGACCATCTGGCAAGGCTAAATACTACCTAGTGACCGATAGTGAACCAGTACCGTGAGGGAAAGGTGAAAAGAACCCCGGGAGGGGAGTGAAAGAGTACCTGAAACCGTGTGCTTACAAGTAGTCAGAGCCCGTTAATGGGTGATGGCGTGCCTTTTGTAGAATGAACCGGCGAGTTACGTTTACATGCGAGGTTAAGATGAAGAGTCGGAGCCGTAGCGAAAGCGAGTCTGAATAGGGCGCATGTAGTATGTGGACGTAGACCCGAAACCAAGTGATCTACCCATGTCCAGGTTGAAGGTGCGGTAAAACGCACTGGAGGACCGAACCAGGGCACGTTGAAAAGTGCTTGGATGAGGTGTGGGTAGCGGAGAAATTCCAATCGAACTTGGAGATAGCTGGTTCTCTCCGAAATAGCTTTAGGGCTAGCCTCGGAATCAAGAATCGTGGAGGTAGAGCACTGTTTGGACTAGGGGCCCATCTCAGGGTTACCGAATTCAGATAAACTCCGAATGCCATGTATTTATATCCGGGAGTCAGACTGCGAGTGATAAGATCCGTAGTCGAAAGGGAAACAGCCCAGACCACCAGCTAAGGTCCCAAAAATATCTGTTAAGTGGAAAAGGATGTGGGGTTGCACAGACAACTAGGATGTTGGCTTAGAAGCAGCCATCATTCAAAGAGTGCGTAATAGCTCACTAGTCGAGTGACCCTGCGCCGAAAATGTAACGGGGCTAAACAGATTACCGAAGCTGTGGATTGGACCATTAGGTCCAGTGGTAGGAGAGCGTTCTAAGGGCGGTGAAGCATGATCGTAAGGACATGTGGAGCGCTTAGAAGTGAGAATGCCGGTATGAGTAGCGAAAGACGGGTGAGAATCCCGTCCACCGAATAACTAAGGTTTCCTGGGGAAGGCTCGTCCTCCCAGGGTTAGTCGGGACCTAAGGCGAGGCCGATAGGCGTAGTCGATGGACAACAGGTTGATATTCCTGTACTTCTATAAATCGTTTGAGCAATGGAGGGACGCAGGAGGCTAAGAAAAGCGTACGACTGGAAGTGTACGCCCAAGCAGTGAGTCGGCTGATGAGTCAAATGCTTATCACAGATGCGACAAGCTGTGACGGGGAGGGAAGTTTAGTACCGAAGTTTCTGATGTCACACTGCCGAGAAAAGCTTCTAGCAAGATTTATAGGACCCGTACCGCAAACCGACACAGGTAGTTGAGGAGAGAATCCTAAGGTGAGCGAGCGAACTCTCGTTAAGGAACTCGGCAAAATGACCCCGTAACTCGGGAGAAGGGGTGCTGGTAGCAATACCAGCCGCAGTGAATAGGCCCAGGCGACTGTTTATCAAAAACACAGGTCTCTGCAAAAATCGAAAGATGACGTATAGGGGCTGACGCCTGCCCGGTGCTGGAAGGTTAAGAGGAGAGGTTAGCGCAAGCGAAGCTTTGAATTGAAGCCCCAGTAAACGGCGGCCGTAACTATAACGGTCCTAAGGTAGCGAAATTCCTTGTCGGGTAAGTTCCGACCCGCACGAAAGGCGTAACGATCTGGGCACTGTCTCAACGAGAGACTCGGTGAAATTATAGTACCTGTGAAGATGCAGGTTACCCGCGACAGGACGGAAAGACCCCATGGAGCTTTACTGTAGTTTGATATTGAGTGTTTGTGTCACATGTACAGGATAGGTAGGAGCTGAAGAATCCGGGACGCCAGTTTCGGAGGAGGCAACGGTGGGATACTACCCTTGTGACATGACCACTCTAACCCGCACCCCTCACCGGGGTGGGAGACAGTGTCAGACGGGCAGTTTGACTGGGGCGGTCGCCTCCTAAAATGTAACGGAGGCGCCCAAAGGTTCCCTCAGAATGGTTGGAAATCATTCGTAGAGTGTAAAGGCAGAAGGGAGCTTGACTGCGAGACCAACAAGTCGAGCAGGGACGAAAGTCGGGCTTAGTGATCCGGTGGTACCGTATGGAAGGGCCATCGCTCAACGGATAAAAGCTACCCTGGGGATAACAGGCTTATCTCCCCCAAGAGTTCACATCGACGGGGAGGTTTGGCACCTCGATGTCGGCTCATCGCATCCTGGGGCTGAAGTCGGTCCCAAGGGTTGGGCTGTTCGCCCATTAAAGCGGTACGCGAGCTGGGTTCAGAACGTCGTGAGACAGTTCGGTCCCTATCCGTCGCGGGCGTTGGAAATTTGAGAGGAGCTGTCCTTAGTACGAGAGGACCGGGATGGACACACCGCTGGTGTACCAGTTGTTCTGCCAAGAGCATCGCTGGGTAGCTATGTGTGGACGGGATAAACGCTGAAAGCATCTAAGCGTGAAGCCCCCCTCGAGATGAGATTTCCCATCATTTTAAAATGAGTAAGACCCTGAGAGACGATCAGGTAGATAGGGCTAGAAGTGGAAGTGCCGCGAGGCATGGAGCGGACTAGTACTAATCGGTCGAGGACTTAACCACGAGTTGTATAGCTGGTAGATTGATGGAGTTGGATATAGATTCAGTTTTGAAAGAACGAAAGTTTTTTCAGAAAATAAAGTGTGGTGACGATGGCAAGAAGGATACACCTGTTCCCATCTCGAACACAGAAGTTAAGCTTCTAGCGCCGATAGTAGTTGGGGGTTTCTCCCTGCGAGGGTAGGACGTTGCCACGCTTTATTATTTTTCCGCCATAGCTCAGTTGGTAGTAGCGCATGACTGTTAATCATGATGTCGTAGGTTCGAGTCCTACTGGCGGAGTTCTTTTTTTTTACCCAAAAACGCTGCTTTAGCTCAGTCGGTAGAGCGTCACCTTGGTAAGGTGGAGGTCGCCGGTTCAATCCCGGCAAGTAGCTTTAAATAATTCAATGAATAATGAAGCGAACTAGAAATAATGATTTCTAGTTTTTTTTTGCAAAATTTTTCATAAGTCAAATCCACTTTCATATTGATGCGAAAGTTTGCTATAATAGACAGTAACAGAGCAATTGAGGTGTAGAAAATGAAAAAAACATATTTTATTATTGGTGATATTCACGGTGAAGCAGACATGATGGAAGAAATGCTTCAAAACTGGGACGAAGAAACTCAGCAACTTGTCTTCATGGGAGACTTGATTGACCGTGGACCAGACAATAAACGTAGTGTCCTAACAGGGATGAAATATGCGAAAGAGAAAAACGCATGGTATTTGATGGGAAATCATGAAGTGATGTTCCTGGCATTTATCGACGATCCTGAAGGACGTTTTCCACACTACTTCAGAAACAATGGGGATACAACGATTAACGACTTACTAGGTCGCCCACAAGGTACTCCGGTCAATCCTGTGGAAGATGCCGAAGCGATTAAAGCACAATATCCAGAACTCATCGCGTTTCTAAGAGAACGCCCACTCTTTATCGATGAAGGCGACTTGCTCTTAGCGCATGCTGGGGTGGATTTACGTTTAGACGACTGGCACGACACTGAGCCAAAAGACTTCTATTGGATTCGCGAGCCATTCCATAAAGGGGCCAACAACACTGGGAAAACGATTATCTTCGGTCACACACCTTTACGTGGCTTAAACGAAGATGGCGACTTTATGAAATTATGGCAACATGATAGCAAAATCGGTATCGATGGCGGAGCTGTTTTTGGCGGCGCGCTTCACGGTATCGTATGGCATGATGGCAAAATCGAAAAAATCTATAGCATTAAAAATACAAAACCAGTCCGTTTCACGGATGACTAGAGGTGTTCTATGAAGAAAAATGCGGTTCTATTATGGGTTGTTTACTTTTTAAACTTGATGGTTTTCCCGGCGTTCTTTATTCGTTATACGTCTTCGGGACCAAGTATTGATACAAATGCCTACCTAATCCTTCAACTGGTTTCAACAGTGATTGGGGTCGCATTGTTCCGCGAGAAGCTTGTGGAAGGGTTCAAAAACTTCATCAAGCGTCCGTTTATTCGAGACTTGGCGATTGGATACGCACTTCGTATCGGATTAGCAATTGCGGTCGCTCAGTTGATTGGAGAAGTGACATCAGATAACCAAGAACAAATCGAGGAAATGATGAGCGCAAACAATGCAGTGACTATGTTTGTTCTAGTATGCGTTGTGGCGCCAATCTTAGAAGAATTGGTGTTTCGTGAAGCGATTATCGGTTCGTTTAAGAAATCGCTCAACGTTCACGTATTAACGTTTATTTCAGCGTTTCTATTCGTGCTACTTCACGCACTTTCAAAAGATGCTGCAGGTTTGATTGACTGGACAGCGGCGTTGATGTACGTTCCATTAACGATTCCGATTGTTGGGATGTATCGTTATTATAACGACAATGTTTTTTTGCATCTATCTCGATGCATTTTCTCAATAATTTTATCGCGTTTTTATTTTTATTAAATCAGTAATGACAAAGGGGTGAAATCATGAAAATCGATCAATGGGTACGATTCATTATTCGGTATGGTTTCATCCTTTTTGCGCTTTTTGAATGGTCGCAACTGCCGAATATGAACGCAGGAGACATCGCCTTCTTCTTTGGATTTATCGCGCTTGTGCAAGTTGGCTATTATTCATTGAAATATCAGTGGTATATCCTCATTGAAGGCATCGCGGTCGTCCTCCTCTGTTTATATTTCCATACCATTTTTACAGGACTGATTCTTCTTCTCTGTTTTGAAGTGAGTCTACGATTCTCCTTTAGAAATGCATTGATTCTACAGTTGATATTAGGGGCGGTTGTTATCGTTCCAGCCATTCAACAAGGGAACAGCATTCAAGTCGTAATGACCTTGTTCTTCCTTTTTATTCTTCTCTATGGAAATCATATTTTTGGAAGAGCGAAGAGCGCTGCAAGAAGAGTTGGAAAAAGCCGAGCAAAAACTCAGCGAGCAACGATATGACTTGCAACAAGCCCAATATAAAATGGGGACGATGAAGGAAATTTTCACGCTGCAAGAGCGAAACAGAATTTCTCGTGAGATTCACGATTCCGTGGGACACAGTCTGTCCACGATTATTATTCAGCTAGGGGCTATTTCGCAACTGGCCAAGCAACAAAATTCACCAATTCAAGAAATGAGCGAGGGGCTTCGTGATTTTGCGGTCGAAGGATTGCAAGAAGTGCGTAAGATTGTTCATGACTTGAAGCCAGAACAGATGGATAAGAAGCAGCTGGATATCGCGCTGGAAGAATTTTTCCACGAGGTGCAAGTCAATAGCGGCATCGATATTCAGTTTAGAAAAAATGAGCCAACCTTCACGCTCACAAGTGAGGCAGAGCTCAGCATCTTCCGTGGGGTCCAAGAGGCGATTACAAACGCGATGCGACATGGCCAAGCGACGCGTATTACTGTGCTACTGATGTATAATCCATCGCAATTAGTCGTGACGATTAAAGATAACGGAACCGGAGCGGTCGATTTAGCTCCAAAAGGCGGGCTCAAATCCCTCCAAGAACGACTCCGTGCAGAAGGTGGGTCGGTGACACTTGAGGCGTCAAATCCTGGCGTGACCGTGCAAATGATCCTACCGAATACAGAAAAACAATAGAAACGAGGAGAACCATGACAAACCCAATCAAACTTATTATTGCCGACGATGAAATGCTCATCCGTACGGGTTTAAAAATCATGCTTGAGGCGAGCGGTAATGTCGAAGTCCTCGCTTTAGCAGAGAGTGGACGTGCAGCCTTTGAAGCCTGCAAGGAGCACCAACCAGATGTGGTCTTGATGGATATTCGCATGCCTGAGAGTAACGGGATTGAAGGAACGAAGCTGATTAAAGAGGCCTTTCCAGAGGTGAAGGTGCTGATTGTGACGACCTTCCAAGATACCGAATATATTGTCGAAGCCGTGCAAAATGGTGCTTCGGGGTATTTATTAAAAGATAGTAGTCCAGAGGCGATTCTTGACGGGATTAAAGTCGCCATGTCTGGAAAAGTCGTGATGGATACGGTGATTTCAGAGGCGTTATTGACGAATACGACTGTTGAGAAGCCTGCAAGCTTTGATGCGGAAAAATGGGGGCTCACACCGCGTGAGGTGGAACTCATCCAACAAGTGGCGCAAGGCTTAAGCAATAAAGAAATCGCGCAAACGCTCTTCCTCTCAGAAGGAACCGTAAAAAATAATATTAGTACGATTCTATCTAAATTAGAATTGCGTGATCGCACTCAACTTGTGATTTTCGCGTACGAAAACAAACTCAAACAATAATTAAGACTGCTCCGATTCTTTCAGACAAACCACCGTGGAGTATAGAATCTGAAAGAGTCGGGGCATTTTTTATAGAAAACATGACTTTAGTCACGGTATGTGATGACGTTTTGGACTATAGACTCCGATGGGTGTTTGCTATGATAAGGGTACAAACAAGTAGGAGGATAAACAAATGAACGAATCCAAGAAGACGCCTAAAGATTTAAAACAGGAAAAAATCGTCGCGATTGTTCTTTGTTTATTAATAGCAATCCTTTCATTTATTCGATAAAGAGGTGTACATATGATTGAAATTAAAGACGTAACCAAATCTTACGGACGACAAAAAGTCCTACAAAATGTTTCCTTTGAAATTATGGAAGGGGAACTTTTTGGATTACTTGGACCTAATGGAGCCGGGAAAAGTACATTGATTGATATTCTGACAGGGATTCAATCGATGGATAGCGGTGAGATTTTCATTAATGGAAAGTCGATTAAAACCGATAAAGTAGAAATTCGAAAACACTTAGGCTTAGTGCCACAAGATATCGCGCTTCTTGAAGAATTGAACGCGGTCGATAACTTAGAATACTTCGGTGGACTCTATGGCTTAGCGGGAGCAGAGTTAAAGAGCCAAATTGAGAAGTTGCTGGAAGTGGCCGGTCTAACCGACAAGAAGAAAGAAAAAGTGAAAAACTACTCTGGCGGGATGAAACGTCGCTTGAATATTGCCGTTGCGATGTTGCATAATCCTTCGATTTTGATTTTAGATGAACCAACTGTCGGGGTTGATGCGCAGTCGCGTCAACATATCTTCGACTATATTCAGTCTCTCGCCGAACAAGGGACAACGATTCTTTATACATCGCACTATATGGAGGAAATCGAAGCTTTGTGTAAACGTGTCTTCATTCTCGATTTAGGAGAAGAAGTGGCGTATGGCACGAAAGAAGAAGTGAAAAAAACTCGTGGGGCATACACAAACGGTAGCCCTCACATTGGACCGCGTGCCTGCTGGATTTGACGAAGTGTTGAAGAATAGCGAAAACGGCATTCAATTTGTAACCGTCGACGGCCAAGACGTAGCCCTCACGATCGACCAAACGATTTTCTCGATGATGAAATTGATTGAGCAAGTCGAACAGGCACAACTCGTGATTAAATCCGTCAACGTAAAAGAAACGACATTAGAAGAGGCGTTCTTACAATTAACAGGAAAGACGCTTCGTGATTAAGGAGGACTTATGAGATACATTCGTTATATTAAAGCCAATTTAATATCCTCTCTGAAGTCTTTTCCGGCGCTATTACTCATGGTCATAATGCCATTTCTATTATCGTTATTCTTAGCCTTCTCCACAAAGGGAGCCTTCAATCCATCTGATTTAAATATAGAGACGAAGATTTATATCGATAATCAAGACAAGGGTGCTTACGGACAACAAATCGTTGCGTTATTTGAGCAACTCACTGAGGAAAAACAAATTGCGCTGACAAGTGTGAAAGACGATGCCAAAATCATTGCGACGATTCCATCTGATTTTACAGAGTCGATTCAAACGCGTTCGCAAGCAACTCCGATTACCATCGAGAAATCAGGGCGAACATCGAGCACGTCACTTGCGGTGTATGAATCGCTCTTAAAAACAATGACTTCGCAATTATTAGAAGCAAGTTTGGTGATGCATGAAGTCGTAGAAAGTAAAAATGCATCCATTACGCCAGAACAAGCGGCAGGGATGCTTGCAGCCTTACAACAGGAAATCGCATCTAGAGCCTTCGAGACAGACCAAGTAGAAGCTGAGTCTCAAGTGACTGCGAATCAACACTACGCGATTACAGGTCTTGGATTCCTATTCATCATGTTCCTTGAAACTGCAATGCGCTTTGGGGTACAACGAGAACTCAGCGGCCTTCGCAAACGTTTGAACGTATTGCCATTTAGCATTTGCGAACGAGACAGACTCGATTTAGCTGTGAACATGATTATGACGACGCTATTGTCATTCGTGTATATCGGCCTATGGAAAATCCTCGATCCAACAACTTTTGGAGGAAACATCGGTATCATCTTTGTCCTCATCATTTTCTATAGTCTAGTATTTAATGTCCTTGGAAACTTACTCGGCAATTTCGTGACGGAGAAGAACCTACCAGCCTTCTCAACTGGAATTAACTTAGTTTACTTGTTCTTATCGGGTGTCATCCCGCTAGATCGTATTAGTTCAACCTTCAGTTTCCTAAGCGGGAAATCCATTCCGCCAATTTATTTACACCCCATTTGTCGATGTGATGAATGGCGTGTCGATGAAAGGGATGGCTATGGTTGCCGCACCGATTATTTTAGTGTTAGGGGTAGCCTTTAACTGGTCATTGAAGAGAAAGGAGGCGCGTCAATGAATCTTGTAAAAATGACAATCTTTCATTTGAAACGATTATTGAAAATGCCACTGATTCTCTTTATGATGATTGGAATGCCGGTCCTTATCAATGGAATCATGCTTACCACGCAAGGAACGGTGGATACGAAAGCGCCAAGTACGGTCGCAAAAACCGTTGCCTTTGTATTCAACGAGGGGAATGAAGAGTACGAAGAATTGATTGCGCCGTATATTCGAGAAGAGAATGTGTACTTCGATTTAGACAGCGCCAAAGAGGCTTTGAAAAAGGCGAAATGACCGTTATTTACGAAGTGCCTGCCAACTATTTACAGAAGGCGAAAGAAGGCCAAGTGCCAACGATTCGCATCTGGAATACGCAGCGCGGCACGAGAGACTTTCTTCTTGATGCGCAGTTGACGAAGTTGCTAAAAGAAGTCATGCTAAACGCGAAATTGCAACAAACAGGCGTATTGACGAAAGAAGAGACCTTGCCAGAGAGTGACAATCAAATGGTGGTTACTATCAATGAAACGAAGACGAGTGTTGCGAGTGGAGTAGTCATGCTCATCTCTCTCCTTTATGTCATCATGAATGCGTCAGTGATTGCTTCGGACTGGATTAACTTCAAGAAGAGTCATGTGTTGAAACGCTCAGTCGTCTCTCCACGTTCTAATTTGGAGATTACACTTTCGTTCTTATTGGCGTACTTTATTTTTATGTTTATCGTCAATATGCTCCTTATGGCAGCGATGGTCTTGACAGGATTCGTTCCAGAAATGAACTGGGGAGTGTATACGGGACTATTAGCCGTAACGATTATTTACAGTCTCTGCCTAAACTTATTCTTCTTTAGAATTTTCAAATCACCAGGACACGCGACGACGTTCGGAGTGCTGTTTGTCATGGTGATGGCGGGTATTGGAATGCCAGCGGCGTTTGGGGATTTTGGAGGAAGTTGGCTCAGACTTGTGGCGTATATCAGCCCGATTTACTGGTTGTACAAGTCGATTGACCTTCAAACGCTCTTCCCATCAGTTTGGGTTATTCTTGCGATGGCAGGAGTCTACCTCACTGCAGGAAGCTACCGACTAGAGCAGTATGTGCAAAATAAATAGGACGGACAAAAAACAGGATACTACAAGCTCCTATGGATATCTTCATAGTAGTGACAATAGCTGCACCGGATTGAGCCTTACGTCTCAATTCCTTTCAAGCTTCAAACTGCCGCTAGGAAATAAATTTCCAAGCGGCAGTAATTCACATTGAATGCACTCGCTATTGTTCCTACTATAGAATCCATGGAGCTTTTCGTATCCTGTTTTGTCCTTTTTGCTAAAAAGGAATAAGGTGCTTTCTGGGTGAGGTGCCCCGCGAGATAAGAAGCTTATGGGAAGTGTGTTCTCAGGTTGAAAGGGAACAAAAAAGCAACATGTAACTGTACTGACCCCAAAAAGTTAGACAATTAATTTAAGCGAAGGATTTAGTTCTGTATTGTACAGGACTAAGTCCTTTTAATTTTACTTTGATTCGTTTGTTGTTGTAATAATCAATATAATCAACGATTGCCCCCTCAAGTTCCTTTATAGATTTAAATGTCTTTTCATAGCCATAAAACATCTCTGATTTAAGAATGCCAAAGAACGATTCCATCATGCCATTGTCAGGACTATTCCCCTTGCCAGACATCGATGGCTGAATGCCTTTATTTTCTAAGAATTTATGATAAAACTCATGCTGGTATTGCCATCCCTGATCACTGTGGAGAATAGTATTCTCGTATTGTTCTTCTCTAAAAGCTTTCTCTAACATATCTTTTACTTGGTTTAAATTCGGTGAATACGATAGAGAATAAGCTATAATTTCGCTGTTATAACCATCTAAAAACTGGTGATAAATATAGTTTTTGGTTGCTTGTTGGAATAGAAAATTCCGTAACGTCTGTATAGCACTTTTCCATCGGTTTTTCAGCTTCAAATTGGCGTTGAATAATGTTCGCAGCTTTCTTTCCAACTTCTCCATGATAAGAAGAATACTTACGTTTTCGACGAATACGAGCACTTAGCCCTCAACATTTTTCATCAAACGTTGTACCTTCTTATGATTTACGATGAAACCACGGTTTCTAAGCTCAAGAGTGATACGGCGATATCCATAATTCCCTTTTATGCTCGGTATAAATGGTTTCTATTTCGTTTTTAATGGCATGATTCTTATCTTCTTGGTTTAGCTGCTTTAAATGATAGTAGTAAGTTGAACGAGCGAGTTTGATAATCTTTAGAAGAATATCTAAAGGAAACTCTGCCACTAACTCTCTGACAATCTGCGTCTTTCTTCTTTCTCTTTTTTCCTCCTTCAAGCGGAGTTCTCTCAACTTTTTTTAGAATGGCATTCTCCGCTCTTAAATACTCATTTTCAGCCTGAAGGCGTTCAAGTTCTGTCATCTCTTCTAGTTTTTTCTTTGGCTTACGACCCATTTTAGGTACTCTCCCTCTTGTTTTCTCAACAATAGTATACTTATTTTTCTTGTATTGTGCGAGCCAGTTAGGAAGTAGCCCCCGATGTAAGAGAGCATATTCAAGAGAAACTTCTCCTTGAGAACGGCCTTCATGTAGGACTTTATCAATTATTTCTTGTTTTAATTCAGGAGAATAATAATTATTTCTCCCTTTTTTTACTATCTCTAGACCATAACGATCGATCAATTTAATCATGTATTTAAGATTTGACTTCTGTATATCAAACATATCTGAGAGTTTTGAGTAGCTAACTCCTTGTTTTCTGAGTTCATAAATCTGAACTTTATCTTCATAAGTTAATTTCATAATAAAAACACCCCAAAAGTTAGATTTTCTGTCTAACTTTTTGGGGTGCACTCAAACTTAGTATGTTACATGTTGCTTTTTTTCTATTATTAGTCTTCTAAGTTTACGTTGTGGTACACTTTTTGAACGTCTTCGTTGTCTTCTAGAGCGTTAATCATACGTTCGAATAAACGTAAGTCGTCGCCTTCAAGTGTCACTTCTGATTGAGGAATCATTTCGATTTCGCTCACTGTGAATTCAGTGATTCCTAAATCTTCTAATGCTTTACGAACAGTGTGGAAGTCGTTTGGTTCAGCGTAAACAATCGCTTGGTCGTCTTCTTGAACAACGTCACGAACGTCAACGTCTGCTTCCATTAATTGTTCTAATAATTCGTCAGCATCTTTGTTTGCGATACCGAAGATTGCTGTGTGGTCAAATAAGTATGTTACAGAACCTGGTGCACCCATGTTACCGCCGTTTTTGCTGTAAGCGGCACGTACGTCAGCTGCTGTACGGTTTACGTTATTTGTTAACGCATCTACGATAATCATAGAGCCGTTTGGTCCGAAACCTTCGTAACGGAGTTCTTGGTAGTCGCCATCGCCGCCACCTTTTGCTTTTTCAATCGCACGTTCGATGATATGACGTGGTACATTATAAGTTTTAGCACGGTCAATAACGAATTTTAATTTTTGGTTTGAATGAGGATCTGGTTCCCCTTGTTTTGCAGCTACATAGATTTCAATCCCGAATTTAGCGTAGATTTTACTATTGTTAGCATCTAATTTTGTTTTCTTTTCGACAATATTTGCCCATTTACGTCCCATTGTTTCACTCACTTTCTGATTTTCATCTGGACTTAACTCTTCCATTATACACAATCAAGACGCGGTTTGTTAAGTGTTTTCTACTAAAAAAGGGCTTATGAGCAAAGTTTGCAAGATTTCTTGGGCTATCGGGTATGATAGGAGTGAGGTGAGAAAATGGACGAAGTAAAAATCATATATATATCCATGCAAACATGTGGGGTGTGTCATGCGGTTAAACCACGAGTAAAGGAACTTGCCAAAGAGTATAAGGTTCCAGTAGAAGAAATCGATGCCACTCTTCATCCAGAAGTGGCCAGCCGCTATGAAGTGTTAACAGTACCGGCCGTTCTCTTGATGGTTGGAGACAAAGAATTCGCGCGGCAAGCACGCTTTATCGACCTTTTGGAACTCGAAAAGCGCATCGTTCAAGCAAAGGCGTATGCAGAAACGGCGGAGACAGAATGAAAACCATGAAAGAACGCATGCTCACAGGAGACTTATATATTCCGTCTCTCACAGAAGGGCTAAGAGACTTATCGATTAAAGGAAAAAAATTAGCGCAACAATACAATCGTTTGGACTTCGATGATTTCGAAGGAAGACGTGCGTTATTAAAACAGTTATTTGGAAAAACCGGCGAGAAAATTTACATGGAGCAACCCGTCTATGTGGACTACGGAGTTCATACAACGATTGGCGAAGGCTTCTATGCGAATTTCGACTGTACATTATTAGACGTAGCGCCGATTACGATTGGGGACAACTGCATGTTCGGGCCGCATGTATCGCTTGTGACACCGGGACATCCAATCGATGCCGAAACGCGCAATGCGGGTCCAGAATTTGGAATCCCGATTACGATTGGCAATAGCGTATGGCTCGGGGCCAATGTGACGGTGAATCCGGGAGTGACGATTGGCGATAATACGGTTATCGGGTCTGGATCTGTGGTAACAAAAGACATTCCAAGTAATGTGATTGCGGTCGGAAATCCATGCCGCGTTCTTCGTGAAATTACCGAAGAAGAGAAGGCAGATTGGCGACAAAAACACCAAGAATTATTGGATGAACTTGGAAAATAGAAATCCATTAAGGTAGAAATTAAGATAGTAAAAAGGTCGCCCTACTTGGGCGACCTTTTTCGTTTGATTTATTTTTTTCAGTACAAGCAATAAAGCTTTCGCGTAATTGATTTTCTGGAAGGTTCTTTCCGATGAAGACCAATGTTGAGCCGCGTTTTGTATCCTTCCAATCGCGACCTCTTGAAATATCAAAGCTCATTTGAACTCCTTGGAAGATGATTTGGTAATCTAATCCTTCCACGTTCAAGATTCCTTTGTAACGGTATAATTCTGGGCCGTAAATATAGACAAGCTCGTTCAACCATTCGTTAATGTTTGCGAGAACTAATGGTTTTTCAGTCTCGATGACGAATGAGTTAATACCGCTATGGTGGCTATGACTATGGTGATGATGATGTTCGTGATCATGGTCATGGTGTTCATGTTCGTGGTCATGGTCGTGATCGTGATGTTCGTGATCATGATGGTGATGCTCGTGATCGTGGTCACCGTGTGCATGTGTATGGCCACATTCTTCGCAATATTCTTCTTCAGCGTGTTCTTGCATTTCTAAGATTTTCTTCTCAGATGCGTAGAACAATTCAAGTCCGAACATGTCGCTCATATGCACAGGACGTGCGTCAAGGTCTTGGATTTCCGCAAAGGCATTGATGCTGCGAACTTCGTTAATCACTTTCGCGTAGATGGTTTCGTCTACTAAGCTATGTTTTGACATGAAAATTTTATCCGCGAAACCAACTTGTTTGGCTGGTTCAGGTTGATGCGCTGTTTGGTATAGGAAGTTTTTAGAATCCACAACTGTTAATACCGCATCTAAGATAAAGTGCTCATTTAAGAATGGCACGTTAATAAATGTTTGTGCGATTGGAGCTGGATCAGCAAGACCTGTTGTCTCGAATAACACGCGGTCCACGCGAATGCCGTTTTGTTCTTTGACCATTAAGATGGATTTCAACATATCAGCAATGTCTGTACGAAGCGTACAGCAGAGGCAGCCGTTATCCATTTGATAGATTTCTTCTTCAACGTCAAGCACGAATTGATGGTCTACACCGATTTCGCCGAATTCGTTAATGACAACAGCGATATGTTCGCCGTGTTTTTCTTTTAAAACTTTGTTGATTAAAGTCGTTTTCCCAGCGCCAAGGAAGCCGCTGACGATTGTAACTGGAATTTTTTTGTGTCATAATTCTTCTCCTTCACCTTTTCCATTTTCTTCAAGTAAATTCATTGTAGCACTCTCTTAAAAATTCTCAAAATAGACTGTTTCCAGCATTTGGTTGCGAATGTGCTATACTGAAACAGAGAAAACGAGAAAGAGTGTATCGAATGACAAAACAGGAAGTACCAAATGCGGCCATTAAGAAAATTGATTGGGCCGAGCATTTCATCAACCAACACCTACATGCCTTTCGTTGCCCGTATTGCCATAATGCGATGGTTTCTGCTGAAAATCATAGCGTCGTTTGCGGGAAGGGGCACCGATTTAACATTTCGAAAAAAGGCACCTTACATCTGATGAAGCAAAATGCAAATACGGATTATGATGCGACTCTTTTCCATCATCGCTATGAACTGGCGCAGAGTGGGTTCTTTGAGCCTTTATTAGAGGCAATTTTGCCGCATCTTTCGGCAGACGAAGAGAAGTTTATTGTCGATATCGGATGTGGAGAAGGCAGTCATTTATCGTGGCTCTCTAAGCGCGTGAAGGCACCTTTATGTGGCATGGATATCGCAAAAGAAGGCATCCATCAAGCTTCGGTTCATTTTGGAAACCAAGCGCTATTCTTCTTAGGAGACTTGGCGAACTTGCCGTTTGCGGATGAATCTTGTGGGACGCTTTTGAATATTTTAACGCCGTCGAACTACCAAGAGTTTATGCGCGTATTGGCTCCAGGAGGGACACTCGTGAAAGTCATCCCTGGCAACGATTATTTAGCGGAATTACGCCAACAGCTCTACCGTTCGAATTCGGAAAAACAAACGTATTCGAATGCGGATATCCTAGAACGCGTGCAGTCCGAATGCCCTCAAGTCACGTTTGAAGAGGTATGCTACACGGTAGATTTAACCGAAGAAACTTATCGTCATTTACTCGAAATGACGCCTTTATACTGGGGAGCAAGTGCCGAAGATAAGGCCTATAGCACCTCTCATCCGCTCTCAAAAGTAACGGTGCACTATGTCGTGGCCATCGTGAAAAAGGGTGAAAACAAACAGTAAAAGTATGCTATAATAGAACTACTAACCACCAGGAGGATTTACCATGGGATTTAAAGATTTATTTTCTCGTAAAAAAAGAAGAACCGAAAGTAGAAGAAAAACCGGTTCAAGCAGAAGAAAAAAAGGAAGAGCAAGCAGCCGTTGAGCCTGCTCCAAAAAAAGTGGAAGAACAAAAAGAAACTGAAGAACCACGTGTGTTTACTGTGGGGATTGAATATGTATACTCTGTGTCAAAAGATTCACCAGATATGGTCGTTGCCGGACAAGTCAACGGAACGGTGAAAGTTGGGGATGAAGTACTACTTACAAAATTAGGTAGTGACGATGATGAACCGTTTAGAACGGCGGTCTACGGAATTCAAGTCGGTGAAGATCGTGTGATGGAAGCATCGAATAAAAAAGCCGTTTTATGGGTGGAGAATGCGACACAATTTTTCCCATATGTCGGAACAGTGCTTCACTCTGAAGGCGTTACTGAAAAACAACTCTATTCTGCATATATCAACGCATTAGGCGAACGCTTTATCGGTGTTGAAGGTGGCGTGCTTACGGATATGGACCGCGCGCATTTAACAGTATCTGACGTAGCCGAAATTTGGCGACTTCTTTTATGGTATTGCAACGCGAATGCGGAAAACGATACGGATGAAACACGTGAAGAAAACTTCAACAAGATTCGTACACTTGTAATGATGGTTCGCGACAAATTATTCCTTTTAGATGGCATTTACGCAGTTTACTCTAAGAAAACGGGCGAGCCGTACTTATTTGCGAAAACAACGACAACCGATAGCGATAACTATGTCACTTCACCGCCAATGGTTCATTTCGTAACGAAGGCGTTTAAAGAAAACTTGAAAGAACAAAATGAAGATACGGAAGACTTAGAACTTCGCTATATCGACAATGGAGAAGATAAAGAAGGTATTCGAAACTTCATTAGAGAAGTCGTTTTACTCGACGGTGCGCAAGGCGTTCGCATCCTTTCTGAATATACTGCGATTGCAGCAGAGGGATTGATTGAGTTTCCAAACTACGAAGGTATGCGTGATGTCGACATTCCTGTAGAAAACCCAGGATTGGTTCGTTGGATGCTACTTCTAGGTCAATTAGGAAAACCAGATACTCCTGAAAAAGAATTTCTACATGAAATGTACTTCCATTTCTTCGGACAAGAATTAGTGAAGTCTACTTTCATCGTGCCAATGCGTACTCATGGTGAAATTCCACAAGCTAACGAAAACGGCGTGACAAGTTTCAAAGAAGGCATGACGTTTGATTTAGCGATGGTCGAAGGAAGAGATAAGGAACAAGCCTTGATGTTCTTCACAGACTGGCTACGATTCCGCCAAAAATTTGGAGAAGAGTGGCAAGGGCTCATGCAACCACTCGATGGCAACCTAGGACTTCATGATGTCATCATCAACGGAACAGGAAACCCAGAAGCAGGTGCCTATATTACAGAAAGCATCTTCAACAAAATTAAAGAAGCGCACAAAAAAGACGCATAATGCTTAAGGACTCACAGTGTGGGTCCTTGTTTTTGTCTAAACGGCAATGTTTATAGCTGTTTTTGAGGCTGCTTTTATGCTGAAAAGGGTCCATTTTTCTCTTGTTTTAAATTTCTTACACTTTTCTTAACTTTTCAGTTGATTTTTTCTTAGAAAAGCGCTATTATACAAATAATCTTTTGCTCTGTAATTCATTTTGCACGGCAAGAGATGTTCGACTAACGTTAACTTTCGCAGTGTTTACACCGAAGGCTAGCGTTTTTTTTTGCTCAAAATTTAGACACTTTGTGATAAAAGAGAAGTATAGTACAATAGATAGGAAGAAAGAGAGGAGGTTTTTGATGGATACAGCAGTCTTAAAACAGAAAATTATCGCTAAAAGTAAAGAGCTTGGCATCGATAAGATTGGTTTTGCTTCTGCCGAGCCGTTTACGCGCTTAGAAGAGAGCATGCGTCGTTCCAAAGAACTCGGCCATACGACAGGATTTGAGCATCCAGTGCTAGAAGAGCGTATTTATCCTGAGAAAATCTTCGACACTCCAAAAACCATTATTTCCATCGCGCTGGCGTATCCGACACTTCCAAAGAATAAGCCGGAACGTGTGAAGGGAGAGCGTCGCGGGGCCTTTGCGCGGGCTTCGTGGGGGGGGAGGATTATCACTTTATTCTCTCAAGACGCATGGAAGCACTGATTAACTACATCAAAGAAGAAGTTCAAGACGAAGATTCCAGATTTAAGCCGATGGTCGACACCGGTGAATTAATCGATGTCCGCGTGGCTGAGCGTGCAGGAATCGGCTTTGTCGGCAAGAATGGGCTTCTCATTACGAAGGAATTTGGCTCGTATGTCTACTTAGGGGAGCTGATTACGAATATCGAGTTTCCAACTGACGAAATGGTGGACTACGGATGCGGCGATTGTACGCGCTGTGTGGATTTCTGTCCAACCGGTGCGCTACTGGGCGATGGGCGTATGAATGCCATGCGCTGCTTGTCGTATCAGACGCAGACGAAGGGCTTTATGCCGCAAGAGTTTCGTAAAAAAATCGGTCATGTGATTTACGGCTGTGATATTTGCCAGCAAGTGTGTCCGTATAATAAGGGGAAAGATTTCCACTTGCATCCTGAAATGGAGCCATCCGTTGAGGAGACGCATCCGCTATTGAAACCGCTCGTGACGATTTCGAATAGGAATTCAAGGAGCGCTTTGGTCAAATGGCTGGATCGTGGCGTGGGAAGAAGCCGTTGCAGCGAAATGCGATTATCGCCCTGGCCAACTACCGCGATAAAACGGCGGTGCCACTGCTGCTTCGTGTCATGAAAGAAGATATGCGTCCTGTGATGAAGGGAACCGCAGCATGGGCCGTTGCAGAAATCGTAAATGAGTCCAATCAAGAGATGATCGATTATTTTAACGAGCAAAAAGCAGCAGCAACAAAGAAACTCGAATTGCTCGAAAATCCATCGAAGGAAGATATCGAGTTAATTGAAGAATTAGACAAAGCAATTGTAGTCTTACAAGAAAAATATAGAGAAGAGGCAACCAAATGACGGTGAATCATATCGTATTATTTGAACCACAAATCCCAGCCAATACTGGGAATATCGCAAGAACCTGTGCGGCGACGAATTCGCCATTGCACCTGATTGAACCGCTTGGATTCTCGACAGATGACAAGCACTTAAACGCGCGGGGCTTGATTATTGGCATGATGTCGATATTACGTATCATAAATCCCTTGAAGCGTTCCTGGAATATTTAGGAGAACGACCATTATATTTAATTACAAAATTCGCCAACCATACGTATGATGAGGTGGATTTAGCCCGCGATGAGGAGCAATTCTTCATGTTCGGGAAAGAAACAACCGGCCTTCCTGAAGAGTTTATGCGTGAAAACGAAGAGAAATGCTTGCGACTTCCGATGAACGATACGCATGTAAGGTCATTGAACTTATCGAATACGGCAGCGATTGTCGTGTACGAAGCGCTTCGTCAACAACGTTTTGCAGGGCTTGAACTCGTGCATACGTATGACCATGATAAATTGAAGTAGGTGACAGGGATGAATCAAAACTTATATCAATGTATTGTGTACGCCATTTGTGCGATTGCATTTGTGATTTTAGCGTTCGTTTCGAAGCCACTCTATGGAATCGTTGCGGTATTATTTGCGATTTCGTCAATCGTCAATGGGATTCGTTACTTCAAAGAGAAGTAAAATTGCAAAATGAGGCTAGTTATGATACAGTGGATGACAGTTAAATAGCAAAATTGATGAAAAAGAGAGTAGTTTTTAACCGAATGTATTAGCGAGTTGGAAGGGTGAAAGCCAACCATTCATTAAAAATGAACCGCACTTTTGAAATGATTATTTGAAATGTAGGATAATCCGGATTCGCCGTTACCGAGTAAAGTGGCTCAATTTGAGCAAGCAGAGTGGTACCACGGGAATTCTCGTCTCTATATGACTGTCGTCGTATAGGGATTTTTTTGTGCAAATGGATATCCGAGTATAAAACCAAAGAAAAGGAGAACAAAGATGAATTATAAGAAAATTGTTGCAGAACAAATCGCAAAAACAGTCGGCGAGCATTTAAGCGTTGAAGAAATCGTATCAATGATTGAAGTGCCTAAATACGCGAACCAAGGGGACCTCGCTTTCCCTGCATTTACACTTGCAAAAGTCTTACGTAAAGCACCACAAGCTATCGCGACAGAAATCGTGGAAGCTGTAAGCGATAAACACATCGAACGCGCAGAGGCAATGGGACCATACGCGAACTTCTTCTTAGAACGTAGTGCTTTTGCCGATGAAGTCTTAAAAGAAGTCTTAGAACTTGGCGAACATTACGGGGACTGGGATTACGGTCAAGGACGTAAAGTCGTGATTGATATGTCTTCACCAAATATTGCAAAACCAATGTCAATGGGACATTTACGTTCAACAGTAATCGGGAACTCGATTGCGAACCTTGAGAAAAAAGTGGGATACGAGCCAATTCGTATCAACCACTTAGGAGATTGGGGAACACAATTCGGGAAATTGATTGAAGCGTATAAATTATGGGGAAGCGAAGAGCTTGTAAAGCAGATCCAATCGCAGAACTGATTAAATTATACGTTCGTTTCCACGAAGAAGCTGAACTTGACCCAACGTTAGATGACAAAGGCCGTGCATGGTTCAAGAAACTAGAAGATGGAGATGCAGAAGCGGTTCGTCTATGGGAATGGTTCAGAAGTGAATCGTTAAAAGAATTCAACCGCGTGTATGACTTACTCGGCGTGACTTTTGATTCATATAACGGAGAAGCGTTCTATAACGACAAGATGGACGTTGTGGTCGACATGCTTGAAGACGCGAACTTACTAAAAGTGGATAATGGCGCTACCATCGTAGACCTTGAAAAATATGATTTACCACCAGCGTTGATTAAAAAATCAGACGGCGCAACATTATATATGACACGTGATTTAGCAGCCGCAAACTACCGTAAGAATACTTACGATTTCGCAAAATGTATTTACGTGGTAGGGATGGAACAATCAAACCACTTCAAACAATTAAAAGCAGTCTTAAAAGAATTAAACTTACCTTGGTCTGAAGATATCGTGCATATTCCATTCGGACTAATCACATTGAACGGTAAGAAATTATCGACACGTAAAGGGAAAATTATTCTTCTTGAAGGCGTGTTAAAAGAAGCGACAGAACTTGCTTTGAAACAAATCGAAGCGAAAAATCCATCGCTTGAAAACAAAGAAGTAGTAGCACACGCTGTTGGGGTGGGTGCGGTTATTTTCCACGACTTGAAGAACGACCGTACAAATAACTTCGACTTTGCGCTTGAAGAAGTCGTGCAATTCGAAGGAGAAACAGGGCCATACGTACAATATACACATGCTCGTGCGATGAGTATTTTACGTAAAGCCAACCATACAGTAGATACACAGGCTGCCTTCTCATTAACAGACGATGATGCGTGGGAAGTAATGAAACTTATCGAAAACTATCCAAACGTTGTCCGCTTTGCTGAAGAAATGCGAACCATCAGCGATTGCGAAATTCGTTATCAACTTAGCACAAGCGTTCAACAAATATTACGCACATACAAAAGTGCTTGTTGAAGATGAAGCCTTCAACAGCCGTATCGCTTTAGTACAAACAACAGCAAGCATCCTAAAACAAGGCTTAGCGCTTCTTGGCGTAGCTGCTCCAGATGAAATGTAGTCATTGACATCAAGTAGGATAAGCCGTATACTAAATGCACATATAGAAGCAATGAACAAGCGCAGTAGTGGTTGTCGAAGGGAGAAAGAAGAGAATTGTCGGTTGGTGCAAGACAATCCCCAACATCCGCGAAGTACACTTGGGAGCTATCCGTCAGGACGTCTCATCCGCGATAAGGATGCTCGAGTGGATGATGCCTTGCGTCGTCAACAAGGGTGGTAACACGGTGAAAATCGTCCCTAATAGTCTTTTTGGCTATTAGGGATTTTTTATTTACAAGAAAGAAGGGAAGAAACAAGATGAACATTATCGATGATTTAGAATGGCGCGGCGCCATCAACCAAATGACAGATGAAGAAGGCTTGCGTGCCTTAACAAGCGAAAAGGCTGTATCACTCTACTGTGGGGTAGACCCAACCGGAGACAGCATGCACATTGGACACTTAATTCCATTTATGATTCTTCGTCGTTTCCAATTAGCAGGACACAAACCAGTAATCTTGATTGGTGGAGCAACAGGTTCAATCGGAGATCCAAGTGGTCGTACAAGCGAACGTGTACTTCAATCAATGGAACAAGTTCAACACAACGTTGAAAAATTAACAGCGCAAATGAAGAAATTATTCTTCACAACAGATGAAGACCAAGCGACATTACGCCTTGTAAACAACTACGATTGGACAAAAGATTTATCATTATTAGACTTCTTGCGTGACTACGGGAAGCATTTCAACTTAAACACAATGCTTGCTAAAGATGTGGTCGCAAGCCGTCTAGAAGTGGGGATTTCATTTACAGAATTCTCTTACCAAATCCTACAATCAATGGACTTCTTACATTTATTCAAGACAGAAGACGTGCAAGTCCAAATCGGTGGTGCGGACCAATGGGGGAACATCACTTCAGGTCTTGAATTAATCCGTAAAGTAGAAGGCGCAGAGTCTCGTGCGTACGGTTTAACAATTCCGTTGATGTTAAAATCAGACGGTACAAAATTCGGAAAATCAGCTGGTGGTGCTGTATGGCTTGACCCTGAAAAGACAACTCCATACGAATTCTACCAATTCTGGTTAAACCAAGATGACCGTGACGTGATTAAATACATCAAGTACTTCACATTCCTAGAACGCGAAGAAATCGAAGAGCTCGAAGAAAAAGTGGCGACAGAACCACATAAACGTGAAGCACAAATCCGCCTTGCCGAAGAAGTGACTCGCTTCGTTCACGGCGAAAAAGCCTTAGAAGACGCGAAGAAAATTACAAACGCGCTCTTCACAGGGAACGTACAACAATTAACAGCCGACGAAATCGAACAAGGCTTCAAAAAAACATGCCAACATTTGAAAGTTCAAAAGAAAGCCAAAACCTAGCAACTTGGCTTGTGGACCTTGGCATCGAACCATCAAGAAGACAATCACGCGAAGACATTCAAAACGGCGCGATTTCTATCAACGGTGAAAAAGTAACGGACCTCGAATTCGAATGGACGAAAGAACAATCCTTCGAAGAACGCTTCGTCATCGTCCGCCGCGGTAAGAAAAAATACTTCTTAGTGGTGTTGAAATAAAAGACTTATGGATGATTCTTTTGAATCCTTGCAGATTTAATTATCATCACTGTAACGTTGCACCGGCGCAAGCCTTGGTCTTGCGCCTTAAAAGCCTCAAAGAGGGCGTACGGATTAACAATCCTACGCCCTCTTAGCAGAGTGGTTGAATGGAATGAGTCTAGCTGTAAACAGCTATCTCATTCCTATTCAACTTTGTGGGGGAAAGAAAACGAAATGCCATAGATACAAATGTATCCATGACATTTCTGTCTTTCTCCCTCGTTTTTATGCTCTACCACGTTACTGTGATGATAAAATCCGCAGTATTCTACAGAATCATCCTCCGGGTGCATTGCATCCAAAACGACTAAGAATTTTTTTGCTTGATGAACTGACGATAACGAGCAGTTCACAAAGTTTTAACTAAAAAAATGTTTTAAATAGATTTTTAAACCTGCTATAAACGCTTATACAATCGTATTTCAAAAGCAAATGTAAAAAACACAATATGACATATACGTTATATTGCAAAATAACTTTTTGGTCAAAAGCCCGAATTTGTTGGCTCCCAAACTCAAGATTTAGTGAGCGTATTTCGAATGCAAAAGCCAGAAATTTCCCATTTAAACCTGCACCCGCTCAATCCATAGAAGCTCAATTTTTCTTTAATGCAGAATGTGCAGCTCTATTTTTCAAGCAGAGAAAAAATAAGATTCCAAAGAATAGGCGGATTTTATAATAACCGTAATAGGGGATAGGATTAAATGCGAAATAGCGGCCGTCAGAAATTTTTCTGTACGGCCGCTTTGACGCTTTAAAGGTGAGAGACTTCGGCTCGAACCGGTCCCCCATTACAGTTATTATCAATAAATCCGCAAGGATTCTTTGGAATCAAATGGAATTATACTTTTTCCACCGTTACCGCATTGAAAATGGTATCGAAGTTGTCCATGTTAATAAAGCCTGTCTGAGCTTCCATGGTATTGAGCGTACCTATAGTTTTTAAATGATTTTCTGTGCTAAAAATCTCCAAAAAAATTCACATTTTACACTGTAATATTTCACAAAAAATAACTATTTATGTATCAAAAAGGTCAGTCGTTCGGGTTATGTTACAGTTTTGTTACAAGGTATTATCAATTCGAAGAAAAATCAACATCGGCCTAAAGTCCTATGGTATTATAGTACCAAGTTAAGTTTTATTAAAAGCCGTGACCGGCTACTTCGAATATATATTAGTGAGAAACATTGGAGGAAAAATCACTTGAAGAAACGTTTATTAACAGTATTAGTAACAGGAACAGTATTATCATTAGGAGCTTTAGCGCCATCAGTTAACGCGCAAGATTTCGATTCACAAATCGAAACAGTTAACTCATCAATCGCTAACATCAATGAGAAAAAATCAGCAGTTAATTCTACAATCGATACATTAGCGAAAGAATTATCTGATGTACAAACTAAAATTGATACAACTCAAGCTAAAAAAGCTGAAGTTCAAGAACAAATCGAAACATTAAAAACTGAAATTGCTAAATTAGAAAAAGTAATCGCAGAACGTAACTCACGTTTAGAAGAACAAGCTCGTTCAGTACAAACAAACGGTGCTCGTTCATACTTAGATTTCTTATTAAACGCTGAAAGCTTATCAGATGCGGTTAGCCGTATCGGTGTTGTAATGGACTTAATGAGCGCAAACCGCGAATTAATGCAACAACAAGCTGAGGACAAAAAACAAGTAGAATCTAAAGAAGAAGCTCAACAAGAAAAATTAGCTGAACAAGAAGCAGCTGAAAAAGAATTAGCTTCATTACAAACAGAATTAAACGATACTTTCTCTAAAAACAAAGTATTATTAGCGAACCTTTCACAAGAAGAAGTAGCTGAAATCGCAAAACGTGATGGATTAGTTGCTGAAAAAGAAGCTTTCCAAAAACGTTTAGCTGAAGAAAAAGCAAAAGCTGAAGCAGAAGCAGCTCGTATTGCTGAAGCATCTCGTCAAGCATTAGCAGCACAAGCTTCACAATCACAAACAACTGCTACACAAACTTCATATCAAGCTCCTGCACCTGCAGCAGCTAGCACAGCTTCAACAAGTACAGCTTCAACTTCAAGCTCTACTTCAACACCAGCAGCTCCAGCACAAACATCAAGCTACACTTACACAACTGGCGGAGGTTTCCCAGCAGTTGACCCAAGTTTCCGTGCTTCACTTAACGGTGGATACTTCGGACAATGTACTTACTACGTATTTAACCGTATGGCACAAGTTGGTACACCAATCGGTCACACCATGATGGGTAACGCGGCTGAATGGCCATCATACGCTCGTAGCTATGGATACTCAGTATCTCACTCACCATCAGCTGGTTCAGCAATCGTATTCCAACAAGGTTTAGCAGGTGCTGACCCAACTTACGGACACGTAGCTTTCGTAGAAGCAGTTAACGCAGATGGTTCATTATACATCTCTGAAATGAACGTACGTGGATTAAACGTAATCTCTTACCGTACAATCTCAGCAAGCGTTGCAGCTCAAGCAACATACATCCGTTTCTAATATGAATGAAATGACCGTCTCCTGAAAAGGAGGCGGTTTTTTTGTTTGCTCTTTTTTTATTGTAGTGATTTTATAAAAGCAGATTTGACATCGGGTACTATATTTTCTATGATAAAGACAAGTCAAATTTAAAGGAGTATTCTAATGAAGAAAATTTTGAAATTAACAATGGTGTTGTTAGGAGCGTTATTTGTTTTAATCGGTTGTAGCTCAGAATCTAAAAGTGAATTTGTTTTTTTGATTTAAGTGATATAAAAACAAAAAAATAACCTATGTATACGATAAAGAAAAAAAGATTCAGTTTCATCTGTGACATTTAATCTCATCTACGACATTTCAAAAAAGTAAAGAAATCGAAGAGAAAGCACGTAGTACCCAAAAAAACTAATAGTAGACGACGCGAGCGGCATTGAAGGGGTTAAAGTCACTCAATCTGATAGCGCAAAAGAACTAAAGATAACAATTGAAGTGGATCTTAAGAAGTTTAACTATGAGGATGGAAAGGCAGGTGCTAAAGCGCCAGCTCTATATAGTAGCGTTCATACAGCGGTAATAAAGAAAGATGGTATTTACAGCTTTGAAGAATCTAAAAAGAGTATTCTAAAAGAAGGATTTCAAGAAGTGAAATAATCGATATGAACTTGGATTTCAGTGAATGGAATCCAAGTTTTTTTATATAAATGTTGAATGTAGACAGCAACGCAATTTGACAAACCATAGTTCATTTTCTATGATAAAAACAAGTCAGATTTAAGGAGTATTTGAATGAAGAAAATCTTGAAACTATCCATTCTATTATTGGGGACGTTATTTGTTTTTACTAGGATGTAGCCAAGAAACAAAAAGTGAATTTGTTTTACAAAAGACTGCTAGTAAGACGATATTATCTTATGTATACGATAAAGAGAAAGATTCGGTTTCCAAACTAACTATGAATATTATTTACGATATCACAAAAGATGAACAATACACAGAAGTCGTGCGTAGTCAGCGAGATGGGCTTGTTTCAGAGATGGAAGGTATCGAAGGCGTTACATATACTAAAAAGGACGATAATAACTACATTACGCTAACAGTTGAAGTAGACGTTAATAAATTTAAGTTCGATGATGCGGCAAGTCGAAAAAAAGCCCTAACGCTCTATGATACCGTTAATGCAGTATTGAAAAGAAAGGATAATATGGTTAGCTACCAATTATCTAAAGAGGCTATTTTAGAATACGAGTTTAAAGAAGTGAAATAAAGGGAGTGCTGTCATGAAGAAAATATTGAAGTTATCGATTGTACTATTAGGAGCATTATTTGTATTACTAGGATGCCGTGCAGAAAGTAAAGCGTCATTTGTTTTTCAAACGGCAAATGCGGAGGTTACTTTTACGTATGTATATGACAAAGGAAATGACACAGTTTTATCTCTAACAACGAAGTCAGTAATTAAACTAGCCAATATTCCAGAATACGATACAATAACACGTAAAAAAATCGAGATGCACTCGTGAATGAAATGAAAGATATCGAAGGCATAAAAGTCACTACATCAGACACTGAAAAAGAATTAAATTTCACGGTTGAAGTGGACATGAAAAAGTTCAAATTGGATGATTCAGAAAGTCGTGCAAAAGCACCAGAGTTATATAGAACAATGGATGTGGCGCTTATAAAAAAAGACGATAAAATAAGTTTTTCAGCATCCAAAGAAAGCCTTGAAAGCAAAGGATTTGTTGAGCAAAAAGAAGAAAAATAAATATAGAAGAACTTGGATTATGGCAAACGTAATCCAAGTTTTTTTATATAAATGATGAGTGTGGACTTCAACAGAATTTGACAAACGATAGTTCATTTTCTATGATAAAAGCAAGTCAGATTAAAGGGAGTATTCTAATGAAGAAAATCTTGAAATTATCCATTGTACTACTAGGGACATTGTTTGTATTACTAGGATGCCGTTCAGAAAGTAAAGCATCATTTGTTTTGCAAACAGAAAATTCGAAGGTCACTTATACATATGTATATGACAAAGAGAATGACACAGTTTTATCTCTAACAACCGATATCGTAGTACGTTTATCAAGTGTTCCGGAATATGCAACAGCAGCACGTCAAAGAAGAGATGAAATCGTGAATCAAATGAAAGCTACAGAGGGCGTAAAAGTTACTTCTGTAGATAGTGAAAAAGAAATAGCATTCACTGTTGAAATAGACATGAAGAAGTTCAAATTGGATGACTCAGAAAGTCGTGCAAAAGCGCCAAGTTTATATGAAACAATGGATGTTGCACTGATTAAGAAAGATGGCAAAGTAAGTTTTTCAGCATCTAAAGAAAACATTGAACGCCTTGGATTTGTTGAGCAAAAAGAAGAAAAGAAATAATTTTATCAATCAAATAGCAGGACTTGGATGATGATAAACGTCATCCAAGTTTTTTTATTGGAGAAACAGCATAAAAACAGCTTTTTGAGGCAGAGAGATTGCCTAAGTGGCGGCGAGGTGCTACAATACAAACATAAATAACATTTTCGGGGCAAGGTGAAATTCCTGACCGGTGGTATAGTCCACGAGCCGATTGGCATGATCTGGTGCAATTCCAGAACCGATAGTATAGTCTAGATGTGAGAAAATGGCACTATTTCAACAAGTCTATTTGATGAGCAGTATTGAAAGGTCCATTTCAATGCTGCTTTTTTCTTTGAAACTGAGAAACAGTGCAATTTCCTTCGCCCTATGAAGGAGGACGTACCATGAGTACAAATGTAAAAAAGTCGAACAGAACATCGGCTAAAAAAATTGTTCTAGTAGGAGTCTTTGGTGCGATTAGTACCGTATTAATGCTATTATCGTTCAACGTACCGTTTATCCCAACATTCGTGAAGCTCGACTTCTCGGATTTACCAGTATTGCTGGGTGGATATCTTCTTGGACCATTGCACGGAAGCTTGATTGCGCTTATTAAAGTGTTGTTAAACTTCTTCTATAACGGGTCAATGACTTTGGAATCGGTGAGACAGTGAACTTAATCGGTAGCTTAAGCTTCATGTTACCAGCAGTGCTTTACTATCAACGTCGCCGTAATTTCAAATCAGCGGTGATCAGCTTAGTCATCGGTACAATTTCAGCGACAGTGGTGTTACTGACAGCGAACTACTTCGTAATGTTCCCACTTTACGCAACAGCGATGAACTTCCCAATGGAAAAAATCGTGGCCGCAGCACATGCATTAAACCCATTGGTAACAGACTTAGGGTCATTAATGGCATTCGCATTACTTCCATTTAATATCGTGAAGTTCGGTCTAAATAGTGTACTTGCGATGTTAATGTACAAACGTTTAGCACAAACCTTAAAATTAGAACATTAATCCAGAGTCGGGCTTCGTGCCCGGCTTTTTGTTTTGAGAAAAATTTCTTCTATATAATAGTAGAAAACTGCTTAGAAATTTGCAGAAACTCTTTATTTCCAATAGCAATCTGCTAAAAAAATGAGGTAGGATAGATAAGAATGAGGGTGAACCAATGAAAGGAAAAACATGGACCAAGTTGCAACTATCCATCGTTGCACTCAGCGCTGTTCTCATGGGAACGAGCGGATTTTTAACCATTACACAACAATCATTATTTGGGCTTGAAGCACCAACAATTTCCATCCTATCCATCTTCTTTAGCAGTCTATTACTTTGGCTCTTTGTCGCAACGGACTGGCCAAGCGTTCTCTGCTATGTGATGTTAGGAATCGGGATGCTTCCAGGCGTCAACTACGGACAGATTTTTTTAGCCTGTCGTTTGGGAATACAACCTTTGTCTTCCTATTATTTACATTCTTAATGACTTACGCTTTGGAACAAACGCCTGCACTTAGACGTTTCGTCGCGCGTGCACTCGGAAGCTCCTTTGCAGGAAAGTCTCCATGGCATTTTATCGGGGCTTTTTACGCCAGCGTTCTTGCCATTAGCCTTTTTATTTCGCCGACGATTCTCTTTATGATCGTCTTCCCGATTTACGAGGAAATCATGGCTGTGCTTGGATTGAAAAAAGGCGATAGACAGGCTTCGGTGCTTCTAATCGCACTTTTTGCAACAGTAGCAATCGGTACAGCGATGACGCCAATCAATCACGTCTTCTCTGTGACCGCCATGGCGCTTTACAAAAATGCGACAGGAATCGCGATTTCCAACGCGCAATATATGATGATTGGAATTCCAGCCGGACTCGTGCTCTTTATCGCGATGTGGGCTGTTCTTAGAACTATTTGGAGAGTGGATTTATCAAACGTCGAAATGAAACCACTCGAATCGCTTGAAGCACTTCCTGCCAAATCCAAACGCGAAACGGCAACAGTGCTGATTTTCATGGGCGTCGTCTTATTATGGGTGTTACCAGAACTCGTAGGAGGATTCTTACCAGATGTTGCAGCCTTCCTAAAAACTGCAGGAATGGCATTCCCACCGATGATTGGGGTCATCGTGATGGCGATTCTGTCGTTTGACGGGAAACCACTCTTATCGATTCAAGAAGGGCTTCAAAAAGGTGTGTACTGGCCAAGTATGTTCTTGGTTGGAGCCACTTTAAGCATGGGAACTCTTGTCACAAAACCGGAATTAGGAGTCATCGGACTTCTTGAAAGTTCACTCGTACCGGTATTTGCGACACTGGCCCCAATTCTTGTCGTAATCATCTTCGTCCTCTGGGCAGGATTACAAACAAATGTCTCTTCAAACTTAGTAACCGTATCGGTAGTAACAACCGTATTAACGACCGTCTATGCGACAGGCTCCGTCGACGTCCAAGCGGGAACCATTGCCTGCTTGATTGGATTTATGGCAAGTCTTGCCTTTATGACACCGCCAAGTATGCCGTATGTAGCGATTTCGGTCGGTTCGGGTTGGACGAATGCAAAGGATGCCTTTGTATACGGAGGAGGCCTATTCCTACTCAGCGCTGCTAGTGCGATTATTGTAGGTTATCCATTAGGCGTCTTCTTTGGAATTTAACAGTAGGAGGAAATCGAGTGTTAGAAAAACAACGCGCAGAGATTGATGCCATCGACCGCGAGATTGTAGCGCTCTTTGAACGCCGCATGCAAGTCGTTGTCGATGTCGCTCGTATAAAAAAAGAAAATGGTATCGCGATTTTAGATGCCAGTCGCGAGAAAGAAGTGATTGCCAAGGTGCAGTCGTACTTGAAAGATGCGACTTTAAAAAGAAGAGTTGGCAGAAGCTTACGAGACTTTGATGAAAGTTTCAAAGGACTATCAACAAAAACAAATAGAAGCATAAAATAGTTGAGAATAGCGGATTACTTCGAATTCTCACGGATGTCTTCATATGAACTGTTACGGGGCACCGGTTCGAGCCAGGTGTAAGACAGAATAATGACATGGACTCACAGTGTGGGTCCATTTTTTTATTGATTTCTGAAAGCCTGATTCGACATAAGCTTTGTCATCCTTCTTTTATAGAGGGAAGAGTGATAAAATAAGAGAGAAGATTCGAAGGGAGAGGAGGAGCCTGATGTTAGATCATCTAGCTTTTAAAGGCGAGTGGCGCCAGTACCAAAAGCGCATTTTAGAAAAGAGCGATACGATTATGGCGGATGGCCATATTCATTTGGTGGCGGCTCCAGGTTCTGGGAAAACGACGCTAGGAATTGAATTTATCCGTCGCAATAGTAATCCTGCGCTTATTTTAGTGCCGACCGTGACGATTCGCCAGCAGTGGGTGGACCGTATTCGTGAGGCGTTTTTGGATGATGCGAGTCTAGCCGATGAAATGATTTCGCAAAATCTAAAGCAGCCAAAGACCATCACCGTTGCGACGTATCAAGCGTTGCACAGTGCCATTAATCGTCTGGAAGGCGACGCGGAAGTAGAGGATACGGATGATGTGGTCGAGAACGAGCACTTTGATTTTAAAGACGTGGATATTATTAAGCTCTTTAAGGAAGCAAATCTTGGAACATTGTGCCTCGATGAGTGTCATCACTTGCGAAATGAATGGTGGAAGAGTCTAGAAACCTTCCGTAAATCCTTTGCGGACATCAGTGTGATTTCGCTGACGGCAACACCTCCGTATGAAGGAGAGCCTGCACTTTGGGAGCGTTATGTGGCCATGTGTGGGGAAATCGATGAAGAAATTACCGTTCCAGAACTCGTTAAAGAGGGCAGTTTATGTCCACACCAGGACTATGTGTATTTCTCTTTCCCAACGAAGGAAGAAGAGAAACAACTCGATCAGTTTTCTACGCAGAAGAGAGCCTTCTTGAAAAATCTATCGTCTGATTCGATGTTTTGTGAGGCGGTGAGAACAAGCCGCGCGCTCGATGGCACCATTTCAGAAGATGAACTCTTAAACGAGCCGAAGTATCTCTCGGCAACACTGATTTTCCTACGACATAAAGGCATCGAGTTCCCGAAACATTTCCAACAATTACTGGGGGCAAGCCTGCTTCCGACATTTGACTTGGCGTGGTTTGAAATTCTCTTACAGGGAATGTTATTCGACGTGCCGCATTGGTATGATTTATCCGAAGAAGACTGTAAAGAATTGAAACATGAGTTGAAATCGCTCGGGTTGATTGACCGTAAACAAGTGCAGTTACTTCGTAATAAACAACTCGACCAACTGTTAAATCAATCTCTTGGGAAATTAAACGCAGTCCGAGACATTTTCAAGGCGGAATACGAAACATTAGGCAGCGAATTGAGACAATTGATTCTAACCGACTTCATTCGAAAAGACTTTGAGACGCACTTAGGAAATCCAGAAGTTCAATATAGCCAACTGGGCGTATTACCGTACTTTGAAGTCCTTCGTAGAGAGCTTGTGGAGCAGCAATTAGACGTTCCTGTAGCCGTTTTAACAGGAAGTCTCGTAATTATTCCATCAGCAGTGAAACCGCGTCTAGAGGCTATTTTTGGCCCCAATAAGATTACGTTCCAACCAGTAGGCCAACTCGATGAAAACGACTATGTGAAGGTGCGTTTAGTAGGTTCGCAACATGATTTAGTCAGCGCCGTGACACAGCTCTTCCAAGAAGGACACATTCATGTCGTGATTGGAACAAAAACTCTCCTCGGTGAAGGTTGGGATGCGCCATGCGTGAACTCATTAATTCTCGCCAGCTTTGTCGGAAGTTTCATGCTCAGCAATCAGATGCGAGGTCGCGCGATTCGCATTTGGCCGGAAAATCCGGATAAGACAAGTAGTGTTTGGCATCTTGTGTCCATCAATTTGGCAGAGAAAAAACTTTTCAAGAAGAAAGAAGACGAAGAGGTTGCTGTGGGAATCGATAGTCCGGATATGGAATTATTACAACGCCGCATGAAGCAGTTCTTAGGATTACACTATAATGAAAACACGATTGAATCAGGCGTGGATCGATTAGACCTTGGAACAATCAAGTTTACGAAGAAGGATTTAACAAAACTCAATCAAGAGACCATCGAACGCTCGCGTAACCGCGAAGAGTTAAGAGAACGCTGGAATGAATCCCTTCCGCTTCTAGAAGACATGGAAGTCTCTAATGAAGTTGCAGTGGACAAGACATTCTTGCCAACCGTTCTTTTGACAGATGCACGAAAAATTCTAACCTATGCGCAAGCAATCGCACTGACGGAACTAATCATCTATATCATCCTCGATTTTGCGAACGGACCGTCCCAACTCTTATATTCAGTGGGAATCCTATCGCTTATCGTGTTAAACATCGTTTGGTTGAGATATTTCCTATACAAGAGTCCGTATAAACGCCTCGAACTTTTTGCCGAAGCCGTCCGAAAAGCCTTGCTGGCGTCTGGACACTTGCAGACTCAAAACTGCAAGGCCAGAGTCGTTCGCGGAGATAAGAATTCGATTCAAACAGCCACTTATCTAAAGGGTGGAACCTTGCGCGAAAAAGAAATTTTTGCACAGGCGCTATCGGAATTCTTTGCTCCAATCGAGAACCAGCGCTATATTCTAAGAGCCATGACTTGGGTCAATGACCAAACGAAATATTTTGCCGTCCCAAGCATGTTCGATAAACGAAAAGAAGACGTCATCGTCTTTGTTGCCAACATCGAAAAATACATCGGCTCATACGAAATCATCTATACCCGAAGCGTAGAAGGACGCCATATTCTATTGGATGCCCGTTTGAACGCATTAGGAAATAAACAAGAGCGTACCTTCTCGAAGAAGAAAGTGACATCTAAATTAAAATAAACGCTTAAAGAATCTAGCCAGGAAACCGACTAGATTCTTTATTTTTTTGCGGTAAAATCCTTGCATTCTATTTCAAACTATTGTAAGATATCTGAGTACGAAATTTTAATATTTGCTGGAGGGGTAGCGAAGTGGCTAAACGCGGCGGACTGTAAATCCGCTCCTTCGGGTTCGGCAGTTCGAATCTGCCCCCCTCCACCATTGGGGTATAGCCAAGCGGTAAGGCAACGGACTTTGACTCCGTCATTCGTTGGTTCGAATCCAGCTACCCCAGTCCTACAGGCACCGATTCCGGTGCCTTTTTTGTTGCCCAAATCTAAATTTTCCGACCTTCGCAGCACCGTACCATGTTGTTCCGGTCCCGCCGACTGAAATTGTTCGTAGTTTTCTTGTTGACTGAATTTTGGTAGAGCAGTTGAAAAAGATATCTCGAAAGAGTTGAAAAGTTCCATAGTAGCAGTAATAGGGAATAGCATTCAAAGTGAATTACGACCTCTTGAAAAGTCATTTTCTAGAGGTCGTTTGAATCTTGAAAGAGCTTGAGACTTCGGCTCGAACCGGTACCCTATTACCGCACCTTACCTTTCCTTCCCGTCCCACCGATTGAAATCATTCGTAATTTTCTTATTAACTGATTTTGCTGTTGTGTGCTAAAGGGGAAATTTTAGGAATCTGTAATTAAGAAGTAGTCTATGGAGTCTCAGAAGAACTCCTAATGGATTTCATCATAATAACAATAAGGTAATCGCAAGCAATGTGAATTACTGAGGGTTAGCGATTTATCACTTACCCTCAGTTTGAAGCTTGCTACCCTTGAGACAAAGACTCAAGGGGATGCCGTTATTGTTATAATGATGAAAATAATCCATAGGAGTTCTAAGAGACTCCATCTACTTTTTACATAAGATTACTTTTATAATTTGCCCTTTAGTGCACCAATCCTCCAAAATCGGTCAAAAAGTAAGAAAAATTACGAAATGTTTCAAAAAGGGGCTAAAAATTTCCTAACAATAGGAAAAGATTTTAGGTATAATGGAATCAAAGAATCTGATATAGTCAAATTGAGGTGGAGGGATTTTTTATGAAACAACGACACCAACAACTATTGCACTTACTTGCACGCCACGAATGGATTAAAGGACGCGAATTAGCTTCCTGCCTCGGCGTCAGCGCAAGAACAGTGCGTTCCGATATCGAACAAATTAACCGAGAAATGCCGCATATCATTCAAGCGGATCGCCAAAAAGGATATCACCTCGTGGCTTTCCAACAAAATCGATATGCAGACCCAGAAGGATTACTAAGAGCGCCACAAGATAGCGCAGAAAGAAGCGCCAACTTGCTGAAGCAACTCCTGTTCAATGGGGAGGGCGTTTCCATCGAAGCTTTTTGCGAACAATGTTTTGTAAGCGCTAAAACGTTTGATATTGACCGTATTCGTGTCCAAAAACAACTGGAAGAATACGATGGGTTGCTTCTTGTCACAAGAAACGGTTCTCTCGTTTTAGAAGGACCAGAAGCTAGTAAGCGAAAAATTGTATCGAGAACTACTGAAGAAAGAATTAAACGAAGACTTCTTGAATATCACAGAGCTTGCAAATGTCTATCCGGAATTGGATTTAGCACATTTTGAGGCGATTATATGGGAGAAATTGAAGGAGTTTCGCTATTCGATTCGTAAAACACTCATGCCGTTTTTATTATTGCATTTAGGATTAGTCTTGCAACGAATCCGTCATGGACAAACGGTGCAAGAGAGTGTTGTAGAAAAACTAGATTTAGAAGTCGAAGCTACGATTGTTCGGTCGATTTTTAAAGAAATTCTAGGAGACAAAGAGATTCCGGAAGGAGAAATTCTTTCCTATGCGAAACTCTTAAAGGCCTATCATAATTCAAGTGTGATTCAATCGGATATCTACTTTAAGGGCGATAAAATCAACCTGGAGGAATTGACAAATAAGATTGATGGAATGCTCTTTAAACGAATGGGCATCTCTTTCGTGGATCAAAAGGAATTCAAGGTGCGATTCCAATTACACTTGCAAGGACTGCTTGAACGAGTACAGATGAACCTAAGCTTACCGAATCATTATGTGCAAACTTTTAAACGACAATATCCATTGGTGTTTGATACGGCAGTTACCGTGAGCCAGTATTTAATGAATGAGCTGCAATGTCAGATTACCGAAGAGGAAATTGGATTCCTTGCACTGCATATTGGAGCCGCGTATATGCAAGGAGCGACAAATGCGAAATTACGCGCGGTCCTTATCGCGAATACGCAATATCCGTTAATTGCTGGAAGTGTAGAACGCTTGAAGGAACAGTTCCAACATCGGATGGAGTTTGTGGCAGAAGAGGCGACGTTTACCATAGGAGTGACCGAGTTTTACGAAGCGGATTTACTCATTACCTTCGAGCAAATGGAACCACCAGTTGCGATTCCAGTCGTTCGATTAGGACTATTTTTTAATACGCAAGACGAGATTCAACTGATTCGAGTGATGAATACGTTAGAAACGCAGAAGATGAGTGAAACGATTCGTACGCAAATTGGTCAGTTAATGGATGAAGATTTCTTCTATGCAGACGTAGAGGCTACTAGCCGAGAAGAAATCCTAATGCAAATGGGTTCCCGCTTAGAAGAAGCGGGCATTGTGACAGAAGACTTTTTAGACTCGGTCATGAAACGCGAAAGTCTCTCTTCGACGGACTTCGATTATTCGATTGCGATTCCGCATCCGTTGCATCCATCTAGCAACCGGTCGATGATTTCAATCGCGGTATTAAGAGAGCCGATTCAGTGGAATCATTTCCCAGTGAAACTGGTCATCTTGCTCGCGTTGAAGGAAGAGGATATGGAATTCATGCAACTCTTCTTAAGATGGCTCGGGAAGCAATTAGACTCCCCGGACAAAATGATGTGTTTATTAGAAGCAAAAAATGTAGAGTCGTTTATTCAGGCGATTCGATAAGGAAGGAGGAAATAGTATGGAAGGCATTGAGCTAGTGTGTTTTAAGATGATTAGCGCATTAGGGGCAGCAAAATCCAGTTTTATGGAGGCGGTGCAAGAAGCGCGGCTAGGTCATTTTGAAGAAGCGCGTCGATGCATTGAAGAAGGGGATAAATATCATGCAGAAGGGCATGAAGCACACTTCGGGTTATTGCAACAAGAAACATCCGGTGAGCCAGTGCAATTATCGCTCTTACTCGTGCATGCGGAAGACCAATTGATGAATGCGGAATTTCTTAAAATCACAGCAGAAGAAATTATCGCCCTTTATGAACGGATTGAAAGTATTAAATAGAAACGGAAGGAGGAAAAGAAAATGAAAAGAATTTATCTATTTTGTAGTGCGGGGATGTCAACCAGTCTAGTGGCCAGCAGAATGCAAGACGTGGCAGATAAGCATAATTTGCCGCTAGAAATTAAAGCGTTTCCAGACCGCAATATCGATACGATTTACGAGCAATACCATCCAGACGTAATCTTGTTAGGACCTCAAGTGAAATTCAAATTCAATGCGGTTCACGAAAAATATGATCCACTTGGAGTTCCTGTCGATGTCATCAATCTTGAAGACTACGGAAATGCAGATGGCGAACGTATCTTGAAACGTGCCATTCAATTATTAAAATCTAAAAAAGAACAATAGGAGGTTAGTACAATGTTTGCAGGTTTAGAAAGCACGATGGGCCGCGTGGCAGAACGTCTCAGCACGAATAAGGTGCTGATTGCGATTCGTGACGGGTTCTTAGTCGGTACACCATTAATTATCGTAGCGTCCATTTTCCTTGTTATTGCGAACTTCCCAGTGCCAGGGTATAGCGATTTTATGGCGCAATTCTTCGGCAAGGGTTGGGAAAACTCAATGGATGCCGTGATTGACTCTACATTTAGTATTTTAGCGGTTTTAGGAGCCGTTGGTATTGGGTATTCATATGCTAAACAATTAGAAAGTGATGCCATTGCAGGGGGAGTATTATCACTTGTCTGCTACCTTATCATGACTCCAAAAGTGCACCCAAAATTTGTGAATGAAGCAGGTAAAGCGTTTAGTGGATTTGCATTCTCAAACCTTGGTTCTGCAGGGGTGTTCCTAGCGATGATTACTGCGATTGTGTCAGTGAAAATCTTCGTAACGATTCAGAAAAAGGATGGGTTATCAAATTGCCTGATGCAGTGCCACCAGCAGTTTACCATTCATTTGCAGCTTTAATTCCTAGTGCGTTTGCGATGTTCTTTGCATTTGCAATCTATCTCATCTTCTCATTAACAGAATTCCAATACGCACAAACATTTATTTATAAAGTATTACAAGCTCCATTGATGGGATTCGGTCAAAGCGTCTTCTTCGAACCATTGTATCAATTCCTATCAACACTCTTCTGGTTCTTCGGTATTAACGGGCCAGCTGTAACAAATACAGTCTTCAACCCAATCCACTTAATTTTAACAAACGAAAACTTGGAAGCGTTTAAAGCTGGACAACCATTACCAAACATCTTCACTGGACCTTTCGGAGACTTCTTCGGTAACTTCGGTGGTGGAGGTAGTACATTATCTCTTGTATTCTTAATGGTCTTCCTTGCTAAATCAGAACGAATGAAGAAACTCGGTCGATTAGCTTTAATCCCTGGTATTTTCGGTATCAATGAAATGGTTACATTCGGTTTACCAGTAGTATTAAACCCAATTATCGTGATTCCATTCTTATTAACACCACTTGTAAATATTACTTTAGCAACTCTTGCAACAATGTGGGGAATTATCCCTTATACAACAGGGGCTTCACTTCCATGGACAACGCCATTCTTCTTCTCAGGATGGTTGTCAACAGGTAGTATCGTAGCCGGATTCTTCCAAATCTTCTTGATTCTTTTAGGCTGCTTAATCTACTTCCCATTCTTCAAAGCATTGGATAACCAATACTTGAAAGAAGAAGCAGGCTCTAGCATGTTAACAGGTGATGAATTAGACGATGTTGACTTAAACGACTTATCATTTGATGATTTATAAAATTACAAAAGCATAAGTCACAAGATTTCATATCATTGGGTGGCATGCGAAAACGGATGCCACCTTTTTACATAGAAAGGGGTGAACAGATGAGAACACTATTATTATTCGACCAAGTTCAAGCAGGATACGGCGGAAAGGAACGTGGCGATACAGAATTAGGCCTTGAAAAAGGTGGGGTTGGTTCTTATTTAATGTTCAAAGACGACTTCGAAAAAGCAGGACTTATAGCGCTTGCGACGATTTATTGTGGACCAGATTATTTCCAAGCGCATAAAGAAGAAGTGATTCATAAAATCAAAAATCTGATTTTAAAAACGAAAGCAGAAGTGCTGTTTGCAGGGCCATGTTTTAACTACGGAACCTATGCGCAAATGGCGGCAGAAATTGCGTTAGCCATTCAAGATCAAACCGACTGCAAGCCTTATGTGATTTGTTCGAAAGAGAATGAAGAAACCATCGCAGCTTATAAAGATAAAGTCGTCATGCTAGAAATGCCGAAAAAAGGCGGCGTGGGCTTACGCGAAGCATTAGGCGGAGCCGTTGCCATTATTAGCGGAACAAAGACGAAAGTGAACAACGATTTCAGTAAAAGAGGTGACAGAGAATGTGGGGTATGATTGCGACATGGAGAATGGCGCTCGAAGGAATCCAGAAGGTGACCCCGAATTTAGAAGCGGGCGGGACGGCAGGAGATGCTATTGAAGGCGCGATTAAAGAAGTGGAGGACTTCCCTTACTTTAAATCTGTTGGATATGGCGGACTTCCAAACGAAGAGATGGAAGTGGAGTTAGATGCCGCTTATTTAGATGGATCAACGTTTGATTTCGGTGCGGTCTGTGCCTTAAAACAGTTCGCCAATCCAATCTCGGTGGCGCGGGCCTTGAGTGCTTATAAAGTGAATAATGTGCTTGTCGGAGATGGAGCAGTAGCTTTTGCGAAGGCTCATCATTTCGAAGAAAAAGACATGCTGACGGACCGTGCGAAGATTCATTTCCATAATCGATTGAAAGATATTGAACGCGAACAACTCACGCCGTATGCTGGACACGATACGGTTGGTATGGTGGGATTGGACGCATCTGGAGATATGGTCGCAGGGACCTCAACGAGCGGACTCTTTATGAAGAAGCCGGGTCGTGTAGGAGATTCTCCTTTTATCGGATCTGGATTATATGTCGATAGCACGATTGGTGGCGCGACGGCGACGGGTCTTGGGGAAGACTTGATGAAAGGCGTGATTTCGTATGAAATCGTCCGTCTCATGAAAGAAGGCCTTTCTCCGCAAAAGGCGTGTGAAAAAGCCGTGAGCGACCTTGCAGAACGATTGAAGAGAACGCGTGGCGAAGCAGGAGATATTTCTGTAGTGGCCATGAATGCCAAAGGAGACTTTGGGGCAGCTTCCAATATCGAGAACTTCTCATTTGTTGTTGCCACAAGTACACTAGCGCCAACGGTATTCCGTGTGCATCCACAAAGTGATGGCACGATGCGACATGAATTAGCGACAAAAGAATGGCTTGAAGCGTATTTAGAAGAGCGCATGAAGCCGTTGGAGGTCAAAGAATGAATCAAGAAGAATGGATTGCAGAGTTGAAAGGCATTCAACCTGCACTCTTTGAAGGGCTGCGACGAATGGTCGCCATTCCAAGTATTCGAGGCGAAGCAGAAGATGGTGCTCCATTTGGCAAGGGGCCTAGACAGGCGCTTGATGAAGTGCTTGCGATTGCGAGTGAACTTGGATTTCAAACAAAGAATATCGATAACAAGATTGGATACGCACAGTACGGAGAAGACCGACCAGATGGCGCGTACTATGGCATCTTCGGGCACGTGGATGTGATGCCGCTTGGAGAAGGATGGATTTCTCCAGCGTTAGACCTTACCGTTCGTGACGGAAGACTCTACGGACGCGGCACATTGGATAACAAAGGGCCTATTCTATCGAACCTATATGCGTTATATGTGTTGAAGGAAAAGGGTGTGACCTTTGATAGACCGGTGCGGATTGTCTTTGGGACGAATGAGGAGACAGGATTTGGATGCGTGAAGCACTATTTAACGAAAGAAATTCCTCCGACATTCGGGTGGACGCCAGACTGTAAATGGCCAGTTGTCTACGGCGAACGCGGTCGTCTCAGAGTACGATTGTCTGTATCCTCGGATAAAGTGTCCGGATTGTATACATTTGCCAACGAAAAACTGCTCCATACAAACCATCGCGGGGAAGAATTGGGCATCGCCTATGAAGATAGTGACTTCGGGATGATGCAACTGAGAGGAGAAACGTTTGGAGTGGAAGACGGTCGTCATTATGTCGAATGGACGATGTGCTACCCAGCGAGTTGCACAAAAGACGAGTTGATTGAGAAAATCAATGCGCATGTACCAGAAGGTGGCGTGCTAGACGTGATTTCTCATTGGGACCCAGTGCTTTATGACAAGGATTCCGCCTATGTGCAAGCCTTGCAACAGGTGTACACGGATATCACGCAGAGCGATAGCGTTCCAGTGACGACAACGGGTGGAACCTATGCCAAAATTATTCCAAATATTATCGCGTATGGGCCAAGTTTCCCAGGGCAAAGAGATATTGCGCATTTGCCAAACGAATGGATTGGGATTAAAGACTTAGAAACAGACACGATTATTTACGGATTAGCGCTACTCGCATTGTCGCGCATGAAAGAAGGGACGTTATGACAGTAGAAGTATGTGCTGGAAGCATCGCAGACTGCCAGATTGCAGAGCGTGCTGGTGCTGACCGCATTGAATTGAATAGCGCGCTTTTCTTAGGAGGATTAACCCCAAGCATCGGAACCTTGCAAAAAGTGCTCGATTCTGGAGTGAGCCTTCCGATTGTGTGTATGGTTCGTCCTCGTGGCGCAGGATTTTGCTACACGAAGGAAGAATTCGAGAGCATGCTAATCGACGCCAAACTCTTATTAGAAGCGGGTGCGAAAGGATTAGCGTTTGGATTTTTATTAGAAGACCGGACGATTGACTGGAACCGTACGAAGCAGATGATTGAGTTGTGTCAGAAATATCATGCCGAGAGTGTGTTCCATAAGGCGTTTGACCTTGTGCCGGATGTGGAGAGTGCCATCGAGGGCTTAATCAAACTTGGATGCACGCGCATTTTAACAGGGGGACAACAGGCGCACATTGAAAAAGGAATTCCGCTCTTAAAAAGACTTGCAGGCTCGCTACGGAAGTCAGATTAAACTGCTTTGTGGCGGCGGTGTTACCAAAGAAAATGTGCAGCACTTAATGCAGGAGACGGGGATTTCGCAAATCCATGGAACGTTTAAGACGTGGGAGACGGATCCGACGACTGCAGGCGAGGGGCTCAGCTATGCCTATCATGAAAATGGAGATTACGAACAGACGGATGAAGCGTTGTTGAAAGAAGTAGTGGCGCTTGTTCGTGGACAGGAGGAAACGAAATGAGTAAACGATTGTTAAATTGTGCGGCCAGTGATTTCAGAAAAATGACCGGAAAAGAATTGAAAAAGGCGATTGAAGCCGCAGAAGGAAGAACGGTGTGCTGTGAAACGGGATGCTCACGACCAACGTTTCTGTATGAATTATCTAACGCAGAAATCGCAAAGGCGTTCGGCGGAGACATGGTGATCTTGAACGGATTTGACTGTATTGATCCACTGATTTACGGTACTGAAGAAAGTGAAAACCCAGTCCAACGTGCGAAAGAACTGAGTGGGTTGCCAATCGGGGCGAACTTGGAGCCAGTGGACATGAATGCAGAAATGCTAGAAACACGTATCGAAATCTCACCAGGGCGTCAATGTACGGTGGAAACCGTGAAACGTGCGGAAGAACTCGGTCTTGATTTCATCTGCTTAACCGGAAATCCAGGGACAGGGGTAACGAATGAAACGATTGAAGCGTCACTCGCCATGGTGAAACAACACTATTCAGGGCTTGTGATTGCTGGGAAGATGCACGGAGCAGGCTCGAAGGAACCTGTAATGAACGTGGACATCGCAAAACGATTCATTAAAGCAGGAGCCGATGTGATTCTTGTTCCAGCGGTTGGAACGGTGCCAGGATTTACCGACGAAGAGCTTGTGGAAATTGTGAAAGTAGCGCATGCCAACGATGCGCTTGTGCTCTCTGCGATTGGAACAAGCCAAGAAGGTTCTTCAAGAGAAGTGATTGAACAAATTGCCATCCGTAATAAAGTGGCTGGTGTGGATATTCAACATATCGGGGACGCAGGATACGGCGGTTTAGCGACAGTGGAAAATATTTACGCATTGTCAGTTGCGATTCGAGGGGTTCGTCATACAGTAGCTCGTATGGCTCGCTCAGCGATTCGATAAGATAATAAAAAAGAACAGCACACTAGCTTAAGGCTGGTGTGCTGGCTTTTTGTGTTCTGTCTTTCTGTCTAGTTGTTCTGTAGATCCTCCACCTCAGCTACTGAGTAGTCTTTCTTCTCGAGGGCGTCGATGATTTGTTTTAGGGTGTCTTTTGTTACGCCTGCTGGTAATGTAACCAAGATACGACGTAAGCTTTTATCTTTCTCAGTATCGATGGTCATTACGTTCGCGATAGAAGCATACTTGTTAATCACTTTAGAGATGTTCGCAAGTGCGCCTTTTTCACCGCCAGAGATGATTGTTAATACGTAAGAACCGTTTTTCACGTTCCATGATTCTTGAAGCATGCTAAGTAAGCTGCTGTGTGTCAAGATTCCGTAGAAACGTTGTTGTTTATCTAACACGGCAATGTACGGTAATTCTTTAATCGTGAAGAACACTTTGAAGAAAAGAGCTATCCACGCTGATGAATTTAGTCGAGTTTTTTTAATTAAATGAGTTACTGGAAGACTCATATCTCCACCGTTTGCTTTGTGGCGATAGATATGCATTTTATAAATGTTTCCTCTAAAGAACGTTTCCGTTTCATCTAATACAGGCACACAACGGTATCCTGATTCTTCTAAAATCTTAATCGCTTCTTCTAACGTGCATGATTCTTTAACGACCGTTAGACTCTTTTTTGGAACTACAAGAGATTTTAATAACATACTCATTCCTCCTTGAGATTGGTTTCACTACAATAGTACCACTTTTTAGGCAAATTGTAACTAGAAAAGTTAGGAAATGATTAGAAAAACGAAAAAGAATCTTTCTGGAAAAATGCATTAGAAAGGGCTTTAAACATTAAAGAACCATTACAAAAACAGGGGAAAAATCTTGATTTTTTTCAAAAAAACTGATATGATATCTCTATACCATTCATAGAATAGGTAAAATCTATAGTTAAAAGGGGTTAACAAAATTATGACAGCTGATTCAGATGGGAGTTCGCTGGGAGTCCAGATCTTAATCATTGTATTATTAACTGCATTAAATGCATTTTTTGCCGCAGCGGAGATTGCGTTCGTGTCTATCAACCAAGGGAAAATGGCACAAAGAGCGCAAGAAGGAGATAGAAAAGCGATTAAGGTAATGCGCTTGTTAGAGAATTCGGATGAGTTTCTCGCAACGATTCAAGTAGCGATTACATTCGCAGGATTCTTCTCGAGTGCGTCTGCCGCAACAAGTTTCTCTTCACGAATTCAACCATTATTAGGCAACATTCCTGGAGCTGAAACATTAGCATTAATTATTGTGACGGTCGTTCTATCATACCTCACTTTAGTTTTCGGGGAATTATATCCAAAACAAGTGGCGTTGCAAGTGGCAGAACCGATTGCATTAAATACTGCAGGAATTATTTTGTTTGTCAAAAAGATCTCAAAACCATTCGTATGGATTTTGACGTTCTCAACAGGGTTATTAAAACGAATTACACCGATTGAATTTACACGAGTAGAAGAAAAATTAACACGAAGCGAGATGAAGTCTTTACTTGCTAACAGTCGTAACGACGGAGCGATTGATATTTCCGAGTTTGCGATGATGCAAGGGGTGCTTTCTCTAGATACAAAACTAGCACGTGAAGTGATGGTTCCACGTACAGATACATTAATGCTCGACGTGGATGACGATTTAGCAGAGAACTTAGAGACCATCTTGAACTGTTCTTATTCTCGTCTTCCTCTTTACGAAGAAGATAAGGATAAAGTAATCGGAGTAATTCACGTAAAAGATGTTTTCCGTGCTGCAAAAGAGCAAGGATTCGACAATATTGACTTACGTGCCCTAGCGCATGAGCCAGTATTCGTACCATCAACGATTTTCGTGGATGATTTATTAGTAGAATTTAGAAAAACTCGTCAACACTTAGCGGTATTGAAAGATGAATACGGCGGGGTTGAAGGGATTGTTACATTAGAAGACTTGATTGAAGAAATCGTCGGAGATATCGAAGACGAGTACGACGAAGAAGAAAAAGAAGTCGTAGAGATCGATGAAAACAACTCGGTGATTGATGCCGGAATGTCGCTCGACCGTTTCAATCAAATCTATCAAACGTCATTAGAGTCTGATGAAGTGGACACAATGGCGGGTGCAATTATCGAGAAGCTTGGCTACTTCCCAGATGATGATGAGGTAGTGAAAGTGAGATTCGAAGGGTATCTGTTACAACCGACGGAAACTGAGAATGATCGTATTCGTAAGATCCATGTCACAAAACTTTCTGAGGAAGAACTCGAGCAGATTCGTGCTGAAGAAGGCGAAACAGACGAAACCTATGAAGATAATGACTAATAAAAGGAGGGGGCAACCCCTCCTTTTTTGGTTCTTCATGGTTTGTGCTGAAAGTGCTAAAAATAATAAAAGTAGACTTGCGTCTATCTTTCAGATTCCTCGGATATCTTCATAATAGTCATAATGGGGCACCGGATTGAGCCGGGGTCTCAATCCTACCAAGCTTCAAACTGACTCTACGGGTTACACCCTAGAGTCAGTAATTCACATTGGTTGCGATTCCCCAATACGACTATTATGGAATCCGGGAATCTTCCAGATAGACACTTTTTTTATGAGCATATAAAAAAATAGGGGTGACTCTTTTTGTGTGTTTATAAAAAAATGGGTCTTCTTTTCGTGAGGGGAAAGGTGCTTGCATTGTGAAATTTTCAGCAGTTTGTTAAAAAAGAAACAAAAAAATTAAACTTTCTAAAACCTTGTTATGCCGCTATTATTAGGATTTAATTCATTTTATACATTATATGTAGTATTTTCTAACAAAAATATTTGTGATATAATGAATTTGAGAATTTTTAATGGATTTTTGAGGTATTTTATGTTGTTTTTTTATGAATAACATAAGCTAGTTTTTAAAAAAATCTAAATACAAAAAAATAAATTCAAAGAAGAAATATTCATATGAAAAAGAAAGACTAAAGGTATGTTAGCCGCTGCGGCAGCGCTAATGTGTATATTCGTAGCTTCAGGATGCGGAAAATCAGGCGGTGGCTCTGATGCAGCAAATCCAGCTTCTTCAAGCTCTGGAGAAACTGCGGCGCAAAATTCAAATTCTGGGGCAGAAACCATCGAAAAGTATATCGTTATGGATGGGAGTAGAATAAATGTTCTTACTAATAAAGGAAACGTCTATTATATCGGTGGAGGTCTAAACTTTCATAAGGATGATGTTGCTGTTGAAACTCCGACGAAGTTTTTAGAAAACATTAGCTTTATTCCTGGTAACGGAAGTACTTGGATTGATAAAAACGGTGATTTATACATTAATGGGATTGACCCTATTAAAGGCGGAGCAGTTGATGCGCCTAAAAAATTAGGTGGTAATATTGTTGTCTCAACTCCATACCTCTTGGGGATAGTTGCAGTAGACAAGGATGGAAATCTATATTCCTATGGTCAAGCCAAATACAATGGGTTTGACAAGGACTATGCAGAGTTAACTAAGATTGATAGCATCAAGGATGTTGTAAAAGTAACATCAGACCACAAAAATCGATTCTTTTTGGCTCTAACCAAAGATGGTACAGCTTATAGCAAAGCAGCTGATGAAGACTTTAAAAAAGTGATGGATAATGTTAAAGACATCCAAGGAAATTATATTATTACAAAAGATGATGTTATGTACTATTCAGGTAAACAACCAGAAAAAATTGGACAAGGACTTAAACTTAGTAAGTATGTAGACCCAAGATCGGCAGTATTTGTTGAAAATCAAACCATTGCAAGATTGGATTGGAACGGAAAACCACTTAAGGCCGATAAAGAAATAGATACACTATACGGTTACTATCCTAAGGATATAAAAGAGGTACTTTACCACGATATTTCGAGCGATCCCAAAAAAGAAAGTATTAAAATTCTTAAAATGGTTTACGAAAATACAAATGGTGAAATTGTATTATACGGAGTCAACGATTGTTATAAAGAGACAGGGAAAAGTAGAAACTAATACAAAAGTCACTAAGAGTGTAGAAGATATATCTAAAATTTGAGAATTTATTAAAGCATCTAAAAAAATAATTAGTGTAAATCAATGAAAGAGCAATCGAGAGGGTTGCTCTTTTTATTTTGGTCATTATTTAAACAGATAGAAAGAAATGATATACTTTCAGTGAGGAGGTGGGGTTGTTGAAAATCATTTTAAAAGAGGACATCGAGCTGTATCGTTATTTGATTGCTAAGGCGACATTTTTACAAACGCATAAAGAGTACCGCTTGGTGGAATCCTTCTTAGATAGTAATTGTTTTTTAGTAGCCAACCGCAAAACAAAAGAGAAAGTGTTTGTCTCACTGTTTAAACAACCGACGAAAGAACCGATTGACCTAGAGTGTAAAAAGGTTGTGTATATTCAAAATGCGAATACGAAGATTCCGGAAGGGTTTGACGTAGAAAAGGCGGATAAAGAGTTCAATGACCAGCTCGCCAAGAATATCCGACTGGGATTTTTAGCACCAGATCAGTTAGTCGAACAGTTTCAAGGGGTATTTAAAGAAGACGTTGAGACGTATTTTAAAAAGACAGAAGCAGCGATTCGAGAAGAGCGACAAGTTTTTGTGAAGTACTATGCCAAGGAAACGATTGAGAAGAATCCGTATCAGGTGGTGGAAGGGAATGTGTCGTTTAGTCATCCGAAGCATTTCAACGACCCGTTTGACTGTAATTGCTACTACGCGGACGGTCATTCGATGATGGATTTCTTCCGTGTGTTTTGCTTTACGCACGCCGCAGATAATATTTTAATGTGGTCTTATTACGCCAATAGCCACGCAGGGTATGCGCTGGAGTATTCGTATGCGAGTCTGTTGGATAAAATCCATTCCTTGAAGATAGATGGACTCTGTGTATACGGTCCGGTAGAATATATTGATAAACGTCCTAATACGAGAAGCAATAGCAATCAATTCTCGTATTCGAATCTGAATTTCTATATTAAAGCGACCTTTGCAAAATTTAAAGAGTGGCAACACGAGAGAGAATACCGCTTCGTGTGCATTTTGGATGAAAAAACAGAAGTCGCGCAAGAAGTTCTGGGAGACTGGGTGGTCATTCCACAAGTGAACGTCGTGCAAGGCTACGCTGGATGTAACAATGCAAAAATCAAAGTAAAGGCGCAGTACCCCATCCAAAAATTAGAAAAAGATATATTGAATTATCAACTAAAATAAGTAATCGTCATTTGAAAATTATCAAAAAGGAGTATGACAATGGAAAAAGCAAAAAGAATATTAGGGATGCTTCTAGCGTTGGTGTGTGTAGTTGTTTTTGCTGCATGTGGGAAACCTTGGAGCAGAAGAAGTCGCACAGTATGATTTAACATCCCAGGGAATAAAGGTACTGTCTAATAAAGGGAACGTCTATTATATTGGTAGAGGCGTTCAAATGGAGAATTACGATAAATTTACCGAATCTCTAACGAAATATATTGAAAATGTGAAACAAGTAGTATCTTCAGAAGTTTGGATTGATAATAATAACGATTTGTATATCGGAGAAGGTGGCGAACCGAAAAAAATCGGTAGCAATATCGTTATGGCATCCGGAACTCAAATGGGACTCTTAGCAGTTGATAAGGATGGTTACTTGTATGCTTATGGGATAAAACCATATAATGGATTCGACAAAGATTTCAAAGAATTAACGAAAATTGAAGATGTTAAAGATGTCGTCAAAGTATCATCGATGGGAGATTCAGCTTGGAGATTCTTTACGTTAACGAAGGACGGAACTGTTTATTTTAAGCAGTATGACGGGGAATTTACAAAGATAATGGATAATGTGAAAGATATTCAAGGTAGCTATTTTATTGATAAACAGGATGTTGTATATCTTTGGAATACTAAGGGTATCGTTAAGATGGCTCCAAAGCTACAAATCAATTTGCAAAAAGATATAGCAAATACCGTGCTTCTTGAGAATAATACGATCTCGTATTATGCAGGGACCGGAGTAAAGTTTGATAAGGATGATCCGAAGATAGAGCAGCTCTATAATCATTATCCTAAAGATATCAAACAGGTGCTGTTCGTTAATTATCCAGGAGACTCGAAAGAAGACAGGGTTATCAATCTAAAATTAGTATATGTAAATACAAAAAATGAAATTGTTCTGTACGGAGTGCACAATGTTTATGACGCAGAAGGAACAGTGGATGTCAATACAAAAGTGTCAAGGAGTTTAGACGACGTGTCTAAGATTTGGGAATTTATTCGAAATCCGGAAAAGAATTAATAAGCGTTCCCTATGATCTCTACAATAAAGATATCCGTAAAGATTTGAAGGAAACATTCTAAACACAAACAGACTTAAAATGAAGTGCACCCCAAAAGTTAGACAGAAAAATCTAACTTTTTGGGGTGTTTTATTATGAAATTAACTTATGAAGATAAAGTTCAGATTTATGAACTCAGAAAAACAAGGAATTAGCTACTCAAAAACTTTCAGTTATGTTTGATGTACAGAAGTCAAATATTAAATACATGGTTAAATTGATTGATCGTTACGGGTTAGAGATAGTAGAAAAAAGGGATAAGAATTATTATTCTCCTGAATTAAAACAAGAAATGATTGATAAAGTTCTACATGAAGGTTGGTCTCAAGGAGAAGTTTCTCTCGAGTATCGTCTCCCCAGTTCTAGTATGCTTTCTAACTGGCTCGCACAATACAAGAAAAATAAGTATACTATTGTTGAGAAAACAAGAGGGAGAGCACCTGAAATGGGACGTAAGCCAAAGAAAAAACCAGAAGAGATGACCGAACTAGAACGCCTTCAGGCTGAAAATGAGTATTTAAGAGCGGAGAATGCCATCCTAAAAAAGTTGAGAGAACTCCGCTTGAAGGAGGAAAAAGAGAAAGAAGAAAGACGCAGATTGTCAGAGAGTTAGTGTCAGAGTTCCCTTTAGATATTCTGCTAAAGATTATTAAACTTGCTCGTTCAACTTACTACTATCACTTAAAGCAGCTAAACCAAGAAGATAAGAATCAGGACGTAAAAAGCGAAATACAAACCATTTATACCGAGCATAAAGGGAATTATGGATATCGCCGTATCACTCTTGAGCTTAGAAACCGTGGGTTCATCGTAAATCATAAGAAGGTACAACGTTTGATGAAAATAATGGGGCTAAGTGCTCGTATTCGCAAAAAACGTAAGTATTCTTCTTATCATGGAGAAGTTGGAAAGAAAGCTGCGAACATTATTCAACTCCAATTTGAAGCTGAAAAACCGATGGAAAAGTGCTACACAGATATTACGGAATTTTCTATCCCAACAAGTAACCAAAAACTATATTTATCACCAATTTTAGATGGTTATAACAGCGAAATTATAGCGTATACTCTATCATCTTCACCGAATTTAAAACAAGTAAAGGATATGTTAGAACAAGCTTTTAGAGAAGAACAATACGAGAATACTATTCTCCACAGTGATCAGGGATGGCAATACCAACATTATTCTTATCATAAATTTTTAGAAGATAAGGGAATTCAAGTATCTATGTCCGGCAAGGGGAATAGTCCTGACAACGGCATGATGGAATCGTTCTTTGGCATTCTTAAATCAGAGATGTTTTACGGCTATGAGAAGACTTTTAAGTCTATAAAAGAACTTGAGGGGGCAATCGTCGACTATATTGATTATTACAACAACAAACGAATCAAAGTAAAATTAAAAGGACTTAGTCCTGTACAATACAGAACTAAATCCTTTGCTTAAATTAATTGTCTAACTTTTTGGGGTCAGTACAAAACCATCCTTTTTTAAGGGTGATTTTAAGTCTGTTATTATTTTTGTAGCATTTGAAGGGATTTAACTTCTCGAAGAGTGGGATCAATAAGATCCAGAAGACGACATTTCCGATGGCGTGGTACGTATCGAATAGAACGCCGTTTAAGTAGTAAATCCAGAAGTTCAGACCAGGTATGCTGTATACCCAGAAAATCGAGATGATAAAGCCATATAAGTAGCCCATCAGTCCTGAAAAGATTGGAAAGACAATCCAAGCTAGGCGCGGGAATTGTTTTCTTTTTCTCCACAATGGACGAAGAAGCAATGCACAAGTGCAGACGAGAGCAAAACTAATCATCTGATAGAGCGTCCATGGCCCCATGCTTACTAGAAGGTTGGAAATTAACATGGAGATGCTACCGATAGCAATGCCGTACAAAAGTCCAAGTTCTAGCGTAATCCAAATGACCACAACGGTAATCGGTTGAACATTTGGAAGTGAGAGAAGTCCAAGTCTTCCAATCACGCAAAAGGCTGATAGTAGGGCGATAAGGGTGATTTTTTTAGTTGAATTGACCATCGGACTATTGAAGTTTATTGAGTTTCCAGTCGATGACGTCGCCTGCTTTTAGGATGACTTCTTTTGCACCGACAGGGCTCATCGTACCGTTTACGTCGAATAACCAGTATTTGTTTTCGGCTGGGACTTGTTCCACACCGTTAATAGAAGAGATAAAGCCATCTTTCTCAACGATTTTTAGTTGTGCTTTCATCACGTCTAGAAGATTGTCGCCTTCTTTGAAAGTGAGGGTGAACGGGCTACCTTCGATGGCTTGTCCGTCTTTTGTAACATTTAGAGTAACACTAGTGGTTTGGGCAGCAGTAGTCGTTTCAACACTTGTCGTCGTTGAGTTCGTATTTGCAGGTGTTTGTCCACATGCGGTTAAGAATATAGCTGCTGTTAAAATTCCAAAAATTTTTCTTCATGAGAATCTCCTTTAGGCTGTTTTTAATCAGCCCTCATTCTAACAATCTTCAGAAAACTTGTAAAGTAATTTTTGACAAAAAAGATAGAAAAGACTTTGCATTTGTGATAAAAATGGTATACTAAAGTGTAATTAATTTTTAGGAGGAATGTTATGGAACACACGAGTGAGTTCAATACAAAACTTGAAAAAAAGCATGTCAAAAAAGGAGGCGCTTTTTTTGACGAGAGTAAAATGCGTTATGCACTGCGTTCAATGTTTGCGGGTGCATTTTTTTAACGATGAGTACAGCCGCAGGAGCTCATGCAGCACAAATTATAGCTGGATTAAACCCTGCGCTAAGTAGATTTACTTTTGCATTTATCTTCACTTGGGGATTAGTTTATGTTGTATTTTTTTAAATGGAGAGTTAGCTACTTCAAATATGATGTTCTTAACAGCGGGAGTTTATCAAAAGCACATTAAATGGTCTAAAAGCAATTGCTATTTTTATTCTATTGTACTCTATTTAATTTAGTTGAGGGCCATGTTTATAGGAGCGTTATTCGCAAATAGTTCAGCATTTAATGGAATCAATGCAAATGAATTCATAGCAAAAAGTAGCTGAATTGAAATTGTCTCGTTCAAACGAACTAATTTTTATTAGAAGGTATTTTTAGCAAATGTCTTTGTTAACGTTGCGATTCTTTCATTCATCTTAATCAAGAGTGAAGAAGCGAAATTATGGATTGTTATTTCTGCAATTTTTTTATGTTCGTTTACCTAGTAAATGAACACGTAGTTGCGAATTTTTGCATCGTTCTCTATCGTGAAATTCTCACCAGTTGGAAACTCAATCGATGCCTTGAATTGGCTCAATATTATTCGTCATTGGGCAGTATCATTTGTTGGAAACTGGATTGGTGGAGGAATCTTAATCAGGGTTAGCTTATGCATTCTTAAACCGTACAAAAAAACTTCATATGTTGATTAATCAAAAATGAATACTGTAAAGGAAAAAGAACCGCCAGGTGGCGGTTCTTTTTGATGTATTTATCTTTTTAGGGTTGGATGTCTCACATCTGAGTTGAACTCGAAAAGGCAGAAACGACGTCCACTTCGACAAATATCCGCACGACTGCAAGCAGTCCCTTGCGTTATTTGTCTCCAGTGATTCGTTTCTAAGCGCCTTTTCTCGTATCCTGTAGTTGAACTCGGGCGTGAAGTTGAGTTCGCCATCGCAGAAATGGCGTGCGTTTCCCGAAACGTCCGCAGAACGTTTCACGTTCCTTTTCTTTTGTTTCAAATCCTTCGCACTGTGAAGGATTTTCCAACGTTCCATTTCTGGGCGCGATGTCTCACATCTCGCAGTGGTTTATTGACATTCTTTTCATCACTCGTGATTCAAGAATGTCTAATAAACTTTGCGGGCGAAAGACAACGAAGCAAAAAGAGCTTGATATGCTCCCTCTAAAGTAGACACTTAAAAAAGTAAACTACTTTAGAGGGGGCATTTTTAGATTGGTTAAAAAACATACTGCAAAAGAATTAGAACGATTCATAGAATTGTATTTAGATGGTGTGCCTTTTTCGTGAGCTGCGTAGTGAATATGGTTTAAAGATTTCACCTGGAGCATTTAATATGTATTTTTTGAACTATAAAGCAAATGGACCTTCTGCATTAGAAGATCGAGACGGGTTTAACACTTATACAAAGGAATTTAAAGAAAAGGTGGTTAAAGAGTTTTTTTAGAATCGAAAAACCTATTTAAGAGTAATCGCAAGAAAATACAAAAATTCCTTCTGCTAGAACTGTACGAAATTGGATTATTAAGTATACTAATGGTGAGGCCACGAAGGCCTCACGATCCTAAGCCAGAGGTGTACACTATGAAATATAGAAAAACAACGCACGAAGAAAGAATCCTTATCGTCAAAGACTGTATTCAAAAATCAATTAAACTATAAACAAACCGCACAGAAATATAACGTTTCTTACAACTTGGTGTATCAATGGGTAAAAAAATATCAAAAAAATATGGTCCTGATGGATTAATAGACAGTCGAGGAAACGAAAACCAGAAAATATACAGACAGAAACTGAGCGTATTCGTGCAGAAATGGCAATATTAAAGGCGCGAAACGAATATTTAGAAACAGAAAATGCCGCACTAAAAAAATTACAAGAAGTGGAAAGCGAGTTGATGTTTGCCAAACGAGATTTGAAGCGGAATATCAAACGATTAAAAAAATTAAGTAAAAGAGGATTTCATATTACTCTATTATGTAAAGTGTTAAAAGTCAGTAGAGCTGGCTATTATAAATGGTTAAATCGTGTCCTTCGGAATCTGAAAAAAACGACTACGTCGTTTAATGGAATTAATACACGAAGTATATGAATCTGTTCAAGGTATATATGGATATCGTCGTATCACAATCTATTTAAACTATTATAGAAATGCAAAAGTGAATCATAAATGTATTCAGCGTCTTATGAAACTAATGGGATTAAAGGCAATTATACGAAAAAACGTTATCGTTATAAATCGAACACTGAAGAATACACTGCAGCTAATATTTTTAAATCGAGAATTTAAGAAGGAATACGAGCCAATGGCTCTACTATTAACGGATATCACTGAATTGAAGTATGGAAAGGAGAAAAAAGCTTATTTAAGTGCAGTTTTAGATTATGGAACAAAGAAAAATAGTTGCATATCAAATATCTAAACAAAATAATAATCAAATCGTTAAAGATACTTTTGATCGAAATAAAAAGGAAGATAATTCCAACAAAAACAATGATTCATAGTGATCGAGGATTTCAATATACTTCTCATTTCTTTAAGCACTTTATAGAAAAAGGACAAATAACACATAGTATGTCCCGTCCTGGAAGATGTATCGATAATGGACCGATTGAATCATTCTGGGGAACATTAAAGGAAGAAGTATATCGTTTATATCATTTCAAAAACCTATGAATCTCTTTTCAAGAAAGTTGAGGAGTATATCCAGTTCTATAATAAGAAAAGAATCACTTTATCAATGGGGCTAAAAATCCCAGCATAAATATAAAGACGAGTTCATAAGAACTCGTCATATAATTTAATTATTTTCCTGTCTACTTGACAGGGTGCACTTCAGCTCACACTGTGAGCTCTTTTTTGTCTTCTGTCTTTCTGCCTAGAACGGTCTCTTGCTTTTGTTTTCGTATCCTAATAGGATGTCTGGGAATTCTTGGCTTACTGCGTAGAAGAATGGTTGTAGTAAGTCATCTGTTTCGTCACCGACGTTGTTAATTACAAGGCCAGTTTTCTTTCTACGGTATGATTTGTCGTTTGTAATCACCATTAATTGTGAAGTACGGCTAACCGTCATTCCGTAAGATTTTTGAGTGTAGATATAGTGGTAGATACGCTCAGCTTTTGTTAAGTCGTATACTTGGAAATTCTTGTATGTCGCAAGTAGGTGGCGTTTGTATAAAACGATTCCTAATTGATTATCAACATAAGTAGCATCTTCTAATACAGAATCCATAGAGTAGTTTAATTCTGGATAAGTGCTGTATAGTTCGTTGTACGCTTTGTCTTCGCTCTTACGTGTTGCAAAAGCACTGTAGAAGAATACTAGAGCAATAATACCAGCGATACCAGCTACGATGTATGCGAATTGACGGTCTTTGTCAAATTCGTAAACAGATACGTAATATTCTGTTTCAGCTAGTTTTGAAATAGTTTCATTTTCGCTAATAGTTGCTTTAAATTCAGAAGTGTAGTTACGGACAGCACCGTCTGCACCTGATTTACGCATTTTAGCGGCTACGATGACAGGGTTTGCTACAAGATCATCGGTTGCTTTTAATTTTTCAATTAATTTATCGCCCTCTTTAACTTCGAGACTTGCATATCCATAGTCATCGTTATCACTTTTAGAGAACTCGATTAAGTATAATTTTGTGCCTCCATCGATTGTAGCGATAGGGTTTTCTGCGTAGCCTGTAATTTTAACAGCAGTGACAGCTTCGTCTTTCATTGGGACTTCACCGAAGATGTTCCCTTTATTGTATAAGTTGTCGGCAGTTTGATAGAACTGGAAGAAACCTAGCGCGCCAAGAGCAACGATGATAGAGAGAACTCCAGCGATGATTAAGCCGATAATGGTTTTAGTACTGCGTTTTTCAGTCATGATGATTCTCCTTTAAAAACAGGTTGTATGATAGATATAATATACCATAAACAATTTTTGAATTGCAAAGTAAATTTTTTTCACTTTAATAAAGAGAATTTATTGGGTTTGCGTATAAAAATCCGACCCGCATTGCGAGTCGGATTTGTGGTTTTAGTGCTGGGAAAGGGGAAAATCACAGAAATCACTTGCTCTCGTGATACCTCTTCATAATTATACGCAGCCACATCAGCGCAGTGGTTTATTGACATTCTTTTCATCACTCGTGATTCAAGAATGTCTAATAAACTGTGCGGACGAAAGACTACGAAGCAGAATGACTTCACACTGTGAAATCATTCTTAGCTTCTGTCTTTCTGCCCTAAAATGGTCTATTCTTTTTATATCCTACGGCAGTGTCAGGAAATTCTTGGGCAACTGCACGGAAGAATGGTTGTAAGAAGTCATCTGTTTCTTCACCGATGTTCTTAATTTCAATTTTCTTCTTCTTACCTTTGTATGATCTGTCGTCTGACAAGAAGATTAGGAATGATTCAATGTTCGTTGTAATTCCATATCTCTTGTGTGATAACTGATAGTGGTAAACGCGTTTTGCTTTTGTTAAGTCGTATACTTCTAAGCCGCTCCAAGTAGTGAAGAAGTGGTTTTTGTAGATGTATACATATGTTTCGTCATCCGCATAAGTAGCGTTTGTACGTAATAAATCTAAGTTGCCACGTAATTCTGGGTAAGCAGCGTACATTTCGTCGTAAGCCGCACCAACTTTTTTACGTTTCAAGAATGCTAAACCGATAAATACAAGCCCTGCGAGTGTAAGACCTGCCGCAACCATTAATCCACCTTTTTTTGCAGAGCTAGCTTCTGTTTGAGAGAAGTAGAATTGTGTATCTGCACCAGCTTGTAGAAGGTTATAGTTTTTGAACGCTTGAGTAATTAAGTCGCTGTAGTTTTGAATCGCACGTTTATTACGGTATGAATAAATGATTGTACCGTAAACATATTCTGGATTATCTTGCATTGTATCAGCTTTTGCGACTAATTTTGCAGCATCTTCTTTTGTTAATTCAAGACCGATATAACCAGGTTCTTTGCCTTTTGAAGTACCTGGTTTTTCATATTCAACAATGTAGATATAGGTTTTTCCTTTATCTACTTCGATGACGGGTTCTTTTGAGATATCAGTAATTTTTAGAGCTGATTCTTTATCGTCATTGCTTGAACTGAAGGGAAGAGCTTTTCCATCTTCATAGATTTTTTTAGCGTCTGGTTTTTGGAAGTTGAAAAATCCGATGACGCAAGCGGCAATAATTAAAATAAGTCCGAAGTAAAAACGAATTCTAAAGCCGTGATTACGATTTTCTGTCATATGATATAAACCTCTTTTCGATAATATATATATAATACAGCTATAATACTCTAGAAAAATAGCATTTTGCAAGTGACTTTATTTGAATACTGAGATTATCATATATGGTAATTTGTACTGACCCCAAAAAGTTAGACAATTAATTTAAGCAAAGGATTTAGTTCTGTATTGCACAGGACTAAGTCCTTTTAATTTTACTTTGATTCGTTTGTTGTTGTAATAATCAATATAGTCGACGATTGCCCTCTCAAGTTCCTTTATAGACTTAAATGTCTGCTCATAGCCATAAAACATCTCTGATTTAAGAATGCCAAAGAACGATTCCATCATGCCATTGTCAGTACTATTACCCTTACGGGACATAGATGGCTGAATTCCCTTATCTTCTAAAAAACTATGATAAAACTCATGCTGATATTGCCATCCCTGATCACTGTGGAGAATAGTACTCTCGTATTGTTCTTCTCTAAAAGCTTGTTTTAACATATCTTTTAATTGGTCTAAATTTGGTGAAGACGAAAGGGAATAAGCTATAATTTCGCTGTTATAACCATCTAAAATTGGTGATAAATATAGTTTTTGGTTACTTGTTGGGATAGAAAATTCCGTAATGTCTGTATAGCACTTTTCCATCGGTTTTTCAGCTTCAAATTGACGTTGAATAATGTTTCCAACTCTCTTTCCAACGGTTCCATGATAAGAAGAGTACTTACGTTTTCTGCGAATACGAGCCTTTAGACCTAACATTTTCATCAGGCGTTGTACCTTTTTATGGTTTACGATGAAACCACGGTTTCTAAGCTCAAGAGTAATACGACGATAGCCATAATTTCCTTTATGCTCGTTATAAATAGTTTCTATTTCGTTTTTTACGGCCTGATTCTTATCTTCTAGGTTTAGCTGCTTTAAGTGATAGTAGTAAGTTGAACGAGCAAGTTTAATAATCTTTAGAAGAATATCTAAAGGAAACTCTGGCACTAACTCTCTGACAATCTGTGTCTTTCTTCTTTCTCTTTTTCCTCCTTCAAGCGGAGTTCTCTCAACTTTTTTAGAATGGCATTCTCCGCTCTTAAATACTCATTTTCAGCCTGAAGGCGTTCTTGTTCTGTCATCTCTTCTGATTTTTTCTTTGGCTTACGGCCCATATTAAGTAGTCTCCCTCTTGTTTTCTCAACAATAGTATACTCATTTTTCTTGTATTGTGCGAGCCAGTTATAAAGCATCGCAGGACCCGGAAGACCGTATTCAAGAGAAACTCTTTTCTATACTCAAACCTTTTATGTAAGACTTTATCAATCATTTCTTGTTTTATTTCTGGAGGATAATAAATTTTCTTCCCTCTTTTTACTATCTCTAAACCATAACGATCAATCAATTTAATCATATAGACAAGATTTCTCGCATTTATACCGAACGTATCTGCAAGTCGTGCGTAGCTAACTCCTTGTTTTCTGAGTTCATAAATTTGAACTTTATCCTCATAAGTTAATTTCATAAAAAAGCACCCCAAAAGTTAGATTTTCTGTCTAACTTTTTGGGTGCACTTCAAATTATCATATATGATAATTTCGTGTTGAAAAAAATAAGGAATCCTGTTGGACTCCTTATCTCTTACTTTCTTTTTTAGCCTCAATCTCAATAGCTGGGAAATCTTGACGCAATTTGTCAAAGAATGGCTGTAGATGTGCATCGGTCTCTTCGCCGATATTTTTAATTTGAACTTTCGTACTTCGAACCACGGCGTCTGGATCACTTGTTGCGAACACAAGGTACGACTTCATAAAGCTGCCACCTTCTTCAGGGTAAAATGTTTTCTCGAAATGGTGTACGCTCTTCGTTTTGTTTAAATCATAAATCTCTAAGCCTTTTACAGTGGAGCAGAAAAAGTTTTTATAGATATACACGCCTAAGGTATCATCGATATAATCGGATTTATTCAATAATGTAGATAAACGTTTGCCTTTCAACTCTGGATGACTTTCCACTAACGCTTCTGTGTTCTTATATCCTGCAAATAGACTATTGTAGTACGTCGCAAATTGATGATGTTTTTCCGCTAAATACACGAGGGCTAGCCCTGGGATGAAGAGGACAAGGGAGAGGATTAGGAAGAGCTTTTGTGTTTCCTTTCCTGGTTTAATCGATACATAGTTTTGATAACGACGTGAAAGTGGGGCTTTGATGTATTTTTCCATCGCATCTTGGGTACGATAGCTATAATTCATCACTTTCTTATCGTGAAATTCTGGCTCAACAAAGGTGCCCGCAACTTTTTCAGGATGATCTCTTAAGGTATTTTTCTTATCGATTAATTGTTTGGCGGTCTCTTCATCTAATTCTAACCCGATGTACTGTGTCGTTTCTTTTCCATGAGAATCTTTTTCTAAATAAGAGACGATATAAAGCGACCATTTTCCAAAGTCCGAGTTTTGGACGGAGTGCTTGTCGATACCAGTCACCTTTAAGATAGAATCTTCATTTTTTACGATATCATTGAGGTTAAAATATTTATTTTGCAGTTGTAATAATGGAACGTTTAGTCTTGTTAATGCAAAAACAAGGCAAAGCATAGCCGCCACGATTAAGGCCACACCGGGATAAAAACGTTTATTATAGCCGCGAACGCGATTTTTGTGCATATGGAAAACTCCTTTTTCTTGTTAGTTCTATGGTAATGGAGATGGGCGGGAAAGGCAAGGGAGGAGTTGGTGTGGTTCAGTCCTGAGCGTTCTTCGCAGTGGTTTATTGACTTTCTTTTCATCACTCGTGATTCAAGAAAGTCTAATAAACTTTGCGGACGAAAGACTACGAAGCAGAATGACTTCACACTGTGAACTCATTCTTAGCTTCTGTCTTTCTGCCTCGTATCCTGGTGTAGTTGAGTTTGAAAAGGCATAGGCTCAAGCCTTTCGAGGTTAGTCCGCACGACTGCAAGCAGTTCCTTGCGTCTAACCTGCGAACCGTCATCGCCTATGAACGCCTTTTCTCACATCCTGGTGTAGGCATTAAATTTTTTGCTTTGATTTTTCCGTGCTATGATGTATCTATCGCATAGGCGATGGATTATACCAGCAAAGGAGAATTGTTATGAAAAAATCAACCAAATTATTAATGACTACACTACTTGTTTCGTTAGGTTTGGCTGCATGTGGTGGCAATTCAACATCGACATCGACATCAGGTAATCAACAAAGTTTAACAATTACAACATTCGGAGAGTTAGCAACATTAGATAGCGCGGACTACGATGATGTTCCGAGCTCAGATATGTTAGGGCAAATTTTTGAAGGATTATATCGTGTCACTAAAGACAATAAAGTTGAATTAGGAATGGCAGCAGAAGAGCCAACTGTGAGTGCGGACGGCCTTGTATATACGTTTAAATTACGTGATGCAAAATGGTCTGACGGAACTCCTGTAACAGCAGGCGACTTCGTGTACACTTACCGTAAATTAGTAGACCCTAAAGAAGGACACGTGGCGCAATCGGCTGATGTGTTCAAAAACGCGAAGAAAATTCGTTCAGGCGAATTATCGACAGAAGAATTAGGGGTTAAAGCGATTGATGATAAAACATTAGAAATCACGCTTGAAAATCCTGCTCCATATTTACCAAAATTATTAACAGGGTCACGTTTCTTACCACAATCTGAAAAAGTGGCGAAAGAAAAAGGCGAAGGATACGGTTCTTCAGCAGATTCAATCGTGACAAACGGACCGTTCAAATTAGAAGGATGGACAGGTTCTGAACTTTCTTGGAAACTTGTGAAGAACGACGGTTACTGGGATGCAGCAAACGTTCAATTACAAAACGTTACTGTGAATGTATCGAAAGAAGTAGCGACTTCTGTTCAATTATTTGACGGAAAACAAGTCCAATACACAACAATCAGCGAACAATTCGTCGATCAATATAAAACGCAACCAACGTATCACGCTATTCCAAAAGCAACAATGGGGTACATGAATTTCAACGTAGAACGCAAAATCACAGGAAACAAACACTTCCGTCGTGCGATTGCGATGGCTTACGATAAAGCGGCTCTTGTAAACAACGTGTTAAAAGACGGCTCAATCGTTTCAAATGGTCTTGTTCCAAAGGGATTTTGCTGAAAACCCAGAAACGGGGAAAAGATTATGTGGAAGACCGTGGCGACTTACTCACCTACAATGTCGAAGAAGCGCAAAAAGAATTAGCACTTGCTAAACAAGAATTAGGGATGGACACAATCGAAGTGACCTTATTAACGTCAGATGCAGGTAGTGCGAAAGTGGTTGGCGAATATTTACAAGCGCAAATCCAAAAAAGAACTTACCAGGCGTGACATTGAACATTAAATCAGTGCCATTGAAAAACCGTCTTGAATTACAACGTGCAGATGATTTCGACTTCTTCTTCGGAACATGGGCACCTGACTATCAAGATCCAGTAAACTTCTTAGAACAATACGTAACAGGTGGAGGAATCAACTTCGGGAACTACTCAAGCGAAGCCTACGATAAAAGCCGTTGCTGAAGTGAAAAACAACATACGCAACGAAGCCAGCAGAACGTTACAAACAAATGATTGCGGCTGAAAAAAATCGTGATGGATGATGTGGCTATCGCTCCAATCTACCAAGCAAGCCAAAAGCTACTTACTTGCTGAAAAACGTAGACGGATTCGAAGTACTTCCATTCGGACGTACAATCAACCTCCGTCAAGCCTCTGTAAAATAATCATAGAAGCAAAAATAAGAGACTCGAAATTTCGAGTCTCTTTTTCGTTTTAGAAAAAGCAAAATGTAAAATATAAGTTACATTTTAACAATTCTCTCTTTGAACGATTTTGTCCAAAGTGGGATTTTTTTATAAAGGTTTTTCGTCATATGGTAATACGGATGACCGCTTAAGATGCGTTCACTCTCAGGCGTGTAGCCTAGTTTTTCGTATAATTGATAGGCCTTCGTATTGTCCTTCTCGCAGTTGAGGGCGATTTTTGTGGCCCCTTGTTGGCGTGCTAAGTTTTCTACTTCGACCAATAATTTACGGCCGATTCCAAGACGACGATATTCGGGATAGACCGCTAATATATCGATGTACCATTCACCAGGCATCGTTTCCTTATCCTCGTAGAGCGGGAGTTGATGCGGGGTATTGTAATCCTCGTACAATCGGTGGAACGGGTCGTCAATCGCGTCTTCTAAGTGTCCGTGGTAGCCAAAGATGGCCCCTGCGATTTTTCCTTCATGAATATAGACGAGGGTGTTCTTAAGTCCGTAGCGAAACTGATCGTCGAGCATGGCTTCTTCTAGCATCGCGTAGAGCATTTCCGGGCTCGTATGTTCCAGAATCGGCAGTTCCATATCTTGCATAATCAGTTCGATCAGCGGGATGATTTGTCGTCTCTCATCGCGCTTTGGGTGTCTAATCATGGTTTAACTCCTTGGAATTGTTCTCGATAATCCGTTGGCGAAATTCCCGTGCTCTTACGGAATTGTTTTGAGAAATACGTTGGAGTCGTGAACCCAACAATATCCGCCACCTGTGAAATCGAGTAATTGGTTGTTCGTAGTAAGATTTTACTCTCTTTAATACGAATGTCAATGAGATATTCCATCGGAGACATGCCGATTTCTTTCTTAAAGCTGTGAGAAATATAGAATCGGCTTAAGTGCGTCATCGAAGCGAGGTCTTCTAGTTGGATACTTTCGTGATAGTACGTTTCTAAGTAGTGTTTGATAAATGAAATATCCTTTGTCGCCTTGCTTTGCTTGCCGACTTCAAGATCGAAGTGTTGGTGACGCAAAATTTTAATTAATAAGATTTCTAATAGATTGTGGCACACTAATTCATAGCTCATCTGTTGAGAAGTGGCTTCTTGTACCATCGCATTCAAATAACGCAAGATGTCTTTTTGCTCATCTCGCAAGTTGAAGAATGAAAATGGATGTCCACCTTCCGAGACGGGCGTTAAGTTTGAGAAGGAGAGCCCATTAATTCCTAATACAATATATTCCAGCGGTTCATCTGGAGAGGATAATTCTGTATGTTCTACTTGCGGATTGATAATGACAAAGTCGTTTGGTTTTACAGGAAAACGTTGGCCTTGAATATTAAACTCGCCTTTTCCGTCTACAACGTAAAATAATTCCGTAAAAGGGTGCGTATGGAGCGTACTATGCCAGTCGCTGTCATATTTAGATTTTGTGATAGATTCCAATTGAAACGATAAGCTCTTAATATCGGATTCCATCATTAAATAACGTTCATTGCTCATTGTCTAACCTTTCTATTTCTAAAGAGAGTTAATAATATTATACACGTTGGGGAAAAACGGTATCAATCTTAAACATTATATAAATTTTAAGTGAAATATTTAATAAAAAGTTATGAAAAATTAATGGAAAGCAAGTTTTTCATTCAGGTTTGAAACAGTTTAAAAAGAAGAAAAATCATGTTTGCTTGACGCAACAAGAAAGTACAGGTATTCTAACCAAGAGTAAGAAAGGAGATTCATGGAAAGTAGGAACTAAATTTTCTAGAACCTAAAAATCAGAGTAGACTTTATTGCGTTAAGTGCCCGGCGGATGGAATGTTGCCACTGGGACGAAAAATGGGAACATTGCGGTAATTTAGTCGCATTCTGCTGCATTTAAACAACACTAGAAATAGAAGAAGTTAAATGGAGCAACTCTTTACAATTAAAGGAGATGCTAATATGGAAAATACAAAGAAATACAATCGAAAAAGAACACTGGATATTACAGTGATGGCGATGGTCGTAGCCATTCGTCTTGTGATGGAAATGTTGCCGACGATTAAATTCGGCCTCTACGTACAAATCGGCTTCGGGTTTATCGGAGCAGCCATCGCAGGGGTGATGCTTGGACCGTGGCGTGCAGCACTTGTGGGGATCCTAGTCGATATCCTCGGAAACTTCTTCCGCGGAGAGAGTGGACAATTCTTCCTCGGATACACACTTACAGCCCTTGTCGGAGGACTCATCTACGGATACTTCTTATATAAGAGACCACTCAGATGGGAACAAATCTTTATGACAGTATTGCTCGTCACCATCTTCTGTAACCTCGGACTGAATTCAATCTGGGTGCATATGATGACGCAAAAAGCTTTCGCCGTCATTATGCCACTGCGAATCCTGAAAAATATGATCACACTCCCATTGAATACCGCCATCCTCACCGTGCTCTTTTCAAACAAAACCATGAAGACTTTAATAGAGAAATACAGGGTGTGAGGCTTCGCGCCCAGAAATGGAACGTTGGACCCGAGCGACGCAAAGGACTCGGAACGAGTCGTGCGTACGTTTGGGGAAACGCACGCCATTTCTGCTTTTTCGAACCCGACTACACAGGGTGTGAGTCATTTCCAGCACCACACCTAGTATTCTCTCCCATTTAGGAGTAGAATAGAACCAAAGAGCAACTATATTAATTAGTTCAAAACGAAGGGAGGCACAACCATGCCATTTATTCATGTTGAAATGATCGAAGGAAGAAGCCGTGAACAAAAAGAAGCCCTTGTCAAAGAAGTGACAGAAGTGGTCTCTAAACACACTGGCGCTCCAACAGAACATATTCATATCATTATTCAAGAAATTAAAGCCGAAAACCTTGGCCAAAACGGCAAATTAAGAGGTTAATCAACTTCATTTTTGATCAATGTTGTTATTTCCTAATTGAATGGAGGAGTACAATGATTAATAATAGTGATTTTGGTGGCTTTATTGTTTCGAACAATATTCTTGAGGGCAAGCCGATTCGATATACTTTTCGTGATCAATCTTCCATCCCTCCATTGAACGGATGGAATCTATTATCCATTGAAGATGATGAAGAGTATCTTTCAGATGCAGCCAATTTCAAAATTCTAGGAGCCAATTCCATTTATGAGATCGCTCCAGTAATGCTTGAGATTTTCGATGCACCGTATGGGACAGATTTATGTTGGCTATATGAAGAGGGTGTTCATGTTGGCTTTTACGATTTAATCGAAGAGAGAGAAACTACGATAGAAGAAATTTTATCTTCAGCAAATTAAATAGACTATCCCAAACTCAAGCTGGCAGAATCGCTGTTGGCTTGAGTTTTTTTATTCAAAAAAATTTTTTAAGCTTTCCTGTTGACATTTGTAGATTACTGGTGTAAACTTACAATGTAAATTACAAATGTAAACGAAAGCGGTGAAAGTAATGAGCAAACAAAAAGAGTACATTATTGAAGGAATGAGTTGTGCTTCATGTGCCATGACGATCGAGAATGCCGTCAGCAAAATTCCAGGCGTTGATAAAGCCAGCGTCAACTTGGCAACCGAGATCATGACTGTTGAAGCAACCGATAACGTGACCCCTGAAGACATCGCCAAAGTGGTCGATGGTGTGGGATATAGCGCTCGTCCTCGTGGCAAATCAGTGGAAGAAGAACTTGAAGAAAAGAACGAAAAGAAAGAAGCGCACTTAAGAGAAATGAAGCGAAACCTAACCATTTCAGCGATTTTCGCCGTGCCACTTCTCTTTATCGCAATGGCCGATATGGTTGGAATTCCAATGCCAGCCTTTCTAAGCCCAATGCAAAGCCCTGTGAGCTACGCGTTGATTCAATTGGCGCTAGTTCTCCCAATTATCTGGATTGGGCGTCGTTTCTTCGTGGATGGATTTAAAGCCTTATCTAAAGGTCATCCAAACATGGACAGCCTAGTCGCACTTGGCACAAGCGCTGCGTTCCTTTATAGCTTTTACGGAACGTACCACGTATTAGAAGGGCACGCGCATTTTGCAATGAACCTTTACTACGAATCAGCCGGCGTTATTTTAACCCTAATCACACTTGGAAAATACTTCGAAGACGTGTCAAAAGGGAAAACATCCATGGCGATTCAAACGCTCGTAGGACTTGCCCCTAAAATGGCGACGGTTTTACGCGACGGACAAGAAGTAGAAGTTCCTGTAGAAGAAGTGCAAGTGGGCGACCTCATTCGTGTTAAACCGGGTGAAAAAGTTCCAGTCGATGGCATCGTGACAGAAGGAAACTCAACCGTTGACGAATCGATGTTAACAGGGGAAAGTATTCCAGTATCGAAAGCAGTTGGCGATGAAGTGATTGGGGCAAGTTTAAATAAAACAGGTTCTTTCATTCTCAAAGCGACAAAAATCGGGAAAGACACAGCCCTTTCTCAAATTATTCAGTTAGTCGAACAAGCACAAGGATCAAAAGCACCGATTGCCAAACTGGCCGACAAGGTTTCTGGAGTATTCGTTCCAATCGTAATCGTCTTGGCTCTTGTTTCTGGACTTGCTTGGTATTTCCTTGGACAAGAATCATGGGTATTTGCTCTCACAATTACCATCTCAGTGCTCGTTATCGCCTGCCCATGTGCGCTAGGGCTTGCGACACCAACTGCTATCATGGTTGGGACTGGTAAAGGGGCCGAAAATGGAATCCTTCTTAAGAGTGGGGAAGCGTTGGAAGAAGCCAACCACGTGAATATGGTTGTTTTCGACAAAACAGGTACGATTACCAACGGGACTCCTGTGGTCACAGATGTGGTCACTGCCGACAATGCCGATGCAGATGTCCTCATTCGCCTAGCTGCCAGCCTTGAAGTAGCGTCCGAACACCCTCTTGGCGAAGCGATTGTTGCCAAAGCCAAAGAACAAGGGGCTGCATTTGATGAAGTGACGAATTTCGAAGCCATTCCAGGTTTTGGGATTAAAGGCCACGTGGGTGAAACGCTCGTCTTCCTCGGAAACGAAAAATGGATGCGTGAAAATGGTCTTGCCAATGTTGAGATGAACGACAAAGCCAATCATTTGCTGAACAAGGAAAAACACCGCTCTATATCGGCTATAACGATGCCGTACAAGGCTTGATTGTTGTAGCGGATACTGTTAAAGAAAGCAGTGCGCGTGCCATCCAAACCCTACATGAAATGGGCATTCAAGTCGCTATGATGACAGGGGACCACGAACGAACTGCACAAGCAATTGCCGCTGAAGTGGGGATTGACCGCGTATTTAGTGAAGTTTTACCGCAAGATAAGGCGAATTATGTCTCAAAATTACAAGAAGAAGGCTATATTGTGGCGATGGTGGGGGATGGTATCAATGACGCCCCAGCTCTTGCACAAGCACAAGTCGGTATCGCAATCGGTACCGGGACAGACGTAGCCATTGAATCTGCAGACGCCGTCTTAATGAAGAGCGACTTGATGGATGTACCAGCGATGTTAAAACTTAGCCGCGCAACCATCCGTAATATTAAAGAAAATCTATTTTGGGCATTTGCCTACAATGTTATCGGAATTCCATTTGCGATGGGGGTTCTTCACCTCTTTGGCGGACCACTCCTCAACCCAATGATTGCCGGAGCCGCAATGAGCTTCAGTTCCGTATCCGTTGTCCTCAACGCCCTAAGATTAAAACGCTGGAAAGCATAACTATAAAGGAGAGATCTATTATGAAAAAAAGAATATAATTTAGAAGGAATCAAATGCGCAGGATGTGCGAACACAGTGAAAGAACGTTTCTCAAACGTCCCAGGCGTGACAAACGTTGAAGTCAGCTTAGAAAACAAAGTAGCTACAGTCGAAGGAGACGCAAGCGTCGACGCATTACAAGCATCCCTCGAAGGTACAAAATACAGCATCAAAAAAATAATCAACCCCAAAATGGCCGAGCGATTTTTTTCGCCCGGCCTTTTTCTGTTTTCTTCTCCTTCCTCCGCAATCCATGGTTAGAAGAAGTAAAAAAAGAAGTGCTTTGCGAAAAAACACCTAGACTTCTGATTGGCATTTTTCTACTGGGTCTGGTTTCAACTGCGCCCATGGTTAGTGGAAGTAAAAAAGTAGAGCGTTGCGAATAACACTCAGTGTGGTTTTGGAGAATCTTGCGGATTCTATAGTAATAGTGATGGGAGTTTGCATTAAAATGAATTAGGGGACGTAGGAATAAAATTCCGTACGTCCCCTTTGAGGCTTTAAAGGCGAGAGACCTTAGGCTCGAGCCGGTGCCTCATCACTATTACTATGAAGATATCCGCAAGGATTTAAAGAAACCACAGCAGACATCAGGTGTTTACAAGAGCAACGCTCTTTAACTTATTTATTTTACTTCAACACGTTCTAACCATGGAGTTGCAGTTTCGCCTAAAACAACGTTAAGGTCTTCGATATTCTTACGTCCTTGGTTTGCCAACCACGCACGACCAGCTTCTTCCCCTTCAGTCGCAAACACAGATACAGCATCTTTCCATGTTGCACGACCACATAACACACCATTGAAAGTAGAACCAGCTTCTTTCGCAAAGCGTAGAGTTTCTTGGAATAATTCAGCAGAAACACCAGCACTTAAGAAGATGAATGGTAGGTCAGTGATTTCAGATTGTTCTTTGAATAAACGTAATGCTTCTTCGCGAGTGTAAACAGGTTCAACGCCTTCTTTAGTGAAGCCTTCTACGAAGTTCATGTTTACTGGAACTTCTACTTTTAATACGTCAACGTTGTAACGTGGGTCAGAGAAGACTTTCATTGCGTCGTTTACTTTATGAGGTTTCACTTTTGCGTATGCAGCTGATTTCACATCGTCGTCACTTGCTTCGTAAGAAACGATTTCTAAGAAGAATGGAATATCTTCTGCCACACATTCGCTACCAACACGTTCTACCCATGCATGTTTGATGTCGTTGATTGCTGGATCTTCGTCAATATCATAGTATAAAAGAACTTTAACTGCGTCAGCGCCTAATTCTTTAATACGTTTTGCAGACCAGATTGGAAGTAAGTCTGGTAAGCGGCCGATTTCAGTTGCGTCGTAACCAGTTTTTTCGTAAGAGATTAAAAGTCCGCAGTCTTCGTGGCGTAATTTTGCAGCTGGAAGACCGTATTCAGGGTCTAAAAGGATTGAAGAAGAGAATTTTGTTAATTCTTCAGAGATTAATTCTTTGAAGCGGATGATGCCTTCGTCACCTTTTACATTTGGATTTCCTGCAGCAATCATTTTTTTCAATGAACCACGTTGGTCAATCGCTAAAGCACCGATGACATGGTTTTTGTTTGAAAGTTTTACTAAGTGATCATATTTTCCTTTTGTTAATACTAATTTTGACATAATAACACTCCTTTAGTTGTTTTTATTTTATTAAGCTTCGAAATAAGGCTTACCGTCTAAGTAAGTCGCTTTGAGTTGTAAATCATCGTCTAATACGATGAAGTCCGCTGCATACCCTGGGTCGATGCGTCCGCAAACGTCGTCGATACCGACTGATTTTGCAGGAACAAGGCTAGCCATTGTAATAGCTTCGTGTGGAGTCGCAATGCCCCATTTTACAACGTTTTGAACCCCTTGGATGAGTTCTAGGATACTTCCGGCAAGGCTACCGCCGTCCCTCAAGCGAGCCGTACCGTCTTTTACGATAACAGGGAATTCTCCAAGCATCGATTCGCATTCGCCCATACCGCCAGCACGCATGCAGTCAGTAATCAGAGCTACATGGTCGTGACCGCAACATTTCATAACGATACTTGCGCTCGCTGGGTGGACGTGGTGACCGTCGCAGATGAGTTCGTCGAATACGTTTGGCAATGTGAGTGCCGCACCGACAACACCTGGTTCGCGGTGATGTAAGCCGCGCATTCCGTTGTAAGTGTGAACGAAGATGTTTGCACCGGCTTCAACGGCGTTTTTACAATCTTCGTAAGTGGCATCTGTATGTGCAAGAGCTACATAGATGTCTTTTGTTTTCGCGTGTTTGATGAAATCAACGGCACCTTCACGTTCAGGCGCAATCGCGATTTTCTTCACCCAACCGCCAGCGCGTTCTTGCCATTCATCCAAGATTTCAGATTTAGGGTCGCCCATGTATTTAGGGTTTTGCGCGCCTTTGTATTTTTCACTAAAGAATGGACCTTCTAGGAAAATCCCTCTAATTTTAGCGCCTCCAAGTGTTGTGGCGTTATCGCCGACTGTTTGGCAGACATCTGCTAATAATTCGCGAGATGCGGTTAAGGTTGTTGGTAAGTAAGAAGTGACCCCGCAGGAAGGAAGTCCTTCTGAAATCGTACGAAGTGCTTCTACGTCGTTATCCATGACGTCAGCGCCTTTGAATCCATGGATATGTGTATCTACAAGACCTGGGGCAATTTGATAGTTGCCGTAGTCGATAATCGTAGCGCCACTTTCTGGTTTTTCTGTTTGGAAGGCTCCGAAAGTTCCATTATCTAAGATTGGTAAGTACCCTGGGCCTTTCACTTCGTCTTCAAAATAAAATGCTTTGGCATAAATATAAGTTGTCATAGGATCATCTCTTTTCAATAAAGTTATTTATGCTTCTAATGGGTGAATCGTTACTCCTTTAACGACACGGTTCACAGTCCCTGTTGGTGAAGGAGTGTCTGGTTTGTTTCCAACTTTGATAGAAGAAAGTAGAGAAACCGTTTGTCCAAATACCGCATATGGAAGTGCAAGGTAAGCATCTGGAATGAAACGATATTCTTTATCGAAGCTGAAAGATAGACCTTCAAAGTCACTTTCTGCATCCACTCCAACCGCAAGAACAAGGCGTGCAATTTGGTCGCCGTGTAATTCGTTTAAGATATCGATGTCGTATTGACGTGTATAGTCGTCGTTCGATACGAATACGAAGGCTAGAGAAGAGCCGTTTACAAATGATTTAGGACCGTGACGGAATCCCATTGAAGAATCGAACGCTGTTGCGATTTGTCCAGCAGTCAATTCAAGAATCTTCAATTGAACTTCGCGAGCAAGGCCGCTAAGTGAACCAGAACCTAAGTAAATCACACGGTTGTAGTCTAAGTTCACGTAATGTTGAATCACGTCTTCACGTTCTAGGACGCTTGACCCCATTTGACGGATGGCTTTCACTAAGCCTTCTTTTTCTTCAAGTGAGTGTGCTTCGTCGAATACAAGAAGCGCTGTAAGAGTCATACATGTGAAGCTTCCTGTCATCGCAAAACCAGCGTCGTTAGAGCGGTCTGGCATCATTAAGAGTAAGTTGTTTGTGTCGTCTTTAGCAGCAACGGCTAATTTTCCTTCTGGCGCACAAGTAATCGTGATTTGATAGAAGTCGCGCACGATTTGTTGGCCAAGTTGCACACTTGCAAGACTTTCTGGTGAGTTACCGCTACGTGCAAATGAAACAAGCACTGTAGGAATTTCTGCTTTGAAGTAGTCATGTGGATTACTTACAAGGTTTGTTGTTCCGACTGATTGAAAATCAAAACGGTCTTCATTTCCTGTACGTTTTAAGTAAGGAAGAATCGTATCTCCCACATATTGTGATGTACCCGCACCTGCGAAAATCACGCGAAGTTTTCCTTCTGGTAAATGGTCTAAGAAAGCAGTGATGCGTTCTAAGTTTGCTTTGTAGTAATCAAAAGCTTCTTTCCACAATTCTGGTTGTTGGCGAATTTCGCGCGTTGTAATTTCTGCAGATAAAGCTTCTAATTGACTAGTTGAAAATTGAAACATAATACCCTCCAAATATTTTTAGTTGTTTGTGCGATAGTGTCTTACTTTTGTAGAAGAATTGGTCGCTTCTGGCAACACTAATCGTATATTCTGATGATGCGATTTTCAGGATTTAATGTAGTTCGCATAAACCGTAAACAAGCGCTGTGCGAATCCACATCCAAGACTTCCGCTTCTTCCGACGTGAGAATGCTCGCTGAGAATTCTTCGTCGGCGTAGTGGATTTGCTGATGAAAATCATTCGCAAACACTTCATATAAAGATTGGCCTTCAAACCGCGTCTTCGTTAAGGTTTTGAAGACGTCGTATGGTAAGAAAGTTGTTTCTTTCATGAGTGGAATGCCATCTGCATACCGAATGCGTTTCAGACGAAAGAGCTTGTCGCCAGCTTCGATTCCAACGAGTGGAGCGATAAATTCATCGGCTTCGTAACAATCCAGCGAAGTAATTTTTCGTGGAAGGGACTTTGCCGAGTTCCTTCATCTGTTCCGTGAAACTGTAGCCTTCCAGCAAGTTTTGGCGTTCTTTCCATTGCGTTGAAATGAACGTGCCTTTTCCATGACGCTTATAAATATATCCAAGCGTCTCCAATTCCTTCAACGCTGTTCGAACGGTGGTGCGACTGACATTATAGACTTTTTGTACTTCGCGCTCCGAAAGCATTTTTCGTGTGCTTTTCCTTGGTCTTAATGAAGTCGATCAACGCCAGACTCAGTGTTGAGTAAAAGTGGAGAAGGTTTGGCTACCATATCGGTTCCTCCTTTCGTAAAAACTCTTCTACAACTGGTCACTACCAGTTAATACCATTGTAAGTTTTTAGTGCTTTCGTCAATAGAGTTTTACAAAAAGAGGGGATTACGAGGACTTTTAACCGAATTTCTCAAAAATTACTGTTATGGATTTTGGGATTTTGCAAAAGAAGTTAAAGAATGCTAAAAATCGCTGAGTAGAGCCACCTTTAAGTCAAAAATAATTTACATTAAAGGCGGATACTGATACGATAGTAAAGCAAAGAAAGGATGGCCGACATGGAAGAAAATAAGGTACAAAATTATAAGAGTTGTTTTGATATTATTGGTCCGATTATGGTGGGCCTTCTTCTTCACATACTGCTGGAGCGATTGCGATTGGTGCTCTGCAAGACAATTGTTCGGAGGCACACCAAAGAATGTGCGATGCGACTATTATGAATCGTTCTCCGAAACGCATAAGGGACACGGAACGGATTTTGCGATTATTAGCGGAATCTTAGGTTTTGCGACAGATGATGAGCGCGTGCCGCGTGCCGTTGAAATTGCCGTATCCGAAGGGATGCATATTGAATTTGTCGAACGAAAAGAACCAAGCCCTGTGAATCATGCCAATACCGCGGATTTAATCTTAGTGATGAGAAGCGTACGATTCGCCTTATCGGGACCTCAGTTGGTGGCGGAGCGGTGGAAGTGAAGGTCATCGAGGTCGATGGCTTTAAGATGGAGCTTACAGGCCCTCTTCCGATTTTACTTGAAGTGGTTCCTCTTGGAAAAATGCCAGTTCTCTACAATTTACTACATGAGCATGGCGTTACCATTTCAAAACAACGAGTGGAAAATGACTGAAGATAGCCAAATGATGGGATATGAGCTTATTGATTTATTATCCCAGAATTAAAAGAACAAATACAAACATTAAGAAAAACGCATAACATCTACATGTTTGCGTGATGATAAGGAAGGAAGTTTGCAATGTTTTCGACCATTAAAGAATTGGTAGCATTAGCAACAGAACAAAAAGAAGCCCATTTCGGAAATCATGATTGAACAAGAAATGGAAATGACCCAGCAAAGTCGTGAGTACATCTGGGAGAAAATGGAAAAACTTACAAACGATGAAGAACGCCGTTGAACGAAGCGTGGAAGGAGAGGTGTGTCTCTCCAACAGGCTTAACGGGTGGCGATGCGTTGAAGATGAAGAAATATCGTGAACGTGGAAAAACATTGTCGGGGGATAGTATTCTAGCGGGGGTACAATACGCGCTTGGAACAAACGAAGTCAATGCTGCAATGGGGCTTGTGTGCGACTCAACAGCAGGAGCGAGTGGAACTTTACCTGGCGTTGTGTTCTCGATTGCCGATACGATGAAATTGAACCATGAACAACAAGTGCGTTTCCTCTTTACTCGGCAGCCTTTGGGATGGTCGTGGCCAATAACGCGATGATTGCCGGGGCGACAGGTGGATGCCAAGCCGAAGTCGGAAGTGCCAGCGCGATGGCCGCAGCTGCAGCCGTTGAAGCAGCCGGTGGAACGCCGCAAGAGAGTTCCGAAGCCTTTGCGACAGCGCTAGGGAATTTATTAGGACTCGTTTGTGACCCTGTAGCCGGTCTTGTAGAAGTGCCGTGCGTGAAGCGGAATGCGATTGGCGCGGGGAATGCGTTGATTGCCGCAGATATGGCACTTGCAGGCATTACAAACGTGATTCCAGCCGATGAAACCATCGAAGCGATGCGCAGTATCGGGGTGAGAATGCCACGAGAACTCCGTGAAACGGGACTCGGTGGATTGGCAGGCACAAGAACGGGTGTTGCGATTAAAATGCGCATTTTCGGGGAAGATGTTTCGTTGAACCCGGAACAAGAGTAGGAGGAATACACATGGCAAAAGAAATTGCTACATTTGCAGGAGGCTGTTTCTGGTGCATGGTGAAGCCATTTGACAGCCAACCAGGAATCGATTCTGTGATCTCAGGATACACAGGCGGCCACAAAGAAAATCCGACATACAAGGAAGTATGTAGCGGAACAACAGGACATACAGAGGCCGTGCAAATCACGTTCGACCCAGAAGTATTCCCTTATGAAAAACTCGTAGAAGTCTACTGGCAACAAACGGACCCAACGGATGCAATGGGACAATTCGTGGACCGTGGGGATTCATACCGTCCAGTTATCTTCTATCATTCCGAGGAACAAAGAAAAGATTGCGGAAGCTTCAAAAAGCAGCCTTGCAAGCCAGCGGAAGATTCAAAAAGACATCGTGACAAAAATCGAGCCTGCAAGTACGTTCTATCCTGCAGAAGAATATCACCAAGATTTCTACAAGAAGGATCCAGAACATTACAAACGTTACCGCGGACTTTCAGGTCGCGACACTTTTATCGAAAGTATTTGGGAATAAGAAAAAGAGCTAAAATTATCATATATGATAATTCTAGCTCTTTTTATTTTTATTCAACTTCAGTATATTCACCGTCAATGATGGCTTCGTCAGATTCTAAGTACTTTTAAAAATCATCCGACGATCATTGATAGAGACGTCATCTTCAATAAATTCACCTTTTAATAATTTTTTTCAAAGGTATTAGCTAAACGCTCTGCTGAAGGTTTGAAGGTGTAGTAAGTTATACCTCCTGAGAACACACCGCCGATGACCGGAATGACCTTTGTGACTGTCTTTCCGACAGACATCTTCGTAATCTTCCATCCGAGAAAGGCAGCAATCTTCTTCATAATCGGATACCACATTTTCTTTGTAAGAGGCGTAGTAATGACTTTCTTACCGACCTTTTCAGCGATATTTTTTGAAACTTTTGTAATCAAGGCTGCCGCCCCGCCTGCACCGAGCATAATTCCTAAATAACCAATCATTCGAGCCTTTGCTTCTTCTGGCAATTCATCAAATTCACCTGTAAATAACTCATCTTCTCCAAATAGATAAGCCAATTGCTGTGCTAGATTGAGTGAAAACCCAAAGTATTGAACGACGTCTGCTCCTCCAGACAGAGTAGCGGTGATTGGGTTTGAAGGTAGTCCAGCCACAAAAGACGTTAAGGCTGTTTTCTTCGTAGTGTCATTAATAATTTTCGTAGCTCTTTTTCGTAAAGATTCCGGCGTAAAAACGGATTGCGGTCCATTTTTTAGAATGATATCTAAATATTCACTCCCTTTAAATTCCTTTTCTAAGAAATTCCTCACGACTAACCTTTCAACAAAAAGGTAGTTTTGTCGTTTTTTTGATAAGGTGGATAGCACTAATTGATTAAAAATCCTCTGATTTATTACCCATTTTTCTCCCAACTTTCTTCCTCTGAATTTTTAATAAAAAAATGATATAGTATATAAACTATAAAGCAGAAAAAGACCATATATGGTCTTTTTCGCCTTTCAAATTTTTAGATATTTGCTAAGTAAGTTGTTAAACGAGCAACAACTTCTTTTAAGTTTTCCATTGAAGCAGCGTAACTGAAACGAACATAGCTTTCGCCACCAGGTCCGAAAGATACCCCTGGGATTAGCGCTACTTTTGCTTTTGGCGCAAGATCACGAACGAATGCCCATGAGTCAGTGCCGCATTTTGCAGGAATCTTCGCGAATAAGTAGAACGCACCGTCAGGACTTGCTACTTCGAAGCCAAGGTTCTTCAACTCAGCCGCAAGATAGTCACGACGCTCGCTATATTCCACCATCATTTTCGCGCAGTCATCTTGGCCGTGTAACATTGCCGCAAGCGCTCCGTATTGCGCAAAGCTTGTTGGAGCTGTCACCATGTATTGGTGTGTTTTTACGACTTCGTTCATGAAGTGTGTTGGTCCTAAGATGAATCCGATACGCCATCCTGTCATTGCGTGTGATTTTGATAAACCAGTGATGACAATCGTTTGGTCCGGTAAAATGTTCGCAAGAGAGTAGTGAGTCTTGTCGTATGTTAATTCAGCGTATACTTCATCGCAAAGCGCCCATAGTTGGTGCTCTTTAATCACTTCGGCTAAGTCTTCTAATTGTTCTTTAGAGTAAGTCACGCCTGTTGGGTTACTTGGGTATACAAGAACCACCGCTTTGAAGTTTTTATCTGGGTTTGCTTCGATGGTTTCGCGTAATTTGTCCGCTGTTAAAACAAAGCCGTCGTTACTTGTGTCCACCGTAATGAAGTTCCCTTGGTTCACCAATGTGATTGGCAAGTAGAGAGGGAAGACTGGTGTTGGCACGATGACTGTGTCGCCAGGGTTTAAGATGGCTTGTAGCTTGCCGCAATCCCTTCTGTTGCTCCAATCGTTGTGATGACTTGGTCTCCAGTGTAATTGAAATTAAATTTCTTGTTGTAATACTCAGCCGCAGCTTGTCTCAGTTCAGGAATTCCTGAGTTTGGTGTGTAGTGAGAGTGGTTGTCTTTAATCGCTTGGATAGCCGCCTCTTTAATATGCTCAGGTGTGTCAAAGTTTGGTTCTCCAAGAGTTAATTTGATAATGCCAGGAATCGAAGAAACTTCTGCGTCAAATTGACGAATATCAGAAACTCCAATGCCTTCTACGATTTTGTTAAATGGATGTTCTACTGTCATAGGAATCCTCCTTTTTATTCATAGGGAAATTGTATCTTGTTTTGAGAAAGAGTGCAACGAGAAGTATAGAATTTTACAAAGAAAATAAAAAACGCTGGGAATTTATCCAATCTATCTTTCTGCCTATGAATTCTAAGGAAAATAGTGTATAATCTCTTTGAGAATATCGGTTAGCAGTCAAAGTGCGAGCCACCCTAGAAATTGAAGGGGTGGAGTGTGCACTTTTTTTGTGCAATGAAACGGAAGTGAGGGATAGTATGCAGACAGAATTTGATACCATTGCGGCGATTTCAACGGCGCCTGGCGAAGGGGCTATCGGGATTGTCCGTATTAGTGGAGAGGATGCGATTCGCATTGCTGATGAAGTGTATCGATTGAAAGACAAACGATTAAAAGAACAGCCAAGTCATACGATTCACTATGGGCATATCGTGGATCCAAAGAACGATGAAGTCATTGATGAAGTGATGGTGACGGTACTTCGCGCGCCGAAGACGTTTACGCGTGAGGATGTTGTGGAAATCAACTGTCACGGTGGGATTGTGGCGATTAACCGCATCTTACAACTCGTTCTTCGCATGGGAGCACGCCTGGCCGAGCCTGGTGAGTTTACAAAACGCGCCTTCTTGAATGGACGTATCGACTTGTCGCAAGCAGAAGCCGTTATGGATTTGATTCGTGCGAAAACGGATAAATCGATGCAAATGGCGATGCGCCAACTCGACGGAGAACTCTCGAAGTTAATTCAGAATTTACGACAAGAAATCTTAAACACTTTAGCGCAAGTGGAAGTGAATATCGACTATCCAGAATACGACGATGTGGAAGAAATGACCTTACAGCTGTTGCGTGAGAAGACGCAGCAAGTTTCACAAGGAATTCGCGCATTGCTAAACACGGCAAGCCAAGGAAAAATCTTGCGTGACGGATTGAAGACGGCTATCGTTGGACGTCCAAACGTAGGAAAATCGAGTCTATTGAATGTGTTATTACGCGAAGAAAAAGCCATCGTAACGGATATCGCTGGAACGACTCGTGACACAATCGAAGAGTACGTGAATGTGCGAGGCGTGCCGCTCCAGCTGATTGATACGGCGGGAATTCGTGAAACGGATGACGTTGTTGAACGAATCGGGGTGGAACGAAGCCGCAAAGCATTAAATGAAGCGGATTTCGTGCTCTTGATTTTAAACCAAAGCGAAGAGTTGATGGACGAAGACCTCCGCTTATTAGAACAAACGAAAGACTTCAAACGTATTATTTTATTAAACAAGACAGACCTGCCAACGAAAATTGATATGGAAAAGGTCAAAGAATTCGCGACAGACAGCGAAATTGTCACAACGTCCATGCTGAAGAAAGAGGGCATCGACCAATTGGAAGAAAAGATTGCTGATTACTTCTTCCAAGGGCAAATGAACGAGCGCGACGCAACATACTTATCGAACACGCGTCATATTGCGCTTCTTGAAAAGGCAGAACAAGCGCTGCAAGAAGTGGCGAACGGGGTCGACATGGGCATGCCTGTTGATTTAATCCAGATCGATTTTACCCGCGCTTGGGATCTCTTAGGCGAAATCACAGGCGACACTGTTCAAGACGAGCTGTTAACACAATTGTTCAGCCAGTTCTGCTTAGGGAAATAAGAGCTAAAACAAAAGAAATAGAGAGTCGACGGTTTACTGTAAGAAACTGAGACAGAGTACGAATAATAAGAGATGAGAGCATGCAGAGTTTTAATTGTATGCCTCGTGAAAGAGTAATAACGGAAATTCTTACGGATTCTATTAGTAGCAGTAATGGGGAATAGCAACCAATGTGAATTACTGACTCTAGGGGTTGTAACCCGTAGAGTCAGTTTGAAAGCTTGGTAGGAATTGAGACGTAAGGCTCAATCCGATGCCCCATTATCGCTACTATGAAGATGTCCGTAAAGAATTGAAGTTATAACTCTTTCAACGAAAGGTACAAGGAGGAAATGCTGATGACGAAGCTAGCGACCATTTGTTATTTGGACAATGGCAAAGAATTTTTACTGTTATTACGCAACAAGAAGCCAAACGATGTCCATGAGGGCAAGTACATTGGCGTTGGTGGCAAGCTCGAAGCAGCAGAGACTCCAGAAGAATGTGCCGTGCGTGAGATTTTTGAAGAAACAGGACTACAGGCTACGAAGATGGAGATGAAAGGAATCATCACCTTCCCGGAATTTACCCCAGGGCACGATTGGTATACGTATGTGTTTCGTGTGACGGAGTTTTCAGGAGAGTTGATTGATTCGCCAGAAGGAACGCTGGAATGGGTTCAGTATGATGAAATCCTAAGTAAACCTTCTTGGGAAGGGGATCGCATTTTCCTAGAGTGGATTTTAGGACAGAAGCCGTTCTTTTCTGCGAAATTCATCTATGAAGCCGGAGAATATGTCAGTCACAATGTAGAATTTTATGGAGAAAGAAAGTAAAGGAGAGACTATGGTAACAACTTACGAAGCTGGAAATTATGATGTTGTAGTTGTCGGTGCAGGTCATGCCGGCAGTGAAGCGGCGCTAGCGAGTGCACGTATGGGCGCAAAAACATTATTACTCACAATGAACTTAGAAATGGTGGCCTTCATGCCATGTAACCCATCTGTAGGGGGACCTGCAAAAGGGGTTGTTGTGCGTGAAATCGATGCTCTTGGGGGCGAGATGGGTCGCAACATCGATAAAACGTATATTCAAATGCGTATGCTAAATACAGGGAAAGGTCCTGCCGTACGTGCCTTACGTGCGCAAGCGGATAAGCATTTATACGCGCAAGAAATGAAGAAGACAATCGAGAAGCAAGAAAACTTGGATTTACGCCAAGCAATTGCGGAAGAATTGATTGTTGAAGATGGCGTATGTAAAGGGGTTATCACGAATACAGGTGCCATCTACCGTTCAAAAGCAGTTGTTTTAACGGCCGGAACGTCTTCTCGTGGTCAAATTATTATCGGAGAATTGAAATATTCATCGGGTGCGAATAACTCTCAACCATCGATTAAATTATCAGAGAACTTACTCGAATTAGGCTTTGAATTGGCGCGTTTCAAAACAGGGACTCCGCCACGTATCAAAGGCTCATCGATTGATTATAGTAAAACAGAAATTCAACCAGGGGACGATACGCCAAACTTATTTAGTTTCACTTCAAAAGACGAAGACTACCGTTATGACCAAATTCCTTGCTGGTTAACGTATACGAACGAAGGGACTCATGAAACGATTCGTGAGAACTTACATCGTGCACCGATGTTTACAGGGATTGTCGAAGGGGTCGGCGCGCGTTACTGTCCATCGATTGAAGATAAAATCGTACGTTTCAGCGACAAGCCTCGTCACCAAATTTTCCTAGAGCCAGAAGGGGAAAATACGGAAGAAGTGTATATTCAAGGGTTATCGACTTCTCTTCCAGAAGACGTGCAAATCAAGATGATTCGTAGCGTGGAAGGGTTGGAAAATGCGGAGATGATGCGTACGGGTTACGCCATTGAGTACGATGTGGTTGTGCCACACCAATTGAAAAATACCTTTGAAACAAAAATCGTTCAAAACTTATTCACTGCCGGACAAATGAACGGTACAAGTGGATATGAAGAAGCAGCGGGCAAGGGCTCTATGCTGGGATTAATGCCGTTCGTAAGATTCGCGGAGAAGAGCTCATTTATTCTTGGCCGAAGCGATGCGTATATCGGCGTATTGGTGGACGACTTGGTCACAAAAGGAACGACAGAACCTTACCGTTTATTGACCTCTCGTGCGGAATATCGTCTCTTACTTCGTCATGATAATGCCGATTTACGTTTAACAGAAAAAGGACGCGAACTGGGATTGATTGACGACGAACGTTATGCCGACTTCCAAAGCAAAAACAAGAAGCGATTGAAGCCGAAAATCAAACGCATGCAATCGATTCGCTTGAAGCCAACTGCTGAATTACAAGCGTTCTTGGCGGAAAAAGGATCTGCAGAATTGAAAGACGGCATCCTTTTAAGCGACTTGTTGAAACGTCCAGAATTAAGCTATGACGAATTAGTAGGCTTTGCCGGTGAAACGGTAGAAGTCTCTCGTGAAGTGAAAGAACAAGTAGAAATCTCGATTAAATACGAAGGTTATATTGCCAAAGCGATTGAAAAAGTGGAGAAATTAAAAACGTATGGAAGCCAAACGTATTCCAGCAAATATCGACTATGATGCGATTAATGGACTCGCGACCGAAGCGCGTCAACGTTTGAAAATTAATTCAACCAGAAACAATTGCGCAAGCGAGCCGTATTAGTGGGGTGAACCCAGCCGACGTATCGATCTTGATGGTCTATATCGAACAAGGAAAGATCGCGAAAGTGCAAGAATAAGGAGGCGCGTATGAAACCAGAAGAATTTTATCAAAAGACTCCAAGAAGTGCATGGAATTACATTGACGGATGTGCAAAAAGAAGCAGTTCGACCAATATTTCCATCTATTAGTGGAATGGAATGAGAAGATGAACTTGACGGCGATTACGGATGAAGAAGGCGTGTATTTGAAGCATTTCTATGATTCATTGGCGCTTGGATTCCATCACGAATTGACCGACCAAACGCTTTGCGATGTGGGTGCGGGTGCTGGATTTCCAAGTATTCCGCTGAAAAATCGTCTTCCCAGACTTGAAAGTAACGATTGTGGATTCGTTGAATAAACGCATTACCTTCTTGAATACCTTAGTGGAGACACTTGGGTTAACAGACGTGCAGTGTTTCCATGACCGCGCTGAAACCTTTGGGCAAAATAAAGCTTTCCGTGCATCGTTTGATGTGGTGACCGCTCGTGCCGTTGCCAAACTCAGTGTATTGAGCGAATTTTGCATGCCACTCGTGAAAAAGCAGGGGTATTTCCTCGCGTTAAAAGCGGCGCATACAGAAGTGGAGCTAGAAGAAGCGAAAAAAGCCATCGCGATTCTTGGTGGGAAAGTAGAAGGAGATGTCTCTTTCGACTTGCCATATGAAGGCGGAAACCGTCATGTTGTTACGATTTTAAAGACGAAGGAAACACCAAATAAATATCCAAGAAAACCTGGTCTTCCATTGAAGAAGCCGTTATAAGCGAAAACCTCCTAGAAATTTTGAGTGCACTCCCAAAAGTTAGACAGAAAAATCTAACTTTTGGGGTGCTTTTATTATGAAATTAACTTATGAAGATAAAGTTCAAATTTATGAACTTAGAAAAACAAGGATTTAGCTTTCAACAACTCTCAGATATGTATGGTATAAATAAGGCAAGTCTTAAATACATGATTAGATTGATTAATTGATATGGTTTGGAAATAGTGAAAAAGGGAGAAATAATTATTACTCCAGCATTAAAAACAGGAAATGATTGATAAAGTCTTAATCGATGGGTGGTCTCAAAAATAGAGTTTCTCTTGAATACGCACTTCCAACTCATAGTACGCTTACTAACTGGCTCGCACAATACAAGAAAAAAATAAGTATACTATTGTTGAGAAAAACAAGAGGGAGAGTACCTAAAATGGGACGTAAACCAAAGAAACAACCAGAAGAGATGACGGAACTAGAACGCCTTCAGGCTGAAAAATGAGTATTTAAGAGCGGAGAATGCCATTCTAAAAAAAGTTGAGAGAACTCCGCTTGAAGGAGGAAAAAGAGAAAGAAGAAAGACGCAGATTGTCAGAGAGTTAGTGCACGAGTTTCGTTTAGCTATTCTTCTAAAAGATTATCAAACTCGCTCGTTCAACTTACTACTATCACTTAAAAGCAGTTAAACCAAGAAGATAAGAATCAGGCCGTAAAAAACGAAATAGAAGCCATTTATACCGAACATAAAGGTAATTATGGATATCGCCGTATTACTCTTGAGCTTAGAAACCGTGGGTTCATAGTAAATCATAAGAAGGTACAACGTTTGATGAAAATGTTGAGGGCTAACTGCTCGTATTCGTCGAAAAACGTAAGTATTCTTCTTATCATGGAGAAGTTGGAAAGAAAGCTGCGAACATTATTCAACGCCATTTTGAGGCTGAAAAACCGATGGAAAAGTGCTATACAGATATTACGGAATTTTCTATCCCAACAAGCAACCAAAAACTATATTTATCACCAATTCTAGATGGTTATAACAGCGAAATTATAGCTTATTCTCTATCGTCTTCACCGAATTTAAACCAAGTAAAAGATATGCTAGAAAAAGCTTTTAGAGAAGAACAATACGAGAATACTATTCTCCACAGTGATCAGGGATGGCAATACCAGCATGAGTTTTATCATAAATTTTTAGAAGACAAGGGCATCAAGCCCTCTATGTCCGGCAAAGGTAATAGTACTGACAATGGCATGATGGAATCGTTCTTTGGCATTCTTAAATCAGAGATGTTTTATGGCTATGAAAAGACATTTAAATCTATACAGGAACTTGAGGGGGCAATCATTGATTATATTGATTATTACAACAACAAACGAATCAAAGTAAAATTAAAAGGACTTAGTCCTGTACAATACAGAACTAAATCCTTTGCTTAAATTAATTGTCTAACTTTTGGGGGTCAGTACATTTTCTAGGAGGTTTCTTGTTTTAGGTTAGATAGTGCTACGCATTAAATTTATTTAAGATACTTTCGATATTTTTGATCAGTACCGAAACAGAGCCGTCTGGATTGTTGATGAATTCGACCATTTCCTTGTTTTCATAGATTTCACTTGGAATGGTAATTTCAATTCCGTTGTCGAGTTTGAATTTTTGCTTGCTATATTTGCGTTCGTATTTTGGCACGTTCGTTACGGCGATTTTTTTCTGGAACGCGTTCTTCGGTGATGGCCAACTGTGCGGCTTCGCGTGCGAGCGGTTTTTCCTCGAACACCTTGTCGAAGATCGCTGCGGCGTCGATTTCATCCTGTTCTTCCAGCTGGTGGAAGATGGCTTGTTGCGTCGTTGCTAGCGCTTTGTACGGTTCCTCGTCGTGTTTTTTCGCGATATGAGTGACCGTTTTTTTGATTTCTTTGATTTGTTCTTTCGTTGTGACAGGAACTGTGATTTCTAAGAATTTTTCAGAGAAATAAGCTGTCTTTTGGCCTTCAATTACCACTTTTTTCTCGATTAAGGTATAGTTTCCGTTGGATAAATCTACGATGAACGCTTCTGAAGGTTTTTGCGTCGCGTTTGGTAAATGGCGTGATTTTGCAAGATGGTATTGCTAACGGCTTCGCCTTCGTAGTCGACAAAGTGTGTGACTTTTGAACTGTAATCGAGGCGAATCATTCCAAATAGTGTGCCCCCTGTATCGCTCGTTCCTGTAAAGAATAAGTAGTCTGCAGCTCCGATTTCTTCTGCTGGAGCAATAAGAGCAAAGAGCTTATCGGATAACTGCTGTGTCTTTTCTAAGAAGGAAATCCCTTCGTCTGCCAGATACCCAAGAAGCGGTTCGCTAGAAGCTAATTGACCGATATGCGGGTCGCCTTTTTTGATTTTATCCACGAGTTTTGTAATGTATTCAATGAGAAATGGATCGCCCAGTTGCAGTGGGGCCTGTGATAAGAGTAAGTTTCCTGAATTTTTATCTAAAATATGTAAAACGGCTTCGTTAATGAGCATGAAAGTGCTCCTTTCCTATTTCATTCGATAGAAAAATATTATATAATAGAAAAAAATAGATTTGTAATGAAAAAAACGAGGGGAGTGCGCCATGGCGGTTTTAACGAGAATAGAAACACCAGTAGGAACCATCATTGCATCCAGTGACGGGCAGTCGTTGACGGGATTATGGTTTGAAGGGCAAAAATACGAGTGCGCCTTTGTGGAGAATCCTGTATGGGACGATTCGTTGCCGTTGTGGAAGAATGTGAAAACGGCACTTGAGGACTATTTCCAAGGAGAAGGCGATGTGGTTAGGGCCGTACCGATTGCATTCGTGGGAGGGACATCCTTCCAGAAAGCCGTGTGGGACGTATTAACAGAAATCCCCTATCAAACCGTGTGGACGTATAAAGAGGTGGCCGAACGTGTCGGCGAAAAGCGAGGGCGAAAGACGTCTTCGCGTGCGGTGGGAACAGCCATCGGAAGAAATCCAATCAGTCTCTTTGTACCATGTCACCGCGTTGTAGCAACGACAGGAGCATTAACAGGCTATGCTGGAGGCGTGGATCGAAAACGCGCGTTGCTTGCTCTTGAGGGGCATCGTATCACAAAAGACAAAGTGTCGAAAGGAGAAAGGCATGAAGCTTAAAATTGCAAAGGTCATTGTATCGGCGTTTGTGGCGCTACTCGTGGCACAGGCACTGAACTTAACGACGCCATCCGCGGCAGCCATTATTGCGATTCTCAGTGTCATGGATACGAAGAAAGTTTCGCTTGCGGCTACAGGACAAAGGCTAGCGGCAGCCGTTTTGGCGCTTGTAATCGGAATGGGAATATTCGCTGTTTTTGGATTTGACGTGACGAGTTTCGGGTTGTATCTACTTTGCTACATTCCTTTAGCGTATCTCTTAAAAGTGGATATCGGCGTGGCTCCGAGTACCGTCCTTGTGATTCACCTTTGGACGCAGCAACAACTCACTTTCAACCTCTTCGTCAACGAACTCTTGCTTGTCACCATTGGGGCAGGTGTCGCGATTTTTACTGAACTGGTATATGCCGTCGTATCGCCAAGAAATCGAACGTGTCCGAGAAGAAATTGAAGATAAAATGCGTGAAGTTCTATTGAAGATGTCAGGATTTCTGACGATTGGAAATGGAAAAAATGATGGCGAAGTGCTTCAGTTGTTGAAGGAAAAACTGAATGAGGCCCGCTCGTATGTACGACTCGAAGAGGAAAATCATTTAACCAAAGAAGTGACTTACGATTATCAATATTTTGAAATGCGCCGCGATCAAAGCAAGCTCTTGGAAATCATGGCTGCTAACTTAAACGAGTTCCGCTGGGACGGAGAAGAGATGGCGATTCTGTCGGAGATGTTTAAACAGACCGCACAGCAATTAGCAGAACAAAATACAGCGAGTCAATTAATCGATGACATTGAAGATTTGTTGGAACAATTTCGCGAACGGCCACTGCCACAAACGCGTCGTGAATTCGAAAAACGTGCACAATTGTATCAGTTATTACGCGATTTGAAACGATTTGTACAATTGAAAGTCGATTTCTTCCAAACGTATGGCGTTCATTATTTCAAGAAGGTCGGAGAAAAGGAATAGGCTTTATTGCTCTTTGAATACGGGGCAGGAATTTATCCGACGTTGGCTTTTTAAAATAAACGATTCGAACAATTCATCTTTAACCTTGTTTTTCTATGAGAAAGACAAGGTTTTTTGTGTATTTACGCGGATATACTAGAGCTGACACTAAATTAGGAGGATAAATTATGGAAGACAAAGGGTTAGCAGAGGTTGTCCATTTAGCAAAGGAGGATGAAGAGGAAGCAATCACCGAATTATTGCGGCGTTTTGACCCATTGATTATGAGCATTCATCACCATTATTTTTTTCATGAAATGGATCAAGACGATTTTGCGCAAGAGGCTCGTATCATGATGCTTCGGGCAGTGCATAAGTACGATGAGAACCATGCCGTCTCATTTGCTGGCTATTATCAGCGCTGCTTAAAAAATCTAGCGGTGGAGTGCCTGCGTAGGGAACACCGGCAGCGGCTTATTCCACACGAGTTAGTCGTTCGCGGGGAAAAGGCGGAACTCGCATTGCTCTCGGCATCGGTGGATTCATGCGAACGGCAAGTGCTTTTGCATGAAGAGGCGGAGGAATATTTCCACCACCTTTCCCGCTTTGAAAGAGATGTATTTTTAGGAGTATTGGACGGTGCGACCTTTGAGGAGATGGCGGACCATTTCGATAAATCGGTCACGTCCATCAAGGGAGCTCACAAGCGGTGCAAGAAGAAATTCAAAGACTATATTGGAGAAGGGTGACAGCTTTTATGGTAAGATAAAGGCGAAAAAGGAGGTTTGAGTAATGGATGATTTAAAAAAGAACGAAATGAATGACTTTAAGGATGAAGAAGTAACCATTCAAGACTTGTTTGCAGAGTATGGGGGAGAACCTACAGCCGAAAAGGTAACATTATTTGAACCTGTAGGAAGAGAAAAATGGTAAGAAAGCATGGAGCAACTGGAAAATCATTCTGTTGCTCTATTTTTTAATGCTATGACTACCAATCTGAAACGGTTTGTAGTACAATAGCTCGTGGCGATTTTTTTGCCGATGAGGTTCGAAACCATCCCTCAATAAAAAAACTAGGAGGCAGTAACATGCAAAATAAAAAAACAAAATTGATTGTCATTAACGCAATCGTCGCAGCGCTATATGTGGTCGTTACATCATTAACAGCATTTATGTCATTTGGAAATATTCAATTCCGTATCGCAGAAATTCTAAACCACTTATTCGCTTTTGACAAAAAATACGGAATCGGTGTGGTTGCCGGTGTATTACTTGTCAACTCAGTATTTATGTCAGCATCTGGTCTAGGTTGGTATGACTTAGTATTCGGATTAGGACATTCTATTGTTTCATTCGCTATCAGCGCATTGATCTTCAAATCAGTGAAAGACGTTAAAACACGTATGTTTGTTTTAGCAGGTGTCTTCAGTGTGATGATTTTCTTAGTAGCGATTGAATTGAACTTAGCGCTAGAATTACCATTCTGGTTAAGCTATGGTGAAACATTCTTTGGTGAAATCGTCGTATTATTAGCGGGTGTTCCGTTGATGACGGCATTAAATAAAGCCATCGATTTGAAAAAATTAATCAATGATTAATCAACAGACGTCCGAGCACGATGCTTGGGCGTTTTTTGATTGCAAGAACTCACTATTTTATGTAGAGTTAAGAGGAGACCTAAAGGAGGAATACAAATGGAGTTATTAAGCATTCCAGTAGGACGTTTGGAAGAAATGTCTACTTTTTAATTGATGAGAATAAAGAAACAGTGATTTTTGACCCAGGTGCACAAGCTGAGGACATAAAAGAACTAATTAAAGAAGAAGGGTTAAAGCCAGTTGCGATTGTATTAACACATGCGCACGGAGACCATATCGGAGCCATTGATGCGCTTCGTGAGGAGTACAATATTCCAATGTATATGAACGAGTTGGAGAAAGTATTTTTGCACGATCCTGAATTGAACCGTTCGTACTACTCTGGCGAAAATATTACAGTGAAGCCAGCGGACGGCTATTTCCCTAAAGAAATGGGCAAGTGGAAAATTGGAAGCTTTGAACCAGAATTAGCACATATTCCAGGACACTCACCTGGTGGAACGATCTTCATTTTCCGAGAAAATGGATTCGTCATTGGCGGAGACGTGATGTTTAAAGGCAGCGTTGGACGTAGTGATTTCCCATACGGAAGCCATAAAGAGTTAATGGAAGGCATCCATAAATATTTATTGCCATTACCTGCTGAAACAGTGATTTTCCCAGGACACGGGGAACCAACAACGCTAAAAGATGAAATTGCGACAAACCCATTCTTAAATGGCGCAACAAGATAAGAGGCGAAATTATGATTTTTGATACGCATACGCATTTAAATGTATCTGCGTTTGAAGGAGAAGAAAAAGAAGTCATCGCGCGTGCAAAGGAATTAGCAGTGACGCGTTTTGCGGTGGTGGGATTCGATACGGACACGATTACGAGAAGTCTGGAGCTTAGCGAAGAGTTCAAAGAAGTCGTTTCGATTATCGGATGGCATCCAACCGAGGCTTACCAGTACAATAAAGAAATCGAAGAATGGCTACAGCAACGTTTGACACATCCGCAAGTGGTTGCGATGGGGGAAATGGGTCTGGATTATTATTGGAAAGATTCAACGCCCGAGGAACAAGATAAGGTGTTCCGTCGCCAAATCGCGATTGCTAAAGAAATGAAACTGCCGATTGTGATTCATAACCGTGATGCGACAGAAGATTGCTACAAGATTCTAAAAGAAGAAGGCATTCAAGATATCGGGGGCATTATGCATAGTTATAATGGAGACGTGGAATTTATGAAACGTTTCTTAGACTTAGGTATGCATATTTCCTTTAGCGGTGTGACGACGTTTAAAAACGCACCGCAAGTTCGTGAATGTGCAAAATTAGTTCCATTCGACCGTATGTTAGTGGAAACCGATGCGCCGTATTTAGCGCCCGTGCCATACCGTGGAAAGAGAAACGAACCTGGCTATACGCGCTATGTGGTTGAAACGATTGCCAAAGAACGCGGCCTTTCTTGGGAAGAAGTGGCTCATCAAACGACACAAAATGCCATCAAGCTATTCCGCATGGAAGAAAGAGGCTTGCTATGAATCCAGTCATTGTCGTAGAAGGACGAGACGATACAAGACGCTTAAGAGAAATCTATCCGGATATCGAAACGATTGAAACGAACGGTTCGGCGATTGACGAAGAAACAATTGCGCTCATTCAAAAGGCGCTGCAAACGCGTGAAGTGATTGTGTTTACGGACCCTGATTATCCAGGAACTCGTATTCGAAATATTATCCAAGAGCGCGTACCTGGCGTGAAGCATGCCTTTATCGAACGCGAAGAAGCCGTCAGAAAAGACAATCATAAGAGCCTTGGAGTGGAACACGCGAGTACCGCGTCGATTCAGCGAGCGCTCGAATCGGTGCATGAGATTTCAACAGAAACAGGAGAGCCAGTGGTTTCACAGGCAACACTGATGGCGCTTGGATTTATCGGACGACCAGATTCAGCAACAAGACGTCAAAAGGTAGCGGATTTTCTAAAAATCGGCCATACGAATGGAAAACAGTTCGCGAAAAGATTACAATTATTTGGTATTACAGAAGAACAATTAAGGGCGGCGCTTGAGGCTGTCTTAGAAAATGAGGACAAACATGAATGAAATAAAGGATATCGCGACGCCGAAAAGAACGCGCGAGATTATGGAACGTCACGGGCTAACGGTAAAGAAGAGTCTAGGGCAAAACTTCCTGATTGAACCGAATATTTTAACGCGTATGCTAGAAGTGGCGGGAGTCGATAAAACAACAAACGTCATTGAAATCGGACCAGGGATTGGTGCATTGACCGAACGTCTAGCAAGAGAAGCCAAACAAGTGCTGGCGTTTGAAATCGATGGTCGTTTGTTACCAGTGCTCGATGAAACATTGGCTCCATACGATAATGTAACGGTCGTTCATAGCGACATTTTAGACGTCGACTTAGAGCAAGTGATCGGAGAGCATTTTGACATCAACGAGCCGTTATTAGTCGTTGCCAACTTGCCATACTATATTACAACGCCAATCATTATGAACTTATTGGAATCGAAATTGCCAATCGATGGGTTTGCGATGATGATGCAAAAAGAAGTGGCACAACGAATGACCGCTGAGCCAAATTCGAAGGCGTACGGATCGCTTACGATTGCGATTCAATATTTCTGCGAAGCGAGTATCGGATTTATCGTGCCGAAGACGGTCTTCAATCCAGCTCCGAATGTGGATTCTGCGATTTTGGTGTTAAAACGTCGCGAAAAACCACTCGTGGAAGTGAAAGACGAAGCGCAATTCTTCGCGCTCGTGAAAAAACAGTTTCGTGCAACGCCGTAAGACGCTATGGAATAATTTAGCCAAAGCCTATGTTGGAAATAGCCATACAAAAAGAAAGCTTAGCCGCTGCGCTAGAAGCTGCAGGTATTGACCCATCTAGACGTGCAGAAACACTGACGATTGAAGAATTCGCCCGCTTAAGCGACGCACTTTAATGGTAGAAATATACTCAGAAGAACGAATGTAAAAGATGATACCGAAGGAACTTACGGATTTTATCATCGCAGTAATGTGAAAGGGTATCGAATGTGAATTACGCGGAGTAGGGATTGTCCCTTACTCCGCGTTTGAAGCTTCGAAGGTGAAAGACGAAGGCTTGAACCGGTACAACATTACCGCGATGATGAAAAAAATCCGTAAGAAACCGAAGGTATCATCTTTTGATTCTAAAGTTATTAAAAAAATATTTTTAAATAACTATTGCTTTTTATGAATCGCAAGAGTATACTCTAATTAAAGATAAATTTAAATAGAAAGAAGATGAGATCATGGCAGTGAACGAAGTAATGGCCGCTCTTTCTGATGAAACGCGTCGCCAGATTTTGGAAATCCTGCGAAAAGGGAAGACCAACACCGGTGATCTTGCCACGATGATTGGGATGACGCCGCAAGCCTTATCCTATCACCTAAGAAAGCTGAAAAACGCTGATTTAATCTACGAAACACGCTATAAAAACTTTATTTATTATGAATTGAATTTGACCGTACTGGACGAAGCGATTGTATGGATCAATCAAATTATTGGGGGAAAATAACATGGAACAAGTAAAACAATTTAAAAAATATGCCTATCTCGCATTGATGTTCGCACCACTCGTTGTATCACTCTTTGTGGTATGGTTCTTACCTGAAACGATTGTATCGCGTATGGACTTGGCGGGAAATGTGACAGCAACAGCAAGCAGATTCTCAATCTTTCTCTTCCCAATTCTTGTAGCGATTCTTGGGTTTGGGATTCGTATTGCGAGCTCATCTCCAAAACTAACAGGGGGCAATGTGAGAACAGCTCGCTCGATTAGCTGGATTCTTTTACTATTATTGAACGTCATTGCTTATTTCCAATTCTGGTTATACCTAGGTGGAATGACAGCAGGTGCGCAAATGAGCCGCTTCATCACATTTATTCTAGGGGTATTCTTTATCCTTATCGGAAATCTAGCGCCAAAAATTAAAGAGAATTCAAAACACTTCGGATTCCATGCTTCATGGCTTAAAAACAATGACGCAGCCTTCCGTAAAACACAACGATTCTTCGGAATTGCCTCTGTAGTGGCAGGTGTCCTCATGATGCTTACAGGAATCTTCATGGGAAATAATGTTGCCATCCTTGTCGCAACGATGATTATGATTATTTTTAATCGCAGTGACGGGTGGTTATTCTTACTACATTGCAAATGTTGAGGAAGATAAAGAAAATAAGCTTTCATCTTTTTTAGATGAAAGCTTATTTTTTTATTTTATTTTAGTCTAGTCCTTCTGGCAGCACGACTGTAATGTCTTTTTCATGCATTTCAAAGTCGATAGCCCATCGACAGTTAAATTTTTATAGTGTCAGTTTGCTCATTATAAGTGAACAATCCAATCGTATTTAACGCACTCTTATGACAAAGCAATAATTTTTTTATTACTTATATCCATTACTGTGTCGATGTTAGGTGAGATATGAATAGAATAAGTTCCTAATTTTATTGTCTCCATTTTTTTACTCCTCCATTAAATCAATAGAATCACGATTCAGATTCAGAAAAGAATACTCTTCTTTTTTTAACGGAATTATTTGAATGTTTTCTTCCGCAATTCTTACTTTCATCAATCCGAGATTCGTGAAGTGTAATTGTTTGGTTTCTGGGCAGATATATATACGTGCGGTGCTGTGATAAGTAGGTGGAGTTAATACTACTAGTTCTTCGTTTGCTTGATGAATCACTTCAAAAGAAAGCGGAATTTGAACTGTATAATCTCCAATTAAAAAATTTTGGAATGTCATTCTATCCCCCCTAAATGATGACTGTGCCCTTCAAAATCAGGGTGAAGGCTGTATTGAAATTCATCAGGGAACGCTATCTCAACGAAAATTTGATGGGGATGAATAATGTAAGATGCGTTACCGCCATTGATAATATCACAGCTGTCTGTGTCAGAGTTATATAGGATAAATAAGTAAGTTTGAAGAGTGCGAGAAGATAAAATCTTTAGCCCTTCAGGTAACTGAAACCCAAGTAAATCTGTGCCTAGATGCACTGTATAATTTCCTAGAGTAAAAACTGACATAGTTGACCTCCTGTTACGGTCTTAGGTAATTTCCATACATATCATAGGGACCAATGCTAGTTCCATTTCGGTTAAAAAGTTTCTAGAACCTCGCGCTTGTTGTAAATATCTGTTGTACAAAATGATTAATGAGTTAATAAATAGTAAATGGTGCTTCCTACAAAATAAGTGAGCAAACCTAAAACTCCAGCAATAAAATATCCCTTACGATCGTCTTTCATGATAGTTCCTCCTTTTGAATGGATGTTATTTTGTAGTGCTATTTCAAGCTCAGGTTAACATATGTAAGCTGCTTTTTTTGTAAATGATTATTTTCCGGATTCTGTAAGAACATTTTCGTTTTAACCCACTTGATTTTTTTATTGTTATATTAATAATCGTGCACTTTTTAGTTTAGGGGCTATCTGTGCTATAATAGAAAGGTACATATTGGTGGAAGAGAGGTTAACTTTATGCAAATAAATTGGGACAGTTTATTTTCATGGGGGAGTTTTCGCAATCTGATTGATATTCTGATTGTGTGGTATATACTCTATAATATTTTAGTCATTATTAAAGGAACTCGTGCGATTAACCTAATGAAGGGAATTGCGGTAATCGCAGCGATTAAGTTTATCAGTTTCTTCCTTGGCTTAAACACCTTGGACTGGATTATGAACTTCGTGATTCAATGGGGAGTTGTAGCGGCGCTAATCGTTTTCCAACCAGAAATTCGTCGTGGGTTAGAGCACATCGGTCGTTCGAACTTCTTCTCTCGTAAATACGAAAGTGCGAACGAAGCAGAAGTCATGATTTCCGAATTGAATACAGCGATTCAATATATGGCGAAACGTCGTATCGGGGCGTTGATTTCGATTGAACAAGGGAACTCCTTGGAAGAGTTTATCAATACAGGGGATTCCGATTCATTCAGATATCTCAAATCAGTTAATCACGAATATTTTCATTCCAAACACACCGCTTCACGATGGGGCAGTAATTATTCGTGACTACAAGATTGCCGCAGCAGCGTGCTACTTACCACTTTCTGAGAATAAGATGATTCCGAAAGAATTAGGAACGCGTCACCGTGCCGCTATCGGACTTAGTGAAGTGAGCGATGCGATTACGATTATCATTTCTGAAGAAACAGGGAAAGTCAGCGTTGCGATTCGCGAAAAATTACACCGTGAGTTAAGTTCAAGCGAATTAGTAGCGGTTCTATCTGAACAACTAGTGGTTGAAGACCAAGGAGATGCAGAGCCAACGATTGTTCGTTGGGTACGTGACTTCTTCAAAGGAGGTCGTTCAAATGGCTGAATGGATGAATCGTAAATCATTCTTACTAGTGATGTCGTTTATTTTAACCATCTTCCTATTCGCGCTAGCAACCGATGCAAACGGTGGATTACGTTCAACATCATTGAACTCACAATCTAGTTCAAATACGATTACGAATGTACCCATCTACGTTGATATCAATAGTGAAGAATATGCAGTAACAGGATTGCCAGATTCAGTCGCTTTACGACTTGAAGGGTCTAGCAGCTTACTGTTAAGCACAACAGGCAATGGTACCTATCGTGTGAAGACGCCTAATTTGTCTGAATTAGGAGAAGGAAAACATACGATTACGTTGGAAGTGACAGGATTACCAACAGGAGTTCATGGAATCGTGTCTCCAGAAACAGTAGAAATTAACATCGAAAAGATTACGACGAAGGAAGTTCCAGTTGTCGTGAAGGCCGATGCTTCAAGTATTGGAAACGGCTATCAAGTCGGCGAAGGAGTCGCTTCACCAGCAACTGTAACGGTGAAAGCAGCTAGTTCTATTGTGGATCAAGTGGAGCAAGTCGTTGCAAATGTGTCGATTCCAGAAGGAACAAGAACGGACTATACAACTACGGCTCAATTACAAGCGTTAGATGCAACAGGAAACCGGTAGCGGTGAAAATTGATCCAGAACGCGTACAAGTTCGCGTGCCAATTTCATCGAGTCAAAAGACCGTTCCATTAGTCTTAACGACAACAGGATCTTCATCGAACTATTCATATTTATTGAATTCTACTACTAAGCAAGTTACAATCTTAGGAGCTCAGTCGAGCTTAGACCAAATCAAGGCAATACCTGTATTGGTGGACGTGAGCAATATTACGCAGTCGACAACGAAAACAATTACGTTGACGCTGCCTTCAGGGGTGCATAGCATTTCACCTGAAACCATCGAGGTTACAATTACGGTGACAAGGAACAGTCTAACGGCGACAGAGGCGTCGACCACACAAACTGTGACAACAGAAGAACCGACAGAAACCACAAAAGAACAAACAACACAAGCCCAATAACGGGTGAAGGAGAACAACACTATGGGGAAATATTTTGGAACAGATGGCGTTCGCGGAGTAGCGAATGCAGAATTAACACCTGAATTAGCATTTAAACTAGGTCGCTACGGCGGTTACGTTTTATTGCAACAAGCGGAAGGAAACGCACATCCACGCGTATTAGTGGGGCGTGACACTCGTATTTCAGGCCAATTATTAGAGCATGCTTTAATCGCAGGATTACTTTCTGTAGGGATTGAAGTGATGCAACTTGGAGTCATTCCAACTCCAGGTGTTGCGTACTTAACACGTATGCAAGGGGCTGTAGCTGGGGTTATGATTTCAGCGTCACACAACCCAGCACAAGATAACGGCATTAAATTCTTTGGTTCAGACGGGTTCAAATTAACGGATGAAACGGAAGAACAAATCGAAGCGTTATTAGACGCTAAAGAAGATACATTACCACGCCCTTCTACAGATGCATTAGGAACAGTGGATGAGTATTTAGAAGGAACATTGAAATACAGCCAATTCCTACAAAATACGGTAGAGTCTTTATCTGGAATTAAAGTCGCTTTAGACGGCGCAAACGGAGCAACTGCTTCAATGTTAACGCGTCTATTCGCTGACTTAGACACAGACTTCCACACAATGGGTGACAAACCAAACGGCGTGAACATTAACGATGGCGTTGGATCAACACATCCAGAAGCGTTAGTGGCATTCGTGAAAGAAACAGGCGCAGACCTTGGACTAAGCTTCGATGGAGACGGCGACCGTTGTATCGCAGTGGATGAAAATGGAGAAATCGTTGATGGCGATAAAATCATGTTCATCCTTGGTAAACATTTCAAGAACCAAGGAACGCTAAGCAAAGATACAATCGTATCAACGGTGATGAGTAACTTAGGATTCCATAAAGCGGTAGAAGCGGAAGGCATGGTTGCCCTTCAAACAGCTGTAGGTGACCGTTACGTTGTTGAAGAAATGCGTAAAAACAACTACAACTTCGGTGGAGAACAATCAGGACATATCGTCATCCTTGATTTAAACACAACAGGAGACGGCTTACTTTCAGGAATTCAATTAATGAATGTAATGAAACAAACTGGTAAAACATTAAGCGAATTAGCAAGTGAAGTGCCAACATACCCACAAGAATTAGTGAACATCCGTGTGAGCGATAAAAATGGCGTGATGGAAGTTCCAGCGATTAAAGAAGTCATCGATGCGGTAGAAGCAGAGATGGCAGGAAATGGCCGCGTTCTTGTACGTCCAAGTGGTACAGAACCGCTTGTTCGTGTCATGGTGGAAGCCCCAACGGATGAACTCGTGCACGACTACGTTACACGTATCGCTGACGTTGTTCGCAAAGAAGTTGGAATTGACTAATTTTAGAATAAACGATAAGGAAAGAGAGCTTTGAAAAAAGCTCTCTTTTTTATTTGGGTAAACCACTTGATTTTAAAAGGAACAATTGATACAATGTAAAACGTAATTATTTCGTTTTAGAAAGAAGAGAAGAAAATGGCAAAGAAATCTAAAATTGCAAAGTATCAAAAACAGCAAGCACTCATCGAACGTTACGCTGAAAAACGCTATGCATTAAAGCAAGCTGGAGACATTGAAGGGCTAAGAAAACTTCCTAAAGATTCCAACCCGAACCGCCTCAACCGTCGTGATGAAATCGATGGTCGCCCAAGAGGAGTGATGCGTAAATTTGGAATGTCTCGTATTAAGTTTAGAGAATTAGCGCATCAAGGATTGATTCCAGGCGTTCAAAAAGCAAGCTGGTAGAAGAGGAGGTACTGTCAATGAAACAAGATTTAGCAACGGCTTATCGTCAAATGAAGAGCCCAAATATCAAAACAAGAAAGAGAGCGTTAAAGCTAATCCACGAAGCAAAACGCGCAAAGAAAAAATAACGTATATGGATATTGCTTTTAGTGGGGAAGAGAGAAGAACACTTATAATATGATTTCGGAGAATCCTCGGATTTTATAATAGCAGTAACGTGAATATGCATCAAAACGAATAAGAGGGCGTTGGAATTTATTCCATACGCCCTCTTTGAGGCTTTGAAGGTGAGAGACTTAAGGCTCTCACCGGTGCAACGTTACAGCTATTATAATTCAATCCCGAGAGATTTACCGAAATCACAGTTAATATAGTGTCTTTGAACCTATTTTAGATTCGTGTTAGAATGAAACAGTAAACTATCCAAGGAGCTAATCAAATGAGTACAAAAACATGTAGCCAAACACGTGCGATTCAAGCGCGTAGAATTTTCCCATTCGATGTGAATATGCATAACACCTTATTCGGAGGGAATTTAACACGAATTATTGATGACTGTGCGTCGATTACGGTGTCCCGTCATTGCCGTCGTCTTGCGGTAACGGCATCGGTAGACGCGATGAATTATTTAAAACCACTTCCATTAGGACATTCGGTCTGCGTAGAGACGTATATCTCAGGAACAGGTAAGAAGAGTGTGGAAGTTTTCTGTAAAGTGGTCGGAGAAGATGTCTTGAATGGTGAACGCTATTTAGCAGCGACAAGCTTTTGGACATTTGTGGCGCTTCCTCGCGAAGGCGAAGGTGATTTTACAGTGGATGTCATCGTTCCAGAAACGGATGAAGAGAAATTCATCTGCAGCGGCTACGAAGAACGTCGTAAGGCCCGCTTGGAGCAACTTGGTCGTCAAGAAGCATTGATGGAACATATCACGGTTGTGAAGCCTTGGAATTTGGAAGAGAATGAATCTTAAACAAAAACTAAGAAAGTTGCTAAGGAACTTTTAGCAATCTCTGTTATAATGCATGTAACAACAAAAAAGGAGTACATCGTGGACACTCAAAAAGCAATAGAACTCAATCGTAAAATCATTCGTATCGTAACGATTATCGGGATTATTTTAACGATTATTTTAGGATGGCTCGTGGCCAAAAATGATTATTTCGCGATAAATGGACCGTTCCGTGAAAGCATTGCCCATTCCGGTTGGGTAGGAATTTTGATTTTTATCCTAATTCAAATTACGCAAGTAGTCTACCCGATTATTCCGGGAGGCTTAACCTGTGTCATCGGGCATATTGTATTTGGGCCTCTTTACGGCTGGATTTATAATTTTGTCGGAATCATGATTGGTTCTTGTATCAACTTCTGGTTGGCTCGTCGCTACGGTGAGACGTTGGCGAAAGCGTTCGTGGATGATGATACGTACAATAAATACATCGGTTATTTGGACAAAGGAAAACATTTCGAACGTTTCTTCTTTGGCGCAATGGTCCTTCCTGGCTTCCCAGATGATTTTCTATGTATGGTCGCAGGACTCAGTCATATGACCTTTAAGAAATTCGTGGCCATTTGTTTAATCGCAAAACCAGTCACATTATACGTTTATACACTGATTGCAGCAGAAGGAGTAGAAGCCTTCTTCAGATTTATTAATTAAGAAAGCAGTATCGATATGAAAAAAATCATGATTGCACTCGTGCGTGGATATCAAAAGTGGATTTCTCCATTATTCCCGCCTTCATGTATCTACAGACCAACCTGCTCGAGCTATATGATTCAGGCAGTTGAAAAGCATGGCGCGCTAAAAGGCGTGTTGATGGGGTGCGGACGCATTTGCAGATGCCATCCATTTATAAGAGGTGGCCAAGATCCCGTTCCAGACTATTTCACATTGAGACGGAACAAGGATTACCGTAAGAAAATTATAGATGCCAGTAAAAACGACACAGCTGACTAGAAATAGTCGGCTGTTTTTGTAGAAGAAGTTTTTTGTTATACTATAACTGAGGATGATAAAAAAGGAGTTTAAAACGATGCTGTTTAAACGGATTGGGAAAGTTATAGCTGCATTACTTGTAGTAGTGGCTGTTTTATTTGTTTGTTTCAAAGCGATGAGATACATAGAGCAGATGAAGATGAGTTCTATTGTAAATAGTGAAGAAGCTAGGGAAGTATACGAGAAAGATTTAAAGTATATTGATAAAGATGCTTTTACACAACAAGGAGTGATTCAATCGTATGAAATATCATCCTTTGAAAAGAATCCGATGGGCGGGATTATTGTGTATTTGTTTGTAAACGATCATAAAGAGTATACAGTATCCGTGTTTTTACATAAAAAAATGACTCTGACGGGAAATTAGTTTCTGGTGGAGGCAGTTGGTCCCCGCAGTTAGAACAATTGATAAAAAGAAAAGAATCAGTAAATGATATAGAAAAAGCGGAAGAGAATAGTATCTCTTCCGCGTATTTTTAAACAGATATCATTTTAAATAAAAGTAACCTAAGTAGTAACGAACGAAGAATGCAGCACATACAGCACCGATGAATGGAGCAGTACCAGGTACTAATAATCCATATTGCCAGTCGTTATTCACTTTGTTTTTGATTGGTAATAATTGGTAAGCAAGACGAGGTCCTAAGTCACGAGCTTGGTTCATTGCGAATCCAGTTGTACCTCCAAGACCCATACCGACAGCCCATACGATTAAAACCAACCACGATTGGTAATAATCTTTGTTTACATTTTCAGTTGCTAAGATAGCTGTTAAGAAAATGAAAGTTGCGAATGCTTCGACGAAGTAGTTACGTGGTAAGTTACGTAAGTTAGGGTTTGTTGAGAAGATGTTACGGATGGCGATTCCGTCTACTTGACCTTCAGAAGCTGTGAAGTGGTCTGCGTACATGAACCATACGATCACCGCACCAGCGAATGCGCCTAAGAATTCAGCGATAGCAACAGGGATGAATTGTTCTGCAGGAAGTACTCCTAAAACCACTTTAGCAAGCGCCATAGCAGGGTTGATACTTACACCACCGAAGATGAATAAAGTAACAGTGATACCGAATGCCCATGTTGTGATGGCGAATAAGTGACCTGTTCCAGCGTATTTTGTTTTCTTCAAGACGTCATCACAGTGTACGCCGACCCCGAAGATAATCATGAGGGCTGTTCCCATAAATTCTGATAATAATAAATGCATAAATGTTTGATCCATTGGTTGATTCTCCTTAATGTAATTCTTTTGTTAATTGTTGATAGACGGCTTGAATCGATAATCCTGTTTCCTTGGCAATTCTCGCGCAGTCTTCATATTCTAATGTTGATTTTGTAACAGTTTCATATTGGTTTTTCTTTACTTTCACGGCTCCAAGGCTCGTTTGTTGCGTTTCGAAAGTGCGCGTCATGACTTTACGTTGGACGTTTTGATAACGAAAGCCAATGGTTGACGTTTGTTCGAATAAAATGGCTGTAAACCGTTCGAGGTCTCCTTCTTGAATGAGAAGTGTGAGATGGGTTGCTGGACGGTTTTTCTTTGTGTAAACGGGAGTGTAATGTACATCAAGCGCGCCTTCCTCTAATAAAAGGCTCATGATGTAGCCAAGCTCTTCACCGCTTTGGTCATCGATAGTTGTATCGATTTGAATGATTGCATCGTTATGGGAAGTCACTACTTGATGAGAATGAGTCGTTTTCTCTAAGAGTGTTCCGCGTAACGCATTGAATTTACCAGTGTCACGTTTTCCAAAACCGTAACCCACTTTAGTAGCAGTTAGGTTTGAAGGTTGTGCAAATACTGGATGAATGGCCTTAAAGAGAGCAAGACCGGTTGGTGTCACAAGCTCTGTATGAATGTCAAAGTCTTGTGAGAATGGAATGCTTGTTCCGAGTCTTAATTGCATTACGGCAGGAACCGGTACAGGCATGACTCCATGTGCAACGGTAATCGTACCGCTACCTTCAGTGACAGCAGTGCTGTATACTGCATCGATGTCGAGTGTTTCCAACAAAATGAAGAAGCTCATGATGTCGATGATAGAGTCTGTTGCGCCAACCTCGTGGAAATGAATTTCTTCCACAGGCATTTGGTGTACGTTCGCTTCCGCATGTGCGATGTCACGGAATACTTCCAAACTTTTTTCTTTTACAAAGTCACTTGTGCCACTTGAAAGAATAATCGTTTCGATTTCTTTCAACCCACGAACTTCTCCGTGATGGTGGTGATGACTATGTGTATGTTCATGAGAATGACCGTCGTGAGTATGTTCGTGCTCATGATGATGATCGTGTGAGTGTGAATGTTCATGCGTGTGCTCATGCATGTGAGTGTGTGCATGTGTGTGTTCTTCGTGCGTATGTGAATGAGCATGTTCATGTTCATGTGTATGTTCGTGCTCGTGGTGGTCATGGGCATGGTCATGTTCGTGATGGTGATGATCAAAGTCGCCAGCGATTCCATGGTCTTTTTCACCGTGTTCCATATGCACATCGAAGTCTGTTCCCCAAATACTGCTTTTCGCGATACGGTCTACATGAAGATGATAACCGTCGAGGGAAATGGTCTTAAGGGCTTCTTCAAGATGTTTGCGGTCGGCTCCTAAATCGAGTAGAAGAGCATTTAGCATATCACCGCTCAGCCCAGAAAATGGTTCTAAATATAATGTGCTCATGCGAGTCCTCCTCGAATGTTGTTAATCATGCTAGCTGAATAGGCTGCGCCAAAACCGTTGTCGATATTGACGACCGTAACGCCGCTTGCGCAAGAAGTCAGCATGCTGAGTAAAGTCGTCACGCCTTGAAGATTCGTTCCATATCCGATGCTGGTTGGAACGGCAATCACAGGAACATCTACTAACCCGCCAACGACACTGACAAGAGCACCTTCCATACCGGCGATGACAATCACGACGCTAGCGCCTTGGATGTCTTTGAGGCGATTGAAGAGGCGGTGAATACCCGCAACTCCAACATCGTAAATACGTTTCACGCGATTTCCGAAAGTCTCAGCAGTGACAGCCGCTTCTTCGGCAACAGGAATGTCGCTTGTGCCAGCTGTGACAACTGCGATGTAGTGTTCATGTTTTGGGGCAATCGGGTTCAAGACGAAGGTACGTCCGAGCGGTTCATAGACGCCTTCTGGAAAAGCAAGGGAGAGAGCTTCACCTTTTTCAGCGTTCACGCGTGTTGCAAGAATAGCTGTTTTATGCTCATTCATTGCCGTGATGATGCCAATTAATTGCTCAATGTTTTTTCCTTCACCATAGATGATTTCTGGAAATCCATTGCGCTTTTGGCGAGAAAGATCAATGGCCGCGTAACCAATGTCTTCAATCCCTTTCAGAAGGGTGGACGCTTCTTCAATTGAGAGGCGTCCATCTTTAACTTGTTGTAGGATTTCTTCTTGTTTCATATTATTTATCTTCAACGATAACAGATAATCCATCGCGGATAACTGTTACTTTGCGTCTGCTCCTTGAAGTTCGAAGGCACGTGCAAGAGCTTCGTCAAATGTTTTCGCTAATTCCATATGCATGTTTGTGATAAGACTTGGTTCAACTAAGTCAGATACAAAGATTACATGGTGATGCACTAGAATACGCGCTAAGATTTGTGAAGTCCATTGGTCTGGAACTGTTTCCAGTCTTGGAGTGTTAATGGCTTGGTCTAAGAAGTCTTTAGGATCTTTTACGTCTGCTAAGTTACGGTAGAAACCTTCACCACCGTGACCATCTTGACATCCAGCAACCATGATAATTACGCCGCCTTCTTTGTTTGTCGCTTCAGCAGCAGTCATACCTTTAACAGCTTGGTAGATGTTTTGGTCTAATGGGAAACCACCATTTGTAGAAACGGCGATGTCGCAAGGGATTTTAGTTACATGAGCTAATTCACGAACGAATTCGCAACCTACTTTATGCGCTTCAACCATGTCTCCGGCAAATGAACCGATGATGTGTTTTTCACCGTCTAATACAACGTTTACGATGAAGGCTAAGTTTGCAGTACGTGCTGCGTATAACATATCTTCGTGGATTGGGTTGTGGTCTAGGTTACCAGTACGTGATTTGTCTGAGTCGATAAAGTCACCACTGTGGTTAGCCATAATTGTTTTATATGAAGCAACCCCAGGAAGAACTGATTTACGTCCACCAGAGAATCCAGCGAAGAAGTGGCTTCGATAAATCCTTCAGCGATTAATAAGTCTGCTTCAGCAGCGATACGGTTGATGATGCAGTCACCGCCTGAAGGCAATTGACCGATTTTAACCATGTCTTCGTCGTTTGTAGAAATGTGCATTACGATTTCTTCGTTGTCGACGATTTCTTGACCGTATTTGTTAATTAACTCTTCGCGAGTTGAAGGACGGTGGAAACCAGTCGCAACTAGGATACGGATACGAGCGTCTGGGTTTACGCTACGGATACGACGTAAAATGATTGGTGTAATGATATGTGAAGGAACTGGACGAGTATGGTCAGAACTGATTAACACGATATCTTTTTTACCTTTTGCTAATTCTTCTAATGTTTGGCTACCAATTGGGTTATCCATTGATTTTTCCACTGTTTCTTGTTCAGAAAGTGGGTTGTGGTAGTTTTCAGCTTTTGATTCAAGTAATCCAGCAAAGTTTTTGTCAGGAATTACAGCAGTAATAGATTTTTTTGTCATAAGGTAGTTTAATTTCAACCATGATAACATCTCCTTAAATTTTTAATACGATTATAAGTATACATAAAAAAGCGCACTTTGTAAATCCCAAACGTTAGTAACATTTGTTAACGTCATTTTTCTGTGATAAGATGATAATAGTGTGTATAGGAATTTGCTTAAGGGAGTGTTCAGTTTGAACAGCGAAGAATATTTAATTCAATTTTTAGAAAAAGAAAAATACCCCTATTATAAAGAAGAAAAAAACATATGTATCTTGCTTATCGTGGGTTAGAACAAGCGTATACGTATGTGTTAATCGATGGGGTTGTAAAGACAAGTATCATTATGAAGGATGGTCGCGAGTTTAATTTAGAGTATGTGACACCGGTCGATATCGTTTCATTAGTGCGTGACGAAGTATCTAACTATACCTCAGCACCATTTAATGTCCGTATCGAAAGTGATGAAGCAACGTTCTACCGTATTCCACGTATTAAGTTTTGGGAATACGTGAAAAACGATCAACAGTTGCAAGATTATGTGCGTGAATATTACCGTAATAAATTATCTGAAACGATCGAGTCGTTGCAATATATGACGATGAATGGGAAAAAAGGAGCAGTGTGTTCTTTCCTATATAAATTAATGAATCAATTTGGGGTAGAAACAGAAGACGGCATCTTGATTGATTTCAACGTTACGAATGAGGATATCGCAGGATTTTGTGGAATCTCTACTCGTAATAGTGTTAACCGCATTATTCATGACCTTAAAGAAGAAGGCGTTGTTAAAATCCACAACCAAAAACTAGTGGTATTAGATAAAGCTTATTTAGAAGAATTTACAGGACGCGAAAGCTTTTAATAAAGAAAGAAGGAATCGAGAATGGATGAAAAAGAAGCACGATTACGCGAATTGCTAAAGGAAGTGGGAAGAATTGTTGTCCCTTATTCTGGCGGGATTGATAGTAGTTACCTATTAAAAATCGCTGTGGATACGCTTGGCCGTGATAATGTCATCGCAGCAGTAGTGAACTCTGAGTTGTTCTCAGACCGTGAATTTAGTGAAGCGATTGACCTTGGAACGGAAATGGGCGCGCGTGTGATAGGGCTTGAAATGGAAGAACTCTCTGATCCACATATCGCCTCAAACACACCAAACAGCTGGTACTATAGTAAGAAAATGCTCTACCAAACCATTAAAAAGAATGTGGAGGGCGAAGGATTTACCGTACTTTCAGATGGGTTGATTATGGATGACATCAATGATTATCGCCCAGGTGTGAAGGCTCGTAACGAAGAAGGTGTGCGTAGTCTCTTACAAGAAGCGGGATTATATAAATCAGAAATTCGTGAATTAGCCAAACGCGCAGGTGTTACTAACTGGAATAAAACTCCTTCATGCAGCTTAGCGTCTCGTTTCCCCATACGGAACACGCATCACGCCTGAAAAAGTAGAAGCAGTCTTCAAGGCGGAAGAGTATTTCACGCAGCGCGGATTTGAACCAGTACGTGTACGTGTGCATCAAGACTTGGCGCGTATCGAAGTCGGAGCAGACCAAATTGAAAAGCTCGTGAAAAATCATGAAGAAATTAACGCGATGATGCAAGACTTGGGGTTCTTATTTGTAACAGTGGATCTTCAAGGATATAAATACGGCCGTATGAATGACCAACTTGACGAAAAGACAAAGAAAGCAGCGGTAGAGTAATGATGGTAACTCCTCAAGAGGTTCTAGATTTCTGGTTTGTGGAATGTGAGCCTGCCGATTGGTTTAAGAAATCAGAGGAATTCGATAATGAAATTCGCACGCGTTTTCTAGAGACTTACGAAGCGATTGTTGCAGGGGAAACTACCGAGTGGCGTCGTAGTGCAAAAGGGCGCCTGGCAGAAATTATCGTGCTAGACCAATTTTCTAGAAATATGTTTAGGGATAATGCTAAGGCGTTCGCTGCAGATGCATTAGCAGTCGAACTTGCTAAAGAGGCATTGTCTGATTGGGATGCGTTCACTGTTCAAGAACGCAGCTTTGTCGTGATGCCGTTCATGCATTCGGAGTCATTAGCCGTGCATGATTGGGCGGTAAAATGGTTTGACGAACCAGGGCTTGAGCGTCGTAAGAAATACGAACTCCTGCATCGTGAAATCATTGAGCGTTTCGGACGATACCCACACAGGAATCGTGTGCTTGGCAGAACTTCAACCCCCGAAGAAGAAGCCTTCCTCAAAGAACACCCAGGGTTTTAACAAAAAGAGTCCATGCGACTCTTTTTTTATTGCACGAATCAAAAAAGAAGAGTAGCCGGCATAAATGATTTCTACGAATCCTCACGGATTTCTTGATAGTAGCTGTAACGTTGTACCGGTTCGAGCCAAAGTCTCTCACCTTTAAAGCCTCAAAGAGGGCGTACGGATTATAAATCCTACGCCCTCTTATTCGTTTTAATACGTATTCACGTTACTGCTACTATAGAATCCGTGAATTCTCCGAAATCATTTAAACTGAGTCTATTCTCTTTTTAGAAGCCGATTAAGTAAAGGATCGTTGCGACAATTGTGCTTGATAAACCGACGATGGCTTCGTAAGGGATTAATTTCATACGATCTTCAATCGCCATGAAGACAGAACCGCCTGTCGCATGGAAGAATGAACCATGTGGAAGTGAGTCGAGTACCGTTGCCCCTGCGTGAATCATCGCTGCTGCAGATACGGCTGGAACGCCTGCTGCTGTCAATGGACCTGAGAAGGTTTGAGACGCAATCGTTGAACCGGCAGTTGTTGAAGCTGTCGCAGCCCCCATTAAAATACCAGAAAGAGGAGCTAAGACGAAGGCTGGCATGTTCATCGCTTCAAGAAGAGCAATCATATCGACTTGCAATGCGGAAGCTTTGATGATTCCGGCAATCGTACCAGTACCGATTAAAAGAATTGATACGCCGATAACTTTGCTAAGCCCAAATTCAGTAAATTCAACCGTGTTTTTCGCATTACCCGTTACAACAATCGTCACTAAACCACCTAGAGGAAGTGCGATTAATGGGTCCACGCTGATTCCAGCAATTGAGCGAAGGGCAAGAAGGGCGATTACAACGATTGGTCCAAGCATGGCTTTGAAGAAAGAGAGTGACACGCCGCTTGTTCCTGCTTCGTCAATACCGTCAAATTCATGTGCGCCGCCTTTTTTAGCAAGTAATCCAGAAAGGATAATGGCCACGAATAGCGCTACAAAGGCAGGGATTAAGTTTTTCACCATTAACGCTGTAAGGTCGATTCCGAATGCTTCGGATGCCGCAATCGTGTTTGGGTTTGGTGAAATGATGTTTCCGGCTTTACCACCACCGATCATCGCAAGTAAAATACCAGCTTTAGAAAGGTTTGCTTTTTTCGCAATGGCAATGGCAATTGGAGCTACTGTGATAACGGCGATATCGATGAAGACCCCGACGGCACAAATAATCATTGTCGCAATCGCAATCGCGGCAATCGCACGTTTTTGGCCGAGTTTCTTTACAATCGTATCGGCAATCGTTTCAGCCGAGCCTGTCTTAATTAATGCTCCGGCTAAAATCCCACTCGTCATGATACGAAGAACTGGAGACATCATGCTTTGAGCTCCGCCGACCATGGCTTTTACCGTTTCGGCAAGACCGCCGCCTCCGATAATTCCCCCAATCAGAGCGCCGAAGATTAAACTGTAGGCTGGATGAACTTTTTTAACAATTAAAATAATGGCAAGTACGAGCCCGATTAAGGCTCCTAATGTTGAAAAGGTTGGTGCTGTCATTTTAGTTTCCTCCTATTGAACTGCTTTGATTAAACGAAATACTTGTTCCACGCTGCGAATCATATTTTCGCGCGCATTTTCTTTTTCCATTGCTTCTTGAACGGTGATGACTCTTCGCAAAATTGGGAAGAAGGCATCGATTCCGTTTTCGTTACATACCCCAGCGTCTGGTGTGAGGCATCCTGCAAATGCGAGAACTTTCTTGCCGTGTTTTTCGCAAGATGAGCAACGCCGATTGGAGCTTTTCCAAGGGCTGTTTGACTATCTAAGCGTCCTTCACCGGTGATGACAAAGTCGGCATCCTTCATTTCGTCTTCGAGACCTGTTTCTTCAAGGACAATCTTAATGCCGCTCTCAAGAACCGCATTTGTGTAAGTGAGAAACGCAAATCCCATTCCTCCGGCTGCACCCGTACCTGGGTAGAGGCGGTCGGCATGGTCAAAGGTTTCTTTCGATAATTCGGCGTAGTGGAGAAGCGCCTCGTCGAGTTCCTTCACCATTTCTGGAGTTGCTCCTTTTTGTGGGCCGTAAATCGCACTCGAGCCCATTGGACCACAGAGCGGATTAGTTACGTCACACGCCACGCGGAAAGTACACTCTTTTAATTCTGGCAAGACATTTTCAGCCTTGATGCGCGCAATCGATTGAAGACCCGCGCCTCCGTATCCGACAGGAGCACCGTCTTTATCTAGGAAATCATATCCGAGCGCTTGCAGCATCCCGATACCACCATCGTTTGTGGCACTTCCTCCGATTCCCACGATAAAATGACGACAACCATTATCGATGGCATCTTTAATTAATTCGCCGACACCGAATGTTGTAGTATGCATTGGATTGCGTTTTTCATCAGGAACTAGCGTAATCCCTGCGGCTGCAGACATTTCGATAATTGCTGTTTTTGGACGCGTACCGTCCGCTTTTAAGATTCCGTATTCGGCAGTTACTGGTTCTCCTAATGGTCCAGTGACGCTCACATGAACAAGTTCACCTCCCATCCCGATGGCTAATGCTTCGACCGTTCCTTCACCACCGTCTGCGAGTGGGCGAACAATCACATCGGCTTCAGGGTATACGACCTGAACACCTTCCTTGATGGCCTGACCCGCTTCTAGTGAAGACAAGCTACCTTTCAGTGAATCGATAGCAACGACTACTTTCATTTTCATCCCTCCTTATTGTTGTAAAACCATTATATCAAGCGCTTACAATTAAAACTGTTGCGAAAAATAGGAAAAACTATGAAGTTGAAAAAAATAAAACGGAATAGTGTCAGTTTCATTCTGTCCGGGTGATTTTTTCGAATATTACAACGTTGTAATACACAAAAAAATGACGAATCGCATAGGGGTGGGAATGTGCAAAAACGCTCGAACAAAAACCGAATATGAGATTAAAAAAATCCTTCCTATTTTGTAATAAAAAGATTAATCAGTTTACCATTGTTTTTTTCCCCTCGATTTTCGGTAACATTAATAAGCAGATTTGAGAGAAATTAGGAGATATACATAATGAAAAAGTCCTCGTACATGGGTGAAGAAAAATCGTCTGTGCACTCAGCATTTTTGCTGTAGGAGCAACGACGGTGACACCAGCAATTTATGCGCAAGATGACGCAAAAAGCAAAAGAGGAAGCAGCTGCGGTTCAAGATGTACAAAGCTACATCGCAATCGAGCAAACGAGCGGAAAAAAATTTTTGATGCAAAACAATCAAGATGAAGTTCGCGGGATTGCTTCCATGAGTAAAATGATTTCACAATATTTAATTTTAGAAGCGATTAAAAAAATGGAGAAGTGACTTGGGAAACACAAATCCCAGTAAGCGACCGCGTTCACCAATTGAGTGCGAACTATAGCTTATCCAACGTACCGCTTTTACCAAGTGAAAAAATATACGATTAAAGAATTATTCGACGCGATTTCCATCTATTCAGCCAACGCCGCAACATTAGCAGTGGCCGAGTATATCGGAGGATCTGAAGCCAACTGGATTGAACGGATGAAAGCCAAACTCGATGAGTGGGGCATTAAAGACGCAACAATCATCAACGTAACAGGTCTACCGAATAAATACGGTGGCGCTGATAAGAATCCGTCATACGGTGATGAAGATGAAAATAGCATGTCAGCGCGTTCGGTGGCGATTATCGCGAAGAACTTGGTGAATGATTTCCCTGAGATTTTAAAAAAAGTATCATCGATTTCCACACAAACATTCCGACCAAATAGTTCAGGAACAACAAAGATGGATAACTTTAACTACCTGCTTCCAGGGTTGCTTTTCGAATACGAAGGGGTAACAGGGTTGAAGACAGGAACGAGTGATGCCAGCGGGGCGTCGATTACAACGACTGCTACTCGCAACGGCTTCTCGGTGATTGTCGTATCGATGGGGTCTAAAGAACCGCTTAATCGTTTCAAAGTAACAAGACATCTATTAGATGAAGTGTTCAAGAAATATGAAGGCCTTCTTGTCGGCGCGCCTGGAAAATCCGTACAAAATTTGGCGCCTATCCAATTAGAAGGTGGAACGGAAGAAACGCTTGGCGTGGATTACGGAAAAACCTTTATTGCGGCCGTGCCAAAAGGAACAGCGCTGAGCCAAATCAAGATTTCATTTACACCTTCTGACGATGTGAAGACGGAAGACGGCAAAGTGAAAGCCCCTGTGAAAGCGGGGCAAACAGTTGGGACGTTGAATTTTGAGATGCCAGGTGAAAACCTTGGTTATGTTGATGGCAAAGACCACGGAACGGTGGAAGCCTTTAGCCGCATTCGATGTAGAAAATTCTAACGTTGTGACAGAAAGCATGCGTGGAGCGAAAGGATTTATCGGCCAAATGGTTCAAAAAGTTCAAGACTTCTTTGGTGGTATTTGGAATAAAATCCAAAGTGTCTTCTCACCTGAAGTTTCTGAGTAGGAATTTTTGCTAAAAGGCTTGCACTTTTCACTAGAGACGTGTACAATTTTAGACAAATGATACAGTATGAATAGTACCTGCGATCCTTTTGTAGAGAGCTAGTGGTTGGTGAAAACTAGTAAAGAGAGACCAGCGAATCCACATACGGTGCGAGAGCGAAAACATTGATTAAGCTATCCGGAGAAAACCGTTATCCCATAAATGAGCGCAATGGAAACATTGAAACTGGGTGGTACCGCGAAGAAAATTACTCTACTTCGTCCCTTAGACAATTGTCTGGGACGGAGTATTTTTTTATACAGAAAACACAAAATGGAGGGAAAACGATGTTAGATATCAAACGCATTCGTGAAAATTTTGAAGAAGTGGCTACAGCGCTAGGAAACCGTGGAGTTGACCGCGTAACAGTGGAAGAGTTACGTGACTTAGACGAAGAACGTCGCACTTTAATTACAAAGACAGAACAATTAAAACAATACCGTAATACGGTAACAGAAGAAATCTCTCTTCTAAAACGCAACAAAGAAGATGCAACAGAGAAAATCGCTGAAATGAAACAAGTCGGCGAAGACATCAAAGCAACGGACGCTCATTTAGCCGAAGTGGAAGAAAAAGTAGAATACATCGCATCTCGCTTACCAAACACAGCTGCAGAAGGCGTGCCAGTAGGGGCAGACGAAACAGAAAACGTTGAAATCCGCCGTGAAGGAACTCCACGCGTATTCGACTTCGAACCAAAACCTCACTGGGAAGTGGCAGAAGCCCTAGATATCTTAGACTTCGAACGTGGAGCTAAAGTATCAGGAAGCCGTTTCTTATACTACAAAGGACTTGGCGCTCGCTTAGAACGTGCGATCTACAACTACATGCTTGATTTACACGTTGAAAAACATGGCTACACTGAAATGATCACACCATACATGGTAAACGAACAATCAATGTACGGTACAGGTCAATTCCCTAAATTCAAAGAAGATGTGTTCCAATTAACAGACGAACGCAATTTAACATTAATCCCAACAGCGGAAGTACCACTTACAAACTACTACGCAAACGAAATCTTAGACGAAGCGCAATTACCAATCTACTTCACAGCGCTTAGCCCATCATTCCGTTCTGAAGCTGGTAGTGCTGGCCGCGACACTCGTGGATTAATCCGTCTTCACCAATTTAACAAAGTAGAAATGGTGAAATTCGCAAAACCAGAAGATTCATTCGATGAATTAGAAAAAATGACAGACAACGCAGAAGATGTCCTACGCGGATTAGGCTTACCATTCCGTACAATCGTGTTATGTACTGGCGACATGGGATTCTCAGCATCTAAGACTTATGACGTTGAAGTGTGGATTCCAGCGCAAGATACTTACCGCGAAATCAGTTCTTGCTCAAACTGCGTGGACTTCCAAGCGCGTCGTGCGAAAATTCGTTTCCGTCGTGAAGACAGTGGCAAGATTGAATTGGTGCACACATTGAATGGTTCAGGGTTGGCAGTAGGACGTACTGTGGCAGCTATCCTAGAGAACTATCAAAACGAAGACGGTAGCGTGACAATCCCTGAAGTACTTGTACCATACATGGGTGGCGTTACAAAAATCGGATAGTAGGAATCCAAGGGATACTCTATGTAGTAGCTCACAATAAATCATTAACAGTTAAAAAGCCTCTATATTGAAGAGCAGTTCCACAACCTTCGAATCCTTTCGGATGTTTGTATAGTGGTAATTGTAAGGATACCGTCAGGAGTCAAATGTCTCCTGACTACCAAGCTTCAAACTGACTCTACGGGTTACACCCTAGAGTCAGTAATTCACATTGGTTATGATTCCCTTACGATTACCACTATACATCCAAAGGATTCCTTGTTGTGGAAAGTCTTTTCGCATAGAGGCTTTTTTGTTATGTTTCATTCGTTGTACGAAGCAGTATCCCTTGGCTTTCTATCATCTTAGACATCCAGTATGGGCAAGAACTTCAAAGTTTGTCCGCTGGGAAAGGGAGACGAGGTAGTATGTGTAGTGTCCTAGACATCTTCATAGTAAAGGCTATAAGGGCACCGGGTTGAGCCAAGGTCTCAACTCCTGCCGAACTTCAAAGAGGGGCATTGCGGATAAACCGCAGTGCCCCTCTAATTCATTTCGGTTGCAAATCCTTATAGCTTTTACTATAGAGTCTGGAAAGCCCTCCGCTTATTTTATTCTACTCGGGCTCATCTTTTTATTGGAACAAATCCTTTATTTTTGTGAAGCCATAGCGGGCAAGCACTTCAAAGTTTGTCCGCTGGGAAAGGCTAGGATGGAGGAGAAAATGCCAAGCACTCTCTGACTCCTTTCCCTTTCCCCGCCCTCCAGAAATACGCTTCACACAGACCGGGCTCACCAATCCATTCAGAACCCACTCAACATTGTTGAATGCACAGGTTCTACGCCATCTGAATGTGCTCTAATAAAAACACGAAAGCTCCTCGGAGACTATAGTAGTGAGAATAGCGAGTGCAACCGAAGAGAATTACGGACTCTGGAAATTTATTTTCTAGAGTCCGTTTGAAATTCGGTAGGAATTGAGACTTCGGCTCAATCCGGTGCAGCTGTTCTCACTACTATGTAGGCCTCCGAAGGAGCTAGTAGTGTTTTTATTTTATTTAGCAATTGTAACATTCAACGTGCGTAAGAAGCGGTCCATTAAACTGTTGTTGGTTTTGTGCTCCTCCTGAATGGCTTTGGCGAGCGCGACTTGGTCTGTGATGATTCCGTTTACCGGGCTGTCTACGTATTTCTCGAGGGCTTCATCCGTATTAATGGTCCAGACAAACACCTCATGTCCTGTCTCCTGCGCATGCAGTACCGCCAGTTCCTGGTAAGAAAAATCTTCCACCACATAGAAATCCACCTTCGCGTCTCCGAATCCGCCAAATTGGATGGGAATCACAAAACCAGTCGTGATTTCCGGCGCTTTTGCCTCGAGTTCTTCCATGACTTTTAAATCAAGGGACATGACCTTGTTCGAATTATCGATGGCGAGCTCTTTGTATTTGCGATGAAAAGATCCACGTAGTTTGCAGGCTCACCGCCATGTGGTTTAAGCTCGATGACAAGCGGCATACCGATTTCTTTGGCTGCTTTGAAAAACTCTTCAAAAGTAGGAATATGGCTCTTAAAGTCATCTTGTTCGATTGGAAGACCACGAACTTCGTCTAGGGTCATGTCTTGAACGCGTTTATTCAAACCGGCTAATCGTTTCAAGTTATAGTCGTGCATGACGACGAATTGATTGTCTTTCGTCAGAAGAATATCCATCTCCACCATGTTGGCGCCAGCTTCTTTAGCCGCTTTAATGCCTTCAATCGAATTCTCAACGGCTTCATCGACATAGCCACGGTGACCAATGATGATAGGGTCGTTGGCTGACTCCGTTCTGTAAGTGGTGAGCGTTGTGAGAACCCCGCTTCCTATTACAAAGATGAGGGCGGCGGTTGTGACGATGGTACGTTTATGCTTAATTTCCTCATGGTGATGATACACTTCAAGCGATGCCAATTTATGCTCGTGGATGATTTTTGTCATCACAATAAAAGTAGCAATCTTCGTATAGAGGATGATGAATCCTTGAAGCAGTTTTGCGATGGCGAGAACACTACTTAACAGAAGCGTATTTGAGCCGTTTGGATCTAGAAATTCAACGAGGGCGACACTACCAATCGAGATGAAAATAACAAGAATGGCTAGCACCCCTTCGACGACTGCCGAGATAAGGAGCAGGCGCCAAACGTTCTTCTTCGTCAGCTTCCAACTCGTGATGATATTTTTGGTAAATGGCTGGTCGGTAAGAATCTGAAGCGGAATCGCAAGAGAGCTTCGTGCGTGAAAGTAGAGTAGCACAACGACCAGTCCTAAGTAGAAGAGAGTACCGGCACTCGTCTTAGTGATTTCACCCGTGATAAATTCCGGAATGGTAATCTTTTTAGAAATAAACGTCAGCTCACCGATATTGACGATGGGCAAGAGCGTTAAAAAGTACAGCCAGAACGTAATAAAGTGGCCATTTAGCAGCTGCTTCAGTTCTGAGAACGCATTTTGAATGCTACTGCGCCATGAAAAATGAATGCCGCGAATTGTTCCGTAAATCATGAAGATGAGGATTGAGAACTCCATGAAGATAAGAAACGCGAACGCCAATAAATAGAGAATCAGGAGCGGGATGGATCCTGGACTCAGTAGTACCGTCTTGAAATTGGCGAAGTTCAAATTGGATTGCCCAGTAATAAAGAGCATTCCGCGAAAAATAAGCGTTAAAAATCCGAATCCAAACACGGATATAAAAAATTGTAAGAAAATGGAATTGCGTAAATACATCCAGCTGTTTTGCGTTAAATTGCCTAATGTAAAGCGGATGGTTTTCCATACGGGGATTTTTTGATTCATAAAGCCTCCGATGTGTAAATAAAGTTCGTTAGATTCACCTTAGCACGAACGAAATAGAAGCGCAAGCCGATACAAAATAGTATTGAAAAATCATGTAATAGAACTTATAATGAGAAAAGTAATCAAAATAATAGAAAAGCTTTTTCAGGAGGGAATCATGAAAAAAAGACTGTTAACATTATTCTGTTTAGTAGCAACTGTGTTACTTGCTGCTTGTGGTGTGAAAAAAGTAGACGCTGGCGACCACATTAAAACAACTTTTACAGGGTTAGATACAAAAGGGGAACTTGTATACCAAGTAGACACTCAAGAATTAGTAAAAGAATTCTTAGTAGCAAACCCTAAAGCAGATGCGAAAACAGAAGCAGAAGTTCGTAATGCTGCAACAAAAGTGAAAGCAACTCCAAGTAAAACAGATGGCTTGTCAAATAACGACGAAATTACTTTCACATTCTCTTCAGATAAAGATGCTGAAAAATACTTTAACCTTCCAAAAGAAACAAAAGTGAAAGTCAGCGGATTAAAAGAAGCGAAAAAATTAACGGCTGAAGAATTAGCGAAAAATCACTTCATTAGAAGTGGAAGGCTTTTAACAAAGGTGGTCATGCAGAAGTTCATGTGACAGATAATAAATTGTCATTCTTACGTTTCAAAGTTGAAAACAATGGCAAATTAGAAAATGGGAAAGATGCCAAAATCGTGTTAGACGGTAACTTCACTAACCTATTAGAAGACAGAGGTTATGTATTAGAAGGCGACGGAAGCTTCACACTTCCTGTTAAAGGATTGAAGACAGTTGCTGAAAAACTTGATGACGCTAAGAACAAAGACGAAATTATTGCAAAACTAAAAGAAGAAGTGAATAAGAAATTTAGTGGAAATGATAAAGTAACATTTGATAAAACTTATTATCGTGGTCTAGCGAATAATGTTGATAATTCATATTCGTATGGGGATGATATTGTTCGCGGTAATGGGAACTTAGTTATGACGCTTCAAGTGGAAACTAGCTTTGGATTCAAAAACGTGTATGCGGTTGGATTTACAAATCTTATAACGAATGAAGAGGGCAAGATGGAACTTAAAGACGCACGTGTCATTTCAACAACGTATGCGGACTTTTCTACAGCAACTCAAAAAAATTAGAATCAATCGGTTATACAGAAGTTAAATAATTGAGCAAACTAAAAGCCTACGAAACAATGGGGACTGACCCCAAAAAGTGAGAATTTAATAAAAACACCCTAGGGCTACCGTCTCCGGTATTCAACCGGAGACAGGTAGTCCAATTTTTGTTGGATTCTATTTTTCATTATAATATTTGATGTAATTTTCTACAATTTGAATTACAATAGAAGATGAAGTTATTACTTCATCTTTTATGTAGAAAGCTTCGCACTTTAGCGAAGAATGGAAGCTTTCGATTGGCGCATTATCTGCGGGAGTCCCCTTACGGGACATACTGCGGATAATGCCTTTTTCTTTACATAGATTGTAGTATTCAGCGGAAGTATAAACGCTGCCTTGATCACTATGTAGTAGAACATCCTTAGGTAAGTCAATTTGATTTAAAGTATCCAATACAAACTTAGTATCTTGTTTTGAACCAATTGTATACGCAAGGATTTCTCCATTATGTAAATCCATAATGGAAGATAAATATAATCGTTTAGGACCGAAAGGTAAATATGTGATATCAGTAGTCAACTTTTGCATAGGTTTGTCCGCTGTAAAATCCCTATTCAGAGCATTGCCAGTGATTGAGAAAGGTTTACCTATTTTGATAGCTTTTTTCGGTTTCACGGCACAATTCCAACCATTTTTCTGCATAATCCGCTGCACAACCTTATGGTTAATAATCTGATTTAATTCCTTCTGAATCAAATACTTAATCTTTCTGTACCCATAAATAAATTTGTTTTTTTCTTACAAATTTTACCAATAGTTTTCTCGATAACGGTTGGAGAAAAGTCTTTCTTTTTCCATCGGTAGTAAGTAGATATGGGTACATTAAGGCAAAAACAGATTAAATGAACTGTATATTTACATTTCAATTCTTCCACTAACTTTTACAACTGCTTGAGGCGACACTTCCTTTCCAATTCCTTGTATTTTTTTTAATATTTCTAATTCAACTTCTTTTCTTTGTAATTCTAATTTTAATTGATCGATTTCTGAAAGTTCAGCTATTCCTTTATTATAGGAATATTGTTTCCCACCTGTTGGTGGAAACGATGAGTTTCTCCATTTTTTTATACCATCTAAAACCATGTTTTTTTACTTGAGTTTCATTTTTAATGTTTAACTCCTGCATCACTTGTTTTGTAGTATATCCCTGTAATTTCATTTCTACGGCTTTATTCTTTGTATCGACAGAATAAGCCACACGTTTTTTTGCCATAAAAATACACCTCCATGAGCATTTGATAATATTGTATCAAATCCAACTTGGAGGTGTTTTTATTTAATTCTCATTTACGGGGGTCAGTGCCAATGTTTCTAGGCTTTTTAACTTTTTAGGTATTTAATTCTGTCTAATTTTTTCTGAATACAACTTCGTAAGTCGGTCTACAACACTCAACTTTCTCATAGTCATCCGAATTCCAAATTTCTTTTCAAGATAATTTGTGTTTAAACGTTTTTTTCGAGCATCACGTGGTAAATATAGGTAACAACACTCGTGACCACCATAGAACTCTTCATCTCCAAAATTCTCTCTACTAAGTTCTGTTAGAGTACTTTCGGGAATCTCTTCGTTAGTAAAAACTAGATGAATACGAGAACTATCATAAGTATTATCAAATGGGTTTTCTTGAGTAGCAATCTCTAATTGATTAATTTCTTTGATAATTATTGATAAATCAGCTCCAATTTTATCCAAAAATCGTATCATGAACTAACTTTCTGATTTCTTCGTCAGATAACTCTGATTCTAAAATAATATTTCCACTCTGAATATATGTTTGAACGTTTAAAAAAACCAACTTCTGTTAGGGATTTCTACTAAATAAGACATTTTTGGAATTCTATTGTTGCCAGTTGGTGTTACACCACGAAGGAAAATAATCTTTTTCATATTAACTTTCCGATGCGTCCTTTTCTAGAGAGTTCATCATTTCAAGAAAATAACGAGGGTCTCCCGTTGAAAAATAATTAAACCATGCTTCAACTGTAGTTTTTGAATACAGGCCCAACTCCTCGACAATAAACTTAGCCCATAATAAAGAGCCGGCTGAACTCGCAGTGATAAGTTTTCCGTCTTGAACTGCAATCTCATCTTTATAATAATCATGTCCTCGATAATGTTGGCTCATCTGGCTTAAAAAGAATGAAGCATTACTCGTATGATATCGATTGTCTAAAATTCCTTTTTCGGCTAATCCCAAAGTAGCTCCACAGATAGCTCCAACTAAGATATTTTCTTGTAATAGTTTAGAGGCAAGTTCTAAAACGTCATCTTGTTCATTGTTCAACCAACTATCTCCACCAATAAGCAATAGAGCATCTGTATTTACAGTATCTATATCATATAGATTAAGATCTGGAACAATTGTCATCCCTCCAGCAGTTTTTTTATAGACTTTTTTTCCCTTTAGAAACCGTTAATAATTTTACTTTTAGCTTCTCCTAGCATAGCCTGTAAACTTAGAGCATGCATCAAATAGCCGTGTTCCCAATCAGCCATAGTATCTTGAACATACATATAAATGTTTTTTTCATAATTTTATACCTCTTTGATAAATGATTTTAATACTGATTGTATCATATTTTCTATCTTACGGTAGTACAAAAAAATATTTTTAACTTCATCAGTAAAATAGCAATTTTTAGGTATTAGATGTCTTGTTGTGGAAAATTATCATATTTTCGACCTTTTCAAGAGCTTTTATTCAAGTGTCTTTTACACTCGATTCCGTTGCCCAAAATTCACTTATAAGTGAATTTCGGGAAAGTTACGTCAGGAGCGCTTGTCTCTTTAAAAACACTGACCTTATCACGTTTTTCAGCCACAATGACTCATCCCCAGCACCAACCCCTTATCTCCGTCTTTCGCTCAAAACCTCATCACAGCGCTATTTCTAGCACTTCACTTTTTTACAAAAAAATTCAATTTTCTTACAATCCCAAAGAACGTTGCGGTTTTATAACAACAGCAATGGGGGATAGCAACCAATGTGAATTACTGACTCTAGGGTGAAACCCGTAGAGTCAGTTTGAAGCTTGGTAGGAATTGAGACTTCGGCTCAATCCGTTGCCCCATTGCAGTAGTTATAAATTCATCCGCAACAGTTCTAAGGGGATTGTAAGAAAAAAACGTAAGTTTTATCTTTTTTTATCTATAGTAAAAAAGCGCTATGCAATAGAAAGATGCCCCTGCATTGCAGGGGCATCTTTCATTGTTTATTCAACTCGTTGACAAGATCAATCATACTCAAATCATGCGAGCAGATCACCGTTTTTACCTTTTGATTTTTGGAAGAGCAAAGTTGCTCAAAATAATCTTATAATCAGATTTTTTTCTAGAATATCTAAGGAAATTTCAAGCTCGATCATACGTATGATACTCGAAGCGGTTTGCCGCATTTTGTTCTAAATACGATGCCAAGAATTTTGGATAGTACTCATCAAAGTCGTTTAAGATCAACACCTTGATTTTTTTCTTGTTTCGCTTGCAACTGAGCAACAAGACCTTCCCAGTGCGTGTAGAACGTGTAAATCAAGTGCGAAATGTTTCGTTGACGCTTCACGTTCTTGATTTCTTGTTGGTACTCCTCAAGAAGCGCTGCAACATCATTATAGAACTCAGGGGAGAGCGACTTGAAGAAGTTCATCAATGGTTTCTTCTTATCGAATAAGATGAAGTCTGAGTGCACTTCAATCCGTTCTAATTGAGACGTGTTGTGTAAGTGCCATAATAGTAAATCATAGTTTTCGCATTTCAATCCGTAACGTTTTTCAAGACTTTGAATATTCGTGACTAATGTATCGAACGATAGGCGGTCACGAACTTTTTCCTGACGAGCGGCTGAGAATTCTTCAACGGTTAGGAAGAAGTGCGGTTGTAAGAAATCGAGAAGGATTGTTCTAGAATTTCTGGAGTGACCATGATTCCTGTTTCTTTAACGAATTGCTCTACGATTTCGTTTAGGCCGTCTAATTGATTGTAGTAATCATAGAATTTATCTTTGCTTTCGAAGTTTTGTACGAAATGCCCTTGATAAGAACGGAAGAAGTTAACCGTAAAAATCATCTTGAAGACACGGTAACCTTCAAAGCTTTGTGGGAAGTTCGAAGACTTGAAGAGGTCTACTAGAATTTTTTCTAGAGAAGCTTCGTCTACAAAGTCGAAAGGCCATTCGAAGAAGCCAGTCTTTTCAGCAAAGTATTGAACGAAGAAGAAGCGAATGTCTTGTTCGTTTCCAATAAATTGCAAGTTCTTCTTCGAAATTTGGAAATCGAATTTTTTCTTTAAACTAGTATTGATTTTTTGAATGTAACGATTCAATGTTGAAGTCGTAATGAATAGTTTTTGTGTCATTTCTGAGACAGTGGTTTCTTCGTGTAAGAATAATTGTTCCAGAATTTCGTAGCAAATAGAATGTGAATAATAATAAGGATAAACCACTTCGGTACTTAAGTTTTGTGGTAATTCAATTCGCACCCCGTTCGTCGAGAAGAGGATGTCTAATCCATCAATCTTATCGCGTAAAAAATGCGAGGTCGATTTTGATGGCGCGGGTAGAAACTTTAAAAGTCTTAGCGAGTTCGTCGATATGAACCCAGCCGTTTGCTTGGACTAAATAGTCGACAATATCGATTTGTCGGTTTTGATTTTTTGAAAGTAATGCTCTCATTTCTTTCTCCCTTTTCTTGTTAGTTGTGACACACACTATTTATTAAATTACAATATATCACACTTTAAGGGTAATTTGAATCTATTTTCAATTGGAATAGATAGAAAGTAGATTCATTAAACATGAAAAATGAAAAACGGTATATTTGAAAAACAAAAATATTTTTTTCAAAAATAGGGGGGTTCCTATTGCATGAATTGTCAGAATATTATATACTACTCTCAAGTTGAAAAAAATTCATCCATGAAAAAGAGGATCTTATGAAATTAAAGAAATTCACATTAGGCGCTGTGGTTGCAGCAATTTTAGCAGGTTGTGGAAACGCAGCAGATAGTAATACAGTCAAAATCGGAGGGAACTTCGAGTTAACAGGGAACGTAGCGACTTACGGTACTTCTATGAACAACGGTGCTCAATTAGCCGTAGAACAAAAAGGGAAGTTATTAGATAAGGAATTAAAATACGTTTCATACGATAACAAATCAGACAAAACAGAAGTTGCTTCTGTAGCGAAGAAATTAGCTTCTGAAAAAGTGGTCGGCGTTGTCGGACCAGCAACAACAGGGGATGCTTCAGTATCAATCCCAGTTAACGAACAAGCAAAAATTCCAACAGTCTTCCCAGCAACAACAGGGGACGGCGTAACATTGAAAAACGCAGAAGATGCATCTTCAGTATATGAATACATCTACCGTGTATGTTTCTCTGACAGCTACCAAGGGGTTGTAGGAGCGAACTTCGTACACAAGAAATTCGGAAATGCTAAAGTAGCCATCTTACAAGATACAGGTAATGACTACTCTAAAGGGTTAGCAGACGCCTTTGAAAAAACTTACACTGACAGCAAAATCGGTGGAACAGTTGTCACTCGTGAATACTACCAATCAAAAGACACAGACTTCCAAGCAGTATTAACAACATTGAAATCTAAAGACTTCGATGTATTATATGTTCCTGGTTACTACGAAGAAGTTGGTCTAATCATCAAACAAGCACGTGAAATGGGTATCACTCAACCAATCGTTGGTGGTGACGGACTTTCAAGTGACAAGTTAGCAGCATTAGCAGGTAACAGCTCAAACCTTTCTAACGTTTACTACACTTCACACTTCTCAACATTAAGTGATGATGCAGACGTTCAAGCGTTCGTTAAAGCGTACAAAGAAAAATATGGTACAAACCCAGATACTTTCGCCGCTTTAAGTTATGATGCAACTCAATTGTTAATGAAAGCTATCGAAACTGCTGGCTCAACTGATCCTCAAGCAATCACAAAAGCTTTAGCAGCAACAAAAGACTTCGATGGTGTAACTGGTACATTCTCAATGGGTCCTGACCACACACCAGTGAAATCAGCAGTAGTCATCGAGTTCCAAAACGGACAAGAAGTAAGTGCTCAAGAGTACTCAGCTGACTAATTAAGTTTTAACAGTATTTTTTAAGAGAGGCACGAAGGGGACTTCCGCCTCTCTTTTCCGCTAGATAAGGATAGATTTGAAAGGAGAAAATATATGGAGTTGTTAATGCAACAATTGGTAAACGGGCTTGCAGTCGGAAGTATTTACGCGTTGATTGCGCTTGGATATACCATGGTTTATGGGACAATTAAGCTCATTAACTTCGCACACGGTGATGTGTACATGATGGGGGCGTTCATTGGATATTTTGCCGTAATGGTATTGAAGATGAATGTATTCGTAGCGCTCTTGGTAGCGATGGTTGCCTGTGCGGTCTTAGGGGTTGTGATTGAACGTGTGGCGTACAAACCGCTTCGTAATTCGACTCGTGTAGCCGCGTTGATTACGGCTATTGGGGTGTCATACCTATTAGAAAAATGCAATGAGTTACTTCTTTGGAGCGGAATCTCGTCCGTTTCTTCAGATTTCGGAACTGAAACGATCACATTATTTGGAGACGTTTCAGTCAACGGAAAGCAAATTTTTGATTTTCGGAGTGACCGTTGTCTTAATGGCGTTATTACAATTTATCGTTCGTTATACAAAAATGGGGAAAGCCATGCGTGCAGTTGCCGTTGATGAGCAAGCAGCTCAACTCATGGGGATTGACGTAGACGGAGTGATTTCCTTTACATTTGCGCTCGGTTCAGCGCTTGCCGGGATTGCCGGTGTCCTTGTTGGGAGTGTACTACAATACGATTTCAACAACAATGGGAATTACAGTCGGACTAAAAGCCTTCGTTGCGGCCGTACTTGGTGGTATCGGTAGCATTCCCTGGGGCCATGGTCGGTGGTTATCTCATCGGTCTATTAGAAACAATGGTAAGCTTCTTCGGTTACTCACCATACCGTGACGGAGTCGTTTACTTCCTATTATTCATTATTTTAATCGTGTTACCAGCTGGATTGTTTGGTAAAAAATGTCAGAGAGAAAGTGTAGGGTGAAGAAGATGCAAAGATTTCATAAAAAGAATATTCGTTGGACGCTGTTCGCATTAGGAATGTACGCTCTTCTTTTCGTCCTGGTACAAACAGGAGTCATTAACTTCTACTACGAAAGTACCTTCATTAATATCATGATCAATATTATCTACGCCGTTGGATTGAACCTTATTCTTGGGGTTGCCGGACAGTTCTCACTTGGGCATGCCGGGTTTATCGCGATTGGTTCTTATAGCGGTGCGATTCTTGGGAAAATGATGAACGGGCTTCCTGGACTATTTGCTGGGATGGCAGTCGGAGTAGTCATCTCTGTTATCGTCGCGTTCCTTGTTGGATTACCAACGCTTCGTTTAAAAGGGGACTACCTAGCGATTGCGACTCTAGGGGTTGCGGAAATCATCCGTGTAGCCGTGACAAACATGAAAATCACAAATGGTGCTGCTGGTATCAGCGGGGTGCCTTTAACAAACACATGGACGATTACGTATATCGCTCTTGTATTAACAACTATCTTAATCTTGAATTACACCTTCAGTAGTGCGGGTCGTGCCACTTACGCGGTGTTACAAGACGAAATCGCTGCGGAATCGATGGGGGTTCAAGTCACAAAATATAAAATCTTGGCCTTCGTATTAGGAGCAGCCACTGCAAGTATCGGCGGAACACTTTCTGCTACAACGCTTGGAGCGGTAACGCCAAGTGATTTCACGTTCATGAAATCAATCGATGTATTAATCATCGTGGTATTCGGTGGTATCGGAAGCTTCACGGGTTCATTCGTGGCAGCCGTATTACTTGGAATCATCAACCTTGTCCTACAACCATTTGGACAATTACGTATGATTATCTATGCGGTAGCGTTAATCTTAATCATGATTTTCCGTCCAGGTGGATTACTTGGTACTTGGGAATTCAAACTAGGAGACTTCAAGTTTTCTAAGAAGAAAGAAACAAAGGAGAGTGGGAAGTAATGTTATTAGAAGTTAATGGACTAACAAAAAACTTTGGCGGACTTTCTGCTGTTTCTAACGTTTCGATGAAGGTGAATAAGGGCGAGTTGATCGGACTCATCGGGCCAAACGGAGCTGGAAAAACGACTTTCTTCAACTTGTTAACAGGGGTTTATGAGCCAACTGAAGGAACGGTTAGCTTAGAAGTAGACGGACAGTTGAAAAACTTAAACGGACTCGCACCTTACAAGCGTACAAGCCTAGGGATGGCACGTACCTTCCAAAATATTCGCTTGTTTAAAGATTTAACGGTACTCGAAAATGTAATGATTGCCATGCACGCACACTCGAGCGATTCATTGTTCTCAACATTATTCCGTACGAAGAAATACTATGATACAGAAGCGAAAATGCGCGAAGAAGCGGTTGAATTGCTAAAGATTTTCAACTTGGATACACTAAAAGATGAAAAGGCGAAAAACTTAGCGTACGGACAACAACGTGAACTAGAAATCGTTCGTGCCTTAGCGACAAAACCAAAAATCTTATTCTTAGATGAGCCTGCAGCAGGGATGAATCCTCAAGAAACAGCTCAATTAACAGAATTGATTGCTAAAATTCAAGCAGAGTTTGATTTAACAGTCGTATTAATCGAGCACGATATGTCGCTTGTCATGAAAATCTGCCAACGCATTTACGTGTTGGAATATGGAAGACTTCTTTGCAGAAGGAACTCCAGAAGAAATTAAACAAAATCCTGCAGTTATTAAAGCGTACTTAGGAGGTGAGTAGATGTTAGAAGTTAAAAATTTATCAGTTCATTACGGAATGATTCAAGCTGTACGTAATGTGAATTTTAAAGTTAACGAAGGAGAAATCGTGTCTCTTATCGGGGCAAACGGTGCCGGGAAGTCAACGATCTTGAAGACTTTATCAGGACTTATCCATCCTTCAGAAGGCGAAATCGTATACTTGGGTGAGAACATTGCTTCAACATCTGCGAAGAAAATCGTTGAGAAAGGACTCGTGCAAGTTCCAGAAGGACGTCACGTATTCCCAGGATTAACGGTAAAAAGAAAAACCTCGAACTAGGGGCATTTTTACGCAAGGATAAAGAAGAAATTCAAAAAGATATGGAAGCTGTCTTCGAGCGTTTCCCAATCTTGAAAGAACGTAAAGACCAAGATGCACAAACGCTCTCTGGTGGGGAACAACAAATGTTAGCGATGGGCCGTGCGTTAATGAGCCGTCCAAAACTATTGCTTCTCGACGAACCTTCAATGGGGTTAGCGCCAATCTTCATCCGCGAGATTTTCAAAATCATTCAAGAAATCCAAAAGACAGGGACAACGGTTTTACTCATCGAGCAAAATGCGAAAATGGCATTGTCGATTTCAAATCGTGCGTATGTACTAGAAACCGGATCAGTGGTACTGAGCGGTACAGGACAAGAGTTGTTAGAAAGTGATGAAATTCAGAAAGCATATCTAGGAGGGTAATCATGGAAGTTAAAGATTATATGTCAACCAATGTTATTACAGTAATGCCTGAAACAACGGTTATGAAAGCTCTAGACTTAATGAAGGAGCATGACATTCACCGCTTGCCAGTTGTAGAAGACGGAAAGTTAGTCGGACTATTAACAGAAGAACTTGTTGCAGGGCACTCACCTTCAATGGCGACAAGCCTCTCAATGCATGAGTTGAACTATTTATTAAACAAGACAACTGCGAGCGAAATTATGCAAAAGCAAGTCTTAACAGTGAAGGCTCATACATTATTAGAAGAAGCAGCATCTCTCATGCGTCAGCAAAATGTTGGCGTCTTACCAGTCGTAGATGCGCGTGGACATGTTGAAGGGATTATTACCGACAAAGATATTTTCGATGCGTTCATCGAAATTTCTGGATACAACACGCCAGGTTCTCGTTTATTCATTGAAATTAATGAGGATAAACCAGGTCCCCTGGAAGAAATTTCAAATGTGTTGCGTGAAAACAACGTGAACGTTTCGACGATTTCTGTGTATCACCGCGATGGGAAAGTGCAAGTGGTGCTTCATGTGGACTCTACTGAGCCCGATGAAGTGGCGGACTTTATCGCACAAAAAGGCTATCGCGTGATTTCAGCGATGAAAAAATAATTGGAACTACGTCCCCCTAGGATAACTCCATAGTATTGATAATAGAGGCACCGGGCCAAGTCTACGTCTTGGCTCCTACCGAGCTTCAAACTGCCACTTAGAAATAAATTTCTAGTGGCAGTAATTCACATCGGTTGCATCTCTCTATTATTCATACTATGGAATCCTAGGGGGACTTCGTTTTTTAACCTATTTTGTGATGCGCTCTTATCACGTGATGTCGTTTTGCGGAGTCCGCACTTCATCCTTGGCAAGAAACGGAACTAGTATTAAAAATAAGAGAAACAACTGCACCGGCCTGAGCCTAGGTCTCAGTCCTTGCGAAAGTCAAAAAGCTCCGAAGTGATTCTCGCTATGGAGCTCTAATTTTTTGTTTGCATATCGTTATTTTTATGACTATAGAGTCCAAGGATTTGATTAAAATCATGTAGATTAAATACAGTGGTGAGTGGTATTATATAGGTGAAAACAGAGTAGTGAGAACGTCCTTTTTGTATGTTGGTTATGTAGAATATTTTTTCGTTTTGATGGAGCCGTCTTTTGAACGGAAGGAGATCTTAGAAATGGTTTTCAAATTAAAGAAAATATTTTTAGTCGTAGTCAGTGGATTGTTTGTAGTAGCTTCTTTTTTCTCAACGGTTTATGCAGCGCCGAAACTTTCGACAGAGGAATTGCATCAGGTGTTAGATGAGCCGATGGAGAAGAGTAATCAACAGGTCCAGGAGAAAGAACGCTCTTCTGAGAATGAGGTTCCTTTCGATACAAAACATACAATCTTTGTGTTTGGTGATAAGAAGCTAAAGGATGTTAAGTCCGAAGAGGAATTAAAACAGTTAATCCAACAAGCTGATGATGGGACAATCACTACTAAAAACAGCGGGTGGTTGAGTGCGCAAACCTTATTAAATGGGATGAATAAGGAGTTTTGGATTTCTGAAGTTGACGGTCGTTTACAAACGAAGTCGGGCAGCTATGCAGATAAACCACAGGACTTTGAATATCATAAAATTTCTGAACTGTTAGGAGAGGAATATAGCAGTGATCTCAAAGGAATACTAGTTTTCAATGTGGATTATGTTACTCCTTTTGGTGGTATTACTGTTGCAAAAGTATTTCCGAATGGAGATGTAAAAATTGGATTGTTATACGACGTAGAAAAGCAGACAGTTCAAGCAAATAAGGGATGGTATTCTTTAAAGGAAATTCAGGAAATGATTCAGAAGTATCATGAAAATGACCAGAACGCTTTCACCGGACAAATGTCAGGAGTAACAGAGAAATTTCTCTATCCAGTAATCGGATTGGGAGTCTGTGTTATCGGAGGTCTTATCTTCTTTCTAAAAAAACGAAAGACATAGCGTGATTTCAGCGATGAGAAAATAATTGGAAGGGTTAAAGCGTTGCTTTAAAATCCTTGGACATCTTCATAGTTATAGAAACAACTGCACCGGACTGGTGAACATTATGAAAATAACTGCATAGAGTTAGAAGCAGTAGACAAATGGATTGACCTTCCCTTTTTAGGCTAGGTCAATCCTATTTGCCTTTGCGGGGGCAAGACGACGAAGAAACAAGTTTCTTCTGTCTTGCTCCCATTTCTATGACTATAGAGACCAAGGATTTTTTTGCAACGCTAACTTAGGATGCCTTTTGCATCGAGAATCACGATTTTGTGGAGAGCAGACATCGGACTGAGCCGCGGAGGGCGTTGAGTGGAGGCGGGGAACGGTGTATAATGGTGGGGAGATTCAAGGAGGTTTTGCGGATGAAATTTGATTTTACAACGGAATATGACAGACGTGGAATGGACGCGCTGGCGGTTGATGGGCTGGGGTTAATTCCAGGGAAGTCGCCAGATAGACCGAAGAAAGGCTTCGATGTGATTCCGATGTGGATCGCGGACATGAGTTTTCCAACTGTGCCGACGGTGATTTCGGCGATGCAAAAACGATTGGAACATCCGATTTTTGGGTACTTTATGCCTTCTAAAGAGTACTACGAGAGCATTATTCAGTGGCATGCCCGCCACCATCAAGTGACGGGGTTAACGCGTAAGCATATCGGTCATGAAAATGGCGTGCTTGGAGGTGTCGTTTCGACATTAACTTCGTATGCTGCGCCTGGGGATGCCGTGTTAGTGCATAGTCCAACCTATGTCGGCTTTACGCAGTCATTAAACGATAATGGATTGAAGGCCGTGCATAGCCCGCTTGTGAAAGACGAACAGGGCGTTTACCGTATGGACTTTGAGGATATGGAGCGAAAAATCAAAGCGCATAAGATTCATGTGGCGATTTTCTGTTCACCGCATAACCCAAGTGGCCGTGTATGGGAGAAGGAAGAAATTGAACGCGCGATGGAAATTTATCGTAAGTACGATGTGATTGTCGTGTCGGATGAAATTTGGTCGGACATTATTTTTAAAGGCCATAAGCATATCCCAACACAGTCGATTTCAGAAGATGCAAAGAATCGCACCGTGGCCATGTATGCGCCAAGTAAGACGTTTAACCTAGCAGGACTCGTGGGAAGTTATCATGTGATTTACAATGATGCGTTAAGAGACCGTGTCGAGTCAAAAGGGATGAAGCCGCATTATAACGCGATGAATGTGATGTCAATGCATGCGTTAATCGGAGCGTATCAAGAAGAAGGGTACGAGTGGCTGGAAGAGTTGCGTGAAGTAATCGAGAAGAACGCGGACTATGCGTGCGACTTTATTCACCGTGAATTTGACGGCGTGGAAGTGACCAAACCTGAAGGCACGTATATGCTCTTTATCGACTGTTCTGAGTTCTTGAAAAAACACAATCTGACGCTCGAACAGCTTGAAAAACGCGGCTGGGATGTCGGCGTGGCTTGGCAAGACGGCAAGATGTTCTTCGGCGAAGGCTGTATCCGTATCAACCTTGCATTGCCGTACGCACGTCTTGTAGAAGCATTTGACCGTATGAAAAAATATGTATTCGTGGACACTGTACCACCATTAGACTAGGAGGATTTCCATGACAAAGAAAGTAATTCAAACAGAACAGGCTCCAAAAGCAATCGGGCCTTACTCACAAGGGGTAGCCTACACAGGAGAAACAATCGTCGTCTCTGGACAGTTGCCAATCGTTCCTGAAACAGGGGAGTACGCGGGAAGTGATATAGCTAGCCAAACTCATCAATCATTGAAAAATATCCGTGCGATTTTAGAAAGCGCAGGGGTAGGAATGGATGCAGTCGTATCGACAACCGTGCTACTAGCGGACATCAACGACTTTGCGAACATGAATGAAGTTTATGGAGAGTATTTTGTGGCTCCTTATCCAGCGCGTATGGCATTCCAAGCAGCGGCCTTACCAAAGAATGCTCTTGTGGAAATCCAAGCGATTGCTGTAAAAGGATAAATGAATTGAGCACTTGCGTCCGGTGGCGCAAGTGCTTTTTGTTGGGGATTTTCTTCTACGGGATGAGCAGTTGTGATAAAATAAGGGAAACAAGAAGAAAAGAGGCGTTATGAGTGCAGGCTGTGGAACAACCAAAAAAATCAAAATTATGGGCGCTGTTAAGCGGAATACTAGGAATTGTATGGGGTGGACTCATCTTTGTGGCACCGTCTTATATCTTGCCGAATATTTTTTCGATTGTCATTTTTAGTATGTTTTTTCCATTTACCGCACCCTCAGAAGAAACACTTCAGATTCTGCACCAAACGCAGACGATGTTTAGTTGTCTCGTTGCGTTTATTTGGGTGATGTTTATTGTCGCTAGAATTAGTCATCGCTATTATAAAAAGACGGGCGAAGTTCCGTATTGGATTACAAAAATCTTTTTACTGGCGGCCAGTTTAGGGGTTATTGCGACTCTTCCGGTTCTCGTTTCCTATATTCCAGGATTAACGGGCATCAATGATGTGACACTTCAAATTGGTGGAATGGGCTCCGTTCTCATTATCACGGGCGGAGTTTCTGGACTATTGGGATTGATTTCTGGAGCTGGATATTTAATTTCGTTAAATCGATTCGACCATTAGAGGAGTTGAGAAGATGAAAAATAAAAGATGGGCCAAAATCAGTGCGTTTGTGGGGATTCTAGGTGGCCCTTTAGCGATCTTTTTCGCATTGGTGTTATTGGCGGCCGGAATTGGTGCTAGTCGTGATGGAGTAATGGTGGCCCTTGCGTTATTAGTAACGACATTTGGAATTATTTTTTTCGTAGCATTGAAAAGTGCGCACTATTATAAAGAGGATGAACGTGTGAATCAGGTGGGTGCCAATTTATTTGTGGCCTCAAGCGGAGTAGGGTTCGTTGTCACCTTACTGATTGCTTTGGTAAATGTTCCAATAATCAGCGGACTCGTTGATGGGATAATGGACGCGTTATTCGACGGAAGTGAGGGCTTTGAACGTATACTTGGTCTAATGTTTCTATCCGCGATTTATCCGTAGTATGGGGCATTTATTATGCGATTTGTCTAAGGAAATTTAAGGATTAGGACTAAGGGAGAGGTATGTGATGGAAGATTTAACATGGGCGGTACGATGTGCTAATGTCGGCATTAAGGGAGGAGCGCTTTTGCTAGTGGCCACTGTAGTACTATTTGCTGCAGGGCTCGGAGCAGATGGGTTCTTATTTACGATAGCAGCCCTACTGATAGTGGCTACTTATGTGACAATCTTCGTCGTCGCTCTTAAAAGTGCTATTTATTATAAAGGAGATTCCAGAGTTAAGACGTGGGCCTCGAACTTGTTTTTACTGGCAGGGATTTTAGGGTGTGCCCCAATTCTTATCGCGATCCCTCAGTAAAGTTCTCTTTTTAGATCAAGCCGTACTTAAATTCTTTGATTTGGTTGAGGAAGAAGTGGATATTTTTCTGATTCTCTTTCCGCCTATCATAGTCGTTGGGGTGCTGTCGATTATTAGCGGACTCGGTTACGCTTCTTGCCTGAAGAACTTTAAAGAATAGTGTGGAACGAAGCTCATTTGATGGGTTTTTATTGAAAGGAATTCGAAAAATTACAAATAGAGAGGAAATTCGAATATGGAAGACAAAAAGTTGGTGTTAAAGTGTGTTAAGGTCGGAATTCTTGGCGGGTTGTTTTTAGCGGTAGCCCTCAACCGTGTTATTCATCTCATTGATGGGGTTGAGTAGCCCATTGTTAATGGTGACAGCCTTTTTAGTGTTATATACGGTTGTAATGATTTTTAATTACTGCTTATGAAAGCAAAAAAACACTTTAAAGGAGACCCTCGAGTACACAAGTGGGCGACTGATTTATTTTTTTACTGGTCGGTATTTTTAGCATTTGTCCCAATCTTCATCCGATTGCTAGGGCACATTCCTTTTTTAAGCGATGTTTTACCTGGGTATGACGAATTTATTCAGTCTGGAAATGAGCCTTTTGCGAATATATTTCTATGGATACGGAGTTTTGGAATCCTGTCGATTATTGGAGGTATTGGGTACGCTGACTGTATTCAAAATTTTAAAGAATAGTGCAAAACGAAGCTCATTTTGTGGGTTTTTACTAAGGAAATTTGAGAACTTAAGATTTAAAGGAGACAAGAATATGAAAAAGTAAAAATGGGCTAAAATCAGTGCGTTTGTAGGGATTCTAGGCGGAATATTTTTAACAGTATCTCCGCTGATTTTGTTTATCGCAAGGAATGAGCAGTTGGCTAGAATTATCAGTATTCTAGTAATGTGTACGTGGGCGACTATTTTCTATGTAGCCATAAGAGCTAAAAATTTACTATAAGAAAGATAAACGAGTCGCGAAGTCGGTTTCTGATTGGTTTTTGCTGGCGGGAATTCTAGGGTTGATTCCAATTTTTATCTATTCCCCACTAATGTTTATTGTTGGAATTTTGTCAATTTCTGGAGGTGCTGGGTACGCTAGCTGTATTCAAGATTTAGAAGATTAGTCCGGAACGAAGCTTATTCTATGCTTTTCGATCAGGAATTTTGAGGACTAAAAACTTAAAGGAGAAGAAAAATATGCAAAAGTAAAAAAATGGGCAATCTGGAGTGCGTATGTGGGCATTATTGAGGGGCATTTTTAATGGTGTCTCCCTTTGGTATTACTCGCTGCAGGAATCGGAGCAAACGGATCGGCGATGGGTTTCATAGCAATTCTAATGCTGTGTACGTATGTGGCGATTTTTCTGTGTGGCTTTTGAAGAGTAAACTTTACTATAAAGGAGATGACAGAGTTTCTACATTCGTAGCTAATACGTTTGTCTTATCAGGGGCTATCGGCTGTACTCCAATCTTCATTTTTTTATTGTAGGCCGTATTCCCTTCTTAAATGACTTATTATATTGGTTGTTTAGTGCTATTCCTGCTGTACAGGATGCCTTCTCTTATTTCTATTGTTAGTATTTGTCGCCCTTCTATCGATTTTTGAGCGGCATTGGGTATGCGGTCTGCTTGAAAAACTTTAAAGAGTAACGGTGCAATATAGGATATAGAAAATTCGGTAAACCGATTAAAAGGGGATTGTATTTGATGAAAGATAAAAAATGGGCAATGATTAGTGCTTTGGTAGGGTTTATTGGTGGTGGTTTTTCAGTCCTATCACCATTTCTGTTAACTTTTGCGGCAATTGCGAAAAGTGATTCGATACAGAATACCGTTCAATATGGTATGTGGATATTGAATCCTCTCATATTCATTGTCGCTATAAAAAGTGCGCTCTACTATAAAGATGACGAACGAGTTCCTAACAAAGTCTCAAACTTATTTGTTTTAGCAGGGGCAGTGCTGCTTATTCCGGTAGTACTCACACTTCTAGCAACAGTTCCAGGTTTAGAGGCAATCAATGCAGTCGTTATAAATATCATCAGTAGTTTCAGTAGAGGCTTAGAATTGTATTTTGGCCCGTTGCTTATGGGTGGATGTTTGTCGGTTCTTTCAGGCGTTTTTTCACTTCCTATGCGCGAAAAAAACTTTAAAGAGTGATAGATAACTTTAAGCTTAGAGAGTTTCTCTAGGCTTTTTTATTTTGCATGCTTTATAATGGTTTGGACAAAGAAAATTGGAGGCAAGTATGAAAGTTATTGTTATTGGTGGAGGAACGAGCGGATTGATGGCATCAGTCAGTGCGGCGATGCATGGGGCTGAAGTTGTATTGCTTGAGAAGAATCCAACACTTGAAAGAAATTATTACACACGGGTGGAACGCGTTGTAATGTGACGAACCGTCGTACCCCAGAAGAAATCGTGAAGCACATTCCGGGGAATGGACGCTTCTATATAGTGCCTTTTCGCAATTTGATAATCAGGATATTATTCAGTTCTTCGAGAGTCGCGGCGTGCGATTAAAGGAAGAGGATCACGGGCGTATGTTCCCAGTGACGGATTCGGCAAAGACGATTCTAGAGACGTTTATTCAGGAGATTAAGAAATTAGGCGTGCAAGTGCGTACGAATGTGAAAGTGAAGACGATTCGTTTGAGCGATGGAGCCGTGCGAGTAGTGGAGCTGGATAATGGCGAGCAACTCGAAACTGATGCGGTTATCTTGGCGACGGGTGGGAAATCTTATCCGAAGACAGGGGTCGACAGGAGACGGGTATGGTATCGCGAAAGTAGCTGGCCATACGATTACACCGCTCTTTGCCACAGAAGTTCCGCTAACGAGTGGCGAGGAGTTCATCAAGAAGGGCGAGCTTCGTGCGTTGTCGCTTCGCAATGTGGCGCTTAGTGTCTTAAACGGTAAAGGGAAGCCTGTTGTGACGCATCAGATGGATATGATTTTCACGCATTTTGGGGTGAGCGGTCCTGCTGTCTTACGTTGTTCAAGCTTCGTGCATCAAGTGCAGGAGAAAGAAGGCAAGAAGGACGTCGTGATGAGTCTGAATGCTTTGCCTGACATGAGCGACGCCGAACTCGATGCACAGTTTCGTGCGTTTGTGGAGGATGCACCTCTAAAATCTATTAAAAATCACTTAAAAGGGTTACTTCCTGAACGATATGTAGAATTTTTACTAGCGAAAGTGGGGATTAGTGACCAAACAGCGGTGAACCGTTTGAGTGAAGCCAACTGGGAACAGATTAAAGAAGCCCTTACGAATTTCCGATTTACCGTCAATGGCTCATTGCCGATTGAGAAGGGATTTGTGACAGGTGGAGGTGTTCATTTGAAAGAAGTGAACCCGAAAACTTTAGAGTCGAAATTAACCCAAGGACTGTATTTCTGTGGAGAGCTATTAGACATCCACGGGTACACAGGCGGGTACAATATCACCGCAGCTTTTGTAACGGGTTACGTTGCCGGTATGCATGCATCTTTGGGGTATTAAATTTCTAGAAAATTGGGATTAAACATCACAATTTCTTCATAAAGTTTGGTTATAGTAACTGTATTCCCAAATAAGAATTATTTACTCCCTAAGTAAATAAAACTCTATCCTTTTTTTCCTCCCGTCAGAAACGGGAGGTTTTTGTTGTGTAAATAAAAAAAGCAGTCCGAAGACCGCTTTATCAAAGTGAACATTGGTGGAGTGACCTTTCCACATCTCTTTCAGACCACAAGGGTGCGATAGCTGCCTGTTCTATCCTCAATGTTCTTTGTAAATATATTATACTTAAAACTTTTTAATTCGTCCACTATTCAAATAGTTTTGCAGTTTATTATCGGTAATAACGTACATTGTTCTTACGTCTAGATATTTATCTAATTTAACAGCTAACAGAACATTTTCGTTTGTCACTTTAATGAACTGAATTGATTGACCATCTGGGTGTAAACCAACGTAGTTAGGCTCGTTAATAACCAGATTTATTTCATTAAAACTCTTTTCAAAAATCCAAAAAAATTCTCTCTATGTTTTTCATATGCTTTTTCCGCTTAGAAGAAAGAAAAATTTCTTTTCCTTCCAAATCAGGATCGAGATTTAAAAGGTTTATAATTTTTATCATTTAATATTCCTACTACTTTTTTTCGCTCATTTTATTTTACCTGTATTGCTGAATTAAAAATACCTGTTCAATATAAAATATGAAAAGTTATTAAGAAAGGACTTTTTCTTAAAAGTAACTGAACACACCGTGAATTTATGCTACAATAGGCCTATTGACAGTGTGAGGAGTTTGTGATGGCAGAGAAGAAATTAATGGAGAAGGTTGTACGAAAAGTACTACGCTCATTTCCAAAAGTGAATATGCCGCTGGATTATGTCCCATATCCGATTCCGTACCCGCCGCTTGCCAAGAGTCGTTTCGAGATTTTCGTGCATGTGGCTGAGCGTGGCAATGGTCCGCTGGGGCACGTGGATTTATGTATCGATGGCTACGTCTATTCTTATGGGAACTATGATGAGCGCGACTTGAAGCTCGGGGGCTGGATTGCAGAAGGCGTTCTGATTAAAGCACCGCGCGAGGAGTATATGCTCTTTTGTAAAAACCACTACCAAAAAGCGTTGCATATTTATACGATTGCTGTGACGGATGAGCAGATGGATAAGATTCATGCGTATTTGAAGAAAATATTAGAGCCGACGACGCTGTGGCAACCGACGAGCGAGGCGGTGTACTATAATCCGACCTTTGACCGCTTTGAGGAAATGTACGTGTACTTTATGGCGCAACAGATGGATACCGTGTTCTATAAATTCAATCGTTCGAAGTTCATGACCTATAATGGTTGGACGAGAAACTGTCTTAGCTTCGCGGATCACGTGGCAAAAGTGTTGCGTGAAAGAGCGTTGCGTGCCAAAAATATGGTCTTCCCTGCGCAATACCATAAACGTCTCCAAAAACTTCTAAAGAAAAACTCCCCGCTGATTACAAATTATGAAGTGTATTAGTCTATAAAAATTGGTGAATTTATATGAAATGTTCAGTGAAATTATATGAGCCATTATATACATTGAAGACTATAGATGAGGGTATCTGGATTGTTGATGGTGAAATTGTAGAGATGAATTTTAAAATTACTCAAGTACCATTTAGCACTCGAATGACAGTGGTGCGATTGGGAAATAATGACTTATGGATTCATTCTCCTATTCATTTAACACCGCAGTTGCGAAGTGAAATTGATGAGCTAGGTCATGTGAAGCATATAGTTGCTCCAAATAAATTGCATTACGTATATATGGAAGAGTGGAGTCAAGCCTATCCGGATGCGAAACTTTGGGCGACAAAAGGATTGGAGAAAATTTTTGACAACTCTCCATATATCCAAAGTTATACAATCTTAGATAAAACAATCGACATTAGTTGGCTAGATGAAATTGATTATCTTCCGTTTGAAGGAAGTGCCGTTATAGAAGAGTCAGTATTTTTCCACAAAAAGAGTAAAACGTTAATTCTAACGGACTTAATTGAGAATATTGAAGTTGGAGAAGAGTGTTCATGTTTGCATCGTTTCTTGTTTAAAATCGGGGATAATACATATCCAAAAGGGCATACTCCAAGAGATTTAAGAATGACATTCTTTTTTAATAAGGAAACAGCTCAAAAGTGTTATCAACAAATAAAAGCGTGGAATCCTGTCAATGTTCTATTTGCACATGGAAAATGTTTTATTGGAAATGCTGAGGAAAAATTACCACAGGCATTCTTTTGGTTAGAGAAAAAATAAGCTACCTTGTAGAAAAACAAGGTAGTTTTTAGTTTGAAAGCGAAAGAGACCAAGAGAATCTTAAGTTTTTCATTATTGAAAGTCGGAGTTTAAATCTGTATACTATAATAAGAATTGAATAATTCTAATTAGAAAAAAATGGAGGTAATCATAATGATTAAAGAACTTATTAGTTTAGGAAAATTTGCTAAAAAAATCAAGTGTATTTGCGGGAGGAGTTTTATTTGGATCGTTAGGATTAAAACTATTAGCGAGCAAAGACGCAAAGCATGTATATGCTAAAAGCGGTCGCTACTTCTTATAAATTAAAAAGATGGTATTGACGCAACTGTTTCTACTGTAAAACAACATGCAGATGATGTCTTAGAAGAAGCAAAAGACTTATATGCTGAAGAAAAAAAGTGCAGAATTAGTAGTAGAAACTAGTGAAAAATAATGAAGTATGTTATTAAACATCAATCAAACTCTAGAGTACGTTTAGAGCTCCCTTTTACATGTCCGCATTCAGTCCAAATGTATTTAGAGGAACTAGCTTGCACAGTCTCAGGTATTGAAAAACTGCACTTTTATAAAGATTTAAAACATGTAGGAGTTTATTTTACTCAAGGGAAAGTTCAACAAGTTCAAAGGTTTTTATCTTTGATTCAAATGGAGAACGTAATTGAAAAACAAAAAGAAACCGAGTGGCTAGTCGCTTCTTCACCATATGATATTATTTCAATGCATCTTTATAGAAGAATGCTTTCAAAAGTCCTTCTTCCAACACCTATTCGTATGGGATGGATACTTATGAAAATGGTGAAGTTTGGAAAGGCTGCTTTCCAATCAATTTGCGAGAAAAAACTTTCTATGAGTTTACTCGATTTTGTGGCGATATCAACTTCTATGGCGATGGGAGATCATAAGACTGCAGATATGATTATGTTCCTATTAAATTTAGGAGACGATTTAGATGACTGGTCCCAAAAGAAATCCATTGAAGAACTTGAAAAGAATTTAACGAATAATATTTACGAGATATGGATTGAAAAAGAGGGCGAGCGCTTCAAAAAAATGAGCAATCATGTTGAAGTAGGAGATGTTTTTGTAGCCACAGAAGGTCAAGAAATTTACTTTGACGGAAGAGTGGTCAATGGAAGAGGCTACTTTAAATGAAAGTTCATTAACAGGTGAGTCTTTCCCTGTCGCTAAGAAGATTGGGGATATGGTCTACGCTAATACAGTTGTAGAGCATGGCGAGCTACTAGTAGAAGTGACGAATAAGCAACAAAACTTACGCTTGCAGCAAATTGTTCAGCTGATTAAATCGAGTGAATTTCATCAATCGAAACAGCAAAAGCAATTAATGGAAAAAGCTGACGGATTAGTGAAATATAATTTCATCGGGATGGCGCTGACTTATTTATTCACACGCTCAGTCTCTAAAGCACTCACTTTCCTATTAGTGGATTATTCATGTGCGTTAAAATTATCTTCACCAGCAACTTATTTAACAGCCATTAAAGCAGCTTCTAATCAGGGAATTGTCATTAGCGATCCAATTCTTTAGATGAATATGCACAAGTTGATACTTTTGTTTTTGATAAAACAGGAACATTGACAACTGGAGTTCCAAAAAAATTCAACGAATTATTGCGTATGAAGGATATGATGATGAGGAAGTTTTACGAATTGCAGCTTGTTTGGAGGAACATTTTTACCACCCGATTGCGACGGCTGTTGTTAAGAAGGCAGAAGATGAGGGGATTGAACATGAGGAAATGCATGGAAATTAACTCACGTAGCTTCAAAAGGAATCGTATCATCGATTGATGGAAAAAGAGTCGTCATCGGAAGTTTGGAATTATTAGAAGACGAGAAGACGATTATTTCCAATGAGCAAAAAAGCAGTGATTGAAGAATATAGCCAAAAATACAACTTACTTTATTTAAGTTATGACGGAAAAATTAATTGCCATTTTCCTTATTGATACTCCGTTAAGAGGAGAAGCGATTGCATTATTGAAAGAGTTAAAAGAAAAAGGAAAAACAGATTGTACTTCTTACAGGGGATACACAAAAACGTACAGAAACAATTTGCTCGCTGATTCCATTTGACAGAGTATATACACAAGTGAAGCCAGAACAAAAGCATCAAGTAATTGAGCAGCTTCAAGAGGAAGGTCATCATGTTTTGATGATTGGAGACGGAATTAATGATTCTGCTGCACTCTCACTTGCAAATGTAGGTATTGTTATGGCAGGTGCTTCAGATATTGCTCGTCAAGCCAGTGATATCTTATTCTTAAATGAACAATTAACGGGATTAGAGGTTTTGGAAAATATAACCGAACAACTGAATCGCCAATTAGATGCCAATTTAAAACATACAGTAGGTATTAATTCGTTCTTAATGGGATTAGGTTTGATTGATATTGTTTCTCCTAGTCTATTAGCGGTATTGCATAATGTGACCACAACGTTTATTATCGGTAAGAGTTTGACGTATATTCAATAATAAAAAGCAAGGTGAATTCACCTTGCTTTTTGTTTCAACTGATTACAAATTATGAAGTATATTAAAAGAAGCTACCTTGGAAACAAGGTAGCTTATATTTTTTATTGCAGTTATTCTGTGTAGTTGAACTCGGGCTCACAGGACTGAAAAACTTCGCACTGTGAAGGCTTGATTCCTGAGCGCTCTTCGCAGTGGTTTATTGACTTTCTTTTCATCACTCGTGATTCAAGAAAGTCTAATAAACTTTGCGGGCGAAAGACTACGAAGCAAAACGGACTCACACTGTGAATCCGTTTTTTGCTTCTGTCTTTCTGCCTCGTATCCTATAGTTGAGTTCTGGCTCGTAGCTTTCGCGTTCCTTTCCGACAATTATCCGCACGTCCTTATCGGACGCTTGCGTTAATTTCGGTAAAGGGTCGAAAGCTGACCACTCGCCCTCACATCCTGCTATTCATACCCGCCACCAGCAACACCAAAGTATTCTTCGAGAGAAAGGCCTGAGTTATAAATATCCGTTGCCTTGTCTCCTACATAACGCAGGTGCCATGCTTCGGCTTGGTAACCTGTGATGGCTTCCTTGCCGGGTTGGAATCGGATGATGAAGCCGTACTCGTGGGCATGCGTATGAAGCCAGTGGATGGCGTCGCTGTACTCTGGGCCATCGAGTAGGTTTCCGTGGGAGTCGAGAATATCGAAGGCGAGACCTGTTTGGTGTTCGCTATATCCTGGGCGAGCAGAGTACGTGTCTGCGGCCGCTTGTCCTTCACGCTCTACATAGTCGTTATAGAGTTCGGTTTGATATTCATAGGAACGATATCCGCTGTACGTGTCGCTAATCGGATAGCCGAGTTCTTGCATGCGTTGAATTAACGCGCGCACTTGTTGGCCAGCCGTTGGATCTTCGCCGGGCGCGTAAGTCGACGGTAGCGCGTGTTTTTTATTGACGATGATGTCATACCCAAGAGAAAGGTCAGCCATGCCACTTGCAGCCTGCGCTTGCGTAGTAGCTTCAGTCGCAGAAGTCGCTTCAGAAGAAGCCTCTGTACTTTGAACCGTTGTTTCCGTTGCTGTGGTTGTACTTGTTGTCGTGCTCGTTGTTTCTACAGTAGTCGCCATCGAACTCGTGGTCGTTTCAGCGGGCGTGTTCTTGCCCGAACAGCCAAGGAGAATGAAGCATAGTGCAACTGCTGGTATGAGTTGTTTTTTCACAGGAATCATCCTTTCTTTGTCACTATAAGTGTAGCATAATTCCGAAGCTTTGGGAGGCTTTTTTGTGAAAAATTAAACTCTCATTAAAAAAACGAACAATGAAAGATGAAACTTCCATGAATTAACAGGATTTTCTACAGAAAAAGCTTGCTTTTTCTTTTAAAAGTGGTATATTATTCGTTAATAAATTCAATCACTGGAGGTTTGTGCTATGTCAAAATGGGAAACAAAATTTCAAAAAGAAGGATACACATTCGATGATGTTTTACTAATTCCAGCGGAGAGTCATGTCTTGCCAAATGACGTGGATTTACACGTGCAATTAGCCAAAAACATTCGTCTCAATATTCCTTTAATGAGTGCAAGTATGGATACCGTCACAGATTCAACAATGGCGATTGCGATTGCGCGTCAAGGTGGATTAGGCGTGATTCATAAAAACATGTCTATCGCAGAGCAAGCAGAAGCAGTTCATAAAGTAAAACGTTCAGAAAGTGGCGTTATCATCAATCCATTTTTCTTAACTCCATCCCATAAAGTACAAGACGCCGAAGACCTCATGGCAAAATACCGTATTAGCGGTGTTCCAATCGTAGACGACTTAGAAACACGTCACCTCGTTGGGATTTTGACAAACCGAGACTTACGATTCATTTCAGATTATTCCATTTTAATTGACGAAGTAATGACAAAAGAGCACCTCGTAACGGCTCCAGTTGGAACATCCCTCAAAGATGCCGAAGCCATTCTTCAAAAACATAAAATCGAAAAACTACCATTAGTAGACGATAAAGGTTGCCTCGCTGGTTTAATTACGATTAAAGACATCGAGAAAGTGATTGAATTCCCGAACTCTGCTAAAGACGAACACGGACGTTTACTCGTAGCCGCAGCAGTGGGGATTACTTCAGATACGTTTGAACGCGCAAAAGCATTACTCGACGCAGGTGCGGACGCCATCGTCATCGATACTGCACACGGACATAGTGCCGGCGTGATTCGCAAAATCAAAGAAATACGCGAAACGTTCCCTGACGCAACATTGATTGCCGGAAACGTAGCGACAGGAGAAGGCACACGTGCTTTATTCGAAGTAGGCGTGGACGTTGTAAAAGTCGGAATCGGACCTGGTTCTATCTGTACAACTCGTGTCGTTGCCGGTGTAGGGGTTCCGCAAATCACAGCGATTTACGATGCCGCAACGGTTGCGAAAGAATTTGGCAAAGCGATCATCGCAGACGGTGGGATTAAGTACTCAGGAGATATCGCTAAAGCTATCGCAGCGGGTGGACATGCGGTGATGTTAGGAAGCATGCTTGCCGGAACGGATGAATCTCCAGGTGAATTCGAAATCTTCCAAGGACGTCGCTTCAAGACATACCGCGGAATGGGCAGTCTCGCAGCGATGGAAAACGGGTCAGGTGACCGTTACTTCCAAGCGAAAAACGAAGCGAACAAACGCGTGCCCGAGGGAATCGAAGGGCGTGTAGCCTACAAAGGTTCTGCGGCGGATATTATTTTCCAAATGGTTGGAGGATTGCGATCTGGTATGGGGTATGTTGGGGCGCATAATTTAGAAGAGCTTCGCGAGAATACGCAGTTTGTGCGTATGAGTGGTGCGGGGCTAAGAGAAAGCCATCCGCATGATGTGCAAATTACTAAAGAAGCACCAAACTATTCAATTTCATAAAAGATAAAAAGCTATTAACCGACTATTGACTTTCATCCTTTCGGATGTTTCCTATAGTAGCTGTAATGGGGCACCGGCTCGAGCCTGTAGTCTCTCACCTTTAAATCCTCAAAGACGGAGTAAGGAATAAATTCCTAACTCCGTCTTTTTCGTTTTAATGCGTATTCCCATTACTGCTACTATAGGATCCGAAAGGACAGCCAATCGCCTCTTAATAGCTTTTTTGAATTGAATAGTTAAGCCAGGAAGGAAAAGAACATTATGTGCGCCTTTCACCAACAACGACAAGCTGGTATTCTCTTTGAGAGGCAGGGAGGGAAAAGACGTCATATGTGCTTTTCATTATTTACAACAAAGTGGTATCTACTGAATTGATGCCTAGAAATGCAATAAGGGTGCGGTTTGAGGAGGGGTTGAATTAAGGTTTGGTATGGAAAAGGTTAGGAAAAAGGAAAATTAGTTGTTTTTGGGGTGGTCATCGGTTATGATGTACATGTTTCTGAAAATTTATGAAAGCTTTGAAAGGAAGCAATAAGGATAGCGCCAGGCCTGTTGGAAAACAGGTGACGAGGAATGAGTTTATCGAAACACTCGGCGGATGACTCAAGGCAGTGCAGTCTACAGTTTCATACAAACCATTTTCGCAAGGGAATGACAAAATTGAAACGGCACCAGAAACATAATCAAAATTACAATAAGAAGAGGCGCCAATAGGACCTCTTATAAAAGGAGTTAAAATTATGTGCGGAATCGTAGGATGTATTGGGCACGACAGAATTCAAACTGTAGTGTTAAACGGATTAGAAAAGCTTGAGTATCGTGGATATGACTCAGCAGGATTATTTATTATGGACGAAGATGGATCAACACAATTAGTAAAACGTGTTGGACGTATTCAAAATCTTCGTGATGCAGTGGATGAAGCTATTCCAGCATTTGCAGGGATCGGGCACACTCGTTGGGCAACACACGGACCAGCGACAGAAAACAACGCTCACCCTCACCAATCACAATCAGGTCGTTTCACATTAGTGCACAACGGCGTAATTGAAAACTATGACGAATTGAAAAAAGAATTCTTAAGCGACGTTGATTTCAAATCTCAAACAGATACTGAAGTTGCCGTAAACTTAGTAGAATACTTTGCAAACAAAGAAAACTTATCAGGAAAAGAAGCTTTCCGTCGCGCGTTGAAAGAAATCCGCGGATCATTCGCTTTCGGTTTATTAGACAGCGAAAAACCAGGCGTTCTTTACGCAGCGAAACATAGAGCCCATTATTAGTAGGGGTTGGCGAAGGTTTCAACGTAATCTGTTCAGATGCAATGGCAACAATCGCTGAAACAGACCGTTACATCGAAATCAAAGACGAAGAGTTAATCACTTTAACAGCTGACTCTGTAGAAATCGAAACAATCGACGGCGAACCAGTAGAACGTGCACCATACGTTGCAGAATTAGATGCAGACGATTTAGAAAAAGGGGCTTACGCTCACTACATGTTAAAAGAAATGGATGAGCAACCAGCCGTATTACGTAAAATCATTCAAAACTACCAAGACGAAAATGGTCAATTACAAGTCGATAAAGAAATCCAAGATAGCATTTTAGCAAGCGACCGCATTTACGTGATTGCCTGCGGAACAAGCTACCATGCAGGATGGGTTGGTAAAGCATTATTAGAACAACTTGCTGGTATTCCAGTAGAAGTTCACTTAGCAAGTGAGTTTGCTTACCACCAACCATTATTATCACAAAAACCATTCTTCATTTTCTTATCACAAAGTGGGGAAACAGCGGACAGCCGTCAAGCGTTAGTAAAAGTAAACGAGCAAAACTTCCCATCATTAACAATCACAAACGTGAAAGGTTCAACTCTTTCTCGTGAAGCAAGCTATACTTTACTATTACACGCAGGCCCTGAAATTGCCGTAGCTTCAACAAAAGCTTACACTGCACAAATCGCAGTAATGGCCGTTTTAGCAGACGCATTACGCGCTTCTAAAGGTTTAGAAGCTCCATTCGACATGAAACACGACTTAGGTGTCGTTGCGGCTTCAATCGAGAGCGTATTATCAGACAAACAAGCCGTTCAAGACTTAGTCAAAGAGCGCTTATTAGAAACTCGCAATGCTTTCTACATCGGTCGTCACTTAGACTACTATGTAGCGATGGAAGCAGCGTTGAAATTAAAAGAAATCTCATACGTGCAAACTGAAAGCTTTGCCGCAGGGGAATTAAAACACGGAACAATCGCCCTTATCGAAGAAGGCACTCCAGTTATCGCATTATTAAGCGAACCAGTAGTAGCAAGCCACACTCGCGGAAATATCCAAGAGGTGAAAGCTCGTGGCGCTGTCGTAACAACAATCGCGATGGAAGGTGTTGAGCAAGAAGGCGACGATATCATCGTTCCAGCGGTGCCAATCTTATTAGCACCAATCGTATCTGTAGTGGTAACGCAATTAATCGCGTATTACACTTCTCTAGGTAAAGGGTTAGACGTGGATAAACCGCGTAACCTTGCCAAGTCAGTAACAGTGGAATAGAAAAAAATGGTGGACGGCTGTCCACCATTTTTTGTTTTCGAAGGATGCAAAATCCATATGAAAAGAGGGGATATAGCCCAAAGGGCTTATGAATAAACTCCAGACCGAAGGGATGTCTCTATAGTAGCTACAATAAGGGCACCGGACTGAGCCCAAGGTCTCAGTTCCTACCAAGCTTCAAACTGACTCTACGGGTTTCACCCTAGAGTCAGTAATTCACATTGGTTGCACTCCCTTATTGTTGCTACTATGGAATCCCTTGGTCTTCCGTTTATTCTTCGCCTTTGCACCTTATTTCAAATGGATTTTGCCTTCATTCGAAAGAAAGGGAGAAGAGAAAGAATAAGTTAGATGCAGAGGACGTTATCTCTGCAGGGTACTGTGAGAAAGAGATATGTGGAAAATGGTATTATGTATGGTATATTCAATATGAATGTCACTCATATTTTCTCTATTGTTGTTATATTTAATAAATACGTTTAGAATGAAGTTTGTAGGAAGGGGAATATAAATGTCAAAAGTTACATTAAAAGACATTGCAAAAAAATAGCAAATATTTCATCTGCAGCGGTATCTATAATTCTGAACGATAAACCGTCTAGAATTTCTGAAGAAAAGAAAGCTGAAGTGAAGAAAAATAGCGGCAGAGTTAAATTATCGTCCTAATAAAATTGCTAGAAGTTTGTTAAGTACAAGTACAAAAACAATTGGAATACTTATTCCAGATATTGAAAAATCCTTTTTCTCGAAGCTTGTTAGAGATATTGAACAAAAGATGAGTATAGAAGGCTATTCAACTTTGATTGCAAATAGTAATGATCTGTATGAGAGTGATATCCATCATATAAATGAATTTTTTTAGATCGTCAGGTTGATGGAATTATAGCATGTGTCTCAAATGAAACCTATTTACATATGAAAAGAGTTTCAAGCGTTTTTTTAGAGAGTATCGATGCACCTTTGGTATTAGTTGATAGGTTTATATCAAATGTAAAAAGAGGCAAGTAGTATCTGATAATAAACTAGGTGGATATATAGCAACAAAATTTCTTTTTAGAAAAAAATATAAAATATCTTGCTGTAGTAACAGGAGGAAAGAATTCTTTTATTTCTAACGAACGCTTAAAAGGTGTAAAAACAAGCTTTAGATGAGATTAAACTGAATATTCCAGTGGATTTTTGAAGGAGATTTTCATTTTCAATCTGGATATGATATAGGAATACATTCGAATATCCTAACTGAAAAACACAGGCGTCTTTTTGTTTTAACGATTTGATGGCATATGGCTTTGATGAAAGCCAATAGAATTAAAGATGCAAAAAAATATAGAAATTATTGGGTATGATAATTTGGCTTATTCAGATATGTTTGGAATTAACTTACCGTCAATAAATCAAAATATACAACAGCTAGCGGAAAATGCAGTGTTGATGCTTCAGAAAAAGCATAAAAAATGGGAACGAATATGAGGTGTTGTACCTAGAGCCCAGTTTATAAAAAGGATGAGATGTACATTCTCATTCTTTTTTTGTTTAGCTATTGACAACGCTACCAATTAGAGAGATAATTATTTTACAAAAAGTGGTTAAACGTTTAACCAAACCTTAGAGGTGACCTGATTTGGATATTATCTTAAATGAATTAACTGCTGAAGAATATTTATTTATGCATGAGCTGGTAGGTTTTTATTTATATTCTGTTGAGGATGTCGTGAGTGCTTTAGAACAAGACGTTCTCGATGTTAAAGTTTTTTACGAAAAACAACTAGTTGGAATAGGGCGAGTTGTCGGAGATGCTAGAATCGTATTTTTTTAAAAGATATTATTGTTCATCCTAAATTTAGAAATAAAGGAGTGGGTACTATCGTTGTAAATACTTTGTTAGAAAGAATCCGATTAATATGTTGTGATCACGCTTATGTTGGATTAATGAGTACGGTAGGAGCTGAAGGTTTTTACGAGAAATTTGGTTTTATTACTCGACCAAATAATCACTTTGGAAGTGGAATGGTGATGTATGTTGAAAAAAATAAAATATATGTTATTGGAAGTATTAATATAGACGAAAAAAATAAGTATTGATGCTATTCCTAAAGCAGGAGAAACTAAACATGGAAAGGATTATCATATAAGTTTCGGAGGTAAAGGAGCAAATCAAGCGATAGTTGCAGCTTCGTTAGGAGCTAATACTACCTTCTTAGGAAGAGTAGGTAAGGAAATTCAAGGTGAAGAAGCAATTTCGGAAATAAAAAAATACGGGGTTAATGTAGATAGTATCATTCTGGACGATGAACCAACAGGAGAGCTATTATTATATACGAAAAATAATGATAATAGAATTATGTTGGTAGGAGGTGCTAATGAGAAGGTTTCAGTTATTGATGTAGATAATTTTCTGGATGGAACTCAAGGAGATATTTTATTAATTCAGTTTGAACTTCCTTTAGATACATTGTGGCATGCGATTGAAGTGGCTAAAAAGAAAAATATGACAGTTGTAGTTAATCCTGCACCAGCTAAAGAGATACCTGATAAAATATTAAACAAAATTGATTATTTAGTGTTGAACCAATCAGAATCAGAATTGCTAACTAAAATCTATCCAGATAGTCAGATGGAATGTAATAGTGTTGTTAGTAAGCTTCGTAAATATGGAGTGAAAAATATAATAATTACTTTAGGTAAAGAAGGTGCGTATTATGCAGTTGATAATTTGGAAGGATTAGTTCCAACAATTGATGTTGAAGTCGTAGATACAACGGGTGCTGGAGATACATTTATTGGTATGCTAGTATTTGGGCTTTGGAAAGGATATGAAATTAAAGACGTAATACAATATTCAGTTGTTGCTGGAGCTCTAGCTTGTACGAAAGAGAATGCGCATGATTATGTGCCTACTCTAAGAGAAATTGAGGAGGAACTATGAGATGGCAAGAAAAGTTATTATTGATACTGATCCAGGCATAGATGATGCAGTAGCTATTGCTATTGCAACAAACGCGATAGAATTAGATATAGAACTAATTACAACAGTAGCAGGAAATGTCGGAATAGAGCACGTTACAAATAATACTCTCAAATTATTAAAGTTTCTTGGGAAAAAAATACCAGTTGCTAAAGGTGCATATGGTCCTTTATTAAAATCAGGTATGTCTGTTGAATCTGTACATGGAAAAACAGGGATGGAAGGGTATGAATTTCCTGAACCTGATAATAGTTTACTTAAAAGAGAAAGCGCTCTCGAAGCTATGCATAATGTAATTCAAAATAATGAAGAGATAACGCTCGTATGTATTGGCCCGTTAACCAATATAGCTTTATTAATTCGTACCTACCCAAAAGATTTAGAAAAAATTAAAGAAATTGTAATTATGGGTGGGGCAATCGGTAGAGGAAATTCAGGTGTGTATTCAGAATATAATTTTCATTTTGATCCTGAAGCAGCAAAAATTGTCATAGAAGCTCCTGTAAAAAAAGTAATTTGTCCATTAGAGATTGGAAAAGAAGCGTTGATTTTCCCAGAAATATCAGAGCAAATCAAACAGTTAAATGGTACAGGTGAAATGTTCTATGCCTTATTTAAAAGATATAGAGGAGGAAGTTTTTCTACAGGATTAAAAATGTATGATAGTACAGCAGTAGCGTATCTATTAGCTCCTGAAATATATACTTTGTCGAATGAATATGTAGCAATTGAGACTAAAGGTGAATTAACTCAAGGAGCATCTATAATTGATATAAATAAAAAAAGATGGGGAAAAGAAGAGAATGCTGTAGTAGCTGTTTCTGTCGATGCAGATGCTTTTTAGAAAGTGGTTTGTGGCTGCGGTTGAAAAAAATGTTAAATAATATAGAGGAGGAATTATCATGAATACGGTTGTTACAATTATGTTAGGTATATTATCAGTTGCCTTGATAACGTATTTATTATTAAAAAAAGCAGATATTAAAGTGGCGATGTTTGGAATAGGAATATTACTTTTATATATCGCTTCTTTGTCTGGAATAGCGGTTATAAAAGAACCTGTTAATGCTTTTATAGATCCATTAACATCTGTAGTATCTCAATTTAAAACAACGCTTTCTGGTGCAGGACTAGTCATTATTATTTTAGGTGGCTATACAGCGTATATGAATCAGATTGGTGCAAATGAAGTTACGGTAAACGTGTTAACTAAACCGTTGAAACATGTTAAGTCATCATACTTTTTTTAGTACCGGTTGTATTTTTTTATTAGGAAATTTATTGTCATTGGTTATTCCAAGTGCTTCTAATTTAGCTATTATCTTATTAGCAACGCTATATCCAGTGTTAATAAAATCTAAAATGAGTCCGTTAACGGCTGCAGCAGTTATTGCTACTACCGCAACCGTGATGCCTACTCCATTGGGCTCTGATAATGTGGCTATAGCACAAGAATTAGGTATGCCTGTTGCAGAATATGTATTTAATTATCACGCTATTGTATCCATTCCAACTTTGTTTGTTATGGCAATCGCCCACTATTTATGGCAAAAAAATACTGTGATAAATCAGTAGTGTTATCGGATGAAAAATTATGATTTGGAAAAACTCAGAAGGTGCAGAAAAAAACAGAACTTTCAGGAGTATTTAAGTTCATTTATGCGTTATTACCATTATTACCAATTCTAATCATGCTATTAGTATTTATGTTGAATTCTAGTTTGGGAATTGATTTGAAACTTTCTGTTGAAGTGGTAGCAATCATTTCATTTGTAATTGCAATTATTTGCGAGTTGTTTAGAAATAAACAGTTTAAAGTTACTTTTGATAAGGTTGATTTCTTCTTTAAAGGGATGGGAAATTCAATGTCTATCGTAATTTTACTGATAGCTGCATCTGTATTTGTTAGCGGATTGAAAGCAATAGGTATTATTACAGTTCTTCAGAAAACTATGGAAAGTACAAGCGCATCTGGAGTATTGTTACCTTTAATTTTAGTTTTATTTACTGCAATCATCGTATTGTTAAGCGGTAGTGGCACGGCGTTGTTCTTTGCGATGGTTCCGCTTATGGTTCCTTTAGCTGCAGCGGCAAGTATTAGTCCATACGCAGTCACAGTTCCTATGGGATTAGCAGGAAATTTATTACGTGCTGTTTCTCCAGTGTCAGCTGTTGTTATGATTGTTGCTGGAAGTACGAAGAAAGAACCGCTTGAAATTGTGAAAAGAACGTCTGTGCCTATGGTGGTAGGGAGTGATTTTTCATGTTAATTTTGTCTTTCATGCTTTTTTTAAATAAAATAAATGAATTAAATTAAATAAAAACACACGAGAATTTATTTGTATAGTTCTCGTGTGTTTTTGTTAAGATTCTAGTATACAGATTACTTTATAAATTATATGATATACTTACAAAAAAAGAAAGCGAGGGACGGTCATGAAGGTTGTGTTCGTCTGCCTGGGCAACATTTGTCGTTCTCCGATGGCAGAAGCTGTATTTAGAAAAAAATGGTTCATGAAGAAGGATTGGAAGATAAAATTACGATAGATTCCGCTGCGACAAGTACGTGGGAGCATGGGAATCCGGTGCATCACGGCACTCGTAAGAAACTCGAGGAGCACGACATTTCCGCAAAGGGGCTTGTGTCACGGACGTTGGATGAAACCGACCTGGATGCCGACTACATCTTGGGAATGGATGCGTCGAATGTGCGTAATATCCACTCGTTTGTCGATGGAAAATCGGATGCGACGGTGGCTCGCTTGCTTGAAGTGGCAGGAGTGCAGCGCGATATTGCCGATCCGTGGTATACAGGGGACTTTGATGCGACGTATCGCGATGTGACGCTCGGGTGCAAGGCGCTTCTAGAGCAATTGAAGCAGGAATTAAATCAATAGAGGTGTAGTTATGAAGAAAATTAGTGAACTAGGGATTACAGGGAAAAAGCTCCTAATTGAAGGGATTGCATTCCTTATTGCTGGGGTGTTGCTCCTAATCTACGGACCAAGCTTCCCAGAATTGATGTTACGTCTGTTTTTAACATTCTTATGGGCTCGTGAACTATGGAATTTCTTGTTCCGTTGGTTTAGTAAGGCGGCGGCAAAAGATCCATTATGGCTGAATGTTGCTAAATTTTTCCTTTACGGATTTTTAGCAGGAAATCAATTTTTTATCTCGCTTCCGATTGCGATTGTCAGTATCTTGATGGGGCTTAACGAAGTGATGAAAGCGGCCACTAGTGGCGTAACGTACTATATTTATGTCAAAGACGGTATCCGTCCGCGACTACGCTTGCTCATTGATACCATTTGGCTCTCAGTTGTCGGGGTAGCGACTTTACTGGCTCTTGGGGGCGACGGCAACTTACAAATGTTCTTCCTTGCGCTTTATTTCATCGGGCTTGGGACTAGTAACATTCGTGACGGATGGTTCTTCGAGGCCGAAGTTGGAAAGAAGTTTTGCGCAGGCATTTTCGCCAAGGATTACCGCTTGTGTTAGCTGCGATTATTCCACGAGTAACCTTGCAGAAAATCAATGATGCGTTGGAACTTGGCGAAGGCGAAACGGCTTCTGAAATTTACGATCGTTCCAAAGAAAATGCCGAACCAAACTTAGAAATGTTTATTCACGTCACAAAAGATGGGTTCGGTGCGATGGGGCATGTCGATATTTGTTATAAGGGACGCATTATTTCATTTGGGAACTACGATACGAATTCAGAACGCCTCTTTGGAGCGATGGGGGATGGGGTTCTTTTTAGTGCCGACCGTGAAAAATACATTGAATTTTGTAAACGCGAAAACCATAAGACCTTACTGGGATATGGTCTCGCCTTGTCTCCGGAACAACTCGCAGCTGTCGATAAGGAAATCGCCAAACTGATGTCGCTGACAGTGCCTTGGGATCCACCAAAAACCGTGAAACCTAAGCGTCCTGGAATCGACAAAGAAGAACCGATGTATGCCTACAAGCTAAAACAAGAAGCAGATGGCCGCTTGTATAAATTTACCTCTTCAAAATTCAAGACGTATTTTGTCATGAGTACTAACTGCGTACTGCTAGCCGATACGATTGTCGGAGCAGCAGGAACCGATATTTTAAGCGTCCGTGGATTTATTTCCCCAGGGACGTACCAAGACTACTTAGATAAGGAGTTTGAGAGACCGCATAGTCTAGTCGTGACAAAGCGCGTCTATCAGTAAGAACATGGAACTTCAGGAAAAAGAATTCTTTATGAGGGAAGCGTTGAAGGAAGCGCAGAAAGCCTATGACCAAGCGGAAGTACCGATCGGGGCGGTTGTCGTCCTAAATGGTGAAATCATCGGTCGTGGCCACAACTTACGCGAAAAGGAACAAGACGCCACCCTTCACGCTGAAATCAAAGCGATTCGCCAAGCCAACCAACACCTTGGAAGCTGGCGACTCGAAGACTGCGAACTCTTCGTGACCTTGGAACCTTGCCCAATGTGTAGCGGAGCGATGATTCTCGCACGTCTCAAAAAGGTGACATTCGGCGCCTTCGACCCAAAAAGCGGGGACAGCCGGCACTTTTATGAACCTCCTTCAAGACGAGCGGTTCAACCATCGAGTCGAAGTCGAGCAAGGCATCTTGGAAGACGAATGCAAAGAAATTTTGCAAACCTTCTTCAAAGGCCTCCGCGAACGCAATAAACAAAGAAAACAAGAAGCAAAAGAAGCACAGCTTTCCGAGTAGGAAGCTGTGCTTTTTAACGTTCTTAACAAAAACTTATCATTGTAAACGGTTATCCACTCTTGAAAAATCATTTTCATTTTTATATAAAATTTTACATAGTTCGAAAAAAAGAAAGGAGCAGTAAATATGAAATTATCAGAAAAAAACAAACACAAATCTTAGGGTGGATCGCAACATGTATGTCTGTGGCTATGTATGTAGCTTATATTCCGCAAATTATGAATAACTTAGCCGGACACAAAGGAGACTTCATTCAACCACTCGTTGCCGCATTAAACTGCTCATTATGGGTATACTATGGATTATTCAAACCAGACCGTGATATTCCACTAGCAGCTGCAAACGCACCTGGTATCTTCTTTGGTCTAATCTCTGCTTTCACAGCAATTTTCTAATCAATGATGATTCGCACAGCTTCATTTATGAGGCTGTGCTTTTTAATTGGATGGAGTATAATAAAGGCGATTCATATCGGTTAAAGCTAAGAAAGGAGCATTTGTTTGAAAAAATATATCGAGCAACTTGAGAAGGATTTTTCGCCCATCCAGAACGGGTTCAAAGAGGAAGAAAGAAGAGCCCTACAAGATTACCAAGCTTGCAAACAAGAAGAGATAGAGCAACTGGCACATCTCGCCTATCGGTCTGAGGTGTATCAAGTTCGAATGTACGGAGTCTTCCTATTTGGTTATTTATCTCAAAAAGAGGAAATTCTAGCCTTTATGAGAGAGGAAGTTTCCAAGGACGATAACTGGAGAGTGCAAGAAGTGTTAGCGAAGGCATTCGACGAGTATTGTAAAAAAGTCGACTATGAAAAAGCACTTCCCATCATAGATGAGTGGCTAACCCATCCGTATCCAAATACCAGACGAGCGGTCACAGAAGGCTTACGGATCTGGACGAGCAGACCGTATTTTAAAGAACACCCCTATGAAGCCGTCCGAAGAATTGCCGCCCTCAAAGAAGACGAAAGCGAGTATGTCCGCAAATCTGTCGGCAATGCCCTTCGAGATATTAGCAAGAAGTTCCCAGAACTCATCGAAGCAGAACTAGCAACATGGAAACTGGATGGCAAGGCAATCAAGCAAGTCTATTCACTAGCTAGCAAATTCCTTTAAAAAGAAAATCCCCTCACTAGATAGGACGCTTAAAGAGGGTTGACGTTTGAAAACTTATTTTCACAGGAGTAGAATAGAGGATGTCGTTAAAAGTTTCAAAGTGAACTGGAGGAATTCGTATGTCATTTTTAGGTTATAACAAAGGAGAAACGTTAGAATTCAACTACAAAAAGGCGTGTGGCTTATGGCTCATCGCAGTCGCATTCGTAATTGCACTTGCGACAGTTGTAGGTGGAGAACAAATCATTAATATGCAGGTCTTCAGTATCGGCTATATGGTGAGCTTCTTTTCTATCAATCTAAATAAAAAAGTCCTTCATAAGTTTCGGATGGCCCTTCAACACCTTTCCAACGAAAAGTGTCCTTATACTCAGTAATTCTTTTATTTATCTTATTAGTGTTATTAGGTGGCCCATTCTTCGAAACAGAAAACTGGAGACTCATCTGGTTAGGCGCGCTCCTAGCAACAGGAATTCATTTCTTCCCGTACTACTTCGTTCATGGGAAATCAATGATTTTCCTAGGGTTGGCATGCGTGATCAATGCAGCGGTCGGATATCTTTCTCCTCAAAGCTCTCTCGTGACCATCGCCTATATCGATGCCTTTATTAAATTAGCCTTTGGAGCTTACCTATTTTTTTCTTATCTAAACCATCCAAAGCATAAATTATTTTTAGAGAACAAGCAGCAAATCAATTTGGTTTGCTGTTTTTCAGTTGATTTCTTCGGAACCATGCGGGGCGTAAACTCTAGAATTCTATTAGGAAATGATTATATTTTTTTGATAAGAAACAAGAACTCTAATTGGAATATGGTAAAATTGGCATTGAAATTTAGAAGAAAGGACACGCCCATGAAAAAAAGGAACAGTAAGGTTAACGGTTATAGTAGGGATACTTTTTACTTCTGCTAGTAGGCTTTCTAAACTATAAGAATCAGCGAATTCATAATATCTTTGATGAAATTTATTATGAAGAGGATGACTATTATTCGTATGAGCTAATATTTAGGGAAAAGAGCTTTTTAGCAAAAATCAAAGATATAAAAATTCTATGATGATGATTCAGAAGATTTTTTTATCAACATCGAGTGGAGTATCAAGAAAATCAATTACCAAGCAATATCACTATCATGTCCTATCATTTCCATTTTTTAGATTCTAAAGTGCCGTATTTTAAAATTAGAATACAACGAAAACTAGCCAATGCTGATTCAACCATTAATATGAACTACCAATATTTCCCAGAGAATAAAAACGTTAGAAAAAAATATGTGGTATTTTTGATGGCAAGACTGACATTTATGCGAAAGAAAAAAATAGAGGACTATCTAAAAACAAAATGGGACTTCATTGGACGAGATTCAGAGTGAATTTGATAGAGTTTTAAAAAGAAAAGATATTGTCAGACTGGACTACGATTTATCCAAGTCGTTTCACTTCTACAAATTGGGGAGAAGTCGATGTGAAGGAGTATTGGGAACAAAGAATTGTCCCTAAAAAATAGGAATTTCTTTTAACTGACCATTACTTTAGTAATGCAAATCAATGACAAAAGTGCCTGTTGTACGACTTTTTAAAATGATTTAATAAAGACAAGGAAAACAGTTAAGGAGCGATTCACATGAAAAATCAACATCAAACAACAAGACACAAACCAACTTACAAAAGACCTAATGGTTATAGCGCTCGTCGTTAATGCATTAGCCCTTGTCATGCACTTGGTTCTAAACATTTTTACAGGCCAAGCATTAATCCCTGTAATCACAAGTCAATTTATCTTTATCCTTCTCCCAATTATGTACCTAGCAGAGGATGCTAAGAAAAATAAAAAAGTGGACAACCGGTAAGCACAAGCGAATATTCTTAGATAGTTTTTCCTTCGGGAGAGACTATCTTTTTTAGTGTCTCTTTTGCCATCCCTTGGCATGTATTCATTTTAGAAAACAAAGCAGATTCTCTTGAAAAAGACACAAATCATAGAGAAGCACGAAACCCCATCGTTGGCGGTAGGGAGCAGACATATACTCTCTTCACATTGATTTCGAAGAAGCTTGCGGATTTTATAATCGCAGTAACGGGGAAGTGCATCGAATGTGAATTATGCGGAGTAGGAACTCGTTCCGTACTCCGCATTTGAAGCTTCGAAGGTGAGAGACTCATGGAGGCTCGAATCGGTGCCCTGTAACAGCGATTATAAAAATAATCCGCAAGCATTCGAAGAAATCAACACCCGAAAGGGTGCATTTTTAAGAAGAGAGAACTATGTATGGATTACTCCCAGCATCTAACCACAAAAACCAATTGGGATAGCCCCATCCGCACTCTCTATGTGGAGCGGTTTTGTTAATTTCTTTTTCAAGCAAAATCTGCTTGCTTTTTGAGGAGAAGTTTTGTATAATAATACGTGCCGTTAGGCCGTATGGCAATAGCGAACTTATGAATCGAGTCAGGTCCGGAAGGAAGCAGCTATAAGTAACGTTCGCTATGTGCTGTATGTACATAGAAGAAGAATCAGGCTGGACCAACGGTTCAGCCTGTTTTTATGAAAAGAGTATCCAGTGGAGGGAGAATAGTCGCATGAAAAATCAGAGTTTCCAAGAAGAAGTGCAGCACTTAGAAATCGTGCAAGACTTAATGGAACAAAAAGTGGCGATCGAGAAACCGATTGCAAGAACGCGACCTGGATATCGCTAGACAAGATACCATTCAGTATGGAATCCAACAATTAGAAAACCAATTGGAATCTCCATACTTTGGAAGAATTGACGTTCAATTTGAAAAAGACGAGAGAGTTGAGAAGATGTACATCGGACCTGCAACTTTCTTTGACGAAGACGACAATGTGCAAGTGTATGACTGGCGTGCTCCAATCGCAAGCCTATTTTACGAAGGAACATTAGGAGAGCTTCAATACGAAACACCAAATGGCTTCGAGAAAGCTCAGGCCTTCTTAAAACGCGATATCGTCATCCGTAAGGGTGAATTAAAATCTGTTTATGACATTGAAAATGAAGAATCATTATTGATGGATGCCTTAAGCGCACCAACAAACCGTGACGGACACCTAGAAGGAATCACGGCGACGATTCAAAAAGAACAAAATGAAATTATTCGTTTAAATCCAAAAGACTGGTTCATCGTGAATGGATGTGCCGGAAGTGGGAAGACAACGATTTTACTACAACGCATTGCGTACTTGATGTACCAAGCAAAAGACAAACGTATGAGCGATATGCTTCTATTGTCGCGTAACCAATTATTTGCGAAATACGTGTCACACGTGATCCCAAGCTTAACGGGAAGTGAATTGTACCAACAAACATTAGCGCAACATACCATCGAGCTTTATCGCAAAATGTATTTGCATAAAACAACGGCGCTCAGCCAAGTGCCAACGCGCAAAGTGTACTTAACAGACAGCGAGTGGATTGCGCTTGTACACCGTAATATCGAAGGCTTATCGGCGAAAGATTTGCCATACCGTGCCATCGGAATTAAAGGACAAGCCGTATTTACGATGAAAGACTATCAAAAATTGGTCGAAAGCGTGAATACAGCACTACCGTTGCAACAACAATTAACGCAAATGCAAACCGTGCTCGAGCGTACGTTGAAACGCCGACTCACGAAGTTTTTTATGTCTGAAAAGGCAAAAGCGGTCTATGAATCAATGAACGCGATGCAAATCGAAGTGTTGATGAAAGACGTGGAGACAAAGAGCGAGACAGAGTACTACCAAGTGCTTGGACAAAAAGTGTTCGAGAAGGAAGTACAAGAGGTAACGCAACAAGTGGAAATGTTCGCATTCGTGGATATTGCCGCTCTTGTGGTGAAATGGATGCCCGAAGCCAAAGCCCGTCGCCAAGAACTTGGTAAGACCGACAACGCGCCACTTCCATTGAAGAAAATTGAAGGCAGTCGCATGCAAGTCACTGCAGAAGGAATCCGTCTGTTGCAATATGTCGCAACACGCGTGACACCAGTTCGTGACTACACAGGCTTCAGCCACCTCTTTATCGACGAAGTGCAAGACGTGTCGCTCTTATGGCTTGGAACCTTATCCAACTATTATTTCCGTGCGAAATTCACTGTAGTGGGAGATACCTTCCAATCGTTCTCAACGGCTACAACGATTTTCACATTGGAAAAACGACATCCTGAACTCGTGGACTTGATTTTTGCAAACCGCACGTTAACGCACCGCAACTTAGCGATCAGTTACCGTTGTACGGCGCAAATTTCACGTTTTGCAAATGGCATCTTAAATTGGCCACTCGATAAAAATGTGTTCCCACGTTCAGGGGCAGAAGTAGCGGTATATTTAGAACAAGAAGGCCAAGAAATGGCGCGCTTAAACACGTTACTGGAAGAAAGTCCAAAAGGCTACCATACGACAGCAATCCTTTGCCGTACGATGGACGAGGCCAAAGCGTTGTACCAACAACTCGACCAAGATGACATTGCGCTTCTGGAAGATAGCAGCGAGTCGCTTGGCAGCCGCTTCGTGTTAACGACGATTCAAGTGGCTAAAGGGATGGAGTTCGACGAAGTCATCATTTGGAACGCGACAGACGAAGCGTACCATACGATGAAAGAACAAATGATGCTGTACACCACATGTACACGTGCAAAACACCAGCTCTCACTGATTTCGCAAGCAAGCAAAGAGAGCCGCTTTATCAAGAATTCGAAAGCACCGATGAAACGAATCGGTCAGTAGAATTTTTGGCAAATCTATACTAGAATAGAACTGTAAAATTTTGAAAAAGGTAGGGAAGTAAAATGGCTTATCAAGCATTATATCGAAAATGGCGTCCTCAAACGTTCGATGATATGGTCGGGCAAAGTGCGGTCACGCATACATTGAAGAACGCGATTAGCAATCACAAAACGAGTCATGCTTACTTATTTACAGGACCTCGTGGGACAGGGAAAACGAGTGCCGCGAAGGTGTTTGCAAAGGCCATTAACTGTCCAAATCAAACAAACGGTGAGCCGTGTAACGAATGTGAGATCTTGTAAAGGGATCACGAACGGAACAATTGGCGATGTCATCGAAATCGATGCTGCCAGCAACAATGGTGTCGAAGAAATCCGTGATATTCGTGACAAGGCGCGTTATGCACCAACGCAAGCCGAATACAAAATTTATATTATTGACGAAGTGCATATGCTCTCAACAGGAGCCTTCAACGCACTGTTAAAAACCTTAGAAGAACCGCCTCAAAAGGTCATCTTCATTCTCGCAACAACGGAACCGCATAAGATTCCAGCGACGATTATCTCGCGTACGCAACGCTTTGACTTTAGACGCATTACGTCGCAAGAAATTATCGACCGCTTGGCGTATATCTTGGGCCAAGAAGGAACCCCGTACGAAGCGGATGCCTTAAGCGTAGTGGCAAGATGTGCCAACGGTGGTATGCGTGATGCCTTGAGTTTACTCGACCAGATGATTTCATTTGGCGACGGCAAGGTGACGCTAGACGAAGCGATTCAAGTATCGGGAAGTCTGACAGACGACTTGATGATTGATTTCGTGAAAGACTTACAAGAAACGAAGGCTGAAGAAGCCCTTGAAAAATTACAACAGCTCTTCAAAATCGGGAAAGAAGCCAGCCGCTTAGTAGAAGAATGGTTGGAATTTGCCAGAGACCTCCTTATCGCGAAACAAAGTGGCGAGGCAATCGGTCGTAGCGAGCGATTCCTTCAGTTCAAAGACGAAGTGGAACCGGAATTCTTATACCGCTTTGTAGAGGCGTTAAATCAAACGCAACAAGAAATGCGCTTTACGACAAAACCAACGATTTCGCTGGAAGTGTTGACGATTAAAATGGCGCAACCGTACACATTGACGCCAAGAACAAGTTCTGGTGCACCAGCGTTGCCAAGTAGCGAAGAAGTGCAACAGTTGCAACAACAAATCGCGCAAATGCAACAGCAAATGAACGCGTTGTTGCAAGGTGGCGTACCTCAAGCACAACAAGCACCAAAAGCACAGGCGCCAAGACCGACGCGTGCGGCCTTTAAGCCAAATACGACGGCCATCCAAAAAATCTTGACGGAAGCAACCCGCGAAGACTTGTTGAAGGTACGCGAGTTGTGGGGCGACTTACTCAGCTGCTTGAACCCGCAAGAACAAGCGCTGTTGAGCCAATCAACGGTGAATGCGGCGGGGCCAAATGGATTCGTCCTCGGATTTGCGTACGACCACTTGTGTGACATTTCCGAAACAAGACCAGGATTTCGTGAGGTCATCCAAGAACATCTGGAACGACTCGGTGGCTACAGTGGGACGTTCGTGGCAGTGACACAACATCAATGGCCACAAATTCGTGCGGATTTCTTACAAGAACGCAAGAAGAACCAAGAAGAGGAAGCTGTTTCCATCGTGACGGAAGAACCGGCCGTGGAAGATTCCCTCACACCAGAAGAACAAGCATTTGAACAAAAAGTAAACGACACGATTGAACTCTTCGGGGAAGACATCGTGCAAATCGAAGACTAGAGACGGAGGAAATGAATATGCGTGGAATGGGAAATATGCAAGGCATGATGAAACAAATGCAAAAATTGCAAAAACAAATGGCGCAAGCTCAAGAAGAATTAAACCAAACAGAATACACAGGAACTTCTCAAAGTGATTTAGTAAAAGTGACTGTGAACGGGAAACGCCAAGTCTTAAACGTGGAAATCAAACCAGAAGCGGTGGATCCAGATGATGTAGAATTATTACAAGACTTAGTGTTAATGGCGACAAACGATGCGTTAACGCAAGCAGAAAAAGCCAACGACCAAACAATGGGTCAATTCACAAAAGGATTAAACATCCCAGGATTTTAATCGATTGGAGGTTTGAGCATGCATTATCCAGAACCGATTGCACGATTGATGGATAGCTTTATGAAGCTACCGGGAATTGGTGCGAAGACGGCTGCACGACTTGCCTTCTTCTGCATGGATATGCGTGAAGAAGACGTCTTAAATTTTGCGAATTCGCTCATCAGCTGCAAGCGTGACCTACATATGTGTTCTGTTTGTGGAAATGTGACGCAAGAAGATCCGTGCGAAATTTGTGCGGATACTACGCGTGACCGTACGAAGATTCTTGTGGTGGAAGACGCCCGAGATGTGATGAGTATGGAGCGAATGAAGGAATATAAAGGGCTCTATCATGTGCTTCACGGGGTGCTTTCTCCGATGGAAGGGACGGGGCCGGATGATATTAATATTACGTCGCTGATAACGAGGTTGCAGGATCCGGAAGTCAACGAGGTTATCATCGCCACTAATGCGACAGCGGAAGGTGAAGCGACGGCCATGTACTTGTCACGTCTCATCAAACCAGCTGGCATTAAAGTAACGCGTCTGGCTCATGGGCTAGCGGTAGGCAGCGACATCGAATACGCAGACGAAATGACTCTCTTCCGTGCTATCGAAGGACGAAGAGAACTATAAAAATAAAATAACAGGTTGATACTGCTAAGATAAATGAGAATTGGAAACTCCCGTTTCCTCGGATATCTTCATAGTAACGACAATAGCTGTACCGGATTGAGCCAAGGTCTCAATCCTACCGAGCTTCAAAGAGGGCGCTGGGAATAAATTCCTGGCGCCCTCTAATTCACATCGGTTACTGTTCGCTATTGTTGTTACTATAGAATCCGAGGATGGTTCGTTTCCCAATCGTGCAGTGTCAACCTGTTTTGCGTTTGCACGGAAAGAGAAGTGTATTCGAGACGGTGCAAAGCTAGCAATGAGCAAGGCGTTACTCTCTGAGGTTTGTGAGAGTGACTAGACAGAGCAGTGCTTGCCTTCCGGTCTTAAAATGAGAAACGCTATTGTCTTAAATCACCCTCTGGGGACATCTTCATAGTGATGATAGTAAAGGCATCGGATTGAGCCTAGGTCTCAATCCTACCAAGCCTCAAAGAGCCACAGGAGAATAAATTCTCTTGTGGCTCTATTTCGCATTGGTTGCTTTGGCTTTACTATTCTCACTATAGAGTCCCCGAGGGCTTTTTTAAGCCAACGAAACTACTTTGAATCAATAGATTTTATTTTTTGCTTCAACAGCACGGGAGAGAGTGCGTTTCGATGGGGTGCGGGGCTAGGGATGAGCAGGGCGTTACTCTCTGAGGCTTGTGAGAGGGACAAGTCATGGCGGTGCTTGCCTTCCAGTCTTGGAACTGCGACTACGGGGTGTGTGCTTTGGAAGGAGTGTGTGCTGGGACGGGTTGGTGCTGATTAGGTTGCAGCGGAAGGGTCTGCGGAACGGGGGGCTACTTAAAAATAGGTAAATTCGCGAGGGAATAGGCGGGGAGCGCAAGAAATGGTATAATATGGGAATAAAGTAACTATTTAGAGGTAATAAATGAATCAACTGTTTAGAAATTTATTTCAAAAGAGCGAGTGAATAGTTTTCGTGAGTTGACGAAGACGGTCGTGAAGATGGCGGGGACAGATGAAGTGGTGCCTGAAGAGGATGAAAGTGAGCCTTGGATTCCAACAGTCGTGGGATTAATTTTCATAATCTGGCTTTCTTCTGGTGATTGGCTCAAAAGTGTGACGCAACCGCTGATTGATCAATTTCCGCTTCTTTCGCTATGGCCGTTAGCGTTTCTCTTTGTTTACCTTCCGATTTTAAATGGGCTAGATGAGTTATGGAAACAACCGCAGAGAAAACGGGACTTACAGGAGTTAATGGCGATTGCCAAACGTGCGGTGGCCGTTTTAAAAGAATATGACTATGATAATTTAGATGACGTGATTGACGCAGAAGTGGTCATCGACGAATACACCGAGCGATACGGATTATAGGAGGCCTGGGATGAGATTATGGCATGAGGACTTGATTGGGCATCTTCCTCGTCCGCAACTGTTGGGGCAGCACCGCGAATGTTGTGCGCTCAGGGGCAATGGTTGGGGCAAGAAGCATGAGACGGTGGACTATGTGTTTTCATATAGCCCGTATGTGCTGTATCAGTATCATACGTTGATTATGGATGAAATGGAGCGCCGTGGCTACAATGTGACGCGGCAGTGGAAAGAGGCTTCGTATCGTGGAAAGATTTGTCCGCCGTATACCGAAGTGGATGAATGTGCGTGGACGAGTCCGTTATACAAAGAGCACGATGATGCGTATTACAAAGAATGTATTGAAAATTTAGCGCAAAAAGGAATTATCCTGGAAGGAGAAAATCATGTTTAGACTTCTATTGAAAGACGTTGCGACGAAAAAAATGTTAGTGAACTTCCGCGAGTTGACAAGCTACTTAATGAAAGAGGCGGGAATGGATGATGAACTGCCGGAATTAGTCGATAAAATGGCAACCATGAAAATGATTGCGGGGATGTTTTTATTCATCCTAGTGATGCGTACAGGGGATTTTATGGAGACCGCTTGAGTTTATGGTAAACAAGTTTGCCGGAGAAGGGAATGTGATTTCTACTCTTACCATTTGTTTCTTTGTACTTGTTTTTAGCATTCTTTTTACTTCTGTACCGAATCTGGTCTAAAAAAGTACTGACACGTAAACTTGGCGAAGTGATACCACTAGCGGAACGTGCGATTGCGAAGCTTAAAGCAGCTGGACGTGACGACTTAGAAGAGGATATCGAAGACGCAGAATTTTTGATTGAGGATTATAAGAAGAGATTCGGGTTTTAGGGAGGAATTTGACCTTCAAGTATAAGGAGGAATGACAATGAAATCGAAACGAAGAGTGAAGGAACGACATGTATGGCAACTGCGCAAGTTGATTGGAGCAGTGGCCGAGCAAAATGGGGAAGAAGGCACACTACCGATGACCTTTTTACCGTTGCGCGCTATCATTACAATCCTTAGTGTTGCTGCAGTGGTGTGTGGAGTGGTGGTGTTTGGAAGAATGGCTGTGGTCGAGGCGGGCTTGTTTCGAGCACTCGAAGTGGTGTTTTCGACGGGAGATTCAGAGATAGCCGCACAAGTAGGCAAGGTCCTCTTCGGCTTGGCGATTCACTTTGGCCTCATGTTTGCTGCCCTAGCCATCATTCTCTACTGCTGCCACAGATCCGTTCATTGGGAATGGAAAAAGCTCGTGGCTCGTGGAAATGACGAAGTGGCGACGTGGAAAGCCGCACCAAGAGAAGTCAGCCGCGAAGCTGTTGAAGCGCTAGAGGCGTATTTACAAGAAAAATGGAACGCTTGGCAAAACCGTCTAAGGCGCGGGACAAAGTAGAAGCCACTGCTAGCAGTGTCGGCTCTGCGATGGAAAAAGGTGAGCAAAGAAAAACGAAGCGAAGAGACGACTAACAAGCGTTGAAGCTTCAAGAGTCCGCACCTTAAGAAGGTTATTGAAGCCTGTCTTGGAGATAAGTGGCCGAAGAGAACAGCTTCCAAAAAAAGCTCGTATTGGCTTCGCATCTACGTCCTTATTGCGGTCGCTATTGCGGGCATCGTTGTCGGACAATTATCTGGATTCTTTTCGTATTTACAATTATTCATCGTTAGCCTTGTGACGTTGCATCTAGGTGTCGCGTTCGGCTATCTGTTTCTCATTTGGCCACTTACTGCCATCTGGTTCTTATTGATCGCCGTCTTCGTTGCAGTGTGGTTATGGCACCGCAGAGAAACCTTTAAGGAATGGAAAGAACTGCTAGCACTGGCAGACCGTGAGATGGAGACGTGGGGGCAAAGTGCAGTCGTGCCAGAAGAAGTGTTAGCGTTGAAGAAGTATTTAAAACAAGCACATAAGTACTATTAGGAGGACATTATGAACTATAAGAAAACAATTTGGCAGGGGCAAACGACAAGGCTCCGTGAACTGATTCGCATTGTAAACCGTAGAAGCAAACAACCGCGCATTTTACCAAGAGATAATCGTCAGATTCGCCTCTTTTGCATGCTTTTCTTTGGAATCATTACGCTCTATACGATTATGACGACAGGATTTCTGGCGGCCATCTTTGGCTCGTTATATATGCTCTTTACAAGTAAATCCTCACCAGTCGTGGACCGGATGTTACCGTATTGGTGGGTTCCGATTTTGTGGGTGGCATTGATTGCGATTTTCATCCTCATTCTCTGGCTGGCGCGCCGTTCTCTTGTGAAAGAAACACTCTTCTTACTCGAACACGCGAAAGACGAAATCGCGCGTCAATATGAAGCAGGCGATGGCGTTGTTTCACAAGAAGTCATCGATTTAGAAAATTACGTGGAAGATTTACAACAAAATTATCGTTTTTAAGGAGTGAAGAATATGTTTATTTTTGTAGCACCCAGAAGAATAGTATTAAAAGAAAAAGAGGTACAAGACTTTCGAGCAGTCGCAGAACGCTTAGTGGACGAAAGTGGGATTGAAGCAGAATTTCCCCTTGTGACGGAACGTTCTCCATTGTTGAAAGTACTCATCTGGATATTAGGACTTTTCTCGGCTTTGATGCTAGGAGGATTGGGGTATTTGTTTTTTGTTAGTGGAAGAAATGTTGACGATCCGCTTCTCATCCTTGGTATTATGTTTTTCGCATGTTTGCTGGGGCTCATCGTTTGGCTGGTGGGTGTCCTTTTTGCAGCCCTTTTATACCGTCGTGAACAAGATAAACGTTGGGCGGAAATGGAAGAGCTGTTGGATATTGTTGACGAAGCAACGATTGTTTTACATGAGCAAAATCGGAAAGACTTAGCCGTAGAAATCAAACGTGCGGAAACATTAGTGAAGAAATACAGACGTTACGGCCTCTAAACGCATATCTATCTTTAAGGAGAGGAAACCATGGATCTACAAAGAATTCGATACAGAAAAAATGAAGCGCAGGAGTTTCGCGCATTGACCGAGCGCCTTGTTGGGGAGAGCGGTCTTGACATTGAGCTGCCGTATGAAAGTCCGGGAGTGCAGCACCTTATGAAGTATTTTTACGTCCTCGTAGGCATCCTCGTGCTGCTTACGATTGGGCTCGTAGCGTTTATTTTCTATGTCAACGGTGGGAAATCGGAGAACTTTATGATTACGCTCACGAACGAAGAAATGCTCGTGTTCTTCCCGCTTGTCATCATCTGGATGTTCGGGATGTTCTTTTTAAAGGCATTAGACGCACGCAATCAGCTCTTTATCCAAAAAGACATCCGCGCACTCTTGCCGGTTGCCCAGGAAGCACTCGAGGCACTTAGCGGAAACGAGAACGACTACGTGAGACGCGCTAAATTGCTTGTTAAAAAATACAAAACGTACGGGTTATAATCTAAACAGCAGCTGTTTAAAAAGGAGTTTAGACATTAGAAGGAGTAAGAATGAAGAAGAAAGTCACTCAAGAAACTGCCCACCGACTCCGAGAATTATTGGAGAAGGTGACTTCAGAAAGAGGAGATGCAGCACCTTTACCGAAAGAGTACCAGTTATCGCGTGTATTATTGCCAGTATTCGCTCTTTGTTTCGCCGGTGTCTATTTACAAAAATGCGCACGCTTTTTTTCGATTATAGGGGGTGCATTTGCAACTATTTTTTTGAGGTTGGCGTTTGGGGAAACGTTCGAATTCGTGGTGACCGTCACGAGCTTCCATTTCTTGACGTGGAGTGTTCCTTTTATCGTTCTAGGAGCTGTCTTTTTCTGGAGACGTTATTCCTTCAAGAAGGAATTCAATGCTTTAGTGGCACGTGCAAAGGAAGAGGTTGCTCTTTGGAAAAAGAAACCACTCGAGACAAATCGCACCCTTTGTAAAAAGGGCTAGAAGGCTTTCTAAAATCATTGCAAACGGAATATCAATTTGAACAAAAAAATAAGGTAAGAATGTAAAGAGGTTAGGGACATGATTTATAAAACACTATTATTCGACCTAGATTCAACGCTCTGGGACTTTCATTCGGCGGAGAATTACGCGCTAACAAAGCTCTTGGAACAGCAAGGCGTGGAGGATGTCGAGGCGTATATCGACGTCTATGTGCCGATGAATCGTGCCATGTGGCGTTCGTTGGAAAAAGGACGAAATCACGCGTGAGGAACTCGTCGAAACGCGCTTTGCCAAGTTGTTCGACCACTTCGGTTTTGAAAAAAGACGGGAAGGAACTCGCCTCAGATTACGAAGCCATCCTGGGGACGCAAGGCCAAACGTATGAAGGGGCAGAGGCGTTGCTTCAAGCGTTACGGGACGCAGGATACGACTTATACGCTGCCACAAACGGCATCACGACGATTCAAAAAGGGCGCTTGTCGAACTCACCGATTGCGAAATACTTTAAAAAAGTGTTCATCTCGGAAGAAGTCGGCGCGCAAAAGCCGAGTGAAGCCTTCTTTGAACGAGTAGCAAGTGCGATTCCAGACTACGACAAGGACAAAGCCGTGATCATCGGCGATTCATTAACAGCGGATATCCAAGGCGGCATCAACGCCGGTATCGACACGATTTGGATGAATCTCGCGGCAAAAGAAAACAGAACCGCTATTAAGCCAACCGTGGAAGTGAGAAGCTACGCGGAATTATTGGAATTTTTAGTGTAACATGAACGGACTGCAGGCACGTCTTGCAGTCTTTTTTTATGCAAAAAAGTTGAGGTTCCACAACCGAGCGGGTAGACTACTTAAAAGGGCAAAGACCCGACCAAAAATGAAAGTTGGACATGAATGAAAAAAGTATTAATGGGAATCAGCGTGGCGCTCCTCTTAGCAGCGTGTGGAACGACGACAACGAACCAGGCGACCACCGCGCAGACGCCGCGAACGACACAAGCGCCGCATGTCGAAGTGAAGACAGACGGCACGTATACCGTAAAAGAATATGATTTTGATAGTAATGGCAAGGACATCTACGCCCGTGCATTTGTTCCAGACGTAGAAGGACGTGTGCCACTCGTGATTTTTAGCCACGGACTTGGCGCGAACGTCGAACACGAGGAGGAAGTACAGAAGACGTTGGCCAAGGCTGGCATTGCGGTCTTCAGCTTCGAATTCGCAGGAGGCTCGTCATCCGCAGCTCCGATGAGTGAAGGGTTGACGACCGAGATGTCTGTTCTAACCGAAGTGCAAAACTTGAAGGACGCCATCCGTATCGCAAGTGGGTTGGAATATGCCGATCCGCAGAAAATTTACCTGATGGGAAGTAGCCAGGGGGGACTCGTCACGGCACTGACGGCAGAAGAAGTGACCAATATCGCAGGCCTCTTCTTGTTCTATCCAGCATTTTCACTGCCGGAAGATATCAGAAGTAGCTTCCCGAAACTAGACGAAGTACCCGAGACCTTTAACTTACTCGGCACGAAAATCGGGAAGAAATACATCACGGACATCTACGACATGGATCCTTACGCGAACCTAGACGAGCTTACGATGCCGGTGCATATTTATCACGGCAAAGACGACAATATCGTGCCACTGACCGCCTCGCAAAAAGCAATGAAGCGCCTAAAAGACGCACGCCTCACAACGCTGGACGATACAGGCCATGCCTTGACGCCGCAGCAGCAAGCACAAATCGGCTTTGAAATCGCGGATGAGATTTATAATGGGATGAAGTAAAAGCAACATAGAAAATTGAATATAACAAACAGGAGAAACCGGGGTTAGTGCCTCGGTTTTTTTATTGTTTGTTCATTTATTTAAAAAAAGGATTTAATCCGATTAAGTTCATGATTTAAGCTAATATTTGTCGTATTATATAAATAAAGGGATGTAAGTGCTTACTATATTTCCGATATAAAGTGAAATAATATCTACTACATTCAGTTTAATGGAAAATATATAATTTAGATAAGGAAGGGAAAAAGTTATGAATGCGCGTCAAACTGAGATTATTAATCTATTACTACTTTCTTATGTACCAATACATCTTCGACAATTTGAAATGCAATTTGAGGTGAGTGGTCGGACTATTAGGAATGATATTGCGGAAATTAATGAAATGCTAGAAGATAATCAATTCCCAATCATTCAATCCGATAGACGAAAAGGTTTTTCTTTATCTTTAGATATGGAAGAAAAATGTAAACTTCAAGCATTAATTGGATTGAAACTGGATGAGGAGTTCCTAACCAGAGAAGAAAGAGTATTGGATCTATTACTTGAAATTGCGTTTAGTAGTAAACCAGTCTTTCTGTATCAGAAGGAAGAAGATTACTGCGTTTCAAAATCAACCATTGATGAGGATATGCGAATTTTACGATCGTTACTGAAAGATTATTCAGTATCCATTGTCAGCCAAGCAAAACTAGGAGTAATACTTAGTGGTAAAGAATCGGCTATCCGTATCATGTTATATTCACTAATCAGTAATCATCTTTCTAAAGCTGAAAAATAATATTAAGCAATCAAAAGTATTATTTAAGCACTTTGTTGAAAAAATTGAGAGACTAAACCAGCTATTTGAAGAGGTTTTTGAATCACGTGTGGATAAGCTGTATCAGTTGAATTACGTTCTGTTTACTTTAATTTGGATTCTTCGAGTTCGTAAAGAAGCATTCATTGATAAAAAGTGAACTACCAATAGGAGAGATAGAAAAGGATGCATTTTCAAAGCGATTCATTCAGAAGGTGCAAGAAAAACTTTAATCTGTCAGAAAAATCAAATTGAAAAATGAATATTTTTTTCGAATGCTACAATCGTTCAATTTACAAAAATCTTCCACTACAGCGAACTGGCTACAACTTCAAATTTTAGTAGTAGATCTTATTCGGTTCATAGAACTCAAAACCAATATCCCTTTCTCGAGTAAGGAAACAACATTGCAACAAGCTCTGTTTAATCATTTAATTAGTCTTGCATCTAGAGTTAGTAATCATCTTCAACTGACTAACCCATTGAAAGATAAGATTATAGAAAAATTATGCAGAAATATTTGAAGCAATGACCGTCTATAAAGAGAAAAATTGAAGAAGTATTAAAAAAAGTGAGATCATCGATGATGAGTTAGCTTTTCTTATGTATTCATTTCTCAACAATTCTTAGTCAAATAAATCAAGAGTTATCATATTACTATAAGGCAGTGGTTGTCTGTCACCACGGAATTGCGACTAGTAGGTTATTGGCACAAACTATTGTTGAATTTTTCAATGTTGAAATTGTAGCCGTTTTAAATTCAAGCGAAGTAGGATTCATTGAGAAATTAGATGCAGACGTTGTCTTTTCTACAATTGAACTTCAAGATGTTTCGAAACCTGTATTGGTTGTGAATTCCTTCTTAGACGAAAATACAAAACTACAAATTCGGCAATTCTTAGAAATGAATCAACCAAGCAGAAGAGTCGTTTCCAAACAACAAGATTACACAGATATGCTCAAGGATATTTTAACAACGATTGGGAAAAACCAAACTGTTAATGATGAGGTGTATTCAGACTTAGAAATGATATTTAAAAAATATCAACTAGCTATTAATCAAAGAGAGGTACAGCCTATGATTCAAGATATTTTAACGGATCATAACATTCAAATCACATCAGAGGCAATGGATTGGAAAGAATCCATACGCTTTGGAGCGAGACCTTTATTGAATGAGGGGGCGATTACGGAAAACTATATTGATGAGATGATTCACAGCGTTGAAGAATATGGTCCATATATTGTACTTGCACCACATATGGCTCTTGCTCATGCACGGCCTGAGGATGGAGCGAAAAAAATTAGGTCTCAGTTTAACAGTCTTCCAAGAACCAGTCTCTTTTGGAGAGAGTGATGATCAACAAGTTTCCGTTATGTTTTGTTTATCTGCGATTGATTCATTTTCACATCTTAATATCATGAAGAGCCTAGTGAATTTAATCCGCGCAACAAATAAAATCGAGGAACTTTCTAAAGCAACAGATATTAATGTAGCAAGAACCATATTATTAAAACAGTAAGGAGGAGGTTATTATGGCAGGAAAAGTCAAAATGTTATTCGTTTGTGGAGCCGGATTAGGCTCTAGCTTTGCAGCACAAATGGCGGCAGAGGATGTTTTAAATAAATACCATGTGGATTCACACCTGGATCATGTGGATATTTCAACAGCTGCTTCCATGAGTCCAGATGTCATTATTACAGCAGAGAATTTTAGAAAGCAGTTTGAAAAATTCAATATTGATACAGAAAAGACACCAATTGTTTTTCTAAAAAATATTGTTTCAACTGCAGAAATTGAAGAAAAGTTAATCCCAATCTTGAAACATAAAGGCTTCATCAATTAAAGGAGGAAATGGAAATGAGTATTGTAAATTTTATTATCAATAATGTATTGACGAACGCTGCAATTACCATTGCGCTAATTGCAATGCTAGGTCTTATCTTACAAAAGAAATCTGTTGGTCAAGTGATTTCTGGTACTTTAAAAACATTACTCGGATTTCAAGTGTTAAGTGCAGGTTCAAGTGTTATCGTAACAAGTCTTATCTACTTCGGTGAAATCTTCAAAAAAGGTTTCCATACACAAGGGATTGTTCCATCTATTGAAGCAATCAACGGTCAAGCTATGAATGATCTAGGTCTAGGTAGTTCTATTGCTTTAACATTCCTTGCCATCTTTGTATTTAATATTATCTTAGCTCGTATTACTAAATGGAAATATATTTTCTTAACAGGTCAAGCATTACTTTGGATGTCTACAATGACAACAGTATTCGGTTATGCTGGTGGATTAAGAGGTCCTGTTTTAATCCTAGTCGGTGGGTTAGTCGGTGGATTCTTCACTGTTGCAATGCCAGCCATTGCACAACCTATCATTCGTAAAATTACAGGATCAAATGATATTGCACTAGGTCACTTCTGTACAATTGGTTATTTATTTGAAGCAGGAGTTGCAAAACTTTTTGGTGAACGAGGAGAAAATAAAAAATCTATTGAAGAAATTGAATTACCAAAAGCATTTGAATTCTTACAAGATACTTACTTATCAGTAATGGTAGTTATGGTTCCTATGTTTATTATTACAGCACTCTTTGCAGGGCCTGAAGCAGTAGATACAGGTGCTCAAAACTACATCATGTATGCCTTCTTACAATCAATCCAATTCGTAGTAGGGGTTTACATCCTATTAGCAGGGGTTCGTTTATTACTTGGTGAAATCGTTCCAGCATTCCGTGGTATTGCTATGAAACTTGTTCCAGATGCAATTCCGGCTCTAGACTGTCCTGTATTCTTCCCATATTCACCAAATGCAGTAATCCTAGGATTCATTACAACAACAATCGGAACACTCATTGCAATGTTCACATTGCCACTATTCGGATTATCAATGATCCTTCCAGGGATGTTAACAAACTTCTTTGCTGGTGGTACTGCAGGTATTTTTGGTAACGCAACTGGAGGTAGAAGAGGGGCAATCATCGGTGGTATCGCTCACGGATTCTTTATCACTTTACTTCCTGCATTACTAGTAACTGCATTTAATCAACTAGGATTTGTAAATGCTACAGCTACTGACGTAGATACAGTTACAGCAGCATTACTATACTTCTGGATTTTAAATCCAATCTTTAAGATGTTCTAATAGATGAGGTGAAAGAGATGTTTGACTGGTTCAAATCAAAAAAAGTAAAAACTGAAAAAGAAATTACAGACAAAACAAAGGAAAGTCTGACATCCCCTGAAGAACTTCGAGAACTCATAAAAACAGACTTACAAAAAATTGAATCTACTAAAGATGAAGTAGAATTAGCAAAATTATATGAGCAAGTAGGAATCCATTATTCTGAATTAAATCTGCCAGATGAAGCTATAGAGCACTTGGAAAAGAGCCAAGGATATAAGCCTTCAATGGGAGAAGGATATAAGAAACTAATGATGCTCTATAATGCCAAGAGGGCAGAAGCTGCTAAAAATCGTGATGATGCCGGAATCGACTATTACATGAATAAGTTAGATGACATGAGAAATCTTGCCAAGAAACTGACGCTCTCGCGGTAGTGATGAAATGGAGGAAATACGATGTATAAAACAGTTCGTGAAGTAACTGAAGACGCAGACCGATTAAATATGACAATTGGAGCATTTAATATGCATAACTTAGAAATGCTTCCAGATATGATTCGAGCAGCAAAAGAAATGGGAAGTCCAATTATTATTCAGACAAGTATTGATACTGCAAAATATATTGGATACAACGTCATTGTTGCTGTGGTCAAGGAATTGGCTAATTCAATGCTAGTGGATGTAGCTTTACATCTTGATCACGCGAAAGACTTTGATGCTATTAAGGATGCCATTGATGCAGGATACTCGAGTGTCATGTTTGACGGTTCAAGTCTTCCATTCAAAGAAAATATTGAAAAAACAAGGCTGGTTGTAGAATTTGCACATGCACGTGGAGTGTCGGTTGAAGGAGAATTAGGAACAATTGGCGGAACCGAAGAAGGTGTTTCTGTATCAGAAGAAGATAAAGAATACACTAGACCTGCAGATGCTGTTACTTTTGTAAGAGAAACAGGAGTCGATGTTCTAGCGGTGGGAATCGGTACAAATCACGGACAATTTAAATCGAAAACGAATGTGAAAATCCCATTATTGAAAGAAATTCATAGTGTGGTTGATGTCCCACTCGTTATTCATGGTGGTACAGGTGTTAAAGAGGAAGATTATCCAGATTTAATTAATAATGGAATTCGTAAATTTAATGTAGGAACAGAGTTATTAGTAAACTGGACACAACAAGCAAAAAGACTGTTTTGCTGAAACACCAGTCAATAAATCTCTACGCTATAACATCATTCCAGCCAATCAAAAAAAGTGAAAGAAATCGTGAAACATAAAAATAGGTTTATTCATGAATAAAAAAATCAACCAATAAATGTTGGGTAGTGATGATGATGAAAAAGTATCTCATTCTTCTTGCAGGACCTCCTGCAACAGGAAAAAGCTATTTAAGTCGACTAATCTGTCAAGCTCTTCCTGAAACATATACCGTCTCACCTGATGAATTAAAAGAAAATATGGCGGATAACTTTGGTTATAATTCGTTGGAAGAGAAGGTTGAGTTAGAAAGAGTGGTATGGGATTACTATTATCAGGCGTTAGAGTTGTATATGAAGATTGGAAAGCAATTTATATTAACGGAATATCCATTCTCTTATAAACAAAAGCCGATATTAGAGAAACTAACTACAGAGTACAAATACGATATCATAACAATTCGATTGGTATGTGATTTTGAAACGTTATGGAATCGGCGGATTCAAAGAGATCTTTCAGAAAATCGTCATTTGAGTTATATCTTGAGTCATTATCATTATGGCGATACTCTTAAAGATAGAACTGCAGCAGATCAGCTTATTACCAAAGAAGAATTTGCTGAGATTATTCAAGCACGAGACTATAATCATTTTGAAATGGGTAAACTTTACGAAGTAGATGTTACCGACTATTCTAAAGTTGATTATGAGCCAATTATTGAAGAGTTAAAGGAATTGAAATAAATATACACCCCGAACATTCTGAATTTGAATGTTTGGGGTGTTTTTTGGTCTAATTAAAACCCCCGGACTGTTTGGGGGTCTAAGAAGCTTTAGCGGAGTGATTAAGGAGTTAGAAATTATTTTTTTGAAAAAAACATCAAAAAAATTTCTTGTTGCAAAAATCCTATTGCAACAAGGGTTTTAGCAGGTTATAATTAAATGAAAACGGTTTTACAAAAATGTCTTACAACGGAGGGTCCAAAAGAAATTAATCAGGTATAAGAGTACATTTTAGGCTTAATAATAAGGATTTTGGGAGAATGTTTTTTGAAAACAAAGGAGATGCTTTGCTGCCCGAAATTCACTTATAAGTGAATTTTGGGATTCTGCACAATTGGGAGGGAATTTTATGGCAAAATACCGAGTAACAAAGAAGATGATTGACGAAGTAGAAGGATTAACGTACGAGGAACAAGTCAAAGTTTTTGCGGTATTAATGATATTACAAGAAGAAGGGCTTTCTCCAGAAGTACGTGAAAAATGGGAACGAGGAAAGCAAGGGAAAAGATGTTTAAGGATTCCAATTAGTCGGGAAACAGAAGAGGGGGAAACTGAAGATGACTTACCTAATAAAAAGGTTAAATGCATTGAAATCCCGCTGTCCTAAATTTAAGCAAGATCTACTTGAAGAATATCACCTTCAAAAGATATCTCTAAAAATTATCAAAATGAGATTGGAATTAGGGCTATCTCAGAAGGAGATGGCAGATGCTTTAGGAATGATAGAGTCGCAATACTGCAGATTAGAAAAAAGGTAAACACAATCCAACAGTACTTTCATTGATAGAAATAGCAGATTCATTTGGATTCGATCTAGATATAAAAATTAAAAAAAGAGAAAAATAGAATTTAAAAATTCTTTTATTACCTTTTTTTGTAAAAGCTAGTAGAAGTACTATTTTTTTCTTATTTCTAATTTTATATAGTAGATTAAATCCAGATGTACAGATAGCTGTTATATGATGAAAAAAATGTTATGAATAATCATGTAAATGAAAAAAAGTTCTAGTCAACTCTGACTAGAACTTTTTGATTCACTTAATTGATTTAAATAAAAAGTATAATTCATAAAATAAACTAAGTATATTCCACTTAACTTAAATTAAAAAGGGTTAATATTTAAAACCTTATTTATATATCTACTAGATATCTCTAAACACTCATTGTGCAAATGAAATAAATGGTTTGGCTCATAAATATACGCAAAAATATTGTTCTTTAGTAATTATTTCTTCAAATTCTTCATCGCCATATGTACGACCTTCTGGATGTTTGTAACCAGCCTTGTACCTCAAGGCGTTTCTAAATGTTAAGAATTTCTTTCTATCGTCTTCTTCATTTAGAATTAGATAAGCTTTGTAAAATGCGGTATCAAATGCTGAGATGTGTTCTATAGAAATAGGATTCTCATTCTTTCTAGCATCTATATGAGAAATAGTTTTTGCCACTAATAGTAGCAAACTCTTGAAAAGTCGTAATAATCATACTTTTATCGGAGGATAGTTGTTGGTTTTGAAATTCTAGTTTTTTTCTTTTTATATGTTCTTTTTAGTTGTAATTTACTATTCTTAAAAAGCATAAAAATTAACTATTAATGTAGTAAGTGTTGTAGCGATTAAAGTGACAATTGATGCGATCAGTGCTCCGACATACCCTTTTCTCCTTCTATTCTAAGTAAATTATGTATATATAGCGATTATAATAATACGCTTTCTTTCAGTCAATAGCTCCTTTTCATGACTTGTTAAGAATAATTATACACATTTCTGAATTATTCCCATCAAACAAATTTTTTTCGTAGTTCAATATAGAGATTAGCTAGTTTCTAATTCTATTTTAGGAGAAGAACTATGAAAGCATGGACAGAAACTGAAGAAAAAACAACTCAACTTTTCGAGCAATTCGAAGGGGTTATTTATCACGTAATGAAAAAGCTAAATATTCAAAAGAATAATTCCGAATACGATGATTTCTTGCAAGAAGGACGATTATTACTATTGGAATCCTATCAGGAAAGCCAATCGAATCCACTTGACTCTGCGGATGCAGCCAAGCAATTTAATACCTATCTTCAACGGAAATTATATTGGAAGTTTCTCAAGCGTATTACTAAGAAAAACATCGAAACCGTAGAGTTTAATCAGGATTGGATGCAGGAATCGGAAAAAGATCCCTACTGGTTCGAGGTGGAATCTAATTATGAGGAATTTTTCCGAAAACTTACAAAAATCCAAATGAAAACATTACAATATATGATGCAAAGTGATGAATCTGTTACAGAATATGCAAAAAGAATAGGGCGTACACGCTCAGCAGTACAACAGGATATTCTGTCGATCCGAAAAAAATTAAAAAAATTTTTAGACAAGCATAGCAAATTAGATGCCTAATTGGTTTATATAGATGTAGAAGTCATGACACTACAAAACAAAAATAAACCAAATAAGGAGGACATAAACATGTCAGAAACATTTAATAAAGCAACATTGGAGCTATTCTACCAAGATGCGGAAAAAGGAAAAGTAAAGAAATTCAAGAGTCTTCAAAACTTGAAGCAAGGGGCAACGCATGATGCTGTTATGACAGTCTCTGATGCGATTGATACTCTGGCCAAAGAAGCGATGACATACTGTGATACAGTCGTACGTACACGACACGACAGAAACTAATAAATAAAGGAGGGAAAGATCATGGCAGATGAAAAAACAACAACAGTTAAAGAGCTATATTTAGGGTTTACAGGAAGTGATGGTAAAACAAAACGTCTTGTCATTGCACATCCGGAAGATAATCTTGATGCTACGACTACTCGTGCAGCGATGCAGAAGATTATTGATGCCAACCTTTTTGAAAACAAAGGGATTAAATTGTATACGGATAAAGAAAGTGCTAACTATATGACTCGTATTAAAAATGAGATCTTTAACGACAAAAAGAAAAAATAAATGAAGGTTAGGAAGGTGAGCTAGAAAATTTTAAAGGGTAATTTTCTAGCAAGGGTGGAGAATCATCTATTAAGGGTGGTTCTCCTAACCTTCTATAAATGATGTAAGGGAGGAAAATTTATGAAAACATCATTTTACTATTTACAAACCGGAATTTTTACCCTCGGTGCTCTATTGGGTGGGTTTCTCGGAGGGAAAGATGGCCTCCTCTATGCTTTGTTGGTTCTTATTGTTCTGGATTACATAACAGGAGTACTAAATGCTATTGATCAACGGCAGCTTTCAAGCGCAGTCGGGTATAAAGGAATTGCTCGCAAGGTACTGATTTTTGTGCTTGTAGGAACAGCAAATGTTGTAGATGTTTATATTTTGGGAAAAGCAGGAGTGTTAAGAGCAGCTGTTATTTTCTTCTATATTTCGAATGAGGGGATCTCAATCCTCGAGAATGCGTCACATCTCGGATTGCCTGTTCCTGAAAAGCTTCAAAGCGTGCTAAGACAGCTACATCAAAAGGAGGAGAATTAAAATGATTCAGATTTTGAGAGATTTTGTAATGAAGGATAGTGGATTTTTAGAAAGTTTTGACTTTGTGGTAATCCATAATGATGCGGGAAGAATGAAACCCCAAAGATATATTTCTTTTCTAAGGAATCGTGATAAAGCCTTAGGAATCGCACATTTCTATTGCAACCGGGACACGATCGTTCAAGTCGTTCCGATTGAAAACATTGGCTACCATACCGGAGATTGGTGGAGTAACTGCCGTTCTGTCGGATACGAAGTGTGTGAGAGCATATCAGCTAGCGATGAAGAATTCCTACAGAATGAAGATGTGACTCTATTGAAAGCAGCAGCAGACTTGGTAGAAGCAGGAATGCCGATTTCACGAGAGACGGTTCGACTCCACCATGAATTTGTACCAACCAACTGCCCTCATCGAAGTATGGAGTTGCATGGAGGGACTACGGAGAGTGTTCGATCATACTTTATTGAAAGAATGCAATATTTTGCTTCACTCGGAAATAATCTGATTGAGATTTTACATAACTACTTTCCAGAGGAAAAGTTCCGAATGCATACTTGGGAACGTTTAGGAGTTTTCCGTAATGAAGATGAAAGTGAAAATGAAATTGTTCAACAAGTTATGCAAGGAGAGTGGGGCAATGGTCAAGAACGTATACAACGATTAACAGAAGCGGGGTATGATGCAGGGTTAATTCAGGAGAAAGTAAATCTTGCATTACAAGGATCACAAATCAATGATATAAAGACGATGGATGCTCTTGCCTATGAAGTGATTCAGGGTGACTGGGGAAATGGAGAAGAGCGCAAAGAGCGGCTTGAAGCTGCTGGATATGACTACGATGCAGTACAGCAAAGGGTCAATGAAATATTGGGATAAATTAGAGCCTACTGATGAAAATGTCAGTAGGCTATTTTACTTTCATAAAAATCGGAAAAAAATTCCTTTTAAGGAATTTAATGTAAAAATATTAAATCGGAATTATTCTATCAAGGGAAAAATGAGGTCAATCAATTTCGAAATTATTTGTCTTATAAAAAAATATCAAGTATTTATTTAAAGAGTAAAGTAATCTCATAAGTATCATGGTATAATCACAATAAGACTGTTGTTTTGCAGAATTTAATAATAAAGGAGAATATAAATGAACAAACAACAATTAGCCGCGAAAATTTGGGAATCAGCGAATGAAATGCGATCAAAAATTGATGCGAATGATTATAAAGATTATATTTTAGGATTTATTTTTTTATAAGTTTATAAGTGAACAAGAAGTGGAAAAAATTTTTTTGGTTCTGATTCAAAAGAAGAACTTAAGAATATTTCAGAAGAAGACATCGATCAGATTGACTATATTAAAGGGAAAAATAGGTTATTTTATTCCTTTATAATCATCTTTACTCGACATGGTTAGAAAAAGGGATGGATTTTTTTCTATTGCTGATGTCAGAGATGCGCTATCCTCATTTAATAGAAATATTGATTCTAGTGCAAAGGGAGTATTTGAGGGAGTATTTGACACATTACAAACTGGATTAAGTAAATTAGGTGATTCAGAGGCTGCAAGAACAAAAGCTGTATCTAATTTGATTCACCTTATTGACGAGATTCCAATGGGAAAACAACAAGACTATGATGTATTAGGTTATGTATATGAGTTTTTAATTTCAAAATTTGCTGAGAATGCTGGGAAAAAGGCTGGGGAATTCTATACTCCTCACGAAGTGTCAGTATTGATGTCAGAAATTATTGCTACTCATTTGAAGGAAAGAGAATCTATAAAGATCTATGATCCAACAAGTGGTTCAGGTTCATTATTAATAAATATTGGACAGGCTGTTGAAAGACATAAAAATGATAGAAATAATATAGAATACTACGCTCAAGAATTAAAAGCCAATACGTTTAATCTTACTAGAATGAATTTAGTGATGCGTGGTGTGGCTACACAAAATATTAAAGCTAGAAATGCTGATACTTTAGAAGATGATTGGCCAATTAATCCGATTGAAGGATATGGGCCTTTATATGTAGATGCGGTAGTGTCCAATCCACCGTATTCTCAAAAGTGGGATCCTAGTCATAAAGATGGAGACCCTAGATATTCAAGTTATGGTATGGCGCCAAAAAGTAAAGCAGATTATGCATTTTTATTACATGATTTGTATCATATGAAGCCTGATGGGATTATGTCAATTGTTCTTCCTCATGGCGTCTTATTCCGTGGAGGAGAAGAGAGAACTATTCGAAAAAATCTAATTGAAAAAAATAAAATTGACGCTATTATTGGACTTCCGGCAAATATTTTCTTTGGAACCCCTATTCCAACAATTATTATGATTCTCAAACAGAATAGAGAAAAATGATGATATTCTAATTGTGGATGCATCTAAAGGATTTGAAAAAGTTGGTAAGAAAAAAATAAATTACGAGCTTCGGATATTCGTAAAATTATCGATACAGTAGTGAATAGAGAAGAAATTGAAAAAAATATTCTACAGTAGTATCAAAGGCTAAGATTCGTAAGAATGATTATAACTTAAATATTCCTCGTTATGTAGATTCGTCAGAAGAACCAGAACATTGGGATATCTATGCTCTTATGTATGGGGGATTCCTAAGCAAGAGCTTCATGAGTTTGAAGAATATTGGGAGGCCTTTCCAAAACTACGAGAGGAATTATTTATCGAAGATGACTCGCCATACGTATCTACTACTAATGAAAAACTTAAAGAAGATTATCTATCAAAAATAAATCAGTACAAAAAGTATCTAGAAGATTATGAATCATCAATGAAAATTCTAAAAAAAGAATTGGAAGATGTACTGTTAGAGTACCCATATGATATTGCTCACTCTGAAGAGGTAATCACTAAAAAAATTTTTTTGAGGTGCTTAAAGATACTCCAATAGTGGATAAATATAAAGCTTATCAAGAATTAGCAAATCATTGGAGTGTTATCGCAGGGGACTTAGAAACTATTAAACTTGAAGGAATAGAGGCTGCTAATAAAGTAAATCCTAATATGGTGACCAAAAAAAGGTAAAAAGGTAAGATGGCTATTGTCCAAGATGGCTATGTAAGTCATATTTTTGCCATTTGATTTAGTTCAAAAAAATGTACTACAAGAAGATTTCGAGATTATTACAAACTTAGAAAAATAACTTGATAAGTATTTCCGATGAACTTACATCAATTATTGATACTTTTGACTGAAGAAGAAAAAAATCATTATCTATCTTAAACGATGCAAACGATGCATTTGTAGTTATCGAGGTTAATAGATTTTTACAAGAAGCGTCAGCAGAATTAACATCTCCAGAAATTGAAGTTTTGAACCATTATATTGAATTGCTAGAATCAAAAAGCTAGTGTGAATACTCAAAAAAACTTATATAGAAGAACACAAAGAAGTGAAATGGCAAGAAATTAAACCTAACGCTAAAGGGTTATATAATAAAAAAAGAAGTAAAGAATTATATTAAGATACTAAAAATCTCTTCTTTCATTTGAATCAGAGACTCTTGAAGATAAAATTAAAAAGTTTCAATTCTTCTACTCGAAGAAAAAAAGAATTAAATTCAAAAAAATTAAAAGAGCTGACAAGTGCTTTTTATCTGAAAAACTAAAAGAAACTATCGAAGGACTAAATGAACTACAAATTAAATCTCTATTGAATGAAAAGTGGATTACTCCAGTTTTAGAAGGTATAAGTGAGTTAGCTCATCAATCATTAAATTTACTAGTCGACGGTATTAATCAGATAAGTAAAAAAATATGAAATAACATATTCCCAAGTTTCAAAGGAAATAGAAGAAACAGAAGAAGAATTATGTAAATTAATTAATCAATTAGATGCTTCCGAATATGACTTGAAGGGGTTGAATGAATTTCAGTCATTCTTAAAAGGTGATTTGCATGAGTAAAGTAAGTAATGTACCACAAATTCGATTTAAAGGTTTTACGGACGCTTGGGAACAGCGGAAGTTAGGGGATGTTGCTAACTATCGTAATGGAAAAGCGCATGAGCAAAGTATTTCGGAGAATGGAAAGTATGTTGTTGTTAATTCAAAATTTGTATCTACTAATGGAGAAGTACGGAAATTTTCTTGTGAACAAATTGAACCTTTGCTTAAAAATGAAATTGTCTTTGTTTTGAGTGATGTACCGAACGGGAGAGCGCTTGCTCGTACTTTTTTAATACCTCAAGATGGTAAATATACGCTAAATCAGCGGATTGCCGGAATTACACCTAATGAAGAAATGGATTGTTATTTTCTGAATTTAACGATGAATAGGAATCGTTATTTTCTTAGGTTTGATGATGGAGTAAAGCAAACTAATCTCTCAGTGAATGACGTAATGGGATTTTCAACATATTATCCGTTGTATGAAGAGCAACAACTATGTGGACAATTTTTCCAAAAAATAGACAACCTCATTACTCTTCATCAACGTAAATATAATCAAGTTGTCAATTTTAAAAAAGCAATGCTCGAAAAGATGTTTCCTCAAGATGGAAAAGACATTCCAGAAATTCGTTTTAAAGGCAACACAGACGCTTGGGAACAGCGTAAGGTTGCCGACATGTTCAAAATAACCCGTGGTTATGTACTTGCGGCACCACTGACCAGTGAACAAAAATCGGATGAAATGCCATATCCGGTATACTCGTCCCAGACAAAAGATCAGGGCTTGATGGGCTATTATAAAGACTATCTGTATGAAGATGCTATCACGTGGACAACAGATGGAGCTAATGCCGGAACTGTAAACTATAGAGCTGGAAAGTTCTATTGTACCAATGTTTGTGGGGTTCTTCTCGCCGATAAGGTTATCCCAAATCAGATGATTGCTGAAGCTCTTAATAATGTTGCCAAAGGTCATGTTTCATATGTTGGAAACCCGAAACTTATGAACAATGTGATGGCGGAGATAGAAATATCACTTCCGTCATCTGCCGAAGAACGAGACAGAATCGCAGAATTTTTCTCGGAGGTCGATGACCTCATCACCCTTCATCAACGTAGGTTACAACAATTAAAAAATATAAAAAAAGCTCTACTAGAAAAAATGTTTGTATAGGAGAAAAGTAAATGACGATATTTACAAAAGAATCCGAATTTGAAAATGCATTAATAGAAGTATTAACACAGCATGGTTGGGAAAAAGATGTGATTGAATATCCAACCGAAGAAGACTTAATTCAAAATTGGGCTCAAATTCTTTTCAATAATAACTTGGAAAGAGACCGACTAAATGGATGCCCTTTAACGAATGGAGAAATAGCGCAAATTCTTGCTCAAATACAAGAATTAAAAAAACTCCATTAAAATTGAACGGATTTATTAATGGGAAAAACAGTTTCTATTAAACGTGATAATCCTGATGATGTTGAACACTTTGGAAAAGAAGTGAGTTTGAAAATATATGACAGACAAGAAATTGCTGCTGGGAGCAGTAGGTATCAAATTGTAAGACAACCACAATTCAAGAAAGCACATCCCCTTGATCGAAATCGACGTGGAGATGTAATGCTCTTAATTAATGGGATGCCGGTTATTCATATAGAGTTAAAAAACATTATGTAAATGTTAGTGAAGCTTATATTCAGATTGAAAGATATGTTAATAGCGATATTTTTTCAGGTTTATTTTCATTAGTTCAAATTTTTGTTGCAATGACTCCTGAGGAAACAGTTTATTTTGCTAATAATCCATATCTAGGACGAGGCAATCGTAATTATTATTTCCATTGGGAAGACTTCAATAACGAAGTAATCTCAGATTGGAAAGAAGTCGCAATTCAACTATTATCTATTCCAATGGCGCACCAAATGATAGGCTTTTATACAGTTGCGGATAAAGAAGATGGGTTCTTAAAAGTGATGCGTAGCTATCAATATTATGCTGCCAGTCAAATTTCAGCAGCCGTTTCTCGAATCAAATGGGGAGAACGTAATCAGAGAGGAGGGCATATTTGGCATACTACTGGCTCAGGGAAAACTATGACAAGTTTTAAGTCTGCCGAATTAATTGCCACCTCTCAAGCGGCCGATAAAGTTGTTTTCTTAATGGATCGTATCGAATTAGGAAACCAATCTTTACGCGAATATCGTAGTTTTGCGGATGCATCAGCTACTGTGCAACAAACGGAGAGTGCATCAGTTCTAAAATCAAAATTATTAAGCACAAATCCTCAAGATACGCTAATTGTAACATCTATTCAAAAACTATCACGAATTAAGCAAGATGAAGATGGGATTAATGAAGATGAAATAGAAAAATTGAGCTCAAAACGGATTGTATTTATTGTGGATGAGGCCCATCGCTCGACTTTTGGAGAAATGCTTTCGGATATTAGAAGGACATTCCCTTATGCTATTTTCTTTGGATTTACAGGGACGCCTATTCACGAGGAAAATAGTAAAAAAAATAGTACAACTGTAGATATATTTGGGGATGAACTTCATAGATATACAATTGCAGATGGAATAAGGGATAAAAAATGTCTTAGGATTTTTGCTTGTTTCCAAGTCCAACTTTTAATGATGAGGATATCAGAGAAAAGGTGGCTCTACATGAAGCAAAAGCTATAGATATCGATGATGTATACTCGGATCCTGCAAAAGAAAAAATTTATCATCATTTTATGGATGATACGATGAAAAATGGCTGGATATTATGATAAAGAAAATAATAGATATATACGAGGGATTGAAGACTATATTCCAGACTCTCAGTATAAGGGGTATGATGATTTATATTCTGATAAAAAAATAAAGAGTCAGAAGGAAGTAATCATCAAAAAGCTGTTGTTCAAAATATCAAAAAATACTGGAAGAAAAAGAGTAGAAATGAACGTTTCCATGCAATCCTTGCAACTAGCAGTATTCCTGAAGCGATTAAATACTATAGACTATTCAAGTGTGAATGGCCTGAATTTAAGGTGACAGCCGTATTTGACTCTAATTTCGATAATGTCGATGGTTATCAATTTAAAGAAGATGGAATTCTTGAAATTATTGATGATTACTATAAACGCTATGGACAATTTTATACGTTGGAAAATCATCATAGATTTAGAGAGGATGTTCGTAAACGATTAGCTCATAAAGATGAATATCGATGGATTGATAAGACTCCTGAAAAAAACAATTAGATTTAGTAATTGTAGTTAATCAATTGTTGACCGGGTATGATTCTAAATGGGTTAATACATTGTATCTTGATAAGGTGATGGAATATGAAATGATTATTCAAGCTTTCTCAAGAACAAATAGAATTTTTTTGGAATAGATAAGCCATTTGGCTCTATAGTATATTATCGTAAACCCTAATACGATGGATCGAAATGTAGAAAGAGCTTTTAGAACTTTATTCAGGTAATAAACCGCTAGGGCTGTTTGTGTCTAAATTACCTGAAAAATATTTCTGCTTTAAATAATAAATTTAATGAGATAAAAGTCTTATTTGAATATGAAAAGGTTCCAAACTTTTCTCGATTGCCTGAAACTGACTCTGCTATAGCAAAAATTTGCAAAAGTTTTTTTAAAGAGTTGGTAGAACTTCTTGAAATGGCTCAAATTCAAGGGTTTGACTGGACGCCAGAATCCTTAATAGATTCTGATACAGGAGAAATTCTTTCAATAGATTTTTGATGAAGAAACATATAATAAGTTGTTGCTTCGATATAAAGAAATCGAAAAACGTCCACCTCTACCTCCTGCTGCGGGTAAAGACTCAGTAGTTTTTTTGATGTCGATCCCTAACATTAGAGATAAAGAGGCACGAGTTGTAGATTATAATTATTTGAATGAGAAGTTTTCAAAAATTTGTGAAGGCATTGGGTAAGGAAAATACTACAAAAGCAAGAGAAGAACTTCACTATTTGTTTGCTAGTTTAGATAAAGATGATCAAATTATAGCGAATATAATTTTAACGGATATTGAAAGTGGTAATCTAGAATGGGAAGAAGGATGTTCTCTATCTGATTATATGAATAGTTATAGAGATGCTAAACAAAAAGAAAGACGTTGATCTTATTGTTAGTACCTTTGGATTGGATAAAAAGCTTGCTTCTCAAACTGATGAAAAGTATGACTCCAGAAGAAGCTGTTATAAGTGTACAGTTTTATGAGTTGGTAGAAAGTGTAGATGAAGTGAAAGCACAAAAAGTATTTCGATAAACAAGGAAAAAAACGCTTAAAGGACTTAGTCTAAAAGTAGAATTATCCAAAAAAATAAGAGAAATAATTCAAACTAGGGTTTTTGAATTATAAGAAGAGAGGGCAGCCCTCTTTTTTTTTGTAAAAATGGTATTACAGATAAATTTTAAAAAGTTAAATAAAGCAATGCGGTAGTATAATGAATTTCGTATTTTTTTATGTCCCACCTATGCTATAATAATCTTGAATAGAGAAGGTTTTCATGATTGGAGGAGAGAGTATGAAGAGAAGACAGTTATTAGCATCGGCGCTTTGTGTGTTGGCACTTGCGGCATGTAACAAGAAGCCAGAAGAAGTGACGACCCAGGCACCTACGACGGCTCAAGCGACGACGGTAGCACCGACAACGGTAGCAGAAGAGCACGCGACGTATTTTGAGATGTTGCAGTTGGCATATAATGTGGCGGCTAAGGATGCCGATATCACAGAAGGGTTAGCGGCGGCCAAGAAGGTGCGTGACGAGATGTTTGCGCAATATCCAAGCGACAAGGATGACATCGACAATGCCTATTCGGACTTGGAGCTCTTGGTTCGTTTTAATGCGACCGGATTTATCGACTTTATGAAGCGTCGGAATGCGTCTACTGGGCAGCATTTCGAGGCCTTGCACGAAGCGATTCACGTGGACGGGGCGACGCTTGATGGCGAGAAAATCAAATGGAATATGATGGGCGTTGTGGCCTCAAACGACTACAAGGTGATCGTGGTGGAAGCGTATCTGGACGCTACGAAGAAAGAGGCGCTTCTCTTTGGGTACGAAGACGGAGAGCCACTGGTGCTTCATGCGACAAATGTGACGCGTGAGACACTTGCGAAAGCAGCGTTCCAAATTGTGAAGGACGCTGATTTACTAAAGGCTTTACCGACAATGCTACATGGAAAGCAACCTCTGAGGCTTCTGCGAATCAATCGATTGCGGATGCGATGGCCATTTACGCGCGTAAGAAGGGTGAAGTCTATGAGCGCACGAGTCCAGCGACACAGCGTAAGTTTTACGATTTAGCCGTACCAGACCAGCTCTTCCAATATGCGACGGTCTCTGGCGTGAAGGCAAACTTCAAGTGGGCAGGACTGACCTTCCAATCAGGAGGCGTCCCTTATGAAATCGTGGAGTGTTATGTGTCCGAATCAGGGACGACGGTCATCGTATTTGCCAAAAATGCAGGGATCAATGTCCTGTTAATCGGCGAAACAGAGCCAAAGACCAAGACGAACGCGGACGGAACTATCAAGTCTAGCGTCGTGAACCTAGAACCTTACAATAGCGAAACATTATCACGTGCACTGTGGTAAGATAGGAGAAGTAGAATGACAGAAGTACAACAACTCGAACAATTAATGAATGAGATGCTGCCGGGATTGCAGCTCTTTGCTAGAGACATCAACCTAACGCCGGAAGAAGCATCGAAGTTCCAGGTGGGACAGATTGTGCGTAACGCGGCCTTTACCGACGCGACGAGCCGGGTGGGCGGCATGGTGACGACGCACCGTTTCAGCATTTTATCAAACCACCTCTTTGACTTAACGAAGGCGGAGCACGGCACGAACTGGGGGCTACACGTGGCTAACCGCGACAGCCACTTCAAGGTGCTGGACATTTACGAGCATGAAGGGAAGACGCAGATTCTCCTCTTGCATTTGCCGGACGATTATCGTTGGAAATGGATGGAGCATGTGAGTCTAGACCTGCCGGTGGACATCGTGGCCGATAGCAGAGAGCGTTTCGCCTCCAAGGCCCACGCTGAACCCATTCCAGAGGTAACAAGTCCGGAGTGGCTTGACCGATGCGGTTTTGCGCCAGGACTGGACATCAAAGGCGAACTCTTCCCAAATGAAATTCCAATCGCAAGCCAGATGCAAAAAGTAAAAGACGCCTCTTTCCGCAACTTCTACCATCAACTCGTCTACGTCCGCTGTGCAGCGTTGATCGGAGACGTGATGCCAGAAATTGCCAAGGCAGGCGACACGGGGCTTGTCCTCTACGGATATATTGACGAAGAGGCCGGAGTTTCCTTCCAACCGCTATGGATCGCAAAAGAGGGAGAAACGACGCTAGACATGCGCCTCATTCCCGAAGAGACGATGTATCTCATTCGTCTAGCGAACCTCGATGACTGCGAGTTCTGTTCAATGAGATGGATTGAAGTCGATCCGTATATCGTAGACCGTGCAAGACGCGTCATTGCCGAAGTGTATGACACAAAGAGCAAGGAAAAAGAAGAGACACGTACCTTCCAAGGCCTCGACCGATTCCGCCGCCGCGAGCATCCCGATGATTTTGGCGTAGCGGTGTACTACGAAGACAAGAGCAAGGAACCCGAGCGCTTGTGGGTCCGCATCTCGCGCGTGGAAGGCAACCAATGCTTTGGCACGCTTTTGATGGATTCGAAGCACCCAGACGGACCAAAAGAAGGCGATGAGATTATGTTTAAAGTTCTTCAGAACGAAAACGGCGATCTAGAAGTTGTGTCAGTGCAAAAATAATAAAAAGACAAAGTAACCCTCGGTTACTACATAGTGTTTATGGTAAGGCACCGGGCCAAGCCTAGGTCTTGGCTCCTACCAAAGCTTTCAAACTGACTCTACGGGTTACACCCTAGAGTCAGTAATTCACATTGGTTGCTCTTCTTACCATTCACACTATAGAACCGAGGGCCTTTTTCTTTTTTTAAACTGCCTCACCTTTTTCATGTATGAGTGGAATCTCACCGTTCTTTTACCTTGAATGAAGCGCACCTTGACATTAAAGAAATTTATGGTATATTAAAGGAGCAAGAAAATAGTGAATATTTCAATCACTAAAGCCAGAAAGAGCATTGGATGGTCTAGATCCAATGCTCTTTTCTTTTTGTTTACTCAATGTGTGCGAGTATATTCTATAAGATTACAGTTTAACGCAGAGTGTAGCGATATAGTCGTTGCCATAATGGGATAATCGATTCCTTTTGTCGCACGATTCATAAAAATCGATCATCGCAAGACCGTTTTTCAGTTGGCCTCTAATCTGAGTTTCTAAGGTGTGACTGAATTCATATCCGTATTCTGGATTAATGGTGATTTGGCCTTCCTCTTCAAGCTCTTTTGAATTAAAAGGGATGGAGAACTTTAACAGTAATTCCTCGTCGGGTTGGTCCCATACAACGTCGGCGTCATACATGTATATCCAAGGATTCATAAAACCGACCATTAACAAGCCACCTTTTTTCAATACACGAGCGGCTTCTTTATACATGTTTTCTAAATCTTCTATATAGACATTCGAAACGGGATTGAAAATAATATCAAAGGTTTCATCTTCAAAAGGAAAAGGTTTTGTCATATCGGCTTGAACGGTGTTGATTGTTAAACCTTCTCTTTTAGCAACCATTTCATCTTTTTGTAATTGTGATGTCGAAAAATCCATTATGGTGACGTCATAACCTTTTACCGCAAAAACAGGCCCCTGCTGACCGCCGCCACAAGCTAACCCTAATATCTTTTTCCCGTTGGCTTTGTCAAACCATTCTTGTGGAACTTTTTTTCCAACCGTTAATGCCACAGAAATAGGCTGTTTCTTGGCTTCTTCTAATTCTTCATGTGTCAATGGGGCAGTATAGTCATTGTTTACATTATTCCATCTATCTTGATTTGCTTTTAAATAATTGCTCATCTCTCATCACCGCTTTCTTGTTTTCTCACCTTCATTATACGATAAATTCTTGGAAAAAAAGAGGTATTTTTGAGCGCTTGCTTAGTTAAAGTTTGCCTCTGCGCCAATCATCCGGAATGAAGGGCACAATTCTATTTTTCTTGCGGCGTCACATTAAAGAAGAAAATAAAAAATAGGCTTCAAAGACCTCGCGGATTCTATAGGAAACCTTCACAGTGCGAAGGTTTCGGACATTACTGCACCGTTTGAACTGAAATAGGGCAAAGAGACCAAGGCTCTTGCCGGGTGCGTTGTGGATACCCGAGAGAATTGCCTTCTTACAGCATCTCACAAAGTTTAGAAAAGTTGAAAAGAGACAAAAATCCCCCGGTTCTATAGTGTGAATGGTAAGGAAGAAGAACCAATGTGAATTACTGACTCTAGGGTAAGACCCGTAGAGTCAGTTTGAAGCTTGGTAGGGCTGAGATTTAAGCTCAGCCCGGTGTCCTTACCATCAACACTATGAAGATACCGAGGGTATTATTTTGTCTCTTTTCTAAAAAATCTCGTGTCGCACTTCTTTAATAAGCGGATGACGTAAGAAGGCATATGAAAGATAGATTGCCATCAAACACCAGATGATTGGCTCAGAGAAAATAACGCCAAGATAGCCAGTGTGCGGAATGATGAAGATGACAAAAAGCACTTTCCCCACCAACTCAATAAAGCTAGAAACCAATGGCGTTACCTTTTGCCCTAGCCCTTGCAAACTATTTCGTAAAATCAATAGAAGCGCAAGCGGAATATAAAACACTGACCCGATACGGTTGTATAAAGCCGCGTTGTCCAAAAGTACAGGGTCGCTTGAACCAGAGATGAGTTCATTTAACGCAGGACTTGCAAAGAACAAGAAGATGCATACCAAAATCGCCCAGCCGAACGCGACTAGACTTCCTTGACGAATGCCTTCGCGATACGGTGCGGTTTGTTAGCACCGAAGTTTTGCGAAGTGAAGGTCGTCATCGCTGCTGCAATCGCAGCGAATGGGAGTGTCGAGAACGCGAAGATGCGTCGTGCTGACGTTTGCGCGCTGATGATGACTGGTCCAAGTGCGTTGATAGAAGATTGAAGCATCACGGATCCAATCGATACGATGGACGACATGAGTCCCATGGCTAGTCCTTGGCTGAGTAAGTCCATGTATAATTCGTCGTCGCGTACGAAATCACTCTTTGCTGGAATCAAGAAGCTGGTGCGGTTTTTAATATAAATAAAGCAGAGGACGGCCGATAAGCCCTGTGCGATGATAGTCGCAATCGCCGCTGCCGCAACGCCCATGTTGAACGTTGTGATGAGTAAGATATCTAAAAACACGTTCACGACCGCTGAGAAAATCAGGAAGTAGAGTGCTGCCTGGCTATCGCCGACCGCACGAAGCAGACCCGCACAGAGATTATATGCAAAGGTCACGGCAATACCAATCACGACAATCGAGATATACTCATACGACTGGTCGATGATACTCTCAGGCGTTCCAAGGAACTGAAGAAGAGGATACATGCCGAAACTTCCGATAATGGCCACCAGGAGACTGAGAAAGGCGCCGATGACAAGAGTTGCTCCAACGGCACGTTTCAAGAGACGATGGTTATTGGCCCCGTAATAACGTGCGATAATAACGCCCATCCCGTTTCCGACCCCGAGCGAGAACCCGACGATGAGTTCAAAGATGGCGGCTGTGGCTCCAACCGCTGCCAGCGCATCCTGCCCAAGGAACCTCCCTACAATCATGATATCGGCAGTGTTGTATAGTTGCTGGAATATGTTTGAAATGATAATTGGGATTGCAAATGCAATAATGGACCGCAAAATCGGCCCGTCTGTTAAGTTGATTGCTGTTTTTTTCATAAAGGTAATTATACTCGTAACAGTTCATATGGTCAAGCGTACCAACGGTCCGAAAAGATGACTCCGAACTCTTGCGGATTTTCGTTATACATACCGTAACGTTGCACCGGTTCGATCCTCGAAGAGTCTCTCACCTTTACAGCCTCAAAGTTGGCGTAGGGAATAAATTCCAACGCCAACTAATTCGCATGTAATGCTAAACACGTTACGGTTTGTATAACATCCGCAGGTTCTCCGTCATCTTTTCTTGTGCTTTTTAAGAAGCGAGCATAATGGCGATGAAAATAGGGCTAAACTAACAGAGGATTATGAGCACATTATTGCATTTGGAATCCCGGCGGAGGGGGGAGAGGGGCTTGGAGGTAGATAGAATCGCCTAACTTATTTTCAAATCGCCTAAAAATGAGGAAAAATTAGGAGAAAAAGAATCTCATTGATATGTACTTCCTATACTGGGAAGCGCAAAAAAAGCTAGCAGATTTTTCTGCTAGCTTTTTAAATAGGTTTGTTTAGATTAGTTTTGTTCTGCTTTTTTAGAAACGAGAACGAACATCGCAGAGATTGTTACGATGATTCCTGCTAGAATTACGGCTGTGTTGTTTGATGTACCAGTATTTGGTAACTCTGGTCCAGGTGTTGTTGTAGGAGCTTCTGTTGTAGTAGGAGCTTCTGTTGTAGTAGGAGCTTCTGTTGTAGTAGGAGCTTCCGTTGTAGTAGGAGCTTCCGTTGTAGTAGGAGCTTCTGTTGTAGTAGGAGCTTCTGTTGTAGTAGGAGCTTCTGTTGTAGTAGGAGCTTCTGTTGTAGTAGGAGCTTCTGTTGTAGTAGGAGCTTCTGTTGTAGTAGGAGCTTCCGTTGTTGTAGGAGCTTCCGTTGTAGTAGGAGCTTCTGTAGTTGTAGGAGCTTCTGTAGTTGTAGGAGCTTCTGTTGTAGTAGGAGCTTCTGTTGTAGTAGGAGCTTCTGTAGTTGTAGGAGCTTCTGTTGTAGTAGGAGCTTCCGTTGTAGTAGGAGCTTCTGTAGTAGTAGGAGCTTCTGTAGTAGTAGGAGCTTCCGTTGTAGTAGGAGCTTCTGTAGTTGTAGGAGCTTCCGTTGTAGTAGGAGCTTCTGTAGTTGTAGGAGCTTCTGTTGTAGTAGGAGCTTCTGTTGTAGTAGGAGCTTCCGTTGTAGTAGGAGCTTCTGTTGTAGTAGGAGCTTCTGTTGTAGTAGGAGCTTCTGTTGTAGTAGGAGCTTCTGTTGTAGTAGGAGCTTCTGTTGTAGTAGGAGCTTCCGTTGTAGTAGGAGCTTCTGTTGTAGTAGGAGCTTCTGTTGTAGTAGGAGCTTCTGTTGTAGTAGGAGCTTCTGTAGTTGTAGGAGCTTCTGTTGTAGTAGGAGCTTCCGTTGTAGTAGGAGCTTCTGTTGTAGTAGGAGCTTCTGTTGTAGTAGGAGCTTCTGTTGTAGTAGGAGCTTCTGTTGTAGTAGGAGCTTCCGTTGTAGTAGGAGCTTCTGTAGTTGTAGGAGCTTCCGTTGTTGTCGTTTGGTCTCCGTCAACACCACCGTTTGCATTGATGTTTGCCACGGATGCATTTACTTCTTTGGCCACAACCGCAGTTTCACCTTTGACTTGGTACCAAACTTTCGTGTTATTCTTGAATTCTTTTTGAGTATCATTTTCTACTTTTGTACGATAGAAAATAAGAACGCCAGTCTTATTGATTTGGTCTTTTGGAATCGTAATCGTGATTTTTCCAGAAGCATCCACTGTAAATGTTGATCCAGGGAAAGCGGCTTTGAAGTCTTCAATCGCTGTATCGCCACCATAGTAGCCAGGTTTCATTCCTGTTGTTGTAATGCTAAAGCTGTCTGTCACCAATTTGTGTCCGCCTTTGCACTTCGTCTTCGACACGAACGTCGCCGTCCACTTCTAAGTTCATCGCGTTAATCGTTAATGTCCAAAGAATGTGTTCAGGGTCGTCAGCGTGCATGTCTCCAGCTTTTTAAGTAGAATGGAGCGTGGTTTTCGCCAGTCGCCATTTTTTCACGTTCAAGTCGACAGATTTGTCTCCACTCACGATGGTGAATTTACCAACGTGTTCTTTGTCCGTTGCTGTGTCATTGTGACCTTCGATTTCGAATTCACCCCAACCGCGAACATTCTCAAGGCCAGTGATGCCGTCGTTGAACGTTACTTTTGCAGAACCGTCTGTGATGACCATGTCCCCAACGTATTTCCCTTCAATCGTTAGTTTGATGGTTTTCTTAAATCCAGTCCCATGAAGAGTGCCTGAACTTGGCCAAGTCACTTCAAGAGTGTCCCCAGCTTTGATTTTTTGAGCGTGTTCATCAAACGTAAATTTAACGGTCGTTTGTCCGCCGTCTGTAATTTCGCTTGAAGAGACCGTCAATGAACTGATGTTATTACTAACGTCTGCTGCGTTCACCACTGATTGAGGGGCCAGCATGAATAATAACATAGGGATGAACAATACGAAGAGTAACTTCGAGAGTCTTCCTTTGATGAAATCTTTCATTATTTTTTCCTCCTAAAGGTATTATTTTGTGAGAAAAGTAACTAAAAACTCCAAAAAAATAGAGCAACCCTTGCTAAAAGCCGTCTAGTTACTGTTCTCGGTATATTTTATATGTATCATTATATCACAAATATAAATTTTTACTACCAATTTTTATATATTTCTCAATAATTTTTTTCATATTTTATTCAATTCCCAAAAATGCGTTGAAAAAAACTCAGGAGTAAACGGCAACAAAGGTCGTTTTCCCGAATTTATTTCCAAAAAAAATTCTAGTGTTTTTCTGTCGTACGCGATGCGGTCCCTGCTGCGTGAGCCTTTACCGACTTTCCGTTTCACTGTACAATAAGGAAGACATGAAGGGACGTGAAACTATGTGGAAAGACGCCATCGAGATGAGAGAGGCCGTCGCTAGTGGTGCGGTATCTCCAAAGGAATTAGTCCAAGAGACGTTAGAGAAAATTGAACAACGAAATCCAAGCCTAAACGCGGTTGTGCACTTGCAGGCGGAGCGCGCGCTAGAAGAAGCAGAGTCGCGTTCGTTTGAAGGTCTGCCATTTGGCGGGGTGCCGCTTCTCTTGAAGGACCTCGGGCAAAAATCAAGCAGGGGAACCGTCAAGCGCGGGAAGTAAGCTCTTTAAGGGGATTCCTGTAAGTCGCACGGATAACTTCGTGAAGCGTCTGGAAAAAGCGGGTTTTATCATTGTTGGACGTACAAATACGCCAGAATTTGGCTTTAAGAATATGACAGAGCCGCAACTCTGGGGTCCTGCGAATAATCCGTATGACCTGAATCGCAATGCCGGTGGGTCCAGCGGTGGTGCAGCGGCTGCCGTGGCTGGTGGCATTGTTCCGATTGCGGGGGCGAGTGACGGCGGTGGTTCGATTCGAATTCCAGCGAGCTTTACGGGTTTAATCGGGTTGAAGCCGAGTCGTGGTCGCATTCCGGTCGGTCCTGGTAGCTATCGTGGCTGGCAAGGTGCTTCGGTGAATTTTGCGATGACGAAGACAGTCCGTGATACCCGCGAGTTGTTGAAGTGGATGCAAGTCGAGCAAAAGGATAGTCCATTTTTAACACCGCTTATTAAAGACTGGGACGCTCTGCCAAACCGTCCGCTTCGAATCGGCGTGATTGAGAAGTCTCCTATTGAAAGTATGGTCGCTCCGGAAGCCAAGGCGGCACTTCATAAGGCTGTAAAATTCCTAGAAGCTATCGGCTGTGTGGTTGAACCGATTGGCTGGCCAGTTGACGGCGTGGAAGTGATGAAGAATTACTACGTAATGAATAGTGTGGAGACGGCAGCGATGTTCCAAGGCATGGAAGCAAGTTTTGGCCGCAAGTTCACGAAAGACGATATGGAACTCATGACTTGGGGGATTTACCAGTCTGGGGAACGTATTTTGGCAAAAGATTATAGCGCGGCTTTGTCGAAATGGGACACGTATGCGCATGCGATGGAAAAAGTGCATGAGCAGTACGATTTGATTGTAACGCCGAGTGTGAGCGATGTGACTCCGCTGCATACGCAATTCCCGATGGAAGAATCGGTGCGACAAGCGTTGGAGCATATGGATGAACTAAGTGTGCCGGAACAACAAAGCGTGATTTGGCGCATGTTTGACCGAACACTTGCGCTGACACCGTTTACGCAATTATCCAATATTACAGGCGCACCAGCGATTAGTTTGCCAGTCTTTTTAACCGAAAAAGGCCTCCCAATTGGCGTACAGTTGATGGCAGCCCGTGGGCAAGAGGCGTTACTGTTAACAGTGGCGGAATGGTTTGAACGCGAAGGGCAATTTGAAACAAGAGACTTCAGCTAGGAGTGAAGAAGATGACGAAGAAAGTAGCAATCGTAGGAGCTGGCATCGTCGGGGCGACTGCGGCGTATCAGCTCAGCAAAAAAGGAATCGATGTAACGGTATTTGACTCGGGCGTGGGCCAAGCAACGAAGGCGGCTGCCGGGATTATTTGCCCATGGTTATCGCAACGTCGTAATAAAGACTGGTACCAACTCGTGTCACATGGAGCGGCGTACTATCCGCAGTTGATGGATCAGTTGCGCGCAGACGGTGTCAGTGAGTTGCCGTATGAGCAAGTCGGGGCGTATATTTTCAAGCATACCGAGAAGCAGTTGGCGAAGGTCGAACAGATGGCCGTGGAGCGACGCGTGGATGCGCCGATGATTGGCGAGGTGCATGCCTTAACTCCAGAAAACGTGGCGTGTGTGATTCCGGGTTGGTCGAATCCAGACGGTGCACTCTATTGTAGCGGCGGCGGTCGCGTGGACGGCGAGCTGCTCGTTGAGCTTCTATTAGAACAGGCCGAGAAAAACGGGGCTCGTGTGGTCCGTGAAAAAGTAACGCTGGAAGCTAGGGACGAAGAGGTCCATGTGCGTCTTGGCGAAGAAGTGCACGCCTTTGATGCGGTGGTCCTTTCTAGTGGTGCGTGGGTCAAAGAACTTCTCGAACCGTTGGGCTACTACGTGGATGTACGTCCGCAAAAGGGTCAGTTGATTGAACTCACCTTAAAGACAACAGAAGATACGTCGAAATGGCCAGTGTGCATGTTGCACGGTGAGATTGATATTCTTCCATTCCCAGATGGCAAGATTTTAGTCGGAGCGACTCATGAAAATACGCAAGGTTTCGATTTGGTTCCAGATGAAGAGCTGTTAAACGGCATGTACGAAGAAGCTTGCGCGAGTCTTCCAAGTCTAAAAAATGCCAAACGCAGTGGGGTACGCGTCGGAACGCGTGCGTATACTTCCGATTTTTTACCGTTCTTTGGTGAAGTTCCAAACACGACAAATGCCTTCGTGTCAAGTGGTTTGGGCTCTTCAGGGCTTACGAGCGGTGTCTGGATTGGCGAATGTTTGGCTCGTATGGCTGCAGGGAAAGAAGTCGGATTTTCAGTAGAAAAATACACTCCGCAAAATTATGTACGCAAAGTGTAAATTTCTGAATGTTTTTAGTTGTATTTTAGTTTTAATTTTAGTATTCTGTTTAAGGTAATTATTTAACCCAAAAAAATAAAGGAGGAAAAACATTTATGTTAAAAAGAGTTTAAAGAATTTTTAATGCGTGGGAATATCGTTGAATTAGCAGTAGCGGTTATCATCGGTGGAGCTTTCAAAGCAATCATTGATTCATTGGTTAAAGATATCATTTCACCAATCATCGCTATGGTAGCAAACACAGGAGATATCGCAGCAGTTTCATTCCGTTTAGGTTCTGCTCAAATCGGTATCGGTGCTTTCATCGCTGCAATCATCAACTTCGTAATCGTTGGCGCTGTATTGTTCTTAATCATTAAAGGTATGAACAAAGCTTCTGAATTAGCTAAGAAAAAAATCAAGTTGAAGAAGCTGCTGCTCAGCTGCACCAACTGCAGAAGATTACTTAAAAGAAATCCGCGACTTATTAGCAAACAAATAATCGTTGAGAAAAGCCGAGAACCCTCTCGGCTTTTTGTGTGCAAAAAAATAAATAAAATTATTAATGTAATAAAAGGATAAAATTCGTTGAACCATTGTGTTATGAGAGTGTGCTTGAAAGAACGGGCGAAGCTTCGCTTCGTTTCTTTGGATTTTAGGGAAAGAGTGCATTGTCGGATAAACGAGTTCAGAATCAGTTTTATTATTGAAAGAGTTATAGTGGGGCACCGGTTCGAGCCTAAGGTCTCTAACCTTTAAAGCCTCAAAGTGGACGTACGGAATAAATTCCTACGTCCCCTAATTCGTTTTAATGCTTAGTCCCACTATTCTTTCAATAAACTGATTCTTTTCGTTTATCCTCCTTAGGCGTTTGGAAGGAATCCAAAGAAACTCGCAAGCTTCTTGTTCTGGAAACACAATGGTTCAACGAATTTTTCTTTATTTTTTTGAAAAAACGAGAGGGCCTGGCTTTTGAGCGATTTTAATTTGCTTCGTCGATACCATCAGGATACGAGGGCGAACGCTCAGTCCGGAATCATTGGACTGATATGCCGCAAGGGACTCGGAACGAGTCGTGCGGACATATCAGGAAATGGACGTCCGGCCTGTGAGCCTGAGTTCAACTACGGAACATCCGAAAAACGGGATGAGAGAAAAGGCGTTAATAGGCGATGGCGAGTTCAACTTCAGGATGTGAGTCTTTGCGGTTAGAAATCGACCACTGGACTAAGCCGGCGCAGAAAGACACAAGCAAAAAACGGGTTCACAGTGTGAATCCGTTTTGTTTCGTAATCTATTTCCAGCACAGTCTAATAAACCATTGCGAAGGGTGCTCCTTTTAGTGATTAGTTATTTCGACAAGGCTCTTTAGTTGTTCTAAAAGTTGGTTTAAGGTGTCTAGTGTTTCTTGTAGTTTGTCCCGTTGATAGAGGTTTTGGAAGTAGGCTTGAATGTTTGCTTCAAAATCTCGTGGGAGAAGAGTACAGTTTTTCTTCGCATAGGGCAGCATTCGTTTTTCGCCTGGGTGTAATTGCTCGTTCAATGCAAAGAGTAGGTCAAAATAGGAAGCAAAGAACTCGCTACTTCTGTGGTTCAAGGCGAGAATATCCTTGCGCTTAAGTGCTTTTTTGATTTGTTTTGAAAAAGCGGGCAAGGATGTCTCAAGTAAAAGGGACTGTCTCTGGATGATATTTCGCTTCAAAGTCGCAGGGTAAGGTATGCGGTATTTGTTCTGTAGAGCGCTGTATCGGTTCTCTTGGTCGTATAGAATTTTGCTATGAAGCAAGTTGTACCACATACAAGTCGTGTAGGCATTATGAGGGTGATGTTCCACAACGACCTTCTGTAATTCTTGATCAAAATCATCCAAGGAACGATAGATAAATTCAATTTCGATTCCGTTATTTAGAATGCAGTCATCTTCCAATTCCCAAAATTGATTTTGGATTTCCATATACGAGCAGTACTTGCTCAGTAGTTTTCGGCGGATTTCAGGGGAAATCGGAGCTTTCAAATAGACATAGACATCATAGTCTGAATCTTGATCATACTGTTCTCCAGCTCTAGATCCGCCTAGGACCACAGCTTCTACTTGTTCTAGTTGTGCTAATTCTTCAAAAAGTTTTTCGGGCATCCTTTTTTCCTCCCTTTTGGTCAGTAAGTTCATTGTAGCAAAAAATCATTCAGATGCAATCTATCTTTTTTTAGAAAAAATTAGGTATAATAGTGGAAAGATGTAAATAAAGGGGTCTTTCAGATGTGGATTGTATTTGCGTTATTGTCAGCAGTGTTTGCGGCGTTGACGTCGATTTTGGCGAAGATTGGGATTGATGGGGTGAACTCGAATTTGGCGACGGCGGTGCGGACAGTTGTGGTCGTTGTGATGTCGTGGCTGATGGTATTTGTGACGAATAATCAGTCTGGGCTTTCTGAGATTAGTCGAAAAAAAGTTGGATTTTCTTGATTTTTATCAGGGATTGCGACGGGGGCTTCGTGGCTTTGTTACTACAAGGCGCTTCAGATGGGGAGTGCAACGGAAGTGGCGGCGGTCGACAAATTGAGCATCGTCTTCACGTTGATATTAGCCTTTTTCTTCTTACATGATACGTTCACTATGAAGTCACTCATTGGGTGTGCACTGATTGCGACCGGAACAATCATTATGGTGTGGTAAAAATAGCGTACGGAATTTTCCATACGCTATTTTTGATGTTGATTAAACAAGCGCCAATCCAAGTGTGAGAAGAACTGCGATGGTGATGCGGATGGCGTGGTGTGATTTGTTGATGTTGCCTTTTTCTTTTCCGTTCATGTATGCTCCCACGCAGCAAAGAGTTGCACCAAGAATCCATGTAAGGAATGGGATTCCAGGTAACACGGCTAGTAATGGGATTGTAGGAAGTGCAATGAGTCCTCCTGCAAAAACGAGGATGTTTCCTGTTGTTTTGTCTCCTTTTAGAAGAGCTGCGCCACCTGCGAGTAGATGCAAGAGCGCGAATGCAACGATAAAGAAGCTAAGAATAAAAAAGATGATGAATACATAGCCCATATGAGGACCTCCTTGTTAAGCGATAATCATTAAAAATGTAATAACAAGTGCAACGATGGCACGTGCATTATTTGGGGCTTGAATTTTATCTG